>Ga0194116_10000012_pt1 | contig 404590 bp, 351 predicted proteins | sample TA2MahsurfametaG_4_FD_148617 | JGI IMG/M metagenome (GOLD analysis project Ga0194116, IMG submission 148617) | Freshwater microbial communities from Lake Tanganyika, Tanzania - TA2015008 Mahale S9 surface | ecosystem: Environmental > Aquatic > Freshwater > Lake | place: Tanzania: Lake...
GCTGCCCCGACTCCGGTCGGCCTCCGGCCTCCCTCCGTCGGGACAGCTTCAACGACAACCGATAGATCAACCCATAACTACATCCCGGACTAACACTCGGGGTGGCTCGAAAAGTTGAGGCCGGTCACCCCCGTGAACGCGGACCGCATCACCATGCGCCAGATTGCCGAGCGGGCCGGAGTCACCCAGGCCACGGTCTCGATGGCCCTGGCCAACCACCCCCGGATTTCCGCGCAGACGCGGTCGCGGATCCGTGCGCTGGCGGAGCGGATGGGGTATCGGCCGAACGCCTACCTCTCGGTGCTGATGCGGGCGCGTCGGCGTCGCCGCCCGGTGCTGGCCCTGGTCTCGCCGTTTCCGACCGAGGATGGGTGGCGCTCGGCCCCGGCTCCGACCGTCCGGCAGATGCGGGAGGGGGCCATGGAGCGGGCGGCCGAGCGTGGCTATGATGCGCAGGAGTTCTGGCTGCATCGCGATGAGATGGATAACCAGCGCTTCAGCGAAATCCTGCGCTCGCGCGGCATCCAGGGGGTGCTGGTGGGGCCGGTGCCTGCGGGGGCCCCGGCGCCGCAGTTGGCGTGGGAGCACTTCGCCAGCGTCTGTCTGAGCCCGCCGTTCGCCAATCTCACGCTGATGACGGTCTGCAACGATCACTACTTTTCGTGCCTGCGGGTCGTGCAGGAATGTCATCAACGGGGTTACCGGCGCCCGGGCCTCGTGCTGCTTCACTCGCATCAAGGACGCTTCCATGGTCGCTGGGAGGCCGGGCTGCTCTTCGCCCAGCGTCAGCTGGCGGACGTGGATGCCACGGAGCCGCTCTTTCTCGGTGAATGGGACGATGCGGCGGCGCTGGCGGCGTGGGCGGAGCGGGAGCGGCCCGACGTGGTGATCACGCCCGGTGCCGAGACACTGCTTCCCGTGATGCTCTCGCTGGGATGGGGAGTGCCGGGCACGATCGGGCTCGCCGGCCTCGGGCTGTCCTCGCGCGAGCAGCGCTGCGCGGGCATCTTCCAGAACGGCCGACTCATTGGGGCGACGGGCGTGGATGCGCTGATCGCGATGATGGAACGCAACGAGCGCGGCCTGCCGGAGCAGGCGCGCACGCTCATGGTCGAGGGCATCTGGCACGGCGGCGACACGCTGCGGTCGGCGGGCGACGGAGCGGTGCGTTGACTCGGGCCGGGGTCTGCGCCCATCGTGCCGGTTGCGTGAGCACTGTCTCCTCCCTTTCCCCCTCGCTCCTATCGTGGCTGAGCCAGCAGGCCGGTTTCCCGGCCCGGCGCCTGCCCGCCGGGGCGGAGCTGCTGCTCTGCCTCGCGGCGGCGGCGGAGTTGGATGCGGAGGCCGCCGCGCCCGGTGGCGGCGCGTTCGGCCTGCCCCGGCAGGATGCCGCGATGGCGTCGGCCCAGCGCGCCCACGCCCTGCGCCGTTCGCGGGTCCACTTCAAGTGCGATAACAGCGCCAAGGTCTAGCCGCTTGCCCCGGACAGACGGATGCGGTTGCATCCGCCCCCATGTCCTCCGCTGTTTCCCCCGCGTACGAGCGCCTGCTCACCCGTCTGCGCCGCGCCCACGTCCTTGAGTCCGTCTCCGCCGTGCTCGGTTGGGACGAGCAGGTGAATCTCCCCGAGGACAGCGCCGCCTGCCGCGCGGAGCAGATGACGGTGCTGGCGGAGATCCTCCATGCCGCCGCGACCGATCCGGAGCTCGACGCCGCCCTGCGCGAGCTGGAGTTGGCCCCCGCGGGGCTGGATCCCGACGCCGCCGTCGTCGTGCGCCTCGCCCGGCGCGACTTCGACCGCGCGGCGCGCCTGCCCGCCCGGTTCGTTGCCGAGAAGGCCCGCCTGCAGAGCGAGGCGTACCACGCGTGGGCCGAGAACCGCCGGAACAGCACCTTCGCTCCCTACGCCCCGTACCTCGAGCAACACCTTGCGATGGCGCGTGAGGAAGCGGTGTTTCAAGGGTGGGGCGACCGCGCCTACGACTACGCGATCGATCGCCATGATCCGGGCATGACCACCGCGCGTGTCGACGCGCTGTTCACGGAACTCAAGGCGGGCCTCCTTCCGCTCGTGCGCGAGATCGTGGCCGGCTCGCGGCCGACCGATCCGAACCTTTTCCGCGGCTTCCCGGTCGCCGGCCAGCAGGCGTTCCTCCGCGAGGTGACGGCTGCGCTTGGCTTCGACTACCGGCGCGGGCGCATCGACGTGTCGCTCCATCCGTTCTGCGGCGGCTCGCCGGCGGATGTGCGCATGACGACGCGCTTCGACGTCGATAACCCGCTCGATTCGCTCTTCAGCTCGATTCACGAGACCGGGCATGGCCTCTACGAGCAGGGTCTGCCCGCCGAGCACCTCGGCACCCCGCTCGGACAGTCCGTCGGCATGGGCGTGCACGAGTCGCAGAGCCGTCTCTGGGAAAATCAGGTCTCCCGCAGCCGCGCCTTCTGGGCCCATTTCGAGCCACGTTTCCGGGCGCAGTTCCCCGAGCAGACGGCGGCGGTCGACCGCGAGACGCTCTACCGCGCGATCAATGCGGTCGAACCGACGCTCATCCGGGTCGATTCCGACGAGGTCACCTACAATCTGCACATCCTGCTGCGCTTCGAGATCGAGCAGCGGCTGTTCCGCGGTGACCTCAAGGTCGCGGACTTGCCGGCGGCGTGGAACGCGCTCTCGACCGAGATTCTCGGTCTGACCCCGCCGTCCGACCGCCTCGGCGTGCTGCAGGACGTCCATTGGAGCGGCGGTGCCTTCGGCTACTTCCCGAGCTACTGCATCGGCAACATGATGGCCGCCCAACTGTGGTACCGTGCGCTGGCGCTGTTCCCCGGGTTGGAGGACGACTTTGCGCGGGGCGACTTCCGCCGCCTCCTCGGCTGGCTGCGGACGGAGATTCACCAGCAGGGACGCCGCTACGACACGCAGGAACTCGTTCAGCGCGTCACCGGCGAACCCCTCAGTCCACGCCACCTGCTCCGCTACCTGCGCGAGCGTTACCTGCCGCTGGCCGACGCGCGCCGCTGACCGACGATGGGGCTCATCGACACGCATCTCCATCTCGACTCCTATCACCGCCGCGGCGAGTTGCCGGCGGTGCTCGACCGGGCCCGCGCGGCCGGGGTGGAGGCGGTGATCACGATCGGGACCGCGACGGATGACTGGTCGCTCTACCGCGACCTTGCGGAGGCGTCGGCGGGTTACATCCAGTACACCGTTGGTCTGCATCCGTGCTCCGTCGGCGAGGACTGGCCGGCGCAGATGGCGCAACTCGATGCGTTCTTCACCGAACCAGGTCGACGACGGCCGGTGGCGATCGGGGAAATGGGGCTGGACCGCTTCCATCTGCCCAAGGACGACCGTCAGGCGGCGGCGCGGTTGCTGGACTGGCAGCGGAGCGCCTTCGACGCCGGGCTCGCGCACGCACGGCGCTGGCAGACCCCGGTGGTGATCCATTCGCGCGGCGCGTTCCGCGAGTGCGTCGAGCGCGTCGACGCGAGCGGCGTCGCCTGGCGGCGCGTCGTGTTCCACTGCTTCGTCGAGGGTCCGGACGAGATGGCCTTGCTCCTTGAGCGCGGAGGCTGGGCTTCGTTCACGGGCGTTCTGACCTACAAGAACGCCGATGCCGTCCGCGCCGCCGCCCGCCGTCTTGGCTGGGAGCGGTTTCTCCTCGAGACGGACGCCCCGTTCCTCACGCCGGTGCCGCATCGCGGCAAGCTGAACGAACCCGCGTATGTGGCGCTCACCGCCGCGTACGCCGCCGAGCTCTTCGGCATCCCGTTGGAACAGCTGGCGGAGACGAGTACGCGCAACGCGCGGCAGTTGTTCGGTTTTTAGGCGTCGCCGCCCGTCGCTCCGAAACGGCGGGGGCGCGATCGCTGGTGGGCGCGGGAATCGCGACGGGCACCGGATTGCGCCGTCGCCGTTCGAGGGTCGAATCCGGGGGCGGCCGAGGCTCAGGCCTCGTCGAACTTGCGCGCAAAGAGCGCGTCGAGCTCGGTGATCATTTGAGCCGCGTCGTCGCCCGTCACGATGAACTTGACCCGGGAGCCCTTGCCGGCGGCGAGCATCATCAAACCCATGATGCTCTTGCCGTTGACCTGTTCCTCGTCCTTCTCGACGAAGACCTCCGCCTTGAACTTGTTCGTCACCCGGACGATCATAGCCGCCGGACGGGCGTGAATGCCCATCTTGTTCTGGACCACGAGCTCCTTGGTGAGAGCCGCGGCGGCGGTGGCGGGATCCGGTTTTTCCATGCGTGAGGGGTTCCAATCACGGTAGCCGGGCGTGGCTTGCAACCCAAAAACCCAGCTTCCAGATTCGAGGAATGTCGTCCCTCGCCATCATCGTCCCCTGCCGCTTGGAGTCGACCCGTTTCCCCCGCAAACTCCTCCACCGGGTGCGCGGGAAACCCCTCCTGCGTTGGGTGGCGGATCGGATCGTTTCTCAAGTCCCTGAGATTCCAGTATATTTCGCAATAGATGACGATTTATTGCAAGAGGCTTTCGCTGGCGGTAAGTTCTCCGTGATCAAAACAAGTCGGGCGCATGCGACGGGGACGGATCGGATCGCGGAGGCGAACCGAACGATTCGGGCGGATTTCGTGGTGAATGTGCAGGCCGATGAACCGCTCGTGTCCGCCGCCCAGATCCGGTCGCTGGCGGCGCTGATTCGGGAGGATGCGCCGATGGCCACCCTCGCGACACCGTTCCGCACAGCGGCCGACTTCGCCAATCCGAGCCAGGTGAAGGTGGTGCTGGCGCGGGCGTCCCGGCGGGCGCTCTTCTTTTCGCGGTCGCCCATCCCCTTTGCCCGGGACTTGGGAGGAAGGGTCGACGATGCCTGGGTGGCGACGCATCCGTGTTACCGGCATCTCGGCCTCTACGCGTACCACGCCGACCTCCTGGAGCGCTTTTCGCGTTTGCCGCCGGGCGAATTGGAGCAGATTGAGCGCCTTGAGCAGCTCCGGGTGCTGGAGAACGGTCTGCCCATCGCCTGCGACCTCACCGACGATCCCACCATCGGGGTCGACACGCCGGAGGACGCGGTCAAGTTCGAGGCCTGGCTCGGCTGATTCCTTCCGGCCCTGCTCGCCGCATCGACCCGCAAATGCCGCTCGCGGAGCGCCTCCCGATCCGCTTGGCTCCCGTCCGTCCTTCCATGCAGGCGCGCACGTTCTTCTCCCTCCCTGAATCGCTGGGGCGGTTCGCTCCGTTCTTCCCGGAGGAGGTCGCGCCGTGGGAGTGGATCGCCGCGATTGCGCCCGCCCTCGCGTCCGTGGCGGGCGGTCCGCGTCCGGCGGTGCCGCCCGGCGTGCACCTCGAGGGTGATGTGCATCTCGAGCCCGGGGTGGTGCTGCCCCACACCGCGACCTTGATCGGCCCGGCGTGGATTGGAGCAGGCACGGAGATTCGCCCGGGTGCCTACGTCCGCGGTCGCGTCATCACCGGGGCCGGCTGCGTGCTGGGCAATGCCTGCGAGTTCAAGAACTGCCTGCTCCTCGATGGCGTGCAGGTTCCGCATTTCAGCTACGTCGGCGACTCCGTGCTCGGCAACCAAGCCCACCTCGGGGCCGGAGTCGTGCTCTCCAACCTGCGCCTCGACCGGAAGGAAATCACGGTGCATGCGGAGGGGAGGAACCACCCGACCGGCCTGCGCAAGTTCGGCGCGATCCTCGGCGACGGGGCGGAGGTCGGCTGCAACGCGGTCCTCAATCCCGGCAGCCTCCTCGGCCGCCGCGCGCTGGTCATGCCGACGGTCGCCTTCTCCGGCTATCTCCCGGCCAACACCCTTGCGCGCATCCGCGCCAATGTCTCCCACCTGCCGCGCCGCGACTGAGCGCGCGACGGCCGCACCGCGCACGCTTCGGCTTGCCGGGAGCCCGGGCGCTGGCGACGATCCCGGTTCACCGAATTTCCGTCCATGCCCCGCACCCTGACTGGCATCCAGCCCTCCGGCACCCTGCACATCGGCAATTACTTTGGGGCCATGCGGCCTGCGATCGACGCCCAGGCGCGCGGCGAGTGCTTCTACTTCATCGCGGACTACCACTCGATGACCTCGCTGCTCGACCCCGAGCAGCGCCGGCGGAACACGCTCGACGTCGCGCTCGACTGGCTGGCCTGCGGACTCGATCCGAAGCGCAGCGTATTTTGGCGCCAGAGCGACGTGCCCGAAGTGGCCGAGTTGATGTGGATCATCGGCACGCTCACGCCGATGGGCCTGCTCGAACGCGCCCACAGCTACAAGGACAAGACCGCCCGTGGCCTCTCCCCGAACTTCGGCTTGTTCGCGTACCCCGTGCTCATGGCCGCCGACATCCTGCTCTACGACACCGCCGTCGTGCCGGTCGGCAGGGACCAGAAGCAGCACCTCGAAATGACGCGCGACATCGCGATCAAGTTCAACCAGACCTACGGCGAGACGTTCGTGGTCCCGGAGTCGGAGATCCGCGAGGACGTGGCGGTGGTCCCGGGCCTCGACGGTCAGAAGATGAGCAAGAGCTACGGCAACACGATCGATCTCTTTGGCGACGAGCGCGTCACGCGGAAGAAGATCATGGCCATCGTGATGGACTCCCGCACGCCGCAGGAGCCGAAGCCGGACGCGGATCGCAACCTCGCCGTCCAACTTCTCCGCCTCGTCGCCACCAAGGAGGTGGCCGCGGCCGCCGAGACGCGCCTCCGCGAGGGTGGCTACGGCTATGGCGACCTGAAGAAACTTCTCTTCGAGCAAACGTGGGAGCACTTCGCGCCCTACCGCGCGCGCCGGGCGGAGTTGGCCGCCAACCTCGACCACGTGCAGGCCGTACTGCGTGAGGGTGCCGAGAAGGCGCGCGGCACCGCCTCCGCCGTGCTCGCCCGGGCCCGGATGGCCTGCGGGCTGGGTTGATCGCTCCCGGGGCGGTTCGGAGCGTGCCTCGGGGGGGCGGGCTGCCGCGCCCGGTGCCGTTGACCTCCTAGATGACCGGGGCGCGGGGCTCCGTCAGGGCCGAGATGGCGGCCATGATGCGCTCGCTCACGCGCTGGTAGCGGTCCTTGCCCGCGCCGGGCGGGTCGTACTCCGCCGGCGTCAGCACGCGACCGAAGGCCACGGATACGGGCGTGCCAAGGCGCACCCCGCCGCCGCGACCGAAGGCGCGGTGCGAGTTGAAGATCCGCACCGGCAGCACCGGAGCCTGCGTCCGGCAGGCGATCAGGCCCACCCCGGGCTTCGCGGTCTGCAGGCTGCCGTCGGGCGAGCGCGTGCCTTCGGGAAAGAGGATCAGCGCCTTGCCGGCCTGCAGCGTCTGCAGCACTCGCTTGATCGCCCCCACGTCCGAGCCGCCGTCGCGGTCCACGGGAATGGTCCCGACGCCATCCAGCCACCACTGGGCGAGGCCCGGTTTCCAGAGCGTCTTGCGCGCGAAGAAGGCGACTTGTCGCGGCACCAGCGACCCGACGATCGGGGGGTCAAGATGGCTGGCGTGGTTGCAGGCGATGATGAACGCGCCGTGCCGCGGGATGTTCCCCAACCCAGTGACTTCCCCGCGGAAGCAGACATCGTAGGCGGAGAGCGCGAGGTAGTGGGAAATCCCGTACAGGAAATCCATCGCCGGGTGCTCGTAGCGGCGTCCGATCATGGCGGGGAAAGGCGGGCCGCGACGAGCGCGGCGACCCGGGCCACCACGTCGTCGAGGGACAGGTGGGTGCTGTTGATGTCGATCGCTCCGGCCGGGCAGGTGAGCGGGGCGTGCTGCCGCGACGAGTCGAGGCGGTCGCGCTCGGCGATCGAGTCCTGCTGCCCCTCGCGGGCCCGGCGCCGCGCGCGTTCCTCGGGATCGGCGTGCAGGAAGACGCGGAGGCCGGCGTCGGGGAAGATCACCGACCCGATGTCGCGACCTTCCATCACCAAACCGCGGAAGCCGTGGCTCCGCGCGACCTCGGCCTGTCCGCGTTGGTACTGCAGCAGGGCGGCGCGGACCGGGCGCAGGGCGGCGAAGTGCGACACGGCGGCATTCACCGCCGGGGAGCGGATCTCCTCGCCCGGCACGCGTCCGGCGATCTCCAGCAGCGCCGCGCCGTCCTGCACGCGGGTGCCGAGCGCGAGGTCCGCGAGCGCGCGGCCGACCGCTGCTTCCTCGGGAGGAATGCCCTGCCGGAGCATCTCCGCAGTGATCGCGCGATAGTGGGCGCCCGTGTCGACGTGCAGGAACGGGAAGCGCGCCGCGAGTGCGCGGGCGGTCGACGACTTGCCGGACGCCGCGCCGCCGTCGATCGCGACGATGAGGAATGGGCTGGGGGAGTCCATCAATCGTGGGCGGCCTGGCGGAGCGCCTCGAGCCGGGTGAAGAAGTCGGGGAAGGTCTTGGCGCAGCAGCCCGGGTCGCGCAAGGTCAGCCATGGCCGGCCGTCGCCGCGCAGGTCGCGGCAGGCGAGGATGCCGAAACTCATCGCGAAGCGGTGGTCGCCGTAGGTCTCGATCACCTGCCCGGGACGCAGCGGTCGCGGCGTGATCGTCAGGGCGTCCTCCTCCTCCGTCACGTCCTGGCCGAGTCGCCGGAGTTCAGCCGCCATGCCGGCAACCCGGTCGGTCTCCTGCTTGCGGGTGTGGGCGATGCCGGTGATCCGGGTCGGCCCCGCGAGGAGCGGCGCGATCGCGGCCAGCGTCAGGAACGTGTCCGAGATCTCGTGGAAATCCTCCTCCAGCAGGACCCCGGGCTCGCGCCGACGGACCCGGTCGAGCACTTCAATGAAGGCTGAGTCCCCCTGCAGCCCGGCCCCCGGCGGGCGCAGGCCCGGCAGGTCGAGCGTGCCTCCGACGACCAGCGGAAGGGCCTGGAAGTAGCTCGCCGCCGTCGCGTCGGGTTCGATCGCGACGACCGCCGGCGGTCGGTAGGACGCGGGGGTGAGGTGGTACGCTGCGCCCTCCCGTCGCACCGCATGCGCCCCGAACTCGGCCATCAGCCGGAGCGACATGTCGACGAAGGTCTGCCGGATCGTGCCCTGCAGGTCGACGGTGATCGGCGCGCGCGCGCGCGGCGCGATCATGAGCAGCGCGGAGAGCAGTTGGCTGCTCTCGCTCGCATCCAGCGGGACGCGCCCGCCGGCCAGTCCACCACCCTCGATCTCGACGGGGAAGAAACCTTCCTCCCCGATGCAGCGGATGCGCACGCCGAGGGCGCGGAGCGCCTCCAGCAGGGGGCGCATCGGGCGGCGACGCATCTGCGCGACGCCGTCGATGCGGTAGGCGCCGCTCGGGGCAGTGGCGCAGTAGGCGGTGAGGAACCGCGCCGCCGTGCCGGCGAGGCCGACGAAGAGTTCCACCGGCCGGCCCGGAGTAGCCGTGGAGAACGCCCGGTCCTGACCACTCACGTCGAGGATTGTGCCGGAGACATCCGCGGCGACGGAGATGCCGAGCGCCCGGAGTGCCGCGGCCATCAGCACGGTGTCTTCGCTGGCGAGCGCTCCCTCCAGCCGCACGGGCGTCGGGCTCATCGCCGCGAGCAGCAGGGCGCGGTTCGTCAGGCTCTTGGAACCCGGGAGGCGCAGGCGGCCCCGGACCGGACGGGTGAAGGGAACGACGGGAAGCAAGTCGGGCAGCGGCATGAGGCGGCGCGGCGGACGGTCAGTTCAGGGACGGAACGCCGAGCGGTAGGCGCGGCCGCGCTCCAGGCGGGCCCGCAACTCCGTCCAATCCCCGTTCGCCAGCGCGGCGTGCAGCCCGTCGAGTTCCGTCTGGTAACCCCGCAGGGCCCGGAGGATCTCGTCGCGGTTGTTCCGCAGGATTTCGATCCACATCGCGGGGTCGCTCGCGCCGATCCGCGTCGTGTCGCGCAGGCCTCCGCCGGCGAAGTTGCGCCAACCCGGGTTCTGCTGCGCGAGGAAGGTGCACAGCGTCGTAGCGAGCATCTGCGGGAGGTGGCTGATGTGCGCGACAATCTCGTCGTGCACGTCCGGGTCGACCGTGGTCACCTCGGCGTCCAGCGCCGCCCAGAAGCGATCGACTCCCTCCAGGGCCGCCGGGTCGGTCTCCCGCAGCGGGGTGACGAAACAGATGCGCCCGCGGAAGAGGTCCGGGTGACCGTTCTCCCAGCCGGTCTTCTCGCTGCCGGCCATCGGGTGCGCTCCCACGAAGTGCGCCCGGCCCGCGAGGGCGGCGTGGGCGGCCCGGGTGAGCGCCCCCTTGGTCGAGCCGACGTCCGTGACCCAGCATCCGGGACGGACGTCGCGGGCGATTCGGGCGGCGAGTTCCACGATGCGATCGACCGGTGCGGCGAGCACGACGAGGTCCGCCTCGCGGACCGCTGCCTCCGGGGAGGAGGCAACGTGGGAGCACCACGGCTGACCCTCCAAGGCGATGCGCACCTCGGGACGGCGCGCCCACACGGTGATGCGCGTCGCCACGCCGCGGGCATGCGCGGCGAGTCCGACGGAGCCGCCGAGCAGCCCGGGGGCGAGAAGAGCGAGGTGCGGAATCACGGTCGAAGGACGCGGGCCGGGAAGGGGGCGGGGATTGAGGCTCAGGGAGAACCCAGCCGCACGATTCGGTCGAACTCAGCGCGACGCAAGGGCATGACCGAGAGGCGGCTCTGGCGGATGAGCGCGATGTCGGCCAGCGTCGGGTCGGCCTTGATCATGGCGAGCGTGACTGGCTGGCGCAGCGCCCGGACGGCGCGCAGCCGCACGGACACCCAGCCTTCCTCCGCGGGGACCGTGGGGTCCGGAAACGCAGCCTCCGCCACCTCGGCAACACCCATCACCTGGCGCGGATCCATGCTGGCGTAGAAGAGCACGGCATCCCCCGCCTTCATCGCCTTCAAGTTGTTGCGGGCTTGGAAATTACGCACCCCATCCCAGACCGTCTGACCGTCGGCGACGAACGTCGCCCACGCGTAGGTCTCGGGCTCCTGCTTCACCAGCCAGTATTGCTTTGTCATGGTCCGGGGGTTGACTGGGGAGCACGACAATGGAGCCGACCCCTGAAGAAAAGGCAAAAGCCAACCGGGTGCTGGTCTGGCTCTATGTATTGATGGCCATTGGCATTGGCCTGCCATTTGTGCTTTTTTTCCTCGTTCGGTGACGCGGTGAGCCGAAGGGAAAGGGGTCGATGAACAAGACCCTCTGGCCGATCCGGGTGGTGTTTGTGACGCTGTGCGGTTTTGCCGGCGGGTTGGTGTGTTATGCGATCCCGGAGTGGGATCGCCTGCGGGTGATGGCGGTGATGATCGGCCTGCTGCTGGGCGTTCTGGTCGTGTTGGTGGACTTGCTGCTGCGCGGGTTTTCGCTGCGGGGATTGAGCGCGGTGGCGTTCGGCTTGGGGGTCGGCTCGCTGATTGGCTACTTGCTGAGCGTGTTCCCGCTGTTCGAGGAAGGGGATCCGCAGATGATCTACTTGGCGCGGCTTGGGCTCTTTCTCATTTGCGGCTACCTCGGGACCGTGATTGCGCTGCGGGGCAAGGATGAGTTCAACCTCGTCATCCCCTATGTGCGCTTCGTGCCGCATGAGGTTGACGTCCCGCTGGTCGTCGTGGATGCGAGCGCGCTGATCGACGGGCGGATCGTCAAGGTGTGCGAGTCGGGCTTTCTCGGGGCGGCGCTGGTGATCCCGCGCTTCGTGCTGAATGCGGTCCAGGCGATTGCGGACTCCCCCGAGCCCCACCGTCAGGCGCGGGGGCGCCGCGGACTTGAGGTGTTGAACGAATTGCGCCGCATCCCCCGGCTGGACCTGCGCCTGCATGAGAGTGACGCGCGGCCGGAGGAGGTGGAGGCCAAGCTGGTCTTCCTCGCGCGCTCCCTGCAGGCGCGGTTGCTGACCACCGACTGCAACCTCGCGAAGCTGGCGGAGTTCCAGGGCGTCAAGTGGCTCAACCTCCACGCCCTCGCCCGGTCCCTGCGGGTCGAACTCGCGCTCGGCCAGAGCATCGAGATTGAACTCGTAAAGGCCGGCAAGGAAGCGGGTCAGGCGGTCGGCTTTCTCGAGGATGGCTCGATGGTCGTGGTGGCGGACGCCATCGCCCGGATCGGTCAGGCGGTGCGGGTCGAGATCACCAGTCTCGTGCCCACTGCCGGCGGGAAACTCGCCTTTGCCCGGCTCGAGCCGGAGCGGCGGCTCTGAGGCTGCGGACGCGCGGCCCGCCGGCGCAACTTTGGTGTTTACTCGCGGCGCGGCCTTGCTCAAAACCTCCCTCCCTCCCTCCGGGGCAGTAGCTCAGTTGATAGAGCGCTTCGTTCGCAATGAAGAGGTCGTGGGTTTGACTCCCATCTGCTCCACCACTTTGGTCGCCGCCTTCCCGTCACGGGAAGGCGTTCTTCTTTTTGCGCGGCGACGCTCGCCGCGCCGACGAGGGAACGGTATGGTCCCTGCTGCTGTCACATTCCACGGCGCGGGCACTGGGCCCGCGCCACGACTGAAACACCTGAGGTTGATCCATCATGAGCACGAAATCCAAGAAGCCCGCCAAGCCTGCCGCCCCACAGGTCAAGCCAGTCACGCGCACCAAGGCCCGCCGCCCCGCGACGGCCGAGGCAGCGCCCGTCGCCAAGGTCCCCCGCAAGGCCCTGAAGCCGCAGCGGTCCGCGGGACGCATCCCGCAGCCCGTGCCGATGCCCGAGGCGGATGTGTCTCCGGCGCCTGTCATCGCGGCCGCCCCGCCGCCCGCCGCCGCCCCCCAGCCGGTCGCCGTCACGGTCACCGCGTCGATCGACGTGGGCTTCGGAAACACGCTTTTCATCCGCGGCCAGGGCGCCGGGCTCAACTGGTCGTCCGGCGTCGCCATGCGCTGCGAGGCGGATGACCGCTGGAGCGTGACCCTCCCGACGCACGGTCCCGTCGTCTTCAAACTCTTGGTCAATGATCTGTCCTGGAGCCTCGGCGAGAACTACGAGGCGGCGCCGGGCGAGGCCGTGCTCATCGTGCCCCGCTTCTAGGCATGGGAGGGGCCGGGCAGTGCCTCGTCAGGCGCCGCGATTTCGCGCGGTGACGCGGTGCTTCACGCCGCGCCAGCCGCGGCGGCGGTGCCGACCGTGAAGGGAGGCGCGGTCCATGCGGTGGAGATGCGCGCCCGCGGTAGCGGGGTAGAGTGGGGTGACGCGCCACCGCGACCGACCGTGACCGGACTCAGGGCGGGCTGACCATCCGGTCGACCTGCCCAGCCGGCAGGGACGTGGCTTTCAGCTCCAGTTTGCCCCGCTCCACGTCCGTGAGCTTCGCCAAGTCGTTTGGTTGCTGCACGACGCGTGGCGTCAGGAAGATCAGTAGTTCCGTCTTCGCCGTCTGCCGCGTCGTCCGCTTGAAGAGGGCGCCAAGCAGCGGCACGTCGCCGAGGAGCGGGACCTTGCGATCCTGGCTCGTGACCTGGTTCGAGATCAGGCCACCGATGACCACGGTGCTGTCGCTGGGAGTGACGACCACGGTGTCGGCCGAGCGCTTGTCGATGACGGGCGTGTTGACCGTGTCGGAAATGGCGACCGTGCGTTCGCTCAGCGCGGAGATTTCCGGGGTCACGATCATTTCCACCAGGCCCTCCGACGTGATGAACGGCGTGACGCGGAGGATGATGCCGATGTCCTCGTACTGCACCGTGTTCGTGGTCTGACCCGTGTCGCTAATGCGCGAGTTGGTGATGAACGGGACCTCCTGACCGACCATGATGGTCGCCTGCTGGCTGCTGCGGGCGAGGATCGACGGACGCGAGAGGATCTCGGTCTTGCCGACCGTGGAGAGGGCCCGCAGCGTCGCGTTCACGTCGGGTCCGACCACGTTGTAGATGCCGCCGGTCGCGGCGCCGCCGAAGACGGTGCTGGTGGTCGACGACGTGCGGTCGCCGAGCGCGATGCCGCGCCGCTGCAGTTCGGCCCCGACGTCGAGGTCGTTGTTGTGGGTGACCTGGACGAAGACGACGTTGATCAGCACCTGTGGCTTCGGACGATCAAGGCTCTCGATCACTTGGCGGATGCTCTCATTGGTCTGCTCGTCGGTGACCACGATGATGCGCCGGGTCTCCGGGTTGCTGCTGATGATGGCCTCGCCCAGCGTGGTGGCGTTCGGGTACTGCCGCTCGCCGCCGGTCCGGTTCATGCCGGCCCCGGTGGTGCCGGTCCGGCGCGCGTTGTTGCCGGCGGCGTTGCTGCGGTTGGCATTGGAGCGATTCGTCGCCTGAGCCTCCAGCAACGCGGCGGAACCCGCGAGGAGGACCGTGGCGGCCGCGAGGCTGCGAAAGGTGCGGAAAGGAGTCATGGTGGGGGGATCAGCGCGGGGAGCCCGCGGCGTTGTTCATGAAGGTGCCGCTCTGCTGGCTGTTGCTGGCAGCCCGGTTGGAGAGAGGGTCGGACTGACTGGAGGACGAACCGCCGGTGCGCCCGCCGCTGACTTGGAACAGGTCGCGCAGGACGGCCTCGACCTGTTGGACGTCGGCGTTCTCGAGCGTGTAGACGAAGACCTTCTGCGTGCGGTCCGAGCCGGCGTCGAGCTGGGTGATGATCTCGCCGACCTGGAACATCACGTCCCGGGGAGCGGTGACGACGACGGACTGCGTGCGTGGGTCGGCGACGGCGTTCACGGTCGTGTTGGCCGATCGGGTGCCGGACGTGTCGCTGCGGCCCCCGCCGCCGCGCCCGCCGCCTCCTCCTCCCCCGGCTTGGCCCGCGCGCGCGGAGAGGACCGCGGCCACGCCGGGCGGCATGCCGGGAAAGTTGAAGGGGGTGGCCTGCCCCTGTCCGCCTCCCGAGCCGGTGGTGGGGTTGAAGAGCGCGTTGAGCACTTCCGAGATTTCCACCGGATCCGCGTGGCGGAGGCGGAAGATCTTCAGGCTGGAGTCACTCTGCACGGAGAGGTCGAGCGCCGAGACGATCTCGACGACATGGCGGACGTTGAGATTGGTGTCCGTGACGACGAGGGAGTTGCTGTCCTCGTTCGCCGTCAGGGTTGCGCTCGGCGGCACGAGGCTGGCGATATCGGTCGCGACCTTCGCGGCCGTGATGTGCCGCAGCGGGATGACCTGCATGACCATTTCGGCGTTGGCCGGGATTTCGCGGGGATCATTGCCGGTGCGGACCGGCAGCGACCGCTTGCGGGCCTCGTCCTTTGCGGCGACGAGGAGCGTGCGACCTTGGACCGTGGCGGAGTAGCCGAGGCGGTTGAGGGCGAGATTGAGCAGCGGGATCGCTTCCTCGCGCGAAATCGGCTGTGCGCTCCACATGTCGATTGAACCCTTTACCGGCGTTTCGAGCACGATGACGAATCCGGCGGCCTCGCTCAGGTACTGGAGGACCGTCTCGAGGGGCGCGCCCCGGAAGTTGAAGCGCAGCCCGGTCGATGGCGCGGCGAGCGCGGGTGCACCGCCCCCGGGAGCGGCGACTGCGGGAACGGCGGCCGACGAAGCCGCGGCGGGGTCGGGGCTCTCGGTGGCGCGCCCGCTCGCCGCGGGGGAGGCGCCCCCTTCGGTGGAGGGTGTGGACGGAGCGCTTTCAGCAGCGGTCAGCCCCGGCTGTGGCTGCGCAAGGCAGCCGACCAGAGTCAGGAGCAGGAGGGAGGGGATCGGTTTCATTCCTTGAGTTGCTTGCGGCGGCGTTCCTTGAGGCGACGCAGGGCATCGCTCGAGTCGGAGGGTGAGGGGGCGGACGGGGTGAGGTTCGCGGCGGGAGGCTCGGCGCTGGCGGCCGCAGCGGCCCGGGCCTCGGGTGCGGCGCGCCAGGCGCCGCCTGGCTCCCGGGAAAGGGAGGAACCGACGGGGATCACGAAGGTCTGGCCATCGGTGGCGAGCGAGGCGTGCTGCAGGGTGAGGTCCGAGACGGTGACGCCAGCGACGCTGCCCCCGGGCGGGAGGGTTTGTCGCAGCGCCGCAGTCGAACCGTCGAAGAACGCCCGGCGGCGCCCGCCGTCGTCGAGGATCCCGACGAGCGTGAGAATCTCCGCCGCCGGCGAGGGAGGGGCGCTGGGGGTGGCGTCCGCGCCGCCCCCACGGGGTGTGCGGCTCGGATTGAAGATGTTGCGCTCGGCCACGGCGCGGACCGAATCGGGTGCGGGAGTGGGCGCGGATTGGGCGAGCGCTGGGGCGCTCGGGAGCACGCTCAGCAGCGCCATGCGGGCGAGGAACCGGAGTGCCGGCCGGACGAAGGCGGATCGGGCGGACGTCATGGCCGGGTCTCCAGAGGAGCGAAGCGCAGCCCGGTGACGGACAGGGCGAGGGCGAGGCGCTGACCGCCCTCGTCTCGGGCGGTGAGTTCGATGGATTCGACGCGGAGCGCGAGCGGAGACTTTTCGAGTGCGCCGAGCAACCGGACGAGCGCCGGAAATGAGCCGGTGGCATCAAGGCGGCATTCGAGCAGCGACGCGTCACCGGAAGAGGCCTTTCGCCAGCGCGGCCGCAACCCCGTGAGTTCCACGCCCTCGGCCCGGGCGCCGTTTTCGAGCGCCGACAGCAGGCGTTGTTCGGCCAGCGATGGATCGCTGGGCAGAGCCCCCTCCCGGAGCCGGCGCCACGCCGCGTCGGTGCGGTCGCGGCCCTCGATCACCCCGCGCCCCGCCGCAAGCGTGCGCTCCAGCGCGGCGATCTCGGTCGTGCGCGCACGCCAGTGCGCGACCCCGGGGCCGATCACCAAGCGGTCGAGGGCGAGCAGCCCGACGAGCACGCCGCTGGCGAGCAGGAGGAGTCGTTGCCGGGGAAGGGATTTCATGGAGAGGCAGGACGGTTGAGTTCCACGGCGAACGTGAACTGGGCCGGGCTCTGCCCGCGGATCTGCTCGACGCGGACGCTGCGCACGCTGGGCTGCTGGCGCAGGCGATCCACCGTCGCGAGCAGCGCGCCGTGTTCCCGGGCCGTGCCGCTGACAGTGATCGTCTGCGGGGCACGGATCTCGACCGACCGGGCGGTGACGACACCGGATTCCGGAAATGCCTCGGTCACGAGCCGGAGCAGGGAGAGGCTGGGCAGCGAGGGATCATCCCACGGCCGAAATTCGCGCAGGCGCGCGCGGACCTCGCCGATGCGCTGCACCTCGGGCTGGATCGCCGCCCACTCGCGACGCAGGGACTGGAGTTGAATCTCCCGCCAGCCGAACGCGGCGGCGATCAGGAGCAGGGCAGTCGCTCCGCCGAGCGCGAGGAGCCGCAGTCGCCGCGACCCCGGGCGGTGCAGCAGGCCAGACCAGCGCGTGACCGGCGGTGGGCGGAGGGAGGGCAGCCGCGAGGGGTTCGTCTGGGCGGCCTCGAGCAGGAGAGCCGGCAGGACATCGTCCGTCTGCACGTCCACCGCTGAGACTCGACCAAAGGTGGGTAGCGGACGGTTGCCGCCCGCCGCCCCGGCGGATGCGGGCCCGGGGATTATCGCCAGCACCTGCACCGGAGTCTCGGGATCGAGGGCGGCTTGCGACTCCCGCGTGATCCGGACCTCGCGGGCGAGATCCGTGAGTCCCTCGCCGGAGGTGCTCACGGCGCGCAGGCTCAGCACTCCGCTTGCGGCAGCGAGGCAGAGCGCTCCGCCGGACGGTCCCTGACGGACGACGATGCCGGGCCGCAGCCGCGCCACCGCCGCCGCCACGAGGGTCGCCGTGATCAACATCGGCCGCAGGCCCGCCGCGCGCAGGCAGGCTTCGACGCGGGCCAGCCGCGTCCGGCTGAGGGCGACCTGCAGGATCCGCCGCCCCGACGGCTCATCGGACGCGCAGCGCCCGATCACCCACTCCGCCGGATCGCTGGGCAGCACTCGCTCCGCCTCCAGCGCGAGGAAGGCGTCAAGATCGTCGGGCGAGAGAGCCGGCACCGCCGTCCCCGCCGTCAGGAACCAGGCGGCGGGCAGGCCCACCGCGCAGCGGTCCCAGCGCCAGTCCACCGCCCGGAGCGCGCGTCGGAGGGCGCGGCCGAGCAGCCCGGGATCGTCCCGCTCGATCGCGCACGGCAGCCGGAGTGTCGGCGCGGCGGCCTCGCGGTCGCCGCGGACCAGCGTTGCCAGCAGCGTGTCGTCCTCGAAGACGAGTCCGAGAAACGCGGGCGGGCGGGAGGGGCGGAACCAGGGCATGGAGAGTGAGTTCAGAGACCGGAGACGCGTCGCACCGTGACGGGATCCTCGGCGCTGGCGCGGCCGAACCGGGTGACGTCCTGGCGCAGGACAATTCGGGGTGTGCCAGAGGAAAGGTCGAAGATCGTGCGCAGGCGGCAGCGACCTTGGCCGTGCGGGCCGACGGCTTCGATGTCCGCGAGGAATTGATAGCTCTCGCCGGTGATCGACGGCCCGGCTTGAAGAATCGCCTCGGGCGGCAGGACCTGCGTGAGCCAGGCAATCGAGGTCAGTTCGTCCGGATGGGCCAGTCGGTACGCGACCATCTGGCGAGCCCCGTCAGAGCCGATGCCGGGGAGGCAGGCCAGCACGGCCTCCGGGGCGGTGTTGACGTTCACGAGGCCGCGGGTCGTGGCCGTACCCGCGTTGGCGAGGTCGGTCTGCACCCGCGCGAACTCGGCCGGGGAAAGCCGGGCGCGGACCAGCAATTCGGCGACGCTGGTGAGCGGTCGGCCTTCGATCGTCCGGATGATTTCGGCGGCCCTCGCTTCGCCGAGGCGCTGATTCAGGAGCTGGAAGAGGCGCGGTCGCGTCGCGTTGGCGGTCACGTCGATCCGCCGTGAGCCATCGCTCCGGCGATTCGGCTGGGCGCTGTGGACCGTGAGGTAATCGATCAGCCCGCGCCGGAGGACGCCGTTCCCGTCGTCATGGGGCGGCGAGAGATCTCCGTCGTCCTCGTTCGGATCGAGGATGCCGTTCAGGTTGGTGTCCTCGCCATACAGCAACTCGAGCGTGGCCCCGTGCACGAGGCGCAGTTCCTCCACGGTTTCGAAGGGACCGTTCTTCGCCCGTCGTGCGGGGGTCAGGCGGGAATAGGTCTCGTCCTCCGCTCCCTGCGGCCGCGGCTCCGCGTCGCTGTCCCTCCAGTCGAGGATCGCCGCCGCGAAGTCCGGCGTCATGTTCGGCAGGGCCTCCAGCATCGCCTGCGACGCCGTGTTGAGGTTGAGCTTCGATGCTTCGTCGATCAGGCCGTAGAAGGGAGTGTCGGGTGCGTCGGCATCGGGGTCGCGGCCGATGAGCCAGAAGGTCGCTTCGCCGACGGGAAGGGCCTCCGCTTCGTAGTCGGTGTCGCGCGGCACCTGCCCGGCCGTCGCCTGCTGGGTCAGCACCCACGCGGCGTAGCGCATGCCGCCCTCGGCCGCCGCGCGGGCGGCGGCGTTCCCGGATCGTGCCGCCGCGGAGCGCAGCTCCAGGCCCATCGCATGGGCGAACGTGAGTGCGAGCGCGGCCAGCCCGAAGCACTTCCAGAGGACGATCACGAGCACCGATGCACGGCGCGGATCCGTTCGGCGAGGAGGCGGGCGCGAGTTCATGGGCTCGTCTGTCCCACCGCGATGGGCACGACCAAGGTGATGGGGTCCGCCGGGGTGCCGTCCCCGGCCGCCCGGCGCTCCAGCGTGAGGCGGATGGCGAGCGGCAGCGCCCGCGCCGCCGCGGAGTCCCAGTCGGAGACCCAACCGTAGCCGTCATGGAATTCGAAGAGCACCGCCGTGACGTCCTCGAGAAGGTTCTGCGTCTCCGTCTCCGCCTCCGTCAGGGGCAGGAGATTGCGCGAGACGGTCCGCACGAGGGTAAAGCCGTCGCGGGCGGACGTCTCGCTAGGGACGAGCCGGTAACTGACGCGCTGAACGTCGCCAAAGGGCGACCACGGGTCCACGCGACCCGAGGTGCAAACGAAGTCCGGGCCGACGGCCATGGACCCGGCGGTGGGCGCGATTTCAGAGCCCGCCGCGGTCTGCAGCTCGCCGGAAAAACGTCCCCCGCGGGGGAGCATGCCGGCCAGATCCTCGCGCACGATCTGCAGCGCACGGTGGGTGGCCAGCTCAGCATCGCTGCGTTCCTGTGCCCGGAGCTGCAGCCGGAGCGCACTGCCGAACGCGGCCTGCGCCGCCACGATCACGATGGCACCGAGGCCAAGCGCGAGAATCACCTCCAGCAGCGTGAAGCCGTGCGCCGGCGCGGGGGACGTCAGGAAGCGGGCGGCCTTCATGCTTCCGGAGTGGTTTCAGACGCCTCGCCCGGCTGGCGGGTGGGATCGAGGATCGTGCTCAGCGACAGGATGCGGGACTGGTCTTGGACTTCGAAGGTGACCTGCACGGTCACTTCCTCCAGCGGATCCGCGGCCCACGGCGTGCGTTCGAGCCGCCAGGCATAGCCGACGCCGTCCTCGCGCGACGTTCCGCGATCCGACCCGTTCTCCGTGCGGCCGGTGCTGACGTATTCCCCGAGCACGCGCTCGGCAACCCGCGCGGCAGCGGCCTGCCGCTGCCCGACCATGCCCGCGCGGCTGGCCACGCTGACACCCTCGAGCGCGACCGGGACCACGATGGCGAGCAGGGCGAGTGCGGCGAGAACCTCGGCGAGGGTGAAGCCGCGCCGGTGGGAGTCAGGAGCGCGGGCGGGCATCGTGGCGCAGGAGTTCGTAGCGGAGTCCATCCGCGGTGAGGACGAGATCGATCGCCGTGTCATCGCGCTGACGCAGCGTCACCCGCAGGAGGCTCCCGGGCTCGATCGTTCCATCCGGCTCGAAGCGGATGTTGGGAGTGGCGTTTGGCGGGCTGGCGAGGAACGTGGGATCAGCGTGGGTCGGTTCGCGCCGATCAGGCGACGCCTCCAGCGCGAGGTCGGCGTCGAGGCTGAACACGTGGGCGCGGGGATCGGTCCCCGGTGCGGCGCCGACCAGGGAAAGCCCGTAGCGGCCGGACGACGCATCGAGCCACAGGGAGACCGGCTTTCCCTCGGAGGCGGCGCGGGCCGCCCCGAGGTGCGTCAGCGACAGCAGGCGCCGCGCCTCGTTCTCGAGGGTGCGACCGCGGAAGAACGTCGCGAGGCGCGGCGCGGACAGACTCGCGCCGATCGCGAGCAGGGCGAGCACGAGGAGCAGCTCGACGAGCGTGAACGCCCGCCGGGACGGCGGCTCAGCGGGAGGAGGATGTGCCGTTGACGATGTCATCCGCCGTGTTCGGCTGGCCATCCGGTCCGGAGGAACGGAGATCGTAGCCGGCCGGGTTCAGCCGACCCGGGAATTCGTAGCTGTAAGCGCGGCCCCAAGGATCGAGCGGGATGTCGCTCTTGAGGTAGGGTCCGCGCCAGCCCTGCACGTCACCCGGGGCGATGACGAGGCTCTGGAGGCCGGCGCGGCCGCTCGGGTAGCCGCCGGTGTCGATCTCGAAGGCGTCGAGCGCGGTGCCGAACGTGGCGATCTGCGTCTGGGCGGCGGTGATCCGGGCCTGTTCGGTGCGGCCGGTGAACTTCGGCAGCACGAGCGCGGCGAGCGTGCCGAGGATCACGAGCACGAGCAGCAACTCGACGAGCGTAAAGCCGCGGGAGCGGGCGCGAAGGGAGTGTCGGACGGGACGGTGCATGGGTGAGGGACGGGGTCAGCGGATGTGGTCTTGCAGGGAAAAGATCGGGATGAGCATGCCGATGAAGATCAGGCCCACGACGGCGGCGATGAGGAAGAGCAGCAGCGGCTCGGCGAGGGCGACCGTGGTCTTCAGGCGCTGGTCGAGTTCGCTCTCCGTGGTGGCGGCGAGACGCACCAGTTCCCGGTCGAGGCGCCCGGACTCCTCGCCGACGGAGATCATCTCGACCACCGCGCCGGGAAAGAGCTGACGCTGCGCAGCGAGGCTGAGCCCGAGCGGCTCGCCGCGTCGCACCCGCTCGATCGAGTCGCCCACGGCGTCGACGAGCACCTGGTTGCCGAGCGACCGCCGGGCCACGCCCAGCGCGCTGATGAGTGGCACGCCCGCGGCCAGGAGGGTGCCGAGCGTGCGGCAGAAGCGGGCCATTGCGTACTGGGCGACCAGGGAGCCGATGACCGGAAGGCGGAGAATGATCCGGTCGGCGGCCCGCCGTCCCGGCTCGCTGCGGAGCCAGCGACGCAGCAGGTAGCCGCCGACCGCGGCGGCGGCGAGCAGCGGGAGGCCGGCCTGGCGCAGGAGGTGGCTCACGGCGACGATCATCTGCGTGAGGACCGGCAACTCGGCGTTGAACCCTTGAAAGACCAGCTGGAAACGCGGGATGAAGAAGACGAGCAGAAACACGATCACCGCCACCGCCAGCACGAGCAGGACCGCCGGGTAGACCATGGCTGCGGTGACCTTTGCCTTCAGCTCCTTTTCCCGGGCCTGGAAGTCGGCGATCTGGGCGAGAACCGCGTCGAGGAAGCCACCGGCCTCACCCGCCTCCACCATCGCGACATAGACCCGCGGAAACGTCTCGGGTGAACGTGCCATCGCGGCCGACAGCGGCAGTCCATCGACCACATGGTCGTGCAATTCCCGCCATTTCGCTTTCGCCGCCGGCGCGGTGGCCTCGCGCTGCAGGATCCGGAGCGCCCGGCTGAACGGGACGCCGGCCGCGAGCAGGCTGGAGAGCAGGCGCGTGAAAGCCTCCAGCATCGCGGGCGTCACCCGCGGGCGGCGGATGAACCAGGCCTGTCCGCCGTCGGAGTCGGCGGCGGCGCGGCGGGGCTCGGCCGTGCGGTCATCGACGCGCACCGGCCGCAGCCCGCGCGCCTCGAGTTCGCGCAGGGCCTGCGCGCGGCCGGGGGCCGACAGCTGGCCTTCGGTCAGCGCTCCTCCGGGCGCAATGGCCTTGTAGGCGAAGTCAGGCATCAGCGGGGCGTTTCACTGGCCGGACGATCAGCGGCGTCGCCGATCGACGTGACGCTCAGCACTTCGTCGAGGGAGGTGACGCCCTCCTCGACGAGGCGTCGCCCATCGTCGGCGAGCGTGCGCAGCCCCGCGCGGGCGGCGGCCTCCCGCAGGGCATCCGTGGAGGCGGAGCGGAGGATGAGTTCGCGGATTTCCGCGCTGGTGTCCATCCACTCGAAGATCGCCCGGCGCCCATGGTAGCCGGTCTGCCGGCACTCGCGGCAGCCCACGGCGCGGTGGACGACCGCGCGGGGATTGATCCCGAGCCGGGAACGCAGGGCGTGGCAGGTGGGGGAATCGTCAACAGCCCGGCAGTGCGGGCAGAGCACGCGGACCAGGCGCTGGGCGAGCACGGCCTCGATGGCGGAGGCGACGAGGTAGGGCTCGATCCCCATGTCGACGAGGCGCGTGATCGCGCCGGGGGCGTCGTTGGTGTGGAGGGTGGAGAAGACGAGGTGGCCGGTGAGCGAGGCCTGGACGGCGATCTGGGCGGTCTCCGCGTCGCGAATCTCGCCGATCAGGATGACGTCGGGGTCGTGTCGCAGGATCGAGCGCAGGCCGCGCGCGAAGGTGAGGCCCGACTTTTCCGAGACCTGAATCTGATTGATCCCGCGGAGCTGGTACTCAATCGGGTCCTCGATGGTGATGATCTTCCGCTCCGCGTCGTTGATCTCCTGCAGCGCGGTGTAGAGGGTGGACGTCTTGCCGCTGCCGGTGGGGCCGGTCACGAGCACGATCCCGTGCGGGAGTTGGAGGACCCGGCGCAGCGCGGCGAGTTCCCGGGCGCCCAGACCCAACTCGGCCACCCCGCGCAGGGCGGCGTTCTGCCGCAGCAGGCGCAGCACGACCGCCTCGCCGTGGAGCATCGGGATCACGGAGACACGGATGTCGATCTCGGCATCATCGATGCGGACTTTGATGCGCCCGTCCTGGGGCAGTCGCTTCTCGGCGATGTTGAGGTGGCTGAGGATCTTCACCCGGGCGACGATCGCCGGCTGGAAGCGCTTGATCTGCGCCGGCACGGGCACGTCCTGCAGCACGCCGTCAATGCGGTACCGGATGCGCAGCTCGCTCTCGAAGGGCTCCAGATGGATGTCGGAGGCGCGCAGTTCGATCGCGTCCCGCAGGACCTGATTGACGAAGCGGATGATCGACGCGTCCTCGGCGGCACCGTCCAGGTCGGCATCCTCGGAACCTTCCTGCTCCACGACCTCCAGTCCGGCCTCGGCGCCGAGGACGCCAAGCGTGTCGGCACCGACGCCCAGCCGCTCCTTGAGTTCGCGGCGGAGGGCCTCGCCGGGAGCGACCACCGGGCGGAGCCGGAGTCCGGTCGCGGCGCGGAGACCGTCGAGTCCGGCGGTCGCGAAGAGTCGGCACGTTGCGACCTCCACGCTGCCGTCGGGCAGGCGGCCCAGCGGCAGGAGTTCGTCGCGGACGAGGAGCCGGGCCGGGAAGGACCCCAGCAGGTCCCGCTCCGGGGAGATCGCCGCCAGATCGTTGAAGGCCAGCCCGTACTCGGTGGCGAGCCAGCGGAGGACTGCGGCCTCGTCGGCGGATGCCGGCCCGGCGCGACCGGACTCGGTCACGAAGCGATGCGCGTCGGAGGCGGTGAGTTGCTGCTGCGCGATGAGGCGCGTCAACGCCTCAGGGAGTGGCGCGGTGGCGGGCGCGGAGGGCATGCGGCGGCCTCAGGGCAGGAGTCCGATGGTCACCGAAATGGCCTCCTGCCGCAGGTTGAGGACCGAACGCAGTTCCTCCTGGGCGGCGGCGAGCTTCACCTCGTTGGCCTTGCGGGCGGTGCGCAGCCGTTCCAAGCGTGAGCGGATTTCGGCCTCGGGCGCGTTCGCAAGCAGGGCGGCGGCCAGCGACTCGGTCTCCGGGCTCGTGAGGCCCGCCATGGGGCCGCGCCGCCCTCCGACCCCCGGGCCATCCTCGCCGCCGGCTCCAGCGGTCCGCGCCGCCTGGAAGGCCATGGCGCCGCCGATCGGCCCGCCGGCTCCGGCGGCCCGCCTCAGTTCCGACACCCGTTCGATTCGCTCGAAAATCAGCCGCCACTCCTCGTCATCCTCGACCTGGAACTGCTCCCGCAGCGCGGCCGACATGCGCTCGCGCATCTCCGCCGCGTTCGGCCACCGGCGCTCCCGGCGCTCTCCGCCGGGCGCCGACTCCGTGGCAGCCGGGGTCTGGGCTCGAGCCGTGGTACCGGACAGGGCTGCGGCCGCGAGGCCAAGCCCGAGGAAAGAGAACGCGAACGTGCGCAGCCGAAGGACATTCATGGCGAGGGTGCAAGTAAGACGCCGGGAGCCTCGCTTCGGTATCGCACGACCGGTTTTTTTTCGTCCGAGCGACCAAACAACGCGATCGAATTGCGTGAGTGCAGATCTCCCTTTCCTGCAAATGCATGCAGGTCGATTTTGTCGGGAAAGCCGGTCGCTGGGACGTTTCGATCGGTTTCCCGAACGAATCCCGGCGGGGTCGGTGTGATGCGGTGCGGGTCACCGGTCAACACCGGGGACCTCCCGCGCCGTCTTGCCGAGCGCCGCAGCTGCGCCCAACGGGGCGCCCCCGTTCAAGGCGGACCTTGAGTCCGGGGCGGTCGCGCTTCCTTCTGGAGACATGTCCTCCGCCTCCGCGTCCGCTCCGTTGGCGCCGTTGCCGGCCGGCAGCGATGGGGAGGCCGTTCTCACCCGCTTCCTCGCGGTGGCGGCGGAGCGCGGACTGGAGCTCTATCCGGAGCAGGAGGAAGCGATCCTCGAACTCTTCGCGGGGAACAACGTCATCCTCGCGACCCCGACCGGTTCCGGGAAGTCCCTCGTGGCGGCGGCGTTTCATTTCCGCGCCCTGTGCGCCGGGCAGCGTTCCATCTACACCTGCCCGGTCAAGGCGTTGGTGAACGAGAAGTTCCTCGCGTTGTGCCGGGACTTCGGTCCGCAGAACGTCGGGATGATGACTGGCGACGCGAGCGTCAACCCGCGGGCGCCGGTGCTTTGTTGCACGGCCGAGATTCTCGCCAACATGGCGTTGGCGCGCGGGGAGCAGGCGGACATTGGCGCCGTGATCATGGACGAGTTTCATTACTACTCGGACGCCGATCGCGGTACGGCGTGGCAGGTGCCCCTCCTGACGCTGCCCCGCTCGCGCTTCCTGCTCATGTCGGCGACCCTCGGCGGCACCGAGTTCTTCGAGCGCGACCTGCAGCGGGTGACCGGAGCACCGTGTCGGACCATCCGCAGCGACCGCCGACCGGTGCCGCTGGAGTTCGAGTACTCGGAGACGCCCTTGGGGGAGCGCGTGGCGCAGTTGCTCCTGGAGCGCAAGGCGCCCGTCTACCTCGTCTACTTCACGCAGCGGGCGGCGTCGGAGGGTGCGCAGGACTGGATGAGCCTGAACCTCTGCACGAAGGAGGAAAAGGCGCGGTTGGCGGAGGAACTCGCCCAGGTCCGCTTCAACAGCCCGTATGGCCGCGAGATGAAGCGCTGGCTGCGGCACGGGATCGGCGTGCACCACGCCGGCCTGCTCCCGAAGTACCGCATCCTCGTGGAGTCGCTGGCGCAGCGCGGCCTGCTCAAGCTCATCTGCGGCACCGACACCCTCGGTGTCGGCATCAACGTCCCGATCCGCACCGTGATCTTCACGCAGTTGTGGAAGTACGACGGGAAGAAGGCGGCGATCCTCAGCGTGCGGGACTTCCGGCAGGTCGCGGGCCGCGCCGGCCGGCGCGGCTATGACGACAAGGGGTTCGTGATCGTGCAGGCCCCGGAGCACGTGATCGAGAACAAGCGGGCGGCGGAGCGCGCGGCGGCCGATCCGCGCAAGGCGAAGAAGGTCGTGAAGCGCGCCGCGCCCGAAGGCTCCGTCGGCTGGGACGCGAAGACCCTCGAACGCCTGCTCGCCGCGCCGGCCGAGGCGCTCGTCTCCCGCTTCGAGGTCACGCACGCCATGCTGCTGCTCGTGCTCTCGCGCGACGCCGACGGCTGCGGCGCGATGAAACGCTTGATCGCGGACTGCCACGAAACCGCGAACCGGCGCCGCCAGCTGCGGCGCCGGGCGTTCCAACTGCTGCGCTCGCTGCTCGAGCGCCGCATCATCGAGCCGGCTCCCCGCGATCCCGACCATCCCGACGAGCCCCGCCGGTCCGGCGGACGCGGCCTGCGTGTGAACGTGGCCCTGCAGGACGATTTCTCGCTGCACCAGGCCCTCTCGCTGTTCCTGCTCGACACCTGCCCGCTGCTGGACCGCGAGTCGCCCGACTATCCCTTCGACCTCCTCACGCTCTGCGAGTCGATCGTGGAGGACCCCGAACCGATTCTCCGCCGCCAGGTCGACCGCCTGAAGGGCGCCAAGCTTGAGGAGATGCGTGCCGCGGGCGTGCCGTACGAGGAACGCATGGAGCGGCTGGAGGAAATCGAGCATCCCAAGCCGCTGCGCGAATTTCTCTACGAGCGCTTCAACGCCTTCAAGGCGGCGCACCCGTGGGTGGAGCAGGAGAACGTCCGCCCCAAGTCGATTGCGCGCGAGATGTTCGAACGCTACCAGTCCTTCGCGGACTACGTGCGCGAGTACGGACTGGAGCGCTCGGAGGGGCTGCTCCTGCGCCACCTCGCGCAGACGTGGAAGGTGCTGGCCCAGACGGTGCCGGACGCGCTCAAGACCGAACCGGCGGTCGAGATGGAGGAGTACTTTCAGGAACTCATTCGCGGCATCGACTCGAGCCTGCTTGAGGAATGGGAGCGGCTGCGGAACCCCGCGTGGGTCGCGGCCGACGTGACGGACAAGCCGGCGCGGCCGCAGTCGTTCGATCTCCTGCGCGACCGGGCGGCCTTCGACCGACTGTTGCGCGGCGCGGTGCTGGGGTTCCTGCAGGACGTGGCGGCGCGCGACTGGGAGGCCGCGGCCGCGCGGGTGGACCCGGCGCCGCCGGCCGAGGGCGAACGGCCCGAGGGCAGTCTGGCCGGGGCGGCCCGCCGAATCGAGGACGCTTTCTGTCCGTTTTTCGAGGCCCGCGGCCGCTTCCGGCTCGATCCCGAGGGTCGGGCGGCGAAGCACCTGCACCGCGACGAGACCCCGGAGGCGTGGATGCTCGCGCAGGTCCTGGTGGATCCCGACGGACAGAACGACTGGGAGGTCCGTTTGCGGCTCTCGCCCGCCGCGAGCCGCGCGCAGTCGCGGGTGGTGCTTGAGTTCGACGGGGTTTGCCCGGCGGGCGGCGCTCCGGAGGAGGCGGGAGCGGTGAACGAAGGGTGAGGCGATGACGCGGGACCTGCCCACGATCGTGCATCTGGATGCGGACGCGTTCTTCGTCGCCTGCGAGCAGGCGCGGGATCCCTCGCTGATCGGCAAGTGCTGCGCGGTCGGGGGCACGGAGCGCGGGATCATCTCGTCGGCGAGCTACGAGGCCCGGGCGCGCGGCGTCTACACTCCGATGCCGACGGCGCAGGCCCGGCGCGTCTGTCCCGATCTGATCCTGATCCCGCACACGCCGGGCCTTTACGGCACCGTGTCGCGCCGCATGTTCGACCTCTGCGAAGGGCTGACGCCGCTCGTGCAGCGCAACTCGATCGATGAAGGCTACCTTGATCTCGCGCCCTGCGGCCTGCGTGACGCGGCGGCGGTGGAGGTGGCGGTGCGCGGCCTGCAGGAGCGAATCCGCGCCGAGCTTTCCCTCCCGGTTTCCTTCGGCCTTGCGACGAACAAGTTGGTGTCGCAAATCGCCTCAAAATTGCGCAAGCCGCGCGGCTTCGTGGTCGTGCCGCCCGGCGACGAGGCGTTGTTCCTCGCCCCGCTCGCGGTCGGGAAACTGCCGGGGATCGGGGCAAAGACGGAGGCGATGCTGGCGAGCCGCGGGGTGAGGCTGATCGGTGACCTCACGACGCGTTCCGCCGATGCGATGCGTTCGCTGTTCGGGGATGGGTGGCGCGACATGGCGGCGGCGGCGCGGGGCGAGGACGACCGGCCGGTCGAGACGGAACGCGACGAGGCCAAGAGCTACTCGCAGCAGGAGACGTTCGCGGCGGACCTCGCGGACCGCGCGGAGGTCGAGCGCATCGCGAAAGGCATGGTCGATGACCTCCTGCCGAAGATCCGGGCGGACGGGAAGCGCGTCCGTACGCTGACCGTGAAGGTGCGCTACCCGGACTTCAGCCACGCCAGCCATGCCCACAGCTTCGCGGAACCAACGGACCTGGAGGCGCCTTTCTATGCCTGGATCGGCCCCTTGCTGCGCGCGGCGTGGACGCGGCGCAGTCCGCTGCGGCTGGTCAGCGTCCGCTTCTCCAACGTGAGCGCGCCGGAGTCCCAACTGGAGATGTTCGCGGAGGGGGACGACCGACGGCGTCGCCTGGCCGGGGTGCTGGATGCGTTGAACCGCGGCGGTACGGCTCCGCGCGTGAAGCATGGTCACCAACTGACGCGTCCGCCGGACCCCGGGTCGGCGCGGAGCGGGTGAGGTCGGGGGGGGGCGTACGGCGAGCGCGGTACCGAGCAACGTGATTCCCGCCGCGTTCTCGGTGAGGTCGGGGTGGAATCGTCCGGCGAGCGCGGTCGCATCGGCGACTGGGCGGAGCGGGTGAGGCCGGGGCGTGATCCCCCGGCCCGTGAGACTGGCGGATCATCGGTCGATCGGTCGGTCGATCGGCGGGTTGCAGTTTCGGATTGGCCGCCGGGCTGCGTCCGGGTTCGCTGGCGGGATGTCTTTGCATCCGGTGCCGGCCATCCGTGAACGGGTTGAAGAGGCGAAGGCCGCCGTGCTTGCGCAGGTCGGCCTCCTGGAGGCCAGCTTCGGGCGCGCGGAGACCCGTTGGAAGAGCGACGGCACCCGCGTCACGGCGGTGGACCTCGCGATTTCGGCCGATATCGTGGCGCGGCTTTCGCGGCGCTTTCCCGAGGACCAGTTCTTCAGCGAGGAACTGACGGAGGCGGCGGAGCCGATCCCCGTGACATCACGCTGCGCTTGGGTGCTGGACCCGATCGACGGGACGAACAACTACGCGATGGGCATCGCCTCCTGCGCGATCTCGCTCGCGCTGCTGGAGGACGGCTGGCCCGTGTATGGGGTGATCTACGATTTTTCCCGCCGCACGCTGATTCACGGGGGGCCCGGGGTGGGCGTCTTCGACGGCGACCAATCGGTGCGGGTGCGGACGGATCCACTGGGTCCGCAGAGCCTGATTGGCTTCCATGCCCCCTCGGACAAGCGGTTCACCGGTCATGTGGTCGACGTTGCGGCGCAGGCGAAGCTCCGCGCCCTGGGGTCCAGCACCCTGCACCTCGCGTACGTGGCGGTGGGAATCTTGGACGGCACGGTGGATCACAACGTGAAGGTCTGGGACATCGCGGCGGCCGTGCCGCTGGTGGAGACCGGCGGGGGATGCGTGATGTACCTGAACGGCCCAGTCTTTCCCTTGCGCGCGTTCGATCTCCGGATGGGCCGCATCTTCTACGTCGCGGGATCCCCGGCGGTGGCGGCACGCCTCCGTGACATTCTCGCGGCGCGGGTGATTCCTGCCACCGGAGAGTGAGGATGCGTCTGATGCCCCGGCGATGTTGGACGTTGCCTGACGCGCGATTCCCGCCACGCTCGGCTGCTGATGCGTCGGTCCCTGCGAGTCCCCGATTTGGCGCGAGACGAGTCGGCCCGGCGGCGTGATGCCGCCCGCTCCGGGGGCGCGTTCGCGCTGGCCCGCGGCCCGCTTGGCTGGGTGTTGGCGGCGGTGGGTCAGGCCGGCGCGGTGCGCGCGGTCTTCCTTGGCGACACCCGGCGGGAGTTGCTCGAGGCCCTTCGGCAGCGGTTTCCCGCCGAGGCATGGACGGACGCGGCGCGGGCTGGAGACGCGGAGCGTGCTGCCGCGGCGCGAGCGCTGGCGTGCGTGCACCGAGCGATCGAGTCGCCGGGGCGGCCGGAGACCGACGGACCGTTGCTTGCGCCCGTGGGGACTCCCTTCCAGCGGCGTGTGTGGTCGGAGTTGCAGGCCTTGCGCCCCGGCGAGTGCGTGTCTTACGGGGAACTGGCCCGGCGGGCGGGGTGCCCGCGCGCGGTGCGGGCCGTGGCCCAGGCGTGCGGGGCGAATCCCATCGCGGTGCTCATCCCGTGCCACCGGGTGATCGCCGCCAGCGGCGCGCTGACCGGCTACCACTGGGGCGTGAAGCGGAAGCGAGCCCTGCTTGAGCGCGAAGGCGTGGAGCCCGGTCGCGGCGTCGGGGCCGGGCAGTCGTCGTTCAACTGGACGATGTAATGCCGACCGGGACGGACGGCTGATGCGCGGGCGCGGCCGCGCGTCAGACCTGATACAGTTTGCCGGGGATCGGATCGATCACCTTGGTCTTGGGCATCTTCTCGGTCAGCTGCTGGGCGAACCACGCGCGGGCGGCGGTCTCGCCATGGGTGAGCACGATGCTGCGCGCCTCGGTCTGCAGCGCGAACTGCAGCAACTCGTCGCGGTCGGCGTGGCCGCTCAGATGGAAGCGCTCAATGTGAGCCTGGACCTTCGTCTTCACCCTTACGGTCTCGAAGAGGAAGGGATCGCCCGGCTTGGCGGCGAGGAGGGCGCCGCCCGGAGTGTCGGGATCGCAGTAGCCGACGAATCCAATCGAATTGCGCGCATGGCCGAGGAGGCCGCTCGCCAGCGTGTAGCTCGGCGTGTTCTCGACGAGCATCCCGGAGCTGATGATGTAGAGTGCGTTCTGCTTCGGGTCCTCGCCTGGGTTCAGCTTGCGCGGCAGCGGCTTGACCTTGAGTTCCTTGAGGATGCCACGGTTGAAGCGCACGTGCTTCGTCTTGCGGGCGATCTCGTCGAAGTAGTCGGCCAGGTCGATGCCCAGTCCGGAGGCGAAAATCGGGCAGTCCACCAGATGACCGAACTTCCGGGCGTCGTGGATGACGGTGAGCACCTCCTGCATGCGTCCCAGAGCGAAGACCGGGATGAGGTAGGAACCGCCGCGATTGATGGTGTCGTTGATGCTGGCGATCAGGCGGCCGAACTCCGTGACCCGGCCGCGGTCGGGCGAGCGCGCGGTCGAGCCGCGGGTCGTCTCCATGATCACGGTGTCGAAGTGGCCGGCCGGGAACTTGGCCCCCGGCAGCGTGCGCTGGTCCTCAAAGAGCACGTCGCCGGTGATGAAGATCCCGCGGTGCTTGTGGCGGATCTCGATCGCGGCGGCGCCGACCACGTGGCCGGCGGGGTGGAGGATGACCTCGATCTCGTCCTTGCGGACCCGGAGCCGCTTGGCCTGGCCGAACGGCAGGGCCGTGAAGCGCTTCGCCAGTTGATCGATCTCGGTGTGGGTGAAGAGCGGGTAGTCGGGGATGTTCTGGTCCTCGCGCTGCCGCATCATCACGCTGGCGGAATTGTGCAGCATGCGCTCGATCAGCATGCGGCTGGACTGCGTCATGATGACCAGCGCGTCCGGGTTTTCCCGCAGGGCCAGCGGGATGCTACCGATGTGGTCGAGGTGGCAGTGGGTGACGAAGATGATGTCGGGGGACTGTCCCCGCAGCTTGCCCAGGTCGGGCGCGGCCTTGCGGCCCACGAGCTTGGGGTGCAGACCGCTGTCGACGAGCACCCGCACGTCGCCGATCTGGAGGAAGAGCGAGTTTGCGCCGATGCCGCCCTCGCGGTTCAGGTCGATGAGATTCATGAGCGAATCCGCCAGCAAGAGGCACGGCCCGCTGCGGTGCAACCGCAAGATTCCGGTTGCCCCTCTTTCCGGGTTAACGACAGCCGCAGGCAACAGGCGGAGGTTGCGAGGCGCGGGTGGTTTCCCGGGAGAGCGAAACGGCGGATCAAACGCACGCGGGCGGGGAAAGCGGAAAGGGACCGACGGTCACGTGGACCTTGGCCCCGCGTTCGTCAATTCCGTGGAAGCTGCCGAGGGCGGTGGCCGCCTCCCCGGTCACGTGGTAACTGTTGTACGAGAACGATTCCCCGGGAGCCAGGCGCGGAGTCTCGCCCACGATCCGGTCGCCCTCAATGACCCGTCGGTGCCCGCTGGCGTATTCGACGACCCACTTTCGGCCGAGGAGCGTCACCGTGCGGTCGGAGGCGTTGTGGATCGTGATGAAGTAGACGAAGGCGTGGGGAGCGTCTGCGGGCAGGCTGCTGCCACCGTGGTGGTAGATCAGCTTGTCGAGGGAGGCGCGGAGGCCGGGAAGGAGGGCGGAAGCGGACACGGCGGAACGGGCGAAAGTAAGATTATAGCGACACCGCGTCGTAACGCAATGGGGTGGACCGGGTACGGCGCGTTTTTCGGTGCCGCTTCCGGCTTGCCGGGTGGCGCGGGCGCGCGCAGAAACGCCGTTTGTCTACGCCCATGGAAAAACTGGCACTGCTCTCAGTCAGCGACAAACGCGGCCTCGTCGACTTTGCGACGGCCCTCGTTCGCCAGCACGGCTACCGCCTGCTGTCGACGGGTGGCACCGCCCGGCAGTTGCTGGAGGCTGGACTGCCGGTCACGGAGGTCGGGGCGCACACGGGCTTCCCGGAAATCATGGAGGGCCGGGTGAAGACGCTGCATCCGAAGATCCACGGGGGTCTGCTGTGCCGGCGGGACAAGGCGGACCATCTCGCGCAGGTGGCGGCGCACGACATTGCGCTGATCGACCTCGTCGTCGTGAACCTTTACCCCTTCGAGCAGACGGTGGCGAAGCCGCACGTCGAGCGCGAGGAGGTGATCGAGAACATCGACATCGGCGGCCCGTCGATGCTGCGCAGCGCGGCGAAGAATCACGAGAGCGTGACGGTGGTGTGTGACCCGGATGACTACGCGGCGGTGCTGGCGGCGCTGGTGGCGCCGGACGCGCTGCCGGCGTTGCGGCGGCGCCTTGCGTTGAAGGTCTTCCAGCGGACGGCGCGTTACGATGCGGCGATCGCGCAGTACTTCGAGCAGCAGGAAGCCGAGCCGGATCTCGATGCGCTCAGCGGCTTTCCGCGGCGCTGGACCGCGGCGTACGACAAGGCGCAGGCGTTGCGTTACGGCGAGAATCCGCACCAGAAGGCGGCGCTGTACGGTACCTTTCACGACCACTTTTCCCAGCTGCAGGGCAAGGAGCTCAGCTACAACAACATCCTCGACCTCACGTCGGCGACGTACCTCATCGGTGAATTCGAGCGGCCCACGGTGGCGATCCTCAAGCACACGAATCCGTGTGGCGTCGCGAGTGGTGAGGCTCTGATCGAAGCGTGGGAGAAGGCCTACGCCACCGACCGTCAGGCGCCCTTCGGTGGCATCATCGTGGTGAATCGCACCCTCGACGGCCTCCTGGCGGCGGCGATCGCGGAAATCTTCACGGAAGTGATCATCGCACCGCGGTTCTCCGACGAGGCGCGGACGATTCTCGGCAAGAAAAAGAACCTGCGGCTGATGGTGGCGCGCGAGGGCATGGGCGCGGATGCGTTGCAGGAAGTGCGTTCGGTCGTGGGCGGCGTGCTCGTGCAGGATCGCGACCGCCACCTCGGACGTCGCGAGGAGTTCAAGGTGGTGACGCGTCGCCAGCCGACCGAGGCGGAGTGGGCCGCGATGCTCTTCGCTTGGAAAGTCTGCAAGCACGTCAAATCAAATGCCATTGTCTACGCGCGGGGTGAACAGACTCTGGGTGTCGGCGCCGGCCAGATGGCGCGCGTCGACAGCTCGCGCATCGCGGTCTGGAAGGCAGGGGAGGCCGGCCTCGACCTCAAGGGCTCCGTCGTCGCCAGCGAGGCACTCTTCCCGTTCGCGGACGGCTTGATCGCGGCGGCCGACGCGGGCGCGACCTGCGCGATTCAGCCGGGCGGTTCGGTGCGCGACGCGGAAGTCATTCAGGCAGCAGACGACCGCGGCCTTGCGATGGTGTTCACCGGCATTCGCCATTTCCGGCACTGAGCGGCGGGCACGCTTTACCAAGGTGTAAGAAGTATTAGGAGATAAGCTTGAACAGTAAGCACTTGCTCGTGCAGGCACTCTCCGCCTAGCTCGGGATCATGCGCCTTTGGACCGTTGTTGTCGTTGCTCTGGGATCATTCTTGTCGGGTTGCGCCACGGTTCCAGAGACCGGACGGCGTCAGGTGATGCTGTTGTCGCCGAATCAGGAGGCGGCGATGGGGCTTTCGGCGTTCGATGAGATCAAGGATGAGGAGGAGATCTCGGATGACCCGATCGCGAATGCTCGGGTCCAGCGCGTCGGACAACGGATTGCCCAGTCCGTGGGTCGCGATCTCCCGAACGCGGAGTGGGAGTTTGTCGTTTTCGAGTCGGACGAGCTCAACGCCTTCGCGCTCCCGGGCGGCAAAGTGGGTGTGTACACGGGCATCTTGAAAATTGCCGAAACGGATGCCGAGTTGGCCGCGGTGATGGGGCATGAAATCGCCCACGTTAGCTCCCGTCACGGCGCGGAGCGGATGTCTCAGCAACTCCTCGTTCTGGGAGGAGCGCTACTCACGGAGGTTGGGATGGAGGCCAAGGATGTGAGTGAGGAAAGTCGCGAGCTGATTCGGACCGCCTACGGGCTAGGGACCGAGGTTGGGCTTATGCTGCCGTATTCACGGCTCCACGAGTCCGAGGCAGATGCGATTGGGCTCCGATTTGCGGCCGGGGCGGGGTATGATCCCCGCGCGGCGATTTCGTTTTGGCGGAAAATGGCGGCGGCGAGTAAAGGAGAGGGCAGCGTGCCGGAGTTCCTTTCGACTCACCCCTCGGACGATACGCGCATTAAGAACTTGGAGCTGCTCATGCCGAAGTATCTTCCGCTCTATGAGCAGAACCGTGATAAGTTCAGTAAGTGAAAGTGATCGAGTGAAGTAAGGGGTGCCAGTTTGTCGCGACCTCGCACCGACTGGAGAGGGGTTGACGTGGAATCGGGGGTGGTGGTGCGAATGCGTTTCCGACTAGCGCCGAGGCGGTCTTTGAGGCACCTTGGGGGCATGTTTGACCCCGTTGCCAAGCTCAAGGAATTCATCCGTCACCCCAGCATCTCCGCCGACTCCCGCTATCAGCAGGGCATGGACGGTGCCCGCGATTTCATCGCCGGGCTGCTTTCGTCGATCGGCTTCTCGGTCGAGGTGGTGAAGACGCCCCGCCACCCGATCGTCCTGGCCCGCCGCGGTGGGCCCGATCACTGGCCACACGTCATCATTTACGGCCATTACGATGTTCAACCGGCGGATCCGTTGAGCCTCTGGCAGTCCGCACCGTTCGAGCCGGAGATCCGCGGCGAGCGCATCTATGGGCGCGGTGCGGCGGACAACAAGGGACCGATGATGGTCCATGTAGCGGCGGTGGCCCGTTTGCTGGAGCAGCGACCGGACCTGCCGTTGCGGATCACGTTCCTGATTGAAGGCGAGGAGGAGATGGGCAGCCCGAGCTTCCCTGGATTCCTCGCGGAGTACCGCGACGCCCTGAAGGCGGCGGACTTCGTTTTTCTTTCCGACACCGGCATTCCGAGCCCCGATCAAGTCGTGATCACCTGTGGCCTGCGCGGCTTGGTGCTCTTTGACGTGGAGATCACCGGTGCGAAGAGCGATCTGCACTCGGGCCTGCACGGCGGGGTGGTGCGTAATCCAATCCAGGCTCTCGCGGAGCTGTGCGCCTCGCTGCACACGCCGGATGGACGGGTCAACGTGCCGGGTTTCTACGACGACGTGCTCGACGTGGAGCCGTGGGAGCGCGAGCAGTTGGCGAAGCTCGGTGGAGATGCCGAGGCGTACCGCCAGTTCCTCGGGGTCCCGGCCTTTCACACGCCCCCGGGCTACACTCCGTTTGAGTGTGTGCGGTTCCTGCCGACGCTGGAGTTCAACGGCATTGGTGGCGGATACCAGGGAGAGGGCACGAAAACGGTGATTCCGAGCAAGGCGTTCGCGAAGATCTCGTGCCGCTTGGTGCCGAATCAGAATCCGGATCGCATTCGTGAGCTGCTTTACCGCACGGTGCGTGAGCGCGTGCCGTCGGATGTGACGTTGCGGATCATCGACCAGCATGAGGGGCAGGCGTACATCGTGGTGCCGCCGGATCGCTCCAACACTCCCCGCGACCAGTCGCCGGTGCTGGCGAAGGCATTCCGCGCGACCGACGCGGCCGTGGCTGAGGTCTTCGGTCGCCCGCCGCTTTACCTTCGCGAAGGCGGCAGCGTCCCGATCATTGCCCAACTCAAGCAGATCGTCGGGCTCGATTCGCTGATGATGGGACTCTTCCTGCCGGAGGACAATCTGCACGCCCCGAACGAAAGCTTCCATCTCGGGGTGATGGAGCGGGGCATCCGCGCCTCGGAGAAAGTCCTCGCGGCGCTGGCGGACGGCGGACGCTGAGGGGCGGCGCGTCTGACGTCGCGGTGTTCCTCCGCGCTTCGTGGCGCGTCGCCCGGCGCGCGTGCGCCGCTGCGTCGGCGTTGGTCTGCGGGTCGTCCGGGCCGCGCGCGTGGCCCGCGGCGAAGCGCTTCTTGTCCGAGGCCCTCTTCCCGGCGACGCCCGGGTTTCGGCCGGAGATCGCCCCGTAGTGATTCAGGCGATACGAAAAGCGACGGCCACTCAGGGCCGTCGCTTGGGAGGGTCGGCAGTCGGCCGAGGATCGGCGGACTGCGCTGGGTCGCGCCGGCGGCGCTTACTTCTTCAGAATGATGATCTCGACGCGGCGGTCCTTCGCCATCTGATCCTCGGCGGCGTTCTCGATCGCATCGAGGTCGCCCTTCGAACGGATCTCGATCTTGGCCGTGGCCACGCCGATTGACTCAAGGTACTGGCGGGCCGCAGCGGCGCGACGATCGCCGAGGCCGAGGTTGTACTCGGCGGTGCCGCGCCAGTCGCAATGACCCTCGAGGAGCAGGCGGTGGTCGGCGTTCTCGCTGAGATGCTTCTGGGCCTCCTGCAGCTTGGAGCGCTCGCTGGCCTTGATTGCGGAGCTGTCGAAATCGAAGTACACCGGCTGGATGAGACCCTTGATCATGTTCTCGTCCTCGAACACGCCGGAGCGGTTCTGGAGGCCGGCCGCCGAGGGATCAACGAGGCCCGCGGCGCCGAGGTCGGCCGCGCTCGGATCCAGCGCTCCCGCTCCCTGGCCGAGCACGGTGTCGCTCGGCGACGGCCGCTTCGGTTTCTTTGAGCAGCCGGCGAAGAGCACGGCGCAGGCGAGGAGGGAAAAGGAGAGGGTCTTCGGGAGAAGTTTCATGATGGGCGGCGAGATTGACCTTATCGGCCAAGCCATTTGGGTCGGCAAGTCATTTATCCGCTGCGAGTCGACTGAATCCCTACCCGTTTCCCCGATGATCTTCCTCTGCGACAACGGCTCGCTGCGTCCGGAGGCAACGCTGGCGCTTCGCCGGGTGGCGTTGGCGTTGGAGAGGAGCCTGGGCCAGCCCGTCGCGCCGGTCTCGTTGCTGCATTCCAGCGGCATTGATGCGGGGCGGCTGGAGGGGCGACCGGCGGAGTTGCTGGAGCCTGCGGTCGCGGCGGCTCTCGCCGGGGGAGTGCGGTCGGTGACCGTGCTTCCCTTCTTCTTCGGGCCGAGCGCCGCTGTCACCGCGTACATCCCCGAGCGGCTGCGCGGGCTTTTGGAGGGTAACCCAGGGTGCGAGTTGCAGATTGCGGCGCCCCTCGTCCGCCGGGACCAGTCCGGGGACCACCGCCTGCCCGACGCCCTTGCGGACCGCGTCCGGGCGACGCGCCGGGCGCGTGGCTGGGGCGTCGGTCCGGTCGTGCTGGTCGATCATGGGAGTCCGCAACCGGCGGTGGGGGAGGTCCGGAATGACGTGGCGGCGCGCTTGGCGCGTGTGCTGGGCGAACCGGTGTGGCCGTGCTCCATGGAAAGCCGCGAGGGCCCAGAGTACGCCTTCAACCGCCCGCTGCTGGCGGAGCGGCTCCGTCTCGCGCCGTGCGACCGGGGACGCGTCCTTGTCGTGCAGCAGTTTTTGGCTCCGGGTCGTCACGCCGGCCCGGGAGGGGACCTTGATGTGATTTGTCAGGAGGCCCAGCGGGATCAACCGGAACTGGAGGCGGCCATGACCGAGCCCGTGGGGGAGGATCCGCGAATCGTGGAGATCCTCGCGAATCGCTTCGCGGAAGCGCAGGAGGGTCCGCCGCTGGCCCGGAGCGGTCCGGCGTAGGAATTGGCGGATTTCTCACTTCCGGTCGGCGGTGGATTCCGTTCGTATCGAGGGATGATGTCGTCCGCCCAGTTTCACGTCTTCAACCTGCAAATCGACACCCCCTTGAAGCGGCCGCGTCCGCTCGACCACCCGGACACCCGCCGGTTCGAGGAGTGGCTCTGCGATCCCGAAGGTTTCCGACTGCGGCCCGATCAGGTCCGCCTCAAATCCTGGGATCAGCTCTTCGGGTACGAAATTCTCGCCAACTTCTTCGGTGAAAACGGGTTCCTCCTGTGTACCTGCGACCGGGTCCGGGTGGGGGTGAAGAATGCGCGGAATGCGGCGGACTGGGAAATCATCCAGAACCTGTTCGTGCGACTGCTGCAGCACGAGAGTCCGGCGGAGGGGGCGATGCGGACCTTCTCCGCGTCGGCTCATGTCCGTCTCGAGGAGCCCCACACGGCTGAGACTTTTCTCGAACGATTTGCAGTTGTGCCCGGAGTGCACCGCCCCGCTGCCCTGAGCTACGTGAAGATTGCGGATTGGGAGAAGGAAATCCGGATCGTGATCGAGCCGTCGAACCTCTTTCCGCAGCATCTCTTCCTGACGTGGGACAGCCAGTTCGGCGGCTCGCAGGACTGGGACACGTTTGTGCCGTCGCTTTTGACGGTGATGGAGAATTCGGCGCGGATGTTCGACCTCGGGCTCGCTCCGCTTCCCTGAATGGGCGGGGAGTAGCTTCGGGCGGTGGCGTGGATTTTCTCACGCCATCTGCGGGTCGAGGGTTCATCTGATCGGGGTCGTGCCGATACAAGCGGGGCGTTCGCAGCCGTTTCCCTCATGAAACCCACTCAGGCGCAGTTTCTTCAGGCGCTTGCCCGCATTGAAGGCTTCAGCCCCGCGCCGCGCGTGTTGGCCAGGGCTCTGCGCGTGCTGCGCGATCCGATGTCGGATGTGGGGAGTGTGGCGGCGCTGATTGGGTCGGATCCGGCGTTGGCGGCGGAGGTGCAGCGGTGCGCGAATTCGGCCTATTTCCGGTTGGGCAGTCCGGTGAGTTCGGTCACGGATGCGGTGCAGAAGATCGGCATCCGCGAAACGGTGCGGCTCCTGAATGTTTCCGTGGCGCGGATGCTGACGGGGACAGATCTTCGTGCTTACGGGATCAAGGGCGACGCCTTCTGGGCGGAGAGCCTGATGCACGGTCTCTTCCTCTACGAGTTGGCGGATCGGACGGTTCGAGGGGATCCAGACGAGGCTTACACGGCGGGCCTGCTCCGGTTCATCGGTCGGCTGGCGATTGACCGGCTTGCCCTTGAGCACGCGAGCCCGCGCGCCGATGGCGTGACGTTCACGGACTGGGAAAAGAACACGGTGGGTTTCCTGCATTCCCAAGCGGGCGCGCTCTTGCTGGCGAAGTGGCAATTCGTCGAATCTCTGGTGCAGGCGACAGCGGGCTAGGATCATCCGGAGCGCCTTTCCCAGTCGAACTGGCTGGCGAACGCGCTGCATTTTGCGGCGAGCGTCCTGCCCTCGGATGCGCCGGGTGCGGCGGCCGCGACTCCTCGACTGGAGGCCCTGTTGGTGGCGGAGGAAGGATTCATGCAGGACAACGGTCTTTCGATCGACGACGTGGGTCGTTTGTTGCTGACGACGCGCGAGGCGTTCGCGCTGGTGCAGTCGGCGTTCGGATTTCCGGGTCGCCGTTCCGTCGGGTTTTGGATTTGCCGCTGATGGATGCCATCGGCCAAAGTGTGGGCCGTCCGAAACCCCCGTCCCGTGTTCCCATGAATCTCCTCGGTGCCGCCGCCCAGCAACGAACCTACGACGCGATTGTCATTGGCTCCGGGATCAGCGGAGGCTGGGCCGCGAAGGAATTGTGCGAGCGCGGGCTGAAGACGCTGGTGCTGGAACGGGGCCGGGACGTGAAGCACGGCGACTACCCGACGGCGTTTACGGAGAGCTGGGAGTTCCCGGGGCGCACCAAGCTCACGCCCACCGAACTGGCGGCGCAGCACAAGCAGGCCCGGACCGGCTACACGACGCACCCGCAGTCCGCGCACTGGTTCGTCAACGACCTCGAGAACCCCTACTCGGAGGAGAAGCCGTTCGACTGGATGCGCGGCTATCATGTGGGCGGACGCTCGCTCCTGTGGGGCCGCCAATCCTACCGGTTCAACGAGCTGGACTTTGAAGCGAACGCCCGCGAGGGCGTCGCGGTGGACTGGCCGATCCGCTATGCGGACGTGGCGCCGTGGTACGACTATGTGGAGCGCTTCGCCGGGATCAGCGGCAACCGCGACGGCCTCCCGCATCTGCCCGACGGCGAGTTTCTCCCGCCGATGGAGATGAACTGCCTCGAGCGGGACATCCGCGACCGCATCGCCCGGTCCTTCAACGGCCGTCCGATGATCATCGGTCGCACGGCGAACCTCACTCAGCCGCACCTGGGTCGTGGCAGTTGCCAGTACCGCAATCGCTGCATCCGGGGCTGTCCCTACGGCGCGTACTTCAGCAGCAACTCCTCGACCCTGCCCGCCGCCGAGGTCACGCGAAATCTCACGCTCCGGCCCTTCTCGATCGTGACGGAGCTGCTTTACGATCCCGCGCGGGGCCGGGCGAGCGGCGTGCGCATCGTTGATGCGGAGACCGGCGAGGTGCTGGAGTACCATGCGCGGGTGATCTTTTCCTGCGCCTCCGCGGTGGCCTCCACCTTCATTCTCCTCAACAGTGTGTCCGACCGTTTCCCCAACGGCTTTGGCAACGATAGCGGGGAGCTGGGGCATAACCTGATGGACCACCATTTCAAGGTGGGCGCCGCCGGGGTGTCGGACCAATTCGGCGACCGCTACTATCGGGGCCAGCGGGCGAACGGCATCTACATCCCCCGCTTCCGCAATCTCGATCGCGGTTCGGCGCGGAAGGACTACCTCCGCGGTTTCGGCTATCAGGGCAGCGCATCGCGGACCGACTGGGGTCGGGGCATTGCGGAGTTCCGCCGCTTCGGCGCCTCCTTCAAGGCCGACATGATCGCGCCCGGTCCGTGGCGCTTCGGCATGGGGGCCTGGGGCGAATGCCTGCCGTACCATTCGAACCGGCTTTCGCTGAACCACGCCGTCCGGGACAAGTGGGGTCTGCCCACCGTGACCTTCAATTGCGAATGGAAGGAGAATGAATACGCGATGCGGCGCGACATGAAGGCGTCCGCCGTCGAGATGCTTGAGGCGGCCGGTCTGAAGGACGTGCGTCCGTTTGACGACGTGAGCAACCCCGGGCTGTGCATTCACGAGATGGGCACCGCGCGCATGGGCCGGGATCCGAAGACCTCGGTGCTGAACAAGTGGAATCAGATCCACGCCGCGCCGAACGTCTTCGTGACGGACGGGGCCTGCATGACCTCGAACTCCTGCGTGAATCCATCGCTCACCTACATGGCCCTCACCGCGCGTGCCTGCGATCACGCGGTGTCGGAAATGAAGAAACTCAACCTCTGAGCCCCCGCCATGCTGTCGTCCGCCCTTCCTCACACGACGGATTCCCTTACGCGCCGCGAGGCCTTGCGGCGCGCGGCCCTGTTGCTCGGCGTCGCCTTCACCCCGTCGATCCTCGCGGCGGCAACGGGCGCGGCCCCGACGGCCGGAACCGCACCCGTCGCCCCGGCTCCGGCGCTGATCGCCGCAGAGCGCGCGGTCGTGGCGGCGGTGGCGGAGCGGCTGCTTCCCCGGACCGACACCCCTGGGGCGCTGGATGCGGGGGTGCCGGAATTCATCGATCGCCTGGTTGGCGCCTACTTCACCGACGCCGAGCGCCGTACCTTCCGGGAGGGGGTGGCCGCGCTCGATCGCGAGAGCGGATCGCGGGCCGGTGGTCCGTTCGCGTCCCGGAAGCCGGAACAGCAGGACACCCTCCTCGCCTCGCTCGCGGAGGACGCGGTTGGGCGTGGCACCACCTTCTACTCGCTGGTGCGCGAGGCGACGATCGTCGGCTACTTCACCTCTGAACTCGTCGGCAAGACGGTGCTGCACTACGACCCGGTCCCGGGCCGCTTCGACGCCTGCATCCCGATCTCCGAGGTCGGCAATGTGGCTTGGACCCGCTGAGCGGGCGGTGCGCTCCGCTAGAGCAGGGGGAGCAGACGGGAGCCGATCCACACCACGATCAGGCCGACGACGGACATCGTCGTCAGCGCGACCGTGAAGCTCCGCAGCGTCTCGCGCTCGGTCAGGCCCCCGAGCTTGCTCACCACCCAGAAGCCGCTGTCGTTCATCCACGAGCAGGCGAATGCGCCGAACCCGATCGCGAGGAAGACGTACATGGGATTGTAGGCGAGGGTGACTCCGGCAGCGGGGTCGATCAGGGGCCAGAGGATGGACGAGGCGGTGAGCATCGCGACCGTTGCGGAACCTTGGGCGACCCGGATCACAAACGCGGTGACCCAGCCCAGGACGACGACGTCGAGACTGTACTGAACGGCGACGGCCTTGATCGCATCGCCGACGCCGGCGTGGCGCAGCATGCCGCCGAAGGCGCCGCCGGCGGCGGTGATGAGGATGATGACGGCGGCGGTGGCGATCGGGCTCTCCAGCATGCCGCCGAGGTCCCGCCACGGGATGCCGCGTTGGCGCACGAGCACCCACAGAGCGATGGCGGCTCCGATCAGCAGGGCGAAGTTCTTGTTGCCAAGGGCGATCAGGATGCGGCTGAACATCGCGTAGCCCTCCCCGCCTCCGAAGGCGGCGACGACCGACGGCCAGTTGGCGGCGGCCTTGGCGAGCGAACCCAGCCCGATGAGGAGGATCGGAAGGAGGATCGGGGCCACGCTCCACAGAAAAGAAGGGAGTTCAGACTCCGGCCGGGACGTGATTGCTGCCAGATCGCGTTCCGACGATCCGTCGAGGGAGCGAAGGGGAACCTCCATGCGCCCGTCGAGCCAACGCACGAAGGCATACCCGGCGAGGCACGGGATGATCCCCGCCACCAGTCCCCAGAGCAGCGAGAGTCCGGAGTCGACCCGGAGATTGTCCACCATCGCCAGCGGACCCGGGTGGGGAACGGTGAGGCTGTGCGTGACCACGCCCGCGCAGCAGATCGCCATGAGGTAGAGAAGGTAGCTGCGACCGGTGCGCAGGCGCAGGGCGCGGGCGAGCGGCGCCATGAGCATGATCATGGTGTCGAAGAAAATCGGGATCGACAGGAGGTACGTGCTGCCAAGGAGCGCGATTCCCGCCCGTTCTTCCCCGGCGACGGCGAGGAAGCGGCGCACCACCTTGTCCGCCGCCCCGCTCTGCATCAGGCAAAGCCCAATGATTGAGGCCAGCCCGATCGAGATCGCGATCGACCCGGCTGCCGCGCCGAACTCCACCGAGGTCAGCTCGACTGCAGCCACCCAGGCATTCTCCCGCGCGTCCGCGCGAAGGGACGCGGGGAGTCGGTCAATCGCGGCGGGTGGAAAGATCGGGGTCAGGATGCCGGCGAGGAATGCGGCGAGCACCAGAGCGAGAAACGCGGGGAGCCGCAGCCGCGTGATGGCGACGATGATGAAGACGACGCAGACGGCGAGGGTGACGAAGGGCCAGTGGCTGGAGGCAGTGCCCGGGGCAAGGGCGAGCGGCGGGATCATGGGGGTAGGGGAGGGGGAGAGGTTCCATCCGAGGAAGATTCGGCCGCCAGCTAAATCCGTCGCCGGGCGCGCTCATCCGGCCAGGGCGTAGCGGACCCATCCGGCCAGCGCGCATGCCGCGAGAACCCACGGCAGGCCGACGCGGGTGCGGGTCAGGACCACCCCTGCGGCGACGCTCAGCCCGATCGCCCAGAGGTCGGCCCTTCCATCCGGCCAGCCCACCTCCCGACCGAACCACACCGCCAGACTGAGGATGACGCCCGCGACCGCCGCCGTCACGGAGGCGAGGGCTTTGGCGATGCGGGGGCGCTGATTCAGGCGCTCCATGTGAGGTGCGATGGTAAGGATGAAGAGGAAACTCGGGACGAAGGTGCTCCAGACGGTGACCGCGCTGCCCAGGGTGGCGGCGGCGAGCGGGGCAAACGGGGCAGGGGACGACCATGCGCCCAGGAAGCCCACGAACTGGAGAACGAGGACGAGCGGGCCCGGCTTGGTCTCCGCCAGTGCAAGCCCGTCCAACATTTGTCCGGCGGTCAGCCAGCCGTGGGTGTCGACGGCGTGATGGGCCACGTAGGGAAGCACTGCGTAAGCGCCGCCAAAGGTGACGAGCGAAACCGGTGAGAAGATTCGCGCCTGAAGGGTGAGCACGTGCTCCGGCCCCAGCACGAGGACCAGCCCGGCGATCGGCGCCAGCCAGAGCGCAGTCCACCGAACCGCAGTTCGCACGGTGCCCCAACCGCTCAGGGGTTCGCTTGCCGGGCCCGAGGACGCCTCCCCGCGGGGCAGGGCGGGCGCGCCCTCTGCGGCCTCCGCAGCTTCTCCGGAACTCGCGCGAGCAGACCGGCTCCCGCCGGACAACGCGCCGACCAGCGCCGCCGCCCCGATGACCCATGGGAACGCCACGTCGGCGAACGCGAGGGCGAGGAAGGCGCCGCCGGCCAGCAGCGCCTGCGGAACCGTCCGGACGGCGGTGCGTCCGACGCGCCAGAGGGCGGCCGCGATCACCGCCACGAGCGCCGGTCTCAACCCCGCGAACGCCGCCGAGACCGCAGCGTTGTGGCCGTGCGTTACGTAGAGCCAACTCAGCGCCCAGAGCATCGCGGCACCGGGAAGAACGAAGAGCACCCCGGCGATCACCGCTCCCTTGGTGCGGTGCAGCAGCCAGCCGACGTACACCGATAGTTGGTGCGCCTCCGGTCCTGGCAGCAGCATGCAGACGTTGAGCGCCTGAAGGAAGCGCCGTTCGTCGATCCAGCCGCGGCGCTCGACGAGTTCGCGGTGCATGAGCGCGATCTGCCCGGCCGGGCCGCCAAAGCCGAGCAGGCCGATCCGCAGCCACACGGGCCACGCCTCCCGCAGCGTCGGCACCGGGGCGGGAGCCGTCACGGCACGATCGCGACCGCGCGAATGGGGGAGCCGTCGCGGCCCTTGAAGTTGAGCGGGAAGCCGCTGAAAACGAAGCGCTCGGGCACTTGGTCGAGATTCGTCAGGCCCTCCACCACCACGATCTCCGCGTCACGGGCGAGCAGGATGTGGTGCACTTCGTACCAGTCGCGCCCCGGCGTGGGCGTATCCATGCCGAGGAGACGGATGCGGCGCGAGGCAAGGTAGCGTGCCGCGTCCTGGGTCAGGCTGGGAAAGTCCGAGAAGTACCCCGCCGTGCCGAAGCGGCGGTGCCAGCCGGTCTCGTAGATTACCTTCGCGCCGGGCTGGAGCAGCGCCTCGTGCCGGGCAAAGTCCTCGGCGAGGATCTCCTCCCGCGGCGCTCTCGGGAGCCGCAGGAGGACGGCGTCGCCGTAAAACCAGTCCAGCGGCATCTGGTCGATCGTCTTCCCGTCATCGAGAAAGTGGTACATCGCGTCGAGGTGCGTCCCTTGGTGGGTCGCCATGCTCACCTGCGTCATGTTGTACCGCAGGGTCGAGGTGTTGCCGTGCGGGATGATGCTCAGCTTGGGATCGCTGGGAAAGTTGTCCTGGCCGTGGACGAGCGGGTGCGAGAGGTCGATGAGGCGCATGAGGAGGGAGGGGGGCGTTCAGGCCGAGGCGCTGATCTCGCGGAGGTCGGCGCGGGTGGACTGGTAGCTCGTGGCGTAGGCTTCGATCCGGGGATCCGGCGTGCGGCCGGTCCGCTCACACCACGCCCGGTACAGGTCGGGCCACCAGTTGCAGTGCTCGGTGTGGCCCTCCGTGCGGTAGCTCTCCCAGTCAATCATCACCCGCGACCAGCAGCGGTCCCCGAAGGCGGTCGCCTCGCGCGGGTCGCTGAAGGTCTTGACGTACCAGTCGCGTCCGATCCGCGCGTGCAGCACTTCGTCTGCCCAGTCGTAGTCCTGGACGAGCGCGGCGTAGCCGTCGCCGGAGGCGATGCCGACCTCCCACTCGAAGCGCTTGCCGGTGCGGGGCATCAGGCCCTGCTCGATGAAGTAGAGGACCGCATGCCGCTCGTGCGGTGAGAGCTGTGTGTTGAGGGCGAGCGACCAGGTGAAGTTGACCCGGACGAAGCGGCGCCAGTCGATGCCGGCCTGCACGAATCCGACCTCTCCCATCATCGCGTGGCGCGCCTCGTCCCAGAGCTGGCGCGTCATGTCCACCGTGTAGTCCCACGGTTTGTCCCGGGTCTCGGCAATGATGCTGGCCATCATCTCCGGGACGTCGATCTCGCGGAGGCGCTTGTAGAACATCATCAGCGTCTTCGGTTCCGGGGGGAATGAGTCATCGTAGAGGAACTGCTCGGCGTGCACCCCCATGTTGTAGGGATCAGGGAAGCGCTCATCCCGCTGCGGCACCGGATCGAATCGGGCCGGCTGGAGCGAGGCGAAGCGGGTGACCGGTCCGGGCGCGGGGGCTTGGTCGCCGGAGAAACCCCCGGCCTGGGCGAGCAGGAGGTCGAGGTGCCGGAGCCAGGGTGCGGCCGTGGCGCGGGCATCCGCATCGGCAAGGCTTTCGAGCGCACCGCGTCCGTAGGCAAGCATCTCCTCGAGTTCCACGAGGGCGAAGCGGCAGATGCGGAACGAGGGGTGGTCGACCAAGCGGTTCGTCTCGAGCTGGTGCTGGCGGATTGCGTCGGTGAGCGCCGGGAGGGCGTGCTGGTAGACGCCGAGGAGGCGCGTGGCGCGATCCGGCGCGGCATCCAGTTCATCGAAGTAAGCGTCGAATGCCGGGTCCGGCACCGCGTCCAGCCCGAGCGGCGGTTCGCGCATCTCGCCCACTCGCTCGCGCCACGCCGCCGCATGCTCGGCGCAGTAGTGCGCGTGGAGGCTGAAGGCCATCTTGAGTTCGTAGATCGGCTCCGAGGGGAGGTGGCGGATGAAGAAGGCGTGGAGTCGCTTGAACGCCCAGTGATGACGCTTGAGGCGCGCGACGCAGGCTTCGACCGAGAGGCCCGGTTGCATCGCGTCGGAAAAGCCGGCGATGCCCGCGAGCGGGGGAAGGTTGCGGTACGGGGAGTAACCGGAGAGGGACATGCTCGGCATGGTAGGGCGAGTGGGCCCGCTGGCAATCGCGCGGGGGAGGTTCCGCCCCGGGACCAGCTCAGGGACGCCGTCGTCGCGCGCGCTGCGGGCGGGGCACCGCTGCCGGCAGCGTCGTTGTGTCCGTCGCGTTCTGCGAAAGCGTTGATGGGTTCTGCGGTTGGGTGCGGGAAAAGGACTCGTGGGATCGGGTCAGGACTGCCGTGAGTGGGAAGGAATGCAGTTCCATCCCCCGTCCGTTCCCGGGGCTGTATACTTCGGCGGGAAGCACCTGCCGGACCCACCAAGCGCGGGCCGGACCGCTCCCTTCCGCTGCGTCCGTTCAGCCCTTTCGACCGTGGACCGAGTCCGCAACCCGTTCAGAGACGGCTGGATTCACGGCAAGGGGAAAAATCGATTGTTTTTTGCAAAGCTTGGGCGTACGGTCCGACGCAAATGAAGAGCGTGAATACCGATGTCGCCTACGAGCATATCCGGAAAAAGATACTCAATGGCGAATACCTGCCGGGACGGCCCCTGATGACGGAAGTTCTGGCGGAGGAAATTGGGGTGAGCCGGACGCCGGTGCGGGATGCCCTGCGCAAGCTGGAGACGGACGGTTTGGTGTCGATCCAGCCCCACCTTGGGGCGAGCGTGAAGAAGATCCAGTTGAAGGAGTTTCGCGAGTTGTGCGACTTGCGTCTCGCGCTGGAGAGCCATGCGGCGGGGTTGGCGGCGCGCAACCGCAGCGACGCGGATCTGCACGAGATCCGGTTCGCGCTCGAAGCGATGCGGCGGCTCACGGAGAAGAGCCTGCAGGCCGGCGAGGAGTACCAGTATCCGGAGGAGTTGGCCCGCGAGGATGCGCGGTTTCACATCGCGATCATGACTGGGGCGGACAACGACCTAATGAAGAAGGAAATTCTCCGCCTGCACGTGATTCACCGCGTGCTCGCGTTGCCCGCTCTGCCGGGTCAGGCGGCGATGTCCAAGGCCGAATGGGATGCGCGGCGGGTTGCGGTGTTCGCGAAACACGAGGAGATCTACGAGGCCATCGCCGATTCCGATCCGATCGCGGCGAAGCGCGAGATGGAGTTTCATCTCCAGGAGATGATCGACAACCACATGCTGCTGGTCAGCCGGTCAGAGAACGTCTCGCTGGCGCGGGAGCTGACGGCCGAGGAACTGGTCTACAGTTCTTGAGTCCGGCGACGGCGATGCCGGTGGCGGCACGCCGGGGAACTCCGGCCCCCGGCGCGTGAGTTCACTTGGGCTGATCAGACGGCGGTTTGGAACCGCCGCTCGGCTCGATCAGGTTGATCAAATTTGCCATCGAGCGGAACGGCCGGATGAACCACGTGCCGTTCATCAGCGGATCCACCCGGCCGGCCTTCTCGGGCAGGGCTGGCAGAAGGGCCAGCAGGGCGAAGCAGCCGACCAGCAGGCAGGTGAAGAAACCGATGAACACCGGCACGTTCAGCGTCGTGCCGTCGGCACCGCCCTTCAGGAAGAGCCCCCACAGCACGGGCGAGCAGCCACCGAGGAACGTGATCACCGCGCCGTGAATCGAGACCGGCAGCGCGCGGTCGGACTCCGGAAGGATCTTCGCGAGGTAGTTCAGGTTCGCCGAGGTCCAGCAGCCGGAGGCCACGCCCTGCAGGAAGAAGAGGATCGGGAGGAGGAGGAGCCAGCGACCGTTCGTGACGAGGAAGACGATCCACCCGACCGCGATCGCGGCGTGCGTCAGGTACGAAATGCGGAAGAAGGGTTTCGCCCCGATGTCGTCCATGCGCGAGCGCATCACGAGGTTCGCCGCCATCAGGCCGAAGTAGGTGAGCATCGTGAGGATCAGGATGCTGGAATTCCCGAGCCCGGTGGTGCCGCGCAGGTGGAACGTGACGAAGGGCGCGATCGGTGTGATCAGGACGAAGAGGGGGACCGACATCCACAGGTACGTGCGGAAGAGACCGGGCTCGGTGATCCACCGCGGCGTATCGGTCACGATCTTCTCAAGGTTCATGATCTTCGGACGCTCCACGTCCGGGAGCGCATGCAGGTGCCGCGAGGCAAGCCAGGCGGCCACGAAGGCGACGAGGTACTGGATGAGGAAGGCGCGGTAGACGGGGAGGATCGCGAACAGTCCGGCGTAGCAGAGGAGGGCGCCGACCACCGCGGTGCCAGCCATCAGTTGCTCGGTCGCCCAGTAACGCCCGCGGATGTCGGCGGGGACCAGTTGGTAGATCCAAGCCGTCATCGATCCCGTCCCGACGGCCCGGACGACGCTGTAGCAGAACGTCGCCAGCGTCATGGCATAAACCATCCACGGCACGCGCTCCGTGGGCGCGATCAGCGCAAGGACAATGGGCACGAGCAGGCACCATGCCCGCGCGTCCCAGCCCGCGAGCACCAGTCGCTTGAAGCCGACCCGCGGGAGAAAAGCGGTCGCGATCACCTGCACGGGCGTGAGCAGGAACGTCCATGAGACCACGAGCCCGAGCTGGAACGAGTCCGCCCCAAGCTGCTGCATGAAGAGCGTCGTCGGCGCCCCGATCGCCACCTGCCAGTTCAGCGCGTGGAAGAACGAGAAGTAGATGCCGTGCCGGTGGGGGTGCAGCCCCGGGCCACGCCGTCGCGTCGGAAAGAACATGGCGCGGCGACCTGCGCTCAGCGGGGCAGGCGGAAGCGCCGCGCGGCGCTGCCCTCGGGTCCGGTGCGCGGCGGCACCCGCCGTTCCTCCGGTCGCGGCCCGGTCACTTCCCAGCGGTCACCCGTGTCGGCGAGGTAGAGGTCGCCCTGCGGCGTGACGAAGATGCCGTGGGGATAGAGGCAGTCTCCCGGCGCGATCCACACCGCGAGGCGGCGGCCGCGGCGGTCGAACTTCACGACCGCCCGGTCGATGCCTGAGGATCCGTAAATGAAGCCGTCAGCGGCCGCGTGCAGTCCGTCCACCGAATGCAGACCCGGCCAGACGTCGACGACCTCGCCTGATTGCGTGAAGACCTGGATGCGGTCGTTCTCGCGGTCCGTCATGTACAGGCGCCCGTCGTCGGCGAGCGTGATCACGTGCGGGGTGTGAAATTCGCCGGGTTCCGTGCCGCGGCGACCCCACTCGCGGATGAAGGTGCCATCGGCCCGGCGGTGCACGATGCGCGAGTTGCCGTAGCCATCGGTGATGAACAATTCCCCGTCCGGGTTCACGCACACGTGCGTCGGCTGCGCGAAGCGGCGCTCGTCGCAGCCCGATTCCCCGTCGACGCCGAGGGTGAGAAGGAGCCGGCCCTCCAGCGAGAACTTCATCAGGAGGTGCCGCCCGACGTCGGTGATCCACACGTTGTCCCACGGATCGATGTGCAGCCCGTGGAGCCAGGTGCGCGTCGCGATCGGGATCGGCACCGGGCCGCGCAGGTCGTACGCGGTCGTTGCCCGCTGGTGCTCGGCGCCGACCTCGTGGGAGAAGCGGCCATCCGCGTGAAAACAGAGGAACGGGTGCTCGCCGCGGTGGGCCACGAAGATCCGGCCGCGCGAATCGACGCCGATGCCCACCACGCGGTCCAGGACCCAGCCGTCGGGCAGCAGGGGCCATCCGGCCACCGGCAGCAGCGGGGCGTGGAGGGAGTCGGCGAAGGCCGGGGCGCGGAAGCGGAACATGGGCGGTAAGGGCGGCGAACGGATCAGGCGAGCCGGGCGAAGCCGCGGAGTCCCCGGGCCACCCCGGAATCCGCCTCCAACCGACCCTCCGAGATGCTGCGGGAAATCTCAGCGAGTGTCACGTCCAGAGCCTCCAGCATGGCGCTCCGGTCTTCGTCGCGCTGCGCCAGCATCATGTACGCGTAGCTGGCGACGAGGAAGCCGCGCTCCCGCATCCGGCGGATGTAGAGCGTCTGCGCGAGCGGCGCATCGGGACCGAGGTTGAAGGTGAGCGTCGGGGTGCTGGGCATGCCGCCGATCGTGAGGGCGCACTGCGGATGCCGCGCCGCCACCTCGCGCAACCCGGCCTGGAAGGCCGCGCCGCGTTCCCACATCTGCTCGAACACGCCAAGGCGGCGGACCTTGGCGAGCACGGCGAGCGCCGCGGCCGGACCCACACCATCGGTCCAGTAGCTGGATGAGATGAAGCTGCCGGTCGCCTGCTGCATCACGCTCTCGCGACCGATGACGGTGCCGAAGGGGTAGCCGTTACTCATCGCCTTCGCGTAGACCACGATGTCCGGCTCGATGCCGAGGCGGGCCATCGCTCCGGGGAATCCGTAGCGGAGACCGCTGGTGACTTCGTCGACGACGAACACCGCGCCGGCGGCGGCGGCGCGCGCCTTGGCCTTCTGGAGAAAATCATCCTTCGGCAACTGGGAGCGCATCGGCTCCATCACGATCGCGGCGAGATTGCCGTCGAGCTTCGCCAGCGCGGCGTCAAGGGAGGCGAGGTCGTTGTACTTGAAGGGCTGCGCCGTGCCGCGCAGTTCGCGGGGCACGCCCTTGGGCTCAAGGCCGGGGAGGAGATGGCCGTCGAGCGCACTTTGCTCACCGAGGTTCGCCGCGAGGTACCAGTCGTGCCAGCCGTGGTAGCCGCAGAACGCGACGCCGGAGCGCCCGGTGGCGGCGCGGGCGATGCGCACGGCGATCGACATCGCGTCGCCGCCGCCGCGGGCGTAGCGCACGCGGCCGGCCCAGGGGTGGAGTCCGAGGAGCGTCTCCGCCAGTTCCACCTCCTGCGGATTGACGAGCGAGCAGTACGTGCCCGCGGAGATGCGGCGCCCAACCGCCCGGTCGACGTCGCGGTCGCCGTAGCCGAGAAGGATCGCGCCGACGCCGCCGGCGAAGTCACGGTAGCGCTGGCCGTTGAGGTCCCAGACGCTGCAGCCCGAGGCGCGGGTGAAGTAGGCCGGCCAGGCGCGCTCGTCGAACATCTCGGCCCGCTTGGAGAGGAGGCCGGTGCCGCCGGCGATCGTCGCCTTGGCCCGTTGCCAGAGTTCGATGCCTTGGGTGGGCGGCGGCACTGCGGCCGCCGGGAGGTGCGCGGAGAGGGTGCGGAGGGCGTTGCGCAGGAAGAGGTCGTCGAGGTCGCCCTGCGTCAGCCCAGCGTCCTCACAGGCTTCGCGCAACGTCAGCGCCGACTCGATGCCGACCAGCGTCATGTCATCCCGGGTCGGCGCCTGATGCTCGGGCTTGATCAGTTCCGGGTGCAGCCAGAAGAAGAGATCGCCCGTCGTGACGCAGCGGCCGCGGACGCCGTCGACGGCGAAGTCGGTGCCCCAGAGGATGCGGCGCGGACCGAGTGTCTCGATCGCGGCGCGGAAGGACTCCGCCTCGCACACTGCCGAAGTGTCGATCACGACGTTGTCGAGGTCGGCCAGGACGTGGAGTCCGCGCCGCGCGTTGCGGTAGCTGAAGCTGCGGGCGACGTGGGCGAGGATCGGGCGGGCGTTCGGGTAGCGGCGGCAGAGGCGGCGCAGCTGCTGCTGGTTGCTTTCGTCCTCCATCGCCCCGTCGCGCACGATGTGGAGGATCATGGCCCCGCGGGTTTCGTGCAGGATCTCCCACATCCAGTCGGGCGCGTACTCCTCGATCGTCGCGTGCATGGTGTCGGGACGCGCCGCGAAGCAGTGGTAGACCTTGATGCCGCAGAAGCGGCCGTCGCGGATGCTGGCCGCGACGTCGTCCGGGTCGTCGGTCGGGGCGACGACCCGCAGCGCCCGGCTCAGCGGCGTCCCGTGGGTGCGCACTTCGTCCGCCACCCACGCATTGATCGCCGGGCGGTCGCCGGTGCGGCGGGGCAGGCCGAAGTACAGGCCGTGCAGCGTGCGGTTGGGCAGGTAGCGCTGCACGCCGGCACGATGCTCGGCGCAGCCGAGGACGCCGGCATCCTGGAGGAATGGCCAGGTGCCGGGCGGGAAGTGCCCGGGATGGTACGGATGAGCGTGGATGTCGTAGGCCTCGGCGGGCAGGAAGTCCGCGAGGCGGTTGCGGGCGATCTGTTCGTCGCGCGGGGTGAGGGTCTGGACGTACATCATGACGGGGAAGAGGGGGAGGAGGGTGTCGGGCTCGCGGGCGGACGCACCGCCCACAGCAGGAGTACGCAAATTGCCATCGTCAGGGCACCCACCGTGAAGACGGCGGTGATCGGCACCTGCGCGTCACGGAGGGCCCCTCCTGCGTAGATGCTCGCGCCGCCGACGAACACCGCGAGCAGGTTCAGGATCCCGAAGCCGAGGGCGAGCACCCGGCGGTCCACGATCTGGCAAAGCACGGGAAGCATGTTGGCGTCGGGGAAGGTCCGCGCGAGTCCGTAGAGGACCAGCCCGGCGAACAGCAGGGGAAGCGAGGGCGAGTAGGCGATGATCAGGATCGCGGGCACCGTCAGGGAGGTCCCGATGACGCCCACCCAGATGCGGGCCCGCGGGTGACGCAGGCTCCAGCGGTCCGCCCAGTACCCGGCGATGAGCATGCCGACCATGCTGGCGCTGTAGATGTAGCCCATCGCGGACAGTCCGGCCTCGCCTTGGCTGAGCGCGAAGCGTTCGGTCAGGTAGGCGGGGAGCCAGCCGATCACGGTCCAGCTGCCCACGCCCAAGAGGCCCCAGAACGAAAGGGCGAGCAGGTACGAGGGGACGCCGAACAGCGCCCGCAGGCTGGCGGCCACGCCCAGGGGAGGCTCGGCCGGGGCGGCCGGGCCCGAGACGGCGTCGGTCGAAGGGCGGTCGCGCAGGAGGAAGAAGACCACGATCGCGTACACCACGCCGATGGCGCCGAAGAGCTCGAACACGAAGCGCCAGTCGTGGCGGTCGGCCAGCCAGCCGCCCAACCCGCCTAGACCCGATCCCACCATCACACCGCTGAGGTGGATGCCGTTGGCCAGCGAGCGCGTCCGATCGCGGTGGTAGTCCATGAGCAGCTTGCCCGCTGCCGGGAAGTAGCACGCTTCGCTGATCCCAAGCAGGATCCGGTAGAAAAGGATTTCACCAAAGGAGTTCGCGTGTCCGGTCATCCACGTGCAGGCCGACCACGCGAAGAGCGAGAACACGACGATCCGGCTTCGATTGAAGCGGTCCGCGAGGTAGCCCCCGATCGGGCCGAGGATCCCGTAGGACAGGAGGAAGACGGTGGTCAGGAGACCGAACTGCGCGTCGGTCATCGGAATCTCCGCCTTCACCGATGTCCTCATCGTGATGAGGATGAGGCGGTCGAGATAGTTCAGGCAGGCGACGAACCAGAGCAGCCCGACCATCAGCCAGGCGCGGGGTGGAAGAATGCCAGAGGTGTTCATGGGGCGGAAGCGCGGGCGTGGCTCCGAATCGCGGCGAGGAGGACGGCGCAGACGAGCACGGTCGCCGCCCCGAATTGAAAGACGAGGCCGACGTCGACGCGGGCATCACGCAGCATGCCGCCGGCGTAGATGGTCACCCCACCGACCACGCAGGAGAACAGGTTCAGCACCCCGTAGCCGGTGGCCCGGTACTTGGGATCGGAGACCATGCAGAGGATGGGCATCATGTTCGAATCGCTGAACGACTTCGTGAGGCCGAAGACGACGAGTCCGGCCAGCGCGAGGGGCAGCCAGTTGATCGTCGAGGCCATGAGGATGCCGGGGGCGGCGATGAGGAGGCCGATCAGGGGCACATAGACGCGACCGAGTACGTTGGTGCGCGACCAGCGGTCGGCCCACGCTCCGCCAAGGAGCACCCCGACGAGCGCGGCGGCTTGGTAGTAGGCGGTCGCGGAAAGGCCACCCACGCCCTGCGAGAGATGAAAGTGCTCCGTCAGGTAGGTCGGCATCCAGCCCACCACCGCCCAGCTGGCCAGCCCGAGCAGGCCCCAGTAGGCGAGGGCGAACCCGAACGCGCGTTGCGACAACAGGCTCCGGAGCGCGGCGCCGAGCCCGACGGAGCCCGCTGGGGTACCGTCCGGAGCCGCATGCGCCTCGCGCGGAGCGTCCCGCAGAAAGACGAGCGCGATGACGGTGAAGCCGACGCCGACCACGCCGAAGAGCTCAAAGGCGTGGGCCCAGCCGTGACGCTCGGCGATCCAGCCGCCGAGCCCTCCCATGCCCGACCCGACCATGATTCCGGTCATGTGTACGCCGATCGCCAGTGAACGCGTGGATCCGCGGTGGTAATCCGCAATCAGTGCAAGCGCCGCCGGGATGTAGCAGGCTTCGCTGATTCCCATCAGCGCGGGGGTGAGCAGGAGTTGGTTGAAGGTGGTCGCATGCGCCGTCATCCACGTGATCACCGACCAGGCAAAGAGGCTGATCACGATGACGCGCGACCGGTTGAAGCGGTCGGCGAGGAAGCCCGCGAACGGGCTCAGGAAACCGTAGGTCCAGAGGAAGACCGAGGTCAGCAGGCCAAACTGCGCGTCGGTCATGGGAATCGCCTCGGTCAGCGACTGCCGCATGGTGGTGAGCATGACTCGGTCAAGGTAGTTCAGGCAACCGACGACCCAGAGGATGCCCACGACGAGCCAGGCTCGGGAGGCGAGGGAAGGGGAGTTGGACATGAAAGGGGACTTTGGGGGTGGCGTGGGGGAAGGAAGCGTGGCGGCGGCTACTGGACTTTGCCGCGTCCCTCGATGCGCCAGCAGTCGACGGGCCGACCGTCCTCCAGTGCGACCACCGTGTCAGTCAGGTTGAAGACCGGGCAGACGTGGGCGGGCGCGAGGAGGATGCGGTCGCCGATGCGCAGGTCGTCGGTCCCGGGTCCACGGATGTAGCCGTGCTCTTCGTTGAGTCGGAAGACCGAGAAACCGCGGCCGTCGGCGGGCAGGGCGTGCACGCCCTCCGGCGTCCGGTCCGGGGAGAGGGTCTTCGAGCCTGCGTCGATCAGCGCAAGGCCGGGCTCCGGCCGGTCGACGACCGTCGTGAGCACGTGCACCGCCTGATCCTCCGGCTGCATCGACTGCGTGACGTGGGTGAGGTAGAGGTCGCCGAAGGGGTAGGCGCCGGGCCGGACCGCCTGCACGCGGCCAGCGGAGAGTTCGGCCGCCTGCCGGGCCGAAACGCTGCAGCCGGGCCACAGGGCGAGGGCCGGGTCGATCCGGTCGCGCAGGGTCGCCAGCCGGTCGAGCATGGCGGCGAGCCGGGCGGGACGTTCCGCCGGCCGCACGCCGTAGAAGAAGCCCTCGTGGGTGTAGAGGCCGCGCAGCTCAAGGTGGCGGCTGGCGGCGGCGCGGGCGGCCATCCGCTCGGCGGTGGCATCGTCGCGCGCGCCTTCGCGGCCGAGACCGGTGTCGGCGGCGAGCATGACCCGCAGGGTGCGCCCGGTGCGCTGGGCGAGGCGCTCCAGGACGTCGAAGTGCGCCTCGCTGGTCAGACCGACGCGCAGGTCGTCGACCTGCTCCGCGAGCGCGGCGAGCCGCGGCGCGTGGAGGGGATCGCCGAGCGAGTGGGCGATGAAGAGGGCGCGGACGCCGGAGGGCAGCATCGCCTCGGCCTCCCCGATCTTCGCGCAGGTGAGACCGCGGGCTCCGATCGCGAGTTGCTCGCGGGCCACGGCGACGCACTTGTGCGTCTTGATGTGCGGCCGGACCTCGACGCCGTGGGCGTCGGCCGCCGCCTGCATCCGGCGAAGGTTGGCGCGGAGCCGCGGGCGGTCCACGAGCACGAGGGGGGTGGGCAGTTCGGGCAGCATGGTCAGAGACGGCCGATCTGGCTGAGCGTCAGGCCCCCGTCGACGACGATGATCTGGCCGGTGATGTAGCGGGACGCGGGGGAGAGGAGGAACACGACCGCCCCGGCGCAATCCTCCGGGGTCCCGATGCGGCCCTGCACGATCTTCTTCCGGTAGTGGTCGCGCTTCTCGTCCGTGAGGAGGCCGGCGTTCAGCGGGGTGTTGATCAGGCCCGGGGCGAGGCCGTTGACCCGGATCCCGAGCGGGGCGAGCGTCTGCGCGAGGGTGCGGATCATCATCACCATCGCGCCCTTGGACGTGTCGTAGGCCGAGGAATCCTCCTCGGGCTGGAAGCCGTTCGTCGAGGCGGTCGCGACGATTGCGCCGGGGCGGCCGCGGGCGACCAGTTCGCGGGCGAAGGCCTGGGCGACGAAGTAGTTGGCGCGGACATTCAGCGCGAAGGTCCGTTCCCAACGCTCGGCGGTCATCTCAAGGAACGGAACGTCGAAGAACCCACCCGCGTTGCCGACCAGCAGGTCCAGCCCGTCGTCGCGCGCGAAGGCCTCGCGCACGAGGCGCGCGGGCCCGTCGGCGTCGAGCAGGTCGAGTTCGATGAAGGGAGCACCGGCGGGCGCGGCGGGGGCCGGACCCGTCTTGCCGTGCAGGGTCACGCGCGCCCCGGCCTCGTGGAGGCCGGCGGCGATGGCGAGACCGATGCCCTGGGAGGAGCCGGTGACGAGGGCGGACCGGCCCTCAAGCGAGAAGGAATTCATCCTTGAGGCGGAGCAGGGCGAGGAGGTTGTCGTGGCCGGCCGCCTGCTGGAGCGCGGCGGGGAGCGCGCGCACGCAGGCGACCTCGGCCTCGTAGGTGCTACGGAGTGAGACGAACGTGCCGTCAATGTGGGCGACGTAGCTCTGAAACGGCGTGTCGGATCCCCAGAGCAGTTTCCGCGGGTAGGCCTCGGCGAGGTCGCGCAGGACCCGGGCCGGATCGGCGTAGTCCGAGTCGAACCGCCGGGTCGCCGGAGCGACGAAGCCGTAGCCCTTCACGGCACCCTCGCAGTGGATCCGGTGGGCGGAGCAGTCGAACCACGTATTCGGCAGCGCCGCCACGCGGTCGAGGCACTCGCGGTCGAAGCGGCACGAGTGGGCGAGGCAGAACCGCACCCGGGGCGTGGCCTCCGCCACGCGGAGGATGGCGGTCGCCTGCGACCACGGATCCTCAGGGGCGACGCTGGAGTGGATGAGGAAGGGGAGATCGAGCTCCTCCGCCAGTTCGAGGAAGCCCCGGCCGCCCTCGAGCAGCGACCCGATGTCGCTCCGGATCATCGTCGGCTGGATCTTTAACCCGTGGAATGGGAACCGACGGTGCAGCTCCCGGAGCTTCGCGATCTGCGGGGCCGGGGAGCGCAGCGGGTCAAGGATTGCGAACGGCAGGACGTGCCGGCCGAGGTCCGGATACAGTTCGTAGATCTCGCGCAGCATCCGCTCGTTCTCGAAGGCGTAGGGAACCTCCTCGCAGCCCCCGCCCCGCAGCTCGGTGCGGCGCATCGCCGCCACGTCGAACGTCAGGTTGGCGATCATCGGGAAGACCACCCAGCGGTCCACCCCGCAGTGCCTCCCCTCGGTCACCATCGCCGGGAGATCCTGGCAGTACGGATGGTAGCCGTTGAGGTAGAAGAACAGGTCAACGCCGAGGTGATTGTGGCAATCGATCAACATGGCCAATTCTGTTTGACGAAACGAGCGTTTCGCATCGTGATATGCGTCGCAAGCGAAATCCCATGAGCATCGCGGTCCTCGACAAGACGTTCTCGCTGCTGGAGGTCCTCGCCCGGCTGGGCCGGGCCGCGACGCTGGCGGACCTGTCGCGTGAGAGCCGCCTGCCGAAGCCGACGGTGTACCGGATCCTGCGCAGCCTGCGCGACCTGGGCTACGTGGTGCAGGCGGACCGCGGCGGGGCGTACTCGCTCTCGGAGCGGCTGCAGTCGCTCGGCGGGCGGGGTCGGGACGAACTCCTGCGCGAGAAGGCGGGGTCGCTCATGCGGGGGCTGCACGCGGAGTTCGACGAGACGGTGAACCTCGGCGTGCTCGAGGGGATCTACGTGCGCTATGCGTGGGTGCTGGAGACGACGCATGCGCTGCGCTGGATCGTGAAGCCGGGGGCGCGAGATCCGTTTCACACGACGGCGCTCGGTCGGGCGATCGTGGCCGGAATGCCGGCCGAGGCGCAGGCGCGGCTGGTCGCGAAGGTGAGCGCGGGCGCGCCGGCGCGGAGCCGCGCGGCGCTGCGGGACCGGCTGCGACGCGAACTGGAGTTGACGCGCGCGCGGGGTTTCGCGCTGGAGGAGGAGGAAACCAATGCCGGCGTGGCCTGCGCGGCGGTCTCACTCGCGCCGCTGCAGGAACCCCTCGCCGCCGTCAGCGTCTCCGTGCCGGTCAGCCGCTTCCCCGCCGCCCGCCGCGCGGCCATCATCGCCGCACTTCGCCGCCCGCCGGAACGCGTGGCCGCCGAGGCCTGATTTCCGCCCCTTCCTTCCTTACCCCCGTTTTTCTCCCATGCCCTACACGTTTGCCAAATCCCAGGCCCTCTTCGATCGCGCCCAGCGCAGCATCGCCGCCGGCGTCAACAGCGGTATCCGCAAGATGGAGGCGCCGGTGCCCCTCTACTTCACGCACGGGCGGGGGCCGCGCATCTGGGATGTGGACGGAAACGAGTTCATCGACTTCAAGCTGGGTCAGGGCGCGCTGCTCTTCGGTCATGCGCCGGAAGGCATGGCCGACGCCATCGCCGCCCAGGCCCGGCTCGGCACGCACTGGGCGGGCCAGTCGGAACTCGAACTCGCCGTCGCCGAGCGCGTGCAGGCAATGATCCCGTCGGCCGAGCTGATCCGCTTCAACAATTCGGCCACCGAGGTGGTCGGCGCCGCCTTCCGCCTCGCCCGCGCCACCACCGGGCGGCCGCTCATCCTGCGCTTCGAGGGTCACTATCACGGCTGGATGGACGAGGGACTCGTCGGCTTCGCCAACCCGGCGGACCGCTGGGGTGACGACGAGAACCCCGTCCGCACGCACCCGAGCAAGGGCGTGGTGCCGGAGGTCCTGGATCAATTCGTCGTGGCCCGCTGGAACGACCCGGATCACCTGCGCCGCCGCGTCGACGAATTCCGGGGCAAGATCGCCGCCATCGTCTTCGAGCCCGCGGGGTGCAACACCTGCTGCATCGAGCCGGTGCCCGGATTGATGGCGACGATCCGCGAACTCTGCGACCGGGACGGCATGCTGATGATCTCGGACGAGACGATCACCGGCTTCCGCTTCGGCGCGTCCTGTGCGCAGGGGTTCTACGGCTACAAGCCGGACCTCACGGTCCTCGGCAAGGCGATCGGCGGCGGCACGCCGTTCGCCGCGCTTGCGGGCACCCGCGCCGCGATGGCCAAGATCCTCTCCGGCGAGGTGGTCCACGCCGGCACCCTGAACGGCAACCCGCTCTGCCTCGCCGCGAGCCGCTGGTGCCTCGATCAGGTGCAGGCGCAGGGCGACCGCCACCCGGCCGGCGTCATCGCGCTGGGCCGGCGTCTCATGGCGGGCCTCGAGGCCCTCGGCCGCGCCCATGGCGTCCCGCTGCGGCCGCAGGGTCCGGGACTCATTTTCCACACCGTCATGCTCAGGCCCGGGGCCGCCGAGGGCCGCGTCCTGAGCTACCGCGACTACGTGCGCCGGCACGACGCCCCGCGCTGGGCGCACCTGCGCCGCTGCCTGCTCGAACAGGGCGTGAGCGCGATCGAGCGCGGGCTCTGGTCGATCTCCCTCACGCACACGGCGGCGGACGTCGACGAGGCGCTCTCCCGCGCCGCCGCCGCCTTCGCCCGCCACGCCGCCACATGGACGGCCCCGGCCTGAGGAGGATCGCGCCATGCCTCCCCGCATCCTTTTCGGCGGCCTCTTTCACGAGACGCACACGTTCCTCGACGAAGTAACGCCGTGGGAGGCGTTCACGGTCGCCGAGGGCGACGCGATCCTCGCCAAGCGGGGTGATGCCTCCCCGACGGACGGTTTCCTGGAGGTCGCCGATGCGGAGGGCTGGCACGTCATCCCGACGATCGACGCCCGCGCGACGCCCAGCGGCACCGTCACCGATGCGATGTTTGAGCGCTACTGGCGCGAGTTCGCGGCGGTCGCGGCGCCGGCCCTGGCCGCCGGGGTCGACGCGATCTACCTCGTCCTGCACGGCGCCATGGCGACCGAGAGTCAGCGCGACGTGGAGGGCGAACTCCTCGCCCGCATCCGCGCCCTGCCCGGCGGGCAGGTTCCGATCTTCGGCGTCCTCGACCTTCACGGTAACATCAGCCCCCGGATGTGCACGCTGGCCAATGGCCTCGTCATGTATCGGGAGAATCCCCACACCGACGCCCGCGCCGCCGCCGTCCGGGGCGCCCGCCTGCTCGCCCGCTGCCTGCGCGAGGGCCGCGTGCCGCGCATGGTCTGGTGCCGGCCGCCGATCCTCTGGGCGCCGACGGGCACGGGCACGCATGCCGACCCGATGTGTGCGCTGGAGCGCTTCGCCCTCGAACTCGAGGCGGGCCCGGGCGAGATCTGGGCCTGCAACATCGCCGCGGGGTACTCGTTTGCGGACACGCCGGATACCGGCTGCTCGCTCAGCGCGGTGACGACCGCGCCGGTCGACGAGGCCCGCGAGCGGCTGCGCGCCGGCGCCCAGCTGGCCTGGGACCTGCGCGAGCAGGGCACGATTTCCTACCCGGGAGTCGACGAGGTCGTGGCCCGCCTCCGGGCCTCGCCCCCGAACGAGGGTCCCGTCCTGCTCGTCGAGCCTGCCGACAACATCGGCGGTGGCGCGCCGGGTGACTGCACCGACGTGCTGCGCGCGCTGCTCCGGCATGGAATCGGGCGGTCGCTGGTCGTGATCAACGACCCCGTCTCCGTCTTCGCCCTCGCCGACGCCGCGCCCGGGGACGTCCGCACCCTCGACGTCGGGGGACGCGGGTCCCGGCTCGATCCGGGTCCGGTCCGCCTGGAGGCGACGTTTGTCTCGCGCAGCGACGGCGTTTTCCTCCTCGAGGACAAGCAGAGCCACCTCGCCTCGATGAACGGCGTGCGCATCGAGATGGGACCTTCAGCCGTCATCCGCTCCGGCGGCGTGACGATCCTGCTGACGACCCGCAAGACCGCTCCCTTCGACCTTGGCCAGCTGCGCAGCCAGGGCCTCGAGCCCCGCGACTTCCTCGTCATCGGCGTCAAGGCGGCCGTGGCGCACAAACGCGCGTACGACACCGTCGCGCGTGCCTCCTACTACGTCGACACGGCGGGCCCCTGCACCGGCAACCTTGCCTCGCTCCCGTGGCGCCAACTGCAGCGCCCGGTGTACCCGCTCGACCCGATCTCCCGACCTGACTTCCCGTTTGCATGAGCCCATCCGTTTCGTATCCCCTGACCAAGGACACTCCCGTCTCGCACCTCCCGTTCAGCCCCGCGGTGCGGGTGGGCGACCTCATCTTCGTCTCCGGACAGGCGTCCGTGGACGGCGGCGGACGGATCATCCCGGACACCTTCGAGGGCGAGTTCCGTCGCTCGGTGGAGAACCTGCGCAAGGTGCTGGAGACGGCGGGCAGCGACCTGCGACACGTCATCCAGACGCGAAACTACGTGCGTGACGCCGCGAATCTCGCGCGCTACAACGAGCTTTACCGCGAATACTTCTCGGCGCCGTTCCCGACGCGCACGACGATCACGAACTGCCTCGGTCCGGAGTTGCACTACGAGATCGAGTGCGTCGCGGTGGCCCGGCCGTCCTGAGGCCCTCCTTCACCACTCCCCATGAAAATCATCCGCTATCAAGATACGTCCGGCCGGGTCTCCTACGGCTCCGAGCTGCGCGACGGCACGATCCTGCGCATCGAGGGCGACGTCCTCGGCGCGCACCGCGTCACCGACGAGAAGGTGACAGTGGCCAGACAACTCGCTCCGATCGTTCCCACGCAGATCCTTGGCGTCGGGCTGAACTACCGGCACCACGCGCAGGAGTCGGGCATGAAGGTGCCGGAGTTCCCGGTGCTCTTTGCGAAGGGCCTGAACACGGTGCAGAATCCCGGCGATCCGATCCTCCTGCCCACGCATCTCGCGAGTCACGAGGTCGACTACGAATGTGAGCTGGCGGTGGTCATCGGCCGTGCCTGCCGGAACGTGAAGCGGGCGCAGGCGCTGGACTACGTGCTCGGCCTGACCTGTGCAAACGACGTCTCGGCGCGCGACTGGCAGATCAAGCGCGGCGGTGGTCAGTGGTGCCGCGGCAAGTTCTTCGACACCTTCTGCCCGCTCGGACCGCGGCTGGTCACGCTCGACGAAGTGCCTGGTCCCAACCTGCTCAAGATCGCCACCCACCTGAACGGCGAGACGGTGCAGGACTGGACGACTTCGGACATGATCTTCGACGTGCCGACGCTGATCGAATTTCTCAGCGGCAGCACGACGCTCCTTCCCGGCACGGTGATCCTGACGGGCACGCCCCACGGGGTGGGCATGGCGGCGAAGCCGTCGCCCCGCTGGCTGCGTCCCGGTGACGAGGTCGCGATCGAGATCGAGGGCATTGGCGTGCTCAGCAACCCCGTGCAGCTCGAGCTGGCCTGAGCCGGACGAAGCCCTGGAGCCATGGCGGAGTTTGCCCGGCTGGATCGCCTCGCTGCGCCCCGCGCCGACCTCGGCGAGGGGCCCTGCTGGCATGCGGCGCGCGGCTCCCTGTGGTGGATCGACATCACCGGCCGGCGCGTCTTCGAGGCGCGGATGGACGGCGGCGTGCCGCGCGAGTGGGCGGTCGGTCAGATGGTGGGCTGCGTGGCGCCGGAGCGTTCCGGGAGCCTGATTGCCGCGTTGCACGACGGAATCTACCGCCTCGATCCCGACACCGGTGGGACGACGCTCTTCGCCCGGGCGCCGGGGCACGATCCCGCAGGCTTCCGTTTCAACGACGGCAAGGTGGATCCGCAGGGGCGCTTCTGGGCCGGAACGCTCTCGCTCACCGGGGTGAGCGGCGCGGCGCGACTCTATTCGATGGATGCCGGCGGAGTGGTGACCGTGCGGCGCGAAGGGGTCTCCATTTCCAACGGCCTTGCGTGGACGGCCGATGGCGGGACGCTGTATTACATCGATTCGCCCACCCGGCGGGTGCAGGCGTTTCACTTCGACGGCGAGACCGGCGCGCTTTCCGCCGAGTGCGAGGCCTCGCGACTGGCTGACGACGAAGGCTGGCCGGATGGGTGCTGCCTCGACGAGGAGGGCATGCTCTGGGTCGGCCACTGGGGAGCGGGGCGCCTGACGCGCCGGGATCCCCGGACCGGGCGCGTGCTTGAGACCGTGCGACTCCCGGTGCGAAACGTCACGTCCTGCGCCTTTGCGGGCGAACGCCTGGACCGTCTCTTCATCACCACGGCCGTGGATCACGACGACCGGAGCCCCGAGCCCGAGGCCGGCGCGGTGTTCTCGTTCGTACCGGGCGTGTGCGGCCTGCCGACGGCGCTGTTCGATCGCTGACGCGAACAGCGCGCGACGCGGCGACGCGCCTTGGGCCTGCCGAGAGAGCGGCCGCCTTCGCGTGCGCGATGCGGCGTGGCGGACGGATCGACCCGCGCGAGACGGGGCCCGTGGTGGGACGAAGCGCGGGCGCGTCAGGTCACTTCACGGCGGCCCAGACCCGCTGGACGTCGTCGTGGTCTTCCAAGGCCTGGAGGAATTCGCCGACCTCGCCGCGGGCGGTGTCATCGAGCTCCGGGAACGACTTGGCGACGTAGCCGAGTTCGCTGGTGACGACGGCCCATCCGTGCTCCTTGAGCCACGTGGAGACGGCGTGGACCGCGGTGCGGTCGGTGATGAAGCGCGCGCCGGCGTGGCCTTCGGGGATGTCGTCGTTCTGCTGATGACTGAGGGCCTCGAAATCGTTGGCGCCGGCCTCGATGGCGGCGGCCTCGAGGTCCTGACTCGCGTCGGCGTGGTGAGCCTCGACGAGCCCGACGTGATCGAAGAGGAACTTGTTGCTCCCGGCGCCGCCGAGCACGCCCTTCTTGAAGAGCACACGCATCTCCGGGGCGGTGCGCTGGTTGTTGTCGGTGTAGACCTCGACGATGAGCGGCACCTTGTGGGGCGCGTAGCCCTCGAAGATTACGTGCTCGAGGGACGACTTGTCATCCCCGCCGCCGGCACCCTTCCGGATGGCGCGTTCGATGACCTCGCGGGTGACGCTGGCCTTGCGCGCCTTCTCGACAGCGGCGAAGAGGCGGGCGTTCGCGGCGGGATCACCACCCCCGAGCTTTGCGGCGACGGTAATTTCCTTCACCAGTTTGCCGACGGCCTGACCCTTCTTGAGGTTGACGATAGCGCGTTTCGCGTGGAGCCATTGGCGACCCATAGGTAGGCAAAGGTGGCGACGGATCGGTCGGCGGGCAATCCCCAAGCGGCCCTGAGTCGGGCCAATTCCGCGCTGGGCGGCCGATCGCGGGGCGTTCCAGTGGTGCGGCGGCTCCGTCCCGGAGTCGAGGCTATGGAGACCTATTCATTTCGCGGGGTGGAGGGGGCGTCCGGACGGGTGCGGGTGGGGCGGATCGAAGCCGCCTCCCGCGCCGCCGCGGTCGAGCGCCTCGCGGCGCAGGGGTTGCGGCTCACCGGACTGCGTCCCACCCGCGCCTTGGACGAGTGGCGGGACGGTCGCTGGGGTGGCGTCCGGCGCCGTCTCCGCCCCGCGAGTTTGGAGGAGCGCGTGCGACTGACGCGTCAACTGGGCATGCTGCTCGCCGCCGGCTTGCCGCTGCTCGCGGCGCTCGAGTTGCTCGCACGGCAGGAGCGTCGGGAGTCCCGGCGCTACGCGCTCGAGGCCTTGGTCGCGACGGTGCGGGAGGGGATCCCGCTCTCGCGGGGACTGGCGCGCGGGCCGGGTGGATTTGACCCACTCTCGGTGAGTCTGGTGCGGGCGGGGGAGGCGGCGGGAACGCTGGATTCGACGTTGCTGAGGCTGGCGCGGGTGCTTGAGGCCTCCGCGCGCCTGCGGGCCCGCGTGCTCACCGCCCTGGCCTATCCTGCCCTCGTGGCATTGATCGCGGGAGCCGTTGTGGCGGCATTACTACTCTTCGTGGTGCCGCGGTTTGAGCAGCTCTTCCTCGCGCAGTTTCCCGGCCGGACCCTCCCCGGCCTGACGCGCGCCGTGCTCGCGCTGTCGCGGGTGGCGGTCGATCAAGGTCCTTGGCTGATCCCGGCCGGACCCGTCGTGGCGATCGGGACGGCGTGGATCGCGCGGCGGGCGGCCCGGTGGACGTCGTGGCGACGCTGGCTGGAGCACGTTCCCGTCGTCGGCCGGGTCGGGACGGGCGTCTGGGTGGCGCGTTGGTCGCGAACGCTCGGTCTGCTCCTCGGCGCAGGGGTTCCGATTCTGGAGGCCCTGGCGCTGGCGCGCGATGCCGCCGGCGCGGTCGACGGGCGACGGTCCGCGCTGGCGGCGGCGGAGGCACGGGTGGCGGCGGGCTCGCCGCTGTCGCGGGCGCTGGCGGACGGCGGACCGGTGCCGGAGACCTTGCTGGCGTTGCTCGAAGTGGGTGAAGCGACTGGACGTTTGCCGGAGACGTTGGAGCGCGCGGCGGACCTCTACGACGAGGAGGTGGACCGGGCGGTCGCGGCGCTGACGGCGATGGTGGAACCCTGCCTGATCGTCCTCCTCGCGGTCGGCGTCGGCACCGTCGTGATCGCGCTCTTTCTCCCGATGATCGATCTCATCCGGGCGCTCAGCGGAGGCTGAACGGCGACCCGAGGACGCTCAGGCGGGCGGCGTGGAACTGCCCCCGGCGGCGTCGGGACGACGCACCAGCAGCGCGGAATTAAGGCCCGGCAGTCGCTCCGAGAACTCCTCGTCCGCCGGAGTCTGCCGCAGGGCGCGCTGGACCATGCCGAGGCGTGCGTCGAGATTGTCCATCATGGAGACGAAGACGGCCTCGGGCGTCGCTGCGTAGACGGCGGCACCCCACTCGGGCTCGCCCTGATGACTCAGGATGATGTGTTCGAGTCGCTCGAGCCGCTCGGCGTCGAGCCGCGCCTTGAGCCCGCCCTTGCGGACGAGTTGGTAGCCGAGGACGACGTGGCCTTGGAGCAGGCCGCGTCGCGTCCGGCGGGTGGCCATGGCGCCCTCGTACTCGATCGTCTTGCCGACATCGTGGAGGAGGATGCCGGCGAGGGCGAGGTCGGCATCGACCTCTGGGTAGAGGGGGAGCAGGGCTTGGGCGGCCCGGGCCATGCGCACCGTGTGCTCCAGCAGACCATGGCGGTAGGCGTGGTGCATCGTCACGGCCGCCGGGCACCAGCGGAACGTGTCTCCGATCTCCTCGAAGACCGCGCGGACGGTGAGGCGCAATTCATCGTGCCGGATGGATTCGATCGCGGTGCGGAGTCCTTCCCACAGGGAGTCGACGGGTTCCGGGGCGACCTCGACGAGGGAATCGATGACTCCGGGAGCGGCCAGATCCGCCTCGGTGAGCACGACGATGCGCTGAAGGCGCGGGGAAAAGCGGTTCTGGTAGTAATCGGTCCGCGCCTCGATCCGGATCGCGGCCCCCTCGGCGGCGGAGCGGATTGCTTCGAATTGCGGGTGATCGCCAAAGAGGTTGCAGGTGAAGGAACCAGTCCGGTCGCCCAGTTCGAGGCTCAGGAAGGGGTTGCCGTTCGAGGCGGTCTTGGCGTTCGCCTTGCGCACGACGAGGACGGCGCTGAAGGAGCGGCTGGAGCCGGGATCCAAGGCCTTCAACTCGCGGACGGAGAGAAGCGGGGCGTCGTCAGGCATGGTCCTTCACGAGTTGGGTGTAGGCCTTGAAGAACGGATGCGTGCTGTCCTGCAGCAAGGCATAAAAGACGGTCTCCACCGGCAGGACATGGGCCCCGGCGCGGATCAACGCCTCTAGGCAGACGCGGGCGTCGTCGGGTCGGCGCGCCCCCACGGCATCGCTGAGCACGGTGACGGCGGTTCCGGCGCCGAGGGCGTCAATCGCGGTCTGGTACACGCAGACCGGGGTCTCAAGGCCGCAGAGGAGGAGGTGCTCGAGGTCGGGCGCACCCAGGGCCGCACGGATCACCGGATCGCCGTAGGCGGAGAAGGAGGACTTGGCCCAGCGCGGGGCGTCCACCGGGGCGTGGGCGAGCAGCGCGGCGTCGGTCCCGCCGAGTCGGTCCGGGCGCTGCTCGGTGAAGGCGACGCGCATGCCGAGCCCGACCGCCGACCGGAGGGCAAGTTCGCAGCGCCGGAGCAGGGGTTTCCCTCCGCCCGGCATCACCGCGAGGAAGGCAGGCTGCAGGTCCACGCCAAGGAGCAACGTGGAGGCCACGGCGTCGGAAGCGGGCTCGTCCGGGCTCATCCGAAGTAGCGCCGCCGCGCCTTGACCTGGACGAAGCGTCGTTCCGGCAGGATGTAGGCGGTGAGGTGTCCGCCCATCACGCACGCGGTGTCGATGCCGGCCGACCATTTCAGTTTGTAGATCTCTGGGCGCGGCGTGTGCCCGTAGACGACGAAGGGAGGTCCGCTCCAGAGGTCGGCCCACGCCGGAGCATCCTCGCAGTCGGCGCGCTTGCGCGGTTGCCCGTCCGCATCGATCACCTGGATCCGCGTGACCACCTGGGCTGGCTGCTGTTCCCACGGTTGCCCGGGGAGGAAACCCCCGTGGACGAAGACAGTCTGGAGTTCCGGGACGTGAAACGTGAGGGGCATCCGCTCAAGGGTGTCCCAGTCTTCCGGACGAAGCCGGGCGAAGGTCTCCTCGTCCGTCTCCCGGAGGAGGCTGCGGTCGCGCGTCTTCCGATAGTTCAGCAGGCGCAGTTCATGGTTGCCGAGCAGGGAGACGGCCCCGTGTTCGCGGGCGAGGTCGAGGACCTTCAGGGAGTCCGGACCCCGGTTGACGAGGTCGCCGAGGAGGATCAGGCGGTCCGAACGCCCGAAGTTCACCCGCTCGAGCAACTCGGCGAATTCGGCGTGGCAGCCGTGAATGTCACCGATGGCGATGAGGCGGGCGTCCATGGATGGGCTTGGGAATTTTGCTAGCGTTGCCGGAGGCGCAAAGTAAACAAGAAAGGCTTATGGATCTCAATCTGCAGCCCCCGGCCGCCGTTTGCGGGGCGACCCACGAGCCCTTCACCGCCGGCCAGCGGGTGGTCAGCTTCCTCGTCCGCGACCCGGCGCAGCCCGAGATCCTCCGCCATGACATCGCGGAGGCCGCCCTCCCGCAGTTCACGCCGGGCGGCCCGGTGGTCTGCCGCTGGGTCCACGCCTACAAGCCGCGCAAACCGGGCGAGAACGCGGACCGGGCGCTGAAGCTGACGGCGGAGACGTTGTTCCTGACCTTGGCGGATCCGGCGACCGAGCCGACGGCTGAGAATGTCCGGTTGGTGCAGTTCCTTGCTCTCATGCTGGAGCGCAAACGGGTGCTGAAGCCGCGCGGGCGCAGCGCCGACGGGGAGCGCCTGCGTCTGGAGCACGCGAAGACGAAGCAGGTCTACGAGGTGCCCGCGGGAGAGTTGACCCCCGAGTTCTTCGTGCAGGTCCAGTCGCAGCTCAGCGTTCTTGTCGGCGAACCTTCTGCGCCCGCGGCTTAACGGCGCGGAACTGACCTCGCGGACGGACTCTGTGCCGCCTTGGAAGCCATCCGGCCTTGGCCTCAGTTTGCCCCGTGGGCATCGCCCCGGCGATGGCTCAGCGCAAGGTGAGCGCGTGGCGGCGGTCCGGCAGGATCGACAGCTCAAGGTGCCGTGCGTCGCCGGGCAGCGCCGCCCCGAGCCGTTCCGGCCATTCCACCACCATCCACCAGGGATCGCGGAGGAAGTCCTCCACCATGAGCGCCTCGGCCTCGGCTTCGCTGCCGAGGCGGTAGGCGTCGAGGTGAATCAGCGTCTTCTCCCCGGCGCGGTGGAGGTTGAAGACCGTGAAGGTGGGGCTCGTGACCGCGCCGGTCACGCCGAGCCCGCGGGCGAATCCCTGCGTGAACGTTGTCTTGCCGACGCCAAGGTCGCCGTGCAGCGCCACGGTCGTCCCCGCGGGCAACTCGGCGGCCCATGCGGCGGCGAGTGCCTGCGTCTCCTCGGGTGATGCGGTGGTCACCCCGGCGCGAAGCGTGGCGGTGACACTCATGCGCGGTTGGCGGAGTCGGATCGGAGGTGCTCGAAGCCGCGGTAGTCCGCGAGCGTGAGATGGCCGGCCGGAACGGCGGCGTCCGGCGCGGCGAAGTGACCGATCCGGGTGAGCCGGACGCGGGGAAACGCGCGCCGCCAGCGGGTTTCGAAGGACTGGAGGTCAGCGGAGCGCGCGACGGCGAACACCAGCTCGTAGTCCTCGCCGTCGGTGAGGACGTGTTGCACCACGGGTTGCCCGCTGCGCCGCGCCGCGCGGCGCGCGGCCGGGCTGACCGGCAGCGCCCGCTCGTCCAGGAGCGGCCGGGCGTCGCGGGGCTGCAGCGCCCGCAGGTCCTTCGCGAGACCGTCGCTGACGTCGAGCATCGCCCGCACGGCCCGCTGTCCGGCCAGCCACTCGCCCTCACGCAGCCGTGGAGCAAAGCGGCAGTGCCGGCCCTCCCGGCTGCCGCCGATTTCGCCGGTGACGTAGATCCAGTCGCCTCGACGAGCTCCCTCGCGCGTGACCGCGCGCCGACCGCCGCAGCGCCCGATCAGCGTGAGCGTGGCGGCCAGTCCCCCGCGCAGCCGGGCGAGATCGCCGCCGACGACGGGAACACCGTGGCGCCGGCTTTCGGCTGCGAGCGCCCGGTAGAACGCCTCCAGCCAGGCGATGCGGAGCGATGGGTCGCAGGCGATGGACACGACGGCCGCAACGGGTTGCCCACCCATCGCAGCGATGTCGCTGAGGTTGCGACGGAAGAGCTTCGTGCCCGCCTCCCGCGGCGTGTTGCCGTCATCGAAATGCTCGCCGTAGATCACGGGATCGACCGTGACGAGCGGTCGGCCGCGGAAGGGACGCAGGACGGCGCAGTCGTCGCCCATGCCGGCCGGCGAGGGTGGCGCGGCGCGTCCGAGCCAGCGGCGGATCGCGGCGATCAAGGCGATCTCGCCGAGTTGCGCGACAGTTCCGGCGGGACGGGAGGAAAACGGCTGCACGGACGGAGCCTACAGGTCCACGCCCGAAAGCACCAGCGCGAGCGTGTGGAGGTTGAAGAGGGCGTGGGCGGTGATGGGGACGAGGAGCCGGCCCGATTGCTCGTAGGCGAGGGCGAGGAGCACGCCGAGCACCACCAAGGGTGCGAACGCGACCAGATTGCCGTGCAGGGCGGCGAAAAGCAGGGCTGGCGCCGCCAGCGCGACGCCGCGGGGCACGCGCGTCCGCAGGTAGCGGAAGAGCCCGGCCCGAAACACCAGTTCCTCGGCGACGGGGGCCAGCACGACCGCGAGCAGTGCGATCAGCGTCAGAAGCCCGGGGGAGTCGGTGTTGCGGACCAAATCGACCATCTCCTGCTGGTCCGTGGGCAGTCCCGCCGCGCGCAGGACGCCCTGCCACGCCAGCGAGGAGGCAAGAAGGAGCGGAAGCGAGGCGACAAACAGGAGCGCGCCAGCCCCGACGGCTCGCGCGGTCGGTAGGCCGACTTGGGGCGGCCCTACGGCCGGCCCGCGACGCCCCAGCGTGGCCAGACGGTGTCCGAGCAGCGCTCCGCTGAGGAGTCCCAACTGAAAACCGTAGCCCTGCGCCACCAGCCAAGCCTCCGGGGAGAGCACCTCGGGCAGTGTCCGGGCCAGACCACCGACGGCGGATTGGAGGAGCAGCGCGCCGACCACGACCGTGAAGGCGGCGAGGAGCAGGTCGCTCGGCGCCAGCGCCAGCGCACCCACCTCGGGTCGGCTCGATGCGTCGGGCGTCCGCCTCCGCTTCCACCACAGAATCAGCAGCGCGATGCCGGCAAGGTGAAGGGCACCCTCGATGCTGAGGACGGTGATCGCCCAAGGTGTCAGTTCCGGGAAACGCATGACGAACGGTCGATCGCGACGGGGCGACGCGCGCGCTGATCAGGTCCGCCCCAGCGGCCCCTCGGCGAGGACATCGTTCGCGTGGTCCGAGACGTCCCGGAAGGGACCAGGGAGATGCCCGACGCGTAACGAGACGACCTCGCTGCCGACGTTCCGGGGGCCGCGGACGCTGCCGGCGCCCCGGATGCCCCTGCCGATGTGGCTGCCGGGAGCGTGGGGGCCGTCGGGAGCGTGGGGCACGCAGGCAACGACGAACACGTGAGCGACATCAGGAATGCCGGGCGCACCCCCGGGACCGGGTCGGAACCGGCGCTCACGGGGAGGGCGCCACGTGATGGACGACCTTGCCGTCCACGATGGTCATCCGAACCCGGCCCCGGAGGGTCTGGCCATGCCAAGGCGAGTTGCTCGACTTGCTCTGCCCGGCGCGGGCGTCGTAGCGCCACCGCTCATCCGGGTCGAAGAGACACACATCGGCGGCCGCGCCCGGCGTGAGGCGGCCCGCGGGCAGGCGCAGGATGTCCGCTGGTCGACGCGTGAGCAGATCGATGACGCGAGCGAGCGAGAACCGGTTCTTGCGGACAAGCACCTCGAGGGAGACGGGGAGGGCGGTTTCGAGACCGAGGATGCCGTTCGGTGCGAAGTCGAATTCCTTGTCCTTCTCGTAGTCCGTGTGCGGCGCGTGGTCCGTGGCGATGCAGTCGATCGTCCCGTCCCGCAATCCCGCGATCAGCGCCTGGCGATCGGCCTCCGTGCGGAGCGGCGGATTCATCTTCAGATGCGTATCGTAGGACGTCAGCAGGTCGTCGGTCAGCGCAAGGTGGTGAGGCGTGGCCTCGGCGGTGACCCGCACCCCGCGCGACTTGGCGTGGCGGAGGATTTCCACGGAGAAGCGTGACGAGATGTGCTGCATGTGCACGTGCGCGCCGGAGTACTCGGAGAGGATGGCGTTGCGCGAGACGATGAGGTCCTCGGCGGCATTGGGCCACCCGCGCAGGCCGAGGCGCGTGGACATGACGCCCTCGTTCATGACCGCGCCCTGGGTCATCGACGCGTCCTGACAGTGGTCCATCACCGGCAGGTCGAACATGCGGGCGTACTCGAGGGCGCGGCGCATCAGCTCATTGGACTGCACGCAGTCGCCGTCGTCGGTGATGGCGACGACGCCGGCGCGGCGCAGGGAACCGATTGGCGCGAGTGCCTGGCCCTTCATGCCGACGGTGATGCAGCCGGTGGGCAGCACCTTGACGACGGCGTCGCGCTGGGCGGCGTCCTTGATGAACTGGATCGTCCCGGCGTTGTCGGCCGGCGGCGACGTGTTCGGCATGCAGACGACGGTGGTGAATCCGCCGGCGGCGGCGGCGCGGCTGCCGGTGGCGATCGTTTCCTTGTGAGTCTGGCCGGGTTCGCGGAAGTGGACGTGAATGTCGACCAGTCCCGGGCAGGCGACGAGGCCGCAGGCGTCGATCTTGCGGGCGCGCTTGCGGGCGGCGACGGAGAGGGAAGCGACCAGGCGGCCGTCGTCGATGAACAGGTCGCCGACCGCGTCGCGACGGTTCGCGGGGTCGATGACGCGGGCCTTTTGGATCCAGAGAGCGGGCATGGAACGGAGAGTGGGGGCTTAGTCGACGACCGCGACGGATTCGGGCTGGCCGCCGAAGCACAGGTAGAGGACGGCCATGCGCACGGCGATGCCGTTGGTCACCTGCTCGAGGATCACGCTGCGCTCGCCGTCGGCGAGATCGCTGTCGATTTCGACGCCGCGGTTGATCGGACCCGGGTGCATGATGATCGCCTTGGGATGCAGCCACGAGGCGCGGGGCTTGTTCAGCCCGAACATGCTCGTGTACTCCCCCAGCGACGGGAAGTGACCGGCGGACTGGCGCTCGTGCTGGATCCGGAGCAGCATCACGACCTCGGCATCGGCGAGTGCGGATTTCAGATCGTGGGATACCTTGACTCCGAGATCGGTGAACCAGTCGGGAACCAGTGTCGACGGACCGCAGAGCGTCACCGCGGCTCCCATCTTGGTCAGGGCATGGATGTTGGAGCGTGCCACGCGGCTGAAGAGGATGTCGCCGAGGATCGTGACCTTGCGGCCACGCAGGTCGCCCAGATGCTCGCGCATCGTGAACGTATCGAGGAGCCCCTGGGTCGGGTGCTCATGCGCGCCGTCGCCGGCGTTGACGACGGGGATGTCGAGGATGCGCGAGAGGTAGAGAGGCGAGCCGGAGGCGGCGTGGCGCAGCACGATCAGGTCGGCATTGAGCGCCTGAATGTTCTGGGCGGTGTCGCGCAGCGTCTCACCCTTGGTCGTCGAGGAACTCGCGCCGTCGAGTGAGATCACGTCGGCGCTCAGCCGCTTTGCGGCCATGTCGAAGGCCATGCGGGTGCGCGTGCTGGGTTCGAGGAAGAGATTGACGATCGTCTTGCCCCGCAGGGCGGGGACCTTCTTCACGTTCCGTCCGAGGATCTTCTTGAAGGCGGCGGCGGTCGCGTGGATCTGATCGATCTCGGCGAGGCTCAGTTCCTCGAGGGTGAGCAGGTGGCGGCGGGTCCAGGGCATGGGAGACAGGGTTAGCGGCGCGCGGTGCGGGCGGGTTCGATGCGCACGCGGTCGTTCGCGGGGTGGGCGGCGTCGAGGGCGACGACGACCGTGTGGGTGTCGTCTGTCGGAAGGTGCAGCCCAACATGGTCGGGCTGGATCGGCAGGCGGCGGCCGCCGCGATCGATGAGGACGGCGAGTTCGACGGCGTGGGGACGGCCGTGGTCGAAAAGCTCGTCGAGGGCGGCTTTGACGGTGCGGCCGGAGAACAGGACGTCGTCGACCAGCACCACCGTGGCGCCGTTGACGTCGAGCGGAATCACGGTCGGCACGAACTCCTTCGGGATCGGATTGCGCCCGATGTCGTCGCGATGAAAGGAGATGTCGAGGATGCCGACGTTCCGGCAACCGAGCCGGGCGGCGAGGCGGCGTGCGACGGTGATGCCCCCGTTGGCGATGCCCAGAAGGACGAGTCGGGTCGCCGAACCGTGCCGTTTGGCGATGGAATGCGCGAGGCGATCCAAGGCGGAATGGATCTCGGCGGCGGGGAGGAAGTTCGCGACGGGCACGAGCCCTGTTTGTGCCGGTGCGGACCGGACCGGACAAGCGGGAAAAGGATGGAGGACGCCGGAGGTTCGTGGAGCGGTCCTTCGACCTCAGCCGGATTGATCCTCGCGCATCGCCACCAGTTGCAAGGCCGTGGCGTGCACGTTCTCCTGCGTGAAGGACACCTGCCGACGCAGTCCGAAGTGGGCGAGGGCGCCGAGGATGTCGGACTCCTCCAGCCAGTGACAGTAAGGCTGGGAGCCGCCGCAGAATCCGTTCCAGTCGAGCGCTTCGCCGTAGTGGTGACGATGGACGCGGTGGCTGTACCCGGCGTGAGACGTGGTTTCAGGCGGGCTGAAGGTGGCGCGCTTGGCGGGATACCGCTCGTAGAACGCGGGATCGTAGCAAACGGTCCAGATGAACACGGCGCGGCAGCGGCGGGCGAGCAGTTCGAGCAACTCCACCGGGTTGGCCATGTGGTACAGGATGCCGCTGGCGATCCCGATGTCATAGACCTCGTCGGTCTGCCGCAGGAAGTCCGTGGACTCGCCCAGCAGGAAGCGCGCGCGTTGCAGGTGATAGAGTTCCTTGACGACGAGGCACTTCAGGTAACTTCGTTTGTTGGCCTCGATCGCGACGACTTCACGGGCGCCCTTCCCGCAAAGCATGGCGGTGTGGCCGCCTTCGAGCGGGCCCAGTTCAAGGACGCGCCGACCGGCGACGGGCAGGCCCCATTCGGCGAGCCGGTCAGCCGCCCAGTCGATTCGCGGGTCCGCGAAGAGCGGGGTCGGGCCGCTGGAGACCGCCACGGCGGGAGAGTCGGGTCGGGGCCAGGGCACCGGTGGCAGTTGGGAGGACCACTCGCCTTGAAACACGTCGACCGCGTTCTGGGCCGAGGGCGCGGTGCGGAGGTAGGTGGCGTCGAGGTCCATCGGGTGAGCGAATCCGCATGGTCGCATCCGGGTCAAGCCTGCCGCGTCGCCGGAGCGCGGGGTTGCCTCGTCGCATCCGGCTCCCCAAGGTGCGTCGTGATGCTGATCGCGCCCTCGGAACTGCAGTCCCGTCTCGATGACCCGCGCTGGGTGGTCTTTGACTGTCGCCATGACCTCGCGGATCCGGCGAAGGGGGAGCGACTGTACCGGGAAGGCCACCTTCCCGGGGCGTACTTTGCGCGCGTGGACTCGGATCTCTCCGGGGAAAAGGACGGACGCAAGGGGCGTCACCCCTTGCCCGATCCGGCGGCGTTCGCCGACTTTCTCGCCCGGCATGGCTTGACGGATGAGTCGTGCGTGGTCGCCTACGATGATGCGGGCGGGCAGTACGCGGCGCGGCTCTGGTGGATGGTCCGGTGGATTGGCCACGAATCCGTCGTCCTGGTGGATGGAGGTTTCCCGCGTTGGCAGCGCGAGGGCCGGCCGTTGGAAACGGCGGTGCCGCCCGTACGCCCGGGTCGGCTGGTGCCTCGTCCGATCGACGGGAGCGTCTGGCAGGCGTCCCACGTGGAGGCCAATCTCGCGAGCCGCGAGGCGGTGATTCTCGATGCGCGGTCGCCGGAGCGCTACCGCGGCGAAACGGAACCGATCGACCGGGTTGCCGGGCACATCCCCGGGGCGCTGAACCGGTTCTTCAAGGACAACCTGAACCCCGACCTGACCTTCCGGCCGGCGGCGGACTTGCGGCGGGAGTTCGCGGCGCTGCTGGCGGCGGCCGGGGATCGGCCGGTCGTGCATCAATGCGGTTCCGGCATCACCGCGTGCGCCAACCTCTTCGCCATGGAGTATGCGGGGCTGCGCGGATCGCGCCTCTACGCGGGTTCATGGAGCGAGTGGATCGCCGATCCCCGCCGACCGATTGCCGTGGGCGCGGTCCCGTGACCCCGACTCGCGGGGCGCCGGGTCAGCGGTTGAGCCAGTAGACGACCAGTCCGAGAAGTGCCAGACCGGCGACGACGGCGAGGGTGATCTTGATCCAGCTCTTCGGGTACTCGCCGGCGATCGTGCCGGTGAATCCGTTGACGATGCACTGGTAGCTCTTGCCGTGAAAATCGTAGGTCACGAGCCAGAGGGGCGCCAGGATGTGCTTGAACGTCTGGGCCGAGAAGCTCGCGTTCACACGCAGGTCCCGGTGCGTATCGCCGGGAACCTGGGCGGCGCAGAGTTTCTCGGTTTTCGCGAGCATGCGCTCGCGGGCGGCCTGCGCCGCGGCGGGAAGGTCGATCTGATACCGCTCGACCACCCAGCCGGACAGGAAGGAGGAGTCGTAGGGCACGAGCTCTCCCGTGGGAAAGGGCTCCACCTGACGCAGCAGGCCGGGATGGATGCCGCGCGAGGCCGACACCAATTCGTCGTCGAAAAAGTGCGCGAGCGATCCAGCGGAGGGATACCACCGCACCCGGCGAACTTGGCGCGTGCGTCGCTGTCCCTTCGAGTCGGTGTACGACTGAGTCTCGTAGTAGTAGTTGCCCGACATCGCGGTCCAGTCCGCCTGAACCTGTGCGTCGAAGGTCCAGTAGGGCACGTAGAGGCCCTTGGCGGTGTCGGTGAGGGCACCGTCCTTCAGGTGGTTCGGAGCGAACCAGCGCGACGCATACCATCGGCGGAGGGCGTCGCGGACCTGCGATTCGCCGAGTTTGAGGGGTAGGAGGCTTTCCGGTCGGAAGGGCTCCTTGACCTCGCAGTGCGGCACGAGGGCGGACGACCCGCAGAACTCGCAGCGCTGGCCGATGGTCTTGGCGTCGAAGACCGAAATGGCTTGGCAGGACTGGCACTTCACCTGCGTCCGCGGCGCGTTCCAACCGCGGGCCGAGTCGGGAATGCTGCGCAGGGCGGTGACGAGGTCGTGCTCGACGATGGTTTCCTCGGTCTGGCTGAACCCGGTTAGGGCAACGGTCGCGGCCGACGTGCTGCCGCAGAACGAGCAGACGAGGGCCCCCTTGGCGGGATTCCACGTCGCCTCCGCCCCGCAGGCGGGGCAGGCGTACTTGGATTGAGCGGTGGCGTCCAAGGAAGCGGGGCCGGCGGGCAGCGCCGTCGGTGGGCGTGACTAGCCCTTCAGGAACTCATCCAGGGCGGCCCGGGAAATGCGCCACGCGGAACCGATCTTGCGACCCTTCAGGTTGCCGGCGGTGAGCTCGGTAAGAACGTCGGCTTCGGACACATTCAGCGCCTGGGCGACCTCGGCGGGGCTGAGCAGGCCGGGGATGGCGGGCGCGGCTGGGGCGGAAGAGGTGGGAGCCGTGGAGGAGGTGGCGGGGGAGGAGCCCGCGCCGCCGGCCGGGCTGGACGCGGTGGCCGGGATGGCGGGCGGAACGGCTGCGGCGGCGGGCGTCGTCTGGGCACCGAAGAGGCCGCCGGGCTGGCTCATGAGCTGCTGCGCAAGACCGAAGCCCATGGCGATCTCGGCTGCGGCACCGGCGGTGCCGCCCCCCGAGCCCTTGCCCAGGCCTTCGGCCATCTGCAACTTAACGTAGTCGTTGAGATTGCCGATGGCCGCCATGCTGGACCGCTTGTCGATCGCCTTCTCCACCTCAGGCGGGAGGGAGATGTTTTCGATGATGAAGCTACCCATCTCGAGACCATACTTCTCACGCAGCGCTGGATTGATGACGGGCAGCAGCGCCTCACCGAGTTCAGAGTAGCGCGCGGCGACGTCGAGGGCCGGCACCCGCGCGGTGGCGATCGCATCGGTGAACACGCTGACCAGCCGCGAGCGCATCGTGTCGGCGAACTCCTCCAGGCGGAAATGATGGTCCGTGCCGGAGACTTCCCGCAGAAACGTCTTCACGTCGACGACCCGGAAATCGTAGGTGCCGTAGGCGCGCAGCCGGACAATGCCGAAGTCCGGGTCGCGCAACATCACTGGGTTCGCCGTGCCCCACTTGTTGCCCGTGAACAGCCGGGTGTTGACGAAGTAGACATCGGCCTTGAAAGGGCTCTCGAGACCGTACTTCCAGCCCTTGAGGGTGCTCAGGATCGGGATGTTGTCGGTGACGAGCGTGTGCTTGCCCGGTCCGAACGTGTCCCCGTACTGGCCCAGATAGACGAACTGGGCCGTCTGGGACTCACGGACGATGAGTTGGGCACCGCGCTTGATCTCCTTGTCCTGATCCGGGAAGCGCCACGCCAGCGTGTCGCGGGAGTCGTCATCCCACTGGATGATCTCGAGAAACTGCGTCTTAAGGTAATCGAGCAGGCCCATGTTGGAAGGGAGGTAAGGTCAGCGTTCTCAGCCGACTCCGGATTGCAACGGTGAATCCGTGGCGGCGGGCCGCGACGGGCCCGTTTTTGGGACTCGCCATGCTGGTCTGCTCCCGCCACGGTTGCGACCCTGCAGAGTTGCACGCGGTCTTCGCGCCCGTGGCGACGGGTAGCCTTGGGCTCCCCGTGGTCCAAGGGCTGGCGGGGATGGACGCGGGCGGAACTGTGGCGGAGGGCTTCGGCCCGACGAACCCGATCTCCCAGACCTCATCGAACGAATCATGACCAAGACCCTGATCATCCTGAAGCCCGATTGCATGGCGAAGAAACTCGCGGGAAGCGTAGTCGATCGCTTTGAGAAGGCCGGCTTCAACATCATTGGCGCCAAGATGATCCGGCTGACGCCGGACGTGCTGCGCGAGCACTATGCGCACGTGGCGAGCAAGCCCTTCTATCCCGAGATCGAGCAGTTCATGAGCTCGCGTCCGGTCATCGTGCTCGCCCTTCAGGGCGACAATGTCGTTGCCCGGGTGCGCGACCTCCTCGGACCGACGGATTCCCGCAAGGCGCCGAAGGGAACGATCCGCGGTGACTTCGGCAGCGACATGATGACGAACGTGGTCCACGCGTCCGACAGCGATGAGAATGCGCGCATCGAGTTGGAGCGCTTCTTCCGCCCCGGCGAGCTCCTCGCCTGACCGGCCCGACGCCGCCCTCGGCACCGGATGGCTTCCGCCGCGACTCCGTGGCTGAGCCTCGGTCGGCCGGCACGAAAAAGCCCGCTCTCGCGGGCTTTTTTCATGCCGGCAGGGGAGGTTTCCAGACCGGCGGCGGATCAGGTGAGCGGGCGATGCGGTTCGACGTCGGCGTCGTAGTTGATGCCGGGGATGCCGAAGCCGAACAGCTTGAGGAACTCGCTCCGGTAGCCTGCGATGTCGGTGAGGGAGGCGAGGTTCTCGGTCGTGACCTGCGGCCAGATCCGGGCGACCTCGGACTGGATTTCCGGGCGCATCTCCCAGTCATCGATCCGCACGCGGCCTTGGTCATCGAACTGGAGCCCCTGACCCCCGTAGAGCTGAGTGGCGAAGAGACGCTGGATCTGCTCGATGCAGCCCTCGTGCGTGCCCTTGGCCTTCATGAGCTTGTAGAGGATCGAAATGTACAGCGGCACCACCGGGATGGCCGAACTGGCCTGGGTGACGAGTGCCTTGTTGACCGAGATGAAGGCGCGGCCGTAGCCGTGGGCCTTGAGACTGGCGTCGATCTTGCGGGCGGCGCGTTCGAGGTCGTTCTTGGCAAGGCCGATGGTGCCGTTCTTGTAGATCGCCCACGTCACCTCTGGACCGATGTAACTGTAGGCCATGGAAGTCGCCCCCGGGGCGACCAAGCCCTCGGCGAGGAGCGCCTCGATCCACATTTCCCAATCCTCGCCGCCCATCACCGCGGTGGTGTCGGCGACTTCGGCGTCGTTGGCGGGCTCGATGGTGATCTGACTGACGATTCCCTTGTCGGTATCGACCGTCTTGTTCGTGTAGCTCTGGCCCACGGGCTTGAGGACCGACTTGTGGACGACGCCGGTGCGCGGGTGGGTGCGGCGCGGGGAGGCGAGGGAGTAGACGATGAGATCGATCGGACCCAACTCGCGGCGGATCAGGTCGATGGCCTGCCGCTTGATGTCGTCGGAGAACGCATCGCCGTTGAGGTTCAGGGCCTTGAGCCCGGCGGCGCGGGCCGCTTCGGTGAAGGCGATCGAATTGTACCACCCCGGTGTGGCGGGACGGTCTTCCTCGGACGGGCGTTCGAAGAAGATGCCGAGCGTATTGGCGCCGGATCCGAACGCGGATGCGATGCGCGAGGCGAGTCCGTAGCCGGTGGAGGCACCGATCACGAGCACGTTGCGCGGGCCGTTCTTGAGCGGGCCGCGTGACTTGACGAAGTTGATCTGCTCCTCGACGTGGGCGGCGCAACCCTGAGGGTGCGCGGTGATGCAGACGAAACCGCGAATCTTGGGCTTGATGACCATGGAAAACGGGGCGGGGAGCTTCCCTGCGTCGCGAGGCGAGTGCAAGAGTCTAAAGCGCGGTCTCCCGGGCGGGGGAGACGGCGGCGAGCACGCGCGCGCGGAGGCGCGCCGGCGGCTCGCTGGCGGGGGCCAGCCAGGCGAGCTGGCAGGCCGACTCGTTCAGTTCACGGCGCAAGGTGCGGATCGCCTCGGCGGAGTCGGGCGGCATCTCCCACGCGGCGCGTTCGGTCGGATCCAGCAGCCCCAAGACGTCGAGGCAGGCAAGTTCCTCCGCTTCTTCCCGGACGCTCATGGGGCGGGTTTTCCGATGAGGACGTCGCGCAGCTTGAGCAGCCCGCGCCGGATCCGCGCCTTCACCGTTCCGAGGGGCTGGCGGAGATTCTCCGCGATCTCCTGCTGGGTCAGCCCGCTGAAGAACGCGAGTTCCACGGCCTTTTGCTGGTCGTGCGGCAGGGTGGCGAGGGCGCGGCGCACTGCTCCCGCGCGTTCCTGAGTGTCGAGGGTCCCGCCTGAGTCGGCGGAGCCGCCGCCGCCCTCGTCGTAGCCCAAATCGTTGGGCGGTGCCTCGGCGAGAATCTCGGCGCGGCGTCGGCGCTGGCGCACCCGATCGATGGCGCGGTTGCGGGTCATCGTCACCGCCCAGCTGAACGGAGTGCCGCGGTCTTCCGAGAATTCGACCGAGCGCTGCCAAAGGGTGATGAACACGTCGTGGACCACATCCTCGGCCTCGCGCGCGTCCCCGAGAATGCGCAGGGCCGTGGCGAAGAGCGGCCGCGAGAACCGATCGTACAGCCCCGCAAAGGCCGCCCGGTCGCCCCTCGCCGTGCGCTGAAGCAGGGCGAGATCCTGCTGCGCTTGCGCGGGATCGATGGGATCTGGGAAGGTGAGGGTGCCGGACCGGTGGGGCATCGGATCAGGGGACAGCGACGCCGGGGCGAAGGTTTCGCTGGACCGTGAGACACGGTCGAAAAACGAAGTCGAGGGAGGGGCCCACGCGTCATTGCATTCCAGCGGCGGGAGCGCTGCGCGCAAGCCTAACCGGCCGAGACCCTCCGCGCCACGGGCCGACCCGGCGGCGGCTCAGTCGGTGGAGTCTTCTTCGTCGACCGGACGCTTCAGTTCGTCGCGGCACTCCGCCATCACCCGCAGCCAGATTTCCCGGAGATCGAAGAGCCGCGGAATCATGTCTTCGCGGAGGCCGGCGGCCGCCCGGGACTCCTCCAGCGCACGGTCGCCCAGCAAGGCGAGTGTCTGGTTGAGCTCACGCAACGCCCGCTTCAACAAGCTGATGGCCATCGCGTAGTCGCCGAAGTCGAGCGCCTGGATCGCCAGCGTCGCTTGGTGTTCACCGCGGTGAAGGGAGGCGCCGACCAACACCGCGCTGCGCTGCGGCAGCTTCGCGGGATCGAGGGCCGCCTTTTCCCACCCGCGCTGCAGGGTGAGGTAAATCGCCCGAGTCGCGATGAAGATCGGATTCTTGAGAAGGGTGTAGGGATCCGAGTCCTCGGCCTCGGCTCCGTCGTTCGCCGGGTTCGCCGGCGGCTCGGCACCCTCGTCCTCGGAACTCCAATCCCCTTCGTCCCAGCCCATGCCCTGAGCCACGTGATCGATGCGGTCAGCCCGCCCCGCGCTCTTGTCGTAGAGACGAACGTAGCGCTGCAGCACATCATCCTGATCGCGCAGGTAGGTTTCCCAGTCGTGCTCGCTCCAAGCAAGCTCACCCCGGTCCTCCCAGTCGCTGTCAGAGGGGCCGTCGGAGTCGGGATTGCTCATTCTTAAGACGGTCGTTGACCGTCAGGGGGAGCGAAGGCCCACCCCCCGGAAAGGCAACGCGAAAACCCGGCCTAACGCTGGTTTGTTAGTTGTAATACGATTGCGATTGCTTTTGTCCCCGTTGGTCCGCAACGATGCGGACTTTCCATGAGTCAGGTTCACCACGAATCCGTGTTTTTCTCCGGCCATGTCCAAGGCGTGGGCTTTCGCTTCACGGCGTTGCAGGTGGCGCGGGAGTTTGAAGTGGCCGGATGGGTCCGGAATCGCGCGGACGGGCGGGTGGAACTGAGCGTCGAGGGTGAGGCGCGCGAGGTGGAGGCGTTCGTCGCGGCCCTCGGGGAGCGGATGCATGGCTACATTCGGAAGACGGAGCGCCTCGCCGGACGGCGGATCCCCGAGCACCGTGGCTTCGCGATTGCGTGACCCGGCGGTGCTGGAGTTCGTGGCGGTGACCCGGAGTTTCCGGCGTTCACCGTGGGGGCGGCCGCGGGTGGCGCTCGATGCGTTCTCGCTTCGCGTCCCGGCGGGCCGGGTGGTGGCGATCCTTGGGGCCAACGGTTCGGGCAAGAGCACGGCTCTCCGGATCGCGGCGGGCCTGCTCCGCGCGTCGGCGGGATGCTGCCGGCTCTGGGGAAACGCCGCCCCGAACCGGAACGAGTATTCGAGAATTAGATACGTGCCGGACGTCTGCGGTCTGCCCGGGTTCCTGTCCGTCCGCGGGGTGCTCGGGGTCGTGGCGCGCCTCGATGGCGGACGCGGCGCGCCCGACGCGCGGGCGGCGGAGGCGCTGCTCGCACGGGTCGGCCTGGCGGGCCGGGAGGATCAGCGGGTGGACGAACTCTCGCGCGGCCAGACCCAGCGGCTGGGCTTGGCGGCGGCGCTGGTCGGCGAGCCCGATCTACTGCTCCTCGACGAACCGCTCTCGGCGTTGGATGATGACGGCGCATGCCGGATGGTGGGCCTGCTGGCGGCGTTGCGGGCGGAGGGCAGGACGGTGCTCCTCACGGCGCACCGGAGTCCGGAGTTGCGGGACCTCTGCGACGGGATGGTCTGGCTTCGGGAGGGCCGGGTTGCGGAGGAACACACGTGGACGCGCTGACGTGCGCCGGGCCGGAGCGAGCAGTCGCCGGATGGAGGGACCGGTGCCGGAGTGGGGCGGCGGCCGTTCGGTCGGTGCGATGCCTTGTCGGGCTGCGGCTGCGCGCGGCGTGCGGGGAGCGACTCTACCTCGGGGCTCTCGGCGTGGTGGTCGGAGTGGTGGGGGCGGAACGAGGTTTGCGCGGCTGGGTGGAGGCGGCGGACCGGTGGACGTTGCTCGTCGACGTGAGCATGACGGCGGCGGGCCTTGCCGGTGTGGTGCTGGCGGTGAGCGTCACGGTGAACGCATGGTTTGCTGAGGCGGTGCACGGTTGGGGTCGCGGACTGCTCGCCACCACCGTGGGTCCGGTCCGCTGGTGGGTGGCCCACGCGTTGGCGGCGGGCGTGCTCGCGCTCGCCCTGGCGGCGGTCTCTGCGTTCGCCGTCCTCGCGGCCTCGGGATCGGGGGAACTGGGACCGGAGAGGCTGGGGCGGGGCGGCGTGGCGTGGGGCCTCTTCGCGGTGAAGCTCACGGCGATGACCACGCTCGCGCTCGCGGGGTCCGCGTTCTGCCGCAGTCCTTCGGCCGCGACGCTGAGCGGCGCCGGCGTCCTGCTTGTCGGCCATCTGCATCCCCTGATGCGCGTTCTGGCGGAGGGTGACGGGATCGGCGCGCCGGGCTGGGGACTGGCGAGGGCGGTGATTCCCGACCTCACGGCCTTTGATGTTGGCGCCGAGTGGATCGCGGCGGGTGCAGGCCCCGGTCCGAATGCCTTCGCCGGCGCCGGCGAGGTGGGGATCGTGCTGATGTGGGGCCTGGCAGCGGTGGGGAGGATTTCGCGTCGTGATTAGGCGATGGAGCACGGTGGGCCGGTGGCTCAGCGCGTGGTTGATCGTCGGGGCGTGGCTGGGTGGCTCGGTGGCCGGGCGGGGCGCGATGGATCGGGAGGTTGGGACGTGCGGAGACGGTGCGACGGCGGGTCGGCACGCGGGTAGCGATCAGCCAGAGGAGACCGGAGGGCAGGAACGTCGCGCTGCAGTGCGGTCGGCCTGGGCGCGGGCGGCGTTCTCAGGCCTGCGTCGAGTGGCGGCGGGCTGGTCGTGGGTGCAGGCGAGGCGGGCGTGGGAGCGCGAGGACGTCCGCGAGTTCCGGCAGGCGTTGTTTGCCGCCGTGAGCCTGAGGCCGGAGCACCGCGGGTACTGGATCGATGGCGCAAGAATGCTGGCGTTCGACGTGCCGCAGTGGCGGGGCGGCGGCGTCCGGGAGCGACGCCGGGGAGTGGAGGAGGCGGTGCGTTTGCTCGAGCGCGCCGAGGACGCTCATCCGCAGGCGTCGGAGATTCCTCTGGAGGTTGGCTGGTTGCTGGGCTGGGAGCTTGGGGATTTCGAGGGCGCGCAGCGGGCCCTCGAGCGAGCCACCCGCCTCGCGCCCCGGATCGGGCCGGCGGCCCGGCTTCGTGCCCGCGCTCTCGAACGCCTCGGTCGGCCGGAGGAGGCGCGGGCTTGGTTGGCGGAGATCGAGTCCGTTCCACCGCAGAGCGTGCCGCAGGGCTTTGAGGTGCCCGCCGCAGCGGTGGAGCCGCGATGCGAGAGGGTCCCGTGAGCGTCGAGCGGGTGTGCGCCTCCGCTCGAAACCCGCGCCTCGCCGCGCCGGCTGACCGGCGGTCCGAGGGCCCAAGCAGCCGCAGTCGGTCGGGAAGGGTTGATGAAGCGCGGTTTACCGGGTAATGTCCGGTCGTCCACGGGATTTGAGCTTGCCCCCTGCCTAATTAGTTCTAAGGTCATCAATTCACTCAACTAAAGTGAGCGATACGTCCTCCCACCTTCATCCCATCTTCGACCGCGTGGTTTCGCGGGTGGAGAAGGAGCGTCGTCTGAACCAGAAGGCGCGGGTGATCTGGCTTTTCGGTTTGAGCGGCTCGGGCAAGAGCACGTTGGCGACAGGGCTGGAGCGCGCGCTGCTGGCGGACGGATTCACGACCCACCTCCTGGATGGCGACAATGTACGCACCGGGTTGAACCGAGGGTTGGGCTTCAGCGACGAGGATCGCGCCGAAAATGTGCGGCGGGTGGCCGAGGTCGCCAAGCTGTTCGTGGACGCCGGAGTGGTCGTGGTGGCGTCCTTCATCACGCCCCTGGCCCGGCACCGGTCGCTGGTGCGGGACATTGTGGGAGCGGACGACTGGATCCCGGTGTTCGTCGACGCTTCGTTTGCCACCTGTGCGCGTCGCGACCCGAAGGGCCTCTACGCGAAGGCGGCGGCGGGTGCGGTCGGCCAGTTCACGGGTCGTGACTCGGGCTTTGAGGTGCCTGCGGAGCGGGAGGGACACTGGACGGTGCGGACCGAGGATCAGTCGCCCGAGGAGTCGCTGCAGGCGTTGCGTGCGTGGGTCTTGCCGCGGGTGCGGCCGGATGGCTCCGGGCAGGCCTGAGGCGGCGGAAGCACACTTTCATGAGTTCGTATCATCTCACGCATCTGGCGCAGTTGGAGCACGAGGCGATCTTCGTGATGCGCGAGTTTGCGGCCCAGTTTGAGCGGCCGGCGCTCCTGTTCTCCGGCGGCAAGGATTCCATCGTGATGGTGCGTCTGGCGCAGAAGGCTTTTGCGCCGGCGCGTCTGCCCTTTCCGCTGCTGCACGTGGATACGGGGCACAATTTCCCGGAGACGATCGCGTTCCGCGACCATCTGGTGGAGCAGCTCGGCTGCCGCCTGATTGTGCGTCGCGTCGAGGATTCGATCCGGGCGGGCCGGGTCCAGGAGGAGAAGGGACCCAATCCGTCGCGCAATGCGCTGCAGACCGTGACGCTCCTCGATGCGATCGAGGAATTCCGGTTCGACGCCTGCCTCGGCGGAGCGCGGCGGGACGAGGAGAAGGCGCGCGCCAAGGAGCGTTTCTTCTCCCACCGTGACGAGTTCGGCCAGTGGGATCCGAAGAGCCAGCGACCGGAGCTCTGGAATCTCTTCAACGGGCGCAAGCATCCGGGAGCGCACTTCCGTGTCTTCCCGCTCTCGAACTGGACCGAGATGGACGTCTGGCAGTACATTGCGCAGGAGCAACTGGAGATTCCGTCGATCTACTTCTCGCACCGTCGCCGCGCCGTGCGCCGTCAGGGCGTGCTGCTCGCGGACACTCCGTTCATCACCCTGCTCGAAGGTGAGGCCTTCGAGGAGTTGACCGTGCGCTTCCGCACCGTCGGTGACGCCACCTGCACGGGCGCGGTGGAGAGTGCCGCCTCGACCCTTGAGGAAATCATTCAGGAGGTGGCCTCGGCGCGGGTCACCGAGCGCGGCGCCCGCGCCGACGACCGCCGCTCCGAGACGGCGATGGAAGACCGCAAGAAGGCCGGGTACTTCTGAACGCGGCGCCCGCAACGCTGATCTGACTCCACGCTTTCATGTCCACTGACCCGAAATACCTCGCGATGGATTTGCTGCGGTTCACCACCGCCGGCAGCGTCGACGACGGCAAGTCGACCCTCATCGGCCGACTCCTTTACGATTCGAAGGCGATCTTCGAGGACCAGTTGGAGGCGATCGAGCGCGCGACCGAACAGCGCGGTGAGGACCACCTGAATCTCTCGCTGCTGACGGACGGTCTGCGCGCTGAGCGCGAGCAGGGGATTACGATCGACGTGGCGTACCGCTACTTCGCAACGCCCCGCCGGAAGTTCATCATCGCCGACACCCCGGGGCACATCCAGTACACGCGCAACATGGTGACCGGCGCATCGACGGCGAACCTCGCCATCGTGCTCGTCGACGCGCGCAAGGGCGTGGTCGAGCAGACCTGCCGCCACTCGTTCATTGCCGCGCTCCTGCGCATCCAGCACCTCGTGGTCGCGGTCAACAAGATGGACCTCGTCGACTGGTCGGAGGAGCGCTTCAACGACATCGTCCGCCAGTACAAGGAATTCGCCTCGCGCCTCGAGATCCCGGACATCCGCTTCATTCCGATCTCGGCCCTGCACGGCGACAACGTCGTCGAGGGGTCGGCGAACATGCCCTGGTACCGGGGCGGGTCGCTGCTCTACACGCTCGAGACGGTCTACATCGGCAGCGATCTCAATCACGTCGACGCCCGCTTCCCGGTGCAGACCGTGATCCGGCCGAATCGCGACGAGCATCACGACTTCCGCGGATTCGCCGGCCGCATCGCCGGAGGCGTCTTCAAGCCGGGCGACGAGGTGCTTGCCCTCCCGAGCGGCCGCACGTCGCGGATCAAGAGCCTGGCGGGTCCCTCTGGACCGCTCGCCGAGGCGTTTGCCCCGATGTCGGTGGTGATGACGCTGGAGGACGAGATCGACATTTCGCGGGGAGATCAGATCGCCCGGCCGACCAACGCGCCGCAGCAGACGCAGGACATTGAGGCGATGGTGTGCTGGTTCTCCGAAAAGCGACTGCAGCCCGGTGGCCGGTACCTCGTGCGGCACACCACGCGGGAGGCCAAATGCGCGCTCAAGACGGTCCGCTACAAGGTCGACATCAACACCCTGCATCGCGTCCCCGGCGACACGGAAATCGGGATGAACGACATCGGCCGCGTGCACCTGCGCACGGCGGTGCCGCTCTTCTGCGACACCTATGCGCGGAACCGCGCGACCGGGAGCTTCATCCTGATCGACGAGTTCAGTCACGCCACGCTCGCCGCCGGCATGATCGTTGCCACCTCGGCGGCGGAGCGGCCCGAGTCGGGCCTGCTCGACATGGGTGGCCTTTGAGGACCGCTGCTCCTCACGGCTCAGAGCAGCGGTGCGAGCAACCGGCTGAGATCCTCGGCCATCGTGCGGAACGGACGTTCGCGACGCCGGTCCTGCGGGGCCGGGCGGCACCGCTCCATCAAACCCCGGGCCCAGTTGCGCATGCCGGCGACGTCGGCGGGTGAGTAGGCGAGCACACTGATCTCGAAGTTGAGGAACAGGCTGCGCAAGTCGAAGTTGGCGCTCCCGAGGAGCCCGATGCGGTAGTCGATGATCACGCCCTTGCTGTGCAGCATGCCTGGCTGGAAGAGCAGGACCCGGGCACCGGCCTTCTGCAGTTCGCGCAGGTAATGACGCCGCGCAAAGTCGGTGATGGGATGATTGGAGCGCGCCGGGACGATCAAGGTGACGTCGCATCCGGCGCGGGCCTTGACGATGAGGGAACGCTGCAGCACCTCATCCGGGATGAAGTACGGGGTGACGATCCAGATGCTGGCCTCCGCTTCCTGGATCATGGAGAGCACGCCATCGTAGAGGGGATCGCCCTCAAGGTCCGGACCGCTCGGCACGACCTGCAGGATGCTGTCTCCCGCCGGCGGCGGGGGCGGTTCCGTGGTGCGTTCCTGCAGGGCGCTGTAGGACTGTCGCGAGGCGAAGCACCAGTCAGTCAGGAACACGTCGTTCAGTTCCAGAACCGCCGGCCCGCGGAGGATGGCGCCGAAATCGGCGAAGCGCTTGCGCCAGGGCTTGGGTCCCATGTACAGCTGCGCGAGGTTGTGCCCCCCGATCACCGCGGTGGTGCGGTCGAAGACCGCGATCTTCCGGTGATTGCGGAGATTTGCGTAGCCGCGGCTGGTCAGCGGGAGAACGGGAAGGAAGCGGACAACCTCGCCGCCGACCTCGCGCAGCGCGCGACAGAAGCCGAAGCTGGCGAAGAGGCTTCCCACACCGTCGAGGAGCAGGCGGACCTTGACGCCGGCACGCGCGCGCTCGGCCAGCGCGTCCACCAACTGACGTCCGGTGGCATCGCGGCTGAGGATGAACGTCGTGATGTGGATCTCGCGGCGGGATGCCCGGATGAGGTCGAGGAAGACCCGGAAGGCCTGTTCCCCGTCGGTGATGAACTCCACCTGGTTGCCGCCGGTGACGACGCCGGCACCGGTTCGGTTGATCGTCTGCGCGGTCAGGCACGGCGGCGGGAGCACCGGAGTCTGGCGGACCACCCGGCGCGTGGCGGCGATGTGGGAGCGGCGCCGCGCGACCCGCTGGAGCTTGCGGCGGCCGATCAGCAGGTACAGCGGCACGCCGACGTAGGGAAGCAGCACGATCACGAGCAGCCAGGCGAGCGTGTTGCTTGGCTGGCGTCGTTCATTCAGCAGGCGGGCGATCGCGAAAACGGCGAGGATGAACCCCCCGATGGTGAACAGGTAGGGGGTGATGCTGGTGGACAGGACGTCCCAGGCGCCGGAGGGCAGCGTTGGCATCTCCCGGCCAATTCAACGCGGAACGGCTCCCGCCGCAACTGTCGTGCGCCCATCGCGCACCTTTGCTGGAGCCCTGGAAAGTGGTGGTAGGACCTGGATTCGAACCAGGGAAGGGCGAAGCCCAAGAGATTTACAGTCTCTCCTCGTTGGCCACTTGAGTATCCTACCGACCGGAACGCGTCAGAACAAAGGATGGGCCGTCCGGCGCAAGGATTTTCTCTCGCGACCCGAAACGTCCGGGGCTTCGCGTCATTAACTTGAAACAGCTCGGAAGGCCTCGAGCGCCTCGCCGGTGGCGGTGCGGGTCGAGCCGTTTGGCCGAGGCCGGCCTCGGCCGAAAGGGGAAGGAGCTTCGCTCCTTCCCCTTGCACCCCTTTCTATCAAGCCTCCCGCCATCCTGAGATGCCGGGTCGCGGAGCCGACGAACCACCGGCCGCGAACCGTGAACCGGGAGCAACGCTTTAAGAGCTGTGAGCCATCGGCCACGGACCGCACGCCACACGCCGTGAGCCCCAGGGCCACACGCCGCGAACCTCGACCTGCGGACCGCACGTCGTGAACTCCAAACCGCAGGCCGTTAGCTGCGGACCGCACGCCGTGAGCTCCAAACCGCAGGCCGTTAGCTGCGGACCGCACGCCGTGAGCCGAGAACCACAAGCCACAAACCGCGAACCTCGAACCGCGAGCCATGAAACCATCGCCACCGTTGCGAAACGTCGGGGACGTGACGGCTGGCTGGGGTTTTTGCGTTGATCGGTCCCGCTGAATCCGTCGCCATGATCGGCGGTTTACGCCCGCTCCGATCCGATGTCTGAACGCCCGCTTCTCGCCTTTCGCCGGATCACGAAGTCCTTTGGGGCCGTGCGGGCCCTCCGGGGTGTCGACCTCGAGGTGCGGGCGGGGGAGGTCCACGCGCTGCTGGGTGAGAACGGCGCGGGGAAGTCGACGCTGATCAAGGTGGCGACCGGAGCGCATGCGCCGGATTCGGGAGTGATCGAACTGGCGGGTGAGACGCTGGAGCGGCTGGACCCAGCGTTGGCGCGCCGCCGCGGCATCGCGTGCATCTACCAGCAACCGGCCCTGTTCCCGGAATTGAGCGTCGCCGAGAACCTCGCGCTGCGTCTGGAACCGGCGGCGGGATGGCGGCGGGTGGCGTGGGCGGAGCGGCACCGCGTCGCGCTCGCGTTGCTGGCGCGGATCGGGGCGGAGATCGATCCCGGGCGGGAAGTCGGGACCCTGTCGATGCCGGAGCAGCAGCTCGTGGAGATTGCCTCGGCCATCGGAGCCGGGGCGCGCGTGGTGATCATGGACGAGCCGACGGCTTCGCTGACGCGTCGGGAGCAGGAGCGCCTGTTCGGCATCGTGAACGCGCTGCGTCGCGAAGGGGTGGCGGTGATCTACATTTCCCATCGATTGGAGGAAATCCTCGCGCTCGCCGATCGGGTGACGGTTCTCCGGGATGGTCAATCGGTGGCTTCGCGGCTGCGGGCCGAGGTGGACGAGGCGACACTCATCCGGCTGATGGTGGGACGGGACGTCGCGCAGCTCTATCCACCGTCAGAGTCGGCCCCCGGGGCGGTGCGGCTGGCGTTGCGCGGGCTGTGCTGCCGGTCGGCAGGGGGCCGCCCGGTGAGTTTCGAGGTGCGCGCCGGAGAGGTCTACGGTCTGGCGGGGCTGGTCGGTGCGGGTCGGACGGAACTGGCGCGCACGCTCTTCGGGCTCACGCCGGCGGATGCGGGTGAACTCTGGATCGACGGGGAGCGGGTCACCATCGGGTCGCCGCAGGCGGCGATCGCGCACGGCATCGCGTACGTGCCCGAGGATCGGCGCCGGCACGGCGTGGTGCTGGAGTTGCCGATCGAACAGAACGTTTCGCTCGCGGCTTGGCGACGACTCTTCCCGCTGGGCTGGTTGCGCCGCGACCGGGAGCGGAGCGAGGCGCGGGAGTTCGTGCGGGCGCTGGCGATTCGCACGCCGGACACGGAAACGGCCACCGCAAACCTCAGCGGAGGAAATCAGCAGAAAGTGGCGCTCGCGCGCTGGCTCGCGACACGGCCGCGCGTGCTGTTGCTCGACGAGCCGACGCAAGGCGTGGATGTCGGGGCGAAGAGCGAGATTCACCGACTGGTGCGCCGCTTCGCGGCGGAGGGCATGGCGGTGGTGCTGATTTCGAGCGACCTTCCCGAAATCTTGGGCATGAGCGATCGCATCGGGGTGATGCGTGGCGGCGAGCTCGCGGCCGAGTTGCCCGGCGGGGCGGGCGCGACGCAGGTGATGAGTGCCGCGTTGGGGCAGCCAGTGGAGGGAACCGCTGCATGAACCGCTGGATCCGCGAGTGGTCGGTCGTCGGCGTGCTGGCGCTCCTGCTGGCCTACCTCGCCTGGCGGGCGCCGGCGTTCTTCCAGTTGCAGCCGCTGCTCTCGCTGCTCGCCCGCGAGGCCCCCTCGCTGGTCGTGGCGTGCGGCGTGGCGATGGTCATCATCGTCCGCCAGATCGACATTTCCGTCGGCTCCCAGTTCTCCGTTTGCAGCGTGATCGCCGGACTGCTGGCGGCCGCGGGTTGGCCGCTCGCCGCGGTCGTGCCGGTGGCGGTGCTGATCGGCGGATCGCTCGGCCTCGTCAACGGGCTGCTCGTGGCATGGCTCGGGCTGCCCTCGATCGTGGTCACGCTGGCCACGCTCGTGGCCTTGCGTCAGTGCTTGAACCTGGTGCGCCAGGGGGAGTTCGTGAATTTGCCGGAACGCATCCAATGGCTTGGGCTGTCGCAGTCGCAGGGTCAGTGGCTGCTGGTGGGCGGCGCCGTGGGCCTCGTGGCGGTCCTCGCGTGGGGACTGCGCCACCTCGCGGCGGGCCGCTGGCTTTATGCCGTGGGAAGTGATGCGGAGGCGGCCCGGCTGGCTGGCATCCGACCGCGGGCGGTGACGCTTGGGACCTTCGTGCTGATGGGCGCGCTCACCGGCATTGCCGCGATGATGAATGTCGTGCAGTCGCCGCAGGTGCAGCCGCTGACCGGCAGCGGGCTGGAATTGAAGGCCATCGCGGCGGCCGTGGTTGGCGGCGTCGCGATTTCCGGTGGACGTGGCACCGTGTGGGGCGTGCTTGCCGGCCTGCTGCTGCTGGCGTGCATTTCGCCGGCGATGGTGCACCTGCACATCGATGCGTACTGGGAGAAGGCGATTCAGGGCCTGATCATTCTCGCGGCCGTCATGGTCGAGGGACTCCGGCGGAGGAGGAACCATGCGCGCTGAGCCGGCCCACCCCCCGGCCCCCGGTGCGGCGGCGGGCCCGTCGTGGCGTCGCTGGCTGCTCCGCTACGAGGTCCTGCTCCTGCTCGTGCTCGTGGTCGAGTGGCTGCTCTTCTACCACTTCGGCACGAGCGTGAACCGTCGCGGTGTCACGGTGGGCTTCGGCACGCTCGACCGTCAGTTCGACATCCTGCGTCATTCCTGCGAGATCGGGCTGCTGGCACTGGCCCTCACGCCGGTCATCCTCACCGGTGGCATCGACCTGTCCGTGGGTTCGCTGCTCGGGCTGTGCGCAGTCGTCTTCGGAGGACTCACGCACGCGCTCGGCCTGCCCCTGCCGGTCGCCGCCGCCCTGACGCTGGTGGTCGGGGCCGTGGCCGGTGGCCTCAATGCGGGGTTGATCTGCCAACTCCGACTCCCGCCGCTGATCGTCACGCTCGGGACGTACTCGCTTTTTCGGGGATTGGCCGAGGCCTTCACGCGCGGTTCGGTTACGTACAGCGACTTTCCGGCGGGCTTCCTCGTCCTCGGGCAGGGACGCTGGGGCGGTCTCCCGGTGCAGGCGTGGCTTTTCCTCGCCGTCGCCGTGTCGGTGTGGATCTGGATTCACCGCACCGTTGCGGGACGCGCGTGCCGCGTGATCGGGTTCGCACCGGAGGGCGCGCGCTTTGCCGGGATCGGCGTGCGCGGGCAACTGACGGCCGCGTACGTCGCGGCGGGCGTGATCGCGGCGCTGGCGGCGCTGATCTACACGTCGCGGCTCGGACAGGCGAAGGCGGACGCCGGGCTGGGCTACGAGTTGTTCGCGATCACGGCGGTCGTGCTTGGCGGGACGAGCATCTTCGGCGGCCGTGGTACGGTGACGGGCACGTTGCTGGGCGTGGCGGCGATCGCGGTGCTGAAGAATGGCCTCGCGACCCTGCCGGTGGTGATGCGCTTGAACGCGGCCGAGGAACTGGCCGGCCTCCTGACGGGCGCGCTGCTCCTCGCGGCGCTGGCGGCGGGCAAGCTGGCCGAGCGCCTGCGCCTCTCGTCTGTCACGGGATAGCGCTTGCGCGCCAGCGGGGGCGCGGCTTGAAGTGTCGCCGACCCGGGGCCGTGGTGATCCCGGGCGCTTTCGCACCATGACCCGTAGTTTCGTTGTCTCCTGCCTCCTCCTCAGCCTCGCTTCGTCCCTCGGTTGGAGCGCCCCCGACTCCAAGCTCCTCGTGGCGCTGCTGCCCAAGTCCAAGGGCAACGCCTACTTCATTTCCTGCAAGGCGGGGTCGGAGCGCGCGGCCCGCGACCTCGGGGTCGAATTGCTCTTCGAAGGCCCGGTCGACAGCAATGCCGCGAAGCAGAACGAAATCGTCGAGAACTGGATCACCCTCGGCGTGGACGTCATCGCCGTCGCCGCCGAGAACCGCGAGGGCATCTCCACGGCGCTGCGCAAGGCCCGCCGCGAGGGCATCAAGGTGGTCACGTTCGATGCCGACGCGATGCCCGACGCCCGGAGTTTCTTCGTCAACCAAGCGACGCCCCAGGGGATCGGTGAGGCGTTGATGGACGAGGCCGCCCGGCTTTGCGGCGGCGAAGGGGAGTTTGCGATCATCTGTGCCACGCTGACCGCCGGGAACCAGCGCGAGTGGCAGCGCGAGATCGAGCGTCGTCGGCAGGAGAGGCACCCCGGCATGAAGCTGGTCGCGGTGCGCCCGTGCGACGATCTCAAGGACCGTGCGCAGTCCGAGGCCACCGCGCTGATGAGCGCGCATCCGAAGCTGCGCCTGATCATGGCCATCTGCTCACCCGCCGTCCCTGGCGCCGCCGAGGCGGTGAAGCAGGCCGGCAAGAAGGGGGCGGTGCGCGTGATCGGACTCGGGCTGCCCAATGAGAACCGTCGTTATGTGAAGGAGGGAGTGACCGACACGGTGATCCTCTGGAAGACCGAGGATCTCGGCTACCTCACCGTCCAGGCGGCGGTGGCGCTCGCCAAGGGCGAACTCAAGGCGGGAGCCTCCACGTTCAAGGCCGGCTCGTTGGGCGAGTTCCGCATCGAGGGCGACAACATCCTTCTCGGAAAGCCGTTCCTGTTCAACCGCGACAACATCGACCAGTTCGACTTCTAGTCGGGGTGGGCGTCAGGACCGCGAAGGATCACCGCCCCGGGGGCGCGCTGGTCAATGACTCCGGGTCAGGCTCCCCGCTCAGGACCTCGAAGGCGGAGATTTCCAGACGGCTGTTGACCGTGCGGAAACCGAACCAGCCGCGGGTCAGAGGCTCAGGATCCGTGACGTCGAAGATCTTCTCGCCGTCGCGCCAGAACTGGACCAGTCCTCCGGCCAGTGCGCGGAGCTCGATGCGGTAACGGTGGTCCGGGCGGAGCAGGACGTCGGCGCGGCGGAGATCGTGTTCCGGGGCGAGGGGCCGCGCGCCGGAGCCATCGTAGCGGCGGAAACGCGTGGTGGTGTTGTTGTTTCCACCGTAGCCGACGTAGTAGGTGCGCAGCCCGTCGTAGTCGGAAAATCGCCCCGAGCGCGGGCGGTCTGCTGCGAACAGGTCCCGCGGATCCGCCGCGTGGGTGGCCATCCAGAAGCAGTTCAGGTCGGAGACGCGTGCCGCGGACGAAACGATCACGTCGTAGCGGATGATTACCGGCGCGACCAACGCGGTGCGGAACCACACCGTGGCCCCGCCGGAGTCCGCGATCACGAGTCGTCCGGACTCCACGACGACGCGGCCGCCCGGTTGCTGTTCCACCACCCACTGCCGCAGGTCCCCGCGGAAGTCATCCCGGTGAAGGACCGTGGCCGGAGCGGCGGCGAGCGCCGCGAGGCCGGCCAGGACGGCAACGGTGGTGGCGCGGAGGAGGGTGCTCACGATCGGTTGCATCGGCTCAGGGGCGAAGGACGCGTCGGGTCGCCCCGGGCGCCGGACATCACGGGCGCGGCGCGGCCGGCGGCGCGGCCGCGGCGGTGTGACCGATCCAGGGAGACCCGGCGGCGGCCTCCTTGGGTCGCGGGCGCAGGGTCGGGCCCTCGATCAGCCGGGCCGGGAGCGTGGTCAGCGACGGCCGGGCGGGCACGCCCATCTCGTGATGCAGCAGTTGCCCGACCACGAGTTCGGTGGCGCGGGCGCCAATCTCCGCGGGTTGGAGATCGAGGCTGGTGCAGTCGTGGTTCGTTCGCAGGACGTTCAGGCAGACGAAGCCGTGCGTTTCCGGGAGGGCTGCGCCCGCTGCCTCCATCCACCTCACCGCCTCGGGGAAGTGGCCGATGACCACGTCAAGCCGATGCTGGCGGAACCACGCGGTGAATTCCTCGGCTCCGAGGGCGCGGGAGCGCAGGACCGGGATGGGCCGGGGGGGCGGGGAATGGTCCTGCACCGCGAGGAAGGCCCCCTCCCAGCGGAACTGCAGGCGCTCGCTCAGGGCGTTGTCCATGAAGAGTCCCGGACGCTGGTAGCCGCGCGCGCGCAGTTCGCCCATCAGCGTGACCATGGAACGGTAGTGGTCGCAGCAGACGCAGTGCAGCGGCGGTGCCTCGATGAAGTAATCCGTGTAGACCGCGGTGTAGCGGTCCCAACTGAGCGCGCTGAGATCCGGGGATCCGGAGGCGGGCAGGAGGATCAGCCCCTGGATGCCGCGGGTGTACAGGATGGTGTCGAGCCGGTTGGGACGGATGCCCTGCGGACCCAGGGTGAAGCGCTCGACGGTGAAGCCCATTTCCTCGGCGCGCGACGAGATGCCGGACATGAGGGCCCGGCTGTAGCGGCGCGCGAGCGCGGTGTGGGCCTCATCCACGATCTCGAGCGCCGCGAGCACGCCGCGGAACTGCTGGCTGCGGGAGCGGCGCAGCTGGGACATGACCGCACCGGTGAGCGGGTTGCGGACGTAGCCCGCCGCCTCGGCTGCTGCCTTCACCTTCGCCGCCGTCTCGGCCTTGACCCGCGGGGAGCCGCCGAGGGCCTCCGAAATGGTGGTGCGGGAGAGCCCGAGTTGCCGGGCCAAGGTGCGCAGCGTCGGTCCAGCCATGGCGCCTTGACTAGAAGGTGGCGCCTGTTGGGCTTTTCAACGCTAAACCGGGACTGTCAGATTTGTGCCGGTCTCGACCCCGTTGACCGGGGCCGGTTTCGCTCGTCCCACCGCCGCCGCGTTCCCGTGCCCCTCGGTCTTCACTTCCGCACCCCGCCTTCGGCGAATCGCGACTCGCGCCGCGGTCGCGGTGCGCGGTCTGCGAATCTCGGTGCGGCGGCAGGAACATCGCACCGGCGGTCCTCGGATCGCGGTGGTCGCGCCGCGCGCGGGGGAACCCTTCTTTCTCCATGAGCACCCAGACCCAAGCCGCATTCTGTACCCGTCGTGACTTCGTGCAGAGCGCGGCGGTGACCTCGGCGGCGCTGGCCTTTGCTTCGGCGGCCCGAGCGGCCGGCGTGGCGGCGTCCGCGGGCGGCGGACCCGTGGAGGGACGGGCGCAGTGGCTTGACGGCGCGCCCCGTCTCGGGGTGGGGTCAAGCTGGGGCATGGCTTGGCCGCGCGGAAGGGTGATGCCGGAAGTACCGTTTGCGGCCTCGCCGACGGACGGCCGCGCGGTCGCGTTGCAAACGTGGCCGCTGGCGACCTGGCCCGACGGCTCGCTGAAGTGGACCGGTCATGCCGTTCCGGCCGATGCGGTGGACTGGGCAACGCTCACGGTCCGCGCGGGCGAAGTTCCTGCCGCCCCTGCCGCCCCGGTCTCCGTGGCCTCCGGGGAGGACTTCATCGATCTGGCGACCGGAGACTTCTCGTGCCGGGTGCCGCGGCGCGGGCGGACCCTGCTGGCCTGGATCCGGCGCGGGACCACCGAGGTGGCCTCGGCGGGTCGACTGGTGTGCCTGCGGGAGGAGGGGTCCGACTCCGAGACGGGTGGCGCGGTGCGGCGGGTGGAGTGGGACGGGGAGGTCAGCCTCGCCACGGTGGAACAGGCGGGGCCGGTGCGTGCGGTCGTGCGGTTGGAGGGGCGCCATGCCGATCCCACCGGTTCGCGGCGCTGGCTGCCGTTCGTCGTTCGTCTCTCGCTGCAGGCCGGCGCGAGTGACCTGCGTTGGGTGCACACCTTCATTTATGAAGGCGATCCGGGGACGGACCGCATCGCCGGCCTGGGCATTCGCTTCACGGTCCCGCAGCGCGGTCCCCTGCACGATCGTCACGTGCGCTTTTCCGGTGAAGGAGAGGGTCTGTTCGCGGAGGCGGTGCGGGGGCTGACCGGGCTCCGCCGCGACCCGGGCAGGGCGGTCCGTCACGCGCAACTGGCCGGGCAGCGGACCCCGGATCCCGCGACGTGGGACCGCCGGGTGGCGTCGCGGCTGCAGTACATTCCCGCCTTTGGCGACTGGACCCTCTTCCAAGCCTCGGTCGACAGCTTTGAAGTGCTCAAGCGCACCGATCGATCGCACACGTGGCTTTCGGCTGCCCGGGGTGGCCGTTCCGGCGGCTTCCTGAGCCTGAGTTCCCCGGAGGGCGGCCTCGCGCTCGGGGTGCAGGATTTCTGGCAGGCGCATCCGGGACAGCTTGACGTCCGGGGGGCGACGACGGAGGCCGCGACGGTGACGGCGTGGCTCTGGGCTCCCCGGGCGGCTCCGATGGACCTCCGGCCCTATCGCGACGGGATGGGGCAGGACACACCGGCGCGCCAACTCGAAGGACTGGAGGTCACCTATGAGGATTACGAACCCGGCTTTGATTCGCCGGTGGGCGTGGCGCGGACCAGTGAACTCCGGCTCTGGGCGCTGGCGGCCACGCCGGCGCGCGCGGACCTGGCGGCGATGGCGGGGCAGGTGCGGGTGCCGCCCCGCCTGCTGGCGGACCGCCGTGATCTTCACCGGGCCGGGGTATTCGGAGGCCTGTGGTCCCCGGAGGGCGGTGGCGGCGCGGTGGTCGAGGCGCTGGATCGCCAACTCGCCTCACACTTTGACTTCTACCTTCGCCAGCGGGAGCAGCGCCGCTGGTATGGATTCTGGAACTATGGCGACGTGATGCACAGCTATGATGCGGACCGTCATGAGTGGAAGTACGACGTCGGCGGTTTCGCATGGGATAATTCCGAGCTCTCGACCGACATCTGGCTCTGGCTCTACTTCCTGCGCAGTGGGCGTCCGGACGTGTTTCGCTTCGCGGAGGCGATAACCCGGCATACGGGAGAGGTGGACGTGCACCACCTTGGCCCCTTTGCACCGCTGGGATCGCGGCACAACGTCCTGCACTGGGGCTGCAGCGCGAAGCAACTGCGGATCAGCACGGCGGCGAACCGCCGGTACTACTACTACCTCACGGGTGATGAGCGGACGGGCGAACTCCTGCGGGAGCAGGTGGAAGCGATCCGGACGCTGGCGACGGTGCAACCGAGCCGCAAGGTGGCCGCAGCGCTCGTGACGGCCGCCAATCCGTCCGCGCGAGGGGCGTACGCGAGCTTCGGGCTCGACTGGGGAGCGGCGGCGGCAGCGTGGCTGACGGAGTGGGAGCGCACGGGCAGTGCGGCCGTGCGGGACCGTTTGCGGGCGGGAATGGAAGGGATTGGATCACAGCGTTGGGGCTTCTTCAGTCTCGGGGCCGCGATCGACTTCGAGTCCGGGGCGTTTGGTCCCTCTCCGAGTCGTGAACCCTCGGCGAGCCACCTGTCCGCGGTCTTCGGGGTCGTGGAGGTATGTGCGGAGTTGGTCGACTTGCTGGACGTGCCAGCGTTCCGCGCGGCTTGGCTGGAGTATTGCCGACTGTACAACGCGGATGCGCCCGAGCCGGAGGTGCGGCTTGGACGAGCCCTGCGCGGTCGCAACCTTGAGCAAGGTCACGCGCGGCTCACCGCCTTTGTCGCGAAACGGGAGGCGGATGCTGCGCCCGCCGGTCGGCATGGCGGGAATTTTGGCGCGGGGAGAATGGGTGGCGCAGTCGCGACCCCCTCGTGCCAATCCAGATCGAAGGCCCAGCGGTGACGCGTCCCATTGAGGAAGTGCCGGGTTTCTCGACCAACGCGGCCGCGCAGTGGGGTCTCGCGGCGATCCAGTGCCTTGCCCTGTAGGGGCCTCCCCCGGCCCCTGCGGCGGAGATCCTCCCCCCGAGTTGAAGAGCCGATGCCCGCTGGAAAAGAAAACGCCCGCCGGAGGACCGGCGGGCGTGAGTCGATGCGATGCGCAGTGTCGTGCGGTGCGGCGTGATGCGGCGCGGTGCCGCAGGGCGCAGCGCGGCTAGAGAAGCGCGGAGTCAGCGAGCCGGGTGGACGTGCGGTGGCGGCGGACCTTGAAATACGTGGCTCTCCGGTTGAGCATGCGGTCGAGTTTGTCGACCAGCATGGCGACCGCCTTGTGGCACTCGTCCGCGGCGACGGAGGCATTCATGTCCGGACCGTTGATCATGATGTGGCCTTTTGCGGTGAAGCGGTTGCTGACGGACTGCTTCGGGTCACACTCCAATTCCACGCGGATTCGAATGATCCGCTCCTCGTGCCGGAACAGTCGCTCGGTCTTCTCGCGAACGAACGTCTTCAGGGAAGGCGTGAGTTCGAGATGGATGCCGGATACGATCAGTTCGGGGGTGTGCGTGATGCTCTTCATGTTGTTGGGTTTCATTTCGGGTTGCTGCCGAAAGGGAAAAACGCCGCCCGGATCTGCGCCGCCCCGAGGGGGCCTTGGCGCGGGAAATCATCTCGCTCGATCCGTAACCGCGGACCGGGACGAATTCCAGCGTGGGGAAGACTTATCACCACGCCTGAAGCATGCGGTGGTGGGCTCGACTTTGCAATCCTCGCCGTCACGATTTCTCGGGTTTTACTTTAGCTTGATGCATGCCAATTTTCCAACGCCGCTCCGAACCCCTTCGACTGGCGCTTCCGCGAGGGTGGGGTCTCGGCCGTGATGCGGGCGGTGGACAATCCGGGCGGCTATGATCGCCCGATCGGGCCGTGGGAGCGACGGTTGCAGCAAGGCGTGGTGCGGTGCATCTCGCGGGAGGAGTTGGCCGGCTGGATCGTGGCCGAGGATGAGCGGATTCTCGCGATCGACAAACCCGGCGACTTCGTCTGCCACCCATCGAAGGATGGTCCGTGGTCCAGCCTTTCGGGTGCGGTGCGGGAGTACTTGGGCGGCGGCGCGGCGCACCTCGTCTTCCGACTCGATCGCGAGACCAGCGGTCTGGTGGTCTACGCGAAGGACGCCGCGATGGCGCGAAGGCTCCAGATGGCGGCGCAGGAGCGGAAGTACGGCAAGACCTACCTCGCGCTCCTCACCGGCGAGTTGCGTGATTCCCTCGTGATCGACCGCCCCTTGGGTCCCGACCTCGCGAGCCCCGTGCTCGTCAAGAGCTGCGTGGTCGCGGCAGGCGCGGGGCAGGAAGCCCGCACGCGGGTGGTCCCCCTCGCGGCGGCCGGCGGGTTCACGCTGGCGCGAATCTCGACCGAGACTGGGCGCAAACACCAGATCCGCGCCCACCTCCAGTGGGCGGGCCATGGTCTGGTGGGTGACAAGATCTACGGGCCCGATCCGCGACTCTTCCTTGACTTCATCGCGCACGGGTGGACCCCGGAGTTGGCGGCGGTGCTGCTCCTGGAACGACAGGCCTTGCACTGCGCGGCGATCGACCTCCGACCGGCAGGGCTGGACTGGCGGCTGGAGATTCCTCTCGCCGCGGACGTGCGTGCCTTCGCCGAGCGTCGTGGTTTGGTGCTGCCCGACCGCCTGCTGGAGGAGGATGGCGGCCGAGAGTGAGGCCGGTGCGCCCGTGGTGGGAGGCAGAACGCTCCTCGCCTGCTCATCGAGAGGGGGCCGAGGACGCTGAGGCGGGAGCGGTCCGGTTGGGCAGAGTGTGGTTGGGCAGGACGCGGCGCGTTCCCCGCGCGGTCCGGTGGCCGCGGAGCGGCGGCCGGCCGCATGGCGACCGGGAGCCGGGTGCGGCTTTGACAGCCGGGGGCGCTTGCTCCTAGCTGGACCCTTTCCCGACGGCTCAACTGCGTTCGCCCTCCCCCTTACCATGTCTCAGGTCCGCGTCCGTTTCGCCCCCAGTCCCACGGGTTTCTTCCACATCGGCAGCGCGCGCACGGCCCTCTTCAACTGGCTCTATGCCCGGCATACCGGCGGCGTGTTCATTCTCCGGATCGAGGACACGGACAAGGAGCGGAACAGTGAGGAGTTCCTGCGCGTCATTTACGACAGCCTGCGCTGGCTGGGCATGGACTGGGACGAAGGTCCGGGGGTTGGCGGCAAGCATGGTCCCTACCGTCAGAGCGAGCGCGCCGCGATCTACCGCGAATACCTCGAGCGCCTGCGGGCGGCGGGGCGCACCTACGAGAAGGAAGGGGCGACCTTCTTCCGCATTTCCGGCGAGCCGCAGATCATCGATGACGCGATCCGCGGCCGCGTGGAACGCACGGAGGAGAAGGATTTCGTCATCGTCCGCTCGGACGGCAATCCCGTCTTCCACTTCGTCAATGTGGTCGACGACCTCGCGATGCAGGTCACGCACGTGATTCGCGGGGAGGATCACCTTTCCAACACCAGCAAGCACACGGAGCTCTTCCGGGCGTTTGGCGCGCCGCTTCCGGTGTACGCCCACATTCCGCTGATTTTGAAGCAGAACGGTCCTGGCAAGATGTCGAAGCGTGATCAGGGCGCGTTGATCGAGGAGTACCAGCGCCGCGGATTCCAGCCGGAGGCCCTGGTGAACTTCCTCTGCCTGCTCGGGTGGTCCCCGAAGAACGACGCCGAGAAGATGCCGATCGAGGAGATCATCCGCCTTTTCGACCTGCCGGGCATCAACCAGAGCAACGCGCGCTTCGACGAACGGAAGCTGGCGCACATGAACATGGCGTACCTGCACGACATGCCGGCGTCGCGTTACGTGCCGCTCGCGCAGGGCTTCCTGGAGAAACGGGGCTTCTTCGGGACGGCGCCGGTGGAGGCCGACTATGTCCGTGAGGTCCTGACCCTCTGCCAGGTGAAGGTCCGGTCCCTCGAGGAATTGCCGGCGGCGATCGGGTTCTTCTTCCAGGACGATTTCGCGATCGATCCGAAGGCTCGCGACAAGATCCTCGCGAAGGGCGACCCGCGGGCGCGCCTGCGGGAGCTGCACGGGGCGCTGGAGCAGGCTGACTTCTCGACCGATGCGGCGCTGGAGACGGCCGTGCAGGCACTGGCGGCGCGGCAGGGCGTCCAGACCGCCGATTACATCCACCCAGGCCGACTGGCGGTCTCCGGAGTCAGCGCCGGCCCCACCTTCTACGGCATCTTCCGCGTGCTCGGCCGCGAGCGCGTGCAGCGCCGGATTGACCGGTTCCTCGCCTCTCTTCCTGCCACGCCATGACCACCGCTCCCGTCCCGCCCGCCGCCCCGGCCGTCATAGCCCTTATCGCCCACGATGCCCGGAAGGAACAGATGGTGGCGTTCGTCCGCCGGCATGCCGCCTTCCTCGCGACCCAGCGGCTCGTCGCGACGCGCACCACCGGGACGCTGATCCGGACCCAGACCGGCCTGCCGGTGGAGGCGATGCTGTCCGGACCGATGGGTGGAGACCTCCAGATCGGCGCCCGCGTGGCGACGGGTGACATCGGCGCGGTGGTCTTCCTGCGCGATCCCCTCACGGCGCATCCGCACGAACCGGACATCGCGGCGCTGCTCAAGGTGTGCGACATCTACAACGTGCCGCTGGCGACCAACGAAGCCACGGGCGACGTGCTCCTGCGTCACCTTGCGGAGCACGCTCGCTGATCACCGGCCCGGCGCGGACGGGGTCGACCCCGCGCCGCTGTCGTGCAGTTCCTTCAGGATGCCGGTGAGGTAGGGGATGAGCTGCTTCTTGCGGCTGACGACACCCGGAAGGTCGAAGATTTCGTCCTTCTCCACGTGGGGGTAGGTGATCCGCGAGATGAAGTCGCGGTCACCCTTCACGATCAGCAGGGAGTTCTGGGTGTGGATGTCGGTCACGAGCAGGGCGGCGAAGAGGAGGTTCTCGTCCTCCTGCAGCTTCCCGAGCGCATCGGTGATCTGCCGCGAATGCTTCCAGAAGTTGCCGAAGCCGAGTTCCTCGACCTGCGAGACGGAGAAGCGGACGGCGTCCTCCTCGTAGATCTTGAAGTCCGCCCGGATCACCGCGTCGGGTGCCTGGGCAAGGATGACGGAGCCCGAACTGAAGATCGCGTCGGCGAGCGTGCGGGCATCGACCTGGGCGATCTGGGCGAGCCATCCGAGCAGGGAGGCGTCCTTCTCGGTGGACGTGGGTGACTGGAGCAGCAGCGTGTCGGAGATGATCCCGCCCATCATCACCCCGGCCATCGCGGCCGAGGGCGTGAGCCCCTCGCGCCGGAAGAGATCGGCGACGATGGTGCACGTGGAACCAACGGGCTCGTTGAGGAAAAGGATGGGCTGCGCCGTGTTGATCGCACCGACCCGGTGGTGATCGATGATTTCGGTGATCGAGACCTCGGCGGCGCCGGGGACGGCTTGGGAAAGTTCGTTGTGGTCCACGAGGACGAGACTTGTCTTCACCGGACGGAGCAGGTCGGTGCGGGTCAGGATTCCCTGCAACTGCCCTTCGTCGTTGAGCACCATGAACGCCGCGACGTTGGCGGTGGCGGACTTGCGGCGCACCTCGGAGAGACGCAGGTCGGCGCTGACCGACGCGTACTTGCGGTCGATCAGCCGCTCGATGGTCGAGGCCGTGCGGATGACCCAAGCCGTGGTCGCCGAGTCGTACGGACTGACGATGATGGAGACCCCCCGCGCCCGGGCTTGGCTGACCAGTTCGTCGTCCACGGGCAGGTTACCGGTGATGATGATGGCCCGGACCCCGATCTGGAGGGAGCGCTGCTGGATGTCCCAGCGATCCCCGACGATGATCATGGAGCGCTCCGGCGGGATGCCCTCCTCCTGGGAAATCCGCCAGAACGAGCGGACGTCCATCGCGCCCACGCGGACGAACAGTTCCTCGGTGGACTCGGGACGTTCGACGTGGACGACGCGGGCGCGGAGGGCGCGGGCGATGTGGGCGAGGCTGGTGAAGACCTTGCGCATCTCCCGGACCTCGCGCAGCCGCGGGATGAAGAACCCGCCCAGCTGGAACACGGAGACGGTGCCGACGAGGCGGCGGTCGCCCGACACCACCGGCAGCACCCGGATGTCGCGCGACTCGATCACTTCGAGCGCCTCCGCGCAGGTTGCCGATTCCAGCACGGAAACGACATCGTGGACCATGACGTCGTGGACTCGGGGAGTGACGTCGCTCAGGTACAGCGGCAGTGGTTGGTTGAATCGCTGGAGAATGGCGTCGATCCGGGCGTTGGAGTTCCCGCAGCGCGCGGCGACGAAGCCGGACTGCCCGCGGGCCTCCTTGAACGCAGCGTAGGCGAGGGCGGAGCAGATCGCATCGGCGTCGGGATTACGGTGACCGACGACGTAGGTCACGGGTTTGGTGGCGGAAGGGGCGGCAGGGCTCATCGTCGGGGACGCAGGGCGTGGCGGAGGGAAGGGAGGAGGTTAGCACACCTCGGCCCGCAAGGGAATGCCCGTCTGTGGGTTCACGGCGCGCTGGGCGGCCAGCGTCGGCCTGCGCTTGGCTCCCGTTGCCGAGCGCAGTCCCGTCCGCGGTCACCCGCCTCACGGCCCTGCGGCCGGGACGCCCTCCGGGCTCGCGATGCCGTTGCCGGCGTCGAGCCCGTAAATCCGCCGGTTGCTCCCGCTGCGGATGGCCTGGCGCAGGTCTGACGTCGGCTGCCCCCGCGACGTGGTCAGCGGGTCGCTCACTTTTCGGAAGAACTGTACGTGGCCGCCGAGGAAGAGAACATGCCCTCCGCCGTCCGTGTACACCCCCTGGTTGGCGTCGGTGGCGGAGGCGTTCCACGTGCCCGCCGCCGTGAGTCCGCGGGTGAAGGCGAGGGGGGTGGAGCCGCCATCCGTCACCCGGAGACCGCCGACGACGTTCACGCTGGGAATGCGGCTGGTGAGTGCCGGATTGAGCGTGGTCCGCGTCGTGTCCGCCGGGTCGAGGACTCGCGGCGGCGCGGCCCCGTCGTTCTGGGGATCGAGCCGGGAGAAGTAGAGGCTGGCTTCATCCAGCCCCCCGCCTTGGGCGAGTTGAGAGAGCAGCGTGAAGTAGCGCGACGGTGCCGTGCTCCCGGCGGCGCTGCTGGCCAACGGATCCGGAAGGCGGTCTTGGTTTTCGGCCGCGTAGAGTAGCGCTGCCTTCCCGATTTCCCGCAGATTGCTGGCGTCAGCTGACCGTTGCGCCACCTCACGGACACGACCCACCGTGGGAATGAGGATGCCGGCGAGAATTCCAATGATGGCGATAACCGTCAGGAGTTCGATCAGGGTGAAGGCTGATCGGATATTTAAGTAATTGATTTGCATTGCAGATCGACTGCATCGCTTGGATGCGGTGGCGTAAAGGGCAAAGAACCGCCCGAAATGTGTGTGGGGCTGGACAAACCTTCGCGCAGGTTTCTACGGTGAGCGGTGATGAAGATTTACCTCGATGGCGTGCTCGTCGACTCAGCGGATGCGAAGATCTCGGTCTTCGATCATGGCCTGCTCTACGGGGACGGCATTTTCGAGGGGATCCGGCTCTATGGCGGGAATGTGTTCCGTTTGGACGAGCACCTGGAGCGCCTGGAGTACTCCGCGAAGGCGATCCTCCTGACGCTGCCGTGGACGCGGAAGCAGATCAGCGATGCGGTGTGCGAGACCTGCCGGGCGAATGGCCTGCAGGATGGCTACATCCGGTTGGTGGTGACGCGCGGGGTGGGTGATCTCGGGCTCTCGCCCTGGCTCTGCAAGCAGCCCTCGATCTTCATCATCGCTGACAAGATTGCCCTCTACCCCGCGAAGTACTACACGGAGGGCTTGGAAATCGTGACCGTGGCCACGCGGCGCATGAATCCCGCCGCCCTCAGCCCGGCGATCAAGTCGCTCAACTACCTGAACAACATCCTCGCCAAGATCGAGGCGCGTCAGGCCGGCGCGCTCGAGGCCATCATGCTGAATGACCAGGGCTTCGTGGCGGAGTGCACGGGTGACAACATCTTCATCGTGCACAAGGGCCGGATCCTGACGCCCTCCGCGCAGCAGGGCGCGCTGAAGGGCATCACCCGCGACGAAATCTTTGGCATCGCCCGGGAGATCGGGGTTCCGATTGAGGAGCACTCGCTGACCCGCTACGACGTGTGGAATGCCGATGAAGTGTTCCTCACCGGCACCGGGGCCGAGGTGATTCCCGTGGTCAAGCTCGACGGTCGCACGATCGGTTCGGGCCAGCCGGGTCCGATCTTCGGCCGGGTGCTTGAGGCGTTCCGCCGTCGCGTGCTGACCGAGGGAACGCGGATCTGAGCGGCGGCGCCTCCCTTCCCCCGACGGGCGTCGTGGCGCAGTCGTGTGCCACCCCGTCGCATCTCTTCCTGGCGCGGTTGATGCCATGGCTGGGGTTTCCCCGCGCTTGCGTTGACCTCCCACGCTGGCACGATGCTTGCAGGCGTTCGTGCCGGATGCGTCCCTCCTTCTCACCTTTTTGTCTCCCGACGGTCGAAAATTCGCCCGCGTGTGATATGCTTCCTCCATGGGCAGTTCTCTGAAGTGCGATCTCTGCAGCAAGCCGGCCACGGTGCACCTGACGCAAATCGTCAATAACAAGGTGCACAAGGTGGACCTGTGCGAAGCGTGCGCCCAGGCGAAGGGGGTGACCGATCCGAATGGGTTCTCGCTGGCGGACCTGCTGATGAAGGCCTCCCTGACGAACGAGTCACCGACGCCCACGGCGATGCGCTGCGACCATTGCGGCTTTACCCAGGCCGAGTTCAAGAAGCACGGTCGCTTCGGCTGCCCGCATTGCTACGAGACGTTCGCCGCCATCGTTGAGCCGATGCTGGGTTCGATGCACAAGGGCACCACGCACACGGGGAAGGTCCCGGCGCGGGCGGCGAGCCGCAAGAACCTCCACGACCGCCTCACCGCGCTCGAGGGGGAACTCGACAATGCGATCAAGTCCGAGCGCTACGAGGATGCGGCGCGTTTCCGCGACGAGATCCTGCAGGTCAAGCAGGCCTTCGTCCCGAAGATCGAAGGGAGCCGGTAGTCCCATGACGATCACCTCACTCATCGAAACGCCCTCGGAACTCACGAGTTCGGCTGCGACGAGCAAGTGCGCGGTCGTGCTGATGACGCGCATCCGTCTGGCGCGCAACGTGGCGGGCCGGTCGTTCCCGGGCTGGGCCGACGCGGACCAGCGCTCCGAGATCCTCGCCACCTGCCGGGAGGCGGTTGGCGGTCTCTCGTCGATGAAGCGGAGCGTCAACGTCGCGGTCTCCGACCTGAATGAACTGCAGAAGCTCATCCTCGTCGAACGTCACCTGATTTCCCGCGAACTCAGCGGGTCGAAGTCGGGCTCCGGTCTCGTGATCAACCGCGACCAGACCTTCTCGGTGATGATCAACGAGGAGGACCACCTGCGGATCCAGGTGCTCCGCGCCGGCTTCCAACTCAAGAAGGCGTGGAACGCGATCAACGACCTCGACTCCGCGTTGGAGGAGAAGCTCGACTATGCCTTCTCACCGCAGTGGGGCTACCTGACGGCCTGCCCGACGAATCTCGGCACCGGCATGCGTGCCTCCGCGATGATGCACCTCCCGGCCCTCGTCATCTCCGGTCAGATGGAGAAGATCGTCCGGGCGGTGAACCAACTCGGCATGGTGGTGCGCGGTCTCTTCGGCGAGGGCTCCGATGCCTCCGGGAGCATCTTTCAGATTTCCAACCAGACGACGCTCGGCGAGCCCGAGGAGGAAATCATCAAGCGCCTCCAAAGCGTCCTGCAGTCGATCGTCGAGCACGAACTCAACGCGCGGCAGAAGCTGCTCGAAGCCGATCCTCGCAAGCTCTTCGACAAGATCGGGCGCGCCTACGGCATTCTCCAGCACAGCCACGTGCTCAGCTCCGCGGAGGCGATGAATCTGCTCTCGCTCCTGCGGTTGGGCGTCGACCTCCGGATCTTCCCCGAGGACAGCCGCCCGCTGATCGACCGATTCCTGATCGAGGCGCAGCCCGGCCATGTGCAGCACGCGGCGCAGGACGATCTCGGGGCCGTGGAGCGCGACGCCACGCGAGCGGCCCGTCTGCGCGAGGAGTTTGCCCGTTTTCCCGTTCCGTCCACGCCCCCGCCGTCTGGTCCGAAGCCAGACTAACCCTCCAACCCTTCCTTTCCCATGTCCGAACCGATGAACAACTTCACGCCGCGGGCCCAGCAGGTGCTCGCGCTCGCCCGCAAGGAAGCCGACCGCTTTCATCATAACTACGTGGGCACCGAGCACATCCTGCTCGGCCTGATCAAGCTCGGGCAGGGCGTCGCCGTCTCCGTCCTCCAGAAGATGGGCCTCGATCTCGAAACCGTGCGCAACGCGGTCGAGAAGCAGGTGGGGACCGGCACCGAGACCAAGACTCAGGGCAGCATTCCCTACACGCCGCGCGTCAAGAAGGTCCTCGCCCTCGCGGGCAAGGAGGCCAAGGCGCTTAGCCACTCCTACGTGGGCACCGAGCACATCCTGCTCGGGCTGCTCCGTGAGGGCGAGGGGGTCGCCGCGCGCGTCTTGAAGTCGCTCGATGTCGACATTGAGCGTACGCGCAACGAGATCCTCCGCGAACTCGATCCGCAGTTCTCCGCCGGCGCCGAAGGCGGCGGGAACGGCGGCAACGGCGGGGGCGAGGAAGCCGCCGCCCCGTCTCCCCGCGGCGGGGGCAGCGAGGAGGGCAAGAAGGACGTCAAGACTCCCGCCCTCAAGGCGTTTGGCCGTGACCTCACGGAGCTGGCCCGCAAGGGCGAACTCGATCCGGTCGTCGGTCGCAAGAACGAGATCCGCCGCGTCATCCAGATCCTCTGCCGCCGCACCAAGAACAACCCGGTGCTGATCGGCGAGGCCGGCGTCGGCAAGACCGCCATCGTCGAGGGCCTCGCCCAGGAAATCTCCAGCGGCCTGGTCCCCGAAATCCTCGCCGACAAGCGCGTCATCACCCTCGACCTCGCCCTCATGGTCGCCGGCACCAAGTACCGCGGCCAGTTCGAGGAGCGCATTAAGGCCGTGATGGATGAAATCCGTCGCGCCAAGAACGTCATCCTGTTCATCGACGAGATGCACACGATCGTCGGCGCCGGCGCCGCCGAGGGGGCGATGGACGCCTCCAACATCTTCAAGCCCGCCCTCTCCCGCGGCGAGCTGCAGTGCATCGGTGCGACCACCCTCAACGAGTACCGCAAGTACATCGAGAAGGACTCCGCCCTCGACCGCCGCTTCCAGTCGGTCAAGGTCGAGCCGCCTTCGGTCGAGGACACGATCACCATCCTCAAGGGCATCCGCGGCAAGTACGAGGAGCACCACAAGGCGACGTTCTCCGACAAGTCGCTCGAGGCCGCGACCAAGCTGTCCGACCGCTACATCACCGGCCGTTTCCTGCCGGACAAGGCGATCGACGTCATGGACGAGGCGGGCGCGCGCGCCCGCATCGCGTCGCTGAGCCGCCCGCCCGATGTCGAGGACCTGACGGCGCAGATCGAGCAGGTCTGCGCGCAGAAGGAGCAGGCGATCGCCGCGCAGCACTTTGAGGAGGCCGCCAAGTACCGCGACCAGGAGAAGCAGCTGCGGCAGCGCCAGGAGCAGCTCACCGAGGAGTGGAAGAAGGCCCGCGAGGAGAAGCGGGTGGCCATTGACGAGGACCTCATGATGCAGGTCGTCGCCGACTGGACCGGCATTCCGCTCTCGCGCATGGAGAAGAAGGAGAGCGAGAAGCTGCTCGGGCTCGAGGCCGAGATTCGCAAGGCCGTGGTCGGCCAGGACACCGCGGCGGTGGCGATCGCTCGGGCCCTGCGCCGCTCGCGGGCCGACCTCAAGGACCCGCGCCGCCCGATCGGCTCGTTCATGTTCGTCGGCCCGACCGGCGTCGGCAAGACCGAGACCGCCAAGCAGCTCGCCGCGCAGATGTTCGGCAACCAGGACGCGCTCATCCAGATCGACATGAGCGAGTACATGGAGAAGTTCGCCGTCTCGCGCATGATCGGCTCGCCCCCGGGCTACGTCGGCTACGAGGAGGGCGGCCAACTCACGGAGTCCGTCCGCCGCCGTCCGTACTCGGTCATTCTGTTCGACGAGGTCGAGAAGGCGCACCCGGATGTGCTCCAGCTGCTGCTGCAGATCCTGGAGGACGGACGCCTGACCGATTCGCTCGGTCGCGTGGTCGATTTCCGGAACACGATCATCATCATGACCTCGAACGTCGGGGCCGCGCTCCTGCAGCGGCAGACCTCGATGGGCTTTGCGGCCGCGTCCGGCAGCTTCTCGGACCACGAGCTGATGCGGGAAAAGGTGCTCGAGGAGGCCAAGCGCATCTTCAAGCCGGAGTTCCTGAACCGCATCTCCGACATCATCTTCTTCCGGCCGCTCGACAAGGCGGATCTCGAGAAGATCGTCGAGATCGAGCTGACCAAGTTCGCGTCGCGTCTCACTGAGCGGAAGGTGACGCTCGAGTTCAGCGCCGAGGCGAAGACACTGCTTATCGAGAAGGGCTACGACGAAAAGTACGGCGCGCGTCCGTTGCGCCGGGCGGTCGAGCACTACCTCGAGGATCCGCTCGCGGAAGCGATTCTGCGTGGCGACATCAAGGACGGCGACGCCGTCTCGGTGGTGCGCAACGGGGATAAGCTCGAGTTCAAGCAGCGCGAACCCAGCGCCCCGGCCGACACCGGCGTGGCGACCTGATCGTTTCGAGGAACCGCCGCCTCCGTCGGGCCACCCTTTCCCGGTCGCGGGGGGGGCCTCGACGGCGCGTGGGGCGGCGGATGCCAAACTCAAGCCCGCCCGAGTCCGCTCAGGCGCGGACGGGCAGTTGGAGTTCGCCGGCCGCGACCCGGTGCAGGAACAGGGCTGCGATCTGAGCCCGCTCGGCGATGGTCCGGACGAGGCAGTACTCGCGGTCGCTGTGCAGATGATCGCCGATCGGCCCGACGCCGTCGAGGTTCGGCAGTCCTGCGGCGGACATGAGGTTGCCGTCTGAGCCGCCGCCGGCATGGACCCAACCGAAGGGGGGGAGTCCGAGGTCGGCTGCCGCCCGCTGCCACTCTGGGAAGAGCCGCGCCTCGTCCGGGAGGCACTCCTTGGGCGGGCGATTGAAGCTGCCGGTGAACTCGAGTCGCAGCCCTTCGCGGGCGTTGATGGGCTCGGCGAGCGCGTGGAGCCGGGCGAGGAGCGGCTCGCGGTCCGCGGCGCGGATCACGCGCAGGTCGAGTTCGCTGGTCGCGTGGTCCGGGACGACATTCGTGGCGGGACCGCCCCCGCGGATGTTGCCGACGTTGACCAGCACCCCTGGCATCTCCTCCGGGATGCGCGCCGCTCCGAGCAGGAACTCGGCGAGGGCCACAATGGCGTTCCGTCCGTCGTTCGGAACCTTGGCGGCGTGCGCGGCCCGGCCCTGGCAGACCACGGTCAGGCTCCCGGTGCCCTTGCGGGACTGCACGGCGTCGCCGTTCATCCGGGCGGGCTCAAAGACCACGGCGAACGGGTGGCGCTGCGCCGCTGCTAAGAACAGCGGCGCGCTGCCGTGCGATCCAGTTTCCTCGTCCGGCGTCAGCAGCGCCTCCCAGCCGAGGTTCGCCGCGTGAGGGGTTGCTTCGAAGGCCTCCAGGGCGGCCAGCAGCGTGACGATCCCGCCCTTCATGTCCGCCGCGCCGGGCCCGTTGAGGGTGTCGGCGTCGAGCCAGCGGCACTGCTGGAACGGATCGTCCTTCTCATAGACGGTGTCGTAGTGTCCGCTGAACAAGATCTGTCTGGGGGCCTCGGGCCTGACGCGGACACTGAGGGCGCGGGTGCCCGGGGGGTTGAATCCCGGCGCATCGGTTGTCGGCTCCTCCATGCGGGCGTGCGGGAAACTGCGGACGAACGTGTCGCGGAGTTCCGCGCGCATGCGTGCCAGCCCGGCGGCGTGGCCGGAGCCTGAGTTGATCTCGCACCAGCGCACGAGCAGGGAGGCCAGCGCGTCGGTGCGACCCGCGAGGGCGGTGATCGAGGCGGGGAGGATCATGGCGTTTGGGAGAGCCTGCCGTCGATGCACGACACGAGCGACGAGGCCCGGGGGCGGCTGACTTCGAGGCGTTGGAGGTTGAAGTCGGACTCCGGTCCGATCGCGACCACGCGGACGTCGCGGAAGGTCAGCGCGGTCCCGCGCGCCAACTCGGCCGGCCGAGTCGGCACAAGCAGCCAGACAGCGCCCTCCTGGCTGCGGGACAGGACCCGTCCGGTGCCATCGGCCTCGAGGCAGAGGGCGGTGCCTTCGTCGATGCCGAGAGCCAGCAGCCGGGGTGGGCCCGCCTCCTGCAGGCGCGCGAGGAAGGCCAGCGCGCGTCCCAGGCGTTTGCGGGCCATGAAGTGCGTGTCGGTGATCACGCCCCTCAGGAGATCGATGCTCAGGAAGTCGTGTTCGAGCGTGATTCGTGGGTCGAACGGATCCCGGAGGGCAAGGGGAGAAGTGAGGTCTCCCGGCTCGCGCGCGGAGAAGGCGAATTGGCCAAGCACGGCGAGTCCCGCGCTGGTGCCGCCAAGCGGCCTCCCGCGGCGGACGTGTTCCTCAAGCAAGGCGGCGAGAGGCGTGCCCGCCCAGAACCGAACATAACGGGACTGGTCCCCGCCGGCGATGAAGATGCCCTCGGCGCGGGAGATGATCTCCAGCACTGGAGGCGCGCTGGCGGACTCGCGGTCGTGGAACACGATGGTCTCGACCGAGTCGACCCCGCCGATCTCGCGGTGGAGATAGTCATTGTAGCCGTCGGCGCCCGAGGCGCGCAGCACGACGATGTCACCGCCCCCGGCCCGGCGGGCAAACCAGCGGAACGCGTCGTCCACGTCGCCCCCCCCGCCGGCGAGCAGGAGTGCCCCGGAGGTCGTGCCGGCCTCGGCATCCGCTGCGCGACCGGTCAGGTACCTGTCGAACCCGGCGCGGGCGTGGCCACCCGCCAGCAGCAGGAGGGCGCAGAGCGGGAGGACCAGTCGGGGCATGGACCAAGGAGGATGGCTCTGGGTCGCGGCCGTGGCCACGGCAAAGGTGGGTGCGTCGCAGGATTACCACCTTGGTTGTAGCCGTTTTGGAGTGCGCCCGTTCGCCGGATCCCCAAGGTGCTGCTGCCCCATGAGGTTCCCTGTCTTGAAGCCCGTCGGCTGGATCGGCTTGTTGCTGGTGGCCGCGATGCTGACCGCCTGCGGTCGTCGGGAGACTCCCGTTGAGCGGGGGGTCCGTGAAGGCGTGCTTTTGCGCGGCAACAGCAGCGAACCGGAGTCGCTCGACCCGCACCTCGTCCGTGGCGCGGTGGAATGGACGATCGTTGGTTCGCTCTTTGAGGGTCTGGTGGCGGCGGACCCCGACACCCTTGCGCCGGTGCCGGCAGCGGCGGAGCGTTGGATTGTGTCTGCGGATGGGAAGACCTACACCTTCAGCCTGCGTGACGGGTTGACGTGGAGTGATGGGGTGCCCCTGACGGCGGAGGACTTCGTCTACGGCGCACGGCGCCTTCTGTCGCCCCGGCTGGGTGCCTCCCACGCCGAGAACAACCTGTTTTTCGTCGCGGGAGCGCGGGCCCATCAGGCCGGGCGGGTACCGGATTTCTCGAGCGTGGGAGTCCGGGCGCCGGATCTACGGACGGTGGTGTTCGAACTGGATCGTCCGACGCCGTTCTTTCCGTCCGCCCTCTGCCTCTTCTTCCCGGTGCCGCGCCATGTGGTGGAGCGGTTCGTGCCGATGGACGAACGTCGCAGCGACTGGACGCGGCCCGGCAATCTGGTGGGCAACGGACCCTTCGTGCTCCGGGACTGGCGGGCGAACCAGGAGGTGGTGCTGGCCCGCAATCCCCGCTACTGGGATGCGGGCAGGGTGCGGCTCCGGGAGGTTCGCTTCCAGCCGATCGAAAACCCCAGCGTGGAGGAGAATGCCTTTCGCGGGGGCCAGCTCCATCTCACCAGTTCGGTGCCGCTGCAGAAGATCGAGGCCTATGCCCGCGACCCCTCGCAGGTGCTGAAGACGGTGGACGACCGCGGCATTTACTTCTACAGCCTGAACGTCGCGCGGGCGCCCCTCGATGATGTCCGCGTGCGCCGGGCCCTGGCGTTGACCGTCGACCGGAACGCCTTGGTCTCCCGGGTGATCAAGGGTGGGAAGCGGGCGGCCAGTCACTTCACCCCGCCGGGGATCTCGGATTACGTGCCACCGTCCCGGCTGAGCTTCGATCCGGCGGAGGGCCGTCGGTTGCTCGCCGCCGCGGGCTATCCGGAAGGGAGGGGCTTTCCGCCGCTGGAACTGCTGGTGGATGCCCGCGACCACCACCGCCTCGTGGCGGAGGCGGTGCAGGCGATGTGGCGGACGCACCTAGGGGTGACGATCACGCTGCGCGGCGAGGAGACGCAGGTGCTCAATGCGAGCAAACGCAGCATGGACTTCCAGATGGTCCGCGGGTCGTGGAATGCGACCACCTACCAGGATCCGTTCTACTTCCTCGGTGCTTGGACGACCGGGGCGCTGTACAATGAGTCCCGGTGGAGCGATGCGCGTTTCGATGGGTGGATCGAGCAAACGTGGACCGCCGACGCGTCGGCGCGCCGTACCGCGTTCGCGGAGGCCGAGCGGATCTTTCTCGAGGAGGTCCCCGCCATTCCCCTGTTCTTCAGCACGCAGGTCATCCTGGTGCATCCCGCGGTCAAGGGCTGGCGGCCCCAGCCCTTTGCGGATCGGCGGCTGAAGGAGCTCTGGCTGGAGTGACCGGGTCGTTTCCCCCAAGTGCCGGTGCGGCCTCAGCGCTCGTGGAGCAGCGTGATGAGTTGGGCGCGGCGCCGCAGGTCGAGCTTGCGGAACACCGCGTTGAGCTGGGTCTTGATCGTGAGGATGCTCTTGGAGAGCTGTCCGGCGATTTCCCGGTTCGAGAGTCCCTCACCGACGAGAACCGCGATCTCGCGTTCCCGGGGGGTGAGTTCGCGCAGGGCGGCGTCCCGCCGCAGGGCCGGTGCCGCCGGACCGACGGCGCGGCCCGCGTCGATCACGATGAGGAAGCGGGGCTTCGCGAGGGTGTTCGCGGGCGCATTCGAAACCGACACCGTGGCGACGTAGCCGACCTGCGCGGGTTCGGCGACTTGGACGACGTCGCCGAGTTGGCCCTGCAGTTCCTTGGGGTTCCGACGCTCGATCGCGGCCCGCAGGCCCCGCGCGGCCGCTAGGACGGCGGGGGGCAACGCAAAGCAGTCGCGGTTGTTGTAGATGCGTGCGGCTTCGGGGCCGAGGTTCCATTGGACGCAGGCTTTCACGCCCTCCGGGTTCGCGAACACCACGCGGAGCTCCCAGTCGAGCGAGATCAGGCCGATCGGAAGTCGCTTGTTGAACTCCTCCAACCCCCGGCGGGCCAGTCGCTCGGAGTGCACCAACTGCACCCGCTCGATGGCGGTGCCGATGAAGGGATAAAGGTAATCGAGGACGGCGATTTCCGGGTCGCGGAACGAGCCTTCGCTCGGAGCCCGGTAGACACTGAACATGGCGCGGACTTCCTCCCGGCCCCAGAAGAGCATCGACACCCCCTTGTCCCATCCCTCGGGCTCCGCCACGCGGCGGTAGAAATCCGTGCCGCGGAATTCCTTCGGCGGCGGTAGCACGTCCTCGAAGCGGTAGCGCTGGATTCCCCGGTGCGCGTTGATGAATGGGATGAAGGGGTTGTCGCGCCCCCGCTCGGCGTACCAGCGGTCGCGGTGGGGAATGGCTGGATCGGTGAAGACCACCCGCGCCTCGCCCATGCCGAGATGGCCGAGGAACAGGGTCACGCGATGGGCCGGGACCGCGGCCCGGATCACGTCCTTCACGGCGGCCCACAGCGAGTCCACCTCCACGGCGGCATGCAGGGCGAGGAGCGGCGCGTGCAACCGGGCCAGCACGGCCGCCTCGGGTGGCGGGCGGGGCAGCAGGGCGTTGCGGCGGGGCATGCCCGGCAGGAAAGGGCGGGGGCCCGTGAATTACAACCTTGGTTGTAGAGACGCGCGTTGTCGCGCCTGTTACGCTGAGACCCGGGCCTGTTGGCCCAGCCGACCCACCATGCACCTCCGTCTTGTCTCCTTGCAGTTCCTCCGGCGCGCGGCTTGCGCGCTCTGTTTCGCACTCGCGCCGCTTGCGGCCCAGACCACCGGCACCATCGCCGGCCGCGTGTTCGACGCGGCCAGTCGGGCCAGCCTGAACGCCGCCGAGGTGGCGGTGGGCGGCCAGCGCACGGTCACCGCCCGCGACGGATCCTACGAAGTGCGGGGCGTCCCGGCGGGCGCGCAGACCCTTGAGGTCACCTACATCGGCGCGGCATCCCAGACCGTCCCGGTCACCGTCACCGCCGGCCAGACGATCACTGTCAATGTCGCGCTGGGCGAAAGCGTGGTGCGCCTCGATGCTTTCACTGTCGAGGGCAGCGCCACGGGTCAGGCGCGGGCGCTGAATCAACAGAAGGCGGCCCAGAACATCGGCAACATCGTTTCCTCGGATGCCTTCGGCCAGTTCCCTGATGCCAACATCGCCGACGCGGTCCGGCGCCTGCCCGGCATCTCGGTCGAGCGGGAGGCGGGGCAGCCGGAAAGCCGTTACGTCACGATCCGCGGGATGAACGCCGACTTCAACGCCGTCTCGATCGACGGCCAGCGCGTCACGATCTCGAACGACTCGGGGACTAGTCGCTCGGTCCCGCTCGACGTGGTGTCCTCCAAGAGCGCAGAGGCGATCGAGGTGACCAAGGCGATCCGGCCGGACCAGGACGGTGACGGCATTGGCGGGGCGATCAACATCCGGACGCGGAACGCGTTCGACTCCGACGGTCGGGCGGCGTCGGCGGAGTTTTCCTATGGCTTCAGCGAGTTGCTCGACAACTACGTGAACTACCCGTACCGCCCGAGTTACCGGCAGGGGAGCGTCCGCTACGCTGACTTCGCCAATGCCGCGCGGACTCTGGGCATCGCGGTCTCGGCGAACTACCGGGACCGGCCGTTCGCCACCCAGTCGATCGGCACTTCGGGTTGGTGGGACCGTGACTTCTCGCTCGATCGGGTCGCCAACCCGGCGGACGGTCAGTTCTACTTCATCCCGCGAGGGCTGATCCTGCAGGAGTACTTCGAGCGGGTGGAGAACACCGGAGCCACGCTCGCGCTCGACTGGCGTCCGGACGGCGGGACCAAGGTGCGACTGAATACCTCGTTCAGCGACCGAACCGTCGATCGGGGCCGCCAGCGTCAGCTCGTCGACTATCGGTTTGGCACCAGCCGGATCGACAACACTCCCACCGCGGTGGTGCCGATCCGCACCAGCGGTGACACCTTCACCCAGTTCGTCAGCACGAATTCGTCGCGTCTCGAGCGCCAGGTGCGTGACTTCGGCGAGAGGCAGCGTCTCTTCAATCTCTCGCTGGACGGGGAGCGCCGCGTCGGTGATCTCCTGGCCCGTGTCTACCTCGGGTTCAACGACGGCCGATTTAAGGGGGAGCCCAAGGACACGATCGCGACCTTTCGCTGGGGTGACAATCTCGGGGAGTTTCGTTCCTCCCGCAACAGCTACAGCATTCTGGGTCGGGACGCCAATTTCCCCGACTTCACCACCAGCCGCAGCCGAACCGCCCCGTCCGAGTATGTTTTCTCCTCGGTGGACCGCTCCTCGCTCTCGTATGCTGACGAGGAAATCGCGCTGGGGGGCGACCTCTCGTGGGACCGCGACCTCGGTGGCATGGCCGGCCTCGTGAAGGTCGGGGCCAAGGCCAAGCTGCGTTCGCGCGAGGCTCGCACGACGGACCGCTTCTACGGGAGCCTCGTTTCGGGTACGTACTGGAACCTCGCGGAACTTCGAAGCCCGACCAACGAGCGTATCTACGGCTCGGTCGTGGCTGACTACCGGTCCAAGAGCGTGATCGACGGTCGCTACGACTACGGTTTCTTCATCGACCCGATCAAGGTGCGCGAGGCGACGGAGGTGCTGATCTCGCGGGGACTCATCAACCGCACGACCGATTCGGTCGCGCGCTCTCAGGTCGGATCCTACGACGCGGATGAGGATGTGTACGCGGTTTACGGGCAGGCGCAGTTGCAGCGGGACCGCTGGACCGTGCTCGCCGGCGTGCGGGCGGAGTTCACCGACGCCTCGTTCGCGACCACGGCGGCCGACAGCGTTGGCGGCAACTACGTCAACGCCCGCCCGGTGCGGGGCACGAACGACTACTGGGACGTGATGCCCGGCCTCCATTTGCGTTACGATGCGAGCAAGAAGTGGGTCATCCGCGCCGCAGTCACGACCCCGATCGCCCGGCCCAGCTACCGCCAGCTCAATCCCACCTCGCTGCTCGTCCGGAGCCCGGACGACGCGCTTCTCCCCACGCTGACCGAGGGCGACAGCAAGCTGAAGCCCACCCGTTCGCGCAATGTGGACCTCACGGCCGAGTACTACCTCGGTTCGGTCGGACTCGTCTCGGCCGGGCTCTTCTACAAGGATATGTCCAACAATGTGTATCGGCAGCGGGATACCACCTCGCTGGCCGACGGGACCCTCGTCGAGCGACGCCGCTTCCGCAACGCCGACGGAGCGACGGTTTACGGTTTCGAACTCAGCTACGAGCACCAACTCCGCTTCGGGGACGCGGCGCTCGACGGCTTCAGCGTGTTCGCGAACTACACGAACACCGAGTCGGAGGTCGAGGGTCTCCTCGCGCGTGATCCGGCGAACCCCAACACGTTCATCAAGCGCACGCAGAAGACGCCGCTCTTCGCGCAGGTCGACGACTCCCTGAACGCCGGCCTGTCCTACTCCCGGTTCGGGATCAACGGTCGCATCGCCTACTCGTGGCGGTCGGGTTATCTCCTGTTCAACGGTGTGGACATCAATCCGAAGCTGGACCGCTACCTCGACGCCTACCAGCAACTCGACTTCACCTTGAGCTACCGGTTCCGGTCGCACGTCACCGTGTTCCTGGAGGCGACGAACCTGACAAACCAGCCGGAGCGAGCCTACGACGGTGACCGCAACCTGCGTCCGGATTACGCGGAGTACCGCGACTGGGCGGGGAACGTGGGCATCCGCTGGCGCCTCTGAGGTGCGGGCGGTGGGTTGCCCTGACTGCCGGGCCTCAGGCCCGGCGGGTGGGGCTGCGGAAGACGAGCCAGAGGCCGGCGGCGAACATGGCGAGCGAGTACAGGGTGCCGCGGCTCAGGCCGAGCACGAGTGACGCGTCGGGCTCGCGGAAGACTTCGCACACCACGCGCGCGAAGGCGTAGCCGCAGAGGTATTCCCCGGCAATCCGGCCGGGCTGCCGCGTGAGCAGGTCCGTGCGCCAAAAGCGCCACTGCAGGAGGACAAGGAGGACCAGCCCTTCCAGGAACGCCTCGTAGAGTTGCGACGGGTGTCGGGGGGCGATCAGGTGCGCGGGCAGGCCGGAGTGATCGCTTTGGGGAAAGATCACGGCCCAGGGCACGGTGGTCTCCTTGCCCCAGAGTTCACCGTTGATGAAATTCGCGATCCGGCCGAAGAGGAGGCCAAGCGGGGCGACCGAGGCTACGAGGTCGCCGAGGTGCAGAAAGGACTGCTGGTGGCGCCAGGCGTAGAAGGCCAGCGCCGCGAGCACTCCGACGAGGCCGCCGTGGAACGACATTCCGCCTTCCCAGACCCGGAGAAGGATCGAGGGATCCGCGCGCACGGCGGGGAACTGGTAGAGCAGGAAGTAGCCGATGCGTCCGCCAAGCAGCACCCCGAGGACCAGCGCGACGATGAAGTCGCCCATCAAGGCCGCGGGCAGGCGGGTGCGCCCCGTCAGTGCGGCACGACGCATCAGGAACCATGCCCCCACGAACCCGAGCACGTAGGCGAGTCCGTAGTAGCGGATGCCGAACGTATCGGAGAAGCGGATCAGGAACGGGCTGAGGTCGTGGATCCAGTTCGGGGAGTGCATCGTCGGCAGCGGTCCCGGAGCGCCGCTTCAGCGTTTACCCGGGCCGCCCGATGGCTTCTCAGGCCGGGGGAACCGACGCGACAAAAAACGCGGCGGCGCGCCGCGGAAACAGCCTTGCACCGCCCGCGGGCGTCGGGCGGAATGAAGCGTCCATGGCCGCCTTGAGACGCACGCCGCTCTATGACTTCCACGTGGCCCGCGGAGGGCGGATGGTGGACTTCGCGGGGTGGGAGATGCCGGTGCAGTACCGCAGCATCCTCGAGGAGCACCGCGCCGTCCGGCGCGCGGCCGGGCTGTTCGACGTATCCCACATGGGCGAGGTGGAGGTCTGCGGACCGGGCGCTCGCGCCTTCCTCGATTACTTGCTGACTAACGACGTCGGGCGGCTCGCCCCCGGGGGGGCCTTGTACTCGCCGCTGTGCGAACCGTCCGGCGGGGTCGTCGACGATCTGCTGGCGTACCAGCGCGGGGCGGAGGACTACCTTCTCTGTGTCAACGCAAGCAACCTCGCCAAGGACGTGGCCTGGATCCGGGATCAGGCGGCTGCGACGTCCGCGGCGGTCGAGATCGTCGACGTCTCGGAGGCTTGGGCGCTTCTCGCCCTGCAGGGTCCGCTGGCGGAGCGCCTGCTCCAACCGTTGACCGGGGCGAAGCTGGGATTGATCCGTCCGTTCCACTTCGCCGAGGCGACGATCGCCGGCGTCCTCTGCCTCGCGAGCCGGACCGGGTACACCGGAGAGGACGGCTTCGAACTCTATCACGCCCCGTCGGATTCCGTCGCGCTGGCCGAGGCCCTGTTGGCCGCGGGCGCTCCGCAGGGGCTTGAACTGTGCGGCCTGGGAGCCCGGGATTCCCTGCGGCTCGAGGCCGGTTATCCCCTCTACGGGCACGAACTTTCGTCGGAAATCTCGCCGTTGGCGGCCGGGATTGGCTGGACCGTCAAGCTGGGCAAAGCCTCGGACTTTGTCGGCCGCACCGCGTTGACGGCCGAGAAGGCCGCCGGTTCGCCCCGCCGGGTGGTGCACTTCCGGACGGGTGACCGTCGCATCGTGCGGCCCGACACCGTCGTGTGCACGGAGGATGGCGCGTCCGTGGGGCGGGTGTTGTCCGGTACGCTGTCTCCGATCCTCAACGGGGCGATCGGTTCGGCCCTCGTCTCGACGGCCTTCGCGAGCGCGCCGCTGTTCGTCGACATCCGCGGCACCCGACTGCCGCTGCGGGTTGTCCGGCCGCCGCTGGTGGCGCGGGCCAGTCCGTAGGCTCGGCCGTTTTTCCGCAGCCGACCGGCCGCTTCCTTCCCGCCTTCCCCTTACCCCTCTTCGCATCATGAGTTCGATCCCTCAGGACCGCCACTACGCCAAGTCTCACGAATGGGCCAAGCCCGAGCCCGATGGCACGTTGCTCGTCGGCATCACCGACTATGCCCAAGCCGCGCTCGGCGACATCACCTACGTGCAACTGCCGAAGGCGGGAGCGACGCTCGCCGCCGGGGCCGTGTTCGGGGTGGTGGAAAGCGTCAAGGCCGCCTCCGATCTCTACGCGCCGGCGGGTGGCACCGTTGTTGAGGTGAACGCCACGCTCGAGTCCGCGCCGGAAACGGTCAATCAAGACCCCTATGCCCGCGGTTGGATGCTTCGGCTGCGCCCCACCGGCGCCGGTGCCTCCGGGCTCATGGACGCTGCCACCTACGGAGCCACGCTCGCCTGATCACCCCGGCCGCCCCCGATGTTTCCCGCCGCCCCGATAACCCGCACCCGGTTCTGGTCCAGCGTTGCGCTCTCGCTCCTGCTCGCCGCGGCCGGCTGCCGGAAACCGGACGCCGCCCCCGCCGCCAAGAGGCCGGGAGGGGCGACGGGCCGCGTCCAGCCCGTCGAGGTGACCACCGTGGTGCGGCGCGATCTCGTCGAATCGCTCACCGTGGTCGGCTCGGTGGCTCCCAATGAGTCGGCGGACATGCGCGCCGAGATCGCGGGCCTCGTGCGGGGCATCTACTTTGAGGAGGGGCAGACGATCCGGCGCGGCGATGTGCTCGTGAAGATCGACGACGCCGAGCTGCGCGCACAACTGGCGCAAGCCGAGGCCCGCTTCCAGTTGGCGACCCTGAACCTCGAGCGCTCGGAGAACCTCCGCAAGACGCAGTCGACCACGCAGGCGGACTACGACCGCGCGCGGACGGAGTTTGCCTCTTCCAAGGCCGACCTCTCCGTCCTGCGGCTGCGCTTGGAGAAGACCGAGGTCAAGGCGCCCTTCGACGGCGTGGTGGGGGCGCGATCGCTGTCGCCCGGTGACTACGTCACCAATCAGACTCCGATCACCACCATCGACGACCTCTCGCGTCTCAAAATCGAGTTCCAGATGCCGGAGCGTTACCTCTTCAAGGTCCAGCCCGGCACGCGGATCGCCGTCTCCTCCCGCTCGCTCGGCACGGATCAGGTCGTGCAGGGCGAAGTCTACTTCGTCAGTTCCGTCATCGACCGCGCGACGCGGTCGAGCACGGTCAAGGGCCTGCTCAGCAACCCACCGCCGAGCCTCAAGCCCGGAATGTTCGCCAATATCGAGGTGGTGCTGGAGGTCCGCTCCGGCGTGCTGACGGTGCCGGAGGGAGCCATTCTCACCACCGCGGTCGGCTCGAGCGTCATCGTCGCCCGCGGTACCGGGCCCGAGCGGACCGCGGAGTTCGTGCGCGTGAACCTCGGCCTGCGCTCCCGGGGTCTTGTGGAGGTCACCCCCACGGGTGCCGCGCTTGACGAGAAAAGCGAGGTCGTTGCCTCAGGGGTGGGAGGGCTGATCCTCTTTCCCGGAGCGAAGCTGCTGCCCCGCCCGCTCAAGGCGGAGTTCCGCGTCGGGGAGTGATCCCCGCGCCCCCCCGCCCATGATCCTGTCCGATCTCTCGATCAAGCGTCCGGTCATCTGTCTTGTCGCTTCGATCCTGATCCTCCTCGTCGGCGGACTCTCGTTCCGGAATCTCCCGGTCCGCGAGTATCCGATGACCGACATCCCGGTTATCTCGGTGGAGACCTTCTATCCCGGTGCCTCGGCGGAGGTGGTCGAGTCAAAGATCACGGAACCCCTCGAGAAGGAGCTCTCGGCGATCGATGGCATCCGGCTGATGCGCTCGAGTTCGACTGAGGCGCAGTCGCGCATCACCCTCGAGTTCCTGCTCGGCCGCAATCTGGACGAAGCGGCGAACGACGTCCGCGACCGCGTCAGCCGGGCGCGCGGCAATCTTCCGCAGGAGGCGCGCGAGTCGCAGGTCTCGAAGGTCGAGGCCGACTCGAACCCGATCCTGTCGATGTCCTTCACCTCGGAGAAGTACTCCCGGTTGGAACTCTACGACTTCGCGGACCGCCTGGCGGTGCAGCGGTTGCAGACCGTGCCCGGTGCGGGATCGGTGCTCATCCGCGGGCCACGCTACACGATGCGGCTCTGGGTGGATTCGGACCGGCTCGCCTCCTACGCCCTGACCGTGGCGGACATTGAGTCGGCCCTTCGGCAGCAGAACGTCGAGATCCCCGGCGGGCGGATCGAGTCGGTGGCGCGGGAGTTCACCGTCCGCGTGCAGGGCAACATGGCGGAGGTCGCGGACTTCGAGAACCTGGTGCTCGCGGTGAAGGGCGGCTATCAGGTGAAGTTCCGCGACGTTGGTCGGGTCGAACTCGGAGCCGGGATCAACGACGCGCGCAGCGAGTCCTTCTTCAAGGGCCAGCCGGCGGTGGGCGTGCAGGTGTTGCGTCAGTCCCAGGCGAACCTTCTCGACGTCTCGCGGGCGATCAAGGCGATGATCCCGCTGATCCGGGCGGAGCTGCCGGAGGGTGTGACCCTGACGCTTTCTTACGACACCAGCATCTTCGTGGAACGATCGGTGCAGGAAGTGTACCGCACCCTGATTGAGGCGACGGTGCTCGTCATCCTCGTTCTCTTCGTGTTCCTGCGCGACTGGCGCGCAACCCTCATTCCGCTGCTGGCGATCCCCGTTTCGCTGGTCGGAGCCTTCGCGGTGATGAGCTGGCTGGGCTTTTCGCTCAACGTCCTGACCCTGCTGGCGCTGGTGCTGGCGGTCGGGCTCGTGGTCGACGACGCCATTGTCATGCTCGAGAACATCTACCGCCGGATCGAGTTGGGGGAGCGACCGATCGCGGCGGCGGTGCACGGCGCCCGGCAGGTGGCGTTCGCGGTGATTGCGACGACGCTCACCTTGGCGGCGGTGTTCGTGCCGGTGGCGTTCCAGTCGGGTCAGACCGGTCGCCTGTTCTACGAATTCGGATTCACGCTGGCGATCGCGGTGCTGGTGTCGGCGTTCGTGGCCCTGACGCTGACGCCGATGCTGTGTTCGCGCATGCTGGCGGCGAAGCGCGATGAGCGCGGTGCGGTGCGGCATGGCTGGCTCTATCGGAAGACGGAACCCGCCTTTGCGTGGCTGAACGCAGTCTACGCCGCGTCGCTGCGCGGATCGCTGCGTGCCAAGGCTCCGGTGCTGCTCTTCGCGCTCCTGTTCGCGGCCCTCGGTCCCTGGCTCTACACGAAGCTGCAGCGCGAACTGATTCCGCTGGAGGACCGCGGCATCTTCACCGCGCAGTTCGTCCCGCCGGTGGGGGCGACCCCGTTCTACTCGATCACCTACTCGTGGGAGATGGAGCAGATCATCCTCGGCATCCCGGAGGTCGAGCGCACCTTCCACCGCGCCGGTGAAGGCCGGGCCTTCATTTTCGCCACCCTGAAGCCGTGGGAGGAGCGCTCGCGCAAGACTCAGGAAGTCATCGAGGAAGTCCGGCGGGCCTTCGCCGCGAAGATCACGGGTGGGCAGGCCTTTCCGACGCCGATCCGCCCGCTCGGAAACCGTCGAGACCTCCCCGGACTGCAGATGGTCCTGCAGGGCGCGGATTTCCCGACCCTGCAGAAGGCGGGGGCCGCGTTTCTCGAGGAAATGCGGACCAGTGGGGTGTTCGTGCAACCGCGCGTCGATCCACAGCCGACCAAGCCGCAGATTGAGGTCCGGATCGATCGCGCCAAGGCGGCCGACCTCAAGGTCCCGGTGAGCGAGATCGCGAACACGCTTGAGACCCTCATGGGTGGCAAGCGCGTCACCCAGTTCCAGCGTGGCAACCAGCAGTACGACGTCGTCATCCGGGTCGAGGACGAGAAGCGGGTGACGCCGGCCGACCTCGGCAGGCTGTACGTCCGCTCGCGCGACGGGCAGTTGGTGCAACTGGTGAATCTGGTGACCTACGATGAGGCGGTGGTGCCGGAGAGTTACCCGCATTTGAACCGGATGCGCTCGGTGACGGTCTCCGGCCAATTGGCCCCGGGTCGGACGATGGGTGACGGCATCGCCTTCATGGAGGCGAAGGCGGGCGCGATCCTTCCGCCGGGCTACCGGTACACGTGGGATGGGGAGACGCGGGACTTCGTGGAGAGCACGAGCGACACCTTCATGCTCTTCGGCCTCGCGCTCGTCTTCACCTTCCTGATCCTCGCGGCGCAGTTCGAGTCGTGGGTGCATCCCATCACGATTTTCAGCGGCATCATCCTCGCGATCTCAGGCGGGCTCATCGTTCTTTACAGCACCCGCTACTGGGGACCGGCGATGACGGATAACCTCTTCTCCCGCTTCGGGCTGATCATGCTGATCGGCCTCGTGGCGAAGAACGGCATCCTCATCGTCGAGTTCGCCAATGAACTCCAACTGGCCGGGCGCAGCGCGGCGGACGCGGCTTACGAGGCGGCGACCCTCCGCTTTCGCCCCATCCTCATGACCTCCATCGCGACGGTCCTGGGCGCCGTGCCGATCGCGTTCGCGACCGGGGCCGGGGCGGAGACCCGCAACCCGATGGGCCTCGTGATTGTGGGCGGGCTGTCGCTGGCGACGGTGATCTCCCTCTTCGTGGTGCCAGCGGTGTACATCCTCATCGACCGTGCGGTCGTGTGGGTGACCGGGCACGGCAGCGCGCACGGCCTGCGGAAGGCGCAGGAGATCGAGCGCGAGACCGCCCGCGAAGAAGGCCAAGCGGAACCGGCGCGCTGAGCCCGGGCGCGGGAGCCGCGCGGCGCCGGCCTAGGTCTTCCCGGCGCGCTCCGCCTTGCGGCGCTCGGTCGAGGCCAGGATCCGCTTGCGCAGCCGGAGGTTCTTGGGCGTCACCTCGACGAATTCGTCGGCGGCGATGTACTCAATGGCGCGCTCCAAGGACAGCTTCGTCGGAGGCGTCAGCTGGATGCCCTTGCCTTCGCCCTGCGAACGGAAGTTGGTGAGCTGCTTGGCGCGGACGGCGTTGACCTGGATGTCCTCGTTGCGCGGATTCTCGCCCACGATCATGCCCTCGTAGACCTCCTCGCCGGGACCGACGAAGAGTTTGCCGCGTTCCTGCACCATCTCGAGCGCGTAGGCCGTGGTCAGGCCCGGGTCGGTGGCGATGATCGTGCCCGACAGGCGGGTCAGGACCTCGCCCGCGTACGGACCGTACTCCTTGAAGAGGTGACTCATCACCCCGCGGCCGCTGGTGGCGTTGACCACATCGATTTCCAGGCCGATGAGTCCGCGGGTGGTGATCGTGGCCTCGATCATGGTGGAGTGGGGGAGCTTCTCCATGTTGGTCATCAGACCGCGCCGGTTGGCGAGGTTCTGCATGATGGAACCCACGCATTCATCGGGGACTTCGATCCAGACGGTCTCGTAGGGCTCGAGACGCTGACCGTTCTCGACGCGCTCGATGACGGTTGGGCGGGAGACGAGGAGCTCGAAGCCCTCGCGGCGCATCGTCTCGACGAGGACGGCGATCTGCATGGCGCCGCGGGCCTTCACGTTGTTGACGCCGGCCTTTTCGCTGTCCTCGACGTGGATCGAGACGTTGGTCTTGAGCTCGCGGAACAGACGCTCGCGCAGTTGGCGGGACGTGACGAGCTTGCCCTCCTTGCCGACGAGCGGGCCATCGTTCACGCAGAACTGCATTTCCAGCGTCGGCGGATCGATCTGCGCGAAGGGCAGCGCGTGTCCCGCCTCCTCGATGGTCAGGGTGTCGCCGATGTCGACATCCTCGAAGCCGGCGAGGCCGACGATGTTGCCGGCGACGGCGTTGTCGCTCTCGCGGGTGCCGAGACCGGTGAATTCGAAGACCTTGGAAATCTTGGCCCGGACCCGCTGCCCGGTCGCGTGGCGGATGACGAAGACCGGGTCGCCGACCTTCACCTGGCCCCCGAGGATCTTGCCCACGGCGATACGGCCGACGTAGTCGCTCCAGTCGATGTTCGACACGAGCATGTGGAACGGCTCCGACGGCTTCGCGAACGGCGGCGGGACGTGGTCGAGGATGGTCTCGAACAGCGGCGTCATGTCCTTCCGCTCGTCACCGAGGTGGTACATCATGTAGCCGTCGCGGCCGGAGCCGTACACGACCGGGGCATCGAACTGCTCCTCGGAGGCGTTGAGCTCGAGGAGGAGCTCCAGCACCTTGTCGTACATCTTCTTCGGGTCGGCGTTGTCGCGGTCGATCTTGTTGATGACCAGCACGACCTTGAGCCCGTGGGCGAGGGCCTTGCGCAGCACGAAGCGCGTCTGGGCCTGGGGCCCGTCGTAGGCATCGACGACGAGGAGCACGCCATCGACCATGCGGAGGGCGCGTTCGACCTCACCGCCGAAGTCGGCGTGGCCGGGGGTGTCGACGATGTTGATCGTCTTGTCGCGCCAGTGGACGGACGTGTTCTTCGCCTTGATCGTGATGCCCTTCTCCTTCTCGAGGTCCATCGAGTCCATGACGCGCTCCTCGACCTGCTGGTTGGCCCGGTAGACCCCGCCTTCCTTGAGCAGTTTGTCGACGAGGGTGGTCTTCCCGTGGTCGACGTGGGCGATGATGGCGATGTTGCGGATGTTCTGGTTCATGGGACGGCGCGGAGCGGCGACTCGAAAAACCGAAGACCGTGCGGCCCGCCCGGGGGATTGGCAAGGCGGAAGGCGGGGCCGGAGCGTGCCATTCCGGTCGCGAAATCCCAGCCCCGGCCGAATTCACCGCAAGGTGCTTGCAAGGTCTGCACCGTGCCGGTGGCGTCCGCGATCCGCGCCCGCACCGTGTCCGGGGCTGAAAAAGAGAAGGCCCCGGGACCTTGCGGTCCCGGGGCCAAACTTGGGAGTGGGCGTTCGCCACGCGCTCTTCCCCGTCGCACACCTTGGGCGCTCTCGCTTTCGCGGGCGGTGTGCTTCCCGACGCCACTCCGTGCGGCAGCGCACGGCTGTCGGTCTCATGGCGGGACCGTCCCGTCCCTTGCGGGGTGGGATTTTGAGTGAGGCCTCTGCGCCCAGATCGTACGTTCCCTGCCGGGAACGGCTCGCCGGACGAGGTGCTGACACGCCTGCAACTTGGTTGTTTCGCGTCGGCACCGTGCTCGCGGGGACGGCCCCGGCTTTTGGCCGGGCGTTGGCCCCGTGCTACGGGTCTAGCCTCTTAACTCTCAGGCTGCTTTCGGACTTGCAGTTGGGTGACGCCGGTTGGCGACGCCGCCCCAAACGAAGGAGGTTTCGCGGGCTTTGCCGGGCCCGCTCGCTCCCCGCATCCACGTCGTCCTTGCGCGCCTCGCTCTGTGAGGAGGAGGCCTTCTGGCGGGGGGATCCCGCCGGACAACGCACATGCGTGCTGGTCTGCGCAGTAGCAGCCGTAACCCTCTGGGTAACTGCGTCGGCTCACGGATCGAAACGGTCCGTGAACCTGACTCGGCGCGGGGGCGGTTTCTGCTTCGCTCCTGGCCGCACAGCTCCTGATTCGTGGCAACTGGCACGGTCACGACACCGTCCAGAGGAGCTGGTGATATGTGCCTGTGGAGGCGCTTGCGCACCCCCGAGGGGAAGAAGGCACCAGCTGCCTCCCTCCGTTCCCCGGTCACCCGGGATTATCCCAGTCGCCCTGCGGCGGGTTTTTCATGCCGCCGTGGTCTCGACTGTTCTATCAAGGAACAAGGCAATCCATGTCCGGACCCCAAAAAATGGAAAGAAAAAAATGACGTAAGTTGTTCACTAAGAAAGCACTTGTGCGTATCTTGTGAATAACGTTGTTCACCGGTTATTCACCGGCGGGCGAACGGTCCCCGCACTCTGGAAAGCGCGACTTGCCAGCGAGATAGGGGAGGCGATTGTGTGGCCGTTGGCATGGATCCACGTGCGCTCCCGATTTACGAGTTGGAGACCCGCATCCTCGACGCTGTCCGGCGCGAGGGGCGGTTGATCGTGCAGGCGCCGACCGGCTCGGGAAAATCGACCCAGTTGCCCAAGATGCTGCTCGCCGGAGGGGTGCTGGGAGAGCGTGGCGAGGTCGTCGTGCTCCAGCCGCGGCGACTGGCCACGCGGCTCCTCGCCCGTCGGGTGGCCGAGGAACTGGACTCTCCGCTCGGGGGCGTCGTGGGCTATCAGATCCGGCTGGAATCGCGGGTGGGACCGGCGACGCGCATCCGCTTCGTCACGGAGGGGGTGCTCCTGCGGCAGATGAGCGCTGACCCGCGGTTGCGCGGGGTGAGCGCGTTGGTGTTCGACGAGTTTCACGAGCGGCACCTGTACGGGGACATCTCGCTGGCGCGGGCGCTGCAGATTCAGCGCTCCCTCCGGCCGGATCTGCGCATTATCGTGATGTCAGCGACTCTCGACGCGGGCGCGTTGCGCGGGTACCTCGCGCCGTGCGAGGTGTTCGTCTCGGAGGGGCGTACGCATCCGGTGCGCGTGGAATACCTCCCGCGCTCCATCGATACGTCCGGCGAGGCGGTCTGGGACGCGGCCGCGCACGAATGTGAGCGCTTGGCGGCGCAGACGGCGGGTGACCTGCTGGTCTTCATGCCCGGTGCCTATGAGATCAGCCGCACGGTGCAGGCGATCCAGGGGCTCCGGGGGCTCCGCGACTGCGTGGTGCTCCCGCTGCACGGCGAGTTGCCGACCGAGGCGCAGGACCGGGCGGTCGCGCGCACGGAGACGCGCAAGATCATCGTCTCGACCAATGTCGCGGAAACCTCGCTGACGATCGACGGGGTGACTTCGGTGATCGACAGCGGCCTCGCCCGGATGGCGCGCTTTGACCCTCATCGCGGCATCAACACGCTGTTGGTAGAGAAGATTTCGGCGGCGAGTGCGGACCAACGGGCGGGCCGCGCCGGGCGCACCGCCCCCGGCGTGTGCGTGCGCCTCTGGACGGAGCGCGAGCACGCGCAGCGCGCGCCCCAGGAAATTCCCGAGGTGCGGCGCCTCGACCTCGCGGAGGTGGTGCTGACCCTCAAGGCGAGCGGGATCACGGACGTTGCCGGCTTTCCGTGGCTGGAGTCGCCCGACCCCAAGGCGCTGGCCCGGGCCGAGGCGCTGCTCGTCGACCTCGGTGCCGTGACATCGACCGACGCGACCTCCGGCGGCGGGGAAATCACGGATCTCGGGCGCAAGATGCTGCGGTTCCCGGTCCATCCGCGCTACGCCCGCATGCTGCTGGAGGCGGACGCCCGCGGCTGCGTCCGATCCGTCGCGCTGATGGCGGCGCTGACCCAGGGGCGGAACTTTCTTCTGCGCGGCGTGACGCGCGACGTGGAGGATGCGCGCGAGGAGGTGCTCGGAACGGAGACCGAAAGCGACTTTTTCCTCCTCATGCGGGCGTGGCGCTACGCCGACGCGGCGCGCTACTCCGTCGAAGCGTGCCGCCGCCTCGGCATCCACGCGCAGGGCGCGCGTCAGGTCGGGCCGCTCTTCGAGCAGTTCCTCGACATTGCCGGCAAGGAGGGACTGGACGTGAGCGAGCGCCGGGTCGATGGCGCCGCCGTGCGCCGCTGCGTGCTGGCGGGGTTCTCCGACCAGGTCGCGCGCCGCCTCGATGCCGGGATGCTGCGCTGCGAGTTGGTTCACCAGCGGCGCGGACTCCTGGCCCGCGAGAGCGCGATCCAGCGCAGCCCGTTGCTCGTCGCCGCCGAGATCAGCGAGGTCGAGGGACGCGGAGGCGAGGTGAACGTGTTGCTCTCGCTCGCGACCGCGGTGGAGGAATCCTGGCTGAAGGAGCTGTTTCCGGCGGATTACCGCGAGACCCGCGGAGTCGTTTATGACGAACAGGCCAAGCGGGTCGTCTCGCGCCGCGAGCGGCGCTTCCGCGACCTCGTGCTCGAGGCCCGCGCTTCCTCGGACGAGGCGCCGCTGAGCGACGCGGCCGCCCTGCTGACGCGGGAGGTGCTGGCGGGGCGCGTCAAGATCGACGCCTGGGATGAATCCGTGGAGCAGTGGATCGTGCGCGTGAACCGCCTGGCGGAGTGGTTCCCGGAACTGGAGGTGAACCCGCTGACGGACGCGGACCGGGCGACGCTGATCGAGCAGATCTGCTACGGCGAACTCGGCGCCCGCGCGGTGAAGGAGAAGGAAGTCATGCCCACCCTGCGCGACTGGCTGACGGCGGAGCAACTGGCGGTCCTCGACGAGTACCTGCCGGAGAAGGTGACGATGGCGAACGGTCGGCGCTCGCGGATCCGGTACGCCGCGGAAGGGCCGCCGATTCTCAGCGCCCGGATCCAGGAACTCTACGGCGTCGAAGGCCGCTTTACCCTCGGACACGGCCGGGTGCCCGTGACGATTGAGGTGCTCGCGCCGAACCATCGGCCGATCCAAGTGACCGAGGACCTCACGCGCTTCTGGAGCGAGATGTACCCGAAAGTGCGCGCCGAGCTCTCGCGACGCTATCCGCGGCACGAGTGGCGCTAGGGCCCGTCACTCCGGACGAGATGCGAGGCGAGCCTGGACGGCGGCGGCAAACTGATCGACGGCTGCGTCATGGCGCGCCCGCAGTTCGTCGTGAAGGGTTAGCAGACCCTCGGTTGTGACCCGCACCTGTTCATCGGTGGAATAGACGCCTTGGTGGATTTCGGTGGCGCCGAGGACGGAGAGGACGGGCTTGAGGGCGTAGTCGATGGCGAGGAGGTGGGCCAGCGTGCCGCCGGTCGCGAGTGGCAGCACCACCTTCCCCCGCAGGGCATGCTGTGGCAGGATGTCGAGGAAGCCCTTCAGAGCCGCGGTGTAGGACGCCTTGTAGATGGGCGTGCTGACGACCACGCCGGCCGCGGCGGCGAGTGATTGCTTGGCCGCAGTGAACGCGGGGCTGTCCCAGCGGCCGAAGATGAGATCCTCGGCGGGAAAGTCGCGCACGCTGACGATCTCGGTGGATAGTCCGGCGCGTTCGAGCGACTCGGCGGTGGCGCGAAGGATGGCGACGGAGCGGGAGGTGGCGGATGGGCTGCCGGAGAGGAGGAGGACGTCGGGCATGGCGGCGGTGGTTTCCCATTCAAGCAGGCCCGCTGCCCATGTCGAGGTCCGGAGGGCCGGAGCAACGGTTGCCGATTGCGGTCCGGTGCGGCCTGAATCAGGCTTACGACGGAGATTTTCCCCCCTCGATGGCCCCCGACGCCCCCGGTCCTTGCTCCGCTTCTTCCCCCGTCGCTCCCGTCAGAGCGGCGAGGGGTGCGTCCCGGTCGTCGGACGATGCGCGCTACATGGGCATCCGCCGTTCCGAGAATCTGCCGCGTCGGCTGTGGGTGGCGGCGCCACTGACCCTTGGCGTCGTCTATCTCTCGATGGGAGGCTGGCTGCCCGCGGCGCTCCGGCCGGAGACGTGGGTGCCACACGGCCTGAACGGGTGGCTGCAGTGCCTTCTTACCGCCCCGGTCTTTCTGTGGTCGGGCGCCCCCTTCATCCGGCGCTGGGCGGTTTCGATCGTGGAGCGCGACACGAACATGTTCACTCTCACCGTCACCGGCACGGGGGCGGCGTTCGGATTCAGTGTCCTCGCCCTGCTTTGGCCGGACCTGATTCCCCTCGCGATGCGCGCCGGCGCGCACGCGCCGTACTATTTCGAAGCGGCGGCGGTGATCACGACGATCGTCCTCGCGGGGCAAGTGGTGGAGCGGCGCAACTACGAAAAGACCGGGGCCGCGGTCCGGGCGCTGTTGGATCTTTCGCCGCCGCAGGCGCGGCGCGTGACGGACGCGGGTGAGGAGATGATCCCCTGGTCGGAGGTTGCCGTTGGCGATCTTCTCGCGGTGCGTCCGGGCGAGCGGGTCCCCGTCGATGGCCGGATGACGGACGGCACGTCGGCGGTCGACGAATCGATCATCACCGGCGAGTCCATGCCGGTCGACAAGAAGCCGGGCGATGCCGTGATCGGCGGCACGATGAACCTGCTCGGGGCCTTCCGGCTGCGGGCGGAGCGGGTGGGGGAGGACACGATGTTGAGCCAGATCGTGCGTCTGGTGGAGCAGGTGCAGGAGGACGACGCTCCGTTGGCGCGGCTGGCGGACCGGGTGAGCGCATGGTTTGTGCCGGTGATCCTCGCGGTGGCGGTCGTGACCCTGGTCACCTGGGGATTTCTTGGGGGCGACTCCGGATGGATCACGGGTGGGATGGCGGCCGTCTCGGTGCTGATCATTGCGTGTCCCTGTGCGCTTGGGCTGGCGACGCCGACGGCGATTATTGCGGCGACGGGGCATGCGGCGCGGCGCGGCATTCTCTTCAAGGGTGGGGCGGTGCTGGAGCGGACGGCGGCGCTGGATACGGTGGTCTTTGACAAGACGGGAACCCTGACGCGGGGCCAGCCGGTGCTGCGCCGGGTGGAGGTCGTCGGAGGCGGCGACGCCGCCGACGACGTCCTGCGCGTGGCAGCGGCGGTCGAGAGTCTTTCGGAGCATCCGCTGGCTCGCGCGGTGGTCGAGGGCGCGCGGCGGCGTGGACTGTCGTGGTCGCCGGCGGGTGACTTTCAGGCGGTTCCCGGTCGCGGACTTCGAGCATCGGTGGACGGAAAATCGGTCCGGATCGGCACGGCAGCGTGGCTGGGCTCTGAAGGCGTGGCGACGGATTCCGCCGAGGCGACCGTCGAAGCGCTGGTGGAGTCGGGCTGCACGCCGCTGGTGCTGGCGTCCGACGGTCGGGTCGTGGGGATTCTGGGCGTCGCGGATGAGCTGCGGGCGGAGGCGAAGTCCGCCGTGGCGGCGCTGCAACGGCTCGGCGTGGAGGTCGCGCTGCTGACGGGTGATCGGCGAACGGTGGCGCGGGCGCTGGCGACCGAGGTCGGGATCGCCTCGGTGCACGCGGAGGAGTTGCCCGACGGGAAGCTTGCCCGCATCGAGGAGCGGCGGCGGGCGGGGAGGATCGTCGCGATGGTGGGAGACGGGATCAATGATGCCCCGGCGCTGGTCCGTGCAGATGTGGGCTTCGCGCTGCGCAGCGGCACCGAAGTGGCGGCCGAGGCGGCGGACGTCATGGTGCTGAGCGGCGACCTGCGGAGTGTGGCGGAGGCGGTGGGCCTCGCGCGGCGCACGCTGCGGATCATCCGGCAGAATCTCTTCTGGGCCTTCGCTTACAACCTTGCCGGGGTGCCGTTGGCGGCGGGTCTCTTCCATGCGACGTTTGGCTGGATGCTCACCCCGGTGTACGCGGGGGTGGCGATGTCGCTCAGTTCCCTCTTTGTCGTGTCGAACAGCCTGCGACTCGCCTTCCGTCCGGGTCAGGGGGCAGGTGGCTGACGCCGCCGGCGAACCATGGACGGAGGACTTACACGTTTCGGCTCCTCAATCCGCTCGGGGACTTTGGGTTGGCGGCGACTGAGGGACAGAAGGGGTGCAACTTTCGGTGGTCCTTGGGGGTTGATGACGATGAACCACGATGTTTCCCCCGTGCGACCTGACTCCACGGAGCTGACCGCTCCAGACTTCACCACGTTCATGAGATGCTACCAGGACATGGTATATTCCACGGCCGTGCGGGTGGTTGGTAACGCGGCGCAGGCTGAGGACATCTCCCAGGAGGTGTTCATTCGCGCCCACTCCCGGTTCGAGGATCTGGGGCGGAGTCCCACGGCGGGCGGCTGGCTGAAGACGGTGGCGATGAATCTCTCGATCAATCACGTGCAGCGTTATCGGAAGCGGTGGAGCTTCTTCTCGGAACTGGGACGCTCGCGTGACGGCGAGGCGGAGGACCGCCCGGTGGAATTTGCTGACGAATGGCAGGATCCCCTCCTGAGCTCGGCGGCGGAGGAACGCCGCGCGCGGGTGGATCAGGCGCTCGAGCAACTGCCGGCGCATCAGCGCGTGCCGCTGGTGCTCTTCCACTTCGAGGAGATCCCGTACGACGAGATCGCGCGGCGGCTCGGGGTGTCGCTGGCCAAGGTAAAGACCGACATCCTCCGCGGCCGCGCCGCGCTTGCCCGTCTGCTCAGTCAAGAGTCGCAACCGGAAGACGCCCTTTTCCCATGAATCCTGCCGATCCTGATCATCGCCACGTCAAGTTGGAGGCGGATGTCCATCGCCTGGCCCGATCGCTTCCGCTCCGCTCCGCGCCCGCTTCCCTCGAAGCCCGGGTGCTGGCCGCGGTCGCGGCGCAGCGGGGGGCACGCCGCGTCCGCGGCTTCGAGTCGTGGTCTCCCGTGATGCGCGTCGCGTTTCTCGGAGCGGCCCTCGGCTTCGCGGTGGCCTCGGTCTGGTTGCTCCTGCCGGTGCCATTTGGCGAAGTCTGGACGGCGTTGAGCGATGCGCTGGCCCGGGCCGGAGCCCGGATCACGGCGTTGGGCGATGCGGTCGAGACGCTCGGCCACCTGCTCAGCGGTGCCATGCCCGAGTGGGTGCGCGTGTGGGGACAACTAGCCCTGCTGGCGTTTGGCGCGTTCTATGTGGCGACCCTGGCGGCCGGAGCCGCCGCGTGGCGCTGGTGGCAGGAGGCCGGATCCACCCGGTGACCCGAGTCGGACGTTCTCCCGCCGCATCCGTTTCTAATCTCTCTTTCTCTCCCTTTACCATGAATACACGAATGTCCCTCTTGCTGGCCATGCTGGTGGCGTGGTCCACCAGCGCGTTGCGGGCTGACACGCCCGCCTCGACCTCGACCACCACCGTGACGGTGGTGGAGATTGGCAGCCCCGATGCGCGGGCGCAGGTTCCGGCGGCGCCGCCGGAACCTGCGGAGCCGAGCGCTCCGCCCGCCGCCGCGACCTCGGCATCCCCCGACCCGGTCGCGCCCTCGGTTCCCGAAGCGCCGAAGGTCGATCCGGCTGAACCCGCGTCCACGGCAAAGGCAGAACCTCCCCCCGTGCCGGCCGTCCCATCCGAGCCGTCGGCTGACGCCGCCGCGCCGCAGCGGGAGACGTCCTCGACCGCGTCGACCTCGCGACGGACGAAGCGTCAGCCGGAGAAGCCGCCGCTCGTGGCGTTCAACCGCGACATTACGCTCCGAGCCGACGATCATCGCGCCGCCGTCGTGGTCATTGGAGGTTCCGCGACGGTGGAAGGGAAGGTGGATGAAGCCGTGGTGGCGATTGGCGGCGACGTGATCGCCCGTGGCCCGGTGGGCGACGCAGTGGTCGCGATCCTGGGCAATGTCACGCTCGACGCAACGGCCGTGCAGGCCATGGCGGTGGGAGGCGGGGTGGAGCTGGGGCCCAAGGCCGACGTGCGGGAGGTGGTTGCGATCGGCGGTCCGATTGAGAAGGACGAGAACGCCCGCGTTTCGGGGAGCGTGGCGGAGGTGGCGTTCGCCGACGCGATGCCGGACTACAGTGGCCTGCGGGCATGGGTGCGCCATGCCTTCTTCCTCGGCCGACCACTGGCGTTTCACCCGGACTTGGTCTGGGCGTGGATGATCGCGATGGTGGTGTTGGGCCTGTACATCCTGATCGCGCTGCTCTTTCCCCGGCCGGTTTCGGCATGCGTCGAGACCCTGGAGCAGCGTCCCGGTGGCACGCTGCTCGCCGCCTTGCTGGCGGGTTTGCTCAGCCCGGTGCTGATGGTCCTCCTGTCGATCACGGTCGTCGGCCCGGTCGTGTTCATGGGTGCAATGCTGCTGGCGTTGCTGGTGGGCAAGACGGCGCTGCTGGCGTGGGTGGGACGCCGGACGCTGGGCGGGATCACGCTGGGAACGTCGTCGCGGACGGTCGCGGCGGTCGCGCTGGGCGGTGGGATCGTGGCCCTGCTTTACACCGTTCCGTTCCTCGGGGCGTTCCTGTGGCATCTCTCCCTGGGGCTTGGCTTCGGCTTGGCTTCCTACACGGCGCTTCGCGCCCTGCGTTCATCGAATGGTGCGACGGCTGCATCGGCTCCCTCCGCGGGTGGGTCGGCTGGTTTCGCGGCTCCCGCTCCGTCGGCGGCTGCCGTTTCTGACGCGGCGGCCCCGTCGCCGTCCGGGGGACTGAGCCCCGACGGTTCGGCGACCGCGGGACCGCCGGTCGTGCCTCCCAGCGGCGCGGCGGCGCTGGTGCTGGCCGTGCCGTCGGCCCTTCCGCGCGCTGGATTCTGGCTGCGGATGCTGGCGCTCGCGATCGACGCCCTGATTGTGCTGGTGGTCTCCTCCGCCTTCTATGCGCAGCCCGAGCTCTCGCTCGTCCTGCTGGCCGGCTATGGAGCGGTGATGTGGCGGTTCCGTGGCACCACGATCGGCGGGATCGTCTTCGGGATCAAGGTGGTCCGTCTGGATGACCGCCCGGTGGACTGGCCGACGGCGACCGTCCGGGCGCTCGCGTCGTTCCTGTCGCTCTTCGCGGCGGGGCTGGGCTTCCTGTGGATCATCTGGGACCCGGAGCGTCAGGCCTGGCACGACAAGATTGCCGGCACGGTGGTGGTCCGTGTTCCCCGCGGCGTGTCGCTCGTCTGAGCGCGGTGTCCGGCGGCGGGTGGTGCACTTCGACGTTGGCAACCGACACCCGGGTTGCCAGCGTCCTCGGGATGGATCCCGCCAAGCCACTCGTCGGTGTCATCATGGGCAGCACGTCCGATTGGTCGACGCTGGAGCATGCGGCGGCGAAGCTGCAGGAACTGGGCGTCCCGCATGAGTGTCGGGTGGTGAGCGCCCACCGCACGCCGGAGTCGATGTTCGAGTATGCGCGCACGGCGGAGACCCGCGGCCTGCGCGTGATCATCGCCGGAGCCGGCGGTGCCGCCCACCTGCCGGGAATGACGGCCTCCCTGACGACCCTCCCCGTACTCGGCGTGCCGGTGGAGAGTGCGACGCTGAAGGGCGTGGATTCGCTTTACTCGATCGTGCAGATGCCGGGCGGGGTGCCCGTGGCGACCTTCGCGATCGGCAAGCCGGGGGCGATCAACGCGGCCTTGTTCGCCGTCTCGATCCTCGCCGGCACGGATCCCGCGCTGGCGGACCGCCTGCGCACCTTCCGGCAGGAACAGACGAATAAGGTGCTCTCGGCGCAGTTGCCGTAGACCGACGCCCCGCCCGAACCCGGGCGAGGCCGGCGCCTGCTCCCGGCGGCTGGATTGGTCATGACCCGTTTTGCTCTCGTTTCTCCGTCGTTCAATCAGGGTCCCTACCTGCGGGCCTGCGTGGACAGCGTGCTGGCGCAGACTGGAGTGGATCTGGACTACGCGGTGGCCGATGGTGGCTCGACGGACGAGTCGGTCGCGGTGCTCCGCGACTACGGCGACCGGGTCCGCTGGACCAGTGGACCGGATGGCGGCCAAGTACGCGCGATCAACGCCGGCCTGAAGGCGCTCGGGGGGGACATCTGCGGCTACCTGAACAGCGACGACGTACTTGTACCGGGCGCGTTGGCGGCGGTGGCGGAGGCGTTCGCGCGGCACCCGGACGTCGACGTGATCTATGGGCCGGCGTGGTTCATTGACGCCGCGGGGCGGCGGACGCGGCCGTACCCGACGCTCCCGTGGTCGGTGCCTCACCTCGTCGATCATTGCTTTCTGTGCCAGCCGGCGACCTTCTGGCGGCGTCGGGTGCACGAACGCTGGGGCTGGTTCGACCCGGAGTTCGACACCACGTTCGACTACGAATTCTGGCTCCGGCTCGCGCTGGGCGGGGCGGGCTTCCTGCACCTCGAGACGCCGCTGGCGGAGTCGCGGGAGCATCCGGAGACCAAGTCGACACGCGCCCGCGCGAAGGTGTTTGCCGAGATCCGGCGCCTGCAACTGCGGCACCTCGGGTACTGCGGCCGCAACTGGTGGGAGCAGCAGTTGCGTTTCTGGCGCGATGAATCGGGGAACAGGTGGGGACGACTCGTGCCGGGCCGGAAGGACGAGCGCGTGTACGGACTCGCTTGGCTGCCGTACGTCCTGTGGCGACGCCGTCTTGGCGGCCACCTGTTCTATCGCGAGGGCGACTGGCGGGCCTGATCCGGCGGATGGATTGCGCATCGACGTGCCGGGCCTCGCCGAGCCAGCATGGACGAGATGGCCCTGTTGTCGGTCCTGCTTCCTTTCCTGCTGGTGATTGCGCTGGGTGCGTTCCTGGAGCGGCGTCGCTTCTTTGGTCCGGGCTTCATCGCGGGAGCCAACCGCCTCACCTACTGGGTGGGTTTGCCGATGGTGGTGCTGCACAGCCTGGCGACGGCGGAGCACGCGGAGACGGACGTGCGGGGTCTGTTGATCGTCCTGATCGGAGCCACGTTCGCCGGGGTGGCGTTGGCGTGGCTGATCGCGCGGGGGATTGGGGTGGAAGGATCTTCGGTGGGCACGTGGGTGCAGGCAGCGTTCCGCGGCAATCTGACCTTCGTTGGGTTGCCGCTCCTGCTCACGCTCCCGGATGTCCCGCGTACGGCGGCGATTCTCGCGCTCGGGCCGCTGCTGGTGGCTTACAACGGACTTTCGGTGTTGCTGCTGCTGGCGAGCTGGGAGCGATCCGATCAGCCCGCGTGGCGTCTCGCGCTGCGCGAACTCGCGCGCAACCCCATCATCCTCGCGAGCGTCCTCGGTGGTTCGCTGTACCTGCTTGACGTGAGCCTCTGGGGTCCGCTGGAGCGGACGCTCGGGCAGGTCGGTCGGATGGCGGTGCCCTTGGCGCTGCTGTCCATCGGCTCGACGCTGGTGGCGACCCCGCTGCGCGGGAACCTGCGCTCGGCCGTCCTGGCGGCGTGCTTCAAATCGGTGGTTTCCCCGTTGATCGGCCTCGGGCTGGCGCGGCTGGCCCAGCTTGATCCGGGAGCGACCCGGATCGTGCTCCTCCTCCTCGCGTGTCCGACGGCCGGCATCTCCTACACCATGGTGCGGGAACTGGGCGGTGACCAAGCCGTCGCGGCGGCCTCCATCGTGATCAGCACCGGCCTGTCCGCGGTGTCGCTCGCGGTGATCCTGGCGTGGGCCTAGTTGGGCGCGGCCGTCCGCGGCTGCGTGTGGATCGCGGCGCGACACGGCGATCCGGGGCTGGGTCTGCGGCGGAGCGTCCGGGCTCTAGGACCAAGCGTAGTTGAAGCTGATGCTGATGCGCTCGGCGTCGACCCGGTTCTGGGCGACCTCGTGGCGGAGCCAGCTCTCGAACAGCAAGACATGGCCGGCGCGTGCCGGGCAGGTCACGTGGGTGCGGTTTTCCGGTCGCGCCTGGGGCAGCTTCGGCGGGGCCGCCATCAAGCTGGCGAGACGAGGATCCTCGAACTTGAGGCCCGGGCAGCCCTCCGGAGTCGCCACGTAGTAGGTCCCGCTGATGAACGAGAGCGGATGCAGGTGCATCGAATGCGCGGCGGTGGCGGGCATGATGTTCACCCAGCAGTCGGTCATGGCGATGGACCGTCCGCGCAGATCCATGTCGAGCGACTTGGCGTAGGCGCGGACGTGGCGCGTGAGCCGACGTTCGAGCAGGGCGAACGTGCTGGAGAACCCGTGCAGGCGGTTCATCGAGGCATAGCTGGTGTAGCCGCCCGGGTAGTTGCTCGCGGACCAGAGTCGGCCGGCGGCGTCGAAGTCACGCAGGCGCAGGCACTCGTCGTGCAGGTCGGCGTTGAAGCGCCCCGCCCCGGACGGCAGGAGCGGTTCGTCGTAGATGTAGGTGGTGAAGCAGGCGCGGACAGGCATGGAGGAACTCGGCGGCCGCAGTACGACCAGCGGCAAGAGGGAAGGCGGGACGAGGGAGGATCGGAAAGAAGCGGGCCGACGGGTGGGTGAAGCAGGGTGCGACTCAGCGAACGCCACCCATCAGCCGTCGCACCCAGGGCACCAGCGCCCACAGGGCCAGGGTGGCGACGCCGACCCAGAGCGCCTGGCGGAGGAAGAAGTCCGCGAGGTCACTGGGATTCTCAGAGGAGAAGCCGCTGGCCAGCACGCCGGCGAGCTTGTTGCCCAGTGCGGCGGCGAGAAACCAGATGCCCATCACGAGGCCCACCAGCCGGGCCGGCGCCAGCTTGGTCATGGTGGAGAGACCGACTGGACTCAGGAGCATTTCGCCGACGGTCTGGAGAAAGAACAACCCGACCAGCCAACCCGGCCCCACCTTGCCCTCTGCGGTGAGCTTGGCGGCGGGAACCATCCACAGAAACGACAACCCGACGCAGAGCAGGCCCAGCACGAACTTCATCGGGCTCGAAGGCTGACGGTGGCCGAGACGGATCCAGACGTACGCGAAGACCGGCGCGAGCAGGATCACCCAGATCGAGTTGACCGATTGCCACCACGCCGACGGGAACGGGGCGCCGAGGACCTCGTTGCGCGTGAGGCGGTCAGCGAACAAGGCCAGGGTGGAGCCGGTTTGCTCGAACAGCGCCCAGAAGATTTCCGCGGCGATGAAGAACACCAGAATGGCGGCGATCCGCTTGCTGTCGGCGTCGCTCCGGAACGCGAAGACGAGCACGGCCACGACTTGCAGCCCGAAAAGCCCGTAGACGAGCGCCGGGTAGTCATCGCTCGCCTTCATCGCGGCGATGAGAGCGGCGGAGCCGGCCGCCACGCCGAGCAGGCGGGCCCACGGACGCCGGGCCCCGGCGATCTTCGGCGGCGGGTTGCCGACGTGGGCGAGCCGGGCTCCCTGCAGCACGTACACCAGCAACCCCAGCGTCATCCCGACCCCCGCCGCGGCGAAGCCCCAGTGCCAGCTGTGCAGCGGGTTGAAGCCCATCGCCACGAGTTGCGCTTTCCAGGACGGGCTTTGGGCGAGGTAGCCGGTGACCAATGGGGCGAGGAAGGCACCGAGGTTGATGCCCATGTAAAAGATGGAGAAGCCGGCGTCGCGACGCTCGTCGTCCGGTGCGTAGAGGCTGCCGACGATCGTGGAGATGTTCGGCTTGAGCAGGCCCGTGCCGAGGGCGATGAGCACCAGCCCGGCGTAGAAGCTGGAGAGCGAGTTGAACGCCATCGAGAAGTGACCCGCCGCGATGATGATCCCGCCCACGAGGACCGCGCGGCGGGAGCCGATGAAATTGTCCGCGATGAACCCCCCGAGAATCGACAGCAGGTACACGCTCATGGTGTACGTGCCGTAGACGGCGGCCGCCTCCTTCGTGTCGTAGCCCAGTCCGCCCTCTGCGGCCGACGTCACCATGAACAGCATGAGCAGCGCCCGCATGCCGTAGTAGCTGAAACGCTCCCACATCTCCGCGAGGAAGAGCGTGCCGAGACCCTTGGGGTGACCGAACATGCCCTGGGCATCGGCGGAGGAAGAGACGGCGGGGACCGATGACTGAACGCCCATGATGCCGGAGCTTGGGTGGCGGGCCCGGGCGCGGCAAATCCCAATCCGCGACCGCGCAACCACATCGGGGGACCGCGCTGGGGCGCGGACGCCCGCGACTAGGGGCAATTCGGCGCTGGGCGCTGCACCCGTCTCCGCGCCTCCTCGGTGCACGGTGGCCTCCCTCCCGTCGCATCGCCCTGAAAAGGGCGATCGGTGGGCTGGCGGGGTCATCCGGTCCCGGCAGCCTTGGGTTCACGTCGGACCGAGGGTGTTGCCCTGGGGCCATGCCTGCACTGAGAGACGAAAGGAACGAAGAACCATGAAGACCCTGACGGAAACCGAGGCGATCGCCGCAATGGGCGGCAGCCCCCTGTCGCTGGCCGGATTCCTCCTCGGCATCCTCGCCGCGACGGCGACGCATGCCGCGAAGGACATCTATGGTCACTGGGGTGAGTTCAAGGACGCCGTGGCGGATGGTTGGAACAACGTGTGAGGGGAGGAACCACGCCATGCACGCACTCACGCTTGACCAACTCGTGTCCTGCCGGGGCGGTTTGGAACCTTTCCGTACCGATCTCGGGCAGTTCCTCGGGGCGTATTCGCGCTCCGTGCTCCGCCGGGCTCCCATCTTCCTGACGCTGACCGGTACGGCCGCCTTCTTCGAGGCGCTCGCGTACGCGCTGGAGGAGTAGGGCCCTGAAACGCGGCAGGGTCGTCCACCGGCGGCCCTGCCGCAGCTCCGCCCCCCGATCCCGATTTCCCCAATGAACAACCCGATGAACGAAGATCACCGTAACTCCTCCCAACGCGGTTCCCGCCGCTCCTCCCTTGTCGCCGCGCTCGCCGGATTCGTGATCGGCGTGATCGTCAGCCACGTCGCGATCGCGAACTGGACCGCCCTGAAGGACTTCATTCGACAGGCATTTTGAGGCGATTTCGGGAATTCGGGAACGCGGCTGGCGCAAATTCCCGACCGACCCGGGAAGAAGCGAAAGCAGGCGGGTTGGGGCTTGTGCACGCGATGCAATTTACTAGCGAGAGTGCAATCCCCTGCCAACCATGCCTTCACGATCCTCCGCCTCGCCGCGTTTCGCCTCTCCTTCCTCGTCGGTTCCGTCCGTTTCGCGTTCGAATCCTGCCGCCGCGGAGTCCCCGGCGCCCGAGTTGCTCGCGCCGCTGCCGCGCGAGTTGCAGCCCTGCGATGTGGTGACGCTGGGGCACCTGCGCCGGGTGCTGATGGCGGTCGATGATTGCCTCGTCGCAGACTCGGTCCTGCGGCTGTTGGCGCGGTTCCTGCCGCACGCCGAGGTGGAACAGGCGCGCGACCGGGTGGGCTTGCGCGGGTCGCTTTCCGCGCGGGCGGCGGATTTCCTGATCGCGTCCGAAACGCTGACGGATGGCGACGCGTTGGATGTGCTGGCGGAGGCGCGGGCCCGGCGGCAGTGCGACCGCCTGCTGGTGCTGACGCAGCGGCGTGAGCCGCAGGTGATCTTCGCGATCCGGAGTCTGGGGGCGCACGGGGCGGTGGATTCGCGTTCCGATGGCGCGGTCGGGCTCGCCGATGCGATCCGGCGGATCGGTTGTGGCGGAGCCTACTGGAGCCAATCGTTCCTCGAGATCCTGCGCGGGGAGGGGCCCAACGGGCACGTGCAGCGTGTGCTGAGTCCGGCGGAGCTCTATGTCTTTGCGGTGCTGGGCGACGGTTCGGACGACCAGACGGGGGCCGACTTCCTCGGTCTGTCGCTGCAATCGGTCCACGCCTACCGGAAGCGCATCCATCAGAAACTCCGGCTGCAGCACAAGGGACAGTTGGTCAGCCTCGCGATCCGTTGCGGCCTGGTACGGTTCACCGAACGCGGGGTGGAGCGCCCGGGCATCGCTGCGCTCCGGGCCCGGAGCGTGTTCCGCTCGCGTCGCGGCCTGCCGCCGCGGCCGCCGGCGGGGGACGAGTCCGATTTCGCGCTTTTCCCCGCGGTCGCGGAATCCTGCGGCGAGGCGGCGCCGCGCCGGAGCCCGCATTCGGCGGCGAACCCGGCCAAGTAGTTCGGCGAGTCGGGGTCACCCCACCCGGGGGCCACCGGCGGAGATGAGAACGCGGAGGCGAGACCTTCGAAAGGGGACGGTGGTCGCGACCCGCTGCCGTACGAACTCGCGGCGCGCCGAACCCGGAGGCGTTGCCGTCGACCCAAGACGCGGCGTGCACCCGGGAGACGACCGTCCTCGGGGCGCTCAGAACAGGGAGGCGATGCCGTCGAAGTAGGCGGTCACCCACGGACGCGCGAGCAGAGCGTAAATCACTGCGCCGGCGGCCAGCATGGGTCCGAAGGGTACGTGCACACCAAGGGCGAGTTCGGTTTCTTCGCCCTCCGCAGTCTGGGCCGGGACGATCCGCCGGCCGCCTCCACGACGCCACAGCCACGCGGCGGCAACCCAGAGGGATCCGACCACTGCGCCTCCGAAGATGCTGAAGAGGGCGCCCTGCCAGCCGCAGAAGGCTCCGATCGCTCCCACCAGCTTCACATCGCCGAAGCCCATGGCGTCCTTCTTCAACACCGCCTCAGCGAGAATGGCGATCCAGAGCACCGCAGCCGAGCCGATGAACACGCCCTTCAGCGAGGCCACGGCGGCGCGGAGGGCGTCGGCGATCCAGAACTCGCTGCTGAAACCGTGCATCGCCGGCAGGGCGACCGAGAGCGCCAGCCCCAGCAGCGCACCGCCGATGGTGAGTCCGTCCGGAATGATCAGGTGATCGAGATCGATGAACGTCGCGCAGATCAGGCCGCCGATCATCACGCAGCCCGCGATCGCCTGCGCCGGTGGGAGCACCAGCCAGCATGTGGCGAAGAGCGCTGCGGTCACGGTCTCGATCGCCGCGTAGCGGATGGAGTAGGCGCGCCCGCAGCAGCGGGCCTTCCCGCGGAGGATGAACCAACTCAGGATCGGGATGTTGTCGTACCACGCAATCGGCGCACCGCACCCGCACTGCGAGCCCGGGGTCACGATGGAGCGTCCCGCGGGGACGCGGAGAATCACGACATTGAGGAAGCTGCCCAGAATCGCGCCGAAGACGCCCGCCGCGGCCGGAGCAAGCCAGGGATAGGTCGCGAACATCGCGGAAAGGGAGTCATCCATCGTCAGCCGGGTGGGGTGGGTCGGAGTTGATCAGGGGTCGCCAGGCTTGTCGATCACCGGGCCTCAAAGCCTGAGCGCCCGACGGGCGGCCGAGCGCATGGCGTGAACCGGAACGGTGGCACCGCTCCAGATTTCGAGGGCGCGGGCACCCTGGTGCACGAGCATCGAGAGGCCGTTGGCATGGGGGATTCCCCGGGCGGCCGCCGCCGCGAGCAGCGGTGTCTGGGGGGGATTGTAGATCATGTCGTAGACGCCGACGGGGCGCGGGGTGTGCGCGAGGTCGAGGGGCGGCGCATCGTCAGCGCGTAATCCGGCGCTCGTGGCGTTGATGACCAGCAAGCCCTCCGGGAGATCGGCCGGCGGGTGCAGGGGATCGAAGCCGCGCAACGGGACGTCGCCGGCCAGCGGGGCGAGGAGATCAAGGAGGCGTCGCAGATTGTCGGCGGAGCGATTCGCGATCCAGAGTCCGGCGCAGCGTTGCTGCAGGCACTCGACGGCGGCGCCACGCGCCGCGCCGCCGGCCCCGAGGAGCAGGACGGGCGCGCCCGCCAGCGGCCGCCCGAGTTTTTCGCGGACCGCAGCGGCAAGGCCGTAGCCATCCGTGTTGTGGCCGTGCCAGCCTTCGGGGGTCCAGAGGAGCGTATTGACCGCGCCGATGGGGCGGGCGGCGGGATCGACGGACCGCACGCAGTCGAACGCAATGACCTTGTGCGGGACGGTGAGGTTGAGACCGCGGAAGCCCAGGGCGTGGAACCGGCTGAGGGCGACCGGCAGATCTTCCGGCGGCACATCGAATCGGCGGTAGGTCCAATCAGCGAAGCGCGGCTCGGTCCGAGCCATCTCGTCGAGTGCGGCTGTGTGCATCGCCGGACTGATCGAGTGCTTGATCGGGTGCCCCAGCACGGCCAGCGCCGTCCCCGAGGGCGGCCGGCCGCCCAGATCGTGGAGGGTCAGAACGGAGTCCATCTCCGTGAGTCCGGGGCGAGAGCTCCGGGCTGTCAAACCCCGGCCGCGCACCTAGACGGGGTCATCCTGCGCCGCCTGCTCGAAGGCCGCAACGAAGCCGGCGAAGAGCACCGAACGCTCGCGGTCCCCGGCGTGGGCGAAATGGACGACCAGGTTCCGGCACATCCGACAGAGCACCTCGGCCGTCGTGGCGGGCACGAGGTCCGCCGGGGAGACGTTCACCCGTTCGCGGCGCAGGCGGGCAATGACTTCGTCGCCCGAACGCAGCATCCCGCCCTCGAACGCGTCGATGAAGAAGGGCGCATCATCAAGGGAGCAGCCGACGACGAAGTGGCCTGGCAGAGCCACGGGTTCGAGGTCCAAGCCGAGGCGCTGGGCGACGAGGAGGTAGACGGTGCTGAGGGAGATCGGGATGCCGGTCCGGCGTTCAAGCACCCGGTGCAGGAAGCTGTTGTCCGGGTCCATGTACGCCTCGTGGTTGCCGCGAAGCTGCTCCTCGTGGAAGAGCACGCGGTTGATCACCCGGCACTTCTCGCGCGCGCTGCTGGGCTCAGTGATGAGTTCGGAGCACCGCTCGGCCCAACGGTCGAGGGGATCGTTGATCCGTGCGTGGGTGAGGTCCGGCTCGACCACGCGGGCGAGGAACAGCGCCCCGGTCTCCAACTCATAGGAGCGGGTGCGGATCAGGGTGCGGAAGTCCTCCGCGGGGTCGCTCAGGCGGAGCTCGTCCAGGTAGCCCTGCGCGACGGTGGCGAGCGGGTTCCGCGCGTCCCGGGCCAGCGCGGACAGCAGGCGCACGGCGTCGCGGGGTTGGGCGGAGAAGTGCGCCAGAAGGGCGCGCCGGACCGCCAGCGAGGGATCGTCGAGAAGCCGGGCGAGGGCTGCATCGCGCGAAAGGGGGGCCGCAGGCGTCACGCCCCGAGCCAACCGACCTTCGCCGCCCCGGCAATGCCGAACCGTTGCTGCCGCGCGGACCTAGCCGCGGGCACCGAAGAGCGCGCTGCCGACCCGAACGAGGGTGCTGCCCTCCGCGATGGCGGCATCGAGATCGCCGCTCATGCCCATCGACAACTCGGGCAACGAGTGGCCGCACCGGCGTTCGAGGGCGTCGCGGAGTTCCCGCAATCGTGCAAACGTGCGCTGGGCGACCGCCGGGTCATCGCTCAGCGGGGCGATCGTCATCAGCCCCTCCACCACGAGGTGCGGCAACTGCAGCGCCTGCTCCAGCAGGGCCGGGGCGTCCTCCGGCTCGGCCCCGAACTTGGCGGGATCCTGACCCGCGTTGATCTGCAGGAGCACGGCCAGCCGCCGGCCCTGCTCGCCCGCGGCCCGGTCAAGGGCGACCAGGACCTTCGCCCGGTCCACGCTCTGGATGCGTTCGAACAGCGCCGCGGCCTGCCGTGCCTTGTTGGACTGCAGATGACCGATCAGTTCCCACCGGAGGGCTCCCCCGACGAGCGGCCGCTTCTCCTCCGCCTCCTGCACCCGGTTCTCCCCCACCGCCGTGAAGCCGCCATGCTGCACCACAAAGTGCACCACCTCGGCGGGCTGGGTCTTCGTGACCGGGAGCAGTTGCACCTCGGCCGAATTCCGGCCCGCCCGGGCGCAGGCCTCCGCGATCCGGGCGCGGACTTCGGCAACGTGCTCGCTAAACGCGGAAAAAGTCAGGGACATCGGCGCGGTGGGAATGAGATTGCGTGGAATTAGGAACGTTTATACTGAAGTTTACTCTTAGGTTCCCCATGCAGATCGACAATTTCAAGATCTTCGCCGACCTCGTCGAGACGAAGAGTTTTTCAAAATCAGCGAAGATCAACGGCATCACCCAGTCCGCGGTCAGCCAGCAGGCGCGCGCGATGGAGCGTCATTTCAAGACGTTGCTGATTGATCGGAGCCAGAAGCAGTTCCAGCTGACCCGGGAGGGCCAGCGGGTCTACGAGTCTTCGAAGGAGATCCTGCATACCTACGAGAAGCTGCTCTCCGAGTTGCAGGAGATGAAGAAGGTGATCAGCGGGATGATCCGGATCTCGACGATCTACTCGATCGGCCTGCATGAGCTGCCTCCCTACATCAAGCGGTTCCTGAATGACTTTCCGTCCGTCAACGTCCGGGTCGAGTACCGTCGCTCCAACCTCGTCTACGAGGACATCCTGCACAACTCGGTGGATTTCGGTCTGGTGGCTTTCCCGGTGAAGCACCGGCAGATTGAGGCGTTGCCGTTCCGGAACGACAAGCTGGTGCTGATCACGCACCCGAACCACGCGCTCGCGCGTCAGGGTGGGGAGGTGGAGTTGAAGGATCTGGCGGCGCAGCGGTTCATCGGGTTCGATCCAGATATCCCGACGCGCAAGGCGGTGGATCAGATCTTCCGGGATAACCGGCTGGAGATTGAGCCGGTGATGGAGTTCGACAACATCGAGACTGTAAAGCGGGCGGTCGAGATCGACCATGGGATCGCGATCGTGCCGCAGGCCACGGTCCTGCAGGAGGCGAAGCAGGGCACCCTGGCGACGCTGCGCTTCAAGGGACGCGAGTTCACACGCCCCCTCGCAATCCTGTACCGCAAGGGGCGGGTGCTGACGCCGGCCATGAAGAAGTTCGTGGAGACGCTGGGGATGGACCTGCCGGAGGCCCGTGAGCCGTGAGCCTGGGCTTTCCCCAGTTGCCCATCCGCGCTTCTGGTCCGTCCAGTCTCTCGGGGGAGGGAAGGGGCCGGTGAGCGGAGACAGGATTTTCTTGGCCCGCCGCGGCCGCGGGCGTGGGTCGCGCGCACTCGCGGTGCTGGCGACTCTGGCGCTCGGGGGTCTGGTGCCGGGTGCTCTCATTCTGGGTGCCGGCTGCTCCCCGCGCGCTGCACAGGTGCAGGAGTCGCCTGCCCCCCCGGCGCCGGGCTGGACGGCGAAGGATCTGGAGGGGCGGCCGCAGTCGTTGGCCGACCTGCGGGGCAAGGTCGTGCTGATCGATTTCTGGGCGACGTGGTGCGCTCCCTGTCGCGCGGAGATCCCCGAGTACATCGCCCTGCAGGCGAAGCATGGGGCTGATGGTCTCGTGGTGCTGGGGATGTCGCTCGATACCCTGCCGACCGAGGCCGTGCGCGATTTCGTGCGGAAGGCCGGGGTCAATTACCCCGTCATCGTGACGGATTCCGAGATTGCCGAGGCCTACAACGTCCAAGTTCTCCCCACCACGGTCCTGATCGACCGGGAAGGACGTGTCCGCCACCGCAAGGAGGGCGCGATGCGCGATGCGGAGGCCTACGCGGGACAGGTCCGGGCGCTGCTTGCGGAACGCGCGCGCTGACCGCGGTGGGTGGCGGGAGCGATCCCTGCCAGCGGCGCGACCACCCGCCCCACGACCCTCTCTTCCGGCCGGGCGCTGTCCCGCTCCGACACAACTCGGGGTGGGCGCGGGGAAATCAGGGCTCGTCGCAGAAACGAGCGATGCTCGCGAGTTCGTCGGCGATGTGTCGGTCGCTCCGGCAGCGCGGCATCTTGCCCTGACCGCCCCACTTTCCGGCGGCCTTCATCCACTGTTCGAAGAGGCCCGGCATGACGAGCCGGACGATCGGGGCTTGCAGGCCCTCGCCCTGCCGCTTGGCGGCGTAGTCGGCGTTCAGGCGCTGGAGCTCCGCGTCAAGTTCGGTGGCGATGATTGGACCGGTCGGCGTCGTCTTGGTCGGCGTCCGGAGCTCGATCCACCACTCATGGCGCCCGCGTTCTTCGCCGCCGGATTCGGAGAACCATGGAGCGACGTGGAAGTTTGCGATGGTCCAGCCGTGGCGCTGGCAGACCGTGAGCAGCGCATCGGTCAGTTCCTTCTCGATCACGTGCTCGCCGAACGCACTCAGTTGGAGGCGGGTGCGACCAACGTACAGGATGCGGTAGGGCTCCAGCGAGGTGAAGCGAACGACGTCACCGATGACGTAGCGGCAGAGACCGGCGGGGGTGGTGATGACGACGGCGTAGTCGATGCCGGTGCGCACCTCCGCCAGCGGGAGGGCGCGCATGCCCATGCCCGCGAGGCGGTCCTCGGAGAACTCCTTCATCGGGATGAACTCGTAGAAGATGCCTGCGTCCGCGAGCAGCCGCAGCCCGGCGCTGGCGTCCGCGTCTTGGGCGGCGATGAAGCCCTCCGACGCGGGAAAGACCTCGTGGAAGGTGACGCCGGGTCCGGCGAGGGCCTTGAGTTCATCAGCGAACGGGGCGAGGGGAACGCCCCCATGCACGACGCACTCCAGATCCGGCCACACGGCCTTGAGGTGGGCGGGCCGAATCTTGCCGTGCGATGCCTTGGCCAGCACCGCCTAGGCAAGGATGATCAGCCAACTGGGGATGCCTGCGATGAGGGTGATGTCGCAGGCGAGCGTACGCTCGGCGATGGCGTCGATCTTGGCCGGCCAGTCGTCCATCTGCGCGATGGCCTCGCCGGGTTCGTAGAGATGGGTCTCCGCCCACGCCGGGAGATTGAGCGCGGTGATGCCGCTGAGGTCGCCCGCGAACGCCGGCTGCTTCGGATCCGGCCCGATCGGTTCGAGGGCGGTCGAGCCCCCCAGAAAGAGATGCCGACCCTGAAACACCCCGGCATGTCCGGCGCGGGCGCCGTACTGCAGCAGCGACTGGACTCCCGCGCGCCGGAAGTGCGAGAGCATTTCCTCCGTGACGGGGATGTACTTGGTGCGACCGGAAGACGTTCCGGACGACAGCGCGAAGAACGCGGTGCGACCTGGCCAGAGCACGTCCTCGTGGCCGGCCTTGGCACTCTCGATCAGCGGCAGGAGATCTTCGTAGACCTTGACCGGGACGCCGGAGCGGAACTGGTCGTAGCCCATGCGCGCCTTGATCACGTAGTCGCGTCCCTGTTGCGTTTCCGCTAGCTTTCGCACGAGGCGGTAGTAGATCTTTTCCTGCGCGTCCAACGAGCGGTCGGGCCGGTTCAACCGGCGCTTCGTGAGGGCCACGGACAATCCGGCACCGAGATGGAGGATCGATCGGGGAAGGGCGGGCATGGAGCGCTGGGGGCGTTCGCCGGAGGGCGTTCGTCCTAGGTACTCTACGCCCCCGTTCTGGGTAGATTCAGCAGAATCAGGTCGTCTCACGTTTTTTTAACTGACGATAGAATCGGCTGATCGGCGGGAGGAAGTTGGCGCTGTGGAACAGCAGCGAGGCGTGCTGGACCGGTCCGCCGCCCGGGTTGGTGACCGTCTGGCAGACGCTGTGCGGAAAGTACGCTCGATGAGCGGTTTGGAAAACGAAGACGCTGGGGGCGTGCTCGGCGAGGACGGCGCTCTCCTTCTCCGCATAGAGGATGAGCGTCGGGGCGAGGCAGAGCGGCAGGAGAACCTGACTGAAATAGGCGTTCGGGGGCTCGAAATCGCGCAGCGAGCGCACGCGGGCCACGGCTCCGGTCTCGGTCACCGATTGAATGCTGCAGCGCACCGCCGTGATCAGCGTCGCCACTTCCCTCGGCGTCAGGAGTCCACGGAGGGCGGCTCCGTTCTGGGCGCCGGCCTCAAACATCTTGGAGAACACGGCCCTTGAGCGCTCGATCTGAACTCCCGAGACGGCATCGCTCTCATCGACGTACGGCTTGATGGCCCGTCCGAGGAGGGTGGTGGGTTTGGAGGTCCCCGGTGGCAGAAGGTCTTCGATGCAGGTCACCGGACTGACCATCACGAGGCCGCGGATGCGGGAGGCCCCGCCCCGGCGGCGGGCGCGTTTGAGCCATTCCAGAACGAGTCCGGCCCCGAAGCTGACCGCGAAGATCACTGGGATCCGGTCTGCCGACTCCGCCAGTTCCTCGATGAGATCGTCCAACTGCGCGCAGATCAGTTCGACCGAGAAGGAATCCGGAGGATAATTGAAGTAATACAGGGAACCTTGCTTCACCAGCAGGTCCCGCAGCAGGTAGACCTGCTCGGGCACGTGCGGCACGAAGCCGCCGAGAACGATCGTCGGCGTCCCGCCGCGATGCTCCTCGACGAGGATCGTGGCACCGGCATTGCGGCCGAGTCCGTGCGTTTGTCGCACGTGGTTCTGTGCGCGCTCGACCGACGGGGAGTGGGCGGACACCCGCGGCGGACGCAAACGGTGTCCGGCCGTCCGCCAAAGGGTGCGGAACGGTTTGACCGGGGCCTGTCCAAGCGCGGCGAGGTGTTGCAGCGAGTGAAACAGGCGTTGAGTCGTCATGCTGTTTCTTTCCCTCCGCCTGCATTCGCAGCGCAAAGGGAATCCGGCGCCGTTGCGGAGAGTTTACCTCCGTGACCCGGCTGTCACATCGCTGCCCAGGGTCCGGACCGGGAGGTGGGAGTGCGCTGCGCGTGGCGGAGCGATCCGCCTGCCCGATCCTCGCGCGGGCCTTGCCCTGCGGCGGGCTGCCGCTAGAGGTCGGGGGTGCCGTTGCCGCCGATCCTCTACGAAGACCCCACGTTGGTGGCGTTTGACAAACCCAGCGGGCTCCTCGTTGCGCCGGATCGCTGGGACAAGGCCCGGGAAAACCTGATGGCGCAGGTTCACGCCGCGATGGGCCGGACGGTGGCGAACGTGCACCGCCTGGATGCCGACACGAGCGGCCTGCTGCTTTGCGCCAAGTCCAAGCCCGCCCTCGACGCGCTCAGCGGCCAGTTCCAATCCAAGCAGGTGCGCAAGGTCTACCACGCCCTCGTGGTCGTCCTGCCCGTCGAGGAGGCCATGAAGGTCGTCGCGCCGGTCCGCGACGAGGAAGGACGGTTGCCGGATACGTTCACGGTCGATCTTTCCTTGGGGCCCGACGAAGCCAATCCGGGCCGCATGCGCGTGTTTCGGCGCCGGGGTGGGAAGGCGTGCACGACGGAGTTCCGGACGCTGGAGCGCTTCACGGCGGCCGATGGGAGGCGGTACGCGTGGGTCGAATGCCGCCCGCTGTCCGGTCGCACCCACCAGTTGCGGGTCCATCTCGCCGCCGCCGGTGCCTCGATTCTGGGAGACCGCTTCTACGGTGTCCCGGACCTTCACCTGAGACTCTCAGACCTGAAGCGTGGCTACAAGGGACGCGACCATGAGCGTCCGTTGCTGGAGCGCCTGGCCCTGCACGCGTCCGAGCTCGAGGTCATTCACCCTGAGACCCGGGCGCCGCACCGCATGACGGCACCCCTGCCGCATGCGTTCGAGGTGGCGCTCAAGTACCTGCGGACCTTCGCCGCGGGATCCGGGTCCGGCGGACGGCGTCCGCCCAGGCGCTGAGTTCGCGGCGCACTTCACCCACGGGTCTCGTCGCGGTGAACCGGGCGTCCGACGCCCAGAGGCGGCGGATCGCCTTCTGATCCTTCCAGAGTCCGACCGCCAGTCCCGCGAGGAAGGCGGCACCGAGTGCGGTGGTCTCGGCGATCCGCGACCGTGTCACCGGTACGCGCAGGAGGTCGCTCTGGAACTTCAGCAGGGAGTCGTTGCGGGCGGCCCCGCCGTCCACCCGCAGCTCCCGGAGGCGGCGCCGGGTGTCCGCCTGCATCGCGGTGAGCAGGTCGGACACTTGGAACGCGATGCTGTCCACGGCGGCGCGGGCCACATGGGCCGCCGTGCTGCCGCGTTCCAGACCCACGATCGTGCCGCGGGCATCGGGATCCCAATAGGGGGCACCCAGACCGGTGAACGCGGGCACGAATCGGACCCCGCCGCTGTCCGGCACGCGGGCCGCCAACGCCTCGATGTCCCGCGACCGACGAATCAAGCCGAGGCCGTCGCGAAGCCACTGGACGACTGCGCCGCCGACAAACACGCTGCCCTCAAGGGCGTACTCCAGCGGCCCGTCGTCGCCGAGGCGCCACGCGATCGTGCTGAGCAGGCGGTGGCGCGAGCGCACCGGCGCCGCGCCGGTGTGCACGAGCAGGAAGCAACCGGTGCCGTAGGTGGCTTTGGCCATGCCGGGCGTGAAGCAGGCCTGCCCGAAAAGCGCGGCCTGCTGGTCCCCGGCCACGCCCGTGATCGGCAGGCCGCGGAGCGCAGGGAGCGCAGAGACCTCACCGAAGAGCCCGCTGCTCGGCCGGATCACCGGGAGGACCTCGCGGGGAATCCGGAACAGGTTAAGCAGCCCGTCGTCCCAGTCACCCGTCCGGAGATTCACCAAGAGGGTTCGGGATGCGTTGGACACGTCGGTCGCGTGCACGCGTCCTTCGGTCAGCTTCCAGAGCAGCCAGGTATCGACGGTGCCGAAGGCAAGTTCCCCCCGTGCGGCGCGTCGGCGGGCTCCCGGAAGGTGGTCGAGCAGCCACGCCAGCTTCGTCGCGCTGAAGTAGGGATCGAGTTCCAGTCCCGCGCGGGCGCGGACGCGGCGGCCGGCGCCCGCGCGGCGAAGGGCCTGGCAGGCTGGGGCGGTGCGTCGATCCTGCCACACGATCGCGGGGGCGAGCGGCTCGCCGGTGCGACGGTCCCAGAGCAGGGTTGTCTCGCGCTGGTTGGTGATGCCGATCGCTTGGAGGCGGCCATGGCGCCGGGCCTGCCGGGCGGTGCGGGAGGCGACCCGCGCGACGGTCTGCCAGAGGTCGGCTGGGGAGTGTTCCACCCAGCCGGGCTGCGGGAAGTGTTGGGTGAACTCCTCCTGGGCCGAGGCGACCGGCCGGGCCCGGAGGTCGAAGGCCATCGCGCGCGAGGACGTGGTGCCTTGATCGATCGCGAGAACCAAGGACATGGCGGTGTCGCTACGAGAGCATGGCCGCGACGCAGGCCGTGATGAAGCAGGCGAGGCTGCCGCCGAGCAGCGCCCGCCAACCCAGCTGGGCCAGTTCGGCCCGGCGCTCGGGGGCGAGGGCGCCGATGCCGCCGATCTGGATGCCGATGGAGGCGATGTTGGAAAATCCGCAGAGCGCGTAGGTGACGATGAGGCGCGTGCGGTCGTCCGTCAGGACGCCCTCTGCTTGGAGGCGGTTCATCGAGAAGTAGGCGTAGAACTCGTTCAACACGGTCTTCTCGCCGATGAGCTGGCCCGCGACGAGGAGATGGCCCGATTCGACCCCCATCAGCCAGGCGAGCGGGGCACCGAGCATGCCGAAGAGGAACTGCAGCGAGAGGCCCGGGTAGCGTCCCCCGCTCGCTTCGGCGATCCACCGATTCGCCCCCGTCCACTCCCCGATGCCCGCGGTCAGAATCCAGTTCCCGAGGGCGATCAGCGCGGTGAACACCAGCAGCATGGCGCCGACGTTCACCGCGAGCTTCAGGCCGTCCGTGGTGCCGAGGCACACCGCGTCGAGCAGGTTGGCGCCCGGCCGCTCCGTGCTCAGGTGCAGCGAGGCGTCCACCTTTTCCTCCTCAGGCAGCAGGATCTTCGCGACGATGAGTGCGGCGGGCGCGGACAGCACCGAGGCGGTGAGCAGGTGCGTGGCCCAGCGGACCTGTTCGGCCGGATCGTTGCCGCCGAGCAGCGTGACGTACACCGCCATCACGCCGCCGGCGATGGTGGCCATGCCCCCGACCATGATCGCGAGCAGTTCCGAGCGTGTCATCGTGGGCAGGAAGGGCCGGATGAGGAGCGGGGCCTCCGTCTGCCCCACGAAGATGTTCGCCGACGCCGAGAGTGTCTCGGCGCCGGACAGCCGCAGGGTCCGTGACATCACCCACGCGAAGCCGTAGACCAGTCGCTGAAGCAGTCCGAGCCGGTACAGCAGCGTGGTGAGCGCGGAGAAAAACACGATCGTGGGCAGGATGCTGACGATGAAGATGGGGGCGACGGTGGAGAACGTGCTCACCGCGCCCCCGGCCGCATCGGCCCGGATGGTGACTCCGGCGTCGCCGGTGGGAACGGAGAACAGCCATCCGAAAACGAGCCTGCTGCCTTCGTTGGTGAAGCTGAGCAGCCGCACGAAGAACGTCCCGACCGCGTCGAAGCCCGCGCGGATGAAGGGAACCTTGAGCACCGCCCAGCCGAGGACGAGTTGGAGCAGGATGCCGGCTCCGACCACGCGCCACGGGATGCGGCGGCGATTGGTCGAGAAGAGCACCGCGATTCCAAGGAAGGCGACGAGGCCGAGCAGGCCGCGGGCGAGGTGGGTGAGCGAATCCATAGGAAACCGACGGGCGACCGCCGCGTCGGCAGGAGGCTTGCGTCGCCGACCGCCCGCGGCGAGTGTGAATTCGCGACCTCCCCGAACCACCGCCGCCATGACGCTCCAGGAACGGCTCGACCGCCACCTCTCCCGCCTCCCGGACACCTCCCGGGCCAACTGGGTCGCCGCCAGCGCCACCCTCGTCGGGGACGTCACGCTGGGTGCGCAGAGCAGCGTCTTCTACGGCGCGGTCCTGCGGGGGGACATCGCCCGCATCGTGGTGGGGGAGGGAACGAATATTCAGGACAACGCGGTGGTGCACCTCGCGGATAATCTGGACGCAGTGATCGGGAACTGTTGCACCATCGGTCACTCCGCCATCGTCCATGCCTGCACGATCGAGGATGAGTGCCTGATCGGGATGGGGGCCACGATCCTCGACGGGGCCCGCATCGGGCGCGGCAGCATCGTGGGCGCGGGCGCGGTCGTGACGCAGCGCACCGTCGTTCCGCCTGGATCGATGGTGCTGGGGACGCCGGCGAAGGTGGTGCGCGCGCTCAGCGCGGCCGAGCAGGCTGGCTTGCGGGAGTGGGCGATGAAGTACGTGACCGTCTCCGCGGCGCACGCGCGCCTCGGTCGCTAGCGCGTGGCTTTGCCGCCTCGGCGGGCGTCGACTGGGGCGGGGTAGGCCACTGGGTGGGCGCGGGTGGCCGCTGACCCCGCGCGGGCCCGGACGCGGCGTTTTTTGTGTGGTTTGGTGGCCGTTTTCCTTCAGAGTGGTCGTTTCGCGCCATGGACCGCCTCAACACCGCCTTCGCCCGCGCCCGCTCCGCGAATCGCGCGGCCTTTGTTGCCTACCTCTGTGCCGGGGATCCCGATTTCGACATCTCGCTCGCGGCCTGCCGCACGCTGGTCGCGAATGGCGTGGACATCCTCGAGATCGGCGTGCCGTTCTCCGATCCGCTCGCCGATGGCCTGACGAATCAACTCGCGGCCCAGCGGGCGCTGGAGTCGGGGATGACCGCCGAGCGGGTGTTCGAACTCGTTCGCCGGCTCCGCGCTGAATTCCCCGAGCTCCCGATCGTCTTCTACACCTACTACAACCTCGTGTTTTCGAATGGCAGCGAGGCCTACGTGCGGGCGGCGACCGCGGCCGGCGTCGATGCCATGCTGACTCTGGATCTGCCACCGGAGGAGGCCGCGGAACTCTCGGAAATCGCCGCGCGGCACGGCTTGCGCACGGTGTTCATCGTTGCCCCGACGACCCCGGAAGAGCGTCTGCCGCGGATCTGCTCCGCCGCGACGGGTTTCATTTACTATGTTTCCCGCGAGGGCGTGACCGGGGTGCGCGATGCCGTGGCCGCGAACATCCCGGAAGCGGTGGCGCGCATCCGTCGGGCCACGTCGCTGCCCGTCGTGGTGGGCTTTGGGATCTCGCGCCGGGAGCATGTTCGCGCGGTCGCGGCCGATGCGGACGGCGTGGTGGTGGGTTCGGCGCTCGTGAACTGCATCCGGGAGCACCTCGGGCGGCCGGAGGCGACCGTCCAGCGTCTCGCCGCCGTCGCCGCGGATCTGTCGGCGGGCCTCGGCCGGTCCTGATTCGGCGGGCCGCCGGGGCGGTCAGCCGGCGTGGGGCACCTGCACGGCGAGGCTGGCGGGCTTGATCGCCACGTGGAGCGTGCCGGGAGTTTCATGGACCTCCCCGTCGGTGTGAAAGTACCCGGGCTCGCCGCACTCGATGGTGAAGGCTGTCGCCCGCTGACACACGGCGCGGGGGCTGCGCTCCACCGAGCGGGTGAACAACCGCACCGCGAGGGGCAGCGCATCGCGGAGCCGCACGGGACGAATCAGGGTGAGGTCCAGTTGGCCATCGTCCACGCGGGCGCGCGGGGCGATGAAGCAGTCGTTCCCGTACTGGTCGGAGTTGGCGACCGCGACCAGGAACGCGGCCTCCTCGATTGCGACGTCGCCAATGCGGATGCGGTAGTGCCGCGGTCGATAGGCGCGGAGCGACTGGAGGGTCGTCGCAATGTACGCCCGGAGACCGCGACGGTGCAGTTGGTTGAAGCGGGCGCTGAGGTCGGCATCGAAGCCCATGCCCATGACGTTGAAGAAGGGCTGTCCGTTGGCGGTGCCCGTGTCGATGCGCCGCACGCGACCGTCGAGCAGCGTATGGAAGGCACGCGCGCTGCCGTGACGGATGCCGAGGTGGCGGCCGAGTCCGTTGCCCGAGCCGCAGGGAATCAGCCCCAGCACCGCGGTTGAATCGACCAAGGCGGCGGCGACCTCGTTCATGGTTCCGTCGCCACCGATGGCGACGACGAGCGTGCAACCCTCGTCCACGGCCTGCCGGGCCAGCGCCGTGGCGTGGCGCGCGTGCGTCGTTGCGACCACGGTGCCGTCGATCCGGCGCTCGCGAATGAACTGCCGGGCCGCCTCGAGCAAGTGCGGGTTGCGCGCGTTATGCCCCGAACGAGGATTGAGGATGAAGCGGCACTTCATGCGAAGCCGGGGAGAAAACACGAAATCCCGGCCGGGGCGAGCGGAGAACGTCCTGCCGGCGGCGGTTGCCATGCGGCGGGGCGCGCGCTTCACTCGCGGATGATGCGTCGCGTCCTTCATCTCCTGACTGGTCCCACCGCCGTGGGCAAGACGGAGTGGGCGCTGCGCTGGGCGGAGCGTTCCGGGGCGGAGATTGTTTCGTGTGACTCGCTCCTCTTTTACCGGGGCATGGACCTCGGGACGGCGAAGCCCACGGTGGCGGAGCGAGCGCGGGTGCCGCATCACCTCATCGACATCCTCGAACCCGCCGAGCGGATGACGGTCGTCGCCTACGCCCGTCACGCGCGGCAGGCGGTGGATGCGATCGCGGCGCGGGGCCATCGCGTCCTCGTCGTGGGAGGGAGTGGCTTCTATCTGCGGAGTTTCCTCGCGCCCGTCACCGACGAACTTGAGATCCCGACCTCCCTCCGGAACGAGGTGGAGCAGGCGCTGCAACGGGACGGGTTGGCGGCCCTTGTGGAGCGCTTGGTGAAGCTGAATCCCGCCGGACTCGGCGCGCTGGATCCCGCGAACCCGCGCCGCGTCGTGCGGGCCCTTGAGCGCTGTCTCGCCTCGGGTCGCACCCTGGCGGCGCTCGCGGAGACGTTTGCGGCGCGGCCATCGCCGTTCGCGGACTGGGAAATCCGTCTCACGCGGCTCGAGGCTGCCCCCGACGTGCTGGCCGCCCGGATCGATGTGCGCACCCGGCAGATGCTGGCCGCGGGCCTGCTCGCGGAGGTGGCCGCGCTGCGTGCGCGGGGCCTTGAGCTCAACCCGAGCGCGAGCGGTGCGATCGGGTACCGGGAGTGCCTCGCGGTGCTGCGGGGGGAGCGTCCGGAGGCGGAGCTGGCGCGGGAGATCGCGGCGGCCACCCGTGCGCTGGTCAAGAAGCAGCGGACCTGGTTTCGCACGCAGTTGCCTCCGCACCACGTGATTCCCGCCGCCGAGGCAACGGTGGAGACCCTGTTCGCGCCGGCCCCGGGAGGGGACGGTCGGCCTTGAGGATCCTCAACGGGCCTGGTCGAGAACGATGCGGAAACGCGTCAGGGAAGAACCCTCGAGCCGCTGGAGATCGGCGAGCGCGATGCGCAGGTTGACCTGTGACTGCAGCTCGTTCACCCGGGCAAGTTCGAGATCGTCCTGCGCCTCAAGCACGCGGCGGCTGGTGGAAAGACCGGCATTGAACCGGGCGCGTTCCAACTCGTACTGCCGCTCGCTGAGTTGCGTCGCGAGACCGGAGATGGCGACGCTTTCGCGGTTTGTCTCGACGGCGCGGACGGCGGAGCGGACCTCGACCACGAGGTCCTGATCCAGTTGCTGGAGACGGGTCTGCTCGCGCACGATGCTGGACTGCGCGAGGCGGAGGCGGGCGTTGTCCTCGCGCTGGGCCCACGGCACGCGGAGGGTCAGGTCCACCTGCCACGCATAGCCATCACCGCTGAAGGTCCGCGTCGTGGCGTCGTCCAAGGAGGCCTCGCGGCTGTTGAGACCAACGCCGGCGCCGACATCGAACGAGGGCAACCGGTTGCGCTTCGCGTTTTCGCGGTCGATCTCAAGTTGGCGGATGGCGAGCGCGCTCGAGGCAAGGGCGGGCTGGTTGTCCCGGGCGAGCTTGTAGGAGAGGTCGAACGAGACGTCGGGCACGGCTGACTTCTCGAAACTCACCTCGCCGAGGGACTGGTTGAATTCAAACTGCCCGATCAGGGCAGTCAGGGCGTCCTCGCGGTCGCGGACGGATTGGTCGGCGAGGAGCAGGGAGCGGCGGGCGTTGGCCACGCCGACCTCGGCCTGGAGCACGTCAAGATCGGTGGCCACACCGGTCTGGCGGCGGGCGCGGTTTTCCTCGAGGAGTTGCTGGGCCAGTTCGAGGCTCAGCCTGCGGACATCGCGTTGCTGGCGGGCGAAGACGAGGTTGTAGTAGGCGGCCTCCACGTTGCGCACGACGACGAGCACACTGCCCTTGAGGTCGAGGTTCGCGCGATCGACGCCCAGTTCGGCGCGCCGCACGGCGGCCCGGGTGTACTCTGAACCGGCGCCGCGGAGCAGGGGTTGGCGGACGGAGAGGTTGAAGTCCCCGGTGTAGGCCGGGTTTAGGAAGAGGTTGCGCGAGTTTGATTCCCCGCGGTCCAGCGAGGCGCTGGCGCTGACCGTACCCCCCGTGGAGAGCTTTTGGGAAACGCCGGCGCGGACGTCGCGGCTCTCATTGCGCAAACCCGCGGCGCTGACGCCGTCGATCGAACTGACCACGGTGGGCTGCTGGCTGGTGCTCGTGCTCGCGGAGACCTCCAGCGTGGGATCGAAGGCAGCGTCGGCAATGGTCACCGCCTCGCGGGCCTGGCCCGTGGTGACCCGCTGGATCTGCAGGTCGAAGTTGCGGTCGAGGGCGCGCGCGATGCACTCCTCCAAAGAGAGTGTGGTCGGGGACGCTCCGGCGCTGGCGGGGGCCGGGCTCGCAGCCGGACTCTGAGCGACCGCCAATACGGGCAGGCCGCAGGCGGCGGAGACGGCGACGACGAAGCGGAAGGCGAATATCATGCGGCGGGTGAAGGACGCTGCAAAGACACAGGTGGAGCGAGGAAGTTGCGCGGCGCCCTCCCGGTGAGGGGAGGACGGTTCAGCTTGAGGGAGAGTGATGGAAGACGCGCCTCGGACAACACTGGTTTCAACGCCCGGTCCGATAAATGGATGACGTTTCCGCAACGTTGAGCAGTTGGAACCGCACCGGGCGCTCCTGGACGGGAGGGCGTGGGAGCAAGGAACATCGCGACGGGTGCGGAGGTCAGCCCGAGGCGTTCGCGGGTCGAAAGGCGGCGGCGGTGCTGGGGCTGGATCGGACGGAGGGCAGCGAAGCGCGGGGCGTTCGCGGATCAGGGGGTGGCGGGTGCCGTCTTGGCCAGTTCCTTCTCCACCAGTTCGTTGAGATAATCGCCGGCGTTGCGCGAGCCGACGAACGCGGCGATCTGGGCACGCGTTTCAACGTAGCGGGGATTGAACTCGTCGGTCGGCGGCAGAGTCTTGCTGGCGACGTGGACAAGGATGCCCTTCGGCCCGGTGGTGATCATCTCGGAGACGCCGCCTTGATCGAGGGACTCCAGCGCGCCGAAGACCGCAGGTTCCAGCGTGGCGGGAGGCTCGCGCAGCGTAAACGCCGGGACGGCCTGAGCCGTGAAGGCGAGGCCGCCGACGGGGGCGGCGACGGCTTGCTCGAGGGACTTGCCGGAGCGGACCAGGGATTCGATCTGAGCCCGGGCGGCACGGCCGGCCTCGACGAAGCGCTTGCGCTTCTGGTCTTCCGCGTAGTCGCTGGCAACCTTGGCGCGGACCTCGGCGAACAGAGGCTGGCGGGCGGGGATGGACTCCTGCCAGAGCAGCACCACGCTGCCATCGGGAGTGGGGAGCGCATCCGAGAATTGGCGGGCGGTTCCGAGACGGAAGGCCTCGCTGGCGATCTCCGGAAAACCGCCGAACTCGGCCGGGGGGGAGGTACGGGAGAACGGGGCAACCGGACTCGACTGCAGCTTGCGTGCGGCAAGAAAAGCCTCGGTCGCCGCGGCGGCAACCTTGCCCTCGAACAAGGCGAGCGTGAGGTCACTGGCCGCCTTGGCCGCGAGATTGCGGGCGCGCTCGAGCTTGAACGCGGCCACCACCTGAGGCCGCACGGCGGCAAAGTCCGCCTCCGCCGCCCCGGGTGCGGCCACGCTTACAGCAGGCTTCCCATCGGGGCCGGTCGGCTTGGGGAAACGCGCCGGATTCGAGTCATAGAGGGCGCGGACTGCGGCATCGTCCGTCGGCACTTGGGAAACGTACGCAGCTGCGGGGAACCGCACGGCGCGCACGCTCACCTGCGGGGGGATCTCGTAACGGAACGCATTCTCCTCGAAAAACTTCGTCAGGTTTGGCTCGCTGGAATCGATCGCCGGACTGAAGGCGGCATAGTCTGTACTGGCGACGGCGATGGTCCATTGCGCCTCGGCGCGGGCGAGTTGCTGCTTTACGTCGACCGGCAGCAGGTAACCGGGGCCGGCGAGGAGCTTCTGGACCTGCGTGTAGCGATAGTCGTCGGAGAGGATTCGGGAAACGTCACGCTCGGTGAGCGTGGCGTCCACCTTGAGGTTGTCCCGGAACTGCGCGTAGCGGGCCGGTTCAAAGGTCCCGTTCTCGCCGGCGAAGGCGCGCAGGGTCTTGACGTAGTCGATGAGGTCAGCACCTGTCGGGCCGGGAACGTGCAGTTGATCGGCTAGGTGCAGTGCGGCGTGGCGCTGCAACGCGTAGGCTTGAAGTTGCTCCCCACCCAGCGCGGAGAAACCCGCTTGGAGAAACACGCTGACGCCGGCGTCGCGGAAAAGGTTCTGCTGGTCCTCCTGGTTGCCGAGATTCAGACCGTAGAACGGCCGGTCAAGGGCCTTCGTGCCGGCCTCGCCCAGACCGGGAGCGGCGCCGATGGTGAAGACGAAGGCGATGATGATCATCACCAGCAACCCGAGAAAGATGATTCGGAAGTGCTGCTGGAATGTTTTCTGGATCCAAGAAATCATGGAGGTAAACCGTGAGGCTAGGTTCCCACCGTCCGCTGTCAACCGCACTTACCTCGGTATTGCAGTCGGATTGAAGACGTCGAGCCGTTCAGGGCTCGGCCTGGTCGGTGACGGTGGAAAGGACGGGTGTGCGGAACGGCAGTTCTTCGAACAGGTCGGAGAGGGGAGTGTTGAAGAACGGATCGTCGAGGGAACGGGCGATGCGGGTGTCGTAGGCCTCGAGGACGGGATCGAGGTTGGCGAGGCAGACCGCGGCCGAGGAGTCTCCCAGCGCATCGTCGGTTCGCTTGAAGTCGCGCAGGGTGACCCGGCTGAGCGGGCGGGAGGGTTGGTAGCGGACCTGAGCGATCTCGTGGGACTCGGCGCTGGAGATCGGCGTGATGAGGTTCATCAGGACGAGTCGGTTGACGCACTCGTTGACGATTTGGGACGGGACCTTGAGGACCTCGCTCAGCTGGGTCGTGGTCCATGGCGGCTGGCAACTCTCGAAGCGTCGGCCGATCACGAGAAGGACGACGAGGGTGAGCCGCTCGCGGAGACCCTCGGAGAGGCTGTTCCATGCGGCCTGGCTGTTGCGGAAGTGCACGTTCTGGGCGGCGTAGCTGACGGTTCCGCCGAGGAGGACAAAGAACCAGAACACATAGAGACCGAGCATCAGCACGAGACCGATGCCGAGGGATCCGTAGAGGCTGCGGGTGAGGAGGACCCGCTTGAAGTAGAGGAAGGCGAGGAAGTTGTTCAGCAGGATCAGTAGTCCGACCACGACCGCTCCGATGAAGGCGGCCCGCCAGAGCACGCGCGTGTTGGGAATGGTGCGGTAGAAGATCGTGAGGGTGAAGATCATCAACGCGGTCGAGCCGAGGGGCAGGAGCAGCGTGAGGGTTTCGCGCACGTGCTGGCCGAAGGGCAGCTTTTCGGCGAAGGTGGCAAGAAGCGCCGTCGCGGAGAGCCCGGTGGCGGCGGCGAAGAAAAACAGCGCGCCCAGAGTGAGGATGGTCCAGTAGAAGACGATCCGCATCAGCCACGAGCGCCCCCGTCGCACGCCCCAGATTTCGTTGAAGGTGGTTTCGACCGAGGTGAAGAGCTGCAGGACGATGACGATGAGGGTGAGGGCCCCGAAGATGCCGACCGCGCCGCTCCGGGAACTCGTGATCATCTCGTCGAAGATGCGGACGAGTTCCGGGTTGATCTGCGCGTCCTGCCCGGCGGGGGCCGCCCGAGCTGCCTCCTCGGCACCGAGCTTCTCGTACTGCGCCAGCGGCGGGGCGACGTAGCGGATCAGATCGTGGACCGTGTGGGCGGCGAGGGAAGGGCCCCGTTCATCGAGGGTGAAACCCGCGATCAGGACGGTGAGCGAAATGAGGGGACCCAGCCCGACGAGGGAGCTGAAGCTGAGTGCGGCAGCCCGACTGGCGGCGCTGCTCTCCAGCAGCGCTCCGACGGCGATCGAGATGACGCGCAGACAAGCGTACCCACGTCCCTTCAGGGAGCGGTCGTGCAGATGCCGCGGCAGCCAGATCTCCGTCTCGAACAGGTGGCTGAGTCGCTCGCGGGCGGCCTTGAACCGATCCATGGTCCGCCGGCCCGGGGATCAGCCGAGCATGGTGTGTGCGAAGGCAGCGGCTCCGGAGAACCCGACGAGCACGGCGCCAGCGAGGCGGAAAGGCGACACGAAGATCGTCGAGAAGTACATGCCAACCGACGCGAGAGCAACCCAGGCGATCGGAACGGGGTCTGCGTACGACCAGAAGATCGCCCCGAAGAAGCCGAGTCCCATCAAGGCGCGGAAGCGCACGAGCGGGTACACCGAGACCATTTGCAGGCAAAGGAACAGGGCGAGGAGGAGATCGCACACCCCGAGGATGGCAAACGGGTGCGAGAACAGTCTAGCTAGATCGAGCGTCCCGAGGTGCAGGATGGCGGGAGGTGAAAACGTCAGCGAGACCGCGCTGCCGATGAGCATGATCACGGTTGACCAAAGTCCAATGCGGGCGACGAGGAGCTGGCCACGGAGCTTGGTCTTCGCGTTCGCTCCCTCCACCCGGTTGTCGGCGGCGGCAAGCATGTCGTCGACCGTGATTGGTGCCGCCGTGCGATCTCCCGCCGAGGTGGTGCGCCGAACATCCCGGGCTCTGATCTTGAGACGGCGCTTTTCCGGGAAGAGGGCAGCCTTGACCTCGGGATCTGCATCAATGGGGACCCACTGCTCCGAGAGCGTGTCGTAGTACAGCGTCTCGGGCGTGACTTGGCCGGCGTCCACGTGGGAGCTGAGTTGCTCCAGATTGAAGGGGCCACGCGCATCCGTCTCATTGGAGGCTCGAATGTAGAATTCCTGCGTGGCCATATTGTCAGGAGAATGAAAGGTGAAAACCCGCCGTTCAAGGCGCATTTTCCCCAATTTTGCGACGCTCTGTCGGTTACATGCGTCCCAATGTGCGCAACCCGAGCAGCCGCAAGCCTGACTCAAGCACCAAGAGGGTCCTTGCACAGAGCAGCAGGCGCCGCGCCCGGACTGCCGGGTCATCGACCAAGACCTTGTCGGCGGCGTAAAAGGCGCTGTAGGCACCCGCGAGCTCGTAGAGGTACGTGCAGAGGAAGTGGGGACGCAGTTGCGACGTGGTGAGTTCGAGCGTGCTGGCCAGGGCGACCAACTTCCGGGCGAGGGCAAACTCGGCCTCCGACTCCGGTGGCGCGGCGGCAGCGACGGCGGCCGGGTCCGCGGGGTCAACCCCATGACGGCGGAAAATGGAGTGGATGCGGGCCACCGCATACAGGAGGTAGGGGGCAGTGTTGCCTTCGAGGGAAAGGATCTTGTCCCACGTGAAGACGTAGTCGCTGCTGCGGTTCTGCGAGAGGTCGGCGTAGCGGACCGCGCCGATCCCGACGGCGGCGGCGATCTCGCGGCGCTCCGTCTCGGGCAACTCGGGCGATTTCGTGGAAACGAGGGCGAACGCGCGCTCCTCGGCCTCGGAAAGCAGCGCCTTGAGCCGGATCGGGTCGCCGGACCGGGTCTTGATCGCCTTGCCGTCCTCACCGAGGATCGAGCCGAAGGAGACGTGCTCGAAGCGGGGGAGGCGCCGGCCGGTGGCGGCGAACCACTTTTGCGTGGTGAGCCAGAGTTGCTCGAAATGATCCGTCTGGCGGGCGTCGGTCAGGATCACGATCGCGTCCGCGCCGAAGTGCTCGACCCGGTACAGCATGGTGGCGAGGTCGGTCGAGGCGTAGTTTGCGGCGCCGTCCGATTTCCGGATGATGAAGGGCTGGGTGTTGAAGCGGGGGTGCTCGGGGTGAAACACCACGAGGGCGCCCTCCGACTCGGTGGCGAGACCCAGCCGTGAGAGCTCGCCGTAGACGGGAGTGAGCTTGTCATTGTAGAAGCTCTCGCCGAGTTGATGGTCGAAGCGGATGTCGAGTTTCCGGTAGATCTCCTCGAAAGCGCCGGAACTGATCGCATTGATCCGGTTCCAGAGTGCGAGGTTTTCCGCGTCGCCGGCCTGGAGCTTCACGAGTTCGGCCCGCGCGGCCTCGAGGACCTCCGGCCGCTCCTTGGTGGCTGCGTCGGCCGCCTTGTAGAGCCGCTCAAGCTCCTCGAGCGGATCGCGCGCGAGGGCCTCGTCATTCCGGAGATTCTTGTAGCCCCAGATCAACTTCCCGAACTGGGTGCCCCAGTCGCCGATGTGATTGTCGCGGATCACCGTCGCGCCGCAAAACGCCAGCATCCGGCAGATCGCCTCGCCGATGACCATGCCGCGGATGTGCCCGACGTGGAGTTGCTTGGCGGTGTTGGGGGAACTGAAGTCGACGACGTAGTGCTGCCCACGGTGCAATCCCGCGGCGCCTTCCTCCAACTGTCGGGCGCTCCCGTACTGTTGCAGCCACGCCAGCAGCGCGGTCGGGCGCAGGCGGAAGTTGATGAAGCCAGGGCCCGCCAGGCTCGCATCGCAAATGGATAGAATTTCGGACGGGAGGGCGGCGACCACCTTCTCCGCCAAGGCGCGGGGATTGGCTTTGTGCAGCTTCGCGTACGCCAGAACGCCATTGGCTTGAAAGTCTCCGTGCCGCGGATCTGCGGTGCGCACCTCGGAGGAAAACTCAGAGTCCGCGAACCCGAGTTGTCGGCCGGCGGCAGCCACGGCAGCAGCGAGGTCGACCGCGGGTTGGAAGGAGACGTGCATCCTGCGACGAGACGCGGCGGGGGATCGCGCCGCAAGCGCGATTTGCGCGATGCGTGTCTCAGGGGTGGGGGATCGGAACGACCGGGATGGGAAGCATTTCCGGCTCGACATTCCATGTCCCCGTGGTTTACTCGTATTCTTTTACGACTCGGCGGAACTGCTACCCGGAGCCTTTCCTGTTACCATGACGAAGCGCAACATTCCTCCCCGTAGGTTCATCAAGCCGACCTTCGAATTCCTGATCGAGAAGAAGCGTGACGGTGGCGAGTTCAGCAAGGACGAGATCCGCTACATCGTTGACAGCACGCTCGATGGGGAGATGCCGCAGCACCAGCTGGCCGCACTCGCGATGGCGATCTACTTCCAAGGCATGTCGGCCCAGGAGACCGCCGACCTCACCGAGGAAATGATGCTGTCCGGCGAGGTGATCGATCTCTCCGCCATCGCGAAGCCGAAGATCGACAAGTTCGCGACCGGTGGCATCGGCGACAAGACGTCCCTCGTCCTCGTCCCGCTCGCGATGGCGGCGGGCGTCGTGGTGCCAATGATGTGCAGCGCTGAGCACGATTATGTGATCAGCACGCTCGACAAGTTGGGCTCCATTCCGGGTTTCAAGGGCAACCTCGCCAACGAGCAGTTCGTCAATCAACTCGCGCGCATCAACGGGGCGATCATCGCACAGTCCGATGACCTCGCACCGGCCGACGCGAAGCTCTACGACTTGCGCAAGGAAACGGGAACGATCCCGAGCCTGCCGCTGATCACCGGTTCCGTCCTTTCGAAGAAGCTCGCCGAGGGTTCCGAGGGCCTCGTGATCGACGTCAAGTGGGGCAATGGTTCGTTCATCAAGGATCTGGAGCAGGCGAAGCAGTTGGCCCGCTCGATGACGCGCGTCGGCCGCTCGATGAAGCGGCGTTGCGTGGCGCTCGTCACCGACATGAACCAGCCGCTCGGTGACACCGTCGGCACCGCTCTCGAGGTCAAGGAAGCCATTCAGATCCTCAAGGGCGGCGGCCCCGAGGACATCAAGGAACTCGTGCTGAAGCTGGGCATGGAGATCGTTCGCCTCGCCGGCGTGGCGGGCTCCACGCTCTCGGCCAAGCAGACGGTCGAGCGCCACCTCACCGATGGCTCGGCTCTCGAGAAACTGAAGGAACTCGTGAAGGCCCAGGGCGGCGACACGGCCTTCATCGATCACCCGGAAAAATTCCCGCAGGCTCGCCACATCCGCAAGTTGCCGGCCCCGAAGCGCGGCTACGTCCACACCATCAACGCCGCCATGATCGCGCACGGCGTGCATCTGCTCGGTGCCGGGCGTTCCGCTCCGGGCGAAAAGATCGACCACTCCGTCGGCGTCTCCGAGATCCGCAAGGTGGGCACGCAGGTCAAGCAGGGCGAGCCGTTGATGATGATTCACTACAACGACGAGTCCAAGCTCGAGCAGGCCCTGAACTACTTCAAGGATGCGTACCGCCTCGCGCCCAAGCGGCCTACGCCGCCGCCGCTCGTGGTCGAGCGTGTCGCCTGACCCTCGGGGTCCGGTCCCCGGCAGGCCTGCCGGGTCCGATTGACTCAGCGCCCCCGTTCCTCTTTGTGGGGCGACGGAAAACGACGAAGCCCGCAGCACTCGCTGCGGGCTTCGTCGTTGCCGGCCGCGACGCGGGAGGAGGTCGCGGCGCGCGTCGGTTCGGGTCCGGGAACCGACCTCAGGCGCGGCCGAGGTAGGTGCCGTCAACCGTGCTCACGCGGACGGTTTCGCCTTCCTTGATGAAGAGCGGGACTTGGATGATGAGGCCGGTCTCGAGCTTGGCGGGCTTCTGGACGTTGCTCGCCGTGTCGCCCTTCACGCCTTCCGCGCTCTCGATGATCTTCAGCGAGACCGTGGACGGGAGGTCGACCGACAGGGGCTTCTCGTCAACGAAGAGTACGTCCACGCGGCCGCCCGGGGTCAGGTAGTTCTTCACCTCCCCGAGCGTGGCCTCCGTGAGCTCAATCTGGTCGAACGACTCCGGGTCGATGAACGCGAACGTGTCACGGTCCGCGTAGCTGAACTCGAGGGTCTTCCGGTCGGTCGGCAGCACCTCGATCGTCTCCGTCGAGGCGAACCGCTGGTCCAGCGCCTTGCCGTAGCGGAGGTTTCGCATCTTGATCTGCACGAAGGCGCGGAGGTTGCCCGGCGTGCGGTGCTGGGTCTCCATGACCAGGTGCGGCTCGCCGTTGAACTTGATGACTTGGCCTTTGCGGATGTCGTTGGCGGAAGGCATGGACGATAGGGTGGGGCGCGGACGGTTGGAATCGGTGCGGGAAAGGGTGTGGGATTAGCCAAGTCTCGGTGGGGCTGTCAAGGATTCGGCCATCCCGCCTAAGCGCTTGCCCTTTTCCGAGCGGACCCGGACACTCGGCGGGCCCTCACCCATGAAGCAACGCACCTTGTCGCGCGCCGTCTCGATCAAGGGAACCGGCCTGCATACCGGCAACCCCGTCCAGCTGACGTTCAAGCCGGCCCCCGCCAACCACGGGCTGGTCTTCAAACGCCTGGACTTGCACGGGGAGCCCGAGGTCCATCCGCGCATTGAGGGGGTGGGTGATTTGGTGCGCAACACCACTGTCCAAGAGGGACATACGAAGGTGCACCTCGTCGAGCACGTGCTGAGCGCCCTGCATGGCTGCGGCATCGACAACGCCGTGATCGAGATGGATGCCTCGGAGCCTCCGATCATGGACGGATCGGCCCGGCCGTTCGTCACCCTCATCCAGGAGGCCGGCCCGGTCGAGCAGGACAAGGATCGGGTCTACTACGAACTGGATGCGCCCGTCTCCGTCATGAAGGGCAACCGGTCCATCATCGCCCTGCCTTTCGATGGGTTGAAGATCACGTGCACGTCGACCGACGACCGCGGGTATCACACGCAGCACCTGTCCCTCACGGTCGATCCGGAGACCTACATTTCGCAGATCGCGCCGTCGCGGACGTTCACCATCTACGAGGACATCGAGGAACTGCTGAAGCTCGGCAAGATCCGCGGCGGCAGTCTGGACTCCGCCGTCGTGATCAAGGGAGGCAACATCTTGTCCAAGGAACCGCTGCGTTTCCGGGACGAGTTCGTGCGGCACAAGATGCTCGATATCATCGGCGACATCGTGCTGCTGGGTCTGCCGCTCAAGGCGCACATCGTCGCGACCTGCCCGGGGCATCAGCTCAACGCCGAATTCACCAAGGCCCTGTTTGATCGGCGGGCCGAGGCCGCCAAGCGCGGAACGAAGAAGGCGACTGCGACCGAGGGCAAGTCCATGGTGCAGGCCCACGAAACGTCCCTCGATATCCGCCGGGTGCTCGACATGCTGCCGCACCGGTATCCGTTCCTCATGATCGATCGCGTGACCGAGTTCCGCGGCGAGGACGAGTTGACCGCGATCAAGAACGTCACGATCAACGAGCCTTATTTCCAAGGTCACTTTCCGGGGAACCCCGTGATGCCCGGGGTGCTCCAACTCGAAGCGATGGCGCAGGCGGCGGGCCTGCTCATGCTCCGGCGCGGGTCGCTCGAGGGCAAGACGTCGCTGTTCATGAGCGCGGACAAGGTGAAGTTCCGCCGACCGGTCCGGCCGGGAGACCGGTTGGTCGTGACGGCGAAGCTGACCAAGACGCGGGGCACGAAGCTCGCGTCGGCCGAAGTGACCTGCTCCGTCGACGGCGCGGTGGTGTCCTCGGCTGACCTGATGTTCGCGATCGTCGACGAAGCGGAGGTCGGCTGAGCATGGCCACGCGGATTCATCCGAGTGCGGTGGTGGAGGCGGGTGCGGAATTGGGCGCCGATGTCGAGGTCGGTGCCTTCGCCTACGTCGGCGCAGGGGTCGTGCTGGGGGACCGCACGCGCCTGCATCATCATGCGTCGGTGGAGGGGTGGACGGTCCTCGGAGAGAGCTGCGAGGTGTTCCCTTTCGCCAATCTTGGTGCGAAGACGCAGGACCTGAAGTTCCAGGGTGGGCGTCCGGGGGTCCGGATCGGGGCCCGTTCGGTGTTCCGCGAATACGTCACGGTGCACGCGGCGACGCGGGACGGCGAATTCACGGTCCTAGGAGACGACAACACGCTGCTCGCGAACTGCCACGTCGCGCACGACTGCGTGCTGGGAAACCACATCGTGATGAGCAATGGCATTCTCCTTGCCGGGCACGTGCGGGTCGAGGACCACGTCACGATCGGCGGTGCCGCCGGGGTGCACCAGTTCTGCCGCATCGGGGCGCACGCCATGATCAGTGCCTTCGCGAAGGTCGTGCAGGATGTCGTGCCGTTCATGATCGCGGATGGTCAGCCCGCCGTGATCCGTTCGATCAACAAGGTCGGCTTGGAGCGCCGGGGCTTTTCCTCCGAGCAAATCGAGCGCGTCAAGCAACTGCACCGCGTGCTTTTCCGGGACGGCTTGAACCGGTCGCAGGCGCTGGAGAAGCTGGCGGCGTCGGAGCAGGCCGCGACGGCCGAGTTCCGTAAGGTGCTGGATTTCGCCGCCGCGAGCGAACGCGGGCTCGCGCCCGGTGTGTCGGCGTGAGCGGCGGCGCTAGGCCTTCCGCTTGTAGACGAGGGCGGGGTCGAAAAGTGGCTTCGCGATGGTCTCGAGGCTGAAGTCGCCCCGCGACGCCGCGCCGTCCACGTCCCGCAACCGGCGGTAGAAGCAACTCTTGAAACCATTGTGGCAGGAGGCGTTGGCGGGCCCCTCCTGCGTGACGGAGAGCAGGATCACGTCCTGATCGCAGTCGGTGCGAACCTCCTGCACGCGCTGCACGTTGCCCGATTCCTCGCCCTTGACCCAGAGCTTGCTGCGGGAGCGGCTCCAGTACGTGGCGAGCCGGGTGCGGAGCGTGTGCTGGAGGGATTCCGCGTTCATGAACGCGAACATCAGCACTTCGCCGGTGCCGGCATCCTGCGTGATGCAGGGGATGAGGCCATCGGCGCCAAACTTCGGCTGGAACGTGTGACCAAGTTCGATCTCGGGGGTGGTGGTCCGGGAGGGAAAGGACATGACAGAAAGGGGATTGAGCGAGGCGTGGGTGGTGCCGGATGGACCGCTCAGGAGCCGGTGCCGAGGCGGTCGGCCAGCGCGCGGAGGTAGTCGTAGGTGTACAGGCCGGTCTGGTGTCCGTCGCTGAAGACGAAGCGAAGGGCGTAGTTGCCGACCCGATCCCATGCGTGGACGGTCACGCCGTCGAAGGCCCTCGGGCCGTGCCCGCCGTATTGGCGGCCGAAGATGTCGCGTTCCCCCTGCGTCTCGGCGCTGGGCGAGGCGGCGCGCAGGCGCTCGGCGGGGAAAAACGACTCGGCCCCGTCGCTCCAGCGGATCGCGACCTCCGGGCCGATGATCTGGACATCGACGGGCGTGTGCATGGCTAGGGACGAAACGACAGGGCGCCCACCCTGCCGAGGAAAATCGAGGCGCCTCCGCCGACCGGATCAGCGTTGCCTTCGGTCCCGGTCCGGCGTGCGCTCGGGTCCGCCCTCCGGGGCGGGTGCATGCCGACGAACCGATTCTATTCCGACTTTGACGAGGCGACGTGGGAATCGCCGCGCCGGCCTGACTACCGGTCGCTTTTCCAGATCGACCGCGACCGCATCATCCATGCCCACGCGTTCCGCAAGTTGCAGTCGAAGACGCAGGTCTTTCTCTCCGGGGAGTATGATTTCTACCGGACGCGCCTGACGCATTCGATGGAGGTGGCGCAGATCGGTCGGTCGATCTGCCATTTCCTGCTCTCCCGCGGAGAGCCGCTGGCGCCGGATTTCTACATCGACCCTGAGTTGGTGGAGGCGGTCTGCCTCGCCCATGATCTCGGGCACCCGCCCTTTGGACACTCCGGCGAACGCACCCTTCAGGAGCTGATGCTTCCGTGGGGTGGCTTTGAGGGCAATGCCCAGACGCTGCACCTGTTGACCGAGACGCTGCATCAGGACGAGGAGGGAACGCGGGGCATGCAGCCCACGCGTGCGCTGATGGACGGCGTCCTCAAGTACAAGAAGTTGCTGCGGGAGTATGCGGTGCCGCCGAGCCACCATTTCCTCTACGATTCCCAGGTGGCGCAGCGGGACTTCGTCTTCGGCGGCGCGGCGATTCCCGCGGCGCTGCACGAGGGGGAGGCGTTGAACCTCTTCAAGAGCGTTGAGTGCCAGATCATGGACTGGGCCGACGACGCCGCGTATTCGCTGAATGACGTGGTCGACGGGGTGAAGGCGGGTTTCCTCGCGGTGGACCGGATGGAGCGCTGGGCCGCAGGGCAGGCGCTGGATGCGGAGCGCCTCGGCTGGCTGGAGCGACTCTTCGTCGCGGTGCGTGCGGATCGGCTGGAGTCGGTCTTCTCGCAAAAGATCGGGAGCTTCATCACGGCGTGCCGGCTGCGACCGCGGCAGAACTTCATGAGCACGGCGACCCCGCGCTACCGCTTTGAGTTGGCCGTGGGTGCGGAGGTGCAGCGGGAGGCGGCTTTCTACAAGCAACTCGCGAATGACCTCATCTTCGAAAGCCCGCAGCTCCAACAGATGGAGCACAAGGCGCGCAAGGTGCTGTTCGACCTGTGGGACTCGGCGTGGCGGAACCACGTGGAGTGCCGGGGCCGCGTCATCCGCATCCTGCCCCCGCGGGTTGGTCGGCTCATCGATGCCGCTGGCACTGAGGCCGAGAAGGCGCGACGGATCTGCGACTGGCTCGCGGGCCTGACGGACGGAATGATCGTGCGGACCTACCGTCGCCTCTTCGAAGCCGACTTCGGCAGCCTGCGCGACCTGAGCTGAGCGGTGCGACACGGTGACGGAGGGCGGTCGTGGCACCGTCCGCGGTGAACCCGCCGTCCCGTCGACTCGACGAGTGCGAAGCGGAGCTTTCGGGCGGGGACCTTGGTGGCTGACCCGACGCGCGACCGGAGTGGGGCCGGCGAGGAAACAGGCGCCCGCCTCAGGAACGTCCCTCGTGCCCCTCGGGCGGCGGCCCGGCTGGCAGCCGTCCGTCGCGCACGGCTTCCTCCAGCATCGCCTCCGCCAACTCCCAGAGCGTGGACGACCCCTCCGCGATGTGGCGGTTGCGGGCGACAACCCGGTCGTGCGTGACGCCGTGGCGTCGCCAGGCGGATCCTTGGGTCAGCAGGTTGAGCAGCACCGGCTGGAAGCGATCCACCGCGGTGGCGAAGCGCGCCTCCGGTGTCTGCTTCGCCTCGAACTCGTCCCAAAGTTCCCGGAGTTCCCGCGCCTGGTCCTCCGGCAGCAGGCCGAAGATCCGCTCCGCCGCGCGCGCCTCGCGGGCATGCTGGTCCGACATCCGGTGCTCGTCGTAGGCGAAGGTGTCGCCGGCGTCGATCTCCACCACGTCGTGGATGATCAGCATCTTCAGCACCCGCAGCGTGTCGAGGTCGGGCAGGTTGGCGTGCTCGGCGAGCACGATCACCAGCAGGCAGAGATGCCAGGAGTGCTCGGCATCGTTCTCCGCACGGCCACTGTGGATCAGCACCGTCTGGCGGTAGATGTCCTTCAGCTTGTCGACCTCGACGATGAATTGAACCTGACGGGCTAGGCGGGAGTCGGGCACGCCCGAGATTCGAACGCCCGTGGATCGCTTGGCGAGCCCGCCTTCATTGCTGCACCGCGATTGCAAGTGCGCGCGGACGTCGCGCGGACCGTCGGAGCGTCGCCCCGTTTCCTTGCTTGCTTGCCTCCCCGGCAAGCCGTTTCGATGGGATGCTTTTGCCCGAATGAAAATTCTCGTTGCCGACAAGATTTCACCCAAAGGGGTCGCCTTCCTGCGTGCGCAGCCGGGCTACGAAGTCATTGAGGCCTACGGATCCTCTCCGGAGCGCGTCCTGGAACTCGTGCGCGACGTGCATGCGATCGCGGTGCGTTCGGAGACGCGGATTTCCGCCGAGGTGATGGCCGCCGCCCCGCTCCTGCGCGTGGTCGGCCGGGCGGGCGTGGGCGTGGACAACGTCGACGTCGACGCCGCCACGGAGCGCGGGGTGATCGTGATGAACACGCCCTCGGGCAATACGATTGCGACGGCGGAACTGACCTTCACGCACCTGCTCTGCGGCGCGCGTCCGGTGCCGCAGGCGGCCGCGTCGATGAAGGCGGGTCAGTGGGACCGCAAGAGCTTCGGGGGAATCGAGCTTTTCAAGAAGACGCTGGGCGTGGTCGGCCTCGGCCGCATCGGCAGCGAGGTCGCAAAGCGGGCGCAGGCCTTCGGCATGCTCGTGCTGGCCTACGATCCGTACCTCGCCCCGAGCCGCGCCAAGGCGATGCAGGTGGAACCGGCGACGCTCGATGAGTTGCTCGCCCAGTCGGACTACATCACCGTCCACATGCCGCTCACGGACGATACGCGCTACATGATCGACGAGGCGGCGTTCGCGAAGGCGAAGAAGGGCCTGCGCATCTTCAATTGCGCCCGGGGCGGGATCATCAAGGAGAGCGCTCTGATCGAGGCGATCAAGTCGGGCAAGGTCGCGGCGGCGGGACTCGATGTCTTCGAGGATGAGCCGCTGGCGAAGGACAGCGAACTCCGGACGCTGCCTAACGTCGTGCTCACGCCCCACCTCGGCGCCTCGACCGCCGAGGCGCAGGAGTCCGTCGGGATCGAGATCGCCGAGCAGATCACCGATGTCCTGCGCGGGGGAGTCATTCGCAACGCCGTGAACATGCCGTCGATCGACGCGGCCGCCGTGAAGGTGCTCGGGCCCTACATCGATCTGGGCGCCAAGCTGGGAACGCTGGTCCAGCAGATCGCCAGCCCCCAGGTCACCGGGCTGAAGATCACCTACTGGGGCAAGCTCGTCGATCTCGACACCAATGCGATCACGCGCGCGGTGCAGCGCGGCTACCTGCGCCGGATCAGCGGCGACGGCGTCAACTTCGTCAATGCGCCGGTCATCCTCGAGCGCCTGGGCATCAAGTGCGAGATTCTCAAGTCCACCGAGGACAGCGACTACACGGAGCTCCTCGGCGTGGAGGCCCTCTCGGTCGACGGTTCGTCGCGGAGCGTGACGGGGACGTTGTTCACCAAGGCGGCGAAGCCGCGGGTGGTTACGATCAACCAGCGCGAGGTGGAGGTGGAGGCGGCGGGCAAGCTGCTCATCATCGAAAACAAGGACCAGCCGGGCATGATCGGCTACGTCGGCACGCTGCTCGGCAAGGACGGCGTGAACATCGCCAACATGTCCCTGAGCCGGCAGGCACCGGGGCAGACCGCGCTCATCGTCATCAATCTGGACAGCGAGCCGAGCGACGCCGTGCGCCGGGAGCTCAAGGGCAATCCGAACATCGCCCTCGCGAAGTACGTCGAATTGTAACGCCGCGTTCCTGCGTCCCGCCATGATGCCCGCCCTGTTGGTCTCCGCGCTTGCTGGTTACGTGCTCGGGGCCCTGCCGTTCGGCTACCTCGTCGCGCGGGCCAAGGGCGTGGACATCTTCCGCGCCGGCAGCGGCAATCCCGGCGCCACCAACGTGCGCCGGGTGCTGGGCCGCGGACCCGGCAATCTGGTCTTCCTCCTCGATGCGGCCAAGGGTGCCGCGGCTGCGGGGCTGCCGCTGCTGGCGCAGCGTTGGGGCTGGCTCGCCATTTCCTCCGCCGATGCCTCGATCGCCGCGATCGTCGGCCTCGCCGCCGGGCTCGTCGGTCACAGCTTCTCCTGCTTCACGGGTTTCCGGGGCGGCAAGGGCGTCGCCACCACCGTGGGCGGCTTCGCCGTCCTGCTGCCTCTCGGCCTGCTCGCAGCCTCGGCGGTGTGGATCGTCACTTTCCTCATCGGGCGTTATGCCTCGCTGGCGTCGCTCCTCGGGGCGCTGACGCTGCCGGTCGCCGCGTTCTTCCTCGGGGTCAGCCGGCCGCTGCTCGGACTGGCCGCCGCGGTGGCGGTCTTCGTGATCATCATGCACCGGTCGAACATCCGTCGGCTGCTCGCCGGCACCGAGAACCGCTTCAGCCGCCCGGGCGGCTCCGCCCCGGCACCCTGAGGCCCGGAATTTCTTTCCATGTCGACTCGCACCATCCGCATCGGTCTCTGTGGCCTCGGCACCGTCGGTCAGGGGGTTTGGAAGCATCTGACGGCGAATCGCGCCGCGCTCAAGGGTCGGCTCGGTGTCCGGATCGAACTGGCGAAGGCTGCGGTCCGCGACCGGTCCAAGGCCCGCTCGGTCAAGGTCCCGGCGCGCTGCCTCGTCGATGATCCGATGTCGATCGCGCGCGATCCTTCGATCGACATCGTGTGCGAACTGATGGGCGGCACGGGCATCGCCAAGCAGGTGACGCTTGAGGCCCTGTCGCGCGGCAAGGTTGTCGTCTCCGCCAACAAGGCACTGCTCTGCGAGAGCGGTGAGGCGGTCTTCGCCGCCGCCCGCAAGGGTGGGGGACGTTTCTTCTTCGAGGCGTCCGTGGCCGGGGGCATTCCGATCATCAAGGCGCTGCGCGAGGGGTTGGTCGCGAACCGCTTCAAGCTGATCTACGGCATCCTCAACGGGACGTGTAACTACATCCTCACCCGCATGGCCGCCGAGGGCGCCGGGTATCCGGAAATCCTCGCCGACGCCAAGCGGCTCGGCTTCGCCGAGGCCGACGAGTCCCTCGATGTCGAGGGATGGGACACCGCCCACAAGGCGTCGATCCTCGCCCACCTCGCCCACGGGGTCTGGCTGAAGCCGGAACAGATGACGGTCGAGGGCATCACCCAGATCACCCAGGCCGACCTGCGGCACGCGGCCACGCTGGGCTACGGCATCAAGCTCCTCGCGTTCATCACCCGCGACTTCGCCCGCGACGAACTGGCCGTGCGGGTGCATCCCACCTTGGTCCCCAAGGACCGCGTGCTCGCCAACGTGAACGGGGTCTTCAACGGCATCGCGGTGGTCGGCGACGTGGTCGGAACCACCACCTACATCGGCCGCGGAGCGGGCCAGGACGCCACCGCCAGCGCGGTGATCAGCGACATCGCCGACGCGATCGTGCTGCTGACGACCGGTCGCGACATCACCCCGGCCGAGTTGCCTGCTCCAGCCGCCCGCACCCTTGGCCTCACGCCCCCGGACCGCCTGCGCAGCCGCTACTACGTCCGCACGACCGTGAAGGATCAACCGGGCGTCCTCGCCCAGATCGCCACCGCGATGGCCCGCCACGGGGTGAGCATCGAGTCCGTCATCCAGACCGCCTCCGAGCGCCCGAACGCCGCCTCCCTCATCCTCACCACCCACGAGAGCGACGAGCGGGCCATGGGTGCCACGCTCGCCGCGCTCGGCCGCCTGCGCAGCGTGATCGAACGGCCGCTCCTGCTCCGCATCGCCGACTTTTCCGAGTAAGACCGGCACGCCCTCCTTTCCCTTTCATCATGGCTCGAATCGTCCAGAAGTATGGCGGCACCTCGGTCGGTGACGTCGAACGCATCAAGAAAGTCGCGGAACGGGTCAAGGCCGTTCGCGACCAAGGCAATCAACTCGTGATCGTCGTCTCGGCGCGCGCGGGCGTGACCAACGAGCTCATCGCCAAGGCCAAGCTCCTGTGCGCCCAGCCGTCGGAGCGCGAACTCGACCAGTTGCTGGCCATCGGCGAGCAGGAGACGATCGCACTGACCGCGATGGCGCTGCATGGCGTCGGCGTGGACGCCGTGAGCTACACGGGCGCGCAGGCGGGAATCTTCACCGACGCCGTCCACACCAAGGCCAAGATCAAGATGATCAACGCGGCTCCGGTGGAGAAGGATCTCGAGGCGGGCCGCGTCGTCATCGTCGCCGGCTTCCAGGGCATCAACGACGACGGTGGTGTCACCACCCTCGGCCGCGGCGGTTCCGACCTCACGGCCATCGCCCTCGCCGCGGCGGTGAAGGCCGACAAGTGCGAGATCTACACCGACGTGGATGGCGTTTACACCGCCGATCCGCGCGTGGTGAAGGACGCCCGCAAGCTCGACGAGATTTCCTACGACGAGATGCTCGAGCTCGCCTCCAGCGGCAGCAAGGTCATGCAGTCGCGCAGCGTCGAATTCGCCAAGAAGTACGGCGTCGTCTTCGAGGTCCGTTCATCCTTCAATCAAAACCCGGGAACTATCGTGAAAGAAGAAGTCGCATACATGGAGAAGGTCGTGGTCCGCGGCGTCGCCGTGGACAAGGACCAGGCCAAGGTCATCATCAGCAACCTGCCCGACAAGCCGGGCTCGGCGGCCCGGGTCTTCCGCGCCCTCGCGGATGCCAACGTGATGGTCGACATGATCGTCCAGAACGTGGGCCGCGGCGGCGTCGCCAATCTCACCTTCACCGTGCCGCAGACCGATCAGGTCAAGGCGCAGAGGGCGCTGGAACCCGTCCTGGCCGCGATGGGCGGCGGGCAGGTCGCGATCCACGAGCAGATCGCCAAGCTCTCCGTCGTCGGCGTGGGCATGAAGACCCACAGCGGCGTGGCGGCGACGCTCTTCCAGGCGCTGGCGGCGGCGAACATCAACATCGAGATGATCAGCACCTCGGAGATCAAGATTTCCGTCATCGTCGAACAGGACCGGGCCGACGAGGCGTCGCGCGTCGCACACGCCGCGTTCCAACTCGACCGGCTCTGAGCGCGCGGGCGGCTGGCCCGCCCGCGGTTCCCGTCCATGCGCTTCATCTCCACGCGCGGAGAGTCGCCGGCCCTCGGGTTCAGCGACGCCGTGGCCACCGGGCTCGCCCCGGACGGCGGGCTCTTCCTGCCCGCGGAGTTGCCGCGCTTCTCCCGGAGCGAACTCGACGCATGGGCGGCGCTGCCCTACCCGGAGCTCTGCTTCCGCTTCCTGTCCCGGTTCGCCACGGACATCCCCGGGGACGTGCTGCGCGCGCTGGTGACGAAGAGCTATGCGACGTTCGCGCATCCGGAGATCGCGCCGCTCGTCCAACTGGACGAACGGCGCTTCGTGCTGGAGCTGTTCCACGGCCCGACGCTCGCGTTCAAGGACTGCGCGCTCCAGTTGCTCGGCAATCTCTACGAGCTGCAATGCCGGCTGCGGAACGAGAAGATCAACGTGCTCGGAGCGACGTCCGGCGACACCGGCTCCGCCGCGATCCACGGCCTGCTCGGCAAGCCCGGCACCGCCATCTTCATCCTCTACCCGGAGGGTCGGACTTCCCCGCTGCAGGAGCGGCAGATGGCCTGCACGGGGGCCGCAAACGTGCATGCACTCGCCATCGCGGGGACCTTCGACGACGCGCAGGCGATCGTGAAGACGCTGTTCGGCGACACCGCGTTCCGCACGGGTCACCGTCTGTCCGCGGTCAATTCCATCAACCTCGCCCGGGTTCTCGCGCAATGCGTCTACTACCTGAGCGCGTGGCTGCGGTTGCCGCCCGCGATCCGCGAGTCCGCGGAATTCGTGGTGCCGACCGGCAACTTCGGGAATGTGCTCGCGGGCTGGATGCTCCAGCGCATGGGCGTGCCGATCGCCCGGTTCCGGGTCGCCACCAACCGGAACGACATCCTGCACCGGTTGTTCACGACCGGCGAATACCGCGTTGGCGACGTGGTCCCGAGCCTGGCACCGTCGATGGACATCCAGGTCGCGTCCAACTTCGAGCGGTTCCTCTATTACACGGTGGGCGAGGACCCCGCGCGGGTGCGCGAGGTGATGCGGACCTTCCGTGAGACCGGTGCCTTCTCCTTCGGCGCGGCCCTGCAGGCTTCGTTTGCCTCGTCGCGCTGCACGGACGCCGAGATCGTCTCGCTTATCCGGGAGACCCACCGTCGCTGGGGCTACGTCGCGGATCCGCACACGGCCTGCGGCTTCAAGGATCTTTCCGAGGAACGCCCAAGCGTGATCCTCGCGACGGCAAGTCCGGCCAAGTTTCCCGAGACGCTCCGCGATGCGCTGGGCTTCGAACCCACGCATCCGGCGCTGGAGGCGCTGAAGACGCGTCCCCTCGTCTCGCACCGCCTCCCGGCCTCCCTCGATGCGGTGCGGCGCTACGTCGAGGAGCACGCCGTCTAGCTAGGGCTGCAGCCACGCGGCGGCGATGCCGACCGCGGCGGTTAAACCCAAGACGGTTACCACCGGCCGGCGCATCCCCGGAGAACCGAGGGTCAGCGCCAGGGCGGCCTTCATCAGCGTGTTGGCCACCGCCGCGAGGGTCACGGCGAGCGCGGCGGTCTCCAGCGCCACCGATCCGGCCTCCCGGCTGTTGGCCAGCGACAGGGAGATCGCGTCCATGTCGGTGAGGCCCGAGGCGAAGCTGAGGGGCAGGAGCCCGGCGTTCCACTCGAGCGCGATCACCGCCTTGATCAGGAACGCGATCACGGCGTAGAGGAGGGCGAACTTGATCGAGGTGCCGAGCCCGAGCGGATTGTGCAGCGGGAGTTCGGACGGGGCGGGCGTCCCGGCCCGCCGGCGCCACCAGATGACGCCGTAGAGCAGCGCCGGGATGATCAGGGCCGCGAGGGTCGGCGCCAGGCGGAGTGCGAGGGCGGGCGAGACGACGGCGATCGCGAGCGCGACGCGCGGCACCATCACCGTGCATGCCGCGACGACCGCGAAGGCGAAGTGCGCGGACCACTCGGGCGCCTCGCGGCTGCGACGGCTGAACGCGAGCGTGGTGGCCGTGCTCGAGGCCAGACCGCCCAGCAGGCTGGTGACGAGCAGGCCGGCGCGCGCCCCCAGGATCCGCATCGCGACATAGCCGACGAACCCGAGGCCGGAGATCAGGATCACCATCATCCAGGTCGCATACGGATTGAACCCGCCCCACGGACCGAAGGTACGGTCGGGAACGAGCGGCAGGACCACCCCGGTGATCGCGACGAACTGCAGCGTCGCCCGGATGTCCTGCTCCGTGAAGCGGCGCGTCCAGTCGTGCAGCGGTTTCTTCGACGCGAGGATCACCATGGCGAGGCCGGCGACCAAGACCGCCGCCTGGCGCTCGTTCCACGCGACGAGGGCGCCCACCAGCACGGTGACGACGAAGGCGGCGAAGCGCGTGTTGCCCGCCGGCTGACCGGCCTGGCGCGCCACGACCTGCTGGAGCGCGAGGGCGGCGAGGGCGACGGGGAGCAGCAGCGGACTCAGCGCGGCGGAGGCGTGGGCGGCGATGCAGCCGACCATCGCCCAGAGCGTGTAGGTGCGGACACCGCCGAAGTCGTCCCGGCTCGCCGGATCATCGGACAAGTCGCTCCATTGCCGGATCAGCCCGATCAGCGCGCCGAGGCTTGCGCTCGTGAGGATTCCGGGGAGCAGCTTTTCCATGCCGGCCGTGACGGCCACCGTGTCCATGCCCGGAGCATGGGCGGTCGGGCGCCGCACGGCAAGGAGGTCCGAGAATCGGTTTGCCGGCGGCGGCGGGGGTGGACATCGTGCCGGATTCAACCATGAGCGACCAACCGCTTGACATCTCCCACGACCAACATGCCGTGCGGCTGTCCAAGTTGGCGGAACTGCGCGCCGCCGGCCTTGATCCCTTCCGTGCGGCGTTCACGACCACCCATTTCTCCGACGCCGCCCGCCGCGCCTATGTCGATGGTCAGGACTATGCGGTGAAGGTGGCGGTGGCCGGACGCCTCGTCGTGATCCGTGACATGGGCAAGAGTCAGTTCGTCAAGATCTTCGACCAGCAGGGTGGCGGCGCGGAGGGCCCGCTGCAGCTCTACGTGAAGAAGGATCTCGTGGGCGATGAGGCCTACGCCGCCTTCAAGAAACTCGACCTCGGGGACATCGTCGGGGCCGAGGGCACGCTTTTCAAGACACGGACCGGCGAGGTCACGGTGCGGGTCGACCGCTATGTCCTTCTCGCCAAGGCGCTGCGCCCGCTGCCCGAGAAGTGGCACGGGCTGAGCGATCCGGAGCAGGTGTACCGGCAGCGTTACCTCGACCTGATCGTGAACCCGGAGTCGCGGACGCGCCTGCTCCAGCGTTCGCGGATCGTGTCGCACATCCGGCGTTTCCTCGAGGACCGCCAGTTCATCGAGGTCGAGACCCCGGTCCTGCAGTCGGTGGCCGGCGGCGCGGCGGCGCGTCCGTTCACGACCCATCACAACGCCCTTGGGATGGACTTCGTGCTCCGCATCTCCCTGGAGCTCTACTTGAAGCGCCTGCTCGTCGGCGGCATTGACCGCGTGTTCGAGATCGGCCGCAACTTCCGCAACGAAGGCATTTCGCGGCGCCACAATCCGGAGTTCACGATGCTGGAGGTGTACCAGGCGTACTCGGACTACCGCGGGATGATGGTGCTCGTGCGCGAACTCCTGCTTTCCATCTGCCAGACCGTGCTCGGCACCACCCGCATCCGTCATGCGGCGAGCGGGCAGGACATTGAATTCGCCGGCGAGTGGCGCGAGGTGCCGTACCGCGACCTGATCCGCGAGGCGACGGGGGACGCGGACTGGTTCAAGCGGACGAAGGCGGAGAAGATCACGGCCGTCGAGGCGCTCGGCCTGAAGGTCGACCCCTCGTGGGAGGACTTCGAGATCACCAACGAAATCTTCTCGAAGCGGATCGAGCCCGGGCTGATCCAGCCGACCTTCGTGACGCACCTGCCGAGGGAGCTGTGCCCGCTCGCCAAGCTGAACCGCGAGGATCCCACGGTTCTCGATGTGTTCGAGCTGACGATTGGCGGCATGGAGATCGCGCCGGCGTACAGCGAGCAGAACGATCCGCAGGAACAGCGCCGCATGTTCGAGGCCCAGGCGGGTGGCGAGCAGCAGAACGTGGATCAGGACTTCCTTTTCGCCTTGGAGCACGGCATGCCCCCCGCGGGCGGGATGGGCATCGGCATTGACCGCCTGTGCATCCTGCTCACGGGCGCCGAGAGCATCCGGGACGTGATTCTCTTCCCGCAGTTGCGGACCACTCCGGCGCCCTGAGCGCCGCCGCCATGCCCTGGTACGTCCATCTCGCCCTGAAGCAGCTCTTCCCGGCGGGCCGGCGTTTCCCCTTCTTCACCGCCATCTCCGTTCTCGGCGTGGCGTTGGGCGTCGCGTTGCTCATCGTGGTGACGAGCGTGATGGGCGGATTCGGCTACGAGATCCGTCGCATGATCGTGGAGACGGAGGGCGAAGTGCAGGTCAAGGCCCGCGGCCTGATCGATGATCCTGCGGCTGTGTTGCAGCAGGTCCGTCGCGTCCCGGGAGTGGAGGCGGCGACCCCCTTCGCCTCCGGCGTCGTCATGGTGATGGCAAACGGCCGGCCGGCCTATCCTGCCATCCGCGGCCTTCATCTCGACACGGTCGGGGGCGTGGTGGACCTCGCGGCGTACGTCCGGCTCGGAACGCTGGAGGAACTCGACGATGATTCGGTGCTGGTGAGCTCGGAGCTGGCCCGTTCGCTCGGCGTGACGATTGGCGACACGCTGGAGGTCTACTCCCCGCTGATCATCGAACGGCTGCGAAGTGACGAAGTTTTCCTGCCGCGGGAGGTTCGGGTTGTGGGCCTCGTCGAGATCGGTCACCAGCAACTGGACAGCAGCATGCTGTACGGCACGCTGCGCCTCGTGCAGGATCTTTACGGGCTTGGGTCGGCGGTGCACGGCGTCAACGTCCGCGCCCGGCCCGGGGTCGGGGAGGACGAGTTGGCGCGCCGGCTGAACGCGGGTGGACTTCCCGCCGGGCTGCAGGCGTTCTCATGGATGGACAGTTTCGAGGAATTCCTCTGGGTGCTGAACCTGGAGAAGGGCATGATCTTCTTCCTCCTCCTCTTCATCGTGATCGTGGCGGCGTTTTCCGTCATGAGTTCCCTCTTGATCTCCGTGGTGCGCAAGACCCGCGAGATCGGCCTGCTGGGAGCGCTCGGGGCCTCGTCGCGGGGGGTGGCGGCCTGCTTCTGCGCGCAGGGCATCCTGATCGGATGTTTCGGCACGCTGGTGGGGCTGGGCCTCGGCTTCGCCGCGCTCGCGGTGCGCAACGATGCCGTGATGCTGATCGCCCGGCTCACGCAGCGGGAGGACGAGCTGCGGCGCTTCTACCAGTTTTCCAACCTGCCGGCGCACACCGTGCCCGGAGACGTCGCGACGGTGGTCGTGCTGACCCTCGCGATTTCGTTTCTCGCCGGACTGGTCCCGGCGTGGCGGGCGGCCCGGCTGCGTCCGGTGGAGGCCTTCCGCAGTGAGTGAACCGACGCCACCGGTGCTGCAGGCCGCGGGCCTGACCAAGACCTACGCCAGCGGCGACCGGCGCATCGCGGTCCTGCGCGGCGTGGACCTCCTGCTGCGGGCCGGGGAGAGCGTGTCGATCCGGGGCGAGTCGGGGGCGGGAAAGTCGACGCTCCTGCATCTCCTTGCCGGGCTGGATGCCCCGGACGCGGGCGAACTGCGATGGAACGGCGACCGGATCGATGCGGCGCGGTGCACCGCGATTCGGAATCGGTTTCTCGGGATGATCTTCCAGAGCTTCCACCTCGTGCCCGAGTTGACGGCCGAGGACAACGTACTGCTCCCCAGGCGGATCGGCGGTCGGGTGGATGCCGCCGCCCGGCGCCGCGCCGCGGACCTGCTGGCCCGGGTGGGCTTGGGCGAGCGGGCGCGTCACCTGCCCTCGCAGTTGTCGGGGGGCGAGCGGCAGCGCGTGGCGGTGGCGCGCGCGTTGATGAACCAGCCCAGCCTCGTGCTGGCGGATGAACCCACGGGCAATCTCGACGAGCGGACCGGCGAGGCGGTCATCACCCTGCTCTTGGAGTTGGTTGCGGAGACCCGCACGGCGCTTATCCTCGTGACTCACAATCCGGCGCATGCCGCGCGGACGTCCCGTCATCTCACTCTCTCGGAAGGAATCCTGCACCATGGCTAATCCCGTTCTTCGTTGCGGCGTCGCGGGCGTGGGCTCGCTCGGGCAGCACCACGTGCGCATCTACCAGAGCCTTCCCGGCGTCGACTTCGCGGGCTTCTTCGAGGCCAGCGACGCCCGGGCGGCGGAGATCGCGGCGCGCTTCGGGGCCCGCCGCTTCGCGACACTTGAGGAGATGGCGGCCGAGTGCGATGCGGTGTCGGTGGTGGTGCCGACCGACCGCCATGCGGAGGTCGCCCTGCCGCTGCTGGCGGGTGGATGTCATCTGCTGATCGAGAAGCCGATCACCGCCACGCTTGAGGAGGCGGAGCGGGTGCTGGCAGCCGCCCGGGCCGCCGGCGTGCTCGTGCAGGTCGGGCACATCGAGCACTTCAATCCGGTGATGAGCTTCCTTGAGCAGGAGGTCAGCGATCCGCGTTTCATCACCGCCGAACGCCTCGCCCCCTTCACGCCCCGCGGCACGGAGGTCGGCGTGGTGCTGGACCTGATGATTCACGACATCGGGATCGTCCTCGAACTGGTCAAGTCACCGATCGAACGGATCGACAGCGTGGGCGTGAGCGTGCTCTCGCGCACCGAGGACATCGCGAACGCGCGGCTGCAATTCGCGAACGGCTGCGTCGCCAACCTCAGCGCCAGCCGCATGAGCCTGAAGAAGGTGCGCGAGATCCGGATCTTCCAGGGATCCGGCTACCTCTCGTTCGACTTCATGAACCAGTCCGGCCACCTCGTGAAGCGGGCCGGCATGCTGGAGTACGCGCAGAAGGTCATCGCCGGCGCCGTGAAGCCGGGTGACCTTTCGGCCGTGCCCCTCGAGCCGGTGCCGCTCGAGAAGGGGGAGCCGCTCGCGCTGGAACTGGCCCACTTCGTGGAGAGCGTGGGCCGGGCTCGGCAGCCGAAGGTGACCGGGGAACTGGCCAAGTCGGCGCTGGAACTGGCGATCCTCATCACCGAGCAGATCCGGGCCGGGGCGCGTCGGTCCTGAGGGTATCGTCCCGCCGCCGTGAGCCAGATTCGCCAGGAACTGCAGGACCTGCGCATGGCGCGCCGACCGGTGGTGTCGCGGGCTCCGCTGACGCTGCTGCCGGCGCCGGCGGCCGAGGCCCCGGACCTGCTCGTCATCGCGGGTGAGCACTCCGGGGATGAGCACGCGGCCCGCCTCGTGCGCGACCTGCGGCGCAGCGTCCGTCCGCCGACGGTGGCGGCGCTGGGCGGGCCGGCCCTGCGGGAGGCCGGGGCGGAACTGCTGCATGACTTGACGGCCGCCTCGGTGGTCGGAGTCGTGGAGGTGCTGAAGCACTACCGTTATTTCCGGACCCTGCTGGACGAGACGGTGGAGTGGATCGCGCGGCACCGCCCCCGGGCGGTGCTGCTGGTCGACTACCCGGGCTTCAATCTCCGCCTCGCGGCCCGGCTTCGCGAGCGTGGGATCAGCGCCAAGGGTGGGGGCCGGGTGAAGCTCCTGTACTACATCTCGCCCCAAATCTGGGCGTGGAAAGCCCGGCGACGCTTCACCATGGCGCGCGACCTCGATGCGTTGGCGACGATCTTCTCGTTCGAGCCAGCGTGCTATGCGGACACGAGCCTCCCGGTGGAGTTCGTGGGGCACCCCTTTCTGGCTCCGGATTATCTCCCGCCGGTCCGCTACGACCCCGCCGCGCCGGTGCTCCTGCTGCCCGGCAGCCGGCGGCAGGCGGTGCAGCGGATCTTCCCGCGGCTGCTGGCGGGCTTCGCGGCCTCGGGGCTCGCGCAGGCGCAGGTGCTCCATCCCAGCCCGTTGATCGAAAGCGTGCTGCGCGCCGCGCAGCTCCCGGCATCGGTTGTCCTCGTGCCGCCCGGCCGGGAGATCGCCGCCTCGGCCGTGCTGACCTCCAGCGGCACGATGTCGCTGCATTGCGCGCTCGCGGGCATCCCGGGCGCAATCGTCTACCGTGCCAACGCCCTGACCTACCTGCTCGGGCGCTGCCTCCTCCGGGTTCCCTACCTCGGGATCGCCAACCTGCTGCTCAACGAGGAGGTCTATCCCGAGTTCATCCAGGGGGCCGCGGCCGCCGCGCCGCTCGGTGAGGAACTGCGTCGCTGCACGCGCGATCCGGAACGCATCACGCGCGCCCGGCAGACGGCGGAACGGCTGCGCGCCATCCTGCGCTCGCCGGTGGAGCGCGGGGCCGCCCTCTGGGTGCAGCGGCACCTCGACCGCTAGCGAGCACGGCGCGCGGCCGACGCCGGCACGGACGCGCGTCAGCGCGCCTCCAGCCGTCCCCCGGCCTGCGGGGCGACCTGCCGCCAGATCGCCTCCGCGCGCTCGCCGACGAGCGTGCGGGCGCGGGCGACCTCGGCCTCGCGCGCGGCGCGGTTCCGCTCGGCGATGCGCGCGAGATCGTCGAGATTGTAGACGAAGGCGTTCTCCAGCGTCGCGACCTCGGGCTCGACGTCGCGGGGCAGCGCCAGATCGATGAAGAAGAGCGGGTGCGACGGCCGACGGCGGAGCGCGGCCGCCACCGCCGCGTGGGTGATCACCGCGTGCGGCGCGGCGGTGGAACAAACCAGGATGTCGTACTCGTGCAGCCGCTGGCTGACCTGCTCGAACGGCAACGCCACCGCGCCGAACTCGGTGGCCAGTTCGAGCGCGCGGGCGAGGGTGCGGCTGGCGACCGTGAGCGACCCGGCACCCCGGCTCTGGAAGGCCTTGGCCGTCTTCTCGCCGATGTCGCCGGCTCCGAGGAGCAGGACCCGGGTCTCGCTCAGGTCGCCGAAGATCGTGCCGGCGAGTTCCACCGCGACGTTGGCGACGCTCACCTGGCCGACCGTGATGGCGGTCTGCGTCCGCACGTGCTTCGCGCCTTGGAACGCCTTTTGGAAGACCCGATTGAGCACCGGACCGACGCTGCGCCGCTGCTGGGCCCCCTCGTACGCACTCTTCACCTGGCCGAAGATTTCGTTCTCGCCGAGCATCTGCGACTCAAGACCGCTGGCGACGGCCACGAGGTGGCGGATCACGTCCGAACCATCGGCCATCCGGCGGATGGTCGCGAACGTGGCGGGGTCGAAGCCGGACAGGCGGCAGAACTCCTGCTCAAGCGCGGCGACGGCGGCGGCATCGGTCGCCACGCCGTAGAATTCCACGCGGTTGCACGTGTTCACCACCGCGAGCTCACGCAGGCCGGCGAGTCGGCTGGCGGCGTCGTGCAGCTGGGCGAGTTTCTCCGGCGTGAGGGCCAGTTGCTCGCGCAGCTCGATCGGGGTGGTCTGATGACTGGCGCCGACGACGAACAGCGACGGCGGAACGTCGGGCGAACTCACGGCTGGGATGAAGGGACGCTGGCCGGACCCGTGGCCGGGCGGCGGGGCGTGATCACCGAGAGCGAGAGGAGCGCGGCGGCAAAGAGGGCGATGCAGACCTTGGCCAGCCGCTTGCCCTGCACGCGCCCGCGCAGGCGGAGGCCGAGCGCCGTGGCATAGGCGAGCCAGATCGAGACGGTCACGGCGATCTTGAACGGGTTCACCGCGCCGGGATTGCGCACCCACCACGAGGCGCCGACGAGCAGCGACGTGGCGAGCAAGGCCACCCCGGTGATCAGGAGGCGGTAGCCGATCTGGTCGAGGTCGACGATGGACGGAAGGAAGGCGAACGTCCCGTCGAGCTGCTTGTTCTTGAGCGAGAAGTGCCGGAGGAGGAAGAGGATCGACGTGAGCGAGAGCAGGCCGAAGACGCCGTAGCTGAAGAGGGCAAGCGCGGCGTGGAACTCGATCCATGCGTTGCCGCCGAAGATGTTCACGCGGTGCGTGGCATCCCACGCGGGCATCGCGAGAGAGAGCAGCGTGAGCGCCGCCGACAGCATCGACGTGAAGTAGCCAAGCAGGCTGATGCGGAACGTGGTTCCCACCACGAGGTAGAGGCTCGTCGCCGACCACGCCGTGAACTGGAAGATCTCGAATGGGTTCCCGATCGGGCAGCCCCGGACCTCGACGCCCCGCAGGTAAAGGGCGTAGGTGTGCAGGACGTAGCCGACCACCACGATGACGTTCATCAGGCCGCGGGAGTGCGGTCGGCGGCGCAGCACCGCCGCCGTGCCGAGCACCAATCCCGCGAAATAGCAGGCTCCGGCCAGCCAGAACCAGAAACGATCAGTCGATGGATCCATCCGAAGCACCATGCTGTCGACTTCGCGGCCCTCGCGCAAGGCTGCGCGGGAGGGGAACGGCGGCCGTCCGCCTGCGGACGGCCGGCCCTACAGGTGCCCCGCCGAACGGAAGCTGTAGAAACCGACGCCAGCCGGATCGAGGCCGCGCCTCCCGAGGACCACGTGGTCGAGCATGGGAATGTCCAGCGCCGCCGCCGCTTCGCGCAGGCTGCGGGTGATGCGGATGTCCTGCGCACTGGGGCTGGGATCGCCGCTGGGATGGTTGTGCGCACAGATGACACTGGAGGCACCTTCCCGGACCGCCTCGCGGAAGACCTCGCGGGGGTGCACCAGCGTGCTCGAGGCCGTGCCGGAGGTCGCCTCCACCCTCTTGAGCAGGCGGCCCTTCCGGTTCAGGCAGAGGACCCAGAATTTTTCCACCTCCAGCCCCGCCGCGAAGGGGGCCAGGTACGCCGCGACGCCCTCGGCATGGTCCAGGAGGGGAGCAGCCACCGCTTCCTGACTGAGCACGCGCCGCGCAATCTCCATCACGGCGGCGAGTTGGACCGCCTTGACCGTCCCGATCCCGCGGGTCCGCCGGAAGCGCGCCGGCGACCAGTTCAGGAGACCCCCCAGCGTGCCCGCCTCCTGCAGCAAGCGAGTGCTCAGGGTGACCACGTCCAACCCGCGGGTCCCACTCCGCAACAGCAGCGCCACGAGTTCAGCGTCGCTCAACGCCGCCGCACCCGAGGCAAGAAGTCGCTCCTGCGGGCGCTCCTGCGGCGCCGTCTCACGCAGGCGGTTTGGAAGAGCGGGAGCATCCATGGGTGAAGGTATAGCCATAAGATTGCATTTACTCGGGCTTGTCAATGGATCTCGCTGCCTTGTACTGCGCCCCATGTCTTCGCTTCGCGTGGTGGTCTGGGGAGAGAACGTGCATGAGCATCGCCATCCCAAGGTGGCGGCGGCGTATCCCCAGGGAATGCATGAGACGATCGCGTCGGCCATCCGCGAGGGCGTGCCGGAGGCCGTCGTCGAGACGGCGACGTTGCAGGAGGTGGAGCACGGGCTGACCGCCGAGCGTCTGGCCCGGACCGACGTGCTGACGTGGTGGGGTCACATGGCGCACGCCGAGGTCTCGGACGCGGTCGTGGACCGGGTGCAGCAGCGGGTGCTGGAGGGGATGGGGCTCATCGTGCTGCACTCGGGGCACTACGCGAAGATCTTCCGTCGGCTGCTCGGGACCACGGCCTCCCTGCGCTGGCGCGAGGCCGGCGAGCGGGAGCGGCTCTGGGTCTGCAATCCCGGGCACCCGATCGCCGCCGGGCTCGGGCCTTACTTCGAGCTCCCGCGCGAGGAAATGTACGGCGAGCCGTTCGTGATTCCCACGCCCGACGAACAGGTCTTCCTCTCGTGGTTCGAGGGTGGCGACGTGTTCCGCAGCGGCTGCACGTGGCGGCGGGGCAATGGGAAGATCTTCTACTTCCGGCCCGGCCACGAAACGTATCCGACCTATCACGACGGCAACGTGCGCCGCGTGCTCGCCAACGCCGCCCGCTGGGCGGCCCCGCAGGGCCAGTGGGCGGATGTGCACCTGTCCCCGAATGCCCGGACGCACCCGGAACCGATCCGCGGCGACACCGGGGCCTAGCGTCCTCGCGATCGTCCGTGCGACCGCAAGGCGGCCATCGGCCGCCTCAGGCTGCGCCGGGACCCGTTGAGGGATGGGCGGGCCGGCCGGAGCGAGCCGACTCGTAAAGGGCGAGCACGAGCGCGACCGCCTTCCGGGCTTCGGGGCCGTCGACTTCCAACGCGGCACCGGTGCGGATCGCCTCCACGAGGTTCGCGATCTGCCGCTGGTGCCCGAGGTGGCTGATGCCGCCCGGGGAACTGGCACCGGAGCCGAGCTGGGTCGCCGCCGCACCGCCGCGGATGGCGTCATCTTCCGGCGCCGCCTCCCGGAAATCCCAGCGGGTGATGCGGTCGTCCTCGAGGACGATGGAGCCGTTCTCCCCGCACACCTCGATGCGCCGCGACCAGCCGGGATGGGCCGCGGTCGTGGCCTCGATCACGCCAAGCGCCCCGCTGGCGAAGCGCAGCGTCGCGGCGGCGGTGTCCTCCGCCTCGATGCCGGTGTGGACGCGGCGGGTCGTGAACGCAAAGACGTCGGTCGGGAGTCCGGCGAACCACTGGAGCAGATCGACGGCGTGGATCGCCTGATTGATCAGCGCGCCGCCGCCATCAAGCGCGAGCGTGCCGTGCCAGCTTTGGTGGTAGTAGGCGGCGGCCCGGACCCACTTCACGTACGCACTGGCGAGCACGAGGCGACCAAAGCGTCCGGCGTCCAACGCGCGCTTCACCGTCCTCGCGCCATCCCCGAACCGGGCCTGAAAGATCGGCAGCAGGTGCACGCCGGCCGCGCGGCTGGCCGCCAGCAGGGCGTCCATCCGTTCCAGGGTGACTTCGATCGGCTTCTCGATCACGACGTGGCGCCCGGCGCGGATGGCGGTCAGCGCCGGCTCAAGGTGCGCCCCGCTGGGCGTGGTGACGCAGACCACCTGGATGTCGTCCCGGGCCACCAGGTCCTCGACCCGGTCCGTCGTGAAGGCGACGCCGTGCTTGTCCGCAAACGCCTTCGTGGAGCCCGCCGAGCGGCCGCACACGCCTTTGACCGCACAACCGGGGATGCCGGCAATCGCGCGCGCGTGGAAGTCGGCGATCAGGCCTGGACCGACGATGCCAAAGCCAATGGGGGAGGGGGCGGGGCTGGAGGACATGGGATCAACGAAGGGAGTCGGCGAATCGGGCGGAGTCGAGGGGGAATCAACCGTGCCGGGGAGGACGGCTCGACAGGCGGCGGTGGGCCGTCACACTCGCCCCATGCCCTCCACCTACGAACGCATCCGTGCCGACATCATCACGGCGATGAAGGCTCGCGCCGCCAAGACCGCCACGATCCTCCGCACCTGCGACGCCGCCATCCAGCGGGCCTCGATGGACCAAGGCAAGCCCATCGACGAGGGCCTCGTCACGGCGACGCTGCGCAAGGCGGTCAAGAACCTGACCGACGCGCGGGAGGAGTTCGCCAAGGCGGGGCGGACCGACCTCGTGGACGCGAACTCCGCCGAGATCGCGCTCCTGGAGGTCTATCTGCCGAAGGGTCTTTCCCCCGCTCAGATTGAGGCGCTGGTCGCCGAGGTGCTCCGCACCACCGGAGCCGCGACCAAGAAGGACATGGGCCGGGTGATGGGCGCCCTCAAGCAGCACCCGGACGCCGGGCAATTGGACTTCGCGGTCGTCAGTCGGCTCCTGCAATCGAAGCTCGCCTGAGGGCCGGCTCCCCCGCTTCGACGCCGCCATGCCCGAACTCGCCCGCGCCGCCCTCGACCCCGCCTTCGCCGGCCAGCCTCTGTTTGAGGCGAAGTCGTGGCGTCTCGCGCCCGAGGCCTGGCCGCTGGCGGGCGAACAGGTGCAGGAGTTGGAGCAGATCGGCACCGCCTGCCTCGAGTTCCACCAGGCGCTGGAGACCCTCTACCTGCGCTCGGTGGCGGGTCGGAATCTGCTGCGCAACAGACCGCTCGTCGCTCCGTGGGTCGCTGAGTACCTCGATCGCGGCAAACCCCCCGAACTGGTTGCGCACGCCCGGGACTCGGGCAACCGGGGTCGCCTGCCCACGGTGCTTCGCCCGGACCTCCTCCTGACCGCCGAGGGCTTTGTCATGACCGAACTGGACTCGGTGCCCGGAGGGATCGGGCTGACCGCGTTCCTGAATCGCCTTTATGCCTCGGGGGGAGACTCGGCCGTGATCGGGTCCGGCGATGCGATGATCCGGCTCTTCCACGCCGGACTCGCGGCCCTGAAGCCCGACCTGCGCAACCCGCTCATCGCGTTGGTGGTGTCCGACGAGGCGGCGACCTACCGGCCGGAGATGCACTGGCTGGCGCAGCAACTGCAGTTGCAGGGCAAGCGGGTGTTCTGCCTGCGCCCGGAGGAGGTTTTCCCGCTGGGATCGACCCTCTGCTTCGCTCTGGAGGGCAATCCAGAGAAGATCGACGTCGTACACCGGTTCTTCGAGCTGTTCGACCTCGTGAACATTCCGACCGCGACGCATCTGCTGGAGGCGTGGCGGGCGGGGGAGGTGGCGGTGGCGCCGCCCCTGCGGCCGTTCCAGGAGGAGAAGCTGGCCTTCGGTCTCTTCCGCCATCACCTCCTCGCGGATTTCTGGGCGGAGACCCTGTCGCGGGCGGCGCTGGCCACCCTGCGGCGGCTGATTCCGGCGACGTGGATCATGGACCCGGCACCGCTGCCGCCGGGCGCGATCCTTGATGGCCCGCGGGTCGGTGGGCGCGCGCTCACCGACTGGCGTCAGCTCTCCGGCGCCTCGCAGCGGGAGCGCGAACTGATCGTGAAGATTTCCGGCTTTCACGAGACCGCCTGGGGCGCCCGCGGCGTCACGCTCGGCAGCGATTGTTCGCGGGAGGAGTGGCAGGCCGCGATCGAGGCCGCGGTGGCGGCGGCCCCGCGGAACCTTCACCTCGTGCAGGAATACCGCAAACCCCGGCGGGTCGCGCACCGCCTCTACGCCGAGGTCCCGCCGCACGCCGCCGCCGAGGAGTTCGGGCGGCTGCGGCTCTGCCCCTACTACTTCGCGCAGGCGGGCGGCGTGCAACTCGGGGGCGCGCTCGCGACCTTCTGCCCGCCGGACAAGAAAATCATCCACGGGATGCAGGACGCCGCGCTGCTGCCCTGCCGCCGGACCGCCGCCACCTGAACCGGCGTCCGCGCCGCCCCGGCCTCGGGGCCGTCTTTCCCCGCGCGATCGCCGACGGCGCCCCGGAGCCGACCGGCCGGGCTCGTTCCCCTCGGAGAATTGGTTTGCGGGCCCCCCGGCGGCCCCGCTTACCTCAGAGGCGACCACGCCCATGAAGCGCACCCATCACTGTGCCCAACTCACGCCTGCCGAACTCGGAGCAACCGTTTCGTTGCTTGGCTGGGTGGACTCCGTCCGCGACCACGGCGGCATCCTCTTTGTCGACCTTCGTGACCGCAAGGGCATCACCCAGGTGAAGTTCGACCCGCAGGTGAACGCCGCGCTGGGTCAGCAGGCCGCGCACCTGAAGCCGGAATCGGTAATCGGCGTGACCGGCCAGGTCGCCGCCCGCCCGGCGGGAACGGTCAATGCGTCGCTGCCCACGGGCGCCATCGAGGTCGAGGCCACCGAGCTGACGATTCACAATGTGTCCGACACCCCTCCGTTCCCGCTCGATGATGCGGGCGGTGACAAGGTGAACGAGGACCTGCGCCTGACCTACCGTTACCTGGACCTGCGCCGGCCGAAGATGCGGCGCAATCTCCAGGTGCGCCATCGGGCGACCAAGGCGATCCGCGACTACTTCGACAGCCGCGAATTCATCGAGGTGGAGACGCCGGCGCTGTTCAAGAGCACGCCGGAAGGCGCGCGTGAGTACCTCGTGCCGTCCCGCATCCACCCGGGCCAGTTCTACGCCCTTTCCCAGTCCCCCCAGCAGTTCAAGCAGATCCTGATGGTCGCCGGGGTGGAGCGCTACTTCCAGATCGCGCGCTGCTTCCGCGACGAGGATCTCCGGGCGGACCGCCAGATGGAGTTCACCCAAGTGGACGTCGAGGCGTCCTTCATCACCCGCGAGGACGTCTACTCGCTTTTCGAGGGCATGCTCCAGCGCGTCTGGAAGGAAGTCCTCGGGGTCGACCTGCCGGCGCCTTTCCCGCGCATGGCCTTCGTCGACGCCATGAACCGCTACGGCGTCGACAAGCCCGACGTCCGGTTCGCGATGGAGTTGGTCGACTTCACGGACCTGTTCCGGAATTCGGCGTTCAAGGTCTTCCAGGCCACCGCGGCCGGCGGCGGCGTGATCAAGGCCCTCAATGCCAAGGGCCTCTCCGACCTGACGCAGGGCGAACTCAAGAGCCTCGAAGAGGTGGCGAGGTCCCTAGGTGCAAAGGGCCTGGCCTTCATCAAGGTGGAGCAGGGCGAGTGGAAGTCACCGATCGTGAAGTTCTTCTCCGACGCCGAGAAGCAGGCGCTGACCGAGCGCCTTGGGGTGGAGGAGGGGGACATGATCTTCTTCGCCGCGGCACCGTGGGAGAAGGCCTGCGCCATCCTCGGCCGCATCCGCTTGGAGGCGGCGGCGCTGCTGCAGAAGCGCGGGAAGCTGACGATTCGCCACGACGACTGGAAGTTCCTCTGGGTGGTCGATTTCCCGCTCATGAGCTTCGACGAAGCGGAGAACCGTTACGCCGCCACGCACCACCCGTTCACCGCCCCGGTGCCGGAGGACGCGGCATTGCTCGATTCCGACCCCAAGGCGGTCCGCGGCCAGCACTACGACGTGGTCCTGAACGGCATGGAACTGGGTGGCGGTTCGATCCGTATCCACCAGCCGGCCCTGCAGAAGAAGGTTTTTGAGGATGTGCTGAAGATCCCGGCCGACGTCGTGGAAAGCCGCTTCGGCTACATGCTGAAGGCGTTCACCTACGGGGCTCCCCCGCACGGCGGCATCGCCTTCGGCCTCGACCGCATGGTCGCCCTGCTCTGCGGCACCACCAGCATCCGCGACGTGATTGCCTTCCCCAAGACGCAGAAGGGGCAGGATCTCATGGCCCAGAGCCCGACTCCGGTGACGCCGAAGCAACTCAAGGAATTGCGCATCCAGACGGTCATGCCGGAGTAAGCCGGTTGCCATCGCCTTGCGTGGCACGGCTGGCCTGTCGCGTGCTCAGGGTAGGGCATCCGTCCTCGAGCGCGTCGGCGCGTCCGATCCGCCCCCGGTTCGCCCGCGCCCGGCGCTCGCCAAGGTCGTGACTAGGCTTGCCCCGCTCCCCGAACCGAAGTTATCCTCCTGCCTAATCCTTAACCCCGCCATCGCATGAAACTCATCATCGCCATCATCAAGCCGTTCAAGCTGGAGGAAGTGAAGGAGGGCCTTTCGTCGATCGGGATCGAGGGTATGACGGTGACGGAGGTCAAGGGCTTCGGCCGCCAGAAGGGGCACACCGAGATTTACCGCGGCAGCGAGTACACGGTCGACTTCCTGCCCAAGGTGAAGCTGGAGATCGTCGTGACTGACGAACTCGTCGCCAAGACCGTTGAGGCGATCGTCAAGGCCGCGAAGACCGGCAAGATCGGCGACGGCAAGGTCTTCGTCGTGGCGCTCGAGGAAGCCATCCGCATCCGCACCGACGAGCGCGGTGACGCCGCGATCTGACGGCAGCTTGATCACCGCAAGGCGCAGAAAAGGCGCGGGTGCCGGAGCACCGCGCGCCTGAGTCGGAAACCACGAGGCGACGCGAGTCGCCTCTTTTGCTAGGCGCGTTTCGCCGGAAGGGCGCGCGTCCGGATCTCGGTGACGAGACTTTCGAGGAACGCGGCGGCGGGCTTCACGCCCTCGTCCCCGCGGGCGCGGGAGCGGACGCTGACCGACGCGGCTTCGGCTTCCTTGGCTCCGATGACGAGGGTGTAGGGCACCTTGTCCAGTTCGGCGCGGCGCACCTTGGCGCCCAGCTTGTCGCTGTGCTCGTCGACGGACGCGCGGATGCCCGCGGCCTTGAACTGCGCCAGCAGATCCCGCGCGTAGTCGATCACCTTGTCGCTGATCGGCACGATGCGCGCCTGCTCGGGGGCGAGCCACGCCGGGAAGTCGCCGCCGAAGTGCTCGATGAGCACGCCGCAGAAGCGCTCCATCGAGCCGAACGGGGCGCGGTGGATCATGACCGGCCGGTGCGGCTGGTTGTCGGGTCCGATGTAGGAGAGATCGAAGCGGACGGGCAGGTTGTAGTCCACCTGCACCGTGCCCAGCTGCCATTCGCGGCCGATCACGTCCTTGATCACGAAGTCGATCTTTGGCCCGTAGAACGCGGCCTCGCCCGGCTCCTCGGTGAACGGCACGCCCAGCGTCTTCGCGGCCTCGCGGCAGGCGGACTCGGCTTTGTCCCAGTTCTCGGCGGTGCCGGTGTACTTGTTGGAATCGGGATCGCGAAGACCCACGCGCACGCGGTAATCGCTCATGCCGAGGGTCGTGAGCACGACCTTGACGAGCGAGAGACAGCCGAGGACCTCGGCCGGCACCTGACTCTCCGTGCAGAAAAGGTGGGCGTCGTCCTGGGTGAAGCCGCGGACGCGGGTCATGCCGTTCAATTCGCCGCTCTGCTCCCAGCGGTAGACCGTGCCGAATTCCGCCAGCCGGACCGGGAGGTCGCGGTAGCTGTGCGGCTGCGAGGCAAAGATCTTGATGTGATGCGGGCAGTTCATCGGCTTCAGCATGAAGCCGTCGAGCAGGCGATCCGCGCTGAGCACCCGATCCTGCGGGATGATTTCGCGACCAGCGCGGCGGTTGACGTCCTCGCGGAGCTTGGCCGAGACGCCGTCGAGGCGGGCCACCATGTCGGCGCAGGAGCAGCCCTCGCGCACGATCGCGGCGAGCGACTCATTTTCCACGACCGGAGTGAACTGCGACTCCTTGTAGTACGGGAAGTGGCCCGAGGTCTTGTAGAGCTCGAGCTTGCCGATGTGCGGCGTGAAGACCTGGTGATAGCCCTGCTTGCGCAGCTCCTCGCCGATGAAGGTCTGCAACTCCTGACGAATGATCGAGCCGTTGGGCGTCCAGAGGATGAGGCCTTGGCCCACATCCTCGTCGATCACGAACAGGCGCAGGTCCTTGCCGAGCTTGCGGTGGTCGCGGGCCTTGGCCTGCTCGAGCCGCTCCAGGTGCTGTTCGAGCTCCTCGCGGTTCGGGAAGGCGGTGCCGTAGATGCGCTGCAGCTGCTTGTTCCGCTCGTCGCCGCGGTGGTACGCACCGGCGATGGAGAGAAGCTTGAAGGCCTTGACCTTGGACGAGTAGCGCACGTGCGTGCCGGCGCACAGGTCCATGAACTCTCCGTTCTGGTAGAACGAGATCTTCTCGCCCTCAGGAATGTCCGCGAGGCGGCCGAGCTTGTAGCGCTCCTGCCCACGCTGGGTGATGATCGCAACGGCCTCCTCGCGCGAGACCTCGCGGCGGGTGAAGGGCTGGTTCTCGTCCACGACCTTCTTCATCTCCGCCTCGAGGCGGGTGAGATCGTCCTGGGTCAGCTTGTGCTCCAGATCGACGTCGTAATAGAAGCCCGTGTCGGTGGGCGGTCCGATGTCGAGCTTGGCGTCCGGGAAGATGCGGAGCAGGGCCGTCGCGAGGATGTGCGAGGCGGAGTGGCGGAGTTCCTCGAAGGGGGACATCGGCATGGGAAGGAGGGGGAGGTTGGGATCAGCGCTTGCTGGGTTCGAGGGAAAAGCCGTCCTTGCGGTCGAGCATGGTCCAGCCGGCCTGGGCGATTTCTGCGCGCAGGGCGTCGGCGCGGGCGAAGTCGCGGGCGGCCTTGGCGGCCCAGCGTTGGTCGGCCAGCGCCTTGACGGCCGCCGGGGCTTCCACCGTGGCGGGGGTGCTGGCGCGGAGATCGAAACCGAACAGGCCCATGACCTCAGCGAAGCCGGCCGCGTCGACCCCTTGGGTGCCGCGGTTGACCACGGTGAAGAGGGCGCCGAGGGCGGCGGGGGTGTTGAGATCGTCCTCGAGGGCCGCGATCACGGGCGCGAGCGTGGCGGGATCGCCGCCGCTCGCGGGAAGGCTGGCGGCGTAGGCGCGGAGGTGGCCCAGCGCCTTTTCCGCCGCGTGGAGGGAATCGAGCGTGAAGTTGAGCTGCTTGCGCGGGTGACCCGCCAGCAGCGCGTACCGCAGCGCCATCGGGGAGAAGCCCTTGGCGGTGAGGTCATCGAGCGTGTAGCAGTTGCCCAAACTCTTGCTCATCTTCTTCCCGTCCACCAGCAGGTGTTCGCTGTGGTACCAGTGCAGGGCGAAGGGCTGCTGGTTGCAGCACTGGCTCTGGGCGATCTCGTTCTCGTGGTGCGGGAAGAGCAGATCGACACCGCCGGTGTGGAGGTCGATGGTGTCGCCGAGGTGCTTCTTGCTCATCGCGCTGCACTCGATGTGCCAGCCGGGCCGGCCGGGGCCCCAGGGGCTCGGCCAGAACACGTCGCCATCGTCGGGCTTGTGGCCCTTCCAGAGCGCGAAATCGCTGCCGTCCTCCTTCTCGTCCGCGTCGGCCGCCGTGGCTTTGAGCGCGGAGCCGAGCTTCAGCTCGCGTTCCTTCAGCCGGGAGAGCGAGCCGTAGTCATCGAACGAGGAAACCTTGAAGTACACGGACCCGTCCTCGGTCCGGTATGCGTGCGCGCGGCGCTCCAGCGCGGCGATCATGTCGATCTGCTCGGCGATGTGCCCGGTCGCGGTGGGCTCGACGTGCGGCGAAAGGCAGTTCAGGGCGGCGCAGTCGCGGTGGAATTTCTCGGTCCACTGGCGCGTCACCTCCTCCAGCGGGCGACGCTCCTCGCGGGCGCGGCCGATCGTCTTGTCGTCCACGTCGGTCAGATTGCGCACGTGCTTCACCCGGCCGGGACCGAACTGGCGGTCGGCGAGACGGCGGATGAGGTCGTTGACCACGAAGGTCCGGAAGTTCCCGATGTGCGCCGCGGCATAGACGGTGGGTCCGCAATTGTAGAAACGGAAGACCCCGTCCGCCTGGCTGGCGGTCAGCGGGCGCGGTTCACGCCGGAGAGAATCGTAGAGGCGAAGGGCCATGCGGTGGTGAGGAAGAAAAAGCGAAGGTCGAGCCCTAACAGGGCCGGGGGCGGGTGGGAAACGTCAATTTCCGCCCTCGTTGAAGGGTGCCGGGGGACAGGAGGGCCGGCACCTGCAGCCGGTCGCGCGGCCGGGCAGCGACCACGGACTCAGGCGCCGGCGCGCGGCGTTCGACACGCCTCGGCGAGGCGGCAGACCGCGAAAAAACGTGTGGCGACCCGGGCCATGGCGTGATTGGATGGCAACAACGCGAATATGAGCTCCGACTTCAAGCTCGATCTCACCCACCGGCCCCGGCGGCTGCGCCGGACCGGCGCACTGCGCAGCCTCGTCGAGGAGACGATCCTGACCCCGGCGGACTTCATTGCCCCGCTGTTCGTGGTCGAGGGGAACGGGGCCCCGGAGCCGATAGCGTCCATGCCGGGCGTGTCCCGCCTGAGCATTGCCGACTTGGTCGAGGAGTGCCGCACCCTGTCGGGCTTGGGCGTTCCCGCCGTGGCGCTCTTCCCCAAGCTCGCGGACAGCCTGAAGGACGAACGCGGCACCCGGGCGCTCGATCCGAACGGCCTCGTCATCCGCGCGGTGCATGCCGTCAAGGCGGCGGTGCCGCAGATCAGCGTGATGACCGACATCGCCCTGGATCCCTACACGACGCACGGGCACGACGGGATTCTTCATGCCGACGGTGAAACTGTCGCGAACGATGAGACGGTCGGAGTCCTCGCCCGCATGGCGGTCCTGCATGCGCAGGCGGGCGTCGATTTCGTTGCCCCGTCCGACATGATGGACGGGCGGGTCGGGGCGATCCGCCGCGCGATGGATGCGGCGGGCTGCACGCACACGGCGATTATGGCGTACTCGGCCAAGTTCGCTTCGGCGTACTACGGTCCCTTCCGCGACGCGATCGGCAGCGCCAAGGCCGCCGGCACGCACTCGCTCGACAAGCGCGGCTACCAGGTCAGCCCGGCCAATCGCCGCGAGGCCCTGATCGAGGCCGCACTCGACGAGGCGGAGGGAGCGGACGTCCTGATGGTCAAGCCCGCCGGACCCTACCTCGACATCATCCGGGAGATCCGCAACGCCACCCAGCGGCCCGTCGCGGCCTACCAAGTCTCAGGCGAATACGCCCAACTCAAGGCGGCGGCCGAGCGCGGCTGGCTCGACCTGCCTCGGACCCGCCGGGAGTCGCTGTTGGCGATCAAGCGGGCGGGGGCGGACATGATCCTGACGTATTTCGCCAAGGACATGGCGACCGAGCTGTCCCTCTGACCCGGACTGCGGGCCGGGACTGCGGGTCGGGGCTCTGGGGCGGGTCTCCGGGCCAAGTCTCCGGGCCAAGGCTGCGGGCGCGAAAAAAGGACCGACGGTGGTCGGTCCTTGGCGCGGACATCCGGAGAAGCCTTCACTTGGCTTCCCCGGCGCTGGCCCTGCTTCCCCGGTGCGGTCTGACGCTCCCGGCGCGGGGTGCCTGAGCCGGCGGGCGGATCAGCGGCGGCGACGACCCTTGGCGGGTGGCTTGGACCCTTCGTCGTCGTCCTCTTCCTCTTCCTCGTCCTCCGAGTCGCCGTCCTCGTCTTCGTCATCGTCCCCGGAGGCGGGCTTCTCTTCGCCGTCCCCCTCGCCGCCCTCCTCGTCCTCGTCCCACTTCAGGGAAGAATCGCCCTCGAGGGCCTTCTCGTCCTCCTCGTCGATCTCGGGCAGGTCCTCGCCTTCGCCCTCGTCGACGCTCGGCTTCTCCTCGCCCTCTTCCTCGCCCTCCCAGCCGGCGGGGGCGTAGTCCAGGATGCCGCACAGCTCATTGAAGGAGTGGATGGCCTTGCCCTCCATGAATTCGGCGTTCTGGTCCTCGCGGATCTCGTCCTCGACCTCGTCGACGCTGAGCTTCTGCTCGAAGTCGAAGACGTCATTGAGCATCTTGACGCGGCAACGGGTGAGGTGGTCGAGCAGGTCGGCGAACGGGCCGTTCTCCTCATCGACGATGTCGGGCAGGGCGAAGAGCTTTTCCTCGGACTCGAAGATCGAGTCCTTGACCCGCTTGAGACGCACCTTGCCGCTGCCGAGGTCCTTTTCGATGCGGAAGGGGATGAAGGCGGACTCCATCACGTCCTGGTCGAAACCGTAGTCGCGCAGCGGCTCGACGGATTCGATGAGATGGGCGACTTGGCGGGGGTCGATGATGCTCAGGCCATCGACGTCCCAGCGCACGGGGTCGCTCACTTCGTCGACCCACCAGTTGTGGTCGTCGCCGAGCCGGACGTTGCACCAGTCGAGAGTGCCAGAGGATTTTGCCATGAGTGTGATTCCGCAGTGAGGGGAATTTCGGGAGCAAAAGCGCGGGGTTCGTCGCGAGTCAAACCGGGAAAATGCTTTTTTTGTCGGGTGGGAGTGACCCGGGGTGCTTGTTTTCGGCCGGGGTGGTTCCTAGGCTGGGGGTCGGCATGGATTCTCTCTACGAAAAGGCACTGCGGCCGTTGCTGTTCCGACTGGAGTCGGAGCGTGCTCACGAGCTGGGCGTGGAGGGGTTGGAACTGCTGGGGCGGCTGGGGCCGCTGCGGGTGCTGGCGGAGCGGATTTCGCGGCTGGACCCCTGCCGGTATGCACCGGTGCGGGCCTTTGGGCTGGATTTCCCGAACCGGGTGGGTCTGGCGGCGGGTTTCGACAAGAACGCGCGGGCCTGGCCGGGAGCGGCGGCGCTGGGATTCGGTCACGTGGAGGTGGGGACGGTGACGGCGCTGGGGCAGCCGGGGAACCCGGCGCCCCGCATGTTCCGGTTTCCCGCCGAGGAGGCGCTGATCAACCGGATGGGCTTCAACAACGCGGGTGCCGAGGCGGTGGCGCGGACGCTGGCGCGGCAGCCCCCGCGGGGTCGGCGGCCGATCCCGCTGGGCATCAACCTCGGCAAGTCGAAGGTGACGGCGATCGAGCAGGCGCCGGCCGACTACCTGGCCAGCTTCGAGCGCCTGGCGCCCTTCGCGGACTATCTCGTCCTGAACGTCTCAAGTCCGAACACGCCGGACCTCCGCAAGCTGCAGGATGAAGACCGCCTGCGGGAGTTGCTGGCGGCGGTGACCGGCGCGAACCGGGCGGCGGCGGCGCGTCCGGGTGGGAGGCGGGTACCGATCCTGCTCAAGATCGCGCCGGACCTTTCTTGGCCGCAGATCGACGCCGTGCTGGGCACGGTGGCGGAGTTCGGGCTCGACGGCCTGATTGCGACGAACACCACGCTGGCGCGCCCCGGGGCGTTCGCGCAGGTTGGCGAGGCCGGCGGCCTGAGCGGGGAGCCCCTGCGGCGGCGGGCGACGGAGATTGTACGGTACGTCGCGCTCCGCTCGCAGGGTCGCCTCCCGATCATCGCGGTGGGTGGCATCAGCGATCCGGCCAGTGCCGCCGAGAAGCTCGATGCCGGGGCGACGCTCGTGCAGGTGTACTCCGGGCTCGTCTTCCGTGGCCCCCGCCTCGCCGCCGTGCTGGCCCGTGCCCTCGCGGAACGCGATCGCCGCTGAAGCGTCGCCGGCCGCCGCTGCCCGCGGCACGGCCCGGGAGCCTCGGGGCGCCGCGCCTTCGTCAGATGACCCAGTCGCTGGCGGTCTCGTTCCCCGTCCCGCGGGGCTTGCGCGGGCGGATGATCGACGCCTGGTCGCCCTGGTAGTACGCGATCGTGTTCGGCGGCATGGACTCCATCAGCCAGACATTGGAACCGACCACGCAGTGTTCCCCGATGACCGTGTCGCCGCCGAGGATGGTCGCGCCCGGGTAGACGACCACATGGTCGTCGAGCCGGGGATGGCGCTGCACGCCCTTGACCGGCCGACCCTGGTCGTCGGTGACGAAGGATTTCGCGCCGAGCGTGACCCCCTGGTAGATCTTGACGTGGTTGCCGATGCGGGCGGTTTCGCCGATGACGACGCCGGTGCAGTGGTCGATGAAGAAGTGGGAGCCGATCCGGGCGCCTGGATGGATATCGGCGCCGGTGCGCTCATGCCCGTATTCGGTCATCATGCGCGGCAGCAGCGGCACCTCGCGCCGGTAGAGCGCGTGGGCGATGCGCTGGAGGGAGATCACGAGCACGCACGGGTAGGAAAGGATGATTTCCTCGACGCTGCGGGCGGCGGGATCGCCCTCGTAGGCGGCGACGACGTCGGTGTGGACGGCGCGGCGGATGTCGGGCAATTCGCCGAGGACGGCCATGGCGAGGGCGCTGGCGGCGGCGGCGGGATCCGGGTTGCGGGAGAACCGCAGGCACTTCTCGAGCTCGGTGACCAGCCGACGGTGGACCTCCTCGACGCGCCGGCCGGTGGTGGCGGGCACGGCGTCCCGGTGGAGCGGATCCTGGTCGAAGAAGCCCGGGAAGAGCAGCCGCATGAAGTCGGAGCACAGCCGGTTGACCGATTCCTCGGACGGCAGGTTGGTGCCGTCGAAGTGATTGATGCCGCCGTCCCGCTCGTAGGAGCGGAGCAGCGCGTCGGTGATGTCGGCGAGCGTCGAGGCCACGAGCCGGAATGACGCCCGGCGGGACCCGGAACGTCAAAGCGGATCTTGGGGGCCGTGAAAATGAGGCTTTACACCGGCGGGCCGATTTCGCTTAGTCGCCCTTCCTCGGTTTTCGAGTCGCTCAGGTGGTGGAATTGGTAGACACACACGTTTGAGGGGCGTGTGCCGTAAGGCGTAAGGGTTCGAGTCCCTTCCTGAGCACCATTTTCGAAGTGAGGGCCCCGTTAGGGGACACAAAGGGGACAAAACGCAACTCGCTGAGCGCCGGAGTCGGTCCTTTTGCTGGAAGCATCCCGCCCACCCAACGGACCCTTGCGCTAGTTGATCGGGATCTGAGGCCGCGAGCGCTTGAAGGGGTCCACAGGAAGGGTCGATCCGGACTCATCCCGGATCAATCCAGACCCGGGGGAGGGGATCGAAAAGCCGACGGCAAGGAATCATTTAGATAGGTGCTTCCGTTCCCCCAAATTTGCCCACAAAGGCGCTCCCGCAACCCTGCGGGAAACGGTTCACCGAAGGCCAATCGAGAGTTTCTGAAGGTCGCGAGAGGGAAGGCTGGTGCGAGGCACAACTAGCCCTCTCCGCCCGCTGCCCTTGTAGCGGTGTTTCCTTGGCCTCTGGCGGCGTTTGCTGCCCAGACTCCCGAAACCCCGTGCTTTGCCTTGATTCCAATTCCTAGGGGTGGAGACTCGGTCGCGATTGGGAAGAGTCAACGATGAGGGCTTTGCCTTGATTCCAATTCCTAGGGGTGGAGACTCCGCCCCCCGGAATTACCTTTTGGAGAACTGTTTGTGAGATTTCACCAGAGCTGAATCTGTTCGGGCATTTGCTCTGGGCAGACCTCTTTGGCGGGGGATCCGTAGATGACGAAGGCGCGTTCCCATTGGGCGCGGGTGACGAAGAAGGCCCGCACCTTGCCTTCGGGTGGGATGCTTTTTTTGGTCCGGTCCATATGCGTTTCCTGGCGGGCGAAACTTACACAGGGGCGCATATAGACGCTGAGTTGCATCATTTGAAAGCCGTCATCCAACAAAAAGTCCCGGAAGGCCGTGGCGGCTGACCGGCGGTGGCCTCGCGGTAGGAAGCGGGCATCGGAGGTTGAGACAGCGCCCACCAAAATTCCCTGACCTAACCCTCCTCGATCAGCCCGAGGTGCTCGACGATGTCGTTCGCCGACCAGCCCTTGGCGTCGAGGCGATGAAAGAATTGCCGCTCCGACAGCGGCTTGACCAAGTCGAGGAGATCCTTGCGGGTCGTCTGCAAGGCGGTCATCACTTCGTGCCGATCCTCGGCCGACCAGACCGCATTCGCAGGCTGAGCCTGAGCGGACGTAGCGCAGGCAAAGGCGGTGAGCAGGAGCAGCGTGAGAAAACGTCCCATCGTGGGTGGGCTGGCGGAACCGAAAGTCTCCTGCCGACCCGACTGCCGACCTGAGGCTCGGCAGAAACTGGCGGAGAGGGAGGGATTCGAACCCTCGGTACCCTTGCGGGCACGCCTGATTTCGAGTCAGGTACAATCGACCACTCTGCCACCTCTCCAGGCACAGGAAGGGAGACGGTACCGGCGGCGGTCGAAAACGGAAGTCGAAAATGAGCGGTCGCCCGCCCGCCCGCCGACGGCCCGCTCGGGCATCTACCCCATGCCGCCGACCGGTCCGGCGAGAACAAAGGACAAAGCTGACCCTCCCGGGATGCGGACGGCCGTCGCGAGTGGTGTCGCAAGCTAAGGCGCGTCCTCGTCCACGAGCCGCGTCCGCTGGATCCCGCTGCCGATCACGGTGCCGAGGGCAATGAGGAAGCTGAGCAGCGCGGCGGCGTTGGCGGCGAGCGCTTCGCGGACCTCCGTGGCGGGTGGCTCCGTGAACCGAAAGACCGACACGCCGGCGTAGAGCTGGGGAAGGTCTTCGGGGGGCGCTTCGGTGAGGTGAGCCTCGACGTGGGCCCGCAGGCCCTGCGCGAAGTCCCATGCCTGCTCCTGGAAGGCCACGGCGCGGGCGGCGTCCGTCCCGGCCAGGCGCTCGAGACTGTCCTGCACGGCGGTCGCGGGCGAGGCGAAGCGGAGATCATGGGCGAGGTTCCGGCGTGCGTGCTCCCTGGACCGGAAGGCGTCGCGGACCGGCGCGTAGGCCGCCATGTCCTCCGCGACCTGGGTGAGCGTGCGCCGCAGGGCGGCGTTGCGATCCTCGCGCTCGGCCGTGCTGCGGGCGGGCGGGGCCTGCTGGCGCCGCACGTCCTGGCGTTCCAGTTCAACCTCCCGCAGACGGTTCGAGTAGGCGGCGCTGGAAGGCGCCGGATGGGTGAAATCGACGGCGGCGGTGAGCAGGGCGGGCAGCAGGGCGGTGACCCCGAGCCAGATCGCGCCGCACGCGAGGGCGGCGCCGGCGGCGTGGCGCACCCAGACGTTGACCGCGAGGGCCACGGCGACCCAGAAGGCTCCGTAGAGCAGGACCGTCCCGCCCAGCGCGGCCAGCGCCGGCCCGCTGACCCCACCCGCTCCGCCGAAGGTCAGGAGGGCCAGTCCCACAAGCGCGGCGAGCCCCAGCAGCACGGTGCCGCCGAGAGCGATCGCCTTGCCCGCGAACAGCACCTGCGGTGGGACCGGTTGCGCGAGGAGCAGTCGCGCCGTGCCGCGGTCGCGCTCCCCGATCCAGAGGTCGTAGGTGAGGGCGAGAAGGAAGACCGGCAGGAGGTAGACGATGACGAAGGCCAGATCGAAGGATCCGGCCGCGAGGGCGGCCGGGTTGCTGAGACTCGCCTCCCGCGGCGCGAAGAGCGTCCGCGGACTGACCGGATGGAACCGGACGTCGAAGGGGTAGCCATCGGCCTGCCCGATGGCGAGCGGCGCGAGCGGCCGCAACGGCAGCGTCGGCTGGTACCACACGCTGGCGGAGACCGATCCCTGACTGAAGGTCCGCCCGGGTTGGGCGGCCGCGGCGGCGGCCGCGCGGGCGCGCGAGTCATCGCGCGACTCCTGCAGATCGATCCCGATCTGCCGCAGCGCCTCCCCGCGTTGACCGGCCCAGCGCTGCCCGTTCCACGCCGCGTAGACACAGATGGCGGCGAAGAGCAACGCGAGCACGGGCGTCGCCCGGTCCCGGACCAAGCGGCGGAGTTCGTGGCGGACGACGGTGAGCAACGCGTTCATGAGAGTCGGTGCAGGCGGCCGGCCGCCCAGAGGGCGAAGCCCACCGAGAAGCCGAGCCAGGTGAGGAGAAGGACGCCGTTGGACCACTGGCGTCGCCACGTTTCGCCGAGCGTGACGGAGTGACCGGCGGCGCGATCGACCTCCGCGGTGATGTCGGCGACCCGGACCGCGGCGCGCGGTTGTCCTGGGGTGGACCTGACCACCGCCTGGTTCAGCGCCTGCACGAACGCGTAGCGGTACTGCTCGGCGTCCTGGAGGAACGCCCGGTGCGCGGCGAAATCCGTCTCCGCGAGTCCCGCCGACCAACCCTGCAGCGGAAGCCGGGGCGACAGCGGACTCAGGGCCTGCAGCAAGCGCGACTGCCGTTCGTAGTTCGTGAAGAGCGCGTCGAAGTGCTGCTGATACGCCCGGGTGGTGGCCGCCTCGCCGTACTCCAGGGCGAGCCCGCCGAAGTTGACGGGAAGGTCCTCGATCCGGGTGACGCCGTACTGGGCCATGGCCCGCGCCCGCAGCCGATCCATCCGCGTGTGGCGGGGATCATGGCCGTCGAGGCCGTCGTCGATTGATTCGCTGACCTGGTTGGCGAAGACGGGGACGGATGGAACGGGATAGACCTGGGCGGAGAGCGAGGGACCGATCCGCGGCACCAGCAGGACCGTGGCGAGCCAGAAGGCGAGCAGGCCGGCGAGGGCGGGTCGGGCGGAGACGCAGAGCGCCGAAATCCCGAGGGTGAGGGCGAGGAACGTCAGGAGGTACGCCCCGTAGCCGACCAGCAGCAGACCCAGCCGGGCGAAGTCGGGTGCGGGTGCATCGGTCAGCCAGAGACCCACGGCGCCGGCGAGGCCGAACAGACCAAGGACGCCGGCGACGCCGCCCCCGAGGGCGAGGAAGCGCCCCATCAGGAGGACGCGCGGAGGGATCCCGGCGGCGAGTTCAAGCCGCAGGATCTGGCGGGCGGCCTCGCCGGAGAAAACCCCGAAGCCCGTGAGGATGATCAGCACCGGGGCGAAGATCTGCAGCGCCGACGCCGCAGTGAACGGCACGAACGCGGTGAGGGCGGTGCCGGCATCGCTGGGACGACCGCTGGCCACGTTCTGCTTGTGGGCCTCGAGGCGCACCAGGGAACCGATGTGGTCGAGCAGGCCCGGATCCAGGGCGGAGAGCAGCGAGATCGGCTTGAACGCCGTCCGCCCGAAGTGGGCGGCACCGTGGGGATCGACGACGCCCTGCCGGCTCCACGCCTCGGCGTCGGCGCGGATGGCCTCCGCGCGTTCGGCGGACAGCCGCTGCTGGCGGGCCAATCCGCTCAGGAGCGCCGCGAGTCCGGCGAGGATGAGGGCGATCGCGAGCCAGCGCACGCGCTGGTCGCGCAGCGCCTGCTGCCACTGATGACGCATGATCGTGCTGAGCATGGGTGTGGTCGGTCCGGACCCTGCGGCGCCGCTGGGCGGGGGACTGGGTTGGGTGGGGTTCGGGCTCACGCGCGCATGGCTTCGAGGTAGAGCCGCTCGAGGTCGGTTCCCCGGATTTCGCCGGCCGAGAGCTCGCGGACCAGCGTTCCCCGCCGCATGATTCCCACGCGTGTCGCGTCCTCCTTGGCCCGGAAGAGGTCATGCGTCGCCATCAGGATGGCCACCCCCTGGCCGCGCAGCCTGGCCAGCAACTGGCTGAATTCGTGGCTCGCGCTGGGGTCGAGCCCGCTGGTCGGCTCGTCGAGCAGCAGGGCCTTCGCCCGCTTCGCCAGCGCGATCGCGATCCCCACCTTCTGGCGCATGCCCTTTGAGAAGCCGCTGACCCGCCGTTCGTGGGCCTCGGGCTGCAGCCCGACCGCGGCGAGAAGCTCGCGCAGTTCCGCGGGGGCGTAGTGATGCCCGCCCAGCTGGGCGAAGTAGGCGAGGTTCTCCGCGGCGCTGAAGTGGCCGTAGAGGTTCACCTGCTCCGGGATGTAGGCGAGGCGCTGTTTCGTCTCCAAGGGGTGTTGGCCGACGTCAAGGCCGTCGATGGTCACGCGGCCACCATCGGGCGCAAGGAAGCCGAGGAAGCAGTTGATGGTCGTGGTCTTGCCGGCCCCGTTGGGACCGAGCAGGGCGTAGAGTTCGCCCGGGGCGACGGAGAGGTCGAGGGCGTGCAGCGCGACGGTTGAACCGTAGCGTTTATGGAGTTTTTCTGCGAAAAGCATGGGCGCGGTCGGTTGGGGGAGGCTCTGGCGGTTCGTTGTGCCGACCCGGACGGAGATCCGGCGGTCGGGTGAGGCGGCGGGAGCGCCCGCGCCTTGGCATGAGGTCGCGGCGTGGCCGGAGGCGAATCACGGCGGTCCCGGGCGGGGCTCGCCGAGCAGTCAGGGCAAACTCAAGCCCGCAGCGGGGGACCGCAGCTGGGGGCCGGCCACGCCAAGGGCATGCGATCCGGCTCCCGGTCAGCCGCTGGAGCCTGGACCCAGGGCGAGAACCGACGTGACGGTCCTGTCACGACCTGCGGCTGGAAGGGATCCGTGGCGCCGGCGGCAAATCGCAGCACCGCGCAGCCCGGGTCGTCGCACGCCCCATCCGTCCCCGCGCCGCCGTGGGTGTGGCCGGCGCCGGGTTGCCCGGGGTCGCCGGAGTGACCGGCGTGACCGCCGCCCGTGCCGAGATCGTGGTCGTGCCCGCAGGCTGCGGGAAGGTCGACGGACGCGGCGACGTGGAGCGAGCCGTGAGCGGTGCCATCGACGGCGAGCCAACTGAGCGCCAGCATCAAGCCCACCGCCCCGAGCGCGACGACCCGCCGCAGGTGGCGGAAGGCGCGCAGCGGGGAGGTCGCGAACGACATTATGCTGAACCCTCGTGCAATTGCTCCCGTCGTCAAGCCCCGCCTGCACCGCCGGCAGTGGGAGGGCTGCCGGACCGCCCGGCGACGCCGAGGATCGGAGCCGGCCCGGCCGGATTCTCCCCAAGACCGGTTCGGGTTGCAGTGAGGTGGCGTGGCAGCACCCTTGAGAGATGCCCCCAGCTTCCGGCCATCCTCTTTCCGCCGCGCGCGCGTGCCGGCTTGGTGCGGCGTTCGGCCTAGCGCTCCTCCCGAGCCTCGGCTTCGCCCAACTGCTTACGCTGGGGCCCTCGCCGCGGACCCTCGGACCGGACCGCACCAACCACGAAACGAGCAGCTACCGGGTCGGGAACTTCGGGTGGTTCGGCATTTCGATCACCGAGCGACACGGGTAAGTCTACTACCCGACGAGCAAGGACTACCACCCGGCGGGCGTGCTCGCCACGGACTTGGGCGACGTGGGGAGGGGCGACTTCAATGGCGACGGGCGCGAGGACTGGGTCGCGACGTTCCCGCTCTTTCCCCACACCATCCCGCGGCAGTCGCAGGAGCCCGTGGTGGTGTTCCTCAACGACGGCAAGGGGGGCTTCCGGGCCGCGCCCGACATCTGGGCCAACGGGGCACCGCCGGTGCGCACCGTCCATCAGGTGCGGCTCGCCGTGGCCGACTTCAACCGCGACGGCCGGCCGGACTTCGTGGTCGCCTGCGAGGAACTGAACCAGCGAAACCTGGGAGGACGAGTGCTTGACGAAAAGGCCAAGAACGCCGCGACGATCTACCTCGGCGGGGCGGATGGTGTCTTGCGCGCGCAGGACCGGGCGGTCCTGCCCTGGGTGCAGCCGTGGCAGCTGGAGGGTTACGCGATGACGAAGGGCTACGTGGACCGCGCGCTGTCGGCGGCGGTCCCGATGGATATCGACGGCGCCGGGCAGCTCGATTTCGTGGCGTGGGTCGACACGCCGTTCACGCAATGGCCGCAAGTCGAACCCACGCAGGCCTCGCTGTACTCGATCGTCTCGAAGGAAGCCGAGCCCGCGCGCCCGGCGAGCGTGCTGTACAACCTCTCGATCCGGACCGGCACGGGATCGGGCCTGATCGTGGGCTTCGTGGTCGGCGGCGGCGCGCGGGACGTGCTGATGCGAGGCATTGGGCCCAGCCTCGCGCAGTTCGGCGTCCCCGGAACGATCGCGGATCCCAAGCTGGAGGTCTATCAGGACGCGGTGCGGATTGCGGCGAATGATGACTGGGGCGCGAGCGGCGTGCTGGGACGCGACTTCACGAATGCCGGGGCCTTTCCCCTGACGGCGGGCACGCGCGACGCGGCGCTCCGGCTGGCGGTGCGGGGTGGCCGGACCATTCAGGTGGCCGGGGCCGACGGCGGCTCGGGGATCGCCTTGGTGGAATTGTACGATCTTGGCGCGGGCCGCGGCCGTCTGATCAACGTCTCCACCCGCGCGCAGGTTGGCACCGGAGCGGACGTGCTGGTCGCGGGCTTTTCGATCGTCGGCACCGCCTCGAAGCGCCTCCTGATCCGGGCGGTTGGGCCGTCGCTGGGGGCGTGCGGCGTGACGGGCACGCTGGCGGACCCGGTGGTGGAGGTGAAAGCCCTCGGGGCGACCTCGGTGACGGCGGCGAACGACAACTGGGGTGGGACGGCGGCGCTGAAGACGACGTTTGCGTCGGTCGGCGCCTTCGCCCTCGCGGGTGAAGCCAGTGCCGATGCGGTGGTGATCGTGGACGTGCCCCCTGGATCCTACACGGCGACGGTGTCGGGCAAGAACGGCACGACTGGCGTGGCGTTGGTGGAGATCTACGACCTGCCGTAGCGGGGGCACCGCCCCTCGCGCGCGGGTTCAGGCTCGCGTGCGCTTGCTCATGCTCTGGCTGGCTGGCTGGCTTAGCCCCGGGCGCGTTTGCGTATGCTCTGGCGAGCTGGCTCAGCCCCACGCGCGCATGCTCGTGCGCTGGCGGGCGGGTTCAATCCTTGGCTTGCAGGCGGGCGGGGCCTCGGCGGGCTGGGCCGGGAGCGTAAGCAGGATGCCGCTGCGCACGACGGCGGTGATGCGGCGGGAATGGCGGATGTCGTCGAGCGGGTTGGCGTCGAGCAGCACGAGGTCGGCGCACCGGCCGGGGGCGATTTCGCCGATCTCCGAGGAGAGATTGACCGATCGGGCGTTGTTGCGCGTCGCGGCCATGAGCACCGCGGCCGGCGGCACGCCGGATTCCACGAGCAGTTCGAGTTCCTGATGGAAGGAATAGCCGGGGGGCACGAACGGGAAGGGTGCGTCGGTGCCGACGAGGAGTTCGACGCCGGAGCGGTGGAGCAGGCCGGTGAGTTCCTGCAGCATTGCGAACCTCCGCCGGCGCAGGGCCTCGGTCTCGGGGACCGCGCCGGTGTTGTGGGTGAGGGTCCGCCAGTAGTCGAGGAGCTGATGGGGCGTGCGCTGCAGGTCCGGATGCTCCTGCACCTCGGGAATGTCGCTCAGGACCATCCAGTTTCGGTACACCACGAGGGTGGGATTGACCATCACGTGGTTCCGGGCGAACGCCGCGATCAGTTCGGTCGCACGCGGGTGCGAGAAATCCGTCTTCACCTCCTCTTCAAGAATCTTTTGGCGAAAGCCGGCGACGGCCATTGCGGACATGTGCATGCGCTCGTCGCGCAGAAGCCATTCCGGGACCTCGGGCGGCGTGAGGAAGTTGAAGACCGACTCGATGTGCTCGACGCTATTGATCCCATCCGCGATCGCGTCGAGCGGGCGGTACTTGCGCAGGTGCGCGGTGGCCCAGCGGTCGTGGCGGCGGGCCTCGCGGATGATCGCCGAACCGATGCGGCGGTCCATGCCGACGTAGATCTTGAACGTCTGCACGCCGAGTGCGGCCATCGAATCCACGAACGGCGGCACCTGCTCGGGGTCGGTGATGGCGAGGCTCACGCCCGCGTGGTAGGGCGGCGACTTGTCGAAGAGCGGGCTGGCCATGACCAGCCGCGGCGCGCGGTCAGGGTGGGCCTCGCTGTAGGCGCGGACCCGGAGTTGGACGTCGAGGGTGTCGCCGGTGGCGCGGAGCGTGGTGATGCCGTTCGCGAGGTAGTCGGGGAGGACGTCCTCGACCGGAACGCCGGCCTGCGGGAACAGGTGGGAGACGTGCGAGTGGCCATCGATGAAGCCGGGCAGGAGGAAGCGCCCGGTGCCGGCGACCTCGATCGCGCCGTCGGGAACGGGAACGGTGTCGCCGGGCGGCACGACGGCGACGATGCGGCCGTTCGCGGTGACGACGGCGGCGCTCGGGTGGAACGCGCCCTCCCGGAAGACGGCGGCGCCCCGGATCACCAAGGGCCGCGCCGCTTTTTCCGCGGGGGCGGGAGCGCGCGCGAGCGGACGAGATGTGGGGCTTGGCGCCGTGGCCCGGGCCGACGGCGGAAGCACTGCGACCAGCGTCGCGAGCGCGAGCGCGGCGAGGAATGGACACCGGCGGTGCGCCGCGCGAGTCATGGTGCAGGACTAAGACCAGAAGGAAGGCTCGATGTAAACTGCGATGGCCGCCGACCCGGGCGGGCGGCCCGGTCGGCTGACGCCGACGGGTGGCCTCGGGCGGGAACCGCGGTGGCATGCGGGAAACGCTCGTTCCGGCGAGACGGCAAAGGACAAAGCCTGACCCTCCCGGGGCTCCTTCGTCGCGCGGTCGGCGCCTTGGCGACGGCGATCCGCGGCGGGTTCGGTCGGCTGACGCGTCCGGTCCGCCGATCGCCCTTGCCCTTGGGTGGCGGCGACCGACGGTCGGTTGGGCGAGGCTCTCAGGGCCCCGTTCGGAATTGCCGCGCGGGTGTCTTCGGCGGTCGGAGTGCTGCAGGCTCGCGTCGGGGGAGCGGGTGGCTAGGGTTTCGGGGCAACACCATTGCGTTACCCCTTATGAATCTCCAACTCACCGGACAGACCGTGGCAGTGATGGGTGCGGCGCGCGGCATCGGACGTGCGATGGTGACCGCGTTCGCGGGTGAAGGCTGCCGGGTGTGCGGCTTCGACCGCGCCGAGCCCGCCGAACTCGCGGCGGGTGGAAAGGCGGGCGGGGTCGAGGCGACGCGGGCCGATGCGGTGCCCGTGGCGGGCGGGGCGGCGCGGCCGACCGGTCGGATCGCGGGCGCCAGCGACGCAACGCTGGCCGGTGGGGCGACGGGCGCTGGCGGGGCGACGCGGGCCGATGGCGCGTCCTCGCTGGGCGGGGGCGAAGTGGCCCGGGCCGACGCGGGGTCCTCGGCGGACGCGGCGGCGTGGCCGGCCGGTGCGACGTTTGTGCGCGGCGATGCGACGAAGCTCGACGAGGTCGCGCGGTTTGCGGAGGCGTGCGGGGAGACGGATCATTTGGTTTTCTGCATTGGCGCGGGCTCGGGCAAGGCGGGTTTCCCCTTCTGGAACCTCTCGCCGGCGGATTGGCCGCGGGTTTTGGAGTTGAACCTCGTGTCGGCGGTGAATGCGGCGCACGCCTTCGCGCCGAACTTCGTGCGGCGGCGGCGCGGATCGCTGCTGTTTCTCGTCTCGGTGGCGGGGCAGACCGGATCGCCGACCGACCCCCCGTACAGCGCGGCGAAGGCGGGGCTGATCAACTTCGTGCACTGCGCTGCGCGCGACTTCGCCGCGTACGGCGTGCGGGTGAACGCGCTCTCGCCGGGAATGGTCAAGACGGATCTCAACCAGTCGGTCTGGGAGGCGTTGCAGCGCACCCTGCCGCCGGCGGAGCGGCGCGACTATGCCACGTGGGCGGAGGAGAAGATCCGGCGCATTTCCCCGCTGGGGCGCTGGCAGACCGCGGAGGAGTGCGCTGCGCTCGCGGCCTTCATCGCGTCGGATCACGCCCGCAGCATCACCGGCCAGACCCTGAACGTGGACGGCGGCCAGGTGATGCACGCCTGAGCGGCGGCCCGCTTCGGCTCGAAGGCAACGCGGGGTGCTCCCGCGCCGATGCGAGGTAATGCACGCCCGAGCGGCAGCCCGCTTTGGGGCAAGGAGCCGGATTCGCTTCCGTCGCGTGAGCGGAGCCGGTTGCGTGTCGCCATGCACGGACGGCCTCGATCTCACGCCTTGCTCCCCGGCTTCGGTCAGTTTGTTGCGGTGAGCGGATGGTCGGAGCGGATGGCGGGAGCGCAAGAGAGCTCCCGTTCCGCGATGGCCGAGCGGCGGTCGTCGTCTTGGGGCGGGGCGACGACGTGGAAAGGGACGGTGCCGATGCGTCGGCAGGCGATTGAGGGTCAGGCTTTGCACCTTGCCCTTGGCCACCCCGGTCGGAGCTTCGTGTGGCGGTCGGAGGCGGTTTGCGGGACGCGAGGCGAGCGGGCGGGTGCCGCGGGGCGCGCCGGCTTGACGTGAGACTCGTGTGAGTCTTGGATGAGACTCATGAAGATGTTCAGGGTTTCGGAGGCGAAGCGGAACTTCGGGAAGCTCTTTTCGCGGGCGAAAAGAGGGGAAGTCGTCGTCATCCAGAACGGTTCCGACTTCATGCAACTGGTGCCCTTCGTCCTGCCCGAACCCGTGCCGCTCCGCCCGGTGGGATATTTCCAGCCGTCCGAGGAGGAGATCGCCCGGATCAACGCGGCACCCTCCGACTCCGGTCCTTTGCGATGAGCCGCCGCCGCCGGGCCGAACGGCGACCACACCTCTCCCTCTGATTCCGTCCCTCTGCGATGAAGTGCCGCCGTTTTCCCGGACATCGGATCGCTCCCCCCGCCGGCGCCAGCGCGGTGACGGAGTCCATGGGTGCGGCCGCCGACGGAGTCCGATGCGGGTCCCGATTGGGAGTGGGCAGGGTCAAGGCCTTGACGGAGGGCCGTGGGGCCGAGGCGTCCCGGGAGAGCGGCCGGGCCGAGGCAACGGCGGGCGGCGGCGGATCGCGATGAAGAATCGTCACGGCGTCGAGGTCCGTCCCTGGGCGGTCGTGTGGCTGCGGTTCCGTCCGACGGATCGCGACCTTCATCCGGCCGTCATTCTGTCCAACGAGGAGTACTGTGCGGACTCGCGGATCCTACGGGTGAACGTGCTGCACGGAACCAAGGTGTCGCCGGGCAGCCCCGCCCGGGCGCATCAGGTCCTGCTCAACGGCGCGGAGGGGCTGGAATTCCTGACTGCGGTTGACTGCGGGTATGTGTACGCGGTCAACAAGGACGACCTTGAGGCGGAGATCGGTACGGTGGGCGTGGAGAGGCGGCGGGCGCTGAAGCGGAAGATGATTGAGGTGTTTCGTCTCCTCTGAAGGCCGGCGGTTGCGGGTTGATGATGCCTGCGCGGAACGCGGCGGGCTCGGCGCACGAGCTTCGAAACATCGCGACTGGCCGGAACATCGACTGATCGGCGGGAAGGGGTGGTTCCGGGGCGACCGAGGGTCAGGCTGTGCACTTTGCTCTGGGACCGCGGTCGGCACCGCGGTGGAGGCCTCGGTCGGCGCTGCGGTCGGCGCGGCGGTGGACGCCGCCGTCGGCGGTCAGAGGCGATTTGCGCGTCAGGGGTCGACTCCGCCGCCTCCCGCTACGCGCTTAGGCGGCGGGTGCGGGCGACGACGGGCCAGACGGCGTCGACGCGGTTGGCGTGCGAGACGTGGACGAAGCTCTGCAGCGCCACCGTCGGGCAGATGTGCCAGGGAATCGCTCCGAGCACCGTGCCGACCGGGAGGTCCGCGGCGCGCGGGGTTTCCAGGACAAGGTGCTCCTCGCTGTGCACGACCGGCTTTGCGTCCGGCAGCGCCGGGAAGATCGCCCGAGGGTGGGGCATTTCACTCGCGACTGCCTTGTGGCCGAGGTCGAGGCAGAGGCGGTTCGGACCGGGCCGGCTGATCACGCGGGTGAGCAGGATCGCGGCCGGAACAAAGTCGAGGTCCGGGACCTTGTGCGCATAGCCGGCATCCCAGAGCACGCAGGTGCCGGGGCTGCATTCGACGTCGGGACGGCGGGCGTGGATCGGAAACGTGGGCGTGCCGCCGGCGACGATCACCGGCGCGGGCAGGCCGGCCGCGCGGAGGCGGTCGCGCAGGGTGACCACGGTGGCGAAGCCCGCATCGCAGGCGGCGGTGCGCTCGGCGAGATCGGACTGGCTGAGGTGGCCGTCGTACGCGTGCAACCCCGCGGGGCGCAGCCCGGGCGTGCGGGCAAGGCGCGCGTAGAGCGCGACGGCGGCATCGTCCGGTGCGATGCCGGTCCGTTGCATGCCGACATCGAGGTCGACGAATACCGGGAGTTCGAGATCCGCGCGATGGCAGGCCGCACCGAGCGCGTCGAGGGCCGCGGGGTCATCGACCAGCGCGGAAAACTGCACGGCGGGAAAGGCGCGCACCAGTTCGACGAGCCGCGGGACGGTCGGCCCGATCGCGGGAAACGCGAGCAGGACATCGCGCGCGCCGGCGGTCGCCGCCATTTCCGCCTCGGCGATGGTCGCGGCCTTGGCCTTGGTGACGCCCAGTTCGGCGAGCCGCGCGATGATTTGCGGCAGCTTGTGGGTCTTGAGATGCGGCCGCAGCCGGTCGGGCGAACCCACCCGCTCGATCATGCGGCGCAGGTTTTCCTCGACCGCCTCCCAGCGCAGGATCAGCGCGGGCGAGGGGATCTCATCGGCGTTGACCGGCAGAAGCGACAACTCCCGCCACGAGAGGGGTGGGGGAGTGGCGGAGGCGGTGGTGCTCATGGAAGAGGAACGCCGAAGAGCCGGACCCACAGCGCGAGCCTGCCGGGGACAGCACGTCGCGGGGGCGTCGTCAGCTGGCGGCCGGAACGATGGTCACCTTGGTGACCTCGATGCGGTCGACCGGCGTGCTGCGCTCGCCGCCGCCGCCCGCGCGGGTCGGGACGGATGCGATGCGCTCGAGCACGTCGTCACCGCCGACGAGCTGGCCGAAGGCGGTGTACTGGCGGTCGAGGAACGACGCGTTGCCATGGCAGATGAAGAACTGGCAGCCGGCCGAATCCGGATCGGAGGCGCGCGCCATGGAGATGACGCCGCGCTGGTGGGACTTGGCGTTGAACTCCGCCTTGAGCTTGTACCCCGGATCGCCGGTGCCGGGCATCCCACGGGCGCCGGCGCGCGTGTTCGGGCAGCCGCCCTGGATCATGAAACCCTTGATGATCCGGTGAAACGCCGTGCCATCGTAGAAACCCTCGCGGGCGAGTTTCTTGAAGTTCTCGACCGTCTTCGGGGCCACCTCGGGCCAGAAGGCGATGGTAAGGTCACCGTAGGAGGTGCTGATGACGGCGTTCTCTTTCGCGGGTGCAGTGCTCATGGGGCCGGAAGCCAACCCCGCCTTGCCGGTGGGGGCAAGCCGTCAATGCGCGCCCGGTGCGTTCGGTTCGACCCGGTTGGCTCGGAGGCCTGGCCCTCGGACTCCAGGCCCGGCTGAGCTCTCCGCGGGCGAACGGGATCGATGGGACGGAGACCGGGGAACTCGGCGCGGTCGGTGAATTCGCCGCGGGCGCGCGGGATCGGTGGCCGACGTGGTCCGACTACCCCGAGCCTGCGGCGCCGACGAACGAGCGCAGGTGCGGCGCGTCCGCGCTGGGGATCGGACTAGCCTCCGTCGCTGCTGCACGACCCCAGCGTGCCGCCGCGGATGAACTCCGGCACGACCGCGACGGGCGTTGGCCGCACGCCGGAGCGCACGAGCCGGATCAGCTGCCGGGCGAGGCGACGGACGAAGAGCGTCGGGTCGCACGCGTAGCGCGCGAGCGCCGGGGTCAACCGGGCGAGGTAGGGATCGTCGAAGAGGCAGATCAACGACAGGGCCTGCGGCACGGGCACCCCGCGCGCGTGCAGGTGCCCGAGCGCGCTGAGCGCGTCGCCGGGCAGCATCACGATGAGTGCGCTCGGCCGGGCCTGCGAGGCGAGCAACCCGGTGAGCGCCAGCCCCACGCCGTGAGTCGAGCTTTCATGCTCACGCACCGTCACCGCCATGCCCCGCTCGCGCAGCCAGGCCGTCGCTTCGGCGAGGCTCGCGGCGACCTCGCGCGTGCCGGCGAACGGCGTGCGCGGCAGGAGCAGGGCGATCTGCCGGTGCCCGTGACGTTGAAGGGAGGCGAGGGCGTGCCGCAGCGCGGCCCCGAGGTCGATGCGGAAGGCGGGCAGGCGCACGCCCGGGTGAGCCGAGCCGAGGACCAGCGCTGGTCGTCCGCCCTCCTCAAAGTGCCGCTGCACCGCCTCGGAGCACGACGCCAGCACCCAGGCGGTCGCGCCCGCGTGGGCCAGCAGTCGCCGCAGCGCCGCGCCGCCGCTGCGCGGGGAGCGCTGGGCTACTACGTGCGTCTGCAATTCCAGCCCGGCCCGCTGCAATTGGGCGCGCAGTTCGTCGCGGATCAGAATCGAGGACCACGACTGCTCGGCCGGCGGCAGGGACGAAATCATCGCCACGACGTCGGCCGACGGTGGCTGCGCCTGCGCCGACGCCGGCGGCGCGGAGTGCGTCCGCGCGGCGGCGACGGTCGACACCGTGGCGGGCGAGCCGGTCCCCGGGCGGATGCCTGAGGGCAGACGCGACCCGCGCGAGGAAGGAGCGGGGCGGCGGGGCTCGGACCGCCCGCGCGGTGGGGAGGCTGGGGTGGTCTGCGAGCGGCGGCCGGACCCTGATCCGGGGCGCGCGCCGTCGTCGGACGCAGGACGCCAGCGACTGCCGCGCCGCACGGCGAGCCGGCCCTCGCGGCGGAGGAGTTGCAGCGCCTGGCGCAGGGTCGAGCGGCTCACCTGCAGCTGGGCGGCAAGCTGGTGCTCGCCGGGCAGCTGGGTTGGCCAGCGCGACGCATCGAGCTCCATCCGGAGTGCCGCGGCGACCTGGTCGACGAGGCTGAGACGTCGGAGCGCAAGCGGCATGGCGGCGTTCTTGCGGGGCCGCGCCGGGCGGTCAATCCCCGTCCGGCAGAAGATGTGTGGGGAAAAGACAACTGTGGCATGCTTGCTCCGGGGTCCCGCCGCGCGCTCGATGCGGACAGGCACCCGCGATCGGTCCGGCGCCCGCGCGCTGGCCGGGCGGCGGGTGCAGCCGGAGACGACCGGGTCTCCGGACTTCTCCAGCCCGCTGCCGGTTCCCCTCCCGAGTTCGACTTTCCCCCCACACCCATGAATGCCGCCCTTGCCCCCTCCGCCGGTCCCCTCCGGCTCGACACCACCGATTGGTCCGCGCTGACCCTTGGCCAGCGCATCCGTCACCTCGAACTTGAAGGCTACGTCGTCCTCCCGGACCTCCTCTCGCCCGAGCAGGTGGCGAACTTCAAGCGCCAGTTGGCGCCGCTGGAGACCATCCCGGCGGATTACAGCGACAAGCAGCGCGGGCGCCGCGGCATCCAGTGGGAAGGACCGGACTTCATCAACCTCGTCGGGCATGCCCCCACCGTGGCGTTCCTCGAGGCCCTGCTCGGGCCGGACATCCTTTTCCTCGGCGGCGTGTATGCCCTCTCGCTGCCGGGTCACCCCGGCATCAGCCTGCACACGGATGGCCAGCCCTATGGCTCGCAGATCTTCGGCTGGGCGGGATCGTGTCCCGTGCAGGTGCGCGTGCTGTACTACCTGGATGACCTGACGGCGGACGTGTCGCCCTTCCTCGTCGTGCCGCGGTCGCACCTCTCGATGCACGCGGATGCCAATCCCTACACCCGGTACACCGGGCATCCCGAGCAGGTGGCGGTGCCCGCGAAGGCGGGCTCGGCGGTGCTGCTGAACCACAAGGTGTTTCACGGCAACTGCCCGAACGTCGGCACGCGCGAGCGCGGCATGCTGGCTTACTTGTATCGCCCGGCTTGGGCGGGTCCGGCGGAGGAGAAGATCCCGACGTGGCCGGCGGACAAGCTGGCGCAGGTGCCCCCGCACCTCGCCCGGTTCTTCGAAAACCCGAACGTCCGCCGCGGCTTCGACTTCAACCACCCGAACAAGCCGAAGAACATGCGCGGCGACGCCCCCGGCATTGCCCCGAGTCGCTGGGAACGCGTCTAGGCTCCAGCGCGGGTCGGCCGCGCCCCGGCGTTCGGTGCGGGCCGGCGCCGTTCGCCGATCCCAGCCGATTGGAGCCTGCTCTGGCGGCGCCCCTGAGTTCGATCGAGTCATGATCGCCCGGCAAGCCCCGGTGCGTTTGGCGCGTCCGAACCTAAATTGGGCGGACGTCGGGCCGCCTCCGCAATTGCCCGCAGCGCTGTCGCGCCGCAGGGGTTGCGCATGGAATCCGCGCTGTCCCCCTCGCAGGCCCTTTTGGTGCTGAATGCGCTCCCGCACGTCGGGCCGATCACGGCGAACCGACTGCTCGAAGCCTGCGGCGGTGATCCTGCGGCGGTGCTGGCGGCGGCGCCGGAAACGCTGCGGGCCGTTCGCGGAGTCGGGCCGGTGATCGCGGCGACACTCGCCACGTGGCGCGCGCACGTCGATCTGGCGGCGGAGGAGCGCGGACTCCAGGACTGCGGGGCGGCATTTGTGGCGGCGGCGGACGACGGCTATCCGCCGCTGCTGCGCGAGATTCACGATCCGCCGATCGGACTGTACTGCCGGGGCCGTTACGAGCCGGGGCGGACCTGTGTGGCGATCGTGGGGTCGCGCCGCACGACGCAGTACGGCCTCGCGACGGCGCGGCGGCTGGGCGGCGAACTGGCGCGGCGCGGTTTCTGCGTCGTCAGCGGACTTGCCCGGGGGATCGACACGGCTGCGCACGAAGGAGCGCTGGAGGCGGGCGGCGGCACCGCCGCGGTGCTCGGGACCGGAGTGGATCTCGTCTATCCGCCGGAGAACCGGGCGTTGACGGAACGGATCGCGCGCGAAGGAGCGTTGCTGTCGGAGTTCCGGCTGGGGCGGCCCGCGGATCGGCAGTCCTTCGCGATGCGCAACCGCATCGTGGCGGGCATGAGTGCGGCGATCGTGGTGGTGGAGAGCGACGTCGACGGCGGCTCGATGATCACCGCGCGCTTCGCAGCCGAGCAAGGGCGCGTCGTGCTGGCGGTGCCGGGCCGGATCGACCAACCGACCAGCGCCGGGTGCCACCAGCTGATCCGCGACGGGGCGGTGTTGCTGACCTCGGTCGAGGATGTGGTCGATGAACTCGGCTACCTTCGCGGTCTTCGCCCCGGACCGATTCCCGACAACGCCGCGCGTGGCGTGGTGCGCGGGGAACCGGCCGACGGCGACGGGCGCCCCCACCGGGAAGGCGAAGATGAGACTGCGGCGGACCGGCCGCCGGGTTCGAGTCTGATCCCTCCTCCAGCTTCGCCCGCCGAGGCGGCGGTGCTCGAACTCTTCCGCGGCGGGGCGATCCTTGCGACGGAGGACGTCGCCCTTGGATTGGGCTGGTCGGCGGAGCGGGCGATGGCGGTGATCCTCCGCCTCGAACTCGGCGGACGACTGGTCAAGCGAGCGGACGGTCGGCACGAGGAGGCGGCGGGGCGGTGAGGGTGGGCAACCGGAGCGGCAGGGGAAAATGCGGCGACGGATCGCAATCGCACGTAAAGGGCCTAAGGTGGTCAGAATGGTTCGCTTATTGCTCGTTCTCCTGACGCCCCTGTCGCTTGCCGCGTCGTCGATTCCCGAGTCCGCTGTGGTTGTGACCGCCACCGCGTCCGAGGCATGGTCCTCGCGTGCGCCGGCCGGTTGGTCCCGAGCGGATCAGATGGGCGAGGGAGCGGCGGAGGCGAACGTCGGAACGGCCGCGGCGAGCGGGGGAGCGCCGGAGACGAGCGGCGGAACGTCTGAGGCAGAGGCGGGATTAGCTCAGGAGGCCGCCGTCGCGGCCTCCCCGTGCGGGACGGCCGGTGGGACGGCCGGTGGGACGGCGACCGTGGCGCCAGCGCCGACGGTCGCCGGGACCCCTGCGGTCGTCACCCCCCGGCCGATCACGCACGAAGACGTGTGGCTGATGAAGCGCGTGGGCGGACCCGTGCTCAGTCCGGACGGCACGCGGGTGGTGTTTTCGGTGACGGATCCGGCGTACGACCCCAAGGAACAGTCGAGCGACCTGTGGCTCGTGATGACGGACGGATCATCGGCGCCGCGCCGGCTGACCCACAGTCGCGGCGCGGAGGCGGGCGCGACGTGGAGCCCGGACGGGAGCCGGCTGGCCTTTTCGGCGAAGCGGGATGGCGATGACGCGCCGCAGGTGTACGTGCTGAACCTGGAGACCGGCGGTGAGGCGGAGCGGATCACCCAGCTCTCCACGGGGGCCCGCGGACCGCAGTGGAGTCCGGATGGGCAACGCATTCTCTTTTCCAGCGACGTCTATCCCGGTGCGAAGGATGACGCAGCGAACAAACGCGCCGCGAAGGAACGCAAGGATCGTCCGTGGACGGCGCGCGTCTATGACGGTTTCCCCATCCGCTACTGGGATCAGTGGCTGGACGATCGCCGACCCTCGCTCTTCGTGCAAGAAGCCCGCGCCGGAGCGGTCGCGCGGGACATCCTCGCTGGCACGGAACTGGTGGCGAAACGCGGTTTTGCGGGACGGCTTTCGGATGCCGGACAGAGCCTCTCGGCGGCGTGGACCCCGGACGGCGAGGGTGTGGTCTTCGTCGCGACCATCGAGCGCGATCGCGCCGCGTATGCTGACACCAGCACGGACCTCTACCTGGTCGGCCTCAAGGGCATCGATCGCGTCGGACCGCACGGCGGCGAGCCGCAGGCGCTGACGGCGGGTCCGGATGATTTCGGCGGGCCGGTCTTCACGCCTGATGGCCGGCATCTCCTCCTCAGCTTCAGTCCTGGCGGTGACGGCAAGGTCTACCATCACAGCCGCGTCGTGTCGTTCCCGTGGCCGATGCAAGGGGCGTCGCGCGTGGACCTCACGGCGTCGCTGGACCTCTCGATTGCGGATTTCGTGTTGTTGGCGGACGGACGCACAGTGCTGCTGGCGGCGGAGGAAGGTGCGCACACCCGCCTCTTCAGTGTGCCCGTGACCGGTGGGCCGGTGACCCCGCGTCCCCTGCAGGGTGCCGGCGTGATCTCGTCGCTGGCGGCGGAGGCCGGTCGGATCGTCGCGTCCTCGGAGAGTGCGATGGGTCCGCCCGAGCTGGTGGAAATCGAACTCGCAACGGGCGCGCGCAAGCCCCTGACCCGCTTCAATGCCGACCGCCTCGCCCCGCTGGACCTGCGTCCGCTGGTGTCCTTCGTGGTGACGAGTGCCTTGGGACGTCCGGTCGAGACCCTGGTGCTGCGTCCGGCGGGGTTTGATCCGGCGCGACGCTATCCGGTGCTCGTGGTGATCCACGGGGGGCCGGCGCCGCAGTTCCGCGACGCGTGGAGCGTGCGCTGGAACTACCAGCTCCTCGCGGCGCCCGGTTACGTGCTGGTGATGACGAACTACTCCGGCTCACGCGGCTACACGGAGGCCTTTGGGCAGGCGATCCAGGGCGACCCCCTCAAAACCCCGGCGGATGAAATCAATCAAGGCCTCGATGAGGCGCTGCGCCGCTATCCCTTCCTCGACGGCAATCGCGTCGCGGCGGCGGGTGCCAGCTACGGTGGGCACCTCGTGAATTGGCTGCAGGCGACGACGACCCGGTACCGGGCGTTCGTGTCGCACGCCGGCCTCGTGAATCTGGAATCGCAGTGGGCGACCAGCGACGTGATCTACCACCGCGAAGTCGGCAACGGTGGTCCCGTGTGGGAGCAGGGACCGATCTGGCGGGAGCAGAACCCGGCGCGCCTTGCGGGCAATCACGCGAAAGGCACGGGCTGGCGGACCCCAATGCTGCTGACCGTGGGCGAGAACGACTTCCGGGTTCCCCTGAACAACACCCTTGAAAATTGGAGCTTCCACCAGCGCCTGCAGATCCCGAGCCGCTTGATCGTTTTCCCGGACGAGAATCACTGGATCCTCAAGGGGGAGAACGGGCGCTTCTGGTACCGCGAAGTGCAGGGTTGGCTCGCGCAGTGGCTCAAGTGAGCCGCCCGGCGAGAAGGCCCGCGATCACCTTCGTCGACCGGCGGGCAGGGATGGCGCTGCGATAAGTGGCGCTGGGCTGGGCGGCGCTGCGATGAGCGGCGCCTCGGCTCACGGGGCGGGCGACGCGGGCCGCCGTGCGCGCACGAGCAGGAAGTAAGGTGCGACCTCGCCGTCGCGGAGCGTTGGGCGCTCGGCGACGGCGGCGGCGGACGGGCGGGGTTCCGCACAGCGCTCGATCACGAGACCGGCGTCCACCAAGAGATTCATCCACTCGGCGAGTGTCCGGTGGAAGCGCGGGACCTGAAACTCGGCGTAGGTGCGTCGGAGGGATTCCGGTACGCTGCCAAACGTCCACGTGTCGATGCGCCCATCGGCGTCGAGGAAGTAGTCGCTGACCTCGACCGCCGTCGCATCGCCGGCCTCGTCACGCACGACCCGCCGGTGCGGTGGGTTGAAGCAGGGATGCAGGATGGAGAACTGGAGGAAGCCGCCGGGCCGGAGCACCCGGACGATTTCCCGCAGCACGACCTCCAGCTCCGGGATGTCGTGCAGGCTCATGAACCCGGTGACGAAATCGAAGACCCGGTCGGGAAAGGGCAGATGGACGGCGCTGGCGGTGACGTAGCTGATGCCCAACGGGGCGCGGGCCTCCTCGGCTTCGGCGTGCCGGATGAACGTCGGGGCAATGTCGAGCCCGGTCACCAAGGCGCCCTGCCGTGCGAGCAAGCGCGTGTGGTGTCCCTCGCCGCAGCCGAGGTCGAGACCGGCGAGACCCGTGACGGGCGGGAGCAGGGCGAAGAAGCCCGGTGTATTGACCTGATCGCGGAATACATCGTGTCCCGCGCGCGCGAGCTGCGTCCACGCCTCGGCGTTGCGCTCCCAGAAGGCTCCGGCTTCGGAGTGATTCATGGCCGGGCGTGGGGGAGACGTGGCGGGTCACTCACCGCCGGGAACGGTCGGACCGGACCCGGTCAGGCCCGCGCGGGCGCGAGCCTGACCCCGTGGACGCGGCTCAGACCTGCGCGAGGATGCGGTTGAACGTCGCGCTCGGGCGGAGGGCGGCGGACGCCTTGGCATCGTCGGGCCGGTAGTAGCCGCCGATGTCGACGGGCTTGCCCTGGACGGCGATGAGTTCGGCGACGATCTGTTTTTCGGCGGCGGCGAGGGCGGCGGCGATGGGCGTGAACGCAGCCTTCAGCTTCGCGTCGCCGTTCTGGGCGGCGAGGGCCTCGGCCCAGTAGAGAGCGAGGTAGAAGTGGCTGCCGCGATTGTCGATGCCGGCGCCGACCTTGCGGGCGGGCGACTTGTCGTTTTCGAGGAAGCGACCATTTGCCTGATCGAGCGTGTCGGCGAGGACCCGGGCGGCGCCGTGCTGCTGCGTGATGGCGAGATGCTCGAACGACGCGGCGAGGGCGAAGAATTCGCCGAGGCTGTCCCAGCGGAGGAAGTTCTCCTCGGTGAACTGCTGCACGTGCTTCGGGGCGGAGCCGCCGGCACCGGTCTCGAAGAGCCCGCCGCCGTTCATCAGCGGGACGATGGACAGCATCTTGGCGCTCGTGCCCACCTCGAGGATCGGGAACAAGTCGGTGAGATAGTCGCGGAGCACGTTACCCGTGACGGAGATCGTGTCGTGGCCGGCGCGCAGGCGCTCCAGCGTGTGGCGGCAGGCGTCGGCGGGGGCGAGGATGCGCAGGTCGAGCCCAGTGAGATCGTGCTGCTTCAGGTACGTATTGACCTTGGCGATCACCTGCGCGTCGTGGGCGCGTTGGGCATCGAGCCAGAACACGGCGGGCGTCTGCGAGAGACGGGCGCGGTTTACGGCCAGCTTCACCCAGTCCTGGATCGGCGCGTCCTTGGTCTGGCACGCGCGCCAGATGTCGCCGGATTCGACGGAGTGGGAGAGCAGCACCTCGGGCTGGATCCCGGCGGCATTGGCCTCGTCGGCGGGCAGCGTGACGACGCGGATCGTGCCATCGCCCGGGGCGGTGAACGTCTTGTTGTGCGAACCATACTCCTCGGCGGCCTGGGCCATCAGACCCACGTTCGGGACCGTGCCCATGGTGCGCGGATCGAAGGCGCCCTGTTCGCGGCAGAAGTCGATGACTGTTTGGTAGACCCCCGCGTAGCTGCGGTCGGGGATGAGGGCGAGCGTGTCCTCGAGCTTGCCGGCCGCGTTCCACATCTGGCCGGAGGAGCGGATCATTGCCGGCATGGACGCGTCGACGATCACGTCGCTCGGCACATGCAGGTTGGTGATGCCCTTGTCGGAGTTGACCATGGCGAGGGCGGGGCCCTTCGCCTGCGTGGCCTGCAAGTCGGCCTCGATCGCGGCGCGCGTCTCGGCCGGCAGCGCCTGGATCTTGGCGACGAGATCACCGAGACCATTGTTGAGGTCGACGTTGAGCGGCGCGAGCGTGGCGGCGTGCTTGGCGAGCACGTCCTTGAAGTAAGTGCGGACCGCGTGGCCGAAGAGGATGGGGTCGGAGACCTTCATCATCGTCGCCTTGAGGTGGAGCGACAGCAGCAGCCCCTCGCGGCGGGCGCGGTCGACCTGCGCCTCGTAGAAGGCGAGCAGGGCGCGGCGGCGCATGACGGTGGCGTCGAGGACTTCGCCGGCCTTGAGGGACGTCTTGTCCTTGAGGACGACGGGCGTGCCGTTGCCGCCGGGGAGGAACTCGATCCGCACGCTGACCGCCTTGGCCACGGTGACGGACGTCTCGTTGCCGAAGAAGTCATCGCCGCCCATGGAGGCGACGTTGGTGCGGGACGACTTGGACCAGGCGCCCATCGAATGCGGATGCTTGCGCGCGTAGTCCTTCACGGCCTTCGGCGCGCGGCGGTCGGAGTTGCCCTCGCGGAGGACCGGGTTGACGGCGGAGCCCATGACCTTGGCGTAGCGGGCGCGCGCGTCCTTCTCGGCCGGGGTGGTCGGCGTATCGGAGAAAGGCGGGAGCGCGTAGCCGCGGGCCTGCAACTCGGCGATGGCGGCCTTCATCTGCGGCACGGAGGCGCTGATGTTGGGCAGCTTGATGATGTTGGCCTCCGGCTTGAGCGTGAGGGCGCCGAGCTCGGCGAGCGCGTCGGACGTGCGCTGGGCCGCCGGCAGCACATCGGCGAAGGTCGCGATGATGCGGCCGGAGAGCGAAATGTCGCGCGTCTCGACGGCGATGCCGGCGTGCTTGGTGAACGCCTGGACGATGGGCAGCAGCGAATACGTGGCGAGGGCCGGCGCTTCGTCAGTCTGCGTGTAGATGATGGTCGGGGTCGCGGACATGGAATGAAAAGAAGGGAGAGGTTGCCAGCACCTGGGGACCAAGGCACGACGAAAACGGCGCCTTGGAGCGGCCTCAAAGCGAGGTTCTACGACCCATAAGACGGCCGACGGACTGGACTTGCGTCAGGGCGGCGTCGGCGGCGATGGCTGCGGACGAAGATCGTCGGAAAAGTCGTTTTTGATCCCCGGATGGGGCCGGTCCTGCTTGTAGATCTGCAGGATCCGGGCGTGCTCGTAATCGGACGTCGGGAACACGCGCGGCGGCTCCCCCGGGAGGAAGATCGCGGTGTAGGCGCGTTCGCGGTCGATTTGCCGACGGATCAGGATCATCGCGGGGAAACGTCCTAAGCAACGCGTCCGGCCCGTGACTGCAACCGGGGGGCGTTCTTTAATCGCGGATGACTGACAAAAAGGGGGCCGCCGGTGCCACCCCACATAACTTTCGCACCGGCGGCCTTTGGGTATGACGCGGTTTGAACCGTGTGACCGCGCCAAGGGGATTTCACTCTCGGGATGCCCGGATCCGGTTGCCGTCGGCCGGACCGTGTGGGACGGGGGCGGGGGGCGGGATCATGGCTGCCGGGGGTGGGATGTCGGGGGTCCACAGGCGACCTTCGACGGTGGTCACTATGCCAGAGCGGCGGGAATTCGCCTCCGCATTAATTGGGAAAGGCCCCGCGTTGATTGGGGCCGGAGGATGCGCGAACGGAGGGGGCGGGCGGGAGCCGCCCGCAGCCGTCGGCGGAGCGAGGCCGGTCAGGAGGCCTATCCCTCGGCGTCCGCGGGTGGCGGCGGGGCGCGGCGGAGCGGCTCCAGGTCCTCATCGGTTTCGGCGAGGGCGCGAAACGCGGCATCGATCGCGACTGCGGCCTCGACGAAGCGGCGGGCGAGGGCGAGGTCGCCGCGCTGGCAGGCGTAGCAGCCGAGGTTGAAGAGGATGGTCGGGTGGCGCGGATGGTGCTCGCGACCGGAGAGCAGGATGCGCTCGGCGGCGGCGAGACTGGTGGCCCGGCGGACGGCGTAGGCCCACGTGACCCAGGCCCCGGCGGAGTCGGGGCGGAGCTGTACCAACTTCTCGGATACACGGGCGAGGGCGGGCCAGTCCCGCCGCTCGTGGTGCACGGCGGCGAACAGGTCCAAGGCCTCCTCCCCCTCGGCCACGGCCGCGGGCAGGGCGGCCAGCTCGCGGGCGGCGGCGTCGAACATCCCCAGCTCGACGTAGCCCCGGGCGTGCGAGAGCAGCCAGCGGGGGACGACGCCACTCATGTGCGGCGGTGGATCACGCGTGGCCCGGGAAGGCCGCGTCGATCGCGTCGCAGAAGTGATGGATCAGGAACAGGTGGGCCTCCTGGGCGGTGCGGCCGGAGTCGCCGGGCACGATCACATCGACGGAGGCGCGGCCGCGGGCCTCGCCGCCGGAACGTCCGAGCAGGGCGATGCTGCGGAGGCCGAGCCGCGACGCCTCCTCAAGGGCGGCGAGGAGGTTGGCGGAGTTGCCACTGGACGAGATCACGATCACGAGGTCGCCGGGGCGGGCGAGGCCGGCGATCTGGCGCGAGAAGACCTGGTCGAACCCGTAGTCGTTGCCGATGCAGGACAGCAGCGAGCCATCGGCGGAGAGCGCGAGGGCGGGCAGGGACGGACGATTGCGCAGGTAGCGCCCGACCAGTTCGGTCGCGAAATGCTGGGCCTCGGCGGCGCTGCCGCCGTTGCCGCAGATCAGCAGTTTGCCCCCCTGCCGGAGCGTCGTGAGGATCAACTCCGAAGCCTGCTCGATCTCGGCTGAGATCTGAGCGAGCGACTGCAGGGTGCGGACGGTGTGCGCGAGCGAAAGATCGAGCGACATGACAGTGTGAGGGTGCCGGACGCGCGGGTGGGGACGCAAGCCTCGGCTCCCCGGAGGCGGGAGCGCTGCGCTTGGGGGGGGCGCGGCTGACGTGAGAAGGCGGAGTTCGGGCTCGGATTTTTCGCCGCGAGCGTGCGTAATGCAGGGTCCCCGCATGCGCCTGCAGCGAATCACCCTTCAACACTTCCGGAACCTCGCGGCGGCGACGGTGGAATTTGGCGGGGCGCGTCATTTTCTCGTCGGCCCGAACGGGCAGGGAAAGTCGAACCTCCTGGAGGCGGTGGGACTCCTGACCGCGTTGCGCTCGTTCCGCACCAGCGATGCGCGGGTGCTGATCGCGCACGGTCAGGCCGAGGCGGCGGTGGCGTGCGACGTGGAGCACGAACGCAGCGGGGCGACCCGCGTGGAGCTCCGCCTGCGGCCGGGCGGCAAGGAAATCGTGGTGGATGGAGTCGCGGTGACGCGCCTCGCGGATTACCTCGGCCAGTTCCCGACGGTGGTGTTGTCGTCGCAGGATCAGCAACTCGTGCGCGGGGCCCCGGGCCTGCGGCGCCGGTGGCTTGACCTGACGCTGGCGGCGACGGATCGCGGGTACCTGCGGGTGTTGCAGGCGTATCACCGGGCGCTGGCGGAGCGGAACGCGTTGCTCCGGCGCGGGGCGGGTGCGGCCGAGTTGACGGCATTTGAGCGTCCGATGGCGGAGGCGGCGGCGGCGCTGGTGGCGGCGCGGGCGAGCGGGCTGGAGCGACTGTCGGCGCAGGTGCGCCGTGCGTACGCGCGCATCGCGCAGGCGGCCCCGGCGCCGGAGGCGGCGGGCTTCGCCTACGCGGCGCAGGGCGCGGGCGGGGTGACGGCGGCGGAGTGGCTTGCGCGCTGGGAGGCGGGGCGGGCGCGGGACCTGCAGATGCGCACGACGATGACGGGACCTCACCGCGACGACATCGACTTCACCCTCGACGGCCGTCCGGCGGCGGACGTGGGCTCGGAAGGTCAGCAGCGCAGCCTCGTGCTCGCGCTCCGGGTGGCGCAGGCGCATTGGTTTCAGGAGCATCTCGGCCTCGCGCCCCTGATCCTGGCCGACGACGTGCTGGGTGAACTCGATCCCGGGCGACGCGAACGCTTCTGGGCGGCGTTGGTGCCGGAGTGGCAGGTCATTGCGACCGGCACCGTCCTGCCCGGCGATGAGCCCCGCGCCTGGCATGTCACGCAGGTGGAGGCGGGGCGCTTTCAACCGGTGGCGGTGGACGAAGGAGCGAACGCATGATCCTTGAACCGTGGCAGTGGGTGTTGCTCGTCCTGGGCGCGTTGATGGTCGGAATGGCGAAGACGGGCCTGTCCGGACTCGGCACGCTCTTCATTGCGATTTTTGCGAACGTGCTGCCGACGAAGGAGGCGACGGGGCTGGTGCTCCCGCTGCTCATTCTCGGCGACATCGTGGCGGTGCTGGTTTATCGCCGCCATGCGGTCTGGTCGCAGCTCTGGGGACTCTTTCCGTGGGCGGGTTTGGGCATCGTGCTGGGGTATTTCGCGATGGACCGGATCGACAACCATCAGGCGCGGGTGCTGGTGGGGAGCATCGTGCTGGCGTTGCTCACGATCCACGGCGTGCGCCGCTGGCGGGAGCGGCGGGCCGGGACTGCTCCGGGCGGTTCGGCGCCGGTCGCGGGCGGGCCCCGCGTCCCGCGCCCAGTGGTGGCGTCGGTGGGCGTACTGGCCGGTTTCACCACGCTGATTGCCAATGCGGCGGGTCCGCTGATGGCGATCTACCTCCTCGCGCTGCGCCTGCCGAAGCTGGAATTCATCGGGACGAGCGCGGTGTATTTTCTCCTGCTGAACCTCTTCAAGGTACCCTTCATGGCGCACCTCGGGCTGATCAACGGCGCCAGCCTCTGGGCGAACCTGCTCCTCGCTCCGGCGGTGTGGGCGGGCGCGTGGGTGGGCCGGTGGCTGGTGCAGCGGATCAACCAACGCTGGTTTGAGATCATCACCCTCAGCCTCACGGGCGTGGCGGGGCTGCGGCTGCTGTTGTCCTGAGGCGGGCCGGAGCGTCTTTCCGCCGGTGATGGAGCGGATCAGTCCGACGGTCGCCGGACGCGGGCGAACCACGCTCGGGTGGATGCTTGCCGTGAGTCGGGCATTGAAGCGGACGGCAAACGTGGCAGGCTGCGGCGCGAGTCACCATGGGTCGAGCAAGTCTCCGGAAGTTGTGGGCGGCGAAGCTGGCCGGCGTGCCGGACGGCGGCACGCTGCCGCGTGCGTCCTCGCGACCGACGGGGGCGGGGAGCTCTGGCGTCGGGGCGACGGCGGCGACCGGGGGTGGCATCATGCGCACGCCCTTCCGCGGCTTGGTGCTCGGCATTGACCCCTCGCTGCGCGGCACGGGACTGGCGTTGATCGATTTCGCGCCCGGCCGGGCGCCGCTGTTGTTGCGGTGCCGGACGGTGCGGGTGCCGCCGCGCGAGCCATTCCCAGTGGCGCTGGCGGAGATTCACCGGGCGGTGGAGTCGTTCCTCGCGGATTTTGACGCGCGGCACGTCGCGCTGGAGCAGACGATCTACGTGCAGAACTTCCAGACGGCGCAGATTCTCGGCGCGGCGCGCGGCGCGGCGGTGGCGGCGGCGGCCCTGCGCGAGAAACCGATCTTCGAGTATCCGCCCCTGCGCGTGAAGCAGGCGGTGGTCGGCTTGGGGCGGGCAAGCAAGGAGCAGATGGTCCGGACCGTGATGTCGCTCCTCGGGCATGGACGCACGCTGGCGGCCGACGAAGCGGATGCGGCCGGGGTGGCGCTGTGTCACGCCTTCACGTGGCGCGGTGACGACCGTGCCGCGGGCTGAGCCGCCCGCTCAGACTCCCGGCGTGGCGGCGGCTTGGCGGACGTGCGTCGCGAAGGTCGTGTCGCCCCCGAGCCAGCGGTGCACGCGGCCAGCGAGGAAGGCGATGTACGGCGGCTGATCGTTCAGGCAGGGGATGTGCTGGAACGACTCGCCGCCGGCGTGGAGGAAGTCCTCCTTACCCTCGCCGGCGATTTCCTCCAGCGTCTCCAAGCAATCGGACACGAACGCGGGCGTCATGACCAGCATCCGCTTCCGGCCTTCCTGCGCGAATCGCTCCAGTTCCTTGTCGGTGTATGGGGTCAGCCACGGCTCACCGGCGAGGCGGGATTGGAAGGACACGGAAAGCTTGTCATCGGCAAGGCCGGCCCGGCGGACGAAGGCCCGCGTCGTGGCCAGGCACTGCGCCTTGTAGCAGGTGGCATGGGCGGGCGAGCACGTCGCGCAGCAATCCGGCACCTTGGTGCAATGCCCCTTCGAGGAATCGCCCTTGCGCAGGTGGCGCACCGGGATGCCGTGGTAGGAGAAGAGCAGATGATCGTGCGGCTGCGTGAGGTAGGGGGCGGAAACCTGGTAGAGCGCCTCGATGTAGTCGGCGTCGGCGTAGAAGGGCTGCACGCAGGTGACCCGGAGCTTCGGGGCGAGTCGCGCGGCTTCCTCGTAGACCTTCACCACCACGGTCTCCCACGACGACATCGCGTAGTGCGGGTACTGCGGGAAGAGCAGGACCTCGGTGATCCCATCGCGGGCCATCTGGCTGATCGTGCTCGCGATCGACCTCGACCCGTAGCGCATCGCCAGATACACCGGGACCTCCGGTCCGAGATCGGCCGCGAGCTTGGCGGCCACGCTCTTTGACGTGAGGATCAGCGGCGAGCCGTCCTTGGTCCAGATCTCCGCGTAGGCGTGGGCGGACTTCTTCGGCCGGGTGCGCAGGATGATGCCCTCGAGCAGGAGCCAGCGCAGCGGGGCCGGTAGGTCGAGCACGCGCTCGTCGCCGAGGAATTCCCGCAGGTAGCGGCGGACATCCGGGACGGCGGTGGAATCAGGAGAACCGAGATTGACGAGCAGGACGGCGCGCGAAGGCATGCGAAAGGCCTAAGGGGGAGGGAATTCCGGGCGGAGTCAAACGGCGTTGTGGGGTCGCGTGAGGCGTGGGTATCCTCCCTGTTGTCTGGGCCGGAGGTCGGCGCGGTCGCGGGGCCGGAAGTCGGCGCATGAGGATGATGCCCCCGGTCGGCTGAATCCCTGCGGTTTAGTCTTTCGTCGGGGCGGACCGCGGGTCATTTCTAGCCGCTGGCTTTTTCCCTTTCTCATGAGCAACGCGCGCCCGCCGGTCCTCCTCGTCATCCGCGATGGTTGGGGTCACAACCCCCACGCCGATCAGAACGCCTTCAATGCCGTCCACCTCGCGAAGAAGGCGGCTGATGATCGGTTGCATGCCCGTTACCCGCACGCGCTGGTCGCGGCGTCGGGCCTCGACGTCGGACTGCCCGACGGCGTGATGGGCAACAGCGAGGTCGGTCACGAGAACATCGGCGCCGGCCGGGTCGTGGATCAGGAACTCGTGCGCCTGAACAAGCTCTTCTCCGAGAGCCAACTGCCGGCGAACGCGGTCTGGCGCGGCTTGGTCGATCGCGTGCGGTCGCGGGGGTCGCGCCTGCACCTGATGGGCATCGTCTCCGACGCCGGCGTGCATGGCATGCTGGAGCACCTGTACGGCCTGCTCCGCCAGGCGAAGGCGGAGGGCCTCACGGAGGTGTACATTCACGCCTTCACCGATGGACGCGACACGCCGCCGACGAGCGGTGCGGCCTACGTCGAGCAAGTCGAGGAGCAGTGCCGCCAGATCGGGGTGGGTCGGATCGCCTCGGTCTGCGGACGCTTCTGGGCGATGGACCGCGACAACCGCTGGGAGCGCGTGGAGAAGGCCTATCGCCTTCTTTCCGGACAAGGTGCCGAAGGCACCGCGACGAGTGCGGTGGCGGCGGTGCGGGCGTACTACGAAAAGCCCCTGAGCGAGACGCAGAAAGGCGACGAATTCGTGCCGGCGACGTGGGTGGTCGACGCGGCGGGGAAGCCGGTCGCGACGATCCGGAACGGCGATGCGGTGCTCTTCTACAATTACCGCGGCGACCGGCCGCGCGAGATCACGCGGGCCTTCGTGAACGACGACTTCACGGCGTTCCCGCGCGGGCCGAAACTCGATCTGTATTACGCGACGATGACGGAGTACGAGTCCGGCCTGCCGGTGAAGGTGATTTCCCCGAAGCCGGCGGCGCTGAAGAACATCCTCGGCCAGGTGGTGGCGGATGCCGGCATTGCGCAGTTCCGCTGTGCGGAGACGGAGAAGAACCCGCACGTCACCTTTTTCTTCAACAATTACCGCAAGGACCCCTTTGCCGGCGAGGAACGCGCCTGTCCGTCGAGCCCCAAAGTGGCGACGTACGACCTTCAGCCGGAGATGTCGGCGGCGGAAGTCACGCGCCTCGCGCGCGAAGCCATCCTGTCGGGCCGGTACGGCCTCGTGGTGGTGAACTTCGCCAACCCCGACATGGTCGGGCACACCGGCTCGCTGCCGGCGGCGATCCAGGCGGTGGAGGCCACGGACCGCGGCGTCGAGACGCTTCTGCAGGCGCTTGAGCAGGTGGGCGGCAAGGCGGTGGTTTGTGCGGACCACGGCAACTGCGAACAGATGTGGGATCCCACGACGAATTCGCCGCACACCGCGCACACCCTGAACCTCGTCGAGATTTTCGTGGTCGGCGCCGGCTACGCCGCAGGCCGCACGCCGATGCGCGCGGGCGGCCGCCTCGCGGACATTGCCCCCACGGTGCTGGACCTGATGGGCCTCCCGAAGCCTGCGGAGATGACCGGCCGCAGCCTGCTGCGGGTGCCCTGAGGTGGACGGGCGCTTGGCGGACGGCAACCCGGTCCGTCCGCTGCCGGGGTTTTCGCTTGGCGCGTCCGGCGACGTCGGGGAACGTCGTCCCATGGCCGCGTCCGCCCAGACCCCGAACCTCCCGGATGAGCCGGGTGCTCCCGACGAGCGGGACGAGCACCAGCCCTTTGCGCGCCTGCGCGACGAGTTTCACGTGCCGGCGGGCCGCATTTACCTCGACGGCAACTCACTGGGTCTCCTCTCGCGCCGGTCGGAGGCGGCGCTCCAGCGGGCGGTGGACACCTGGAAGCGGGAGGCGATCGACGGGTGGACGAGTGGGCCGGACCGGTGGATCGACCTCGCCGAGCGGGTGGCTGCGCGGCTTTCGCCGCTGCTTGGCGCCGCGCCGGCGACCCTCGCAATCCGTGGCCAGACGACGGAGAACCTGCATCAACTCCTTGCGACCCTGTATGACCCCGCGCACCCCACGCGGCGCGTGATTGTTGCGGACGCGCTGAACTTTGCGTCGGACACCTACGCCCTGCAAAGCCACCTCCGCCTGCGTGGGCAGGACCCGTCGACGACGCTGCGCCTGATTCCCTCGCGGGACGGCCGCTGCCTCTGGCTGGAGGACATCCTGACGCACCTGACCGATGACGTGCAGATCCTTGTCTTGCCCTCGGTCATCTTCACGAGCGGCCAGTTGCTGGATGTGGCGACGATCACCCGGAAGGCGCGGGAACGCGGGATCGTGGTCGGCTGGGACCTCGCGCACAGCGTCGGCGTCGTGCCGCATGCCTTGGATCGCGACGGCGTGGATTTTGCCTTCTGGTGCCATTACAAGTGGCTCAATGCGGGTCCCGGCGCGGTGGGCGGACTGTACGTGAACGAACGCCACTTCGGTCGGCCGCCCGGGCTGGCGGGTTGGTGGGGCGTTCGTCCCGAGCGACGCTTTGAGATGCGGCCTGAGCACCTGCCGGCAGCCGGCGCGGCGGCGCTGCACGTCGGGACGCCTCCGATCCTTGCGCTGGCCCCGCTGGAAGGCGCGCTTGAACTGGTGGAGGAGGCGGGGGGAATTGGGGCGCTCCGGGAGCGATCGCTCGCGTTGACGGACGCGCTGCTCGCGGCGGTGGAGGAGGAATTGGCCCCCCTCGGATTTCGAGTGGCGACTCCGCGCGCCCCGGCGGCGCGCGGCGGGCACGTCGCGCTCGCGCATCCCGACGCGTGGCGCCTCTGTCAGGCGCTGAAGGTGCACGGAGTGGTGCCGGATTTCCGGGCGCCGGACCTGCTCCGTCTGGCGCCCTCGCCCCTGTACACCCGGTTTGCGGAGGTGCGCGAGGCGGTGCGGCGCTTGCGCTGGATTGCGGAGACGGGGGCGCAGCGCGCGATGGCGGATGAGCGTCCGCTGGTGCCGTGAAGGGCCCGGCGGAGAGCGTGGCGCGGGGGATGCGGCGTTACCGAACGTCGGGCCCGCGGCGCTGGAGGGCGACGACGGCCGGCGACGATGGGCTTCGGCGAAGCATGTCGGCGAGGCGAGTCGGCAGCGCCGACGGAGCATGGCAGCGCCGACGGAGCATGGCGGCGCCGACGGAGCATGGCGGCACGGACGGAGCATGGCGGCGCGTCGAGTCTGCCGAGCTCCGCGGCGGCGAGCCCGCGCGGGTTGAAACTCTGCGGTGGCTGGAAACACTTTGTCCCGAGCCCCGGAACCGTGCAAACCTTGCTCCGGCCCGCGCCGATCCGCACCCATGCCGACCGATCCGAATCGCCTGATTGACGTGTCCCGCCCGCTCCTGAGTGGTGCGCCGCATTGGCCCGGGGACACGCCCACGGAGCTGGTGCCGACCGCGCGCATGGCGGACGGATCCTCCTGCAACGTCGGACGCCTCTCGCTCTCCCTGCACAACGGCACGCACGTCGATGCGCCGTACCATTATGCGCGGCGTGGCGTGACGATGGAGAAGGTGCCCTTGGAGATCTTCGTGGGACCGGCTCGGGTGGTGGATGCGCGCGGCGGCGGCGTGCTGACGGCGAGCCTGTTTGCGGAGCTGAGCCCGGGAGAGATTGCGGCGGCGCCGCGGATCCTCTTCCGGACGGATGCGTGGGAGGATCCCGCGGTTTTTCCGGCGACGTGGCCGCTGCTGGAGCCTGGATTGGCGCGGTGGCTGGCGGAACGCGGCGTGTGCCTGATCGGGGTGGATGTGCCCTCGGTGGACGCCCTGAAGAGCCGGGAGTTGCCGCGGCACCAGGAGCTTCATGAAGCGGGTGTGATCATCCTGGAGAACCTCGACCTCCGCGGGGCGGAGCCGGGAGTCTACGAACTCCTCGCGCTCCCGTTGGCCGTGGTCGGTGCGGACGCCTCGCCGGTGCGGGCGGTGTTGCGGCGGTAAGTTGGCGGGCCGCGGAGGTGCCACGGGTGCCGGCCACTTTGGGCTTGGAAGACGATTGCGCCTGCGGCGGAGTGAGAGACATGCAGAGCGTTCCACGCGTGCAATCGCTCGTCAGCCAGACCGCGGCCATTTTGCGGGACGGAATCCGTCAGGGACAGTGGCGGGACTGGCTGCCGGGGGAACGTGCGCTGGGTGAGTCTCTGCAGGTGAGCCGAAACACGCTGCGCGGGGCGCTGGCGCAGCTGAAGCAGGAGGGTGTTGACCGGCCTCAACGAGATCGTCCACGCTGGCGGGTCGAAAGAAGCTTGGCGCGATGGTTGCCACCGCATCGGCTCCAATCTGTTCCGCGTGTGCGGCGAGGAGGCAGCTGTCCTCGAGGCAGAGATGGCCGACGTGGACGGCGAGCTTGAGACCAGCGGGGCTGGAGCGCCGCCAGGTGTTCGCGACCTCCTTGCGCTCCGCGATCGTCAGGCTGCAGCCTTCGCCGGTCGTTCCGCAGATGAATGCACCCGACACGCCATTGTGGGCGAGCAAGGCCGCGATCCGGGGGATCGCGTCGAGATTGAGCGCGCCGTCGGGACGGAAGGGAGTGTGCGGAGCGGCGACCAAGCCGGTAAGGGTCAACTTCATGGCGTGTACTGAGTTGTCAGTTCCCTGAGACTTTCGCATGCCTCGCGTGGGCACAAGCGGAGCACGGTGGTACGGTGAGCGTACCTCTGGCAGCGGTCGGGGTCGCCTGAGCGGCGCGGCCGGGTCTTCCGGCCGCGGCGCTACTTGTTCCGGCCCGACGGGGCGGTCGAGAACTCGCTGCGGCGGATGAAGGTCTGGTCGACCTCGCGCTTCAGGCGGTCGGCGGCGACGGGGTCGGTTTCGCGGAGCAGCGAGACTTTGTCGCCGGCGTCCTTCATGTTCTTCAGGCGCTCCTCCTCCTGGTACAGCATGAGCGCGTACTGCTCCTTCGACATGCCGAAGAGCGGGAGATGATAGGCATTGAGCGCCTTGCCGGTCTCGCCGAGAAAGCGCTTCACCGCGATCTCGCCAAGACCCTTGCGGGTGTTGATGTCGCGCTCGCGAAAGACCGGCGGCCGCTCGCCCTGCACCACGTACTCCGGCAGGCGGACGATCCCGTTCTTCGGTGCGTCGGCTTCCTCCTCCTCCGCCGACTTCGGTTCAGGCGGCTTCGGCGGCGGGGGCGGCTGATACGTGATCCCGGCCGCCACCGCGCTCAGGGTGGAACGCGAAATGCGCTCCGAGGGGCCGCTCACTTCAACCTTGGGGCGATCGCCAGCCGGTCGCGCGGCGGCGGGCGCGGCCTGACCATGCAGGACCGTGGCCGCGAGAAGCGTCAGCGTCGCGAGGAGCGTCCAGAAGGCGGTGCGGGGTGACATGGACAGTAGAACTCCGACTTCGAAGAAAGGTTCGCCCGCCCCGAAGGCAAGCCGGACAAGTGCCGACCGGCGGGTGGCGGTTCCGAGCGAGGGAGCGGCGGGCAGGGGTCGAAGAAGCGCTTGGCCGAGAACGACGAGGACGGCGAGAGCGGTGAGGACGGCGGGAGCAGCGCGAACGGCGAGTACGGCGAGAACGCCTCGGCCGCCCTCGTCAGCCCCGGACCTGTCCGGCGCCGTCCATCAGGTACTTGTAACTGCACAGCTCCGGGAGCCCCATCGGCCCGCGGGCGTGGAGGCGGTCGGTGCTGATGCCGATTTCGGCGCCGAAGCCAAATTCGAAGCCGTCGTTGAAGCGGGTGCTGGCGTTCCAGCCGACCACGGAACTGTCGACGGCGGCCTGGAAGCGCCGGGCGGCGGCTTCGTCGCTGGTCACGATGACGTCGGTGTGGCCTGACCCGTCGCGATTGATCGTGGCGATCGCTTCCTCGAGGGAGTCGACGATTCGGACCGCGATGACGAGGCCGAGGAACTCGGTGTGGAAATCCGCCGGAGTCGCTGCCCGCAGCTGCTCGGCCCGGATTCCCGGTTTCGCGGCGAGCAACGCGAGGGCGCGCGGGTCGCAGCACAGTTCCACACCCTTGGCGGCGAGGGCGCCGGCGACGCGCGGCAGCAGCGCCGGAGCGGCGTCGGCGTGGACGATGAGTTGCTCGGCGGCGTTGCAGACGCCCGGGCGGGAGACCTTGGCGTTGACGGTGATTGACTCCGCGAGGCCGGCGTCGGCCTGGGCGTCGAGGTAGACCGAGCAGATGCCGTTGTAGTGCTTGATCACCGGGATGCGGCTGTTCTCGACCACGAAACGGATCAGGCTCTCGCCGCCGCGCGGGATCAGGCACTGCACCAGATGGTCGAGCTTGAGCAGCGTGTTTAGGGCCGCGCGATCGGTGGTCGGGATCAGTTGGACCGCCTCGGCCGGGAGGCCCGCCTCGGCGAGGCCCCGCGCGATGACCCCGGCCAGCGCGCGGTTGGTGTGGAAACTTTCACTCCCCCCGCGGAGAATCGCGGCGTTGCCCGACTTCAGGCAGAGGACGGCGCAGTCGATGGTGACGTTCGGGCGGGATTCGTAGATGATGCCGATGACGCCGATCGGCACGCGGACCTTGCGCAGCCGCAGTCCGTTGGGCCGGGTCCAAACGGCGAGTTCCTCCCCGACGGGGTCGGGAAGGGCGGCGACCTGTTCCACGGAACGCGCGAGGGCCTCGAGCCGCGGCGCAGTCAGAGTGAGTCGGTCGATCTGGGCGGCGGCGAGACCCCGTTCCCGCGCTGCGGCAACGTCGGTGGCGTTTCCAGCGAGGATCTCCGCGGTGGACTCCGTCAGCAGGCGGGCGATTGCGGCGAGCGCGCGATTCTTCGGCGCGGTCCCGCACGTCGCGAGCGTCAACGCGGCGGCGCGGGCGCTCTCGGCGAGCGAGGTGACCAGCCGGACGAGGGCGGGATCTTCGGAAGGGGGGGAAGACGACATGGCGGAGGCGGCGTTGCGGGCGGGTGACGCGGCGGACGTCCCGCTTACGGCGACGGCGGTGCGGACGCGCGGGATCGGGCGCTCTCGCGGTGCGACTCCGCCTGCGCGTGGACCGATGGCCAGTGGGCGGGGGGGATGATCGGGCCGAGGTGGCGGACGGTTTCCCCGCCGAGGACGGAGGCGATGCGACCGGCGTCGGGTAGTCCCAGACCATGCAGGTGCCCGTAGAGAAAGCCGGCGGCCCAGGCATCGCCCGCGCCGTTGGTGTCGCGCACATCCGGGACGCGCACCGGATCGATCTGGTACCGCTCATTCCCGTGGGCGATCCAAGCGCCCTCGGAACCCACCTTGACCGCGGCAAGGACGCCGTGGCGGGCGAGTTCGGTGGCGAGATCGGCGAAGGGCACGGCGGTGCGCGTCGGGAACAGGGCGCGAATTTCGTCCTCGTTGGCGAACACGATGTCGATGCCCCGGCGGAACTGGGAGAACAGCCAGTCGCGCGACGCGTGGACGACCTCGAACGACGACAGATCGAGGCTGACGCTGGCCCCGGCGGCGCGGGCCGCGGTCAGGGCGGCGTCGGCGAGGGCGGGATTGAAGGCGAGATAGCCCTCAATGTGAGCGTGGCGGCAGCCGGCGAAGTCGGCGGCGCTGATCTCCTCCGGAGCGAGCGTGAGGGCGGCGCCGAGGTTGGTGCGCATCGTTCGCTGGGCGTCGGGCGTGATCAGGGCGAGGCAGCGCGCATTGGCCCGGTCACCCTGCTTGAAGCGCGACGGATCGACGCCGACGGCCTCGAACTGGTGACGGTAGCGCTGGGCAATTGCGCAGTTGCCCAGCTTGCCGAGGAACGTGGAGCGAAGACCGAGACGGGAGGCGTTGAACGTGACGTTCGCCGCCGAACCACCGGTGGCGTGGGCCGGATCGGCACCCAGAAGCGCGAGGATCCGGGCCAGTTCGTCGTCGTCGACCAGCACCATCCCTCCCTTGGCCCCGCGCACCTGGCCGAGGAACTCCTCCGGCACCGTGGCGACCAAGTCCATGATCGGCGAACCGACGCCGATGAGGTCGAAAGCGGGAGCGGGGGCGGAGGAGGTCATGGTACGAACAGCCATTAGGCGGCGGAAGGACCCGTCGCGGCAAGCAGAACGCATCGGACCCCACCCCGAGTCATGGCATCGCGCCCCTGCATTGCAAAGCGGTTTCGTAAGATGCGGGAGTCTGCGCTCGACGGGGCGGGCGGAGCGTCAAAGGGTAAAGGGAGACATGTCGGACCCGGCCGAAATCCTGCGCTTCCTCGAGAGCCAGCCCCCTTGGCTGCTGGCTTTGGGTGGAGGCGTGGTGCTGGCGGTCGTGCTGTGGATCCTTGCGCGACTGCTGAAGTGGGGTCTGACGCTGCTGGCGTTCCTCGTGTTGGTGGCGGGGGTGGCGGCGGCGGTGTGGCTGCTTTTCAACTGAGTTCCCGGGGTTTGCCGGTCTTTTCTTGCGCGACGCGGAGGCGGACGGTTAACCCTAGCCGATGAAGTATGTCTTCGTGACCGGAGGGGTGGTCTCGTCCTTGGGCAAGGGGCTCACGGCGGCGGCTTTGGGTGCGCTGCTGGAACTGCGCGGCCTGCGCGTGCGCATCCAGAAGTTTGACCCCTACCTGAATGTCGATCCGGGCACGATGAGTCCCTTCCAGCACGGGGAAGTCTACGTCCTGGAAGACGGCGCGGAGACCGATCTGGACCTCGGGCACTATGAACGCTTCACGAGCGGCAAGCTGTCGCGCTTGAACAACCTGACCTCCGGACAGGTGTATGAGAGCGTGATCCAGAAGGAGCGCCGCGGCGACTACCTCGGGAAGACCGTGCAGGTGATCCCGCACGTCACCAACGAGATCAAGGAGCGGATTTATTCCGGGGCGAAGGACGTAGATGTGTTGATCACGGAGATCGGCGGCACCACGGGTGACATCGAAGGCCTGCCCTTCCTTGAGGCGATGCGGCAGTTCGCGCTGGAAGTTGGGCCCCGCGACACGATCTTCATCCACGTCACGCTGGTCCCGTACCTGCAGGCGGCGGGGGAACTGAAGACGAAGCCCACGCAGCAATCGGTGGCGAAGCTCCGGGAGATCGGCATCCAGCCCGACGCGCTGGTGTGCCGCTGCGATCACCCGCTGGACCACGGCCTGCGCGACAAACTGTCGATGTTCTGCAACGTGCCGGTGAAGGCGGTCATCGAGTGCCGGGACGTCCCGCATTCCATCTACGAACTGCCGCTCGCGCTGCAGAAGGAAGGCATGGATGATCTCGTGATCGAACTCTTTGGCCTGACGAATCCGCCGCCGGCGAAGAACGTGTGGGAGGAAATCGTCCGGCGCGTGGTGAAGCCCGCGCATGCGGTGCGCATCGGGGTGGTCGGCAAGTACATTGAACTGCAGGATGCGTACAAGTCGGTTTACGAGTCGCTCACGCACGCCGGCATCGCGAACAACACGCGGGTTGAGGTGATCCGCATTGACGCCGAGAATCTGGAGAAACCGGCGGGACTGCGGCAGCTGAAGGGCTTGGACGGCATCCTCGTGCCGGGCGGCTTCGGGGATCGCGGGACGGAAGGCAAGATCGCGGCCGCGCGGTATGCGCGGGAGCACCGGGTGCCGTACTACGGCTTGTGTCTCGGCCTGCAGATCGCGGTGATCGAGTTTGCGCGGAACGTGCTGAAGCTGAAGGGGGCGAACTCGATGGAGTTCGACGAACAGTCGCCGCACCCGGTGATCAACCTGATGGAGGAGCAGAAGAAGGTCATCGACAAGGGCGCCACGATGCGGCTCGGCAGCTACGAGTGTGCGCTCACCCCCGGCACGCACGCGCGGAAGGCGTATGGTCAGGATTCGGTCCGCGAGCGGCACCGGCACCGCTTTGAGGTGAACAACGCCTACGCCGGCCAGCTCCAGCGCGGCGGCATGGTGGTGAGCGGCATCAACCCCCGCCGCAACCTCGTTGAGATCGTCGAGATCAAGGATCACCCGTGGTTCGTCGGCGTCCAGTTCCACCCCGAGTTTCAGTCGAAGCCGAACGCGCCGCATCCCCTGTTCGCCGCCTTCATCAAGGCGGCGCTCGCCCAGCAGCGGCGGACGGGTGGGGGCGTGAAGCGACGCAAGGCGGTGCGCTGAAGCGGCGGGTCACTTCATGCTCCACGACCCCTCCCGGCTCCTCGTCATCGCGGGTCCCTGCTCGCTGGAGAGCGCCGGGGTGTGTCGTGCCGTGGCGGATACGCTCGCCGGCCTGCGCGAGGCGCACCCCGAACTGAACCTCGTCTTCAAGGGCTCCTTCGACAAGGCCAACCGGACCTCGCTGGCGGGCGCCCGCGGCACGGGTTTGGAGGAAGGACTGCGGTTGCTGGCCGGCGTGCGACTGAGTCACGGTTTCCCCGTGCTGACGGACGTGCACGAGTCGACGCAGGTCCCCGCCGTCGCGGAAGTCTGCGATGTGGTGCAGATCCCGGCGTTCCTCTGTCGCCAGACCGACCTGTTGCTGGCGGCGGCGCGCACCGGGCGGGTGGTGAACGTGAAGAAGGGCCAGTTCCTCTCGCCGCAGGAAATGAGCCATGTCACGGACAAGCTCCGGGAAGGCGGGGCGGCGGAGATCTGGCAGACCGAGCGCGGGACGACCTTCGGATACCAGAACCTCGTGGTGGACATGCGGTCGTTCCCGATCATGGCGCGCAACGGTTACCCGACCGTCTTCGACGCGACCCATGCGGTGCAGCTGCCGGGTGCGGCGGGCGGGCGCAGCGGCGGGCAGCGCGAATTCGTGGCCCCGCTGGCGCTGGCGGCGGTCGCGGCGGGCGCGGATGGCCTGTTCATTGAGACGCATCCGGACCCGGACCGGGCGATCAGCGACGGGCCGAACATGATTGCTCTCGCGGACCTTCCTGCGCTCCTCCGGCGGATCCTCGCCGTGTGGCGAGCGGTGCGGACGTAAGGGCGAGTCCCCGGCGGCGCGCGCCGGTTGCGCGTTGCGGTGGGTCCGGTCGCCCTGGCGTTTTGGGCCTCACGCTCGGGCGGGCGGTGTGACTTGTCCCGCGGCGCGTGAGCGATTGCGAGCGAACGCGTTGCGACCTGACGCGGGCCCGAGCCTTGCATTGACCGCGGCGGCTCTTCCCGCAAGACTCCGCGTCCAGTCCCTGCGCATGTCCTCCTTCCTCATCGACGTCCCGATGCCCTCGATGGGCGCCACAGTCAACGAGTTGACGGTCATCGACTTGAAGATTTCCCCGGGATCCCCGGTGCGAAAGGGGCAGATCATCGCGGAGTTGGAGAGCGACAAGTCGGTGTTTGAGTATGAGTCGCCGTGCGACGGGGAGATCGTGGCGGTGCGGTGCCGGGCGGGTGACATTGTTCCGAGCGCCGGTCCGTTTCTCCGGATCCGCACGACGGACGCGTCCCTGCAGCACTTGGAGGCGGCGGCCGGCGGCGCTGAACCTGCTCCTGGCCCGGCGTCGGGAAGCACCGCGGGCAAGTCTCCCACGCTGCCCGCCGCCGGTTCGGGAGGGACGGCGGTGGCGGCGGGATCAGCGGTGGCGGCCTCCGTCGCCGAGACCGTCTTGCCGAAGGTGGCGCTGGCTGCTCCGGCGGTGCCGGCCCGGGTTGGTACGGGTCCGGCGTGGACCCCACGGGCGGTGAAGCTGGCGCAGGAAGCTGGACTGGATCCGGCGACGCTGACCGACGTGCCCGCCACGGGCCCGGGCGGGCGGGTTTCGGGGGATGATTTCGCGCAGTACCTTCAGCGTCGCGGTTCCGCCGTCGCGGTGCCGGTGGCCGCTCCCGCGCCGGCGGCCTCCGTGGCTGCGGGCACGGTGTGCATCGCGGGGGTGGGCTACGCGGTGCCGAGGAACGTGCGTCCGACCAGCGAGATCCTCAAGGCCTTCCCGGATCGGACTGAGGAGGAGATGATCAAGCTGACCGGCATCAAGGAGCGTCGCTATGCGGGTGAGGATGAGACGGCGACCAGCCTGGCCGTGACGGCGGTGCGGCGGGCGCTGGAGCAGTCGGGCGCGGCGCTCGCGGACATCGACGGCGTGATCATGGCGACGATCATCCCAGACCAGCCGGTCCCGGCGATGGCGAGTGCGCTGGCGCGCGAGCTGGGCATTCCGGGCGTGTTCGCGTTTGACCTGAATGCGGCCTGTTCTGGGTGGCTGTATGCCTTGGAGGTGGGACGCTCGCTGATTTCGGGCGGCGCGGCGCGGCGCGTGATCGTGGTGACGGCGGAACTGCTCTCGCGCATCACGAATCCGACGGACCACGAGACGGCGTTTCTCTTTGGCGACGGTGCGGGTGCGGCGATCCTCACGAACGCGGCGGGCGGGCATCGTCTGCACCGCGTCGCGCTCTCCGGGGATGCCACGCAGTTCGCGGCGGTCCAGCGACGCGGTGGCGGCGCGCTGCGTCCCTTCCCCGAGCCGGGCGGCAAGGATCGCGCGGATTTCTATCTCCAGATGAACGGAGCGATGGTCTTCAAGAGCGCGGTCGTCGCGTTCGCGGACCAGATTGAGGCCACGCTCAAGCGGCACGGACTTCGTCCGGAGGACATCGCCTGGGTCGTGCCGCACCAGGCGAACGAGCGCATCCTGCGCGCGGTCAGCAAACGCGTCGGGGTTCCCTTCGAGAAGGTCGTGATGACGATCGACCGCTATGGGAACACGAGCGGCGCTTCGGTCTCGATGGCGCTGGGCTGGGCGGCGCAGGAAGGCATCTTCCAGCCGGGCGACCGGATCATTTTCTGCAGCGTCGGTGCCGGTCTGACCTTCGCGGGCGGCCTGCTCGTCTGGTGAGCGCGCCCCGCGTTTGCCAAGGGCTCAGCGCCCCTGCAACTCGTACGCCAGCACGCTGAGCGCGTACGTGGCGGCGGTCTCGCAGCGGAGCACGAGAGGACCCAGGGTGATCGGCACGAAGCCGCCGGAGGCGCTCGTGTTCATCTCGGCCGGGGTGAAGTCGCCCTCGGGTCCGATCAGCCAGAGCACGCGCTGCGGGGCGCGGCCATGCTGCTGGCGGAAGTCCGCCAGCACCTCGCGCAGCGAGCGGGCGCCGGGCTGGAGCGACGCGATCAGCTTCAGGTCGTCAGTGCGCTTCGAATGCATGAAAGCGGACGCGGATTGGACCGGGAGGATTTCCGGGAGCCACGGATTGCCGCACTGCTTCGCGGCCTCGAGTGCGGCGAGCCTCCACTTCTCCGTCTTGCGATCCTGACGATCGGAGTCGAGGTGGACCTGGGTACGTTCGCTCTCGAGCGGGACGATGGCGGCGACGCCCAGTTCGGTGGCCTTGCGGACGATCGCATCCATGGTGGGCCCCTTGGGCAAAGCCTGGCCCAGCGTGATCGTGTAGGGTAGGGGCTTGGCCTGCTGGTGGAAGCGCACCCTGAGCCCGGCCGAGCGCCGGTCGTCGCGGACCAACTCGGCGATCCATTCCCGGCCGCGTCCGTCGAAGGCCACGACGGTGTCGCCACGGCGGGCGCGGTTCACCGAGACGAGATGATGCGACTCCTCGGCGGAGAGGGTGATCTCCGAGGGTTCGGTCGACGTCGGCTGGCAGAAGACGCGGAAGTCGGGCATGGCTCAGCGCGCGGGCGCGGGCGGAGTGGCGAGACTTTCCCATTTCGTCGCCCGGGCCTTGAGGTCGGGGTGGGAAATCCACAGGTGCCAGACGACGGCCTGGAACGCCTCGGCGTGCGGCGTGATCGCTTCGGGATTCACGGTGGGAATCAGCACGCACGCGTGGGCCGCCTTGGCGGTGTAGCCCCCGTCCTTGCCGACGATGCCGATGATGCGGCAGCCCACCTGCTGCCCGAGTTGGAGGGCCTCGACCAGATTCGGCGAGACGTTCCGTTCGAGGCTGCCGCCCCCGACCGAGAAGACGAGCAGGAGGTCACGGCTCGTGAGCCGGGAGCCCCGCAGCCATTCGGCGAAGACGCTGGACCAGCCCTCGTCGTTGGTGCGCGCGGTGAGCTCAGAAACGTTGTCGGTCGGCGCGTATGCCTCGATGCCCGCGATCTTGCGGAAGTCATTCACGGCATGCGAGGCGTTGGCGGCGCTGCCGCCGACCCCGAGGATGAAGAGCCGTCCCCCGCGGGCGCGGACCTCCACGAGTTCGCGCACGCACGCCTCGCAGGCGGCGGTGTCGATGAGCGACGCGATCTGGGCGGTTTCCTGCAGGTGGCGGACGGAGGCGTTCATGGGAGGGAGTGACGGGGAGCCGAGGAAGCGATGGGGACGGAATGAGCCGCGGCCACGGACGCGATCGAAGGCGGGACGTCGCGCACACCCGGCGCGCGCAGGTGGGCATCGAGTTCCTGGAGCCCGCTGGCCGATCCGATTTCGTAGAAGCGCTCCGTCATGAGATAGCCGGCGAGCTGGCCCACGGCGGCGAGTCCGTGCTGCACGTCTGACAGATCGACCGGCTGGTCGCGCGGGCAGCCATCGAACGCCTCCGCCCGGAAGGCGCCCAGACCGTAGTCGACGTGGTGCATCGCGGCCGTGGGGTGACGCTTGTCGTAGGCGACGATCCGTCCACCGGAAAATTCGACGTTGCTGCGCTCGAAGCGCCCGCGGTTTTCGTAGACGGTCATCAACCCCGGGGCGCCGGAGCGGAGGAAGTGCGCTCCCACGGCCTGATAATCGACGGGGAGATAGCTGTCGCCGTAGAGGACGTAGAATGCCGGTCCCAGGTTGGGAAGGGCGCGGATCAGCGCGCCCCCTGTGCCGAGGAGTTTCGGTCCGTCGAAGCAGTAGTCGAGGGAAAGGCCGAACGCGGATCCGGATCCGTAGCGATCGACCACCTGTTCGCCGAGATGTCCGAGGCAGAGGACCACCCGGCGGAGTCCGGCGCGCGCGAGCAGGCGCAGTTGGTGGTGGAGGAACGGTTCACCCGCGACCTCGACGAGCACCTTGGGGATGCGTTCGGTGATGGGCCGCAGACGGGTCGCGAGGCCGCCGGCGAGGAGCGCGACGGGCAGATCGGCGGCGTTCATGGCGCGGGACGGATCAATTCTGGGCCACGACCTTCGTGCCCTCGAAGTCGAAGCGGAAGCGGACCTCCTGCAGGCCCTCCGCGCGCAAGGCGCGGCGCAGGCGGGCTTTTTCCTCGGAGTAGAAGAGCAGGAAGCCACCGCCGCCGGCGCCGATCAGCTTGCCGCCGAGCGCGCCGTGGTCCATCGCGAGGCGGTACCACTGGTCGATCGGACCATTGCTCATGCCCGGACTGCGCTCCCGCTTGCGCTGCCAGTGGACATCCATGAGCCGGGCGAACGCGTGGAGGTTGCCGGATTCGAGCGCCGCGAGCGACTCGAGCCCCAGCTGCTTCGTGAAGTGGAGATTTTCGAGCATCTCGGGATCCGCCCGCTTCGACCGGTCGTTCTGGTCGCGGAGCAAGGTGGACGCGCTGCGCGTGAAGCCGGTGAAGAACAGCAGCAGGTTATCCTCGAGCGTGAACCGGGTCTCTTCGGAGAGGGCGGCTGGACGGTAGGTGACGCGGCCGTCGGTGTGGAACGTGAAGGCGGTGATGCCGCCGATCGCGGCGATGTATTGGTCCTGTTTCCCGATTGGCTCGCCGAGGCGGTCGAGTTCGATGGTGCAGGCCTGATCGGCCAACTCGGCCGGGGAGTGGAGCGTGTGCTGCGCGGTGTGCAGCGCTTTCAGCAGCGCGGTCGTGAAGCTCCCGGAACTCCCAAGCCCGGTGCCGCCGGGGATGTCGGCCATCGACGTGAGTTCGAGCTGCGGCTCGGTGATGCCGACCAGCTTGAGGGCTTCGCGCACGATGGGGTGCTCGACCTGGTCGACGCTTGCGACGCGCTCGAGCCGCGAGTACTTCACGATGATCTCCGGCTGGAAGGTCCTGTGGTGCGTGATGTAGACGTATTTGTCGATCGCCCCGGCGACGAGGAAACCGCCGTGCTCGCGGTAGTAGGACGGGAGGTCGGTGCCGCCGCCGCCGAGGGAAATGCGCAAGGGGGAGCGGGTGATGATCATGGAGAACGTGCGTGAGAGGAGGCTCCCGCGGAGTCGGCGGCGCTCAGCCGATAGACCTCCTCGACGACCCGCAGCGTCCGCAGACCCTCGGCGAGCCCTGGGGAGGGCTCGCGCCCGGTGCGGATGTCGTCGATGAAGGCGGCGGACTCGCGTTCCCAAGAGTCATCGCCCCGCGGGAATTCCCACGTCGTCGTGTCGGGCGGACCCATTTCCGGCCGCATGCGATGGAACGTCAGGCGCTCCACGCCGTAGCTTCCCCCCAGTCCCTCAATCGCCAGTTTGCCGGTGCGACCGTAGAGCTCGAAGGAGAAGAGATTCTTCCATTCCGTGCAGCTGACGTGCAGCCACGCGGTCTGGCCGGCGGCGGTGCGGAGGGAGAGGAACGCGTTGTCGTCGACCGGCATGTTCCAGAAGTACGTGGCGACGTGGCCCTCGACGCGTGAGAAGTCGCCGAGGAACCAGCCGGCGAGGTCGATGACGTGGACGCCTTGGTCGATCAATTCGCCGCCGCCGGAGAGGGCGGGATTGGCGCGCCACTCCCGCTCGTAGCCGACGCGACCCCCATGGCCGTAGCGGGCGCGCAGGAACATGAGCGGTCCGATTTCGCCCGCATCGACGAGCTCGCGGGCGCGGCGCAGGGCCGGGTGGAAGCGGTGATTGTAGCCGAGGCGCACCCGGGCACCGGTCGCGGCGGCGGCGGCCGCGACGTCCTCGAGTTCGCGCGCGTGGATCGCGCCGGGCTTTTCGAGGAGAACGTGCCGTCCAAGGCTCGCGGCGTCGCGGGCGAGGGAGGCGAGCGACGCATGCGGCGTGGCGACGACGACCGCGGAGACGCCGGGGTGGCGGAGGGCCGCCGCGGCATCGGTGAAAGCCGCGCAGCCGGGATGGACCCGCGCCACGGCGTCGGCCCGCGCCGGGTCGCGGTCGCACGCGGCGACGATGCGGACACCGTCGATCCGCGCGAGCGCGGCGGCGCGGCGGGCGCCGATGAGCCCGCAGCCGATCACCGCAATGCCGAGGGGGGAAGAGTCTGCCATGGACCAATGGAAGCTTCCCCGGATTGGCCCTTGTGCGGCAAGGCCCAAGTGGCTGACCCAAAGGTGAGGGAGCCGGGTGCCCCGACCACGCTCGGCTTCCCGGAGGCGTGGCGTGCCCTTGGATGCATGCTCTCCGCCGGCGACGGCCGCCTCCGCATCGTCGCCATCCAGCGGCGCAGGCTCCCAGGTGAATGAGCCCCGCCGGGGAGGGCAAAGCTATGCGGGCGGCGCACCCCAGTCGCGGTCGCGGTCGGCGGGTGTAATGCGGCGCAGGGTAAAGCAGTCGCTCTCGGCGACCGCCGCGACGTGATTGCCGAGGGTCGACCAAGGGTCCCATGGCGCGCTCAGCAGCCGTCCAGTGATGCCGTCGCTTTCGGGCGACAGCAGCCAGCGGACCAAGGCCAGGGCGCGGTCGGCCGGAGCCTGGCCGGCGGCCTTCGCCCGCAGGGCGGCGGCGTAGTCGGCGGACCCGGCGCGCTCGGGCCCGAGCGCGATGACCTCGTCGAGCATCGGCGTGGCGATCGCGCCGGGCGCGACCGCGTTGATGTCGAAGCCGGCATCGGGATTTTCGGCCGCGATGGTCTCGACGAGCCGCACGACCGCGGTCTTGGCGACGCCGTAGGCGGAGAAATTCGGTCGCGCCTGGGTGGCGCCGCCGCCGGAGAAGCAGAGAATCTTCCCTCGCCGTGGCGCTGCCTGCACCAGAGCGTGAAGCGCGCGCACCGGATGGTACGTGCCGTCGAGGTTGGCCGCCACGGTTTCGGACCAGCGCTGCGGATCCGCCGCGAGGGCAGGCGCGACCTCGCCGAGGGTCCCGGCGGCGCAGATCAGCGCGTCGAGCGAGTTCCATTCCGCAGCGACGACGCCCGCGGCGGTTTGCACTGCATCCCATGCGCTCACGTCGACCGAGGCGTGCCGGAACCGACTGCCGTGTCCGACGGCGAAGCCCGACTGATCGGACCGCGCCCAGCCCCAGACCTCGTGTCCCCGCGCGAGCAGGTCGGTGGCGATGGCGCGTCCAAGGCCGCTGCTGGAACCGGTGATCAGGATGCGCATCGCGTGGGGGCCGGGTTTCGGGGAGAAGCGCGGACTACGGCGCCTACGCCGAGCGCCTCGACTCGTAGACCCAGCGATTGGCCTCGAGCCAGCGGAGCGTGCGGACGATGCCCTCGCGGATGGAACACGTCGGCTTCCAGCCGGTGGCTCGGATTTTCTTTGTGTCGAGAAAGATGAACGGATTGTCGCCGACCCAGCCTCGGTCGCCGCCGGTGTAGCGCAACTCGGGCTTGAGCCCGAGGGTGGCGCAGAGCGTCTGGACGCTGTCGTTGACCTCGACGTACTCGGCGGTGCCGAGATTGTACACCTGCGTACGGTGGCGGGCGTCGCGGGCGGTGGCGAGCGTGACGACCTGCTGGATCGCGCGGATGCAGTCGCCCACGTAGAGGTAGCTCTTGCGCTGGCGACCATTGCCGAGGATGCGCAGCCACGCCGGGTGTTCGAGCAACTGGCGGTAGAAGTCGAAGACGTGGCCGTGCGTGTAGCGTTCGCCGAGGATGGAGACGAAGCGGAACAGGTAGGCCTCGTCGAGCTGGCCGCCCTCAGCGTAGGCGGAGATGAGCGCCTCGCCTGCGACCTTTGAGGCGGCGTAAAGGGAAGTCTGGATCGGGAACCCCTCGGTCTCCGGCGTGGGGCGGTCGGGAGTGACGAGGGCCTCGCCGTAGACGGAGCCCGTCGACGAGAACACGATCCGGCGGACCCCGCTGGCCCGCATTGCCTCGAGCACGTTGAAGGTGGCGATCGTGTTTTGCTGGAGATCCTTGTCGGGGTGGCTCCAGCCGTCGCGCACATCCGCGTTGGCGGCGAGATGGTAGACGATGTCGCACCCCTTCATCGCGGCCGCCATGCCCTCGCGGTCGAGCGTGTCGCCGCGCACGAGCCGGAAGCGCGGGGAGGCCGTGGCGGTCTCGAGAAATCGCTCCTGCCCCGTGGAGAAATTGTCCCAGCCCACGACGGAGGAGCCCGAGGCGAGGAGATGGTCGACGAGGTTGGAGGCGATGAAACCGGCGGCTCCGGTGACAAAGGCACGCTGCATCCCGGCACGCTGGAAGAGGACGCCGGGGAAGGCGACGTTGAAACAACCGCGGTTGCGGGAAGGAGACTTGAGGGTGGGGCACCCGAAGGATTGCGCTCCGCGGCGGCATCGGCTTGGCTGCTCAATTCTCATGCCGGCACCCGTTTCCCCGCGACGCCACCGGGTTTCAGGGGTCTGTCCGCCCGCCCGGGCGACGGTCCTTGACGCCCTGCTGCGGGCGCATCCGGCGCCGGTGTGGCTGGTGGTGCTCGCGGAGGCGAAGGCGGCGGAGCAACTGACGGAGGATCTGGCGTTCACCCGGGCGGCGAGCGAGGGAGGTGTGGGGGTGGAAGTACTCTTCTTTCCGGAAGGCATGCCGGACGGCCGGGATATGCGTGAAGCGTTCGCGGTGTCGGCGGATCGACAGACCGTGCTCTCGCGGCTGCGCGCCCGGCGCTCGGCGCCGGCGGGGGCGCCGCCCTCCGGTGGATCAACGCTTGTGGTGGTGACGACCCCGGCCGCGTTGGCGCAGCCGGTGCCGGCGCTCGAGGCATTTGCCGAGCGGGAAGTCACCCTGCAGCGCGGGCAGAGCCAAGGGCTTCAAGCGTTGCTCGAGCGGTTGCGCGAACTCGACTACGATTGTGAGGCGGTGTGCGAATCGCCCGGGCACTACGCGATCCGCGGTGGCATCATCGACGTATATCCCATCGCGGCCTCGGAGCCGTACCGGCTCGATTTCTTCGGGGACGAGATCGAGGAGATCCGGGCCTTCGATCCGGTGACGCAGCGATCCGGCGCGTCGGTCGAGACGATCTCGCTCTCGGCGTCGCCCCGGCTTCGCCTGGCAACCTCCCAGACCGGAATCGCGGACTATCTCCCCCGCGGGGCGGCGCAGCTGGCCCTGATCGAGCCCGCCGGACTGGACGCGGAGTGGAGTGCGCTGGCGCGCGACGGCTGGCAGGGCCTGGAGCCGCTGCTCGCGCGCCTTGGCGGACTCTTCGGCGTCGGCGATCTCGACGAGGCGGCGGCCCTGTTGGAAGGCGCGGACGTGGAGGAAACCACGTGGGATACGGACAGCCTCATCCATCACCGCGCGTATCCGGATGATCGCCTCGTGGCGCAGGACCGCCTGCTCGCGGAAGTGGAGGCGCGCCGGGAATTCCTCGATCGGGTGTGCGAATGGACCCGCATCGGTTACGCGGTCGCGTTCGTGGTTTCGAAGGAAGGTGAAGAGCAGCGCGCGAAGGAGATTCTCGAGGAGGAAGGGATCGCGAAGAAACTGCGACCCGTGTGGCTGCGCGGGACGATCAACGAAGGCTTTCGCGTCACCTTCCGCGGGGACGCGGCGGCGGTGGATTCCCCGCGGCTCGCGTGGCGCGGGCTGGCGTCGGAGCGCGGACTCGTGGTGGTCACGGAGACGGAACTCTTCGGGCGCCAGCGTGCGCGCCGCGTCGGCGGGACGCGCCGGGCGCAGGCGCAGCGCGCGCAGGTGGACCAGCTCCTTGATTTCTCGGAACTCGTCGAGGGCGACTTCGTCGTCCATCTCCAGCACGGCGTGGCGCTGTACCGCGGACTGACCAAGCTGGAAACGGCGCAGGGGCTGCGCGAAGTCATCTCGCTCGAGTTTGACGATCACGTCACCCTGCACGTTCCGCTGACGGAGTCGCACCTCATCAGCCGCTACGTCGGCCTCTCGAAGACCCGGCCGCAGCTCGGCCGGATTGGTTCCGGACGCTGGGAGAAGACGCGGCAGGCGGCCGAGCGGGCGACGGTGGATCTGGCGGCCGAATTACTCCGGATTCATGCGGCGCGCGAGGCCCAGCCCGGGGTGGCGTTTCCCCCGGACAACGCGTGGCAGAAGGAGTTTGAGGCCTCGTTTCCCTACACGGAGACGCGCGATCAACTGCGCGCGATCGAGGAGACGAAGGCGGACCTTGAACGGGCGCGGCCGATGGACCGGCTGATTTGCGGCGACGTTGGCTTTGGCAAGACGGAGGTGGCGATCCGGGCGGCCTTCAAGGCGGTGCAAGGCGGTCGTCAGGTCGCGGTGCTCGTGCCGACCACGGTGCTGGCGCAGCAGCACCTGAACACCTTCCGGGAACGCATGGCCGGGTATCCGGTGGCGGTGGAAATGGTCAGTCGCTTCCGCTCGCGCGCGGAGATCGCGAAGATCCTGCAGGCGACGGCGGCGGGGCAGGTCGACATTCTTGTCGGCACGCACCGACTCCTGCAGCGCGACGTCGTCTTCAAGGAGCTCGGGCTCGTCATCATCGACGAGGAGCAGCGCTTCGGCGTGAAGCACAAGGAGCGCTTCAAGAGCCTGCGGGCGACGGTGGACGTTCTCTCGATGAGCGCGACGCCGATCCCGCGGACGCTCTACATGGCGATGACCGGGGCGCGTGACATGAGCGTGATCGAGACGGCGCCGACGAACCGGCATCCGATCCAGACGATCGTGAAGACCTACGACGAGAAGATCGTGGTCGACGCGATCCGGCACGAGCTGCGTCGCGGAGGGCAGGTCTTTTACCTCCACAACCGCGTGCAGACGATTGACCTCGTGGCGGCGCGCCTCCGGGAACTCCTGCCGGACGTGCGGATCGGGGTCGGGCATGGGCAGATGGAGGCGGATGATTTGGAGGAGCGCATGACCGAGTTCGTCGCGGGCAGGCACCAAGTCCTCGTGTGCACGACGATCATTGAGAGCGGAATCGACATCCCCAATTGCAATACGATCATCATTGAAGGGGCGGATCGCTTTGGACTTTCGCAATTGTACCAACTCCGCGGCCGGGTGGGGCGCTTCAAGCACCAGGCGTATGCCTACCTTCTCCTGCACCGGCACACCCGTCTCGTGGAGGTCGCCCGGCAGCGACTCGCGGCGATGAAGTCGCACAGCCAGCTCGGGGCCGGATTCCGGATCGCGATGCGCGACCTCGAACTCCGCGGGGCGGGCAACCTCCTCGGCGCGGAGCAGAGCGGACACATCGTGGGCGTTGGCTTTGAATTGTACTGTCAGCTTCTCCGGCAGTCGGTGGCGCGCCTTCGCGGGGAGAAACAGGCGGCGGCGATCCGCGCCACCGTGAAGCTGGATTTCGTCTTTGTGGGTGAAGGTGACCCCGCGCCGCCGGAACGCACGAAGGCGACCCGCCACGGGGCCGGCTATGCGGCGTTGACGGAGCAGGAGCGGGAGGAAAGCGGAGCCATTGAGGTGGACCGCATCCAAGCCCGGATCCCGGTGACGTACGTTGCTGAAACTCGACTGCGAATCGACCTCTACCGCCGCCTCGCGATGGCGGAGGATCCCCAGCAACTGCGGGAAATTGAAAACGAACTGCGGGATCGTTTTGGTAAATTCGGTCCGGAAGTCGCAGCGCTCTTTCTCGTGACGGAGATCCGGGTTCGGGCGGAACAAAAGGGCATCGTGTCCGTCGAAACCGAGTCCAACCGCCTCAAATGCCTTCGCTCCAGCGGCCGTCGGGATGATTTCGTGATGTTGGGGTCGAGGTTTCCGCGGTTGACCAGTACGAAGCCCCTTCTACGGTTGAAGGAGATCATTGTCTCTTTAAACAATTTGCCCCGCCCATGACGCTGGTTCGTAACGGTTCGATGTCTCTTTCCCTTAGCGCCCGGGTTGCGGTCGTGGCGTTGGCCCTTGGGCTGACGGATTCCCTCCGCGCTCAGTCCCGGGCTCCGGCCGACGGGTTGGATCTGCGCTTTGCCAACGGCATTGCGGCGATCGTGGAGTCGAAGGTCATCACGGTGGAGGACATCCGCCGCGAGATCGCCCCGCTCGTTCCGGAGGTGCAGCGCGAATCGCGCAATGAGCAGGAGTTCAATCAGAAACTCGAAGCCCTGCAGGACGACATCATTCAAAACCTGATTGACCGGGAACTCATCGTGAAGGAGTTCCGCAAGGACGAGAAGCGGCGGATCCCGGAGAGTTACGTCGACAACCAGATCGCGGAGACGCAGATCAGTCAGTTCGACGGGGACCGCTCGAAGTTCCTCGCCTACCTGCGCAGCCGAGGAAAGACCCTGCGCGAGTACCGCAAGGAAGTGGAGGAGGACATCATTTACGGCTATATGCGGCAGCAGCAGCGCAAGTCGCAGAGCACGGTGAGTCCGGTGAAGATCGAGACCTTCTACAATGAGAACAAGGAGCGTTTCTTCCAGGAGGACGAAGCGCATCTCCGCCTGATCCAAGTTTCGCGCGCGGGTGCGTCGGATGCCGATCTCAAGGCCCGGGCGCAGGTGGTGCACGACCGCTTGAAGGCGGGCGATAAGTTCGAGGACGTGGCCCGGGAAGTGTCGCAGGACTCCCGTCGCGTCAAAGGAGGCGACTGGGGTTGGCAGAAGAAGTCGGATCTCAAGGGGGAGTTCAGCGGGCCCCTGTTTGCCCTGAAGAAGGGCGAGTTTACGCCGCCGATCCTGACGCCGGAAGGGGCGTTTCTCCTTTACGTCGAAGACCGCCGGTATGCCGGTATCCAGCCGATCGACGAAGTGCGTGACCAGATTGAGCGCATCCTGATCCAGCAGAGTGCGCGCCTCTCGCAGGAACGCTGGTTGGAGCGCCTGCGCCGCAACGGCTACGTGAAGCATTTCTGAGGGCCGGGGACCGGTTCTTCCGCCGCGGCGAGCCGCGGAAGTTCGGCCGCCGGGCGAGTCCCTCGTCCCACTCATGAACGTCGGCATCCTTGGACTGGGCCTGATCGGAAGTATTTGGGGGCGGCATTACGACGCCGCCGGGAAACTTGCGGGGGCGTGGAATCGCACCGCGCAGCCGGACTCCCCCCGGTGGAAGCCGACGCCCGAGGCGGTGGCGGAGGCGGCGGACGTCATTCAGATCGTGGTCGCGGATCCGCCGGCGGTGCGCGACCTGCTGCAGCGCATCCTCCCGGCGCTGGGGCCGGGAAAGGTGGTGGTGCAATCCAGCACGATTGACCCCGCTTCGAGCGCGGAGTTTGCGGCCTTGGTGGGCGCGCGCGGGGCCCGCTACCTCGAGGCTCCCTTCACCGGCAGCAAGCCGGCCGCCGAGCAGCGCCAGACTGTCTTTTACCTGGGTGGGGACCGGGCGCTGATCGCGGATATGGAGGCGACCTTGGGCACGATCTCGGCGCACCGCTTCGTGATCGGTTCCGCCCCGCAGGCGGCGGCGCTGAAGCTGGCGATGAACCTGAACATCGCGGCGCAGATGGAGGCGCTGAGTGAGGCGCTCACCCTGGCGCGCCGGGCGGGCATCGACGACGGCGTCTTCTTTGAGGCCCTGGGCAAGAACGCCAGCTATTCGGGCGTGACCAAGCTGAAGGAACCCAAGCTCCGCGCGGGGGATTTCAGCCCGCAGTTCTCGGTCAAACACATGCTCAAGGACCTCCGGCTCGCGTCGCGCATCAACGGCTGCGAGGACTTCCCGGTGCTCGACACGGCCCGGGAGCGCCTGGCGATGGCTGACCGCGCGGGGTTCACCGACGAAGATTTCTGCAGCCTGATCAAGCTGTTCCGGTGACCGCCGGTCACGGGCCGACGGGTCCCGGCCGCGGGCGGTTCCCGCTGGGCTGAACCGCCGGTTGCAAATCCCCCGTAAAACCGGCGCCCCGCCCGCCCGCGAGGTGGGGGTGCCCGTTGACGGATCGCAGGTCGCTCGCAACGTGGTGGGATGAGCGACTTTGTATCCGCGCCGGCGATGGCCGACGCCCGGTCGGCGTTTGCCCGGCTTCACGAAGGCATGGCGCGCACGATCCGCGGCAAGGACGAGGTGATTGAGCGCGTCCTCGTCTGCCTGGCGGCTGGCGGGCACGTGTTGATCGAGGACCTCCCGGGAGTCGGCAAGACGACCTTGGCGTATTCGCTGGCGCGTTCGATGGACTGCGCCTTCTCGCGCATCCAGTTCACGAGCGACCTCCTGCCCAGCGACGTGATCGGCGTGGCGATCTATGATGAGGCCCGTCGCGAATTCGTTTTCCGTCGCGGCCCGGTGTTTGCGAACGTGGTGTTGGCGGACGAGATCAATCGCGCAACCCCGAAGACCCAGTCGGCGCTGCTGGAAGTGATGGACCGCGCGCGCGTGTCCGTGGACGGCGAGACCCACGAAGTCGGTCGTCCCTTCATGGTCTTCGCGACGCAGAACCCGGTGGATTACGAAGGCACCTTTCCGCTCCCGGAGAGCCAGATGGATCGCTTCCTGATGCGGATCCACATCGGGTATCCCGAGCCGAAGGACGAGCGCGAGATCCTGCGCGGAGGCCAGTCCAGCTACGACGCGATCCAGCTCAACCCGGTGGTGCAGCACGATGACATCGTGCGCCTGCAGGCGCTGACCAAGGAGGTGTTCGTGGAGGACAGTGTGTTGGACTACCTGCTTGCGCTGGTGGTGGCGACCCGCACGGAGGCGGACTTCAAGGCGGGGGTGAGCGTGCGCGGCGGACTGGCCCTGAAGACAGCGGCGCAGGCGCGGGCCCTGCTGCGTGGCCGCGACTTCGTCCTTCCCGAGGATGTCTTCACGCTCCTGGAGCCGGTGTTTGCGCATCGACTCAGCCTGACCCGCAGCGGCGGAGATGCCTTGGAGGAGCGGCGGGCGGTGGCGGCGACGCTGCGTCGGATCGTGGCGGCGGTGCGGTTGCCGGAGTGAAGGCGGAAGGTCCTGAGCGATGCCGACCTCGCGTCCCCTGACTTTCTCCGATGCGGAGACGTGGGCGGGTCCAGGTGCCGGTCGCGACGCGGCGGGGCCTGGGCGCTGGGTGACGCTGTTCTGGGCCCTGATTTATCCGCCCCGCGGGGAACGGGTGGCACCGACGACCTCGGGCGTGGTGTTGATTTCGCTGGCGATCGGCGTGGGCACGGCGGCGTACAACACCGCGAACAACATTCTCTTCCTGACCCTCGCGCTGCTCCTTTCCTGCCTCGTGCTCAGCGGCGTGCTCTCGTGGATGAACCTCCAGCGCATCACGTGGCGCGTGCGCACGGAGCGGGCGCTGCGGGCGGGGCGGACGACCACGCTGGGGCTGGAGGTGCGGAACGGGAAGCGCTTGCTGCCGACCTACGGCTTGGCGTTTGAGATGCAGGCGGGAGGGGAGAAGGCGCCGCGCGTACCGCTGGCTCTGACCTCGCGGCTGGATCCGGCGGGTGGTGAGACCTGTCTCGAGTGGGAGTGGCGGCCGGAGCGCCGCGGTGAGAGCACCATCGTGCTCGTGCGGGTGAGTTCCCTCTTTCCCTTTGGCTTTCTCAAGAAGAGCTATCCCGGCCGGTTGACCCGGCGGGTGTGGGCGTGGCCGGCGACGGTGGTCTACGAACGCCACCCCCTGCTCGCTCCGGCGCGGCGCACGGCGGGTGAGACCCTCGCGCGCGTCGGGCAGAGTGATGACCTCCTCGCGCTCCGGCGCTATGCCTCGGGTGATTCCCCGCGGCTGATTCACTGGAAGGCGAGTGCGCGGACCGGTGAGTGGCTGGTCCGCCAGTATGCGGCGGAAGCGGAGCAAGGACTGTCGCTGGTGGTGGATGCGGATGCCCTGCGTTGGCCCCGGCCGGAGCAGCTCGAGCTGATGCTCAGCCTCGCGGCGACCCTGGCGGAGGACCTCTTCCGGGAAGGTCGGCTGGCGTGGGTGGAGGTGGTGCCGGAGCCGGCGCGGCGCGTGCGGAGGGTCACGGACCTTGAGGCGGTCCTTGATCAACTGGCGCGGATCGCGCCGGGAGGCGAGACCCGGCCGGAGCGGCCGACCGGGCAGCGCCCTGCGACGACCGGTCCGGGGCAGCACCGGGTGAGTTTCGTGCCGGAAGGAAACCGTGGCGTGGGGGCCTATCTCGATGGACAACGCGCGGCCAGAGCTTGAAACGGACGACCTGCACCAGCTGCGCTGGGCACTGGGCAACGTCCTCGCCATGCTCTCAGCGAGCTGTGGACTTTTCCTGGACCTCGACGTGGTCCCGTGGGTGCTGGCGGTGTTGGTGGTCGGGGTGACGGTCTGCCGCTGGCCGACGCTGCCCGGCTGGATTCCCAGCTGGGGACATCGCCTCGCGTTTCCCCTGATCGTAGTGGCCGTGACCGTGGATTTCTATGGCGGCACGGATACCCTGACGGCGCTGGTGCGCGTCCAGCTTCTCCTCCTCACGTATCGGATTATCTCCTACCGAAAGCGCCGGGACGACCTTCAAGTGGTGCTCCTCGGGCTGTTTCTCGTGGTTCTCACGGGCGTGATGACCCTCTCGCTCGCATTTGCGGTTCAGCTCTTCGTCTTCACGGGCTGTGCGCTCGCCCTCCTGCTGGTGACGACGCTGGCGGACGTGACGCGAGGCGTGAACGGGACGGCGGATACGGTGGCGGCGGGCGCGGGTCACCGGTCCGCTCCGGCGTGGGCGGCGGAGTTGCGCTGGGGACGCCTCCTGCGCCGCCTCCGGTCGGCCGTCGACTGGCGGATCGTGGCGCTCGCGGTGGGGCTCTTTGGCGGCGTGGTGGCGGTGACGGCGATGCTGTTCACGGCGATCCCCCGCTTTGAACTGGGTCGGTCCTTCTTCCTCGACCAACTGATCACAAAGAAGACCCGGACCGGTTTTTCGGAGAGCATTCAGTTTGGGGATGTGACCCGCATCCAAGAGGACACCAGCGTGGCGTTCACGGTGGACGGCGCGTCCCCGGACCGGCTGCCGGGCGTGCCCTATTGGCGGATGGTGGTGTTGGATGAGCACCGCGACGGAGGCTTCCGGAGCTCGGCGGGTTTGCGGGCGGAGTTGGCGCGGCGCTCGTGGCAGCGCCGGGCGGCGGTGGAGGGCGGGGTGACCGGACTGAAAGGCAGCAGGGAACGCTGGACGTTCTACCTGGAGCCCGGAATCAGCCGTTACCTCCCGCTGACCGGGGCGTACCGTGAACTTCGGTTCAACCGCCCGATGAACTTCCAGCAGAACATTCCCCTCCGCATGGTGGCGCTGGCGAACGATCCCTCGGAGCTGGTCGGTTTTGAAATCACGGGCATGGAGTCGAGCGCGATCCTCCCGGACGCGGTGCAGGCGGAGCGGACCCGGGAGGCGGCGGAAGCGGCGGGCCTGGGATACTGGCGCGTGGCGGCGTCGGCGGAGGATCGCGCGCGTCTGAAGCGGTGGGTCAACGAGATCCAAGACGGAGATGATCTCACGGCGGAAGCCTTTGCGCAGCGGGCGGCTCGCTGGCTGGCGGCGCGGCACCGCTACGGCTTGGAGTCGGAGTTGCCGGCCGGATCGGGTGACGCGGTGGTGCGGTGGCTGGAAGGACGCGGGCCGGGGCATTGCGAACTCTTCGCTGCGGGCTTTGCGTTGCTGGCGCGGACGGCGGGGCATCCCGCGCGGCTGGTGACGGGCTTCAAAGGCGGCTCGTGGAACGAATTCAGCGGCAGCCTGATCGTGCGGAACTCGATGGCGCACGCATGGTGCGAACTCTGGGACGGGTCCGGAGCGTGGATCCGGGTTGATCCGACCCCCGGAGCCTATGCGGTGGGCGACCCGGATCCCGAACTGGCGGCGGCGCAGCAGCGAAGCCGCACGATTGATGGCGGGTGGGGAGCGAGACTCGATGGCCTGCGGGTGTTCTGGTACCGGCGGGTGGTCAACTTCGATCAAGCGGCGCAGCTGGAGTTGGTGGAGGACGTGCGTGGCGGCGTGCGGCTTTGGCTGGAGCGCGGGCGGACGTGGCTGAAAGGCGTGAGCGATGACGCGATGGCCTGGGTGAAGCGACCCCGCTCCGCGGAGCAGTGGCGCTTGGTGCTGATTTTCTTCGTCGCCCTGTCGCTCTCGCTCTGGGCGGGTCTGCGTTGGGGTGAACCGGCCCTCTGGTGGCTGGTGGCGCGGCTACGTGGCCGCGGACGGCGTGGTCAGGCGGCCGTCCGGCGCGAGGCGGCGCGCTGGCTGCGGCGCCTGCCTCCCGGACGCGGCGTGGCGGGGGAAGTCTCCCGCGTGCGGGCGGAGTTGGAGGCCCTGCGCTTCGGGCGACCGGTCGAACGTGACGCGGCGCGTCACATCTTCGTGCGGGCCCGGCAGGCGGTGCGCGGCGCGCGGTGGCACCGCCCGTAAGGGTACGGACACTCGTTCGCGGGAGCCGGAGCCGGGCCCCCGGGCGCGGTCGGCGCGCCTCAGATCAGGAGCAAGGCCGGCTTCTCGAGCACCTCGCGCAGGGCGGCGAGGAAGTGGGCTCCGACGGCGCCGTCGACGACCCGGTGATCGCAGGACAACGTGAGTGACAGGCGCTGACCCACGACGATGCGGTCGCCCTTGACCACGGGCTTGGTGACGGTGGCCCCGACGGCGAGGATGGCGGCGTTGGGCGGATTGATGATCGCGGAGAAGCGGTCGACCCCCATCATCCCCAGATTGCTGACGCAGAACGTGCCTCCGGTGAACTGCTCGGGCTTCAGCTTCTTGTCCTTGGCGAGACGCCCGAGGGATTTCGCCTCGGTGCTGATGGCGAAGATTGACTTCGCATGCGCGTCGCGGACGACCGGCGTGATCAGCCCGTCCTCGATGGCGACGGCGAACGCCACGTGGGCGGCGCCGAAGTAGCGGATCTGGGAGCCCTCCCACGACGCGTTGACGGCGGGGACGCGGCGCAGCGCCTCGGCGCACGCCTTCAGAATGAAGTCGTTGACGGACAACTTGACGCCCTCGCCCTCGAGGCTGGCGTTCAGTTGCTGGCGCAGGGTGAGGAGCGGGCTGGCATCGACCTCCACCTCTAGGTAGAAGTGCGGGATCTGCGTTTTGGACTCGATCAGCCGCTTGGCGATGACCCCGCGCATGGTGGATACGGCGACGGTGCGCTCCTCCTGGATCGGACCCTTGGCGAAGACCGAACCCGTCGGAAGCGCCGCGGGCGCGCGGCGGGCCGCGGGATTGGCGGCGGCGGCGAGAACATCGGCTCGGACGATCCGACCGCCCGGGCCGGAACCTTGGAGCGAAGCCGGGGAAATCTGATGCTCGCCGGCCAGCTTGCGGGCGAGCGGAGTGATGCGGACCCGATCCTGACTGGCGGCGGCCGGGGCGTGGCTGGCGGCAACGCTGGCGGCGGCTGGAGCCGGCACGCTGGCAGGAGCCGGTGCGGCCGCGGCTGGAGCGGCGGTCGCCGGTGCAGCCGCGGGTTTGGCGGCGGGGGCGGGCTGCGCGGCGGCCGCAGCCGCGGCGGTCGGGGCGACGGCCTCGCCCGGCTTGCCCACCGCGCAGAGCGGCGCGCCGATGGCGACCTGGGAGCCGGCGGGGGCGAAGATCTTCAGCAGCGTGCCGTCGAAGAAGCACTCCAACTCCATCGTGGCCTTGTCGGTCTCGACCTCGGCGAGCATCGCGCCGGACTTCACGACATCGCCCTCCTTCTTCAGCCATTTGACCAGCGTGCCCACCGTCATGGTGTCGCTGAGTTTGGGCATCTCGATGATTTGGGCCATGGCGGAAAGGTGGGGTGTTTCGGAAAGTCGGAGACTAGGCGGGGAGACGCGAATCAGGCGAGCACCTTCAAGGCCTCGAGATAGACGCGGTTGGGAGTCGGGAGCTGCTCGATTTCGACGGGCGAGCTGTAGATGGCGGGAGCGTCGACGGTGGTGACCCGGTGGATCGGCGCGTCGAGTTCGTCGAAGGCTTCGCGCTGGATGGTGAAGGCCAGTTGGGCGCCGACGCTGGCGAACGGCTTCTGCTCCTCGACGATCAGCACGCGGTGCGTGCGGGCGACGGAGGCGAGGACGGTGTCGACATCGAGCGGGCGGATGGAGCGCAGATCGACGACCTCGACGGAGACCTTTTTCTCGGCGGCGAGACGTTCGGCGGCGGCGAGTGCGTACAGGACGGAGCGCCCGTAGGTGATGATGCTCAGATCGGTGCCGGCGCGCTTGATCTCCGCGACCCCGAGCGGGATCGTGTACTCGCCCTCCGGCACCTCGCCCTTTTCTCCGTAGAGCATGGTGTTCTCGAGGAAGAAGACCGGGTCGTTGTCGCGGATCGCGGACTTGAGCAGGCCCTTCGCGTCGTAGGCGGTGGCCGGCACGACGACCTTCACTCCCGGATGGTTGGCGAGGACGTTTTCCGGCGTGTGGGAGTGGGTGGCGCCGACGTTGGTGCCACCGTTGGCGGGACCGCGGATGACGATGGGGCAGTTGATCTGACCACCGGACATGTAGCGGACGTTGGCGGCGTTGTTCAGGATCTGGTCGAACGCGACGGAATAGAAGGACCAGAACATGAGTTCCATCACCGGACGGATGCCGAGCATGGAGGCGCCGATGCCGGCACCGATGAAGCCGGCCTCGCTGATGGGCGTGTCGACGATTCGCTTCGGACCGTACTTGGCGAGGAGTCCCTCGGTGACCTTGTAGGCCCCGTTGAACTGGGCGACTTCCTCGCCCATGATGACGACGTTCGGGTCGCGATCGAGCTCCTCGGAGAGCGCGTGACGAATGGCTTCGCGGTAAGTGATCAGAGGCACGGCGGAAAGGGGACGGAGGTGGAGGCGTGCGGAGCGGGCAGACGCATCAGGTGAAGAACAACCGGCCGCCGGATGTCCGCTGGCTTGGGTTGTCGGTTTCCCAGTAGACATCCTTTTGGATGTCGTCGGCGGTCGGGAACGGACTCGCCTCGGCGAAGTCGGCGGCGACATCCGCCTCGGCGCGCGCCTCGGTGTCGATCTGGTCGGCCGCCGCCTCGTCGAAGACCTTGTTGGTGATCAGTGCGGTCCGGTACACGTTGATCGGATCCTTCGTGCGCTGGTACTCCTCGATCTCGGACTTGTCGCGGTAGGTGCGATCCGGATCAGCGACTGAGTGACCGCGGTAGCGGTAGGTCTTGATCTCGACCACGGCGGGCTTGGACTGCTCGCGGGCGCGCTGGAGGAACTCGTTCATCACGGAACGGACTTCCAGGACGTCGTGGCCATTGCAGACGCCCCAAGCCATGTGGTAGCCCTCGGCGCGTCGCGCGAGGTCCCCGGCGGAGGAGCGGGCCTGGCTGGTGCCCATCGAATAGCCGTTGTTCTCGATGACGAAGATGACGGGCAAGTCCCAGAGGGCGGCGAGGTTGTAGGCCTCGTGCACCGCACCCTGATTCACCGCCCCATCGCCCATGAAGGCCATGGCGGCGCCCTTGAGCCCCTTGTACTTGAGCGCGTAGGCGAGGCCGGTCCCGAGCGGAATCTGGCCACCGACGATGCCGTGTCCGCCCCAGAAATTGCGCGACGGATCGAAGTAATGCATCGACCCTCCCTTGCCCTTGGAGCAACCGGTGATCTTGCCGTAGAGCTCGGCCATCAACGGCTTGGTGTCCATACCGACCGCGATGGCGTGCCCGTGATCGCGGTAGGCGGTGATCACGTGGTCGTTGGGGCCCATCAGTGAGCAGCAACCCACCGCGACGGCCTCTTGGCCGATGTAGAGATGGAGGAAACCACCGATCTTCTTGGCCTGATAGGCGCGAAGGCTCCGCTCCTCAAAGCGGCGGATCCGGACCATGGTCCGGTAGAGCTCGATCTTGTCCGCCGGCTTGAGGCGGGCGTTGATCGGGGCTTGGCGAGGGTCGCCGGGGCCCTTGGCTCCCTCCGGTTGAGGGGTGACGGAGCTGGCAGTCGATTTGGTGCTCACAGGAAACGCAGTTGCAGGAATGAACGGATTAGTCTCCGCCGGAAGCGGGCGAAATCAAGAGTTAGTTGGCGGCGCCGCCGTCCTCAGGGGACAGCGCGGAGGAAGCTGCGGGTGGGGCGGAGTGGAGCACGGAGGGAACCAGCGTTTCCTCGATCGTGCAGACGATCGGCCCGGCCGGATCGCAGTTGGCACGCAGCGCCACGAACCCGTCCCGATGACGGTCAAACAGCGGCCAGAGGATCGTTCGGTCGGTCTCCGGAATGGACAGCGCGTCGATTGCCGGGCGGGAGAAGAAGTCGAAACGTCCCTCCGCGATGGCGGGAGGGACGGCATCAAGGACCTTTCGGGAGCGAAACAGGAAGAGCAGCCAGTGTGACTGCCCCTCGTAGGCCCGCTCCGCGATCATCGCGAACAGGTGGAGATCGCTGACCTCCAGGTCCAGCCCGGCCTCTTCCCGAGCCTCGCGCGCCGCGCATTCGAACGGAGATTCGCCAATCCCCGTCTCCAGCTTTCCACCCAGCGGACTCCATGATCCCCGATTGGGCGCCTTGGTTCGCAGGAGCAGAAGCTGTTGTCCACGTGAGTTTTCCACGAAAACGAGCACGGCGATCTTATAGCCGAGGGCGGGGGAGGAGGCGTTCATCGGGACGGCGACACTCCAGCTTACGACACGCCACGTCACTCCTTGAATATGCCACCGAATATCTAAAGCGTCGTTTTTGCATTGACGACGAATCTCAAGAGCAATTGGATAGCGTTATGAACTTCAGAATCCTTGCGCCCGTGGGGTCGACTGAGCGTGGAGTGGTGGAGGTGGCGATCGACCGGGGAGGCCGTTGGACGGCGACGTGGCATCCCCCGGGGGAGGGCGCGAAGCGCGGGACGGCGGGTTGGGGACTCCTGAGGCCCGGGGAGGTCCAGCGCCGGGAATTCGGGTTGGAGGAGGCGGCGCTGCGTGCGGATGAAGCGGTGATGCGCTTCGAGGCGGCGCAGCATCTCGGGGCGGTTGCGACAGACTCAGTGTGGGACGCCCGGCCGCAGGCGGTGCAGGGTGGACGGGTGCGGATCGAGTTGCGGAGCGTGGCGTTGGCGGTGGCGGAGCGGGCGTGTGTGTGCGCGGAGGAGACGGGGATCACGGTGGAGCGGTTGGTGGATCCGGCGGATGTACTCGAGGCGGCATGGCGTGAAGGAGGTGACCCGGCGGTGGAGCCCTGTCTCGTGCTTTCGGTGGGCGCGCGGGAGAGTGTGGTTCTGTGGCTCGATGATCGGGCGCGGCGCGCGCGCAGCGTCATGCTTGGCGCTTTGACCACCGCGGATGAAGTCGCGGCTCGCCAACTGGCGCCGAACCCGTCGGTGCCTCTCCCGGAGGAGCAGGCGCGGGCGGCGCGTCAGCGCTTGGAGGACGAGGTAGCGGCGACGCTGGCGGCGCGGGCGCACCTCGAGCTTTCCCGGCTGCTTTCCCTCGCGGGCAGCGAGTCGACGGCGCGCCCGGCACGACCGGCGCGCGTCTGGGTGCAAGGCGAAGGAGTGCCCCTGACCTTCGCGGCGATGCTGGCGTCGCGGCTTGGGTTGCCGGTCCAGACTTGGCCCGCCTCGGTTCCGTCGGCGGCGTGGGTGACGCCGCCGCCGGCGGAGCGACGCGGGGCGTGGGAACTCGCGTTGCTGGGGTGCGTCGCGTTGGCCCGGGGGCGGGGTGGCGATGCGGCGGCCGATGCCAACTTTCTGCCACCGGGGCGGAGTCGCCGACTGGCGCGACGCGTGGCACGGGTGACCATGCTGGGCGCGGCGGCGCTCGTCAGCGTGGCGGCATTGCCGCCGGCGTGGCACTATCACCGCCTCGCGGCGGAGACGGCGGACCGGGTCCGGCATCTCAGTGCCGAGGTGGAGCGGTTGCGGCGCCTCGACGCCGAAAACCGGGCGGCGCTGCAGCGCCTCGATGCGGAGCGGGCCAGAGTCGAGGCCCTGCAAGCGCTGGCGTCGGCCCGATTGCGCTGGCCGCAGTTTCTGGGTGGGCTGGAGCTCTGCCTTGAAGAGGTGGAGGACGCGTGGCTGGACGGCCTGCAACCGACGAGTGGCGCCGCTTCGCCGGGTGCGGGAGAATTGCGCGTGCGCGTGACCGGTGGTCTGCTCGCCTCGGAGTCGGGTGGGAGCGAGGGATCGCTGGGTGAACTGGAGGCCGAGCCCCGGGTCCGAACCCTGCTGGCGCAGGTGGCGGGCCTTCCGTCCATTGCTCGCATCGAGCGGGAGCGCTTTTCCCGCGCGGAGCCCGGGATGTTGCGGTTCGACTTGGAGTTGGCCCTCGTGCCGGAGGCCCTGCAGTGAACCGGAGCATCGCGCGGAGATCGGCTTCGCGGGTCGCGGTCGCGGCGGGGTTTGGCGCTGCCTTGCTGCTGACGGCGGGCGCAGGAATCTCACTCCTCGGCGACATCGGCCGGGTGCAGGCGAACGAGCGGCGGGCAGCGACTCTGGAGGGGCAGCGCCGGGGACTCCTCGGCGGCCGGCCTCCGGCGACGGAGGCGGTGGCGGAGCGCCTGCGAGCGGCACGGGAGGAGGCTGGGCGCGGCGCCGATGCCCTCGCGCTCGCCGTGCTCGGTCCGGAGCGGCCTGATCAGCCAGAGCGGCTGGAGCAGTCGGAGCGTCTGGCCATGCCAGAGGGGCTCCCGTCGGCTGGGCTTTTGCAGAGTCGTCTCCGTGCACGGGAGGAATCGGTCAGCGGGCGCGCCGACGCCTTCTTCGACCTCGCGTGGTTCGCGGAGGAGATGCGTGCCACGGCGGCGGCGGCGAACGTCGAACTCGGCCCGCGCGAGGCCTTTGGCTTCGCGGAGCATGCGGAGGGGGCGCCGCGAAGCGAGGACGTGCCGCGTATCGAGCGACAGCGCGAGCGCATTGAGCACCTGCTTCGGGGCCTGTTCGCGGCGGGACCGGCGCGGCTGGAGCACATCCGTCGGGAGCGTCCGGGTCCCGGAGCGCCAGGGCGTGCGAGCCGCGGCCTCGATTCCGGCGCGGAGCGCGACTTCTTCGATCCCGACCCCGGCCGGCTGCTCCGGCGTAACCGAAACATGGATACGCTGGCGTTCCAGATCGCCTTCGTGGCGACCGGGGCGGGGACGTTGCGGGGATTCCTCAACGGCTTGCTCGCGGACCGGGCGGAGTGGGTGGTGCGCTCGGTGGAGGTGAAAGCGCTGGCGGCGGGCCCGGGTCTGGATGCCGACCGGCTGGAGGCGCGCCCTTTGCGGGTGGAACTCGTCGTCGAAAGCATTGAAGCTCTCCGGCGATCCGGGTCGTCGGCGGAGGAACGGTCATGAGACGGCGGCGGCTCCGTGGAGCGCGAGGCGTGCGGGCCTTTGTCTGGACCGTGGCGGCGTCGGTCGCCCTGGGCAGCGTCGCGTACTACGGATGGACTGGCCGGGACCGGGGTGTGCGCGCCGAGCCACGCGGCGCGGGAGAGACCGAACGGACGGCGGAGTTCACCGTGGATCCCCTGTTGGTGTCGGCCATCCCGCCACCCCGTTGGCGGTGGGAGGAGCGGTTGACGGATTCCGGGAGCCATGCCTCGAGGGACCTGCTCTCGCCGCCGGAGTGCTGGCGGGACCCGGGGGGGCGCTGGGTGCGAGGACGACGACCGTCGGCCGGTGCGGCCGGGCCGGGGTCCGGGGAGACGAAGCCACCGACAGAGGGGGTGCAGGTGCTGGGTATCGTGCGGCGCAGCTTTCCGTGGCAACTGGTGGGATTTGCCGGGGACGGTCCGGAGCCGGTGGGACTATTCGAGGACGTCGCCTCAGGGGAGCTCGTTTGGCGGAGGAGCGGAGGGAGCCTCGGAGACGGGGCCTTCCGCATCGTCTCGCTGACGGTTCGCTTGTCCGCTGCGGAACCGGAGGTAGCTGGGGCCGCCCCGGTGCGGGAGGCGCAGGCGGTGCTGCGGGAGCGAGCCACCTCCGCCGTCCACGAACTCTGCACCGCCGAGCGAAGGGGGCTGGGGCTTCCGCGGGTGGAACTTCAATTGTCGGCGCACGGTCCGGTGCATCTTGTCTCGGCGGGCGAACGCGTCGTCGCGGACGGGGCGATGGTGGAAGTGGCGGAGGTCGACGTGACGGCGCGTCGCGTGGTCGTGCGCGCCTCGGGTCACCCGGAGCCCTCGCCCCTCCTGACGGCGGAGCGGGTGCCGGTTCGATGGCACTTGGCGAGGGTTGGGGAAACGGAGAACCCATGATGACCGGACCGCTGATCGGATGGATCCCGGCCGCGCTGACGAAGCCGACTTGGCGCCTGCTGCGGCGGACGACGCTCGCGTGGGCGTTGCGGCTGGTGGCTGCGACGCTGGCCACGGCGGGCGTGGTGTGGGCGGCGGGTGGTGCAGGCGCGGCGGAGCCAGCTCCGGCCGACGGCGTTGCCGCGGACCCTGGTGGTTCACGGACGGACGCGCTCGGATCGGAGTCGCGGCAGGGGCGAGCGACCACCCGCGCACGCATGGTGGAGGAGATTCAGGCGGCGTGGAAGAGGCCGGCGGCGGTCGTGGAAAGTCCGCCCCCCGCAGGCGGGGAGGTGCAATCGTACCTTCCGCTTCTGCGGAAGCTGCAGGAGATTGTGCTGCCGGAGGTCAGCTTCAACCAAGTCGAACTCCAGCGCGTGGCGCAAAGCCTGAGCGCGCTGGCGGCGGAGCGCGAGGCGGCCGACGCCGGTGCGCCGGGGGTGAACATCGTTCTGCTCGACCCGACGAACCGGAACCCCCGCGTCACGCTCGCGCTTCGCAACCTCTCCCTGCAGCGGACGCTGGACTTCATCGTCGAGTCCGTCGGCTACCAGTACGAGGTGCAGGCGGATGCCGTGGTGATCCGCCCCGGCGGAGAGCGTTCGTTGCTTGACACCGCTTTCTTCCCGGTGGCGCGGGCGACGGTCGTGCGGATGGCGGCCTTCGCGGGTGGAGCCGGGCGCGGAGCGGCGGGGGAGTCACTTCCGGCGGATCCGGGCGGACTGGGTGAGTCGGCGGTGCCGGGAGGATTGGCGCCCTCCAGCGGGGTGACGGGAGGCACGGAGAGCGCCCATTTGCGGCTGTTCCTGCAGTCGGCCGGAGTGGCGTTTGATTCCGTGCCCGGAGCCTCCCTGGCTTACGATGGATCGGCGATGATCGTGACCCAGACGCCGCGCAACCTCGATCGGATCCGGACCATCCTGAACCGTTACACGGACGTCCGCCAGGTGGAGATCGAAGCGAAGTTCATCGAGGTCACGGAAGGGGTGCTGGAGGAAATGGGGATCACGTGGACCGCGCTGCGGAACGGATCGAACGGCGGAGCGGGTGGGGTGGGTCGAGTGACAGTCGGCACGGCGGGGGTGACCCGCAGCCTTGCCGGCACGTTCGGCGGCGGCAGCGCGGGGAACGCGATTGTGATCGACGGCGAGGCGGTGGCGTCGACTCATCCGCCCGCGCTGCCGGGAGCGGTGCCGGTCGGGACTGACGCTCCGCCGCTGGCCGAGATCAGCGGGGAGTTCTCCGGGGTGGACGTGAATGCGCTGGTGCGCCTGCTCGCGCAGAAGGCGGGCGGGGATCTGCTCAGCGCGCCCCGCGTCACGGTGCTCTCCGGGCACACCGCGACCATCACGGTCGCGCAGGAGATGCGCTACCCGCAGAGCTTCGGCGAAATCCAGAGCCAAGTCGGCGCGGGCCGGACGGCGGCCGACGGTGCTGGCGGCGGCTCGGCCGGGGTGACGATCACGGCGGGTACGCCGCAGGATTTCACGTCGAGGAATGTCGGTGTGGAACTGAAGGTGACGCCCACGGTCGAGGAGGACGACTACTCGATCAGCCTCGACCTCGCACCGAAGGTCACGGAGTTCGAGGGCTTCGTGGAGTTTGGCGGACCCAGCGTGGCGGTTTCGGGCGGGCGGACGGTGACGGTGCCGCCCGGCTTCTATCAGCCCATCTTTTCGGTGCGCGAGGTCTCGACCCGGGTGACGCTCTGGGACGGGGCGACGTTGGTGATGGGTGGTCTGACCCGGGAGGAGGTCAGGAAGGTCGAGGACAAGATCCCGATCCTTGGCGACGTGCCGCTGCTGGGCCGGCTCTTCCGCTCGCGCGGCGAGAGCTCGCAGAAACGGAACCTCCTCATCTTTGTGACCGCCAACCTCGTGAGTCCCGGAGGATCGCCGAAGAAGCAGATCGTCGGCGACCTGCCTCCCGGCGCGCTGTTCCGGAGCCCGGTACTCGTCACTCCGGCGGGCGTGCGGTCCCGGGATCCGGCGCTGCCGCCCTGATCCTTCTGTGGCGAGAGGTCCCTCCCTGTTTGACGCGCTGGTTCACGTCCCGGCCGCCGCTTGCCCCCTCGGTCGCTCTCGGGCCGCGAAGAGGTGCGTTGATCGCCGCGACCGGCGGGACGGCGTGGGCGCGACGCAGTCAGCCGCGAACGGGCAGCAGTTCGTGCATTGACCGCAGCGGCGGGCGCGGCGGCGTGGGACCGCGCGCGGTGCCGACGATTCTGCGCTGGCGTGGCGGCGTCGCCTCTCTCAGCGTTCACCGATGGCCAAGTGGCTGCTGATTGACGGATTCAACCTCGCGTACCGCTGCTTCTTCGCGATTCCGGAGCTCACGCGTGCGGACGGATTTCCCACCAACGCGCTGCACGGTTGGGTGAAGTCGATCTGGAAGCTGGAGGACCAGGAGAAGCCGGCGGGCACCTACGTCTTCTTTGATCTCGGCGGTTCGCAGGATCGCCTTGCCCTGCATCCAGAGTACAAGGCGCACCGCGAGGAAATGGCGGAGGCGCTGGAGAAGCAGCTTCCCTACGTGAAGCGCCTGACCCGGGCGATGGGCCTCGTGATGGTCGAGCAGGAGGGGGTCGAGAGTGACGACCTGCTGGCGGCGCAGGCCGTGTCGCTGGCACGGGCCGGACACGATGCGTTGGTGGTGAGTTCGGACAAGGACTTCGCGCAGATCATCGGCGAGCACGTCTCGGTGCTGCTGCCGCCCCCCACGGCGAATCCGAAGCTGGGCTGGCGCGCGCTCGACGCGGCGGGCGTGCGGGAGAAGTTCGGGGTGCCGCCGTCGCAGATTGCGGACTACCTGGCGCTGGTCGGGGACACGTCGGACAACATCCGGGGCATTGAAGGAGTCGGACCGAAGACGGCGGCGAAGTGGCTGCAGGCGCACGGCAGCCTGGAGGGCGTGATCCAGCATGCCGCTGACTTGGAACCCGCGCGTTTTCGCGAGGTGGTGGCGTCGTCGGGGGAACTGCTCCGACGCAATCGCCGGCTTACCACCCTGAACCTCGCCCTGCCGGTGGTTCCGCCCGAGGCAGGTAGGCCGCAGCTGGCGGATCTCTACGCCCTTCTGGAGGAACTCGAAATGCGCACCTCCCTGGCCGACGCGCGGCGACGCTACGAGCAACCCGAACTCTTCTAGGCGGGCGACTCGTCGCTGCCTTGCCCCGCCGCGGCCGGAGGGAGGTCGTCGCGCCGAGGGACTTTCCCTTAGCGCGCCTTGGGTGCGGTCAGGCCCCGGGGCTGGCGGGAGGGGAGGCGACGCCCTCGGGATCGAACATGTAGCCCACCCCGTGGACGGTGCGGAAGCAGTCGAGCTTGATCCCGTGGTCCTGGAACAGTTCGCGCACCTTCACGATGTATTGATCGAGCGAGCGGCTGCGGACGTCGGCGTGGATGCCCCAGACGGAGTGGATGAGCGCCTTGCGCGGGATGACGACGCCGCGGTGGTCGGCGAGGTAGGCGAGGATTCCCAGTTCCTTCCGCCCGAGCTTGCGGGTGGCGCCGTCGGGGAAGGTGATTTCCAGCCGGATGGGCGAGATCCGCGCGCCGACAAATTCGAATGGCTCGTCGGACACCCGGACGTTCTTGGTGACGTTGAGGTCGGCCTTGGACTCGGCGCGGCGCAGCACGGCGCGGATGCGGGCGACCAGTTCGGCGTAGCCGAACGGCTTGGTCACGTAGTCATCACCGCCAAGCTCGAGTCCCTTCACCTTGCTGACCTCGCCGGAATTGCCGGTAACGAAGATGGTCGGGATGGTGATGTCCTTGGACTTCAACTCCTCCAGCAGGGAAAAACCGGACTGGTCGGGGAGATTGACGTCCAGAAGCATCAGGTTCGCGAAGTTCCGGGTCAGGAACCGGAGAGCATGCTGGGCGCGGTTGCAGACCTGCGTCTGCATTCCGGCCTGTTCCAGGTGGAGGCAGACCAGCTTGGCGAGCTCCTCTTCGTCTTCGACCACGAGGATGAGGTGTTTGGGTGCCGTGCGCATGACCGAGGAGGCGGGTCCGGGAGGGAGTCGCCGAGTTCAGCGGCAGCGTGGCGAAAGCCCGTGATTTTACAATTAGTTTCTCCGTCGTTCAGGGCCGAAGCCGCCAGAAAGACCGAGTCGCGCTGCGAGAGCGGCGTGGAAATAGACTTGCGAGGTCTGGAGGCGGACCATGCTCTGGCCGGGTGTCCGCCCCTGCGCCACTTCTGATGCTCGGTCTGCCGAAAGGCAGTCTCGAGGAATCCACCAAGACCCTCTTTGCGAAGGCGGGCTGGAAGATCACGACCAGCTCGCGTTCCTACAAGCCGGCCATCGACGACCCGGAACTCGACGGGCGTTTCGTCCGCGCCCAGGAGGTCAGTCGTTACGTGGAGCACGGCTTCTTCGATTGCGGCCTGACCGGCCATGACTGGATTCAGGAAAATGGATCGGACGTGGTGGAGGTGTGCGACCTCGTGTACAGCCGCGCCTCGGTGCGCAAATCGCGCTGGGTGCTGGCGGTGCCGGAGGATTCGCCGGTGCGCACGCCGCAGGATTTGGCGGGCAAGCGGGTGGCCACGGAAATGATCAACACCGTCAAGCGCTACTTTGCGTCCCTGGGGATTCCGGTGGAGGTGGAGTTTTCGTGGGGTGCCACGGAGGTGAAGGTGCCTGACCTGGTCGATGCGATCGTGGACATCACGGAGACTGGTTCGTCGCTGCGGGCGAACAAGCTGCGGGTCGTCTCGACGCTCCTGGAGACCAACACGAAGTTCATCGCCAACCGGCGCAGCTGGGAGAACCCGGCGAAGCGGCGCAAGATCGAGACGATCGCGCTGTTGCTCCGGGGGGCCCTGGAGGCCGGTTCGAAGGTGGGCCTGAAGATGAACGCCCCGCGCGGCGCCTTGGAGGGGATCACGAAGACGATTCCGGCGCTGCGCAACCCCACTGTCTCGCCGCTGAGCAACCCCGACTGGGTGGCGTTGGAGACGATCATCGACGAGAGCGTGGTGCGGGAAATCATCCCGGAACTGAAGGCGCTCGGCGCGGAAGGCATCGTCGAGTATCCGCTCAACAAGGTCGTCTACTGACGCGCCGCCCCCCTCTCTCCCTCTCATGGCCACGGTCAAGCTCGGACTCCTCCAGCACGCGTGCTCCGCCGCCCCGGCGGGCAACCTGAAGAAGACCCTCGCGCTCGCGGAAAAGGCGGCGAAGCAGGGTGCCAAGATCATCTGCACGCAGGAACTCTTCCGTTCGCAGTACTTCTGCCAGAACGAGGACCATGCGAACTTTGCGCTGGCGGAGTCGATTCCCGGCCCGAGCACGGCGGCGTTCCAGAAGCTCGCGCGCAAGCACTCCGTCGTGGTGGTCGCCTCGCTCTTCGAGAAGCGCGCGTCGGGTCTTTACCACAACACCGCGGTGATCATCGATGCGGATGGCTCGCTGCTGGGCGTGTACCGCAAGATGCACATCCCGGACGATCCCCTGTTCTACGAGAAGTTCTACTTCACGTCGGGCGACACCGGTTTCCGGGCGTGGACGACGCGCTACGGACGGATCGGGGTGTTGATCTGCTGGGATCAGTGGTACCCGGAGGCCGCCCGGCTGACGGCGCTGCAGGGGGCGGAGATCCTCTTCTACCCGACGGCGATCGGCTGGCATCCCGGCGAGAAGGCCGAGTACGGCACGAACCAGCACGGGGCGTGGGAGACCATCCAGCGCGGCCATGCGGTGGCGAACGGCTGCTTCGTGGCCGCGGTCAACCGGATCGGCCACGAGACGCCGGTCGGCGGCGACGGTTTGGAATTCTGGGGCCAGAGCTTCGTCGCCGGCACCAGCGGGCAGATCCTCGCCAAGGCTTCAGTCGATCAGGAGGAGATCCTTCTCGTCGACGTCGATCTCGGAAAGGTCGATGTCACCCGCACCCACTGGCCGTTCCTGCGGGATCGGCGGATCGATGCGTACGGTGACCTGACGCGGCGTTTCATCGACTAGGTTCGCGCTGCTCCATGCCCGCCGTTCGTTCGAAGAGGTCAGAGGAACCGTCGTCGCCCGCGCCCGCGAGCTTGGGGTTCCGCATGCCTGCGGAGTGGGAGCCGCAGGTGGCGGTGTGGTTGTCGTGGCCGCACAAGCGGGCGTCATGGCCCGGCAAGTTCCGTCCGATCCCGGCGAAGTTCGCCGAGATCGCGGCGGTCATCTCGCGGCATGAGGAGGTGAGGATCAACGCCGCTCCGGCGCTGATCCCGCGCGCCCGCGCCCTCGTGCAGCGGGCCGGGGCGGTGATGGAGCGCGTCCGCTTCTTTCCGCACCCGACCGACGATGCGTGGTGCCGCGATCACGGGCCGATCTTCGTGCGCAACGACCGGACCGGCGAGGTGGCACTCACCGACTGGAAATACAACGCGTGGGGCGGCAAGTATCCCCCCTTCCGCCTCGACAACCTCATCCCGCCGCGGATCGGTCGCGCCCTCGGGCTGCGGCGCTTCGAGAAAAACATGGTCCTCGAGGGCGGCTCCATCGACGTCAATGGCGAGGGGTTGCTGCTCACCACCGAGGCCTGCCTCCTGAATCCCAACCGCAACCCGTCGCTCTCCCGTGCCGAGATCGAACAGGCGCTGCGGGATTACCTCGGGGTGCACACGATCCTCTGGCTCGGGGACGGCATCCTCGGTGACGATACGGATGGGCACGTGGACGACCTGAGTCGGTTTTATCGGTCCGACGGCATTGTGACCGCGGTGGAGTCGAACCCGCGTGACCCGAATCACCCCATCCTGCGTGAAAACCTCGAGCGCCTGCGGAGCCTGCGCACGCCGGCGGGCCGGAAGTTCCGGATCGTCGAACTACCGATGCCACGGCCTGCGTACTGCGACGGCCAGCGCCTGCCCGCCAGCTACGCGAACTTCCTCGTGATCAACGGTGCCGTGCTCATGCCGGCGTTCCGCCAGCCCCGCCGCGATCGCGAGGCCGCCGAGGTGCTCGCGTCCTGCTTCCCCGGGCGCGAGGTCATTCCGATCGATTGCCTCGACCTTGTCTGGGGACTCGGTACGCTCCACTGCATCTCCCAGCAACAGCCCGCATGACCTTTCGCGCCTTTCTTTCCCTCTGTGTCGCTGGTGCCTCGCTTCTCGTTTCCCCGGGCTGCGAGTCGGTGCGCTCCGACATCCGCGAGGGCGTGCGCGAGAAGTTTGCCGGCCCCCAGTACCGCGAGCGCGCGTTCACGGGCGATGCCCGGGCTACCTTTGAGGCCGCGCGGCGGGCGGTCATCGCGATGGGCTTCCGCATCGACCGCGCCGGCACGGCGCAGGGCAAGATCGAGGCCTTTGGCGGACTGCAGACGGGCCAGGACCTCGCCGCCAGCCGGCAGATCCGCCTGCAACTCGAGATTTCCCCCTACGGCGACGAAGCCCGCGTGCGCGCGCTGTTCACCGAGGTCCTCGAGGACACCTTTGACCGCGGCCCGGGTCACGCCACCGAGAACGGACTCAAGGACAGCCCGCTCTACGAGGTCCTGTTCCGGCGCATCGACGAGGGGTTGAAGGATCCACGGTAAGAGATCGAGCGGTCCTTGAAGAGGGAGGCGAAGCAGCGCCGGCTGGACTCCAGCAGGGCGCCCTCACCCCGGATGTTCAGGAAGGACTCCTGCTGGCCCGCGAAACTGGCCTCCGGCAGGTCCTCGGCCGTGGCACTGCTGCGGACGGCCACGGCGAGGTCCGGGCGCTGCCCCCCGAGTTCCCGGTACGCGTCGAGAATTTCCGCGGCAAGGTCGTCGGGGAGGGGAGTCTCCAACAACGCACGCCGCACGGCGACACCCCGTTGCTGAAGGTTTGCGATATCATGGTTATCCAACCCCTCGAGTTCGCGGCGCAGGCGCACGGCGAGGTCGCCTTGGGCGAGGAAGGCCCGGTAGCCGTCCGAGGTGATCGGCGAACCCATTGGGGACCCGGATTCCCTGGGCCGTGAGCTCACGGTACATTTCGCCCAGCGAGGCGTTCTTGCCGCCGACGAGCGCGAGGTCGGCTAGCCCGATCTCGGAGAACCACCGAATGGTGCGTTGCATGAAACCACCTGGTGAGCCGGTGGGGGCGGCCTGACGAAAGAGAGTCTGTGGGGAATGAGCGGGAACGCGGCTGGACTGGCTGGCGGGCCGATTCCGCTTGCTTCATCCGCCGGATCGGGGCGATTCTGACCCTTCGCGGCATCGTTTGGTTCTGGTCAGCGTCCGCCGCACCGTTCCCGCTGGCCCGTCAGTCACTAACCTTCAACCCACGGTCCTCACGGACCCCGCGATGGTTCGACGTCTTGGAACACGCGTCGCCCCGTCGTTTTTGCACATGAGTTCAGTAATGGAAGAACTGTTGGCCCAGACCTCGCTCGGGCTGCTCAAGGAAGGCGCCATCATTCCCGGCGTCATCACCGAAATCCGCCAGAACGACGTCATCGTCGACATCGGCGCCAAGGCGGAGGCGGTCATCCCCGCCAATGAATTCGTCGATCTCGGCGAACTCCAGATCGGTTCGACGATCGATGTCCTCCTCGAGAAGCTCGAGGACAAGAACGGCAATCCGGTCGTTTCCTTCGACAAGGCCGAGCAGAAGAAGAACTGGGACAACATCCTCACTCGCTTTCCTGAGGGCTCCGTGGCTTCCGGCCGTGTCCGCGCCAAGGTCAAGGGCGGCCTGATCGTGAACATCGGCGTGGACTCGTTCCTGCCGGCGTCGCACATCGACATCCAGCCCCCCAAGAACCTCGACCAGTACGTCGGCCAGACCTACGACTTCAAGGTTCTCAAGATCAACCTCGACCGGAAGAACATCGTTCTCTCGCGCCGCGAACTCATCGAAGAGCAGCGCACGAGCAAGCGTCGCAACCTGCTGGACTCGATCCAGCCGGGCCAGGTCCGCAAGGGCGTGGTCAAGAACATCACCGACTTCGGCGCGTTCATCGACCTCGACGGCATGGACGGCCTGCTGCACATCACCGACATGAGCTGGGGCCGCATCGCTCACCCGTCCGAGATGGTGAAGCAGGGCGAAGAGGTTCAGGTCATGATCATCGAGGTCAACCGCGAGAAGGAACGTGTTTCCCTCGGCCTCAAGCAGACCACGAAGAATCCCTGGGACGACATCGAGCACAAGTACCCGGTCGGCGCGAAGGTCCACGGCAAGGTCGTCAACCTCGTCCCGTACGGTGCGTTCATCGAGATCGAGCCCGGCGTTGAAGGCCTCGTCCACATCACCGAGTTGTCCTGGACGAAGCGCATCACCAAGCCGTCCGAACTGCTCAAGGTCGGTCAGGAGCTCGATGCGGTGGTCCTCGGCATCCAGAAGGATGACCAGAAGATCTCACTCGGCCTCCGCCAGCTGGAGCCGAATCCGTGGGACATGGTTCGCCACAATTACCCGATCGGCGCCCGCGTCCGCGGCAAGGTCCGCAACATGACCACCTACGGCGCCTTCATCGAGCTCGAGGAAGGCATCGACGGCATGGTGCACGTCTCCGACATGTCGTGGACGCGCAAGGTCAATCACCCGACCGAAGTGCTCAAGAAGGGCGACGAAGTGGACGCGATCGTTCTCGACGTCGATCCGTCGCAGCAGCGCATCAGCCTCGGCATGAAGCAGCTGGCGATCGATCCGTGGACCGACATCGACTCGTTCTTCAAGATCGGCGACGTCGTCCAAGGCAAGGTCACCAAGATCACCTCCTTCGGCGCCTTCGTGGAGCTCAAGGACAACATCGACGGCCTCGTCCATATCTCGCAGATCAGCGAGGACCGCATCGACAAGGTGAAGGACGTCCTCAAGCCCGACCAGGTCGTCACGGCCCGCGTGATCAAGATCGACCGCGACGAGCGTCGTCTCGGTCTCTCGATCAAGGCCGCGAACTACTCGTCGGACCAACTGGCGGCCGAGACGGCGAGCTACGACGCACTCAACCGTCAGGGCTCGGGCAACGACATGATGAACCTCGGCGACATCCTCGACGAGGCTCAGCGCAAGTAAGCCCGACCACGACCGCGGCCTCGGTGACGAGGCCTCGTTTTCCAGCGCCTGTCCCGCAAGGGGCAGGCGCTTTTGCTTGTCCGGCGCGGCGTGGAAGTGCGACTGCCGCGAGCACGTGCCCGGTCCCGACGACTCCGCGCACGCCCGGTTGGGGCGTCGGCCCGTCGGGGCAAAGAAACGCCCACCGGCGCGAGCGCCGATGGGCGAGAAGCAAGAAAGATCGAAGAGGAGAGTGGGTGCTGCAGTATCGCCCGGACCGTCGCGATCGGGGCTCAGTTCCGACTCAAGCCGGGGATCGGGGCGACGGACTTTGACTCGATGAACTCCTTGATCACTTCCATCCGCTTGCGCTGGCGCTCATCGATTTCGATCTCGTCCACGGTACGCTGGGCCTCGTTCTTGGCGATGGCCTTGCGGATCTTCGAGAGGGCGATGTTCTGGAGTTGGCGGATCCGCTCGCGGGTGACCTTGAATTTGCGGCCCACCTCCTCGAGGGTCATCTCGTCGTAGCCGTCGAAACCAAAGCGCAGTCGGATGATCTCCGCCTCGCGTGGTTCCAGCGCGTCGAGCATGGCCCGCAGGTCCGAATTCTGGGAGCGTTCCTTGAGGGCGTCCAGCGGGTTGACCATGTTCTCGTCGCCGACGATGTCGCCGAAGGTGGCGGAGTCGCCTTCCTCGCCGATTGGGGCGTCGAGGGAGGTCGGGCGGACGCTGACCGACTTGAGGTGCGCCACCTTGCTCGTCGGGATCTGAAGCTCCATGGCCAACTCTTCATCCGTCGGCTCGCGCCCGAGTTCCTCCGAGAGGGCCATGGCGGTGCGGCGCATCTTGGCGATCTTGTCGACGAGATGGACCGGGAGCCGGATGGTTTTACTTTGGTTGGCGAGGGCGCGCTTGATCGACTGCTTGATCCACCACGCGGCGTAGGTGGAGAGCTTGCCGCCCTTGCGGGGATCGAAGCGCTCGACGGCCTTGATCAGCCCGAGGTTGCCCTCGCTGATGAGGTCGAGGAGGGGCAGGCCGAAATCCTTGTAGTCCATCGCGATCTTCACGACGAGACGCAGGTTGGCCGAAATCATGTGGTCGCGGGCGGCCTTGTCGCCGCGGCGGATGCGCTTCGCGAGGGTGATCTCCTCCTCGATGGTCAGGAGGGGAGTCTTGCCGATTTCCTGGAGGTAGAGTTGCAGGCTGCTCCGGTCCGAAGGCCCCACGTATTCGCGGGCGGCCGGTTCGGCTTTCTCAAGGAACGACGGCGGGGCATCCGGGGTCGCGGCCGGACGTTCCGGAGCGAGCGTGGCGACGGCCGGGGCTTCGAGATCGTCGTCGGCAAACTTGCGGGGGGAGGTTGAATGAAGGGCCATGACGTGCGATAGTGAGGAGTTGTGACCGACGGGAAGGGTGGAGAGTTCCCGGGAGGACAGTGGAACACTCTCCCAGCGGAAAGCGCGCCACGGTTAAAGAACGCGCAACCCCTTGGTCCGGATGCAGCGGATGCAGAAATCGCTGCGCCAATGTGGCACACCTAGGCAAGCGACACGCCGCGCTTGGGACGCATCGGCACAGGCGGGAAGGCACGCCGACTCGCGCCTTCGGGGACGGCATGGGGGCAGCTTTTGAGCCGCCCTCCTTGCGCGGAGCGCTCAGGCGCGGGCCAGTCGCTCAGCGATCGCCACGGCCTTGAAGAGGGCGGAGGCCTTGCTGATGGTCTCTTGGTACTCGGAGAGAGGGACGCTGTCGGCCACCACGCCGGCACCGGACTGGATATGGATGCGCCCGTCCTTGATGAGCGATGTGCGCAGCATGATGCAGGAATCGAGGTTGCCGTCGTACCCGAAGTAGCCGAGGGCGCCGGCGTAGAAACCCCGCTGGACGGGCTCGGTGGCAGCGATGATCTGCATCGCGCGGATCTTCGGTGCGCCGGACACGGTGCCGGCGGGGAACGTGGCGCGCATGAGGTCGTAGGCCGTCCTTCCCGCGTCGATCGTGCCCTCCACCTGGGACACGATGTGCATCACGTGGGAATAGCGCTCGACCACCATCATTTCCGGGACGGTCACGCTGCCGAAGCGGCACACGCGGCCGATGTCGTTGCGGGCGAGGTCAACGAGCATGAGATGCTCGGCCCGTTCCTTTTCGTCCGCGAGCAGTTCGGCCTCGAGGACGGCGTCGTCCGCCGGCGTGGCTCCGCGGCGGCGGGTGCCTGCGATGGGCCGGATCTCGACGCGGCCATCGGTGAGGCGGACGTGGACCTCGGGCGAGGCGCCGACGACCGCGAAGTCACCGGTGTCGAGGATGAACATGTACGGCGACGGGTTGACCGTGCGGAGGGCCCGGTACAGGTCGAGGGGCGACTGGGAAAACGGCGTGGAGAAGCGCTGGGACGGGACGAACTGGATGATGTCGCCGGAGCGGATGAATTCCTTGCCGTCCTCGACGGCCTGGCAAAACCGCTCCTGGGTGAAGTTGCCCTTCGGCACCGCGATCGGACCGGGATCGATGAGCGGGGCGGGGGCCAGTTCGCGCGGCTCGCGCAGAAGCGAGAAGAGGTGGCCCAGTTCGTTGACCGCGGCGTTGTAGGCGGCGGAGGGATCGCCGCCGAGGTGGGCGTTCACGCACAGCCGCAGGGTCTGTTTCGCGCGATCGAAGATCAGCAGCGAATCCGAAAACATGAAGTACAGCATCGGCAGCCCCAGTTCGTCCCTCGGGGCCGCGGGGACGGTGGGCTCGATGCGGGTCACGTACTCGTAGCCAATGAAGCCGACGGCGCCGCCGGTGAAGCGCGGCAGGCCGGGCAGGCTGACCGGCCGGTAGCCGCTCATCTCCCGCTCAAGCAGCGTGAGCGGATCGGCCGGGGTGGTGACGATGCGCGTGGCCTGGCCATTCTCGCGGATCTCCGTCGTGTCGGGTCCGCACGCCAGGACCTTGCGCGGGCGGCAGCCGATGAAGCTGTAGCGGGAGAGATGTTCGCCGCCCTCGACGGACTCGAGCAGGTAGGAGGGGCCGGCGGCGCGCAGCTTGGCGTAGGCCGAGACCGGGGTCTCGAAGTCAGCCATCAGGTCCGCGTAGACCGGGATCACGTTGCCCTGCGAGGCGAGGCGGAGGAAAGTGTCACGGTCCGGAAAGATATTCATCGAGGGCGCGAAGCTGAACGGTGGGTGGGTTGGGCGATCCGGAGGGATCGACTGACCCGCCGGCCGGCGGTGGTCGTCGTTTTTAGTCTGGCGAAAATACCCCGCCGCGGAATCCTGTCGCAAGACTAGAGACAGCATGCCTACGACCATCGAAAAACGGGTTCTCGCGGTGATCATGGGGGGCGGACGCGGCACGCGTCTGCACCCGCTGACGATGGAGCGGTGCAAGCCGGCGGTGCCGTTGGCCGGCAAGTACCGGCTGGTCGACATCCCGATCAGCAACTGCATCAATTCGGGCATCAACCGCGTGTTCCTGCTCACGCAGTTCAACACGGCGTCGCTGCACCGCCACGTGCAGGCGACGTACAACTTCGACGTCTTCGGTGGCGGGTTCGTCGACATCCTCTCCGCCGAACAGACGGAGAAGAGCGCGGACTGGTACCAGGGCACGGCCGACGCGGTGCGCCGCAACCTCGTGCACTTCCGCAATTCCAAGCACGACCTCGTGCTCATCCTCTCCGGCGACCAACTCTACCGGATGGATTACCGCAAGATCCTCGAGGATCACGTGGCCAACGGCGCCGATGTCACGATCGCGGCGATCCCGGTCCCGCTGAACAAGGTCGAGGGTCTCGGCGTGATGCGCGTGGATGAGCGTCTGGAGATCAACGGCTTCGTCGAAAAGCCGAAGGATCCGGCCGTCATCCGGCAACTGGCGCTGAGCCCGGCCCGTGAGGCGACACTTCGTTCCGGGGGAGGTGAGCAGCACTGCCTCGCGTCGATGGGCATCTACGTGTTCAATCGCACCGCGCTGGCCGAGGCGCTCGACAACACCATGACCGACTTCGGCAAGGAGGTCATTCCCAGCCTGCTTGGCCGGAAGCGACTCTTCGCTCATGTCTTCGAGGGCTACTGGGAGGACATCGGAACGGTGAAGGCCTTCTTCGAGGCGAACCTGCAACTCGCGCACCCGCTGCCTCCGTTCAACTTCTACGACCAGGAGGCCCCGATCTACACGTCGGCGCGCTTCCTGCCGGCCTCCAAGATCAACCGCTGCGAGATCGACCACGTGGTCATCGGCGACGGTTCGATCGTCACGGACTGCAAGCTCCACCGCTGCGTCCTGGGCATCCGCGCGTTCCTGGGTCACGGAACGCAGATGGAGGATGTGATCGTGATGGGTGCTGACTTCTACGAGACGGATGCCGAGTTGGCTGCCAACGAGGCCCGGGGCATCCCGCACCTCGGCGTGGGGCGCAACTGCGTCATTCACCACGCGATCATCGACAAGAACGCGCGCATTGGCGACAACGTCCGCCTGTCGCCCGCGGGCAAGGCCGACGGAAATTACCCGCACGGCATCGTGATCCGCGACGGCGTCCTCGTGGTCCCGAAGGGCGTCACCGTGCCCAGCGGCACGGTGCTCTGAGCCAGCCCCCGCCGGTGGCAGGCGTGGGGAAGGTGCAGATCGTCGAGGGCTCCGACGGGCGCCTGAGCGAGCCCCCTCAGGTGGCGGGCGTGGGAAAGACCGCCGGCATGCTCGCTCCCGCTGGCGCGGCGCCCTGAGCCGAGGCGGTCAGACCGAGCGGTCGATCGCGTCGGGCGCCCCGCTCCGGGTTGAGGCGGAGCGGCGCGGCGGCCGAGCGCGTGGCGCGCCTGCTGTCGACGACGGGGCGCCGCTCAGTTGTTGAAGCGGAACAGCGCGACGTCGCCATCGGCGAACACGTAGTCGCGGCCCTCCAACCGATATCGGCCGGCCTCGCGGGCGGCGGCGGTGCTGCCGAGGCGGGCGAGGTCGTCGTAGGACACGACCTCCGCCTTGATGAAGCCCTTCTCGAAGTCGGTGTGGATGACGCCGGCGGCCTGCGGCGCCTTCCAGCCTTTCTTGATCGTCCAAGCCCGCACTTCCTTCTCGCCCGCGGTGAAATAGGTCTGCAGTCCAAGCAGGGCGTAGCTGGCGCGGATCAGTTGGGAAACGCCGGAGTCATCGACTCCGAGATCCTTCAGGAACGCCTTGGCTTCGTCGGGCGCAAGGTCGATCAGTTCCGCCTCGATGCGGGCACTGATCGGCACGTAGGCGGCGTCGTGGTGCGCCTTCACGTACGCGGCGACTTGCTGGACGAACGGATTTTGCTCCGCCGTGGCCAACTCGCTCTCGGCCACGTTGCAGGCGTAGAGCACCGGCTTGGCGCTGAGCAGCTGGAACAGTTGGAGCAGGCGCTTCTCCTCGTCCGTGCACGGCAGCACGTTGGCCGGGAGGTTCTGGTTGAGGTGAGGGGAGAGGCGCTCCAGCAGGACCATCTCCGCCTGAGCCTCCTTGTCGCCGCTCTTCGCTTTCTTCTGCGACTTCTCCATGCGCTTCGTGACGGCGTCGAGGTCCGCAAGGATCAGTTCCGTGGTGATCACCTCGATGTCGCGCACCGGATCCACCGCACCCATGGTGTGAATGACGTCCGGGTCCTCGAAGCACCGAACGACGTGCACGATCGCGTCCGTCTCGCGGATGTTGGCTAGGAACTGGTTGCCCAGCCCCTCGCCCTTGCTGGCCCCGGCGACCAGCCCGGCGATGTCGACGAATTCGATCGCCGCCGGAATCACCACGCTGGTCTTGGCAATCTTTTGCAGCACGAACAGGCGGTCATCGGGGACCGAGACGACGCCGACGTTCGGGTCGATCGTGCAGAAAGGATAGTTCGCCGCTTCGGCCTTGCGGGAGCGGGTGAGGGCGTTGAAAAGGGTCGACTTGCCGACGTTGGGCAGTCCGACGATTCCGGCTTTGAGCATAAGGGGGTAGAAGAGCGGTGGGAGTCAGGGCTTGACAAGCCATTTGTCGGCCCGTCCACTCCTCCGCTTTTCCAGACTCCTTCCGCGTTTCCTTCTTCGTTCCCATGGCTCTCACCATTCGTCTCTCCCGCATCGGCGCCATCCATCAGCCGATCTATCACGTGGTCGTCGCCGAGGCGCGCTCGCGCCGCGACGGTCGTGCCGTCGAGATGCTGGGGACGTACTCGCCCCGCTCCAAGGCCGCCGATGCGCTGACGCTGAAGGTGGATCGTGCCGATTACTGGATCAGCAAGGGTGCCAAGCCGTCCGAGACGGTGAACTCCCTGATCAAGCGCGCCCGCAAGTCGGGTGGCGTCGCTTCGGCCGCCTAAGCGCGGCCCCGCCTCCGCCCCCCGGTCCCGGGTGCAGCCCCGTCAGATTCCTCGGCCTCGGTTCACGCCGGGGCCTTTTCTTTTCCCGCCATGGCCTTGCACATCGACGTCCTCACCCTCTTCCCGCGTATGCTGGAAGGGTTCCTGAGCGAGAGCATCGTGGGCAAGGCGGTCGAGCGCGGTCTCTTTACCGTCAAGGTCCACGATCTGCGCCAGTGGACGACGGATCGCCATCGGACCGCGGATGACCGCCCGTTTGGCGGCGGGGCGGGGATGGTGCTGAAGCCGGAGCCGGTCTTCTCCGCCTTCGAAGCGCTGCAGCGGCCCGAGTCGAAACGCGTCTACCTGACGCCCGACGGGGTACCGCTCTCGCCCACGCTCGCTGAGTCGCTGAGTCACGAGCAGCACCTTGTGCTGTTGAGCGGGCACTACGAGGGCATCGACCAACGCATCCGTGATCGCCTCATTGACCAGGAGATCTCCATCGGCGACTACGTGCTGACCAATGGCACCCTGCCGGCTGCGGTGGTGATCGATGCGTTGAGCCGTTTCATCCCCGGCGTCCTGGGTGAGGAAAAGTCATTGACGCACGAATCCTTCACCAACAAGTTGCTCGACTTTCCTCAATACACGCGTCCCGCCGAATTCCGAGGCATGTCCGTGCCGGAAGTCCTTCTTTCCGGTAACCATGCTGAAATCGAAAAATGGCGGCGTGCGCGGCAAGAGGAGAAAACCCGTCAAGTCCGTCCCGATTTACTCGCATCAACGAAAGGCCAGCCATGAACCCGATCATCAAGGAAGTCACCGCGTCCCAGGTGAAGAAAGACCGTCCGCCGTTCAAGGTCGGCGATGGTGTCCGCGTGCACACGAAGGTGCGCGAGGGTGACAAGGAGCGCGTGCAAGTCTTTGCGGGCGTGGTCATTGCCCTGAAGGGCAGCGGCATCCACGAGACCTTCACCGTTCGCCGCATCAGCTACGGCGAGGGCGTTGAGCGCGTCTTCCCGGTCAATTCCCCCAACGTGGAGCGGATTGAAATTGAGAAGGAGTCGGAGCCGATGCGCGCCCGCCTCTACTACCTGCGCGACCGGCAGGGCAAGGCCGCCATGGCGGTCAAGCGCAAGGCCTACGACGAGAAGGCCGAGTCCCCGGCCGCGGCGACGGCCTGACGCATTCCGCGATGTCCCGGTCGCCCGGCGGTTCCCGCCGGGGTGGCAAGAGCGAGCCAACGCTGGCTCGCTTTTTTCATGCTCACCGGCATTGAATCGACGCTTTCCGTCCGGATCCACCCACCGAGGTTCGACCTCCACTTCACCGCACCATGATCCTGCAAACCCAGCTTCTCTCCCGCGCCGCCAATCAGGCCCGGGGACTCGCGATGGACGCCGTCCACGCCTGCCAGTCCGGCCACCTCGGCCTGCCGCTTGGTGCGGCGGAGATCGGCGCCGTGCTGTACGGGCACGCCCTCCAGCACAACCCGGATCGTCCCCGCTGGATCAATCGTGATCGCTTCGTGCTGTCCGCCGGCCACGGCTCCATGTTCCTGTACGCGTGGCTGCACTTGAGCGGCTATGACGTCTCGCTGGACGATCTGAAGGCGTTCCGCAAGCTGCACAGCAAGACGCCGGGCCATCCGGAATTCCTTGAGACCCCCGGGGTCGAGGCCACCACCGGTCCGCTGGGTCAGGGCGTCGGCAACGCCGTCGGCATGGCCGTCTCCGCCAAGATGGCCGAGGCCCACTTCAACACGCCGGAGCACACGATCTTCGACCATCACGTCATCGCCCTCGCTGGCGATGGCTGCATGCAGGAGGGCGTCGCCCTCGAGGCCGTCGCGTTCGCCGGCCATCAGGGGCTCGACAACCTCATCCTGATCTATGACGCGAACGAGGTGACGCTCGACGCGATGGCGGACAAGACGCAGAGCGACAACACCGCGCTGCGGTTCAAGGCGCTCAAGTGGGACGTGCAGACGATCGACGGCCACGACCTGACGGCCGTCCTCAAGGCGGTGTCCAAGGCGAAGCGCGCCAAGACGGGCCGCCCCCAACTGATCATCGCCAAGACCATCATCGGAAAAGGCATCGCGGAGGTCCAAGGCACCGCGAAGGGACACGGCGAGGGTGGGGCGAAGTTCATCGACCGCGCCAAGGCCACGCTCGGCCTTCCCGGCGACCAGCACTTCTTCGTCAGCGAGGAGGTCCGGGCCTACTTCGCGTCCCACAAGGCGCGCCTGATCCGGCAGTGCAACCGCTGGCACAAGACCTACCGGGCCTGGCGCGAGGCCAACCCGGCGAAGGCCGAGTTGCTCGACCGGGCCAGCGCCTCTCCCGATGCCGCCGGACTGCTCGCCGCCGTGCCGGCGTTCCCGGCTGACTCAAAGCTCGCCACCCGCGCCGCTGGCAAGGCCGTGCTGCAGCCGCTCGCGGCCGCCCTGCCGCTGCTGATCGGGGGCAGCGCCGACCTCTACGGGTCGACCCTCAACCACATCTCTGATTCGCCCGACTTCGAGCCCGCCACCCGGACCGGACGCAACATCCGCTTCGGCATCCGCGAGCACGCCATGGCCGCCATCGCAAATGGCGTCGCCTATGACGGCCTGTTCCGTCCGTCGATCGCCACCTTCCTCGTCTTCGCGGACTACTCGCGCCCGTCGATGCGCCTCGCCGCGTTGGCGAAGCTCCCGGTCGTCTACATCTACACCCACGACTCCATCGGCGTCGGCGAGGATGGTCCGACGCACCAACCGATCGAAACCGTGTCCGCGCTGCGTTTGATCCCCGGGCTCGATGTGATCCGGCCCGCCGATCCGGAGGAAACTGCCGGAGCCTTCGCGGCCGCGCTCTCCCGCACCGACGGTCCGACCCTCCTCGCCCTGACCCGGCAGGTGCTTCCGAAGTTGAACGACATCCCGGTTGCGACCCGTCGGGAGGGCGCACTCCAGGGTGCCTACATCGCCCGTCGGGAGGACGGACCGTTGACGACCATCCTGCTTGCCAGTGGCTCCGAGCTGCAACTGGCCTTGGCGGCCGCCCAGCAACTGGGCGCCGGGGTGCGAGTCGTCTCCGTCCCGTCCATGGAACGTTTCGCCCGCCAGTCCCCGGACGTCCGCGAAGCCGTCCTGCCGTCCGCCATCCGCCGCCGCGTGTCGATCGAGGCCGGAGTCACCGGCCTCTGGTCCGGTCTGGTCGGTCTCGATGGCAAGGCCATCGGCATCAACCGATTTGGACTCAGCGCACCGGGCGCTACCGTGTTCAAGGAACTCGGAGTCACCGTCGAGGCCATCGTCGAGGCCGTCCGCGCCCTCCCCTGAGGGCGCGGCCTCGGAACCGGCGTGACTCCGGCGACCCAACCCGAGCTGTGCCGCAGATCAGGGGTGTCGCCGGGGCAGCTTTTGTCTCCCGGCTCGGGCTTGCTTTTTCGTGGTTAGGCGGCTGATAGTTAGCCCCCTAATTTCCTTCTGTTCCGGGTTCCCGGCGACGCTTGGTGTCCGCCTGGGGGCCTTTTTCTGAAACCGCCTGACCTCCCCCGCGTTCTCCATGCCGATGCTGCTGCTCCGAGACTTGCCGCGCTACGAGTGCCTCCTGGACGGCGCGCGGCGTTTCCCGGAGTTGGATCCCTCGGCCTGCGAGGTGTATCTGAATCTTCTCCGGGCTGGCGACGAGGCTTTCCGCTGCTGTGGTGAGCCGCTGGAGGCGCATGGAATCAGCGCCGGTCGGTTCACCGTGCTCATGCTCTTGATGCGGAGCCGGGATGGGGGCTGTGGCTTGCTGACCCCGGCGGAATTGGCGGAGCGGTCGGGCGTGACCCGAGCCACGATGACGGGGCTGATCGATACCTTGGAGCGGGATGGCCTCGTGCGCCGGGAGCCGGATGCCAACGATCGGCGGATGACGCCGGTGGTGCTGACGGCGGCGGGCGAATCCTTCCTCACGCAAGTGCTGCCGGCCTACTTTCGACGCATGGGGGCGCTGGTGGCCCCGCTCGATGAGAGCGAGCGCCGCACGCTCGTGGCCCTGCTCGCCAAACTCGTCCGGGGCGCGGAAGTCTCTGCATCGCCGTGTTCCGGCGCGCCCGGTGCGACTCCTGCTTCCCCGGCACCGGCCATTCCCTCCTCTTCCTCTGTCCCATGATCAAACGATTCATCCTCGCTCTCGCCGGATTCGCGGCGCTGGTGGTGTCGCTCGGTGCCGTGAAGGTCGCGCAGATCCGCGAGATGTCAGCCATGCCGCGCGACATGCCGGCGCCGGCCGTGACCTCGATCCGGGCGGAGACCGCGGTGTGGCGGCCGACGATCGACGCGATCGCGACCCTCGCTCCGGTCGAAGGCGTCACGGTCGCGGCGGACGCCGAGGGCACCGTGGTGCGCATCGCGGTCGACAATGGTGCGGCGGTGCAGGCGGGCCAGGTCCTCATCGAACTCGACACGTCCGTGGAGACCGCCCAACTCGCGGCGGCGGCGGCGCGGCAGGCGATTGCGCGCCTGGAGCGCGACCGGGCGGCGGAATTGCGGGTCAAGAATTCGATCAGCCAGGCGGAGCTCGATGCCGCGACGGCCCGGGTGAATCAGGCGGATGCGGATGTGGCGGCGCTGCAGGCGCTGCTCAACAAGAAAGTCATCCGGGCCCCCTTCGCGGGCCGCGTGGGCATCCGCTCGGTCAATGTTGGGCAATACGTCGGCCGCGGGGCGCGACTGCTGCCGCTGCAGCGGCTGGATCCGATGTTCGTCGACTTCAGCATCCCGCAGCGTCACCTGCCGCAGTTGGCCGTCGGCCAGACGGTGCAGGTGCGGGTGGATGCGTATCCGGATCGACCGTTCACCGGAACGCTCACGGCCATCGACCCGGGTGTTGACCCGTCGTCGCGGAACATCGCTGTGCAGGCCACCGTGGCCAATCCGGAAGATCTCCTTCGCGCCGGCATGTTTGCGCGCGCGGCGATCGAATTGCCGGAGAACGCCCCGGTGGTGGTGCTGCCCGCGACCGCCGTGTCCTACGCCTCCTACGGCAACTCCGTCTTCGTGATCGAGAAGATGAAGGACGAGACCGGCCAGGAGTACCTCGGCGTCCGCCAGCAATTCGTCCGCCTCGGAGCGACGCGCGGGGACCAGATCGCGATCCTCTCCGGGGTCAAGCCCGGTGAGGAGGTGGCGACTTCGGGCGTCTTCAAGCTGCGCAACGGACTCCGCATCCGGGTGAACAACCGCGTGCAGCCGACCAACAACCCGGCCCCGCGGCCGAACAACGCCTGAGTCGGCCCGCCCGCCCCTTCACGCCTTTCCTGTCCGAGGACGTCCCGCGTTCATGAAATCCCGCTTCACCGATCTCTTCGTCCGCAAGCCGGTCATCGCGCTCGTGGTCAACATCGTGATCCTGGTCGTGGGCATCGTGTCCTACAGCCGGCTCAATGTCCGCCAGTACCCCCGCAGCGACAGCGCGGTGGTCAAGGTCACCACGCTGTACTTCGGCGCCAGTGCCGAGACCGTGCGAGGCTACATCACGACGCAGTTGGAGCGCGTCATCGCCAGCGCCGACGGCATCGACTACATCGAGTCGAACAGCCGCGCCGGGCTGAGCACGATCGACGTGTTTCTCCGGCTCAACTACGACACCAACGCGGCCCTCGCCCAGATCAGCTCCAAGATCGACCAGGTGCGCAGCGAACTTCCTCCGGAGGCGGAGGCGCCGACGATCAGCGTCGAGTCGAGCGACAACCAGTTCGCCTCGATGTACCTGAGTTTCTACTCCGACGATCTCGAGGAGAACCAGATCACCGATTACCTCACCCGCGTCGTGCAGCCGCAGCTGTCCTCGATCAAGGGCGTGCAGCGTGCGGACGTGCTCGGCGGCCGGGTGTTCGCGATGCGCATCTGGCTCAAGCCCGACGAACTGGCGGCCCGGGGCCTCGGCCCCGCCCAAGTGCGCCAGGCGCTCGCCGCAAACAACGCGCTCGCGGCCGTCGGCAGCACCAACGGCTCGATGATGCGCGTCACGCTCGTCGCGGACACCGACCTCAAGAACGTCCATGAGTTCGAGAACCTCGTCGTCGCCGAGCGCAACGGGGCCATCATTCGGTTGTCCGACATCGCCGAGGTCACGATGGGCGCCGAGAGCTACGACGAGGAGGTCCGGTTCGGCGGCAAGAAGGCCACCTTCATGGGCATCTGGGTGCTGCCGACGGATTCCACCGTGGAGGTGATCAAGCGGGTCCGCGCCGCCCTCCCGGGCATCGAGGCGCGCCTCCCTTCGTCCCTCAAGCTCCAGATCGGCTACGACGCCACCGGCTACATCGAGGACGCGTTGAAGGAGATCGTGACCACCCTGACCGAGACGCTGCTCATCGTGGCCGTCGTGATCTTCCTTTTCATGGGTTCGTTGCGGTCGGTGCTGATCCCGCTGGTCGCGATGCCGCTGTCGCTGATCGGCGCCTTCGCGCTGATGCTGGCCTTCGGTTTCACGGTGAACCTGCTCACCCTGCTCGCGATCGTGCTCGCGGTCGGCATCGTCGTCGACGACGCCATCGTCGTCGTCGAAAACGTCGAGCGCCATGTCCGCGAGGGCCAGACTCCGTTCGATGCCGCGATCCTCGGAGCCCGCGAGCTGGTCGGTCCGGTCATCGCCATGACGATCACGCTGGCGGCGGTCTATGCGCCGATCGGTTTTCAGGGCGGGTTGACCGGCGCCTTGTTCCGCGAGTTCGCGTTCACCCTCGCCGGCGCGGTGGCCGTCTCCGGGTTCGTCGCGCTCACGCTCTCGCCGATGATGAGCGCGCAACTCCTCAGGGGCGGCGATGCGGAGGAGCGGGGTCTGACCGGTTTCGTGAACCATTCGTTCGACCGCCTGCGGTCGTGGTACGACCGGCTGATCGGCCGCGTCCTGCAGCACTGGGTCCCGGTGGTCGTCGTGCTCGCGGTGTTGATCTCGCTGTTGAGCGCGCCGTTCCTGATGTTCGCCCAGCGTGAACTGGCGCCGAAGGAGGACCAGGGCGTCGTCTTCAGCATCCTGCTCCCGTCCCCGACCTCCACCATCGAGCAGAACTCCCTCTTCGCCGGCGAGGTGCAGGCGATGTTCGAGTCGTTCCCCGAGTACCAGACCTCCTTCCAGGTCACGGGCGCGAATTTCGGCTTCGGCGGCGCCGTGCTCAAGCCGTGGTCGGAGCGCCGCCGCACCGCGTTGGAGGTCGACCAGTCGCTGCAGGCTGACGCGGCCAAGATTGCCGGCATGAACGTCATCCTGACCACCCCCGAGCCCCTGCCGGCGGGCGGACAGTTCCCGATCGAGTTCGTGGTGCGCTCGACCGCCGACCACCGCCAGATGCTGGAGTTCACCGACCAGTTGGTGCTGTACGCCAACACGGAGGCGAACGCGCCGAACGCGGAGCCGACGTTCTACTTCGCCGACAGCGACCTCAAATTCGACCTGCCGCAGGTGGAGATCGAAATCGACAAGGACAGGGTCGCGGCGATGAACCTCAGCCTGACCGATGTCGCCCGCGACCTGGGCTCGCTCCTCGGCGGCGGCTACGTGAACCGCTTCGTGAACGATGGGCGCAGCTACCGGGTGATCCCGCAGGTCGAACGCGCGAAGCGGCTGAACGCCGACCAACTCCTCAACTACCATGTCCGCGGCCCCGAGGGACGCCTCATCCCGCTGTCCACGATCGCAACGCTGCGCGAGAACGTGCAGCCGCGGACGCTGAATCGTTTCCAGCAGCTCAACTCGGTCAAGATCACCGGTGTCGGGCCGAGCATCGACCAGGCGCTGAAGAAGCTTGAGGCGAAGGCGGCGGAGGTCCTGCCGCCGGGCTACTCCATCGACTACGGCGGCCAGTCGCGGCAGCTCCGCACCGAGGGCACCGCCCTGTGGAAGGCCGCCGCACTGGCGGTGCTGCTGATCTTCCTCGTGCTCGCGGCGCAGTTCAACAGCTTCCGCGATCCCATCATCATCCTGCTCGGTTCGGTGCCGCTGGCGGTGTTTGGCGCCTTGATCCCGATCTTTCTCTGGAAGACGTCCCTCAACATCTACTCGCAGATCGGCCTCATCACGCTGGTGGGCCTCATCGCCAAGAACGGCATCCTCATCGTCGAGTTTGCGAACAGCCTGCAGGCCGAGGGAGTGGCCAAGCTTGAAGCAACCCGCCGCGCGGCGGCGACGCGGCTGCGGCCGGTGCTGATGACGTCCGCCGCCACGGTCTTCGGTCACCTGATGCTGATCTTCGTGCAGGGCCCCGGTGCCGCCGCCCGCAACAGCATCGGCTGGGTCCTCGTCGTCGGCATGGCCGTCGGCACGCTGTTCACGCTCTTCGTCGTCCCGGTCTTCTACCTGCTCATCGGTCGAGACTTCTCCCGTCGGGCTCCGGCGCCGTCCCTCGCCTCCACGGTCAACCCTGTTTCATCCTGAATCCCATGCCCTCCCGTCTCCTTCGGGTCGCCGCCCTCGCGCTCGGCGCCAGCCTTGCCCCGGGTGCCCTCGCCGCCCCCGGCGGCCGGACCTCCGTGCTTCCGGAGTCGCTCGACCTCCGCACCGCCGTCGTCTATGCCGTCGAAAACAGCTTCGCGATCCGTCAGGCGCGAGAGCGGATCCAGCAGCAGGACGGGGTGGTGCTCGAGGTGTCGGCGCGGGGAATTCCCAGCGTCGGCGTGGGGGCCGCTTACCAGCGCAACGATGCGGACATTTCCCAGTCGTTCCCCGCGGACAACTCTGCCTGGCAGATCCAGATTCAGGCCCGCCAGTCGCTCTACAGCGGCGGCGCGGTGCAGGGGGCTGCAGCGAGCGCCCGACTGACGCGCGAGGCGGCGGTGCTTGAACTGCAGGCGGTCATCAACGAGGTGCTGCTGGCGGTGCGCACGCGCTTCTACGACGTCCTGCTCGCCCGCGAGAGCATCAAGGTGCAGGAGCAATCCATCGCCCTGCTGGAGGAACAGCTCCAGAACGCCCGCAACCGCTACGAGGCGGGCGCGGCCTCGAACTTCGAGGTGCTCCGCGCGGAGGTCGCCGTCGCGAACGCCCAGCCGGCCCTTATTCAGGCCCGCAATGCGTTCCGCACGTCCTTGGACGAGGTCGTGCAGCTGATCGGTGGCGAGGCCAATGGGTCCGCCACGGCGCTGCGCACGCCGCAAATCGTCGGTGAACTGGCGGTCGAGCCGGTGCAGTACGAAGCCGCTGCGGCCGTCGCCACCGCCCGCGCGTCCCGCCCTGAATTGGCCCGCCTCGACAAGCTGGTCGAAGCCCGAGCCAAGGGCGTCGACATCGCGCGCGCCGGGTCCCGTCCCGCCGTCGATCTCGTCGGCAGCTACCAGTGGCGCAAGGCCGGGGGCAGCGATCGTTTCAGCGATGCACGCGATGGCTGGCTGCTCGGCATCCAATCCGAATGGAGTCTCTTCGATGGTCGCGCGACCGCCGGCCGGGTGGTTCAGGCGCGCTCCGCTTTGTCCCAGATCGAACTCGCCCGCAGCGAGGCCGAGCTGGGTATCGAGGTGGAGGTCCGGCGCGCGGTGTCCCTGCTGCAGGAGGCCGGCGAACTGGTCGAGGCCTCCCGCCGGGTCGTCGAGCAGGCCACCGAGGCCCTCCGGCTCGCGTCCGTCCGGCAGGCCGCTGGCACCGCCACCCAACTCGACGTGCTCTCCAGCCAGGTCGATCTGACGCAGGCGCGGAACAACCAGCTCCGCGCCTTCTACAACTACCTCGTCGCCGCCGCCCGGGTCCGCAAGGCGATCGGTCAGGCGGATCCCTTCAACGCCGGTTCCTGATCCGGCCTTCGCCCGTGGCCGATCGTCCGCGTTCCCCCGATACTGAGGTCGCCGCGCCGTCGCGGCGTCGCCGGAGGCTGCGCCTCGTCGTCGCCGTGGCCGTTTCCGTCCTCGCGTTCGCCGCCGGGCTGGCGGGTCTGGCCCTGACCCCGGCGGTCCAGACGTTCGTGGCCCAGCGGGTCCTCACCGCGCGGCCCGAACTCGGCTTGACCGTAGGTCGTCTGGACGTGGGCCTGTCGCACAGCACCGTGACGCAACTCACGCTGCAGCGCGGTGGCCTGCGCGTCACCGCTCCGCGGATGGAGGTGGAGGGGAGTCTCATTTCCGCGCTGCTCGGGCGGATCGCGCTCCGGCGACTGGCCGCCGAGGGATGGGTGGTCGAGTGGGGTGTGGCACCCGCTGCGCCGCTGCCGGTGACGGCGTCCGTGCCGCGCGCTCGGGCGGGGTGGGTGCTGGCGGCGACGACCGTCGCCCCCGACCCGTCCGGGCCGTCGAGCGCGGGGGAGCCGGGGTCCATCGGAGCCGGCGGGCTCTTGGATGCGTGGCGACTGCCCGAGGGAGTCTCCATCGATCAACTGTCGCTCCGCGGCGAGGTGCGGGGCAGCCTGGCGGCGGGCGAGCGCGGCACCCTGACCATCGAGGTCAAGGGGGGCAGCCTGAGAGCCGGGGCGGAGGCGCTCCTCGATCTCACGGCGTCCGGTTCGCGCGGGAGCGGCGTGGATCGAGTTTCCTGGGCGTCCCGCGTCGGCCTGCGCATAGGTGCCGACTCACGGCTGGAGGCGGTTCAGAGCGACGGGACCCTCTCCGTGCAGGCCACGGGCTTCCCGACGGGCGACGCGGTGGCGGTGGTCGGTGGGATCGAGCGGCTGACCGGCTCCGCGTCCGGGGAGCGCTACTCCCTTGTCGTCCGGCGTGCCGGGGCACCTTGGCTGGAGATGCGGGCCGGTCGCGCCGCGCCGACCGCCCCGCTGCGAGGCACGCTCACCCTTGAGCTCAACGATCGCGACGTTTCTCCGGCGCTGCCTGGCCGCGCCCTGCCGGAGTTTGCCCTCCGACTGGACACCACGTTCTCGGCGGCGTCGGACTTGTCGGCGGTCGAGGTCACGGGCAAGGCTGGCGTGGAGACGGCTCACTGGGAGCGGCTGTTCCCGGAACTCGGCGCGCTGGGGCCGGTGCGTCTCGCAGCTGACTTTGGTCTGGCGCGGGAAGGGGACCGCATCCGCGTGTTTGCACTGCGGACCGAGGCGGCGGAGCGGGCTCCGTTGTTCGGGCTGGAATTGCGCCAGCCGTTCGTCTGGAACCCGGCTTCGGGCGAAGTTGAGGCGGCGGATCCGACCAAGGACCTCGTCGCCTTTCGCCTGCGTGGGTTGCCGCTGGCGGTCTTTCAACCCATGCTGCCGCCGCTGCGGATCGAGGGAGGAGATGCGACGGGGGCGTGGAGTCTGCGGGTGTCTCCGGGCGGGATCGCGGTGCGGAATACCGAACCTTTGGCCATTGCCCGTTTCTCGCTCCTGCGTCCCGAGGGGGTCGCGTTCCGCGACGTGCAACTGGAGGTCCGGCCCTCGGCTGATCTCACGCCGCGCGGGTGGCAAGCGGAGTTGGCGGACGCCGTCGTGCGTGGCGGCGGAGCAGTGCTGGCGCGGGGGTCGGGGAGGGCCGGACGGGCGGCGGGGGAGAGTCAGGCTCTCAAGCTGACCGGCACCTTGGACCTCGATCTGCCGGGCGTTCTGGCGCAGCCACTCTTGGCGGCGGCGGATCGCCTGAAGGCTGGCAAAGTCCAGTTGACCGGGTCGGCGACCGTAGGCGAGGTGCGGCAGGCCGCTCTCGACCTGAAGGCGAGCGGCTTGGTCGAGGCCTCGGGCGCGGCGCTGCCGGACGCGTCCGTGGAACTGCGAATCGACCAAGCGGCGAACGGTGGACTCACGCTGCGGATGCCCGTTCGACTGGAGGCTTCCGGGCGGGTCACCGATCTGGTGGTGGCCGGACAGGCGAGTGCCGGAACGGGCGGTTGGACGGTGGACGGACAGATCACCGGGAAGCGGGTTTTCGTGTCGGACCTGCGGTTGCTGGCGGTGCCGTGGGCGGCTGGCTCCGCGCCCGCCTCGGGGCCGGCCGCGCAGCCGGGTCCGTCCGGTCCCGCGTGGCAGGGCGTTTCCGGCAAGGTGGCCTTTGCCTTGGGAGAGGTGATCTCGTCGCCCGAACTCGTCGCCCGCGAGGTGCGAGGCACGGTTTCGATTGAGCAGGTGGCCGTGGTGGTGGAGACCCTTCAGGCGATCCTCGCCACGGGCGGCAACGTCGAGGGCTCCGGAAAGGTGTCCTATGCCCCGCCGGGAGCGGGGGTGGCGTATGTCCTGGATGGAACCGTGGCGGCGCGGGACGTTGAGGCGGGTCCGGCTCTGCAGGCGGTGCTCCCGGCGGGTGGGACCCCGGCGGTGGAGGGCCGGTTCGACCTACGGTCGCGGTTGGTCGGCGGGGCCGAGTCACTGGGTGAGCTGGTCGGAGGAATCCGGGGCGATTTGCAGATGGTGAGCCGGGGCGGCGTCCTCCGACCCTTGCCGGCCAGCTATGTTGCGGCGGTGGCCTCGGCGAAGGATCAATTGCAGCGCCGGAGCGATCAAGCGGGTGCGCTGGGAGCGCTGGCCGACGCGATCGGGGCCCGCTTGCCGTCCGCGCTGGGCGGAGCAGCGGCGAGGACCCAGCAGTTCGCGGTCCGTCTGGGGGAGTTGGAGGCCGTGCTGCGCCTCCTCGGCGAAATTCGCTTCGATCAACTCACGCTCGATGCGGGGGTCGCCTCGGACTGGTCGACCGCACTCCGCGATCTCACGATCACCAGCCCGGAACTCCGGTTCGTCGGGCAGGGGGCGTTGCAGGCGGCTCCGGGGGCTCCGTTTTGGCAGCGCCCCTTGACCCTGCAACTGACGGGAGCGGCGCGCGGTCGGTCCGCCGATGCCCTGCGGCGGATCAATCTCCTCTCGCGAGGCAGCGATGCCCTCGGCTACGTCCCCTTCTCGCTGGATGTGGCGCTCGAGGGCACTCCGGATGCGCTGGACGCCTCGAAACTCATCGCCGCCGTGGCGGATCGCGTCCTCGGGGTGTCCCTTTCCGCGGAGGACGTGCGGCGTCTCCGGGCGGGGGATCCGGCGGTGTTATTGGCGTTGGCCACGGCGCTGAAGTAACCGTCCGGGCGTTTCCCCGCTTGCCTCGGGGGGGTGGGCGGCGAGAAAGGAGGAACGCATGCGACCGATCCCTCCACCGCCCCCGCTCCATGCCCGCTGGTCGGGGCTGAGGTTGCTGGAGGCGGGGCTGGGCGCGTGGACGGTTGTCGTCTTCCTCTTCCTCTACCTGCCGATCCTCGTGCTGGTGGTGTATTCGTTCAACGCCTCGCGGCTCAACGTCGTCTGGGAGGGATTCACCCTCGATTGGTACGGACGGCTCTGGGACGACACGCGCATAATGCGGGCGTTGAAAAACAGCCTCATCGTCGCCGGCTGCACGACCGTTCTCTCCGTGGCGCTCGGCACGGTCGGAGCGTGGCTGCTGCACCGCTACCGGTACCGCTTCGGTCGCACCCTCCAGACCCTGATCGCGGTGCCCATGATCATGCCCGAGATCGTGATGGGGATCAGCCTCCTCGTCCTGTTCACCACCGTCGGCCTGAAGCTGGGTTTCCTCACCGTGATCGTGGCCCACACCACCTTCTGCTTCCCGTTCGTGCTCATTGCCGTGCAGGCGCGGTTGCAGGGCATGGATCCTGCATTGGAAGAGGCCGCGATGGATCTCGGCGCCACCCCCGTAAGAGCCTTCCTCCTCGTCATCGTACCCTACCTTCGTCCGGCAATCCTCTCCGGCGCGCTGATGGCGTTCACCCTCTCGCTGGACGAACTCATTGTGACCTTCTTCACCGCGAGCGCGCAGGTGGCGACGCTGCCGCTCCTCGTGTTCGGCATGGCCAAGGTTGGGCTCAACCCGATGTTGAACGCGCTCTCCGTCCTGTTCATCGTCGCGACGGTCGCTTTCGTCCTCTTCTCGGAACACCTGCGCCGACTCGGACGGCGCGCCCCCTGAACCCTTTTCTATGATCCCGCTCCCCGGTTCCCGCGCCCTCGCCGTCCTCGTCACCGCGCTGGCTTTGCTGCTCGCGCCGCTCCGTGCCGCCAACAAAGAGATCAACCTGTTCGCTTGGTCGGAGTACTTCCCGCAATCGGTCCTCGGGGGATTCACGCGTGAGACCGGGATCCGCATCAACTACGAGACCTTCGCCTCCGGGGAGGAAATGCTCGCCAAGCTGCTGGCGGGCGGGACGGCCTACGACTTGGTCCAGCCGCCGGACTACATCGCCGAGGCCTTGATTCGGAACCGTCTGCTCCTGCCACTGGATCGCGCCAAGCTGCCCGGAGTGAGCAACCTCCTGCCGGAGTACCTCAACCTGCCGCACGACCCCGAGCAGCGCTACACCGTGCCGTACATGGTGAGCACCGTTGGAATCGTCGTGAACACCGAGCGCATCAAGGAACCGGTCACCGGCCTCGCCGACCTCTTCGCTCCCCGCCATGCCGGCCGCATCGTGGTGGTCGACGATGCCCGCGAACTCGTCACCGCCGCCCTCTATGTGCTCGGTTATCCGCTCAACGAGATCAACGCGAAGAACCTTGCCGAGGCGCGGCCGCTGCTCGCGCAGTGGATGAAGCGCATCAAGCTGTACGACTCCGACAGTCCCAAGACGGCCCTGCTCAACGGCGACGTGGACCTCGGCTACGTCTGGGGCGGCGAGGCGGCCCGGTTGTGGTCGGAGAACCCGAAGTTCGCCTATGTCATCCCGAAGGAGGGGGCGCACCAGTTCATCGATGTCATGGCGATCCCCGAGGGCGCGAAGAACGTCGACGCCGCGCACCGCTTCATCGACTACCTGCTCCGGCCGGAGGTGAGCAAGGCGATCTCCGACGAGTTCCCCTACACCAACCCGAACGGCGCGGCGCGGCGCCTGCTCTCCGCCGAGCAACTGGCCAACCCGGCGAGCTACCCGCCGGGTAACCGGAAGTTCGATACGTTCCGCCACCTCGGCGAGACCGGGGCCTTGATCGACGAGTTGATCACGGACCTCAAGAATTCCCGCTGACCGCGGGAGTCACGTCCCCGGCACCGGTCCTCAATGCACGCCCTGTCCGACACCGCGCCCGCCCCGGCGGGCGGCCGCCGGGCGGGGGTGATGGCATGGCTGCTGCTCGCCCCGCTCGGCCTCTGGCTGGTGCTGTTCGTGGTCGTGCCGATCGCTGGTCTCGCCGTGTACAGTTTCTGCCAGCGCGACGATCTCGGCCGCGTGATCTACGACTTCACGTGGGAAAACTACGCCCGCGTCTTTGACCCGATCTACCTCCGCATCCTCGGCCGCTCCGTGGGCTACGCCGCCGTCACCACCGTGATCTGCGTCGCCGTGGGTTACCCGGTGGCGTGGTTCATCGCGCGCCAGCGTTCGCCGCTGCGCGAGCGGCTCCTCCTCCTCGTGATGATTCCCTTTTGGACGAGTTTCCTGATCCGGACGTATGCGTGGATCGCGATCCTCAAGACGGAGGGCTTGCTGAACGGGCTCCTGCAGTTTTCGGGTGTGGTGACCGCACCGCTTTCCCTCCTCTACACACCCACCGCCGTCATCATCGGCCTCGTCTACGCCTACCTGCCATTCATGATCCTGCCGATCTACGGCAGCGCGGAGAAGCTGGACAACGCGCTGGTCGAGGCCGCCCATGATCTCGGCGCCGGGCCGATCCGCGCGTTTTCCGAGGTGATCATTCCCCTGACGTGGCCGGGCATCGCCGCCGGCATTCTCCTGGTGTTCGTCCCGGCGATCGGGATGTTTGCGATCACCGACCTGATGGGGGGCGCTCAGGTGCCGCTGATCGGCAACGTCATCCAGAACCAGTTCTTCCGCGCCCGGAACGCCCCGTTCGGCGCCGCCCTGGGCATCGTGTTCACCTTGATGTTCATCGTCACCTACGCGCTCGCCCACCGCCGTCGCCGGTCGTCCGCCAGCCCGTGAGCCTTCCGCACCGCCGCCATGCCGTCCGCCGCCGTGATCGAAATCCGTGAGGTGACCAAGTGCTTCGGCAGCTTCACCGCGGTCGACGGTGTCAGTCTCGACGTCGCCGCCGGCGAATTCCTCACGTTGCTGGGACCCTCGGGCTGCGGCAAGACCACCCTCCTGCGGATGCTTTCCGGATTCGAGACGCCCACCCGCGGTGCACTGCGGATCGACGGCGAGGATGTCACCCACCTCGCGCCCTACCGCCGGAACGTCAACCAGGTCTTCCAGAGCTACGCCTTGTTCCCGCACCTGACGGTCGCCGAGAACATCGCCTTCGGTCTGCGCATGCAGAAGGTCCCGGCGGCCGAGATCGAGCGGCGGGTCGGCGAGGTCATCGATCTCGTCGCCCTCGGCGGCTTCTCCGCCCGCCGTCCCCACGAACTCTCCGGGGGACAGCGCCAGCGCGTCGCCCTCGCGCGCGCGATCGTGCCGCGACCGAAGGTGCTTCTGCTCGACGAGCCGCTCTCCGCCCTCGACGCCAAACTGCGCCAGCAAATGCAGCTGGAACTGAAGCGCCTGCAGCGGCACTTGGGCATGACGTTCGTGTTCGTCACCCACGATCAGGAGGAGGCGTTGACCATGAGCGACCGCATCGCCGTCTTCAATCGCGGCCGTGTCGAGCAGATCGGTTCGCCGTCCGACATCTATCACCATCCGCGCACGACGTTCGTCGCCGACTTCATCGGCGAGGCCAACCTGCTCCGCGCCGAGGCGCTCAGCCGCACCCCGGCCGCGGTCCGGCTGCGGGTCGAGGGGGGGCTGGAGGTCGAGATTCCGGCGGAGCGCTGGCCCTCCGACTGGACCAGCGGAGTGGTCTCACTGCGGCCCGAGAAGATCCTCGTCTCCAAGCGGCCGATCGGTGACGCGGCGGGGTTCACCGCGCGCGTGACCGACGAACTGTTCCAGGGGGCGCTTGACCGGTTGCATCTGCAAACCGAATCCGGAACGCGACTGACTGCGCTGGTCGCCAACGAGAGCGCGCTCCGCGAGGCCATCCACGCCGGCGACACCGTGTGGTGCGGCGTCCACAGCGACGATGTCGCCGTGGTCGGACCCGCCTGAGCTCCCGCCCCTCGCCATGCGCATCGTCCTGACCGGAGCAGCCGGCCGGCTCGGCCGCGAGACGTGGCGGCAGTTGCTCGCCGCGGGGCACGAGGTGCTGGCCAGCGACGTGGTGTCGGCGACCGACGTTCCCGGCGTCCTGCGCGTCGAGGACCTTCGCGCCGCGGCGGTGGTGGACGACGCGTGGGCGGGCTGCGATGCGGTCGTGCACCTCGCCAACCACGCCACGTCCTACGGTCTCGATGGCCGGATGGTCTTCACGGACAACGTCACCATGAACTTCCACGCGCTTGAGCGGGCGCGGCGGGGAGGGGTGGGGCGCTTCATCTTCGCCAGCTCCGTGCAGGCGATGCGGTCGGAGCGGTTCTCCCAGCACGATGCCCCCAGCCGGTTGTCCGGGCTGCCGCTGAGCGGTGACTCCCCCGCCACGCCGACCAACCCCTACGCCCTGTCCAAGGCCCTCGGGGAGGAGCAACTGCGTTACTTCGTGCACTGCCACGGATTCACCGGGATTGCCTTTCGGTTCCCGGCCCTGTTCCCGGCGCCCCGCCCCCGCGGAATCACGGTCGTGGACCGCGACGTCCCGGTCGACGAGGCGTTCGCGTGGAGCACGTATGCCGATGCCGCCCGGGCCATCCACCAGGCGCTCGTGCGCCCGCGCTCCGGCTACCGGTGTTTCCTTCCGGCCAGTGCCCGCCCGTGGCTCGACTGGCCGATCGAGCGCATCCGCGAGCGTTTCTTCCCGCAAGTTCCCGTCGCCGGCGATGAACCCCTGAGTTCCTTCATCGACCTCCGTGGCCTCGCGGATGAACTGGGCTGGCGGCCGCAGGACGACTGACCTCGGACCTGGTTGGGCGGACGCTCGCGACGCCGCGGGCGCCCCGTCGGGCGGCGTCAGGCCGGGCGGGCCGGGCCGAACGCGGTGCTGACCCACCACTCCCGCGTCTCGCCGGGCGCGAGCACGGCGGTGAGGTAGGGTTCGATCGAGAAGGTGTTGCCGTTGCCCCAGACCAGGCACTCCGACGGCGCGTAGCTGGTGACAAAGTCGACCCACTCCAGCCGGGGATGGCTGAGGCGCGCGCGGACGGGGATCTCCGGCGGCAGGATCAGGAAGTCCATGTGCCCATCGCGGTCGCCGTCGAAGCGTTTGCGGGAAGCCAAGCGACGTCCTTCCAGCGAGAACCCCGGGTTGTCCGCGAGGCGGCAGGCGGGAGGCACCTCCACCTCGATCAGGCGGTCGGTGAGCGCGAAGAACGGGTGTGGAAACCACTCCAGCGACAGGGGCCGGGGGGCGCGGTTGGTGAGTCGGGAGAATGACCAGACGGTGCGGCCTTCGAGCCGGACTTCGCGTTCAAGCGCCGTGTCGTACCCGTGCGTGCGTTGCGCGGTCCGGAAGTGGAGGCGATCCACGCCGCGCTCGATCTCCCACGTGCAGGGCTCGACCACGATGGGCTCACCCTTAGCGTCGAGTCCGACTCGCCCGCCGCCAAGATGCACGCCCTCGCGGCCGTCCCACGTGAGCGCTTCGCCGCTGCGTCGCCGGAAGCGGAATGACTCAGGCAGACCCTGACCGTTGAAGGGGCGGGGCGCCGGATTCGGCCATTCGGGTCCCGTGACCAGCGGGGCACCGGCCGCGTCGAGCACCTGCCAGATGTAGCCGCCCCAGCAGTAACGGCTGCCCAGGCGTTCCCGGTCAGCGACCGGATCGAGCACTTGCAGCGCGAGTTCGGCGTTGGCGAGAGTGATCACAGGATCAGCGCAGGCGGATGACCCGGAGCCCGGTGCTGCGGCCGGCGACGGTCAGCTGGAAGCGACCGGCCGGGCGCGCCGTGATTTCCACGTCCTGGCCGGCGAGTTCATACGGGATGGGCTCAAGGCCCTCCCAGACTTGTCCGTTGTCGAGCTTGAAGCGGTTGGCAGTCTGCCATTCGACGACCTTCGCACGGAGCGGCGGCAGTTCGCGCCAGTCGACGTCGCTCAGGATCGGCAGACCGAAGCGCTCGAGCAGCGTGCGTTCCCGCTTCACTTCCGTCACGGCGGCGATCTCGCGCTTGGCGGATTCCAACTCCGTCTTGAGCGCCTGAGTGGAACCCTGGTAGTGGCGGATCAGGGCGGCGTCGATCACTCCGATCTGGTCGGGCGTGAGGCGGTCGAGCCCCGCGCGCCGCCATTCGGCTTCGGAGAGTATCGCGCGCAGGCCCGGGCTGGTGGTCTGGGCCGGGAGGGTGGGGAGGAGGCCGGCGAGGGCCAGGGTAAGCAGGGCGAGTCGTTTCATGAGCGGAGGGGGGAGGCCGGAGTAGGGGAAGCGTGGGCGACTTCCTGCGCGGCGACAAGCCGCGCGAAGGCACCGTTGCGCGCCAGCAGGGAGGTGAAGTTGCCTTCCTCGACCAGACGTCCGGCGTCGAGGACGACGATGCGCGAGGCATTGCGTATCGTGCTCAACCGGTGGGCGATCGTTATCACCGTCCGTCCAGCGGACAGGCGGTCGATCGCCTCCTGAATGAGCCGCTCGCTCTCGTAGTCGAGCGCCGACGTCGCTTCATCGAGGATCAGGACGGGTGGATTCCGCAGCACCGCGCGGGCGATCGCCAGGCGTTGGCGTTGGCCGCCGGACAAGGTGGTGCCGCGCTCCCCGACGAGGGTGTCGTAGCCCTGCGGGAGACGCTGGATGAACTCCTCGGCGTTGGCCTGGCGCGCCGCCTCGCGGATCTCCGCGTCCGTGGCGTCGGCCTTCGCGAAGCGCAGGTTCTCGCGCACGGTGCCCGAGAGCAGGATGCTGTCCTGCAGGACGACGGCGAGTTGGCGTCGGATCCACCGCATGTCCCATTCCGACTGCGGAACGCCGTCGATCAGGATCCGGCCTTCATCCGGGGCGTAGAGTCCGAGGAGCAAGTTTGCCAGAGTGCTTTTGCCGGAACCGGACGGACCGACGAAGGCGATGTGTTCGCCCGGCTGGATGTGCAGCGAGAATGGCTCGAGCACCCGCCGCTCCGGGGCCGTCGGATAGGCGAAGGCCACCGACTCGAACCGGATTTCGCCGCGGAGTCGCCCGGTGCGCCGGGTCCCGTGCCACGACTCCACGTACGCGGAGTCGATCAGTTCCTTGATGCTGTGGAAGCTCTCCCTTCCGGCGAAGTACTGTTCGGTCAGTCCGATGAACGCCTGAATCGGTCCAAGCACGATGGGCAGGCCGGCGACGAAGGCGAACAGCGTCCCGAGGGAGAGGCCTCCGCGGATCGCGAGGTAGGCGCCGCCCGCCATCACCACGAGGGCGATGATCTGGGTGCTGACGCACCAGAAGGTGCCGAAGACCGCGTTGACGTAACTCTGCGCGACGCGACTCCGGGCGAAGTCGAGACTGCTGCGGTCGAGGTCCGCCTCCGCCTGCCGTTCCTCGCCGAAGCTGCGCACGAGCCGCAGCGCGGAGATGTACTCGCTCGCCGTCCCGGTGAGCCGTTCCTGCGCCAGCCGGGCGTCGCGATTGGTGCCTTGGATTCGCTCCGAGAACTTCAGCTTCGCCACCGCGTAGAACGGCAGCACGAGGGCAAGGATCACCGCCAGCCGCCAGTCGAGCACGGCGAGGATCAGCAGGATGCTCGCGCCGTAGAGTACGTTCGGCAGGAACTGATTCAGGATGTTGTACAGCGCGCTTCCACCTTCTGCGTGTCGAAGGCGTACTTGGAGAGCAGGCGTCCCGTGCGCTGCTGGTCGAGATAGCCGAAGCTCAGGAACTGCAGCTTGAAGAAGATCCGGCTGCGGAGTTCCACCAGCATCTGCGCCATGCCCTTCGCGATCTCATTCGCCCCCCAGACCGAGAAGACGTAATGCACGCCGAGCAGTCCGATGAAGATGCCGGCCAGCAGGAGCAGGCCCTCAAGGTCGCGCGCCGGCACGCAGACGTCGATCATCCGCTGGAACAGCCACGGGCAGGGCGCCACCGCCAGCGATCGCAGCAGCGCCAGGGCCAGTCCGGGCAGCAGCACCCGGCGACTGGCCCAGATGTAGCCGGTCAGCGTCCGCGATGCCAGGGCCTCGCGTTTCATCGGCTCCGGAGCCGGATCAGGCGGAAGCCTTGCGGCGTTCCAGCGCGCGGCCCCCGTGGAGCGCGTGGTAGAAGGGGTCGTCCGGGTGGATCGATCCGCGGGCGACGCTCTCCCCGGTGAAGGCCGATTTGTAGATCGCCGTCAGGAACTCCAGCGTCTTGCGGGCCTCGAATCCGGAGGTGAGAGGGCGTCGTCCTTGGTCCCGGTCCGCCACCAAGGCGCAGAGTTGGGCCCCGTGGGTCGAACCAACGTCGGGCGGGAAGCTCTGCCATGCCTGCTGGAGAGTCTCGTCGTGGCCCGGGACCACTGGCGTCATCTTCCAGTTCTCCTTCGTGTAGCTGTACAGGTGCGTCAGCTCAAGGGTCGCCTTCTGGTAGTCGAAACGGAGATAGGTCTCCTGCCGCGGGCTGAGCACGCTGTTCACGATCGAGCCGACCGCCCCGCTGGCGAACCGGACCATCGCCATCGAAACATCCTCAACCTCGATCTCGCGGTCCAGAGTCGCGGCCAGCGCGCGCACTTCCCGCCAGTCGCCCATGAGGTGCAGGAAGTGGTCCATCGCGTGGATGCCGTGCCCCATCGTCGGCCCCCCGAGCTCCGTCGCCCAGCGGCCGCGCCACGGCACCGCATAGTACGCGGTGTCACGGTACCAGAGCGTGTTGCACACGCCAACGAGCGGACGACCGAGGAGGCCGCCGTCGGCCAGGCGCCGCACATGGGCGGTCGAACTCGCGAAGCGCATCTGGAAGATGCACGCCGTGAAGCACCCCGTCTGGTCCTCCGCCGCCTGGATCTGATCCAGCTCCGCCAGCGAACCGCACAGCGGCTTCTCGCAGAGCACCCAGGCTCCGCGCTTCATCGCCGCAATGCTCATCGGTGCATGCATCGACGGCGGCGTGGCCACCAGCACGAAGTCCGGCCGGAGCGTGTCCAGCATCGCTTCGTAATCCGTGAAGTGCTTCGGGATGCCGTGGCGTCGGGCGAAGTCGGCGACGCGGGTCGCATCGATGTCGATCGCGGCCTCAAGGACCACGCGACCTTGGGTCGCTTCGACCGCCCGGACGTGGGCATTGCTGATGGAACCGGTGCCGACGAGTGCGGCGCGGTAGGTTTTCATGGAAGGGAATCAGGTTGATTTCTTGCGATCAAAGATGGTCAGGCCGAGCAGTGACTGCTGCGGGGGAGGAAAGAGGTAGCTGGCGAGGTAGCCAACAAGGATGCAGCCGCCGATCGCGAGAGGCTGGTAGAAGACGGCGTTCACGAGGCCGACGCGCCAGCAGGCGAAGGTGATGATCAGGCTGCCGATCACGCCCACGATCGCCCCCTGCCAGTTCGCCCGGCGGGTGAACATGCCCAGTCCGTAACAGCCCGCGAAGCCGCCGCCGAGCAGACCAAGCAGCTCCCACGATTTGTCGAGGGCGGACTGGATGTTGATCTGGGAGAGGATCAACGCCGTCCCGACGCCGATCACGCCGGCCGCCACGGTCATCCATTCCGCCAGGCGCACGCTCTTCTCCTGCGTCGGGTTCTTGGCGAACTTCTCGTAGAAATCCACCGAGATCAGGGTCGCCACGCTGTTCATGCAGCTGGAGAGCGTCGACATCGAGGCCGCGAAGATGCCGGCGATGATCAGTCCGGTGATGCCCACCGGAAGTTCCGCGGCGATGAAGTGCGGGAACGTCGCGTCGACGTTCAGCAGCGGGTTCATCTTCTCCGGATTCTGCTTGTAGAAGACGTACAGCGCCGTGCCGATGCCGAAGAACGTCAGGCTCCCCGGCACCACGATCGCCGCCAGCGTCCACACGGACCACCCAGCTTCCTTGGGGTTCTTCGTCGCCAGGACGCGCTGCATCATCACCTGATCCTTCGGGTAGGTGATGATGTCGATGACCGCGAACAGCAGAAAGCCCCAGATCGTCGGCTGCCGGATGTCGAAGGCCCAGTTGAAGACGTCCATCTTCTGGTCCGCCTGCGCCGCCGCGAGAAATCCGGAGGGGCCACCATCGACGTGCCAGATGACGTAGCCGATCGCGAAGAACGCACCGCCGAGCATCACGATCACTTGGAGAACGTCCGTCCAGATGACCGCCTTCATGCCGCCGAGCAGCGTGTAGACGATCGTCACGAGGCCCATCAGGAGAATGCTGTAAACCACGCTGATGCCGGTCACCGCCGCCAGGGCGAGCGAGGGAAGGAAGAGCACGATGCTCATGCGGCCGCCCAACTGGAGGATGATGTTGATGCCGCTGCTCACCGTCCGGATGGAGGGGTGAAAGCGCATCTCCAGGTAGTGGTACACCGACATCACGTTCAACCGGCGGATTAGGGGAATGATCAGGACCGCCACCACCGCCGTGGCGAAGAGCGCAACGACGTTCTGCGCGAGGAGGTGCCAGTTCGTCGCGAACGACTTCGCCGGGATCGCGATGAACGAGATCGCGCTCGTCCCGGTCGCATACAGGCTGATGCCCGCCGCCCACCATGGCACGTTGCGGCCCGCGAGGAAGTAGTCCGCATTGCTCGTCTTCTTCTCACGGAGGTAGAAGAACAGGCCCACCCCCGCCGAGAGGGAAAGATAGAGCACGATCACGATCCAATCGATGGACTTGAGCAGGCGCTTGCTCGTTTCGATCGTCACCGCGGTGTACGGGGCCGCCGCGCCAGTCCGGACCGCGAAACCCGTGGCGTGCTGGCGCACGTCCGTAATCGTGCCACGAAGGTCGACGCCGCCGAGACGCGCCCAGGCATCCGTGATCGTCTGGTAGGAAAGCATCTCCACCCCGCCGCCCGGGTTCTTCGCGAGCACCAGCAGGTGCGCCTGCCCGGAGGCCCGCGCCGCCCCCGCCACCGGAACCAGCGGGGGCGCCGACCGGGCCTTCCAACCGGACGCTTTGTCGTGACGCCACAGTTGCACCGCGCCCGCTGCATCCTGCGTCAGCACCCACGCGGCATTCGCCTGCATCACCCCGGACACCACGCGAAGGGTGTCCGGCAAACCTGCCAGCTTCGGGCCACCCAAGGCCGCCGTCAGCACCACCGTCTCGTCACCGATCCGGAGTTCCGAGGGCGTCGCCGCCGGCACCTCCGCCAGGGGCTGAACCTTCAAGGTCGTCAATGACTCCGGCCGCGCCCAGCCCGTCGTCCCGACTGCCAAACCCGCCAGCATCAGGATCAGGGTGGCGAGGTGCAGTGCGAAAGGGGAGTGGGGTCGGGGCATGTGAGAAAAGGTGCGGCGAGTATGCCCACCGCTCCGAAAGAATCATTCTGAAAATTGATGAAAATTGCAGCGTGGTTGCGGGCAAGGCTGAAGTCATTTATTGGCATCAACTCAGTGGCGTTCGCCGGCATTTCATCGCCGCGCAAACGTCCCCTCCGCGCGCGGTTGCCGCGCGCACCTCCGTGATCCCGAACGGCTGGTCGCCGGTCAGGCGATGCCAACCAGCGCCTTGATCTTGTTGCCGGTCAGCCGGCGTTCCGCCGGCAGGCCATGCGGGGTCCGACCGCCGAAGCGCTCAGCCATCGTCTTGAAATGGGCCTGGGTCGCCTTGACGAATTCCTCCACGGGGCGCGTCTCACCGAAGAGCGCCATCATTTCCGGGAGCCAGCGATGGCCGTACCGGACGTGGTTTTGCTCGTCGTTGCGATCGAACGCGAGGAGCGTGTCGGCCTCGAAGTCGTTCAGCTCGCGAATCCGATCCATCACCAGCGCCTTGGTCGGGAAACTGCCGGCCTCGAATTCCATCGTCATCATCGCGTACCGCTCATGCGGGGGCATCTGGACGAGGATGTTGTAGAGATCGAGCGAATGCTCGACCGTCGTGAGGTCGACCCCGAGTTTGGGAAGTTGGCGGTAGCCGAAGGCGCTGTGCCGCGACTCGTCCCAGAGGTGGCGAGCGAGGTCGTGATGGAGGTCGAAGGGGGCGTTCGGCGTGTCGAGGAAGACGGTGGCGAGGTAGTCGACCGCATCCATCTCCATCATCAACCACACGTAAACCATGATGCGGATCACGCGCGCGTCCGTCGCGGGATCGACGAGCCAGGGACGGACGATCGGCGTCTCATCAGCATCGTAGCTGAAAACGCTGGAGCAGGTCGGATAGCGTCCGCGTTTGCAGGTCTCCGGATGCCGGTAGGTGCGCCGATCGCTCAGCCAGATGAAGTCCGTCGGGAGGGGAATGCGCGTGCGCTCGCCAAGGAGGCCGCCGCCTGCGGCGATGATCGCGCCGAGGTGCTGCGTCCACTCGGCCGCCGCTGGCGAGTCCTTCTGGAAGGCGACGATCTCCCGCGCATGGCGCTCTTCGTCACCGATGAACTCCTCGACCAGTTTCCGCGAGGGCCAGTCCGCCAAGTGGTGGGTCGCACTCAGGTAGTGGCGGTAGGCGTGAAGCAGCGCCGGCTTGATCGCTCCGTAGAAGCCCGCCAGCGCGACGTCGGCATCCTCGGGCAGGATGGCTTCCGTGAAGAGGCGACGGATTTCCGGTCGCACGTCCTCCCCGTTGCCGAAGCCCGCCATTTCGCGGCCTCGCTCGCGGAGGAAGCGGGCGTGCCCGGCCGATTCCCAGACGTGCTGGCAGAGGAGGTACTTCAGTTCGGGCTCTCCGACCCGGTAGATCAGCGTGGTCGCGGTGCGCAGGAACTCGCGCTCCAGCTCGAACAGCACGCGCTGCAGGCGCGCCATCTCCTGCACGGCCGCCATGCGGCCCGCCGCTGGCGGAGAGGAAGAGACCGTTGAGGGGGAGGCAACCATGACTGGGAGTCCGTGCCTAGCAGATGCGCCCGCGCTTGCCCGCCGTCGAGTGGCCGGGCGGGTTTACGCCGACCCAGCGCTCGTCGATCGGTTCGCTCGCGCGCTGGTAGCGGGAGTCGCTCGAAATGCGCAGGCGATTCTCGCTGCGATTGTCCAGCGACGCATGCACCACGAACATCCCGAAGGTCAGGAAGTCACCGGCTTCGAACTCCGTCGTCAGCCAGCGGCCGCCGAACTTGTTGCACACGACCGGGGGGTTGTGCGAGAGGGTGCCGCTGAACGACCACGTGCCTTTCTTCGCGTTCTCCGCGTCCCTGGGCTTGTTCTCGCAGAACGCATCCACGTCGCGGTAAACGTAGTTTTCCAGCAGGTCCATGCGCTTGTGGGAGCCTTCGAGGATCATCAGGCCGCCGAGTTGAAACGAGATGTCACCGTACGGCAGCCAGCAGGTCATGTGGCGGTGCGTGCCGCGGCCCATGTACGGGAGGTCGCAGTGCGGGTTCGTGCCCTTGCCGGGCCCGATCGCGCGGAGCCAGGTGTAGTCGTAGTGCCGAATCGGCTCGCCGAAGAGGCGCGTGTAGAATTCCACCAGGCGGCCCGAATAAAGGAGGCCCTGCACCTCGGGGTTGTTGTTCGTGATCTCCGGCTTGAAGACGTAGCCGGATCCCGGCTTGCACACGCCTTCCTCGTGCGGATACGCGGGGTCCAGAACGCCCGCCGCCGCGAGGCGCGAGGTGAGGCTCGCGCGCGCCCGCAGGACCTGCTCACGGTCCAAGTAGCCCTTCATGTAGAGGTAGCCGTCCGCCGCAACGCGGCGGCGCAGTTCCTCGACGTCATCCGCCGCGTCCGAAGAGTCGCGCAGCAGCCCGACCTTGTCCTCGGACATGTCGAGCGGGTGGCCGTACGAGTGCAGCTGGGGGAGTTCAAGCGTGGGGAGCATGAGGCCGCAAAGATACACCGCACCGGGCGGACGTTAAATGGTTGAACTGGGAGTTATAATGTAGATTTTGGGAGCAATGCCGTCATTTTCCTCCGTGCGTACTCAGGCGTGGCTGGAGAGCCCGCTGCGCTCCCCGCTTGGGGAGATCGAACTGGCCGGCCTGTTGCGCAACGAGGTCGGGATTGATCCGGCGAGAATGCGGATTTTGCGACGATTCGCGCTGGTTCTGGTCCTGGAGGGTCGGGCCTACTTTCACGATGGTCGGGGGGCGTCGCGGGATCTGATCCCAGGCGACGTGATCGTCGTCTTTCCGGAGGTTCCCCATGCCTACGGGGGCGTGGGGGGATCCGAGTGGTCCCAGGCGTACTTCGTGTTCTCCGGGCCGGTGTTCGACCTGTGCCGGAGTCGGGGGCTCCTCGATCCCGCCCGTCCGATCTGGCGGCTGGGTTCGCCGGACTATTGGCGCCAGCGTCTCGCCGAGATCGTCTCGCCCGAGGCCGCGCACCGGCCAGGCGCGCCGCTTCGGGCCATGGGCCGCCTGCTCGGGGCGCTCCTCGAGATGTCGGGTGCAGAATCCGACACGAGCGGTCCGGGCAGCGCCGAGACGTGGCTGGAGCGAAGCCGGCAGTTGCTCGGCGATCGGCAGGCCGCCGGGTGGCCCGCCCCGCAGGTCGTCGCCCGTTCCGTGGGCATGAACTACGAGAACTTCCGCAAGCGTTTCGTCCAACTCACCGGGGAATCACCCGGGCGTTTCCAGAAGCGGCGTCGCATCGACTGGGCATGCGCCGCGCTCTACCAGGGTGGACACTCCCTCAAGGAAATCGCCGACGAATTGGGGTTCTGCGACGTGTTCCACTTTTCCAAGGCGTTCAAGCAACAGACAGGCGTCACACCGAGCGACTACCGACGGCGTCTGCGCGGGAAGTGAACCGCTGCAGGCGCGCTTCGCGCGGCATGCCCGAGGTCGCGTCCGCAAGGCGTCGCATCGCGTCGTTTCGCACGGCGGCGAGGCGGTCCCGATTCTTCCCTTGATCACCCTCCCGCCCGCGGTGGAGCAACCGCGAGCGGGCATCCGACCGCAATCACATGGGCGACTCCGCGCTCCACCCGGCCGGCCACTGCGTGCCCGGGATCGGACGCCAGAAGATACTCCGGTCGATCCGCGGCGGGTGGTTCCGGTACTGGGTCGTCAGGCGGATCTTCGTCCGGAGGTGGTCCACGAGGTTCTCACCGTAGAAGAAGGTGGTCTCGGCAACGCCGGACATCACCAGGACCTCGCTGCGGGTGGTCTCAAGGAGTTCGATGAGTCCGCGGGTGCTCTCCAGTTCCAGATCGATGGCCTTCTGGAGGCGGTCCATGCTGGCTTGGCGCGTGGCATCATCCTTTGCCTCAAGGTAACTGTACACCGAGTCACACCAGGCGCAGACGTTGCGCAGGCTGGTCGCCCAGTGCAGGTAGGCGCGGGCCCGGTCGCGGAGGTCCACGAAAACGGAAGCCACCTCGGCCGGCAGCGTCGGGATGAGCACGCCAAGGCGGTCGATCAACGCCCGCATGGGCGCGAGCACGGCGCGATCCATGTCGGCCGCCATCTTCGCGCCGCTGTCGCGGGTGATGAGGTCGAAGAGCACGTCCTTGCCAAGGTCGTTCAGGCCGGGGTTGTTGTGCTGGAAGCAGCCGTGGCGCTCATAGTACTCGCGCTCCGCCGCCGGCACTGCCTCGATGTCGGGCACGAACGGGCGATCCCACGTGCGCTGCCAGCAGAAGCCGAACGCGCAGTAGAGGTAGACCAAGGGCTGCCCGCCGAGCGCCTCCTCGAAGGCGTCCCACGCGGAGACGAGGGTCGTGGCATGGGCCGGGCCCACGAGCGTCTGCGCGAAGTCCGACAGCACGGTGTCGATGGACTTCTCCGGGAAGAATTGCGCCGCGCGGAGGATCGCGGGATTCGGCCAGTAGGGCGCCTGGGTCGGGTTGCCGAGACCGCCGAGCGCGCTGATCCGGCGGACGCCGATTTCGTGCACGGCTTTGAGTTTGGCGTGGAGCATGCGCGGGTACGGCACGCCCATCAGGGGCTCGTGGTTCCACGGGCTCGACGCCGAATAATGCAGCACGGGCTCGATGCCTTGGGCGCGGGACTGGGCGAGGGCTTCCTTCTCCGCGGCGTCCATCGTGGTGTGGAAAAGGGTGCCCGCCACGCCGTAGTTCTCCGGGTATTTCGGATGGGAATACGGTACGGAGTATCCGCGCACGAGGAGCGACGGTGCCTCCCAGCCGACGTGCGGTCCCATGCCGGCCTTGATGTGGTCGTGCTCGACCTTGAAGGGCTCGATGCGGAGCAGGACGTCGAAGTCGGGGTTGATCCCGGCGGCCGCGTCACGAAGGTTGCGCAGGAAGCGCACGATGCTCTGGCCGGAGGCCTGCGCGACTTTGTCGTGGCTGCGCCACTCGCGGATCATGTACGGCCCGCCGTTGCGGCCGACGTAGAGCGAGGCCGAGTGCTCGAAGCCGGCGCCGCTGTCGTTGGTCCAGAGCGACATGTACGACAGGTCGGGCACGTAGTGCATGAGCTTCTGCAGCGCCTCGCGGAAGTGGCGCTGCACGATCGGGTGATCCTGCGCCATCGTGTAGCGCGGCAGGCGCGAGCGGAAGGGGTGGTCGACACGGGCGCCGCGCAGCGAGGGGTACTTGGTGAAGAAGCGCTCCGGCAGGGTCCGGGGCTCGAACATGCACACACCCGGCTTCAACCCGTACTTGCGGCCGAGGTCGGCCAGCTTGCGCAGGTTCTGCACGTTGGCGTCGAGGTACATCGCCGGCCACATCCCGCGGGTCAGCTCGGTGTCGACGAAGTGGTTGAAGCCAGGGCAGTAGCTGTAGAACTGCGGATAGTACTCGAAGGGGACGAAGTCCTCGACCGGCATGTGGGCCTGGAGGCCGTTGACCTCGCAGTGCGTGAAGCCGGACTCCGCGAGCGCCGCGACGTACTGCTCCGGGTCGAACGTGCGAGCCGTACGCCAGTACTGGGTCAGGCAGGCGTCCCAGTGCGGGCGATGCCAGCCGAAGGTGGCGGGAAGCCAGACGCCCTCGGCGAGCTTCTCGCGTGCGAGCAGGGTCGTGCCGCCGGCAAGCAGGCGGACGGCGGCGAAGAGGAACGAACCGTGCGTCGCGCAGATCTCGCCGTCACCCTGCTCGGTGATGCGGAGCCACATCCAGGCGGTTTCGTCGGCGGCCTTCGCCGGCAGGCCGGCGGGAAGGCCGCGCTTCGCGAGCGCCACCCGCACACCCGTGGTCGCACCGGGGGCGCCGATCGCGGCGCCCGTCAGGCGGGCGAGTTCGCCGGCCGCAGTCAATTCACCCGGCTCCGGTTGGATGGGGAGAAGGACGGCGCGAAGGGGGAGGGGAGAGGAGGAGGAGGACATGAGCGTCAAAGTGAAAAGGAGCGAACCGGTCGGGACGGAGATGGGGAATGGTTGCGAAGGTCGAACGTGGTCAAGGGACGGGAGCGGCAGGCAAGAACAGGATGACGAGGAAGTGAGGGCAGAACCGCAAAGGGCGATGCGCGAACCGCGGCGCGAAGGCAAACGCGAAGGCATCGTCCGCTTTGGTTCAACCTTCGATTCCTCGCTTCCGCCGCGGACGCAGGAGCACGGTCGGTCGGGGGAGATGCAAGGAGCGCGGCCGGGGAGGTAAGCGGTCGGGCTTGGTCGCGGCGACTCTGTTCTCGCCGGACATCGGGGTTTGGCCCATCGTCGGATGAAATTTCTTCCGCCATGACACCGTTCCCGTCCCGCCTCCAGCACGCCCACGCCTTGATCACCGGAGCCGGCTCCGGCATCGGCCGCGCCATCGCCGAGCGCTTCGCCGCCGAGGGCGCGCACGTGGTCGTGCTCGATGCCTCGCTCACCGCTGCGGAGGCGGTGGCCAGCGCGATCCACACCGCCGGTGGCAGCGCCACGGCGGTCGCGTGCGACGTGTCGCAGACGGACGCCATGCAGGCGATCTTCGCCGCCCTGCCGCGCCTCGATATCCTCGTCAACAACGCCGGAATCGCGCACGTGGGCACCGTCGAATCCACCCAACCCGCCGATCTCGACCGGCTCTACGCCGTCAACGTGAAGGGGGTCTACCACGGGCTGCACTTCGGCGTGCCGCGCCTGCTCGCCCAGGGCGGCGGCGTCATCCTCAATCTCGCATCCATCGCCTCGCGTCTCGGTCTGGCGGACCGGTTCGGCTACGGCATGACCAAGGGCGCCGTGCTGAGCATGACGCTGTCCGTCGCGCGCGACTACGTGAGCCGTGGCATCCGCTGCAACTGCCTCTGCCCGGCGCGCGTGCACACGCCGTTCGTCGACGGCTTCCTCGCCAAGAACTATCCGGGGCGCGAGGCCGAGATGTTCGCCAAGTTGTCCGCCGCGCAGCCGATCGGCCGCATGGGCACGCCCGACGAAATCGCGGCCTTCGCCGCCTTCCTCTGCTCCCGCGAAGCCGGGTTCATCACTGGCTCCGCCTACGAGATTGATGGCGGGGTCACGCTGCTGCGCTGATCACGCCGTCGGTCCGCGCGGCGCGCGGCTCACGGAGCCGCCGCGCCGTCAGCGGGCGGCCTTGGGACGCACCTTGGCCCAGACCTTCGCGAGTTCGCCGCGCAGCACGGCGGCATCGTTCCACGCGGGAGGGAGGCCCGTGATGTTGTAGCCCGCGCCGCCCTCATGGTAGGGCCCCATCTCCGGGCAGACGAACAGTGTGCGGTCCTGGTTCTGCGGGGCCGACTTCCACATCGTGAAGAGGGCCTCGACAAAGACGAGGTAGGAGCGCACCTCGTCGGTCAGCTTTCCGCGGTAGGTCACGGGTACCTGACAGTGGTGTCCGTTGAAGGGACGGCAGTGCGACTGGTCGGAATTCTGTACGAGCGCCGGATGATCGAGCAGGCGTTCGATGTAATTCGAAGGTCCGAGGTGCTTCACTACCGAGAGGTGCGAGAAGTCGAAGTTGATCTTGATCATCCCGCCCGTCGCCCGCTCGTAGCGCTCGGCGATTTCGTAGGTCTTCTCCGGGGTCTCGGTGCAGCAGTCGCGGTGCACCTCGAGTGAGGGAACAAGGCCGCCGATCTTCTCGGCCGCCCGCACCATCGCGATCCAGTGCTTCGTCGCCACCGCCGGGGGCGTGTCATGATCGTCGAGTTGGACGTTGATCTGCACCGCTCCGGCCTCCTTCTGTGCGCGGAGGAGGGCGGGGCAGTCCGCCGGGTTGCTCGACGAGATGAACCCAATGAGGTGCTCCAAGCCATGCTTCTCCGCGAGCCGGCGGTGTTCGGCCGTCAGCGCCGTGGTGATGCCGTCGAAGCCGGCGGCGGCGACGGCCTTGATCTTGCGCTCAAGGGGCCATTCGCGCTTCGGCGAGGGATGGCCGTTCAGGGACCAGAGGTTCGCGATGTGGACGATCTTGGACATGGGATGAGGGGTGACGGCGGGGGAGTGGAGCGGGAGCGGCGGGCGAAGTCGAGTGCACACCCGCAGGGGCGCCTTCCGGGGGGCGATCCGAGTGCGGCGGAAGCGTGTGCCCACCCCGGCTTGGACGCACTTCAGAATCCCTCCGCAACCTCGCCGCAGTGGGAGCGACGCGGCGCGCGCAAGCGGCGCGCCACCCGCCGGCTGGACTATTGCACGATCAGGGTGCTCTGCATGATGCGCCAGTGACCCGGGAAGGTACAGATGATCGGATAACGCCCGGGCTTTTCGGGCGCGGTAAACACCAGCTCAAAGGTCTCGCCCGGGTTCACCAACGGCGTGTGCGCCAGCACGTCCGGGCTCTCGGGGACGTAGTGCTTCGAGAGCGCGCGGGGGTCGCTGAGCATCGCGTCCGCGAGGGCGCCGATCTTGTCGGTCGCTCCGGGCGCGAGCAGCAGCGCATTGTGCTGCATGTGGTCGCAGTTGCGGAAGACCAGGCGGATCCGTTCGCCCGCCTTCACCGTCATCTCCGTGCGGTCGTACTTCATCACGTCGGGCACCACGCCCAGTTGCACCACCACCGCGTCCCGGTCCGGGTCCGCCGCCGCCGTCCGCGCCGTCGTGCGGGTGATGACCTGCACGAGCGTCTCCGCAAGGGGGTTCTCGACTTGCTCGTCCGTGCGACCGAGGTCAACGAGGGTGACGTCGTCAAACCACGTGCTGCCGGTCACCTTCCCGCCGGCTCCGAGGACGAGGCTGAAGTCCAAGGTGTCGCGCGGGCCGGTGTCGACGATCAGGCGGGTGATGCTCCAGTTGCTCGTACCTCGGCTCGCCACGCTTTGCTGCGGCTGGGGGCGGTGGAGGTCGGGCACCGAGAGGAGGGCGCCAAGGGCGTTGCCGGTGGTCTCGACCGCCTCCGTGCGGCCGGAGGCGCTGATCTCATAACGGGTGTGGGGCTTCACCGTGAGCGTGCGGCTGACCGCGGCGTCCGCTCCACCCGGACCGGCGGCCAGTCGGAGGCTGCGGTGGCTCGTGCGTCCGCCTTCCACGACTTCCGCGGTCGCCTCGCCCTCGCGGACATGCAGGGTCCACTCGCCGCGGGTGCCGATCGGCGCGGTTTCGAAGCTGTCGAGCGGGAGCACCGCCGGCACGGACTTGCCAGGCGCGGCTCGCCGCGCGATCTCGGCTTCCGCGGCGGCCCGTGCGTCAGGCCGCGCCGCCGCGATGAACCCGCGGGCATGGCGCAGGGCGGCCAGTTGCGCGGCCTCCGCCGTCCAGCGGTCCACGGTCAGGTTCGGGCGGTCGAGGAACGCATGGATCGCGCGGCCGGCCTCCGGGCTGGCCGGAGCCTCGGTGAGCGCAAGCAGGGTGGCAAAGCGCACCTGGGCGTCGGGATCCGCGAGACCGTCCTCCTTCAGCAGCGCGGTGACGGTGGCGGGCGTGCGGGGCAGGGCGAGCGTCGCCGCGCGGCGGACCGCCGCGGACGGATGATCGAGGGCGCGCGTGACTGCCTCCAGCGCCTCCGGGATCGCGTCCACCGCGTTCAGGCCTTCAAGGGTCCAGAGGGCGTGGAGCGCGCCGGGATGGAGGCCGAGTTCATCAACCCGGCGGTCCGCGAGGCGCGCCAGCAGCGCCGACACCACGTCCTTGCGGCCGCGTTCCACGAGCAGGCGCTGCGCGTGCCGTCGCCAGAGTAGATTTTCGTGCCCGAGCGCTGCGACCAAGGCATCGGGCTTGGCTCCCGCGAGGCTGAAGGGCGCGGGCTTCGCGGGCGCCGTCGCCGACGGGCCGCCGCGCCACACGATGCGGTAGATGCGGCCGTGTCGCTGGTCACGCAGCGAATTCTCGTACGCATTGCCGGCGCCGCGCTCGAATCCCTTGGGCGTCGGGTTGTGCTGCACGATTTAGTTGTACCAGTCGATCACCCACACGGCGCCGTCCGGGCCCACCTCCGCCATGATTGGCGCGAACCACTCGTCATCGCTGGCGATCAGGTTCGTCGGATTGGAGGAGCGGAAGTTCGCGCCGGTTGGTTCAACGACGAATTCACCGACGAGATGGCCCGTGGGCTCCGTCACGAAGGCGATGCGGTTCCAGTACTCCCGCGGGTAGCTCCGCGCGGTGTAGAAGGCGTGACCGGCCGCGGCCGTGTAGCCCCAGTGCACATCGACTTGGCGGACGCGGTCGGTCAGCGCGACGAAGCGCGACGTGTCCGCGATGCCGCCCAGCGTGCGCGCCTCGGCGCCCACGGCGGAGTAAAGCCGGTTCGGGAGGGGGAGGTAGACGCTGGGGTTGTTGTTCGCGGTCGAGGCGAAGGCGATGCCGTCCTCGCGGAACCCGAGTCCCCACGTGTTGTTGTTGGTCGCCCGGAGAAACTCGAACCGCGTGCCGTCGGGCCGGAAGCGGACAAAGCCTTGGCGAACGTTGTGCGGCTCGCCACCAACGCTGCCCGTGAAGCCGGAGTAGCCCAGCGTGCCCCAGATCCAGTTGTCGGGCCCGGCAATGAGGTTGCTCGGGCCGGCATGCGTGTCGTAGCGCCCCCAGCCAGTGAAGAGGATTTCGCGCTCGTCCGCGCGGTCGTCTCCGTCGTTGTCCCGGAGAAAGAGGGTGTGGGGGGCCTGCACGACCACGACGCCGCCGCGCGCGAACGTGAATCCGGTGGGGATGTTCAAGCCATCCGCGAAGACCGTGAAGGTGTCCATGCGGCCATCGCCGTCATGGTCGTCGCAGACCACCAGGCGATCGCGCCCGGGCTGGCCGGGTTCGCGCAGGACGTTGGGATAGTCGAGGGTCTCAGCGAGCCAGAGTCGGCCGCGCTCGTCCCAGGCCATCGCGATCGGTTTCCGGATCTCCGGATCGGCCGCGACCAATTCGACGGCGAATCCGCCGGGGACGACGAGGCGTTGCATCGAGGCCTCGGGACTGAGCGGCTTTTGGATCAGCGGCCACTGGCTCTCTCCGGAAGTGCGCTGGCCGGGCGAGTAGTACGGGATGCCCGTCTGCGGAACGCGCTCGAGGCGCGCGGTGGCTGGGCGGTGCCGCGGGTTCGCTGGTTCAATTTGCCCGGCGGCATAGCGCACCGCCCGCTCCAGCAGGTCCTGGAATCCGGGCAGGCCCCACGTCGCCGCTTCGCGGCCCCAGGTGGTGTAGAACACGCGGCCGCGGCCTTGGGCGCGGACCCAGGTCGAGGGCCGGCCACCTCGCGACTCGAGGACGGTGCGGTCGTTCGCGCCGAGCAGTTCGACCACACCGCCTTCGTCCTTCGCTTCGAAGGCCTGAAATCCTTGCATCACCGGGTGACTCGCCGCCTCGACGCGCGTCGTGACCGTCGCCGTCTCGCCGCGGCGCAGGCGGGCACCCACCAGACGCGCAAACGCGTCCGATCCGGCGAACGCCGAGGCGCCGCCGTTGATCACGATGAGTCCGCCGCCGTTGTCGATGTACCGCCACAGGGCTTCCTCCTGCGCCGCCGTGAGGTCGTTCCGGGTCGCGTAGACGAGAATCGCCGCGTAGTGAGGCAGGGTCTCGGACGTCAGCGTGGCAAGAGTCTCCGAGTACACGGGATGGATGCCGCGATCAATCAGCGCCGGTGCCGCGACGCGGAGGCGGGTCGCCGGCTCCAAGGGACCGGCGTCGCCGAGGAAAAGCACTTTCAGGATGGGAGCTTCCGCGGCGGGCAGCGTCGGGAGCAGCATCGCCGCACCCACGGCGAGCAGAAGGCGACACAGGGAGCGTCTCATGAGGTCGGGAAAGAGAGTGGTGGCTAAAGGGGGGGGAGAAACGTGCCATGGACACGGTCCAGATCAAGCGGGCATCCTTGCGCAGCGAGCCTGGTGCCGCCCACCCGGGCACCTTGCCGAACGCATCCGGTGCGGGGTGGACGTGGCTTTCCCGGTGGACGCGGTCGTCACACCGCGAACTCCCAACCCTTCCGGTACTCGCGCCGCAGGTGCACGTTGGCTTCCGGGAGGTTGGTGAAGGTCAAGCGGGCCGAATCCCACGCCAGCGTGGTCTGCGGGTAACGCACCGCCACGCTGCCGAGGAGCACGGCCTCCGTGAGCGGGCCGGAGTAGTCGAACGAGGCCGAGGGCACGGCGCCGGTGCGGCAGGCCTCCGCCCATTGCGACCAATGGTGGGCGTCCTTCACCGCGGGCATCGGGAAGTCCTTGAACTTGTCGGATGGATACAGGCGCGGGGTGTCGATGTGGGGCACGTGCAGGACGCCTTGGGTGCCGATGATGATCGAGCCCTGCTCCATCACGTCGCGGGCCTTGCCGCCGCGGTTGCCGTTCACTGCCGCCGGCGAGGGGGTGACGAGAGCGAGCACGTCCGCCGGGGGACGGGCGGCGCCGTCGTACCAGGTCACCGGCACCGTCTGATCCGCCGTATACGGCGTGCCCGGAAATACGTACTGAATGCGCGCGTTGATCGCCCAGTTCCACGCGTCCGGTGCCGGGCCCTCCGAGCGGATGCTGAGCGGCGCCGTGAGGGCCAGCGCCTCGAACACGGGATCGAAGATGTGACATCCCATGTCTCCGAACGTGCCCGTGCCGAAGTCGAGGCGCTTCCGCCAGTTGCCGGGATGGTAGTAGCCGTTGCCGACGAAGGGTCGCACGGCTGCCCCACCGAGCCAGAGGTCCCAATCGAAGTCGGCGGGCACCGCGTCTCCGGTGACCGGCGGCGGGCCGGCGTCACCCCACTTCTTGTTGCTCCAAGTGTGGACTTCCCGGACTTTGCCGATCGCGCCCGAGTGCACGAGGGCGACGGCCTGGCGATAGACCTTCTGGGAGTGGATCTGGATGCCCATCTGGGTCACGAGGCGCTTCTGACGGGCGATCTCCGTGAGCACCCGGGTCTCGTGGACGTTGTGGGCCAGGGGCTTCTGGCAGTAGACGTGCTTGCCCAGTTGCATCGCCCGCAGCGCGATTGGCGCGTGGAGGTGGTCCGGGGTGGAAACGTTGACCGAGTCGATCTCACCCTGTTCCCGGTCCAGCAAACGGCGCCAGTCTTGGTAGATGCGCACGTCCGGGTGCCACGCCTTGAGCTCCGCGATGCGGTTTAGGTCGACTTCGGCGACGGCGACCAGCTTAACGAAGGGGTTGCTGCAGATCGATTGGATGTCGGCCCACGCCATCCCCGCCGCACCGAAGCTGGCGTGGCGGAGGGTGCCGCTCGGGGGAGCGGAGCGCAGGTGGCGCACGAAGGCGGGAGCCGCGAGCGACGCGGCCCCGAGCGTACGAAGGAACGTCCGGCGGGAGGGGGTAGGAGGAAAAGCCATGAATTCGCAGCGACGCTGAGATCGCCGCACGCGGCCCACCGGGAGGCAAGCTTACCGTTTCCCGCCGACGCTGTTCCCCGCCTCAACTCCGAGCCAGCGTCGCTACGTGGTCCTGCAGCCACGCCACTTCCTCGGGAAAGACGCCGTGATGGTCGCCGGCGAACGTGAGATGGGTGACCGCAGCGCCGCAGGCGCGGAACCAGAGAGCCGTCGCCTCCACGTACTCCCTCGGGATATGGGCGTCGTCCTCCGCGCAGGCAATCAGCACGGGGGTCCCGCGCAGGTCCACGGTCTCGCGCACCTCGCCCGCCGGGCCGATCATCGCTCCACTCAGGCCCGCCACGAAGCCGTACTTTCCCGGCGCGTGCCGCGCGTGCTCCAGCACGAGGCAGGCGCCTTGCGAGAAGCCGACGAGGCCGATGCGCTCCTGCGGAACGCCGTCAGCAACCAGCCCGGACACCACGTCCGCGACTTGTCCAAGCGCCCGCGAGAGCGCGGGTTCGTTCTCCGCCCGCGGGGTGAGGAAGCGGTGCGGATACCACACGCCTCCGGGCGCACCCGGCGCGAGATAGGCGATGTCCCCCTGCGGCAGGCGCCGGGTCAGTCCGGCGATGGCCTCCGCACTCGCCCCGCGTCCGTGTACCAGCACCACCGCCGCGCGCGCGCTCCGGGAATCGGCACCGAGCGCGAGGACCGCGCCGGACTTGGAATCGGGTGGAGGCACGCGCCGAATCGTTCAGGGATCCAAGGTCAGCGGCGGGAGCGCAGCGACAATGTGTTCGCGCTGCCGCTCCAGCGACGGGGGGACGCGGAGGCTCGTGCCCAGCCGCGTGGGACACTCGTCGACCGCGAAGCCCGGGCCGTCCGTCGCGATCTCCGCCAACGCGTCTCCGGGCTCGCGGAAGTAGATGGACTGGAAGTACTGGCGGTCGCGCAGCGGCGAGACCGCGTGGCCCCGCGAGAGCAGTCGGCTCCGGAGGCGCTCCCGCGCCTCGCCGTTGGCGGCTCTCAGGGCGATGTGGTGCACGGTGCCGATTCCGACGGCGGCGTCCGGCGCATCCGCCCCAGCGACGCACACGTCGACGAAATTCCCGGGGCGCGCCGGACCTGCACTCCAGCGCGTTCGTCCGGGCTCCGACGCAACGCGCGTCAGTCCCAATCCCGCCCCCAGCATCGCCTCCGTGGCGTCCGGCTTGGAAACCATGAGCGATGCGCTGTGCAGGCCGGTGATCGCCTGCGACTCCGGCACGTCGGTTCCGTTCCAGGGACGGCGGTCGTCGGCGGATTCGACAAGTTCAACCGGGATCTGGTCGGGGTCGGAGAAGCTCAAGAGTGGATCGCCGAAGCGCTCGCCCGCGCGCGTCGCCACGCCGGCTGCCGCCAGGCGTTCCTGCCAATGGGGCCGCGCGCCGCGGGGAATCGAAAGGGTCAGGGCCGCCACGCCACCGACGCCCCCATGGCCTTGAAAATCGGTTCGATCCTTCCGCCAGTAAAAGAAGGTGAGCAGAGTTCCCGGAGCACCCGTCTCGGTGCCGAAGTACAGGTGGTATGCCGTCGGATCGTCGAAGTTCACGGTTCTCTTCACGAGCCGAAGGCCGAGGAGCCGCGTGTAGAAGGCGACGCTGCGATTGGGGTCGCCCGCAATCGCGGTCACGTGATGCAGGCCACCCACGGTCGGAAAGCCGCTTGGATTCGGGGTCATGGGCTTCCGGTAGTCAATTTGCCGGATCGCGCAATCCTGTTCGGGAGGGTCCGACGCGTTCCTCAAGTTGCGCATGGTAGAGCGAGCGCGGCTCGAGGCCCGTTTGGTTCGCGCCTTCCACGAATCCGGGTGCGCCGGGGTACGGTCCCTTGGTCAGGATCTGTCCGCGGCAGCCGATCGCGTAGTTCTGCGCGGTCGGCGGGGCCTGAACCACCACGCGTCCCTTCGGCGTGACGTCGCAGGCCCACGCCACCGAGTGCGCCGCGCCCCAGCCGTGAGAGGTGCCGTAATCGCCTCGGTTGTAGAAGTGGATCACGTCCGGGTCCTGCGGCTCCTCCGCCCGGACGTTGTCGAAGAGCAGTCCCATCGACCAGCGGCGGTGACCTTCGGATGAGGTGGTGGAGCGCGCCGTGACCGAGTCGACCACCACGATGCCGGAGTCCAGCGACCCGCCGTTGCTGATGAAGGCGTGCCGCCCCGCGGAGGCGAAGCACTCGACAAAGAGAATCAACTGCGAGTGATAGGTCGCGAAGTTGTAGTGATACCCGCCGATCACCGCGCCGCGCACGACGCGTGTACTCTGCCAGGCCGGAAGCGGCGTGACTCCGAGCAACAGGAGCGTGACGATCTGGAGACGAGTTCGGGGACCGAAGCGCATCGGGTGAAGGTTTGCGAAAAATCAGCGCAGCGGATCCGTCGGACCGTGGTTTGGGCGTTGATCCGCTGAGCGCGACCGGCACGCTAGTCGGCATGTCGCTCACGTCGAGACGCGCGTTTCTCAAGAGTGCAGTTTCCGGTGCCGCCGTCGCGGCTTTGCCTGCCGCATTGCCGGCGGCGACGGGCACGAAGCCGGCCGCGTCGCGGGCGCGCGGCGAGAGCGGAGGCGCCCGCAATGTGATCTTCCTCGTCAGCGACGGCATGAGCCTCGGAACGCTTTCGATGGCGCAGCAGTTCCGCCGGCGTCGCGAGGGCAGGGGCACCGAGTGGATCGGCCTCTACGGGCGCGAGGGTGTGCACCGCGCCCTGATCGACACGGCGTCGGCCTCCAGCATCGTAACGGATTCCGCGGCCGCGTCCTCCGCGTGGGGCGGCGGAATGCGGGTGGCGAACGGGGCGATCAACGTGGGTCCACGAGGCGAACTGCCGCAACCGCTGCTCGACGCGGCCCGGGCCTCGGGGCGGGCGACCGGCCTCGTGTCGACCGCGACGATCACGCACGCAACGCCGGCGGGCTTCGCCGTGAACGTCCCCGGGCGCAATGACGAGGACGCCATCGCGGACCGTTACCTCCGTTCCGAGATCGATCTGTTCCTCGGCGGCGGCGCCCGTTTCTTCGACCCGGCGCGTCGCGTCGATGGCAAGGATCTCTTTGGCGCCTTCGCTGCGGCGGGCTGTGCCGTGGCGCGCGACCGCGCGGCGCTCGCCGCCGCGCCGAAGTCGGGACGTCTCCTCGGTACGTTCAGCTCCGGCCATCTGCCGTTCTCCTTGGATCGCGCCGCGTCCGCCGAGCTCACCGCCGCAGTGCCGACACTGGCGGAGATGGCCGAGGTGGCCCTCGGGCGACTGAGTGCGCAGGGCGGGGATCGTGGCTTCGTGCTCCAGATCGAGGGGGCGCGCGTGGACCACGCCGCCCATGCAAACGACTTCGGCGGATTGGTTCACGATCAGCTGGCCTTCGACGACGCCCTCGCCGTCGCGCTGCGCTTCGCGGCCGGTCGCGACGACACGCTGGTGATCGTCACCACCGACCATGGAAACTCCAATCCGGGCCTCAATGGCACCGGCGGCGCCTACGGCACACCGACGCGGCGTTCGAGCGCGCGTTCACGCTGCGCCAGACCAACGACTGGATCATCGACGGGCTTTCCGCCCAGAGCGACGCCGCCGCCGTGCGCGACCGCATTGTCCTCGGTACCGGACTGAATGTCTCGAAGGCCGAGGCCGCCCTCGTGCACCGGGCGTTGCGGAAGGATTACTCCGACGCGTACCGCGCGCGGTCCAGCCCCATCGTGATCCTCGGTCAGGTGCTCGCGAACCATCTGGCGGTCGGTTGGACCGGGATTTCCCACACGTCCGACATGGCCGAACTCGTGGCCCTCGGGCCCGGAAGTGAGGCCTTCTCCGGGGTGCTGCTGAACCTCCAGGTTCATTCCTTGCTGCGACAGGCGCTCGGCCTGCCTCGCGCAGCGTCTTAAGGGCCGGTACCGTGCCGTGGTGGGAAAAGCGGGGTTGATCTGCACCGCGGTGACCGGTCTGCTTACGCCATGTTTCAGCCGTCCTCTGCTTCGGCGTCCGGGTTGCATTGGCTGAGCGGGGCGCTTGCCGCGCTGCTCATCGCCACCGCAGGACCGGTGCTGCGGGCCTTCGACTTGCCCGCCGATCCCTCCGCCGTCGTCCAACGGGTCGCGTTCGGCTCGTGCAACAACTCCACGCAGCCAGCCCCCGTCTGGGACGCGGTCGTGAAAGCCGATCCCGATGTGTGGCTGTGGCTGGGCGACACCGTCTACGCCGATGATCCCCGCCCGCCGGGCAAGACGCTTGCCGAGCGCACGCGCGTGGTGCTGGACCGTTTGCCCGACCTGTACGCGCGCCAGCGAGCGTTGGCCGCCTACCAGCGCCTCATGAGTCGCGCCCGCATCATGGGCACCTGGGACGATCATGACTACGGGTTGAACGACATGGGCGCCGACTTCCCGGGACGCGCCGAGGCGCAGCAGCACTTCTTCGATTTCTACGGCGAGCCCAAGGACAGTCCGCGCCGCACGCGTCCGGGCGTCTACAGCTCGATCATCCTCGGACCGCCGGGCAGGCGGGTCCAAATCGTGATCCTCGATACGCGATCGTTCCGGTCCCCGCTGGAGGAGGGCGATTTCCCGCGGCATCAGCGGGTCGAGGGCCGCCCGGGGAACTACCGGCCAACCACCGACCCCACCACCACGCTCCTCGGGGCTGAGCAATGGGCGTGGCTGGAGCGCACGCTCGGGCAACCGGCGGAGGTGCGGCTGATCGTCTCCTCGATTCAGGTCATCGCGGACGATCATCGCTTTGAAAAGTGGGGGAATTTTCCGCACGAGCGTCGTCGGCTCTTCCAGTTCATTCATGACCATCGAATCGGGGGCGTGATCCTGCTCTCCGGCGACCGACACACCGGCGAATTGAGCTGTCTCGACCCGCTGCGCGAACCGGACGGCAGCTCGATCGACCCGGGCTACCCCGTCTTCGATCTCACCTCGTCCGCCTTGAATCGTTCCGCCCCCATCATCGCGAGCGCTCCGCCGGCCAACCCGGCCCGCCGACCGGTGGTCTTCAGCCACGAGATCAATCGCCACCGCATTGGTTCACGCTTCGGCTACAACCACTTCGGCCTGATCAGCATCGAGTGGGGCGCCGCCGGCGGAGGCGAGGTCACGCTCGCCTTGCGCGCGGAAACCGGCGACGAGGTCCTGCGGCAGCGGCTGTCCGTCGCCGGGTTGCAGCCAGGCGTCGGCACGGCTGCCGGTGCGGGGCAGGCATCGACCCGCTGAGCGCGGCTTCGCCGCCCGCGGGCGAGTGGAGGGATGAGTCGCAGGCGACGTCGCTTCTGGAGAAGGCGATCGCCGCCCGCGGGCGCGCGGGCGGTGGGGCTGGCGCGCGGCTCGGTGCGTGCGCTCCGGCCTAAAGGAGGCGTAGCGACGCGCTCGCCGTCGGTCGCCGGTGCGCGAGCGTTCTTTCCCTCGTTCAGGCGCCGCCGCGGCTCTCCGCCACCAACTCGGCGAGCGCGGCGTCGACCGACGTGGTCGGGCGGAAACCCGCCGCGAGGAGCCGCGTGACGTCGGCGCGCGAGTGGCGGACATCGCCGGGCCGCGTCGCCGCATGCTGGATCGCCGCGCGCGAGCCGGTGGCCCGGAGGATGCGCTGGGCCAGTTCGAGGATGGTCATCTCGCCGCCGTAGCCGACGTTGTACACGCCGCGCATTCCGGGGGTTTGTGCGGCGAAGAGGTTTGCCGCCACGACGTCGTGCACCGAGATGAAGTCACGGGTCTGGCCGCCGTCCCCGAAGATCGTGATCGGCTCGTTCGCCAGCGCCTGCCGAAGGAAGATCGGCACCGCCGCCGCGTAGGCGCTCCTGGGGTCCTGCCGGGGGCCGAAGACGTTGAAGTAGCGCAGGCACACGGTCTCGAGCGGCGTCGTCGCCGACCACAGGCCGCAGTAGTACTCTCCGTCGAGTTTCGTGATCGCGTACGGGCTGCGCGGGTCCGGGGGGAGGTCCTCGCGCTTCGGCGACTCCGGGCGCTCGCCGTAGACCGCCGCCGAGCTGCTGAAGCAGAGTCGCCGAGCCTTGGCTTCGACCGCGGCGGTGAGCACGTTGAGCAGGCCGTTGACGTTGCTCTCCACGCAGGCGTAAGGGCGCCGCATCGACTCCGGCACGCTCACCATCGCGGCAAGGTGGAAGACGACGTCCACGTCCCGCATGGCGCGAGCGACGGCGGCCCGGTCCGTGATCGATCCTTCGATCAACTCGACGCGCAGGCCGGCGAGGTTGTCGCGGCGGCCCGTGCTGAGGTCATCCAGCACGCGGACGTGCGCCTCGCCGTGCAGGCGGGCGGCGAGGTGGCTGCCGATGAAGCCGGCACCTCCGGTGATGAGGACGTTCATGGATGGGCGGCGAGGTGGTCGACGCGGCGCTGAAAGGCATCCTGCTGCGCCTCGAGGCTGCGGACGAGCGCGAATTGGTTCCGGGCGCGGTCGAGGTTGTGGCCCGGGCGCTTGGTCTTGAAGTAAACGTCGCCCTCCAGGAAGTCGGTCAGGAAGCGCAGCCCGATCTCGAAGGTGATGAGGCGTCCGGAGAACGCGAGTTCGGCGATCTCGGCGGGACACAGGAAGTCCCGTGCGGTCGAGAGGTAGCCTTCGGCGAGGGCGGTGAAGATCTCCGGTCTCGCCGTGACCTGCGCAAGGTCGGTGCCGTCCTCGGGCGCGGCGTTTGTCGCGGATCGGACGAGGTCGCCGAAGTCGTACAGCGCGAGTCCAGGCATGACGGTGTCGAGGTCGATCACGCAGACCGCGCGGCCGGTGGCGTCGTCGAGCATCACATTGTTGAGCTTGGTGTCGTTGTGCGTGATGCGCTCCGGAAGTTCGCCGCGGGCGTGCTGCTGGAGGAGGCGGTCGACCGTGGACTCGCGGGCGGCGGCGAAGGCGATCTCCTCACGGGCGGAGGCCGCGCGTCCGGCGGGGTCGCGACGGAGCATTTCCACGAAGGTTTCGAAGCGCCGGCGCGTGTGGTGGAACGCGGGGATCGTCTCGTGCAGGCGGGGTGCGGGAAGGTCGGCGAGCAGTCCCTGAAATCGCCCGAACGCCGCGGCGGCCTCGCGGGCCTGCTCCGGGCGCTCAAGGAGGTCATAGGTGCGCGCGCCGTCGATGAAGTCATAGCAGCGCCACGCGGCTCCGGTTTCGTCGCGGGCGAAGGCGGCACCTTCGCGATCGGGGATGAGCGTCAATGCTCGTTCTCCGCCGCCGGCGGGAAGGCGCGCGCGGGCGTGGCGGGTGACGCGCGCGATGTTGTCCATCAGGGCCGGGATGTCCCGGAAGATCCGGCCGTTGATGCGCTGCAGAAGATACCGTCGGGCCTGTCCGGACGCGGTCCGGCAGGTCACGGCGAAGGTGTCGTTGATGTGCCCAGATCCGTGGGGTGCCGCCTGCATCGGGGGCGCGTCCAGTTGGAAGCGCGTCGCGGCGCGGAGGGCCTGGGCGGCGCGTTCGTCGGGACCGGGTACGGCCGGCGGCTGAGGGGACAGCATGGCGAAGCCTGCGAGCAAAGCAAGGCGGCGGGGAGGGGCAATGCTGGAGAGACGCGTGCGGCGGCTCGTCGGATGCCGGGCGGAAGCCGACGCAGTCGGCGTCTCGGGGACTAGAGGTTTGACGGTGGCCGGTCAGGCGGAAATTCTGCGGCGGGTGGTCGGTCGACGGAGCGGCTTCGCGCCGAGGGGTGCGGGGCCGGCGTCGTTGGCCTTTCCGTTCCCCGCGCCCCGATCGCTTTCCCCCTCCGCTTCATGCCCCGATCCGGTTCCTCCCGTGGTCCCGCACCTGTCTCCGTTGATCGCCGCCGTCTCTGGCGTGACTGGGAGGTGCTGTGCGCCGACATTGGCGAGCGGCGCGCCGGGACGCCGGAGGAGCATCGCGCGGCCGCGTTTGTCGCGGGCGAATTCGCGAAGGGCGGTCTGCGGTCGGTCGAGGTGCTGGAGTTTCCGTGCCTGAGTCATCGTTCGTCGCGGGTCGATCTGGCCGCGCGCGAGGGGGGGCGTTGGCGCGCGGCGGACGCACGCATCCTCGCCGGCGCTCCCGGCTGCGCCGCCGGGGAACGGGAACTGGTCTGGCTGGAAATGCCCGAGGAGGCGGCGCGGCTCGCCCCGGGCTCGTTGCGGGGTCGCGTCGCCGCGGTCTTCGGCCCGTTGCCGACGAGCGCGCGCGATCATCGGCGGCTCGTAGCGGCGGCGCCGGATGCGGTCATTCACGTCGATGAGCGCCTCCCCTTTGCTTGGACGAAGAGCGATGGCGTCTATCCGGAGTGGGTCCGGCGTTACGGCATGCCGACCACCGTGGCGATGGCGTACCTCGATGCGTGGCGGTGGCGGAAGGCCGGGGTCAGCCGCGTGCGGCTCGCCGCCTCGGTTCAGCTCGAGCCGGCGCTGTCGCCGACGGTGAGTGCGGTGCTGCCGGGTCAGGATCCGCTCCTTCCGGAGATCCTCGTGCTGGCGCATCACGACACGCAGGCTGGCAACGTCGGCGCGGACGACAACGCGTCCGGGGTTGTCGGGCTGCTGGAGATCGCTCGGTTGCTGGCGAAGCGCCGCGGGCGGGCGCGGCGCGGCATCCGTTTCCTCTCCTTCGGTGCCGAGGAACAGCTTTCCGTCGGCGCCGCCGCCTACGTGCGCGCTCACCTGGCCGACCGCGGGAGGTGGGGCTTGGTCGTGAATCTCGACAGCGTGTCCTCGCCGCTCGGACACTGGGAAATGTACTGCGTCGGTGACCGCGCCCTCGCGCGGCACGCGCAGGCGGCGCTGGCCGGGCACGGGCTCGCCGTCGCGTCGAAGCCGGAGGTCACACCGTTCGGCGACATCTTTCCGTTCAACTGGGCGGGCGTGCCGTCGCTGTGGTTCTTCCGCACGAACACGCCCGGGGCCCGCTGGCAGCATCACAGTCCGTCCGACTCGCTCGAGAATGTCTCCGTCGACGCCGTGGCGCGACTCGTCGGGGCGCTGGTCCCGGTCATCGGCGCGCTGGCCGACGCCGCGGACTGGCCGTTCGGAGCCCGTCCGCCGCTGGCGCAGCGGCAGGTCATCGCGCGACTGGGCCAGGAACTCTTCGGCTTCCCGCTGCGGGGACCGCGCGCGGGGGCCGGGAGGCAGTCATCATGACGCAGCACGAATTGGCCTGTGATCTTCTCGTCGCCGGGGGCGGTCCGGCGGGCGTCAGCTGCGCGCTCGCCGCGGCGCGGCTCGGGGCGCGGGTAATCCTGTGCCAGGACCGCCCGGTGCTCGGCGGCAACGCGTCGAGCGAGGTCCGCATGCACATCGTCGGAGCCACTGGATTGGATGCCGGGGTGGCGTTGGAGACGGAGTTGCGCGAGGGCGGAATCGTCGAGGAACTGCGGCTCGATCTTGCCGTGAGGAATCCGCAGCGCTCGCCGTCCATGTTCGATCTGCTGCTCTACGACAAGTGTCGCCGAGAGCCGAACCTCACCCTCCTGCTCAACACCACCGTGGATGGGGCGGAGGTCGTCGATGGTGCGATCCGGTTCGCGACCGCGACGCGGGCGTCGACCGAGGATCAGTTCCGCATCCGGGCTTCGCTGTTCGCGGATTGCACGGGCGATGGTCGTCTCGGCGTCGAAGCGGGCGCCCCGTTCCGGCACGGACGCGAAGGGCGCGACGAATTCGGGGAGTCCTTGGCGGCGCCGGTGGCGGACCAGCGGACGCTCGGGTCAACGATCCTCTTTCTGGCGCGCCGCCACGCCCAGCCGATGCCTTTCGTCGCGCCGCCGTGGGTGAGGCGGTTCAAGGACGACGATTTCCGTCTGCGGCCGTTCGGTCGGGCGGGTTCCGATCTGGGCCTCGAGTACGGCTACTGGTGGGCGGAGTGGGGTGGCTGCCTCGACACGATCAAGGACAATGAGCGCATCCGCGACGAACTCCTCGCGATCGTCCTTGGCATCTGGGATCATGTAAAGAACCGCTCGGAGGTCGATGCGAGCCACTGGGCGCTGGAGTGGTTTGGGTTCCTGCCTGGCAAGCGCGAGAGCCGGCGCTTCGTGGGGCGTCATGTGCTGACTGAGGATGATCTCGTTGCGTCGCGGCCGTTCGCCGATGCCATCGCGTATGGCGGCTGGCCGATTGATACGCATCCGCCGGAGGGCGTCGACGCGCCCGCCCTGCCGCCGTGCGAGCAGCATTATCTTCCGTTTCTCTACGACATTCCGCTGCGCTCGTGTCTTTCGGCGGGCGTGCGCAACCTCGTTTTTGCGGGCCGTAACCTCTCCGCCACGCACATCGCGTTCGCGTCGACCCGCGTGATGGCGACCTGCGCCGCGGTCGGTCAGGGGCTCGGCACCGCCGCCGCTCTGGCGCTGCGCGAGGGCGCGGCTCTCGCCGAGGCCGCGACGGATCCCGCCTTCCTGCGCCGCGTGCAGCAGCGCCTGCTCCGCGACGATTGCTACCTGATCGGCGTCGCGAACGAGGATGTGGACGATCTTGTGCGCGCTGCGTCCACCGTCACAGCGTCCAGTCACCAACCCGGCGGTGAACCGGAGTGGATCCGGAGCGGTCAGACCCGCGCCATCCATGGGCGTCCGGGCGGACGGGTGGCGCATAATCTCTGGGAGGACGTGCTCCGCCGTGCCGCTGCCGCCCCGCCGCCACCGAAGGGGAGCGGTGTTCCGGGGGCGCCCAGCGCGGCCCCGGCCTCAGAGCCGGCCTCAGACCCGGCCGCAGCGGCGCCCGCCGCCGTGACCTGTGCGCCCCCCGACCGCGCGCGGCCCGGTCTGCATCGGTGGATGAGTGACCCGGCAGCGGGACTGCCGGCGTGGATCGAGGTCCGCTGGGCCTCACTGGTGCAGATCGGTGAAGTCCAGTTGATCTTCGACACCGGCCAGCACCGACACCTCACGCTTTCGCAGGCCGACGGCTACACGAAGAGGATGCAGTGGGGCCGCCCGCAGGCCGAGACGGTGAGCGACTACGCCATCGAGGTGGAGACGGACGGTGCGTGGAGCGAAGTCGTGTGCGAGCGCGGCAACTATCAGCGCCGCCGCGTGCATGCCCTTTCGAGTGTTCGGATGGTCACCGCGCTCCGCGTGCGCGTGGATGCCACCCACGGCCTCGACCACGCCCGCATCCTCGAACTGCGCGCCTACCGGTGAGTCGGGTGGGCGGGGTGGGCGGGGGGGCGGGCGCGGGTGCGGGGGCGGAGGCGGGTGCGGGGGCGGCGCGCCGCGGCGGCCCCGCGGCGGTGGCGCGGTTGGTCAACCCCCGGAGCCATTGTCCGGTCCGGGCGCGGGCCTCAACCGGAATGCGCCTCCTACCGCCCGAGCGGCGGAAGCCGTCAGGCGTTGGCGATCGCCTCAGCCACGAATTGGTTGAGGCTCTCGCCCCGCGCCATCGCCTTGAGAGCGGCCCTGCGATGGACTTCAGGTGGAACCCGGACGAGAAACTTTCCGCTGAAGGTTCTCCCGGCGGAGGGTTTCGGAAGGGGACGGTCATCCCGCAGGAAGATCTCGACCCACGCCTCAACGATGGGCGTCAGCTTTCGGACGACCGCGGCCTCGGTTTCACCGTGGCAACACTGCCCGATGATCGGGGGCGCGCTGCCGACGAAGGCGTTGTCCTCCGTGCTCCATTCCACGACTTTCAGGTAGCGTCGGGAATGCTCGCGGATCTGTTGGCGCGTGGGTTTCATTGGGTGAGAGCCTCGATGGCTTGGGTTATCAGACGTGCTTGATAAGGACGTGCGTCCGCTCCGGCCTTGCCGGAGAGCGTGATCCGCAGCCCTTGAGGATGAAGATAGTTGCGATGGCTTCCCTTGCCGCCGCGGTTGACGAATCCCAATCGCTCGAGATCAGCGATCAGACTGCGAATCTTGCGGGGCCTTCTGGTATCATTCTGATACCATAGTCGCCGTCAAGACTCTCGGTGTGGCGGTCTGTCGGAGTTGGGTGACGGGCGCAGGCGCGTGCGTGACGCCCCAGCGAGCACCGCTCAGTTCCGCTCCGCCGGCTCGGTCGGGGCGGCGATACCGGTGATCGAGGCGACGAGACGCGCGGGGTAGCTCTGGTAGCGGGCATGGGGCGCGGAGCCCTTCCAGGAGAGCGCGGCGAGGGTCGCGTGCAGCGGCTTGGCGGGCTCTCCGAGTGCATCGATCGCCTCCAGCGCGGCGAGGCTCGCGAAGTACCCGGACTCCTTCGGGTCAGCGTGACGCGCCAGCGTTGCGAGCGCGGTGGATCGATCGTCGGCGAGTGGGGAGTCAGCCAGCGCGCGCGCCGCCGCGATGCAAACGGAGGCCGACGGGTCCGTCAGCAGCGCGCGCAGGCGCGGCGTGCAGCCGGCAAGCTGCGCGGCACCGCGCACGCGCACCGCTTGCACGCCCCAGAAGCGGACCGCAGCGTCCGGGTCGGTGAGTAGGCCACCCAAGGTCTCCGATGTCTCCGCGTCCGCGCCGACGCGCGGTGCGGCGCGGTGGCCCGCGGCAAGGATGCGTTCGAACGGGTAGCGGACGTCGTCGTGGGCCAGCGTGTGCGGCGGGAGGCCGGCGGCGCGGGCGTGTTGCTCCGCCTCGGAGAGGAAGCCGATGTCGCGCGTCCACCGCAGATGATCGTCGAGCGCGGCGCGGAAGGCGGCGAGGCGCGCGTGTTGCGCCGGGTCGGCGGCGAGGTTGCGCACCTCGTCCGGATCGGTCGCGAGATCGTAGAACTCCTCGGTCGGCTTCGGCGTGCGCCAGAAGAGCGACTGCGCTTCGTTCAGCTCCCCGCGGTCGAAGCGCTCGCGCCAGACGCGCGTCGTTGCGGTTCCGAACTGATAGGCGACGTGCTGCCCCTGCGAGACCAGCGGCAGGAAGTTGCGCACGTACACGAAGCGGCCGTCGGTGACGCTGCGGACGAGATCGGTGCGCTCGTCCATGCGGCCCCGGGCGCCGAAGAGAAAGGCCGGAGCCGGCTGCGGGCGCGTGCCGGCGAACGCGCGTCCCTCCATCCAAGCCGGCGCGGGCAGGTCCGCGAGGCTGAGCACGGTCGGAGCGAAGTCGACGAAGCTGACGAGCCGATCCGACGGGCCGCCGGGGCTGGTGCCGGCTGGGGCGAGGTGATGCCACTTCGGCGGGAAATACACGACGAGGGGGACGCGCAGGCCGGAATCGGACGGCCAGCGCTTGCTCCTCGGCATCCCGCTGCCGTGGTCGCCGAAGTAGAAGACAATGGTGTCGTCGGCCAGGCCGTCCGCCGCCAATTCCCGGAGCCGTTCGCCGGCCTCGCGGTCGGCTTCGCTCACCATGTCGTAGTAGCGCGCCCAGTCGCGCCGCACCTCCGGGGTGTCGGGGTGGTAGGCGGGTACGCGGACGCGGGCGGGGTCGGTGACGCGCTCCGGGTCGCGCGTGCGGAGCTGACCTTCGTGGGAGCGGTTGGAGTTGAACACGGCGAAGAACGGCTGCCCGGGGCGCCGCTGGCGCCAGTGCCCGCGCGCGGACGAGTCGTCCCACGCATCCGCCGGGGTCGGGACGTTGTAGTCCTCCTTGCTGCGATTGCTGCAGTAGTAGCCGGCCTCGCGCAGCAGCGCGGGGAAGAGGCGCATACCCGCCGGGGCGGCCACCATTGAACGCATGTGGACGGCCCCGAGACTGGTGGCGTGGACGCCGGTGATGAGCGCCGTGCGCGCGGGGGCGCAGACCGGGTGGTTGGACCAGACGTGGTTGAAACGGATTCCGACGCGGGCGAGCCCATCGACAGTCGGCGTACGTGCGAGGGAGTCGCCGTAGCAGCCCATCTGCTGTCCGTGGTCCTCGCTGGTGAGCCACAGGATGTTCGGCCGCTGCGGTGCCCCCGGGGCCGCCGCCAAGCCGCTCCCCGCGGCGGCGCGGAGCAGCCCGGGCGCAACGAAGAGCAGGCCGATCGTGCCCGCGAGGATGCGGAGGACCGCGCGCCGCGAACAGCGGGCCGGTTCAGCCACCGCCCCAATGTGACCAACCAGCAGGTGGAACCGGAAAGCGGCGAGGGGAGCCATGGGACTGGCGGACGGTAGCCTGCCCTCACCCGCTGGACAAGCCCGGGGAAACGAGGTCGAGGCGTGCGGTTATACCAACGCGACGACGCGGCGCCGCCGTTCCTACGGTCCGCCTTTAGCCCGTCCGACCACGCTCACCGGCTTACGCTCTGGCGCCGTCACCGGTGGAGGGGTGTTATGCGTCCCACCGCAGTGTCTCGTTCGCGCCGGGTCGCCCCGTTTGGGGAATGTCGTCGCGTCCGGGGGCGGGGCGGGGGATCGCGGCGGAGTTCGCCCTGCGCACGCGGAGGATTCCCCCGGGGCAGGTTGCCGATGCATGGTTGGGTGCCTAGGCGGAGCAACTTGCGGAGGCCGGCGGGTCGGTCCTAGATCGCCGCATCAGCGGTGTCGAGTCGGCCCGCAGTTTGGCTCGATAGCTGCTGAGCGACTCGCCCATCTCCCGTCGAAAGAGACGATTGAAGAACGAGATCTGGGTGAACCCGTTGTTCAACGCGATGGTTCCGATCGGCGCCTGGCCGCTTGCCAGTTCCTGGCACACCGCCTTGAGCCTGACCCGGTTGAGGTAGTCGGTGTAGCACGTCTGCGCCGTGACGTGGAACTGCCGTGTGAAGGTGGATCGGCTCATGCTTGTGACGCTGAGGAGATCGGCGAGCACGATCGGTTCACGGTAGTTCGCGTGGATGTAACTCAGCGCGCGCTTGATGGCTTCCTCGCGTTCGTCGGCTCCGCTGAACGTGAAGGGTTCGCTCGCGACGAGGGACGTGTCGCGCTCGTCGGCATGCAGTGCTTCGTGCAGGACTTGAAAGAGCCCCCCAGTCGTTGCAGGCCGATCATGTGGGTGAGCTCCTGCAAGTGCACGCAGACGCGCTGACCGGATTGTCCCCCGATGCCCAGTCCCCGAAGAGCGCGTTCGGCCAAGTCGTGCAGGGAGCGCATCTCCCTCGACTCCCAGATCCCGTGGCCACTCGGAAGTTCCCACAGGATCGAAAGCCCCTCTGCGATCGGCGGTGCTGCGCGCCTCCATCTCGGCCTCGATGGCGCCGGCCTCGGCGGTCGTGAGGTGTGAACGGGTGTAGCCGGTGGCGATGAGTTGATCGAGGGTCGGGGCAGGAAGCTGATCACCGGCGATCTGATCGATCGTGAATTGATCGAATGGCAGATTCGCGTTGAAGGCGCGCACGACCCAGTCGCGGTAGGGCCAGAGCGTCCGGAGGTTGTCGAGGTGTAGCCCGTGCGTGTCGGCGTAGCGCACCGCGTCGAGCCAGTAGCGGGCGAAGTGCTCACCGTAACGCGGCGAAGCCAGCAGCCGCGTCACCGCGCGATCGTAGGCGCCGGGCGAGCGGTCGGCGAGGAACGCATCGAGTTCCGCGGGCGTCGGCGGAAGCCCGGTGAGATCAAGCGTGAGCCGACGCAGCAGCACCTCGCGGGAGGCTTCGGGGGCGAACGCGAGGCCCTTGGCGGCGAGCTTCGCGCCGATGAAGCGATCGATGGGACCGTCCGCGGCCTTCGCACCGCCGGCGGCGGCGGGCAGGGCGGGGCGGGAGACTGGTTCGTAGGCCCAGTGATTCTGGTAGACGGCGCCCTGCTCGATCCAGCGCTGGAGGAGCGCGCGCTGTTCCGGCTTGAGGGGGGATTTGTGCGACTCCGGCGGCGGCATCACCTCGTCGGGCTCCGTGCTGAGGATGCGTTGCCACGCCTCGGAGTTGTCGAGGCTGCCGGGGGCGAAGGCGCGGATGCCGTCGCGCAGGGCGGTGGCGTCGACCCCTTGGTCGAGCCGGAGATTCGCCTTGCGGTGGGCGGCGTCGGAGCCGTGGCAGGCGAAGCAGTTCTCGGCGAGGATGGGGCGGATGTGCTCGTTGAACGTGACCGCGTCCGCCGCGTGCGCCGAATCCGCGGCGTGCGCCACTGCGGCCGCGGCCGCCGCGCTGCCCAAGACGACCAGGAGACGAAGGCGGGGAAGGAGGGTCACGGGGAGTCGGGAGGCGGTTTAGGCAGCGGAATAGCCCTCGGTGGAGAGCGGGTCAGGAGGGCGGGCCGAGGGGTCCGTCGGCGGCTTCGAGGGTGCGGTGAAGATGGGCGGACTTGAGCGCGGAGTCCAGCACGCCGCTGCTTCGCTCACTGCGACGGCTGGCACCCCGGTGAGGATCGGCGGACGTGGGCCCGGAGTCCAGCCCCCCGCGGCGTGACGGTCCGTTCCGGGCGACTGCACGCTCGAGGGTCGCGTGGATGCGTCGGGGACCCGGCAGGCGGCGGCGTGGGGTCAGTTGCGGGCGGTGGCGGCGATCCATGCCTCGACCTGCTCATCGAGGATGTCGAGCGGCAGGGAGCCGCCGCCGAGAAGGACATCGTGGAAGCCGCGTTCGGTGAACGTCGCGCCGAGCCGCGTGCGCGCGCGCTCGCGGAGTTCCTGGAACCGGATCATGCCCACCTTGTAGGCGCAGGCCTGGCCCGGCATGACGATGTAGCGTTCGATCTCGGAGACGACCTCGCTGCGGTTGCGGCCGGTGTGGGCGACCATGTAGTCGATGGCCTGCTCCCGGGTCCAGCGCTTGAAGTGAATCCCCGTGTCGACCACGAGCCGCACGGCGCGGAAAATCTCCCCCTGGAGCCGTCCCAGGTCGCCGTAAGGATCATCCTGATACAGACCCATCTCGTGAGCGAACCACTCGATGTACAGCGCCCAGCCCTCGGCGTAGGCGGTGAACGGAAGGAGTTTCCGGAAGGTGGGGAGCCCCTTCAACTCCTGCGCGATGGCGATCTGGAAGTGGTGTCCCGGCACTCCCTCGTGGTAGGCGAGCGTCTTCATGCTGAAGCGCGGCACCTCGGACATGTCGCGGAGGTTGGCGTAGAACACCCCGGGCCGGGAGCCGTCCAGTGCGGGCGGCTGGTAGTAGGCCGCAGGGGAGGTCGCCTCCTTGAACGACGGGATCCGCTGCACCTCCATCGGGGCCTTCGGTTGCCGGCCGAAGTAGCGCGGGGACAGCTTCAGGCACTCATCGATGATCCGCTGGTAGTCGGCCAGGGCGGCGGCGCGGCCGGAGTCGTCGTTGGGGTAGAGGAAGCGCGGCTCGCGGGTAAGGCGCGCGAGATGTTCGGCGGGCGTTCCGCCGGTGAGGCCTTGGGAGCCGAGGATTGCGCGCATTTCGCGCTCGATGCGGGCGACCTCGCGGATCCCGAGATCGTGGATTTCGGATGGGCTCAGGTTGGTCGTGGTGTAGGAACGCAGCAGGTGCGCGTAGAACGCGTCGCCGTCCGGCAGCTTCCACACCCCGTCGTCGGTGGACGTCCGTGGCTCGAGGCCCTCGAAATAGGCGATGAGACGCTGGTAGGCGGGGATGACCTCGGCGGAGACGGCGGCCTCGGCGCGGGCCTTCAAGTCGGCCTTGGCGGCGTCGGGCACGCCCGGCAGCGCGTCCACCTTGGCGGCGAAGCGCGTGCAGAGCAGGTTTTCGCGGGCGGGGGCGGCGATGAAGCCGCGCATCTCGGTGAGGACCCGCTGCACGACGAAGCGCGGCGGCGTGATGCCCCGTTCCTCGCGGTACCTCAGTCCGGCGATTACCTGGTCGAACTTCCGGCCCCAGGCCCCGAGCCGGGCGAGGTAGTGCTCGGCGCCCGTGACGTCCTGCACCCGGTGTTGAGTGACCATGAACGTCGGCAGACTGCTCTGGATCCCGAACAACTGATTGACGGGGTAATTGTGGAAGGCGAAGCGTTCCCCGGCGACGGAGTTCTCGAGGTACCAGGCGAGCACGCGGGTGGAGAGCTGCTCGGACGGCGTCTGCCGGGAGAAATCGTAGGCGCGCAAGTCCGCGAGGTCGCGCCGCGTGCGGGCGAGATCCGCGAGGGCGTTTTCCACCGAGGCGTCGGCGAGGCGGGCGTTATGGGCGCGGTACCCGAACTTTTCGGCGATGCCGACGGAGGTGAGCAGCTCCGGGTTCTCGAGTGCGTAGGTGATGAAGACCTTCTCGTAGAACACCCGCAGGCTCCACGGCCGGAACCAGACGGCGTTGACGGCGAAGACGGCGACGGCGAGGATGACGAGGCCGGCGAGTGCGCCGACGACCTTGAGGATTTTCTTCATGGGGTATCCCCGTTGATGACGAGGCGGGGCGGCGGACGCAAGCCGGGGCCCCGGTCGTGGAGCTGGGAGCGGTGGAGCGTGGAGGAGGTGCGCGGCGGCTCGCGCCCCGAAGTGCGCGGGCGGGCGCCCCGATTCGCGGCGCGCCCCTTTTTTTGTTAGCCAGCGACCCGGGCGGCGGTAGAGTGCGCGAATCCCCGCGCTCCGGATTTCCGGCTGGCGCGGGCTCTTCCCCATCCCCATGTCGCTCATCGCCTTTCTTGCCGTGTCCGGGATTCTCCTCGCGTGCGCCTACCGCTGGTACGGTCGCATGCTGGCGCGCTACCTGCAGCTGGATCCCAAGGCGAAGACGCCTGCGCATGAGAAGCGCGACGGCATTGATTACGAACCGGCGAGCCGGAACTGGCTCCTGCCCCAGCACTTTTCGGCGATTGCGGCGGCCGGGCCGGTGGTGGGGCCGATCCTGGCGGCGACGTACTTCGGCTGGCTGCCCGCGTGGCTGTGGATCATCTTTGGCGCGATCCTCATTGGCGGCGTGCACGACCTGATGACCCTGGTGGCCTCGGTCCGGCACGGAGCGAAGTCGATTGCGGAGGTGGTGCGGCGGTACATGAACCGCAGGTCGTATCTCCTGTTCCTCGCCTTCATCTGGATTTCGCTCGTTTACGTGATCATTGCCTTTGCGGACGTCACGGCGGGCACCTTCGTGCAGAAAGCCTCGGTGGCGGACGGTGATGCGCCTGGCCCGGCGGTGGCGACCTCGTCGATCATCTACCTTGGCTTGGCGATCGCGATGGGCCTGTGCATGCGGAAGTTCAAGCTTGGGGAAGGGAAGGCGCAGCTGATCTTCCTCCCGCTGGTGGTGGGGGCGATCGCGATCGGACCCTATCTTCCCTTTGACCTCGGCGCCCTGACGGGCAGTGCCCGGCCGCAGGTCCTGTGGGATCATGTGCTCCTGGCCTACTGTTTCTTTGCGGCGCTTTCCCCGGTGTGGCTCCTGATGCAGCCCCGCGGTGCGCTCGGCGGGTACTTTCTGTACGTCATTGTGGTGGTCGGTGTGGTGGGTGTGGTGGTCGGCGGCCTGCGCGGCGACCTTACGATTGCGGCGCCGGCGATTTCGGATGCGAAGCTCTTTGATTTCAACGGGGCGACGCCGCCCCTGCTGCCGGTCCTCTTCATCACGATCGCGTGCGGCGCGTGCTCCGGCTTCCACTCGATCGTGGCCAGCGGCACGACCTCGAAGCAACTCGACCGTGAGACGGACGCGAAACCCGTGGCCTACGGCGGCATGCTGCTGGAGTCGTTCCTTGCCTGCCTCAGCCTCGCGACGGTGATGATCCTGGCGAAGCCCACTGGGCGGCCTGACCTCACCTACGCGGACGGGGTGGCGGTGTTCATGAACCAGGCGACCTTCGGCCTCATCCCGATCGACATCGCGCGGCAGTTCGGCCTCCTCTGCTTTGCGACCTTCGTGTTCGACACCCTGGATGCCTGCACCCGCCTGGCGCGCTATGTGTTCATGGAGTTGACCGGCTGGAAAGGCCGCGCCGGGATGGTGGGGGCGACGGCGCTGACCCTGGCGCTGCCGGCGGTGGTGGTGGCGTTGCCGCCGGCGGTCGTGAGCGGACAAGCGATTCCCCTCTGGCGCGCGTTCTGGAACCTCTTTGGCACCTCGAACCAACTGCTGGCGGCGCTGGCGCTGCTGGGCGTGACGGTGTGGCTGCTCCAGCGCGGACGCTCGGTGTGGATCACGCTCGGGCCGACGATCTTCATGCTCTTCATGACCATGTGGAGCCTCTGGCTGGCGGTGCAGGTGCACTTGGGCCGACTGCGCAGCCACACGGCGGCGGCGGTGCACCACGTGGAGTTCGCGGTGGTGCTCGTGCTCTTCGCGATGGCGGTCTGGCTGGTGGTGGAAGCGATCCTGCTCGCCCGCAACCGCACGCCCCCGGGTCCGCTGGTCCCGCAGCCCAGCGCGGCGTAGGGCGGGTCGAATCAGCGCCGTGGGGCTGCGTCCCGGGTGAGATAGACTGTCTGCGACGGGAAGGCGAAGCCGGTACCGGCGTCTTCGACGATCTTCATGAAGGCAAGGTTCAGCCGCTCGACCGTCGAGCGGTAGGTTGCGGCGTCGAGGGTGGTGATCCGTGCCTTGATATCGATGTCCATCGAGCTGTTGTTGAAAGCTAGGAAGTGCACGAGGATGGAAGACCCATCGATTAACTCCTCCGCGCGGAGCCGCTCGCGGATCGCCCCGATCACGGCCTGCATCTGGGCGGAGGAAGTCTCATAGCGCAGGCCGAGCGTCACATTCAGGCGAAAGCCATCCCGGGCGCTGAACTTCTCGATGCGCGACTGTGCGAGGTCGCCGTTGGCGACGATGAGGAGGGTGCGGTCGAGGGTGCGGAGTTGCGTGGAGCGGATGCCGATCCGCTCGACCGTGGCGATGGTGCCGCCGAGGCTTACGGTGTCGCCCGGGGCGAGCGCGCGGTCGGCGAGCACGGACGCCCCGCCGAAGAGATTGCCGAGCGTCTGCTGTGACGCCAGCGCCAGCGCGGCGGTTCCGATGCCGAGACCGGCGATCACGGCGGAGAGATCGAGACCGAAGATCTGCAGGGCCGCCGAGACTCCCAGAAGATAGATGAGGAGAGTCGCGATCACGCGCGCGATGCGCACGATGCCGACGGCCTCCGCGACCCCGCGTTCCGCGAGTTGGCGCTCCAGGATGGCGGTCATGGCGCGGATCCAACGAACTGCGGCCCAGGCGATGACCAGCGCAGTGACGGCGCGCGAGCCGAGTGCCAGATTCGCGCGGGCGGGCGCGCTCAGGCCGAGGAACTGCTCCGCGATCTGCACGGCCACGAGCGACAGGAGTACGCTCACCGGGGGCGCGATGGCCGCGATCGAGACGGCCACGGCGCCGAGGCCCCGGTCCGCACCGAAATCCGCGCCGCGTCTCAAAATCCGGGCGACCAACACGCCGGCGAGAACGCCCGCAAGGACGATTCCCATGAGACCGATCCATTGCCAGAGCGCGAGCTCGGCGAGGCGTACGTCGACGAACACCGCAGGAAGGCCCGAAACCCACCAGTTGCCGAGGGCGCGGGAGGCGGCCGGAGTCGAGACGACGGTCCCGGGTGCGAAGAACCACTGCGAGCCCCGGGCGACGAGGACCACCGGCATCGTCTGGTCACCGTAAGTGACATTTCCGATGCTCACGCCCTCTGTCTCCGCGTTCGGAACGTCTGGCGCCCGGAGGCCCGGGATCTGGTCGAAGTCGAGCCAGAGACGCTCATCCAGCACGCTCTTCAGGGCGCGAGCGAGACGCTCGGGTGACGCGCCCGCCGGCCAGCCGTCCGAAGGCTCGAGCAGGAAGGCCGAAGCCTCCCTCCACTTTCCCTCGCGCCCCAAGACGATGAAGCTGTAGGCGGCGTTGCGGGGATTTTCTTGATTCCGCTCCGGCGGCTTCACCTCGGTGGTCGGCGCAGGCGAACTGGCCGGTGCGCGGGGAAGCACCGCGAGCGCGGATGAAGGCGCCGCGAGCGCGCTGAGGCAGATGAGCAGTATCCTGATGAACGGCAGGTGCATACGGAGCGGACCAGCGATGGTGAGTCGAGCGGGTTGCATCATAAGGCGATTGCGAGACGGCCCCGCCGCTCCGTGACGTTTCGGGGGTGGATGGATGCGGGCCTGCACTCGCCGCCGCGGAGGGTCGATGGGCGGTGAGCCCTAAACTGGGCGGTAGGGGGGATGAGTCGTGGCCAAGGTCCGACATCGCGGAGGGTTCGACCGGCCGTCTGGCCGGTCAGACAGGGCGGACCGTCGCCTGAGCGGGGGGCTGACGGAGACCAACGCATTGGCGGTTCCATGACCTAAGTCCTTCACCTCCAGTTGGCTGCCCGGGTAGGGATCGAACCTACGACCAAGTGATTAACAGTCACCTGCTCTGCCACTGAGCTACCGGGCAACGTGTGCGGAAGAGTCGGGAAGACAGGCGGCGGGGCAGGCGGTGTCAACGCTCCATTTTCGGTTTCTTCGGGGTGGGTAAAGTTTTGGTTGATTTCCCCGCGGGCAACCGATTGGGTTTCCCGCTTTTCCACTACGCCTGCCTCCGATGATCGGGGTGACAGGGGGAACGAAAACCATGAAACAAGCCCTCGTCCTCAACGTTGCGCCGCGAGCCCAGACGGGCCGTAGCGCGTCCCGCCGCCTCCGCAAGGTCAATCGCGTCCCCGCGATTCTCTACGGGAAGCACACCAGCCCCGAGAAGCTCGCCGTCGACGGCCCGGAGTTCACCCGGCTGCTCAAGGCGATTGCCGGCCGCGCGCTCATCATCGAGCTCGCGCGTTCCGACAAGGGCGAGAAGGCGCTCTCCTTCCTCCAGGAAGTCCAGCGTGACCCGATCACCGACAAGTACCTGCACCTCGACCTGCAGGAGGTGAAGGCGAACGAAAAGTTTGAGATCCGCGTCGCGGTCCAACCGCAGGGCGAGGCGTTTGGCGTCAAGAACCAGAGCGGCGTGCTCGAGGTCGTGACCCCGCAGGTGCGCATCCGCTGCCTGCCGAAGGATTTGCCCGAGGCCATCTTGGTCGACGTCACCGAGCTGAAGGTCGGTGAGACGATCAAGGTCGGTGAGCTGAAGGCCGTCCCCGGCGTCGAATTCCTTGATTCTAAGGGTCAGCCGATCGTCGCCTGCGTCGAGCCGGTCGCCGAGATCGTCGCCGCCGAGACCGCGGCTCCCGAGGCCGCGGCCGGTGCTGCCGCTCCGGCGGCCGGTGCCGCCGCCACTCCGGCGGCGGGTGCGGCTGCGACCCCCGCGGCGGCGGGTGCCAAGGCTCCCGCAGCGGGCGCGGCGGCGGGTGCCAAGGCTCCCGCAGCGGGTGCCGCGGCGGGTGCCAAGGCCCCGGCGGCCGGCGCGAAGCCGGCGGCTCCGGCCAAGAAGTAAGTTTTCGCCGAGCCGGCTGCCCGCCCCCGCGGGCGCCCGGGCTCGCTCGTTCTTTGAGTCATGTCCATTTCGCTGGTCGCCGGCCTCGGAAATCCGGGGCGGGAGTACGAGCGCACCCGTCACAATCTCGGGTGGGTCCTCCTCGACGCCCTGGCCCGTCAGCACGGGCTGGCGTGGAAGCGCGAGTCGCGCTTCGACGTCGAGATGGCCCGCTGGGATTTTGAGGGGAGGGTGGTCCTGCTGGTGAAGCCGCAAGGCTTCATGAACGACAGCGGGCGCCCGTTGCAGCACGTCGCCGGGTTCCACAAGATCCCGGCCTCCGCGATCGCCGTCGTCTACGACGACCTCACGCTTCCGGTCGGCCGCTGCAAGGTGTCCGTCCACGGCAGCGCCGGCGGTCACAACGGCGTCGCCAGCGTGCTCGCCCACCTCGACGATGCCTTTGTCCGCTACCGCCTCGGCATCGGACCCAAGCAGCCTCCGGAAATGGACCTCAAGGACTACGTCCTCGGCACTTTCACTCCTGAACAAGCCTCCCTTCTCGAACATAACCTCCCCTCCCTCGTCGCCGGCCTGACCCTCCTCATCCGTGAGGGTGCGGACCGCGCGATGAACCAACTCAATCGCAGAGCCCACCATGAACCCGACCAAACGCAGCTACCGCGCGACCTTCATCCTCGATAACCGCGGCAAGGAAGACTCCATCGATCAGATCATCGCTGGCGTGAAGCAGGAAATCACCGCCGTCCAAGGTGAAGTCACCGGCGTCGAAAACCTCGGTCGCCGCGACTTCGTGCGCGTGACCGACCGCAAGATGACCGCCGGCACGTTCGTGCAGGTGGCCTTCTCGGCCCCCGCCTCCGGCCCCTCGGCCCTGCGCGAGCGCCTCCGCCTCAACGGCAGCGTCTACCGCACCTTCGTGCAGTCGGCCTGAGGCCCTGGTCTCCCCTCGACCCCCGCCCACCATGGCCTCGCTCAACAAGGTCTTCCTCATCGGGAACCTCACGCGCGATCCGGAACTCCGGGTCACGCCGAAGGGAACCTCGATCTGCCAGTTCGGCCTCGCGGTGAACCGCCAGTACAAGGACGACTCGGGCGCGACGCGCGATGAGACGACCTTCGTCGACATCGAGGCGTGGGGCAAGCAGGGCGAACTCGTCTCCAAGTACCTGGGCAAAGGATCCCAGTGCATGGTGGAGGGTCGCCTGAAGCTTGACCAGTGGGAGGACAAGACGAGCGGCCAGAAGCGCAGCCGCCTCAAGGTCGTCCTCGACAACGTCCAGTTCCTCGGTGCCCCCCGTGGCGCGGGCGGCGGCGGTGCCGCGGCTCCGTCCGGCGGCGACGACGTCGACCAGACGGCGCATTCCGAGCGTCCCGCTCCCCCGGCGCGCCGCCAAGCCGCGCCAGCCCCGGAGAACCTCGACGAGGACGTTCCCTTCTGATCCCTCCGGCGCCGCCGTGGCGCGGCGCCGCTTTCCGCACCCTGACGCACCTTCATCTTTTCAGCAACGCACCTACCATGGCTCACAACGAAATTCTCCTCCTCAAGCCCGTCGAAGGACTCGGCGGCGAGGGCGATCAAGTCCGCGTCCGCGCCGGCTTCGCCCGCAACTTCCTGCTTCCGCGCAAGATCGCGGTGCCGGTGACCCGCGCCAACAAGAAGCACGTCGACGCGCTGAAGAAGCGCCGCGCGGAGCGCGAACTCTCCGAACTCTCGGCGGCGCAGGAGCTCGCCAAGAAGCTCGAGAAGACCTCGCTGGCCTTCGCGGTGAAGACGGGCGAAGGCGGCAAGCTCTTCGGCGCGATCACCTCGGCGGACATCCATGCGAAGCTCGCGGAGTCCGGGATCACCCTCGACCGCAAGCGCATCCACCTGCACACGCCGGTGAAGACGCTCGGCAAGCACGACGTGAAGATCAAGCTCCACGCTGACGTGAGCGTTGAGCTGTCCTTCGACGTGGTGTCGGAGAACCCGATTGAGCCCGTGGCCACGGAGGCCCCGGCGGCCGAGAAGAAGGAGTACCGCAAGGCTCCCCGCAAGGACGCCTAGGCGGCATTCGCCCCACGGTTGGATTTTGGAAGCCGCGACGCAGGTCGCGGCTTCCCGTCTTCTCACCCCGCCCGCCGTCCCGACCCGTTCCGCCGATGTCTGACGAACCGCAGGCCCCCCGTCCGCCCCGCCGGCCCCGTGCCGAAGGCGCGGGAGCCCCGCCGGTTGGCCGCACCCTGCCGCATTCGGTGGAGGCGGAGGAGTACTTGCTCTCCTGCTGTTTCCTCGACGGCTTGGACGTTGTCTCGCGCTGCCTGGAGGCGCGCATCTCGGCGAACTCGTTCTACCTTCCGGCGCACCGGACGGTCTTTGAGAAGCTGGTGGATCTCTACAACCGCCAGAGCCCGATTGACCTCGCGGTGGTGGCGGAGGAGTTGAAGACGGCGCGCACCCTCGACGAGATCGGCGGGTACGCGTTCCTGACCCAGATCGCGAGTCGGATCCCGACGACGGCGCAGGCGAACTACTTCATTGGCAAGGTGCGGGAACTGGCGCTCCTGCGGGAGCTGATCCGCACGGCCACCGGCACGGTGGAGCAGTGCTACGAATTCACAGGGGGCATCGAGCAGTTCGTCGACACGATTGAGCAGCAGATGTTTGCGGTGACGCAGAGCCGGGCGTCGGAGAGTGCGCGGCCGATGAAGGACCCGACCCGGGAGGCGATGAACGTCATCACGAAGATGATGATGAAGAAGGGGGAACTGACGGGCGTCTCCTCCGGGTTCAAGGACCTCGACCAGTTCACCTTTGGCTTCCAGCGTCAGGAGATGATCGTGCTGGCGGCGCGGCCCTCGATGGGCAAGACCTCGCTGGCGCTGAACTTCGCGGAGTCGGCGGCGCTTCCCCGGCGGGGAACCGGGGTGCCGGTCCTCGTGTTTTCGCTCGAAATGGGAGCCTCGCAACTGGCCCTGCGCATGCTCTGCGCCCGGGCGCGGGTGAACATGAAGCTCCTGCGCGACGGCCTGCTCTCGAAGAACGGAGCGGAGCAGCAGCACCTCGTGCAGGCGGCGGACGAGTTCAGCAAGGCCCCCATCTTCATCGACGACTCCTCGCACCTCACGATCATGGAGTTGCGGGCGAAGGCCCGCCGATTGTCCGCCCGGCATCCCCTCGGGATGATTATTGTCGATTACCTGCAGCTGATTGCCCCAACGGACCCGCAGACCCCGCGTGAGCAGCAGGTGGCGGAGATTTCGCGCGGCTTGAAGGGCCTGGCGAAGGAACTCGACGTCCCGGTGCTTGTCCTCTCTCAGCTCAACCGCTCTGCTGAAAAGGAGAACCGCACCCCGAAACTTTCCGACCTCCGCGAGTCCGGATCGATTGAGCAGGACGCTGACGTCGTGCTCATGCTGGCGCGGCCGAAGGATGCTGACGAGAAGTTCCAGGTGGCGGCCGACTCGGCCGAGTTAATCGTTGCCAAGCAACGAAACGGGCCGGTAGGAGAGTTGAAGCTTACGTTCCTGCGAGACATCACCCGCTTTGAAAACTACACACCGTAATCCGCTCTTCCGGGTGGTTTGTTTCGCCGTCCTGGGCCTGCTCCTGTCGGCCCCTTCGCGTCTCGGAGCCCAGGCCCCCGCACCCGGTGCGGCGTCGGCGGCGACGTACACGGTGGGCTCGGTCGCGATCAAGTTCATTGGTGCAGCCAATGTGAGCGAGCAGGTGGTCCGGGCCAACATGCAGGCCCGGGAGGGGGCCGCCATCGACGATGCGATGATCGACCAGGACATCCGCTCCCTGTACCGCACCGGCCTTTTCGAATTCATCGAGGTGAAGCGGGACGCCCGTCCGGACCGCACGGTGAACCTGCTGATCGAAGTGACCCCGAAATTCCGCGTCCTCAGCGTCCGCTTCGAGGGCAACAAGCGGGTCAAGAGCCGCCGCCTCGAGAAGGAGGTCAAGACGAAGGACAACCTCGCCCTCGACGAACGGCAGGTGAAGGAGGACGGCGAGAAGATCCGTGAGTACTACCAGAAGTCGGGCTTCAACCAGGCCCAGATCACGTACAGCATCGAGCGTGACCGCGGGACTGGCTTCGGCACGGTGACGTTCAAGATCCGGGAAGGCGAAAAGGTGCGGATCAGCTCGATCGACTTTGAGGGCAATCAGAACGTGAAGCCCCGGCGCCTCCGCAAGGAGATGGAGACGAAGCGGTGGTGGATCTTCAGCTGGCTGACGGGTTCAGGCCGGTTGAAGGACGACGAGTTTGAGGACGATCTGGAGAAGGTGCGAGACTACTACCGCGAGGAAGGCTTCCTCGATGTGGCGATCGATGCGGACAAGATCCGTTACGAGTACCCGGATCCGAGCCGGCTGCGGATCGTGATCGGGGTGGAGGAGGGAAAGCAGTACCGCGTCGGCGACATCACCTTCAAGGGCAACCAACTTTTTCCGTCGGCGATTCTCGGCTTCGTGGTGAAGCAGCGCAGCGGCTCGGTGTTTCAGCCGTCGAAGCTGGACAAGGACGTGGAGGGCTTGGAGGACTTCTACGGCCGCGACGGCTATCTCGACACGCGGGTGCGCCTCGTCCGCAAGCCGAACATCACCACGGGCAACATCGACGTCGAATACGACATCCAGGAGAGCGAGAAGTTCTTCGTCGAGTCGGTGAAGATCGAGGGCAACACGAAGACCAAGAGCATCGTGATCCTGCGCGAACTCGCGCTCGGGCCGGGTGAAGTGTTCGACATGGTGCGGATGAAGATTTCCAAGCTCCGCCTTGAGAACACGCGCTTCTTCGACGACGTGAACGTCACGCCGGAGACGTCGAACATTCCCTCGCGCCGCAACATCAAGGTGGCGGTGCGGGAAGGGCGCACCGGCAACCTCACCTTCGGCGCGGGCTTCAGCTCGCTGGAGCGGGCGGTGGTGTTCGCGGAGTTGACCCAGTCCAACTTCGACCTCTTCAACCGCCGCAGCTTCTTCCAAGGAGATGGCCAGAAGTTCCGTCTCCGCCTGCAACTGGGCTCGCTGTCCAGCGAAGTGGTGCTCTCGTTCGAGGAGCCTTGGCTCTTTGAGCGGGAGTTGGCGCTCGGCTTCACGCTCTTCCGGACGAGTTCGGACTACGAAAGTGCGTTCTACAAGGAGGTCCGCACGGGCGGCGAGGTCTATGTGCGCAAGCGCCTCTTCGAACTTGTCGAGGGCAAGCTCGCGTACAGCGCGCAGCAGGTGGAGATCAGCGAGGTTGATGAGAACATCGCGCTCTTCTTCCCGGCGGGGAAGAGCTTCCTCTCGACGGTGGGCCTGCAGTTGCTGCGGGACACCCGCGACAAGATCGTGAACACGACGGCCGGCAATCGCGCCGAGCTGAATCTCGATGTGTCATCGGACGCGTTTGGTTCCGACTTCAACTACTACAAGGCGGAGTTCCGCGGCTCGCAGTTCTTCCCGATCTTCGACGCCCAGGAGCAGGTGATCTCGGTGATCGGCCGGGTGGGCGTGCTCGACACCTTCGGGGACAACCCCAAGGGCAGCCCGCGTTTTGAGTACTTCACCCTCGGCGGACCCTACACGCTGCGCGGCTTTGAGTACCGGGCGGTGGGCCCCAAGAACGTGTCCGGTGAGCCCATCGGTGGACAGAGCTACGGCTTCATGTCGATCGAGTACTCGGCTGACATTGTCAGCCCGATCCGCTTCGCGATCTTCTATGATGCGGGGTTCGTGAATCAGGATGCCTACGACTTCAATCCGGGCTCGTACAACGACAACTTCGGTGTCGGCCTGCGCCTCTTCGTCGCCGGGGCCCCCCTCAGCCTCGACTTCGGCATCCCCCTGACCACGGACAAGTTCAACGACGACGGTAACCAATTTAACTTTTCCTTCGGCACCCGTTTCTGATTGGATTGCCCTTTCGATCTGACCCACACGCCATGAAATCACTCCTTCGTTCCCTCCTTGCCGTCGCCCTTCTGGGCGTCGCCTCCCTCTCGGTCCAGGCCCAGCCGGCGCCGAAGGTCTTCGTCATCGACTTGGCGAAGCTCTACGAGAGCCACTACAAGACCGAGGCACACATCACGAAACTGCGCGCCGATGAGCAGAAGGCGCAGGTCGAGTTGGAGCGCCTTAACAAGGAAGGCAATGGGCTGGTCGAGCAGTACAAGGAACTCGTTGAGAAGGCGAACAACAACCCGCTCGCCTCGGCGGACGCGAAGGCCAAGGCGGAGCAGGACGCCCGGGCGAAGCTCGAGGAAATTGAGCGGAAGAAGCAGGAGATCCAAGACTTCCGTGGCAACGTTGAGCGCGCCCTGCAGCAACAGATGGGGGCGTTCCGCGAGCAGATCCTTGAGGAAATTTCCAAGACCGCGACCGAGATCGCCACGCGCAAGGGAGCCACGATCCTGATCGACAAGGCGGGCCCGACGGGCATCGGCATTTCGAACTTCGTCTACCTCGATCCGGCTTACGACATCACGGATGAGGTGCTGGCCGAGGTGAACAAGAACCGTCCGGCGGCCCCCGCCGCGGCGGCGGCTCCGGCGGCGACGGCCGCCCCGGCTGCCCCGGCGGCGGCGAACGAGCCGGCCCCGACGGTCACGTTCCCCGGCGCCAAGAAGAACTAAGCGCGGTAAGCGTGGTCAGCTTTCGACCCGCCCCCTTTGCCGGGGGCGGGTTTTTTGTGTCCTGCCTCCGGGGTCCGGCCTGCATCTGGCTCCCAGTGCGCTCCGGTTCAGCGACGCCCCCGCAAGACCGCCCTTGCCGCCGCCGCGGTTCTTTGGTGCAGTTCGAGTTTCCCAGCCCTTCCGGACCCGCATGCGCGTCGCCCTTTCCCTTTCCGAACTCATCGCCATCGTCGGACCGGCGGAGGTGCGCGGGGCGATCGACGGGGACGTGACCGGCCTCGCCTCCCTGGAGACGGCGCGGACGGGCGACCTCTCCTTCCTCGGCAACCCCCGCTACAAATCCCAGGTCCCGGAATCGCAGGCATCGGTGATCCTGCTTCCCACCGACCATGCCGGAACGCCGAGGGCGGGTCAGGCCTTCGTTCTCGTCGCCAATCCCTCGGTGGCCCTCGCGGCGGTGTGTGCGCGCCTTGAGCAGCGCCTGTGGCCGCGGCCGTCGCCCGGCATTCACCCGTCGGCGAGCGTGGCGACCGATGCCGTGGTCGCGCCCACGGCGACCATCGGCCCCCTCTGCGTCGTGGAGTCGGGGGCTCGGATCGGGGAGCGGACCCATTTGCAGGCGCAGGTCTTTGTTGGGCGCGGCACCCGGATCGGCGACGACTGCTGGCTGCAGCCTGGGGTGCAGGTGACGGCGGAGTGCACCCTGCACGATCGCGTCCGTCTCCAGCCCGGCGTGGTGGTGGGCTCCGATGGGTTCGGCTACGAATTCGTGCGCGGCCGCCACGAGAAGGTGCCGCAAGTCGGAGGCGTGACTGTTGAGTCGGACGTCGAGATCGGAGCCAACGCGACGATTGACCGTGCCCGTTTCAGCCAGACGGTGATCGGCGAGGGGACGAAGATCGATAATCTGGTGCAGGTGGCGCACAACGTGGTCATGGGGAAGCATTGCATCCTTTGTGCGCAGGTGGGGATTGCTGGGAGCACGACGCTCGGGGACTACGTGGTGCTGGGTGGCCAGGCTGGGGTGGGCGGGCACCTGACGATTGGACGAGGGGTGAAGGCGGGAGGGCGCGCGGGCCTGACGACCGACGTGGAGGCGGGGGCCTTCGTGAGCGGGATGCCGGCGCTGCCCCACATGCTGGAGCAGCGCCTGACGATCCTCCGCAAGCGCCTCCCGGAACTCTTCCGCCGGTTTGACGCGTTGGAAGTCGCGGTGGCTGAGCTAAAAAAGTCTTCCTCGGCTTAGACGCTTCGATAAGGTGAGCGGGCCGCCACATGAACAGCAAGCCCGCCCTGAAAGTGTTCTCCGGGAATTCGAATCGTCCTCTTGCCGAGGAGATTTGCCGCCACATTGGCATTCCGCTGGGGGAGGCGACGGTCACGAGTTTCCCGGACGGCGAATCGTTCGTGAAGATCAACGAGAACGTCCGCGGTCACGACGTCTACCTCGTGCAGTCGACCTGTCCGCCGTCCAACCATCACCTGATGGAGTTGCTGATCATGATCGATGCGTGTCGGCGCGCGTCGGCCAACCGCATCACGGCGGTGCTGCCCTTCTATGGCTACGCCCGGCAGGACCGCAAGGATCAGCCCCGCGTACCGATCACGGCGAAGCTCGTGGCCAACCTCCTGACGGCGGCGGGGGCGAATCGCGTGCTGACGATGGACCTGCATTCGCAGCAGATCCAAGGCTTCTTCGACATCCCGGTCGACCACCTCTACGCCTCGCCCACGCTCTTCAAGTACCTCACGCAGATCACGACGAAGAACCTCGTGGTGTGTTCGCCGGACGTGGGCGGCATGAAGATGGCGGCGGCCTATGCCGACGTCCTCGGGGCGGGCCTCGGTTTAGTGGCGAAGAAACGCACCAGCGCCACGAACGTGGAGGCGATCAACGTCGTGGGCGACGTGGACGGCTGTGACGTGCTCCTGGTGGATGACATCACGGAGACGGCGGGCACGCTGACGGCGGCGGCGAAGATCCTCCGCGAGCACGGTGCGCGGAGCGTTCGCGCCGCAGTCAGTCACTGCATCCTCTCGGACCTGGCGCGGGACCGTCTGAAGGGCGGCCTGATCGACGAACTGATCATCACCAACTCGATTCCCAACGACCCGAAGGGCCTGCCGATCACGGTGATCAGCATTGCGAGCCTCCTCGGCGAGGCCATCCTCCGCATCAACAACAACGAAAGCGTCACCGGCCTCTTCAAGGTGAAGGGCTTCTGACGCGGTCTCCGGCGCGGTTGAGCGGGTGCGAGCGCCGGATTGCGTTTTGGCGGATTCTCCGTGGGTTCTCTCATGACCTCCCCGATCCTTCGTCTAGCGGTGTGCGCGGCTCTCCTGGCCGCCGGAGTGGCGGGTGCCGCGGAGGCGCCCCGGAAGACGCCGCCGGCGAAGGCCCCGACCCTGAAAGTGGACGCCTCGCCGGTGACCGCGGGTCCGCGGGGGGGAGCCCCGGTGACCTATGCCGACGTCCTGGAGCCGGTGCAGCGTGCGGTGGTCTCGGTCTATTCCACCAAGACGGTCACCTCCCGGCGACAGATGAACCCCCTGTTCCGGCAGTTCTTCGGCGACCAGATGCCCCCGCCCCGCGAATCCCGGGAGCAGGGCTTGGGTTCGGGCGTACTGATCTCGCCCGATGGCTACATCCTGACCAACAACCACGTCGTCGAAGGGGCGGACGAACTGAACGTCTCGCTGCCGGACGACCGTGAGTTCAAGGCCAAGCTGATTGGCTCGGACCCGAGCACGGACGTGGCGGTGATCAAGATTGAGGCCGAAGGACTGCCGGTGGTGACGCTGGCGGACAGCGACAAACTGCGCGTCGGGGACATTGTCTTCGCGGTGGGCAACCCGCTTGGCATCGGTCAGACGGTGACGATGGGCCTCATATCGGCGTTGGGGCGCAACAACCTTGGCCTGCTCGACCGGGAGAATCAGGCCGGCTATGAGAATTTCATCCAGACGGACGCGGCGATCAACATGGGCAACTCCGGCGGGGCCCTCGTCGACGCCCGCGGCCGCCTCGTGGGCATCAACACGGCGATCGTTTCGACGACCCGCGGCAACATCGGGATTGGCTTTGCGATTCCGGTGAACCTCGCGTCGACAGTGATGAACAGCCTTGTGCAGACTGGTTCGGTGGCGCGCGGCTTCCTCGGCGTCGGCGTCGAGACCCTGAGTGCGGACCTCGCCGAGGCGCTCGGCCTGAAGAAGGATGCCCGCGGCGTGGTGATCAACACGGTGACCCCGGACAGCCCGGCGGACAAGGCCGGCCTGCGGCGTGGCGACGTCATCCTCTCGATCAACGACAAGACGATCCTCTCGCTGCAGGACCTGCGGCTTTTTGTGTCGCAACTCGCTCCTGGCACCGAAGTCGAAGTGAAGTCGGTGCGGGACGGCAAGGAGCGCACCACGAAGGTTAAGCTCGGCAGCCTGCCGGATGCTAACCGCGGTGGCGGCCTCTTTGAGGGGGTGACAGTGGAGCGCCTCGATGACGAGTCGCGCCTTCGGTTGGACCTGGACGAGCGCGTCAGCGGCCTCGTGGTGACCGAGGTGGACGCTGATTCCCCCTACGCGGAACGCCTGTTCCCGAACATGGTGATCATCGAGGTGAATCGCGTGCCGGCGGTGACGGTCAATGCGGCGCGCGCGGCGCTGGTCAAGGGCCGCGCGAACCTCCTCCTGATCTACTTCCGCGGCGCGTACCGGTATATCCCGATCACGGTCGAGCCCTGACGTCCGCCGGAGGCGGCGCCCGCCTCAGCTGCCCGGTTTCTCGACCGGAAGGCGGGCGAGTTCGGGCGGAAGGGCATCGGCGGCGTAGGTCGGGAACGACAGTTCCAGCAGCGAGACGGCGGGGATGTCGAACCAGGACGAACCGGCGCTGCGGTCGACGAGCATGGCGACGGCGACGGGTACGGCGCCGAGGCTGCGGACGATGTTGATGCATTCGACCACGCGCCCGCCGCGGGTGACCACGTCCTCGACGATGAGCACCCGCTCGCCCGGGGCGAAGCGGAAGCCCCGGCGCAGGACGAGGACATTGTTTTCCTTCTCGGCGAAGAGGTAGCGGACCCCGGCCTGGCGGGCGACCTCCTGGCCGATGACGAGACCGCCCATGGCGGGGGCGAGCACGGTGGTGAAGTCGGTACCCGGGAGTCCGCGCAGCTTGGCGAGCAGCAACTCGGCGAGACGCGTGACGGCGTCCATGTGCTGGCAGACCTGGGCGCACTGGAAGTAGTGGCCGCTGTGCAGCCCGGAGCGCAGGACGAAGTGGCCGCGGAGGAGGGCCTTCGTGCGGGTGAAGATGTCGAGGATTTCCTGCTGTTGGGCGTCCATGGCCGGAAGCGTGAGGATTTGGGCGGCGCGCCCAAGCCAATTTCCGCGCCCCCGGTCGGTCGGCTTGCGCCGCGGCCGGCTGAGGCGTACGCTTCCGGACTGTGGTCATTGAACGCACACCGCTGGAGGACGAGCTGGGGGACGTCCTCGACAAGGCGATCCGCCATGCCGGGCTTCCGGAGGCGGCGGTGGCGGTGCGCGCGGGCGTGGCGGAGTCGCGGCTGCGGGATGCGATCGACTACCGTTCGGACCTGACGGAGGCGGAGCTTGACCGCCTGGCGGCGGTGCTGGGCTTGGGGCGGGACGGCTTGCGGCTGCTGGCGGCGGGAAAGTATCCCCTGCCGGAGATTCTGGGCCTGCCCTTCTGCCTCTTTCCCCTGCGCCTGCCGCATGGCATTGGCGTGGCGAACGCGTACCTCGTGGCGGACTGCGCCTCGGACCGCGGCCTGCTCTTCGACGCCGGCTCGTCGGGTGTGGCCCTCCGTCGGGTCTGGCCGGCGCGCCTCCGGCATGTCGAGGCGGTGTTCATCACCCACCCGGAGACGGAGCACGTTGGCGGCCTGGAGGACGTGCGGACATCGCACGGCCATCCGCCGATCTTTGCCCCGGCGGGCAGTGGCATCCGAGGCGCCGCGCAGACGGGTGACGGAGCGCGGTTGGAGTTCGCCGGGTTCACGGTGACTGTGCTGGCGACCCCGGGCCATGCGGAGGCCCATTCCAGCTACCTTGTGCGCTCGACGCATGCCCCGTCGGGGACGGCGCTGCTCCTTTCCGGGGACCTGCTCTTTGCCGGGTCGATTGGCGGCGGATTTTACTGCCCGAGCCGACTCCGGGCGAGCCTGGACCGCCTGATTGGTTCGCTGCCTCCGGATACGGTGGTGGCACCGGGGCACGGCCCCCTCACGACCCTGGCGAACGAGCGCGCCTTCAACCCCTTCCTCGCGGTCGGGGCTGGCGGAGCCGCTTAGATTTTTCCGTCCTTGCGGGCGGCGACCATCCGGTGGAAATCGTTGAACAACGGATCGGCGTCGTTCGGTCCCGGGGCGGCCTCCGGGTGATACTGCACGGAGAAGACCGGTAGCTTCAGGTGGCGGAGCCCCTCGACGGTGCCGTCGTTGAGATTGACCTCGGTGACCTTGGCGCCCCCGGCCTCGATGCTCTTCGGATCGGTGGCGAAACCATGGTTCTGGGCAGTGATGGAGACCCGGCCGGTTTCCAGATTCTTGACCGGCTGGTTGCCGCCGCGATGACCGAACTTGAGCTTGAACGTCGTGCCACCGAGCGCGTGGGTGATCATCTGGTGACCCAGACAGATGCCGAACGTCGGGAAATCGGGTAGCAGGGCGGTGACCGTCTTGTGGATGTAGGGCAGGGCGGCGGGATCGCCGGGGCCGTTCGAGAGGAACAGTGCATCCGGCTGATGCTCGCGCACCATGGCGGCGTCGGCGCCGGCGGGGAAGACCTGCACCTCGAAGCCATGATTCACCAGCTTCCGGAAGATCGAGAACTTGGCCCCGTAATCGAAGGCGGCGACCTGGAAACAACGGGCCGGAATTGGGGGCGCGTTGAAGGACGTCCCGACGGGCAGGTACGGCGTGTTGTGATTGCCGGAGTCGTCGAGCCGCCAGACGTAGGGCTTCGGCGTGGTGACCTCGCGCACGTAGTCGGCGCCGGCCATGTCGCGCCATTCACGGGCGCGCTTGACGGCCTCGGCGTCGGAGATCGGCAGCGTGCTCAGGCAGCACTTCATCGCCCCGTCGACCCGCAGCTTCTTGGTCAGGGCGCGCGTATCGACCTCGCTGATCCCCGGGATGCCGTGCTTGGTGAGATAGTCGCTCAGAGCGATTTGGCTGCGCCAGTTGGAGACCACCGGGGAAAGCTCGCGGACGACGAGGCCGGAGGCGCGCGGGGCGGCGGCTTCCGAATCGGCGGCGGCGATCCCGTAGTTGCCGATCTGCACGGCGGTCAACGTGACGATTTGCCCGAAGTACGACGGATCGGTCAGCATCTCCTGATAGCCCGTCATGGACGTGTTGAAGACGCACTCGCCGGCGACGGAGGCATCGGCGCCGAAGGCGCGACCACGGAACACCGACCCGTCTTCGAGGGCGAGGACTGCAGGCTTGGGCGAGGACATTAAAGCAGAACGAAAAGTGGACCGGACGCGGCTGCCAAGGAGTTAATTGCGCAGCTTTCGGGTTTCTGGGACGGGCGCGGCTTCCCGGAAGCGATGGCGGAAGACGAGACGCCCGTTTGACAGCAGGTGATTAGGCGCCTAATCATGGTGCAGCAGCATGGCTTACCACGATGACCGCGGGAGTTGGTTCGAGGGGCAGGGACTGTGGCAGCACGTGCCGGCCTCTGACTGGCAGGATTGGACCTGGCAGTTGAAGAACCGGATCACGACCCTTGATCAGCTGGAGAAGCTGATGGTTCTGACCCCGGAGGAGCGCCGGGGAGTGGCGTTCGCGGGTCAGAAGCTGGCGCTGGCGATCACCCCCTATTTCTTCAACCTGATTGACCGGGCGGACCCGAACTGCCCGATCCGCAAGCAGGTGATTCCCCGGGAAGGGGAATTGATGGTATCGGCGGAGGAACGCTTGGATTCGCTCGGGGAGGATGAACACTCGCCGGTGCCCGGGCTCGTGCACCGGTATCCGGACCGCGTGCTTTTCCTCGTGACCGACCGGTGCGCCGCCTACTGCCGCTATTGCACCCGCAGTCGGCTGGTTTCAAACGCGCAGGACTACAACTTCCACCCTGAGTACGAGCAAGGACTGCGGTACATTGAGTCGCACCCGGAAGTGCGGGACGTTCTGCTCTCGGGCGGCGATCCCCTGCTGCTGTCGGACCGCAAGCTGGAGCACCTCCTCAGTCGGCTCCGGGCGATCCCGCATGTTGAGTTCATCCGCATTGGCTCCCGGATCCCGGTGTTCCTACCCCAGCGCATCACGCCGGAGCTGTGCGACATCTTCCGCAAGTACGGGCCGATTTGGATGAGCATCCACGTGAACCATCCCAAGGAGGCGACCGCGGAGCTCCGGGACGCCTGCGAGCGACTCTCGTTCGCCGGTGTGCCGCTGGGGAACCAGAGCGTGCTCCTGCAGGGGGTGAATGACGATGCCGAGGTGATGAAGGCGTTGGTGCACCGGCTGCTGCGGATGCGCGTGCGGCCGTATTATCTGTACCAGATGGACCTCATCACGGGCGGCTCGCACTTCAAGGTGGATGTGCGCAAAGGCCTGGAGATCATGCGCTCGCTGCGCGGTCACACCACGGGGTACGCCGTGCCGCAGTACGTGATCGACGCTCCCGGAGGCGGGGGGAAGGTACCGATGAACCCCGAGTACGTGGAGACGATGGGCGAGGACGCGGTGGTGTTCCGGAACTACGAAGGACGCCGGTTCGAGTACCCGCTGACGTCCACCCCGGTCCAGGCTGAGGCGGTGGCCGCGTCGCCCGATGCCGCTCTTTCCGACGCAGCGGTGCCGCATCCGGAACGGGCGGCGCCGAGTCCGCTGCGGGACTGAACTTTTTTTTCGCTTCGATTGAATGTTTTCGCGGCGACGTGCGTCTATGATGGCGTACGGCTTCGCTTGAGTGAGCGGAGTCGGTTTGTAGTCAAACGGTTTGCTTGGTGTTAGGTCACAGGGCCGCTCCCGAAAGGGAGCGGCCTTTGTGTTGCGGGGGGGCGCGGGTGCCGGGCAGACGGGGATCGCGTGGGCGAGGAGCACCGTGGTACGAAGGCGGCGGGCGCGTGGCTGCGGCGCAGGGCGGGGACTGGGCGCAAAAAAGGCGGCGGGAGAACTCCCGCCGCCGTGAGGGACTGATTAGCAGTGGATCCGTCTAGAACTTGTAGGTGATGTTCAGCTTCGCCTCGATCGGTGGAGCCTTGGTGATGATTGTGTTGGCGGCGAAGATCGGGTCCGAGCCGATGAAGAAATCCTCGCTCGTGATGTTCGAGAGCTCGAGCATCATCTGGATCGCGCCGCGGCTGTAGCTCACGTTGCCGTTCCAGATGACCGTCGAGGGCAGGCTCAGCGTCCGCTCATGGTTGAGGTAGTAGCTGGAGCGGATGCGGGGACCGCCGCCGAGGGAGAAGCCGTTGCCGAGGTCATAGCTGGCGATGAGGTTGGCGGAGCCTTCGGGCGCGCCGCCGAAGATCCCGTCCGGGTTATTCTTCTTGACCAGCCCGGTGGCGTCGCCGAAGTCGACGTAGAGAGCGCCTGCGAGCAAAGGCATGTAGTAGTCTTGGGTGGCGCCGAAGCGGTAGCCGGGTGCGCGGACCAAATGAGCCTCCCTCACGCCGAAATTGGCGATGAAGGAAAGCTTCTCGGTGGCCACCCAAGTGGACTCAAGCTCCACGCCCTGGGAACGCACGCCATCCTGATTGTTGGTGAAGTTGTTGAACCGCTCGCGTTTGGACTCGTAGACGGAGAGCGCCGCGAACAGGGTGTTGTCGAGCAACGACACCTTCATGCCCCCCTCGATCAGACCGGTTTCGCCGAAGTTGGCCTCCGAGCCGACGTTGCCGCCCTGCGACGGCGTCAGCGACGTGCCGTAAAGAGCGGAGACGTAGAGTGAGACGTAAGTCGAAATCTTGTAGACCGGATTCACGCTGGCCATGTAGAAGTTCTTGCCGCCCTTGGCGACTTGCTGACCCCGGCGGGCGTTGCGCTCGTGCGCGCTTGGGATCGTGTTCTTGAAGCTGGCCCCTTCGACGCGGGCCGAGAAGTAGGTGCTGAACGCATCGGAGAACTTGAGTTCGCCAACGCTGAAGAGGGCGAGCTGGTACAGGTCGGTCATGCCGCTCTGAGACCAGAGGTTGCGGGTATCGCCGAACAGCGGACGTTGTGGCCCGGCGAGGACGACGGAGTTGGAGGTGATCTGACTCTTGCTGATGTCGCGGCGGGAGAAGGGCTCGGCGGCGAAGTCCTGCAACTGCTTCGCCCAACTGTAGCGCACCGATCCGCCGGAGGAGAGGCTCGCGAGCTTGCCGTTGAACTTCTGCTCCACCGTGACCTTGTCCTCGACGATGAATTGCACCATCGCGAAGGCGTATCCGTACGAGGAGAGCTTGTCGGTCTTGATGTAATCGATGATGAACTGATTCTTCAGCGTGAGCGACGACGAGCGGGTGGCCACGAGGTCGGCGAAGTAGAGCAAGTTCTTGGAATTGGCGAAGTCGCCCGGGTCGGCGAGCACTTGGTTGCCCTTGATCTTCGTCGTCAGGGCCTTGCCACCGGCGTTGAAGAAGGCGGCGGTGTAGGCACCGGTCGTCGGGTGGAGCAGGGCCTGCAGCGCTGGCGAAAGCGTCGCGACATAGCTGGCGGGCGGGATGATCGCGCCCCCGCTGTTGTCGAACTGGGAACCTCCGATGGTTGCGGCGCTGGCGCCGAATCCGATGAACGGCACCCCTCCGGGAAGGACGTAGCCGCCGGCCGCTGCGCTCGTGCGGTCGGCCACCTCGCCGACGAGATAATTGCCCTTGTTGATCAAGTCCTGCGTGACGCGATTCCAACCCGCGTTCTCGTTGGATCGGTAGCTGTAGTACTCCGCGCCGGTGAACAGGGAGAGGTCCGGAGTGATCCGGGCCTTGAGGGCACCGTAGATCGAAATGTAGTTGTTCTGGACGTTGTCGTAGTAGGAGTCGGCGTTCTGGTTGGTTACCGAGATGCGGTAGGCCATGGGCTTGCCGAAGGCGAGAATCGGGCCGCCGACGTCGAGCTGCGTGTTGAAGTAGTCGTAGGTGCCGATCGTGGTGCGGAGTGATCCCCGGAACTTGTCGTAGTAGGGCGACTTCGGGAGGAAGTTGATGTATCCGCCGCCCGGGGTCGGACCGAAGGTTCCGGGGGCGGGGCCGCGCACGATGTCCATGCCTTCGAGCGAGCCGAACGACGTGGGCATTTCATTGCGTTGAAACGCGCGCCGCATGCCGTTGAAGAACGTGCCGGCGAAGTCGCCGCGGATGAAGGGAGTCCCGGGTACGCCGTAGAAGTTGGGACGTTCGCCGCCCGGAATCACCCGGGCGACGTCGTCAAAACTGCGGACGGCCAGTTTCTGCATGAGGTCCGGGGTGAGCACCGTGATCGAGCGGGGGATCTCAAGCACGGACTTGGCCGAGCCGAAGACGGAGTCGCTGCTGCGCGAGGTCGGGAGCACGCCGCCGGCGACCGCCGCGGCAGACTCGGTGACGATGAACTTCTCCAACTCAGTAACGTCGTCGGACTTGTCGGACGCCTGCGGGGCCTTCTGGGCAAACAGCGCGCCCGGGAGCGTGCTGGCGAGCGCCAGCAACAAGCCGGCGCGGTTCATTTTGGTGGTCAAGTGGTGGTTCCTATCGCGTTACGTGATGATCTTGAGGTCGAGACTGACGAGCCAAGGACAGGAAAGGGTGGACGGGCTGTCGCTGGTGCCGGGACCGCGCGGCGCGGTCGGTCTCCCCGACGCGAGCCAGGTGCTGGGGAGAGCGATCACGGGAACGACGTTTCGCGGGAGCAGGGCTTGGACTACGGAGGGTTTGCACGTCTCGTGCCCAATTCAAAAACTTTCCGGCGCGTGGGGAAGAGGGCCGAGGGGACGCACGGCACCACTGCAGGATCGATTCTTGTGCTTTGCAAGAGGCGGTGGAATGGGGCGGCAGTTCTTTCAACACTGGACAAAAACGTTTTTGTCAAGCAGCCATCGCACTCTCGGCCTCGACCCGATCTTCTGCGTGGCGGTGATGCAGCTGCAACCTCCCCGATGCGCCGGGGGCGCTGCCGTTGGAGCGCCGTGGTCCCCCGCAGCGAATCCCTGGCCTGCGCCTGCCGCTTCCGGACCCGCTTCTGCAGGTTGTGCTTGCGGAAACCCGGCGGTTCGATTTCTCGGAGGGTGCTCGTAGGGGTGTCTTCCGCGGAAGGCTGAGATTGCGACGCGTTCGGTCGCTGGACCCTTTGAACCTGAAACGGATCATACCGGCGAAGGAAACAGCTCGGCACCCGCCCGCGGGGTGCTGCTTCTTCCGCACGGGAGGTGCGTATTGGGTCGGGCACCTCCCTCGATGACCTCACCCTCCCGTTCGCGGCTCCTGCTCCTGCTCGCCTTGGTGGCCCTGCCGCTGGGCGCCCAAACTGGCCCGGAACAACCGGTTTCCTTGGAACGGTTTCTGGTCAAAGGCCTCCCCCCGGAACAGTCGATCAATCCACTGTCCCGCGAGGTGGGTTCGGTGCTCGGCGACGGGCGCTCGCTGCTTGCGACGCCGCGGAGCGTGAGCACGATCACGACGGCGCTCTTCAACGAGCGGCAGATTCACGGGGTGCGGGAAATCCTGCTCCATGCGGCGGGAGCCTACGCGGGCAGCAGCTACGGCAAGGCGACCGTGCCGAACCTGCGTGGCGACACGGCCGAGACCTACCTCAACGGCCAGCGCTTGAGCTACAACCTCTACGGGTATTTTCCGTCGTTCAACGGGGTCGAGGCGGTCGACCTCGTGCGGGGTCCGGGCTCGGCCGTCTTCGGGGCGGGGCACTTTCAGGGGGGGTATGTCAACTACGTCACCAAGCAGCCGCGCTTCTCCGGGCCCGAGACCACGGTCACGACGCGGTTCGGCACGTGGGCACCGGGGGACCAGTCGTTCCTGAACGGCTCCTTGCAGATCGACACCACCGCGCCGGTGAGTGATCGCTTCGCGTGGCGTGCCAGCGTGGAGGTGAAGGGAGGCGACACCTATTTCCGCGACCACGACGTGCGCGACGACCGCGTGGACCTCTTCCTGGCCGCCTCGTGGCGCCCGCCGGGAGGCGCGGCGCTGGACTGGGTGGTGCAGTACCTGTGGCAGGCTTCGCCGGAAGTCCTCGGCGTGAACCGGCCGACCCAGGAACTCATCGACCATGCCCGGTACTACACCGGAACCTCGGCCGACACGGCGCCGTTCCCCGGACCCATCCCGGCGACGGGGGTCGTGACGCTGCCACGGACGGCGACGCTGTTCTCGAGGGGTGATTTCTCGAATGCGAACGTCCTCCGCTCCCAGATGCGCTATGCGCGGGAACTCTCGCCGCAGGTGTCGCTGCACTCGCTCGCGCTCGTTGAGCACGTGCATCGCCGCCGCTTCCACCAGTTTGAGTACGCGGAGTACGTCACGCAGGACACGGCCGAGTGGCGCAACGAACTGCGGGTGGACGTCGAGGCGCTCGGTGCGGTCCACCGCCTGATTGCGGGCCCGGTGGTCCGTTACGAAGGGCGGGAGAGCTTCACCAGTTACTTCAACGAGTACTTCTACAATTTCGACCTCACGGATCCCCGCCGCGTCTTCAACCAACGCCAGCAGTTCCCGGCGTCCTATTACCCCGGATTCGTCGGCCCCGGAGGTCGCGAGTTTTTTCCCGGCAGTTACGACAGTCCGGAGACCGTGCGCAGCGAGACGTGGAATCCCGCGCTGTTCGCGCAGCAGGACGTGCGCCTTGCCCCGACCCTGACGGCGACGGTGGGGCTGCGGCAGGACTGGTTCTGGGCGCGGGCGCGGGATCCCCTCGCGGATCAGGCGGGGGTGCCGTTCCGGGACGCCGCGACGGTGGGGGCGTTTTCGCAGGCGTACAGCCTGCTGTGGCAGGCGACCCCGCGGGCCTCGCTGTACGCGACGCATAACCGCATCCGGTCGATTCTTGGCAACGTGACGGGTGGCGGCGTGATCCTGAACGTCCCGGATGGTCGGATCAACCCGGAGGACTTCCGCAACCTCTCGGAACTCGCTGAAGCCGGGGTCAAGGTGGCGGCTCTGGACAACCAACTCTATGCGTCGGCGGCGCTGTTCCAGCAGGACCGCTCCCGGGTCTCGATCCGCGGGCGGAGGAACAATATCCGGGTGCGCGGACTGGAACTGGAAACGGTCTATCAGCCCTCGCCGCGACTGAGCGTGACGGCCAACGCCACGTTTCAAGACGGGCATTACCTGCAGTCGGCGCCCTTCCAGATGGGCGGGCGCTCGATCTACGCCGCCTACCCGCGCGGGCGCGGCCCTGGCGGCCAGGGAGTGGCCGTCGGTGACTTCGATCCCTATGGGGATCAAGTGCCGGTGGGCGACTGGCCCCTGCTGGGGTTTTCCGACACGATCCTGAACGGGCAGGTGCGCTACCGGTGGGACTCCGGTTTCGGCGGCATGCTCTCGTTGCAATGGCAGAGCGAGCAGCCGGGGAATCTGGACCGTCAGTGGGTGATCCGGGATCAGGTGCTCGTCGATGCAGGCCTTTTCTACGAGGCGCGCCGCTGGTCGGTGCACCTCGATGTTCTCAATCTCACCGATGAGCGGAACTGGATTCACAACGGTGACGCCTTCACGGCCAGTCAACTCGTGTTCGCGGAACTCCCGGTGCGGTTCGAGGCGTACGTGAAGCGGCGCTTCTGACCCGTGCTCCCGCTCAGCGCCGACGTGCGCGGAGTGCGCATCGGCGGCGCTGCCTCCGGGTGGGAGGCAGCGCTGGGGGGCGAGGCGCGGGGGAGTCTCGTCCGAGCCTTCGACCGGTGCTCGCGGCGGTCGCGGGATGCCGTTGCACTCGCCTCCGTGGGCGGAGAAGGGCTCGGCGCGCTGCCGTGCGAACGCGAGCACCCCGGAGGCGGAAAGTGTAACATTAGGCCGCTTGCGCTCGGTGACAATGCGGTGACATCGTGACGCCATCGTAACAAAGCCATGACTACCCCGATGCGCTCCTTCGTCCTTTCGGCCGCCGTCTGCATGACCGGCGTGCTTGCCTCAGCCCAGGCCGAGACTCCGGCCGTCAAGCCGTCCGAACCCGCGTTGAAGGTCGCCTACGTCGCCGGCATGGATGCGGCTCCGGCGGTGGTCGGTCGCGCGGCCCCGGTTTACCCTCAGGAACTGCGGGCGAAAGGCGTGCAGGGCATGGCGCTCGTCGATGCCCGCGTCGACTCCACCGGCCGCGTGATTGGCGTCGAACTGGTCAAGGCGACGCGCCCCGAGTTCGGCGAGCGCGCGCTGGAAGCGGCGCGGGCTTGGACCTTCCGTCCGGCGATGGCGCAGGGCAAGCCGATCGGCGCGCGCGTCCGGCTCCCCTTTGACTTTGTGATGCCCGAAGTCGCCGCCATGGAACGCCGCTGAGGGTGGCGAGGCAGGTCGCTCAGGACTTCGCGGCCTCGAGTTTCTGGCGGAGGTGGGTGATGCGGGCCTTGGCCTCGCTGTTGCGCACGGCCATCGAGTAGGCGGCGGGTTCGCCGACGATGTAGACGCGCTTCCGCCCGCGGGTGATGCCGGTGTAGAGCAGATTGCGCTGCAGCATCATGAAGTGGCCCTTGAGCAGCGGGATGATGACCACGGGGTACTCGCTGCCTTGGGACTTGTGGATGCTGATCGCATACCCGAGGCCGAGGTCGCTCAAGTCCGGGCGGGCGTAGTCGTGGACCTCGCCGTCAAAATCGATCGCGAGGGAGCCGGCGGTGGTGTCGATTGCCCGGACGACGCCGATGTCGCCGTTGAACACGCCCTTGTCGTAGTTGTTGCGGAGTTGGATGACCTTGTCGCCGACGCGGTACTCGACGCCTCCCCATCGCACGGCCTGGGTCTGCGGGTTGAGGGTGGCCTGCAGTTGCTGGTTCAGGCTGGCGACGCCGGCGACGCCCTTGTGCATCGGGGCGAGCACTTGGACATCGCTGATCGGCTGGAGCCAGGAGAAGGTCTCCGGCAGGTACGAACGGCAGAGGGTGAGCACCTTGGCGACGGTTTCCTCGGGGGAGTCGGCGGCGATGAACGTCAGGTCGCTCCAAGGCGGGATGCTGGCCACCTCGCGGACAACCGGGGGCGGGCTGGCGTCGCCGGTGTTGATGGCGTGGGCGGTGGAGACGATCGAACTCTGGTTTTTCTGCCGGTAAATGACGTCGAGCCGGGTGACGTGCGCGCGCTCGGAACCAATCAGGTCCTTGAGCACATTGCCGGCGCCCACGCTTGGGAGCTGATCGGTGTCGCCGACGAGGAGCAGGTGGGCTGACGTGGGTACGGCCTGGAAGAGGGCGGCGGCGAGACGCACATCCAGCATGGACGCCTCGTCGACGACGAGGAAGTCGGTGGCCAGCGGGTGGTCGTCGTTGACGAGGAAACTGCCCGAGGCGGGATCGAACTTGAGCAGTCGGTGGATGGTGGAGGCGAAGCCCCCGGTGGTCTCGGCGAGACGCTGGGCGGCGCGACCGGTGGGGGCGGCGAGGGTGATGCGCGCCTTCTTGGCGCGGAGGATGTCGACCAGCGTGCGGACGATCGTCGTCTTGCCTGTGCCGGGGCCGCCCGTGAGCACGGAGACCTTCTGCTGGAGGGCGCGGCGGACCGCGACCGCCTGCTGCTCGGCGAAGGCGAAGCCAGCCCGGCCCTGCGCCCATTCCAGTGCTGCCTCGATCCGAATCGGCGGAAGGGCGGAGGCCGACCGGGCGAGGCGGTCAATGGCCGAGGCGATCCGCTGCTCGAACCGGTGGGTGACGGGAAGCTGGATCAGTCCCGAACCCGGCAGAGGAGGGCTCGCGTCGTCGACCAGCGACGGACGCTCGTGGCGAACGAGGTCGCGTGCACCCACGAGGTGCTCGATCCGCGTGCCGATCCGGTCGGGAACCGTCTCCAGCAGCGCGGCCGCGTAGTCGCGCAGGTCGGACTCGCCGTACGCGGTGTGTCCCTCGGACTCGAGCGTTTCGAGGGCGAACATGATCCCGGCGTCGAGTCGGGGTGCGGCGTCGTTGGCGAAACCAAGGTTGATCGCGATCCGGTCGGCCGTCTTGAATCCGATCCCATCGATTTCGCGGGCGATGCGGTACGGCTCATGGGAGAGCACGTTGCGCGCGCTGTTGCCGAACGCCTTGATCACCTTGACGCACTGGCTCGGCGTGACCCCGTAGGTTTGGAGAAAGACGTAGAGCTCGCGGAACGCGCGTTGACTGTCCCACGCCTCCTTGATCGCGACGGCCCGTTTGGGCCCGATTCCCGCGACGGAGCGGAGTCGGGCGGACTCCTCGCTCAGGACCCGGAGCGTCTCGGTGCCGAACGCGTCGACGATCTTCTCCGCGTAGACCTTGCCGATTCCCGGCACGAGTCCGCTGCCGAGGAACTTGCGGATCCCGTAGACGCTGGCGGGCAACTCGGAACGGAATGACGCGACGCGGAACTGATCCCCGTGCTGGGCGTGCCGCGTCCACTCCCCGGTCACGTGCAGCGTCTCGCCGCACTGCACGCCGGGCAGCGGTCCTACCAGCGTGACGGGCGCGGGGCGGGACGACTCGGAACCGCGCGCCTTCTCCGGACGGAATTCGGCAATGGTGTAGTGATTCTCCTCGTTGAGGAAGAGGATGCGCTCGACTACGCCGGTCAGGCTCTCGGAGGCGGAGGGGGCGGAGGACGGGCGGGACACGGCGGGCGGGGCGACGGATGACCATCAAGGCAGGCCGGACCCGCTGGGGCGAGTCCCGAACCCGGCGCGGACGGGGTTCAGGACGCCCGGAGCAGGTCGGCACCGAGGGACGCCAGATCCCCGAAAACCCGCTCGGCCCCGGCGGCGCGCAATGCGTCGGCGTCGTGTGTCCCGGTGGTGACGACCCAGCAAGGGAAACCGCCGTTGCGGCCGGTCTCCACGTCGAACGGCGAGTCACCGATCAGCACGGTCTCTTCCGGGGATGCGTGGAGCGTGGTGAGCACCTGCGCGGCGAAGCGCGGATCGGGCTTGAGCCAGGGAGTGTCTTCGGCGCCGTAGACTCCGGCGAGGTACGGACTCAGGCCCAGATGCTGGCAGATGGCGCGGGACGCGGGGCCCCGCTTGTTGGTGAGCACAGCGCTGCGCCGGCCCTCGGCGTGCAGGGACTGGAGCAGCGACCGCGCGCCTGGAAGCAGCGTGACATCGTCAAGCATGGTGGCGTCGAAGATGGCTCGGTAGAGGGTGACGGCCTCCCTGAGACGGTCCGGTGGGACGAAGCGCAGCATGGCGCGTTCGAGGCCGCCTCCAACGGCGGCGCGGACCTCGTCGTAGGACGGGGCCGGGAGGCCGAGGCGCGGCAGCGTGTCGGCGTAGCTGCGGTGGATGGCGCGGAAGTGGTCGATCAACGTGCCATCGAGGTCGAAGAGGATGAGCCGGGGAGCCATGGAGGGTACCAGCAGCGCCGGAAAGCCCCTTCAGGAGCAAGCACTTTGGGTGCGGCGCCGGCTCTGTGCCGATGGCGGCGGTCGATCAAGCACCCGCGCCCGGCGAAGACCGAGCACTTTGGCTTTGCCGCGGAGGCGAGGGGAGCCGATGGTGAGGCATGGCAGCAGCGGCGCCGGACCTCCGGGACTTTGTGGGTTGCGAGACCGAGGGCGGCACCCTCCGGGTTGCGCTCCGCGGTCGCTGGCGCCTGCTCGAGGCCCGGCCGGCCTTTCAGGACCTCGTGACCTCCTCCGCCGTGCCGCAGCGGTTGGTCTTCGCGGCGGACGGCGTGCAGGCGTGGGATGCCTCGCTCCCGCTCTTTCTCGTCGAAGCGCTGCGGTGGGCGCGCGCCAACGGCGTGGCGGTGGACCTCTCGCCGCTGCCGGCGGCGATGCGCGGCATGGCGGAGCAGGTGGTGGCGATTGGCCTGCATCCCCCGCCGCCGCCGGAGCGTCCCGGCCTGACCACGCGGGTGGGGGAGGCAACGCTCGACGCGGCGCGCAAGTCGTGGGATGTGGTCACCTTCATCGGCGACTGCGTCCTTGCGCTCATCCGGGTCGCCCGACGCCCGCGGCAGTTCCGCTGGGCGGACTGCGCCGCCGAGATGCAGAACTGCGGCGCGATGGCGTTGCCGATTGTTTCCCTGATCAGCCTGCTCGTGGGCCTGATCATGGCCTACCAGGCAGCGGTGCAGTTGCGGCAGTTCGGGGCGGACATCTACGTGGCGGATCTCGTCGGCCTGGCGGTCGTGCGGGAAATGGGACCGATGATGGCGGCGGTGATCATGGCTGGACGCACCGGGGCGGCGTTCGCCGCGACCCTGGGCAACATGAAGGCGGGCGAGGAGATCGACGCGTTGGAGACCCTCGGACTCCGGCCGGTGGATTTCCTCGTGCTCCCGCGCCTGCTGGCGCTCGGGCTGATGATGCCGCTGCTCGCGCTTTACGCGAACCTCCTCGGTATCCTCGGTGGCATGGCCGTGTCGTGGCAGGTCCTGGAGATTCCGCCCGCCGCCTACTGGGTCGAGACGCAGAGCATCGTGGACCTCTCGGACGTCTCCTCCGGGTTGATCAAGTCGGTCGTCTTCGGCCTGCTCATCGGCCTCTCGGGCTGCCTGCGCGGTCTGCAGGCGGATCGCAGCGCGGCGGGCGTGGGCAAGGCGGCGACCTCGGCGGTCGTGACCGCGATCCTGCTGATCATCGTGGCGGACGCGATCTTCGCGGTCGTCTTCAACCTCTTGGGGATCTGAGCCATGGAAACCCCGGACGTGACGGCGATTGCCGTGGAGCACCTCGTGTGCGGCTATGATGACCGGATCATCCTGCGCGACGTCTCGTTCACGGTGAAGCCGGGGGAGATCTTCTTCGTGGTGGGCGGGTCGGGCTGCGGCAAGAGCACGCTGCTCCGGCACCTGATCGGCCTGCACCGCCCGCGCTCGGGGAGGATTCGCTTCTTCGGGCAGCCCTTCACGGAGGCGGACGTGGAGGAGCGCCGGCGGATCGTGCGGACCTTCGGCGTGCTCTACCAGAGCGCGGCGCTGTGGACCTCGTCGACGGTGCGGGAGAACGTCGCGCTGCCCCTGCAGGAGCACACCCCCCTTGGTCCGCGGGAGATTGATGACCTCGTGACCCTGAAGCTGGCGCAGGTGGGGCTGACCGGGTTCGCGGAGTTTTACCCGGCGGAATTGTCGGGCGGCATGCGGAAACGGGCGGGGATCGCGCGGGCCCTGGCGATGGACCCCTCGATCGTCTTCTTCGACGAACCCGGGGCTGGGTTGGACCCGGTGACGGCGCGGGAGATCGACGCCTTGATCCTGCAGATCCGCGAGGACTTCGGGACCACGTGCGTGGTCGTGTCGCATGAACTGGACAGCATTTTCCGGTTGGGGAACCGGCTGATCATGCTCGACCAGGCGGAGGCGGGCATCATTGCGGAGGGGGTCCCGGCGGAACTCCGGGACACGAGCGAGGACCCGCGGGTGCGGGCCTTCCTGCGGCGGGAGTTGCCGCTGCGCGGCGAGTCTTCTGCCTCGCATCAGCCGCGTCCGGGCGGGTAACGTGGGGGTGTTCCGTGAAGACCAAGACGAGACCAGCGGTGATCGGTGCGTTCGTGATTGGGGCGATGACACTCGCCCTGATGGCGCTGTTCTCCTTTGGCGGCATCAACCTCTTGGACAAGCCGGAGCGATTCGTGGTCTACTTCAACGAGTCGGTGCACGGCCTTGACCTCGGCTCCCCGGTCAAGCTGCGGGGCGTCAGAATCGGTCGAGTGGTCGACCTCAGCATCCGTTACTCGGCGGAGCGCCGGACCTCGGTGGTGGCGGTGGTGTGCGAACTGAGCCGCAACACCCTGACGGATGACCAAGGTCGGATCATTGATGTCTCGGAGCGGGCGGAGTTGCAGCGCCTCGTGGAGCGGGGATTGCAGGCGCAGTTGGGGCTGCTGGGTCTGGCGACGGGCATGCTTTACGTGGAACTCGACTTTGCGGCTCCCGACGCGCCTGCCGCTCCCCCTCCGGTGCTGGCACCGCGGCCCCAGGATGCCCGGTACGCGGTGGTTCCGGCGGCGCCCTCGGCGATTTCCGAGTTTCAGGCCAGCTTGTCCGAAATCCTCAACAAGATCCGGCAGGTGGATTTTGCGGGGATCGGTCGGGAGTTGCAGGGACTTCTCGTGGACACGCGCCGCGAACTACGGGCGTTTGACGGCGCGACGCTGAGTCGGGAATGGACCCGCACGGCGCGTTCGGTCGACGCGCTGGTGACGTCGCCGGCGATTCCGCGGGCCTTCGACGAACTGGCGGCGGCGGCGGCGGCGCTGAAGGCTGTTTCGGGTCGGCTGGAGGGCAAGGTTGAGCCGACGGCGGCGGAGTTGGCGGCGACGCTGGCGCAGGCCCGGGCGACCTTGGCGTCGTTCAACGAGGCGGCGGTGGCGGCGCGGCAGTTCGTGCAGTCCCAGAGCGGTCTCAGTGAGGAGGCGGCGCGCGCGCTGGCGCGGTTGGGCGAGGCGGCGGCGGCGGTCGAACGGCTCGCGGATTACCTGGAGCGCAATCCCGGCGCGGTGATTTCCGGTCGGGCGCGAGCCCCGTGATGGCTTCCATGAATGCGATCCCTTTCCTGAGTCCCCCGCGTCGCGTCCGTCTGGGTGCCGCGACCGCATGCCTGGCCGTGGTGGCGCTGGGTGGCGGATGTTCCCTCATCCCGACCCCGCTGCCCGATCTCACCCGTTACTACGTGTTGTCGAGTTCGGAAGCGCCGGCGGCCACCGCGCGTTCGACCGCGGCGCCGGTCGTGAACCTCGCCTCGCTGGAGGTGCCGGGCTACCTCCGGACGACGCGCAACCTCGTGATCCGCTCGGCGGGCAACGAAGTGACCTTTGTCGACGGTGCCCGCTGGGGCGAGGCCCTTGACGTCGGACTGGCCCGGGTGCTTCGGGAAACGCTGGTAAGGGAAGGGGGTGCGAGCCGGGTGGTGCAGCCGCCGGTGGCGGCGGCGGTCACGGCGCTGAACCCGTGGGAATTGCGTGTGCAGGTCCTGTCCTGCGAAGGACGGCGGCGGCCGGATGGCGGTTGGGGAGTGGCCTTTTCAGCGCGTTACGAGTGGGTGCGCCCGGGGGAGGCGGGGCCGGTTTCCGGATCCGGCGTCTTCACCGCTGAGGAGCGCGGCTGGGAGGGGCGCGATCATGGCGAACTGGCGCGGTTGCTCAGCGAAGCCGTGCAGGGACTGGGACGGGAGATTGCCGAACGGATGGGCTCGGTGCCGTGATTCACCGACGGTGTCCGTGGCGCGGGGCCCCGGTCCAGGCGTGCAGGCGGTTGCGGCGGACGCTGCGCCGGCGGACAGCCAAGGACGGAGGCGGTGGACGTGCGGGTGCGGGCGGGTCTTGAAACGGGCGTCATGGTGCGCGCCGCTGTGACTCGTGCCGACTTCGGGAGTGCGGTGCTCGCGCGGGTGGAGGGCGGGAAACTCCGCTGGGTGTTAGTACGGACACTTTTCCCCTAGAAGAGTCGCGGCTGCGAGCTATGGTCCCGTCATGGAGAACGGGGTCCCGAACTTAACCTCTGGAACTTTCGCGGTGATGCAGCTTTCACTCGAGAAGGATCAGGACGGACAGTCGTTGCAGCGGACCCGGCCCTGCGGAGTCTTCGTGACGGTCGAGGAAGCGTTCGTCTCAGCGCGGCTGTTCGCGGGCCGTGAGTGGGCAAGACTGCAGCGGGTGGCGTTGGCGAAGCCCTCGGCTCCGCCGCTTGAGATCATCGACACCGAATGGGGTTACGACCTCCGGCAGGGCCATGCGGTCCTCGCCCGGGTGTGGGTGCACGAGCGCCAGACGGTTGAGTCCGCCTGACGCCCGGTGCGGTCCGGCGCGGCGCGCTACTGGAGCGCGCCCGCGATGCGGGCGAGCGCGTGCTCGACGTTCGCGCGGGAGTTGAAGGCGCTGATGCGCACGTGCCCCTCGCCGCACTTTCCGAAACCGGCGCCCGGTGTGCACACGACTTGGGCCCGGTTCAGGAGTTGATCGAAGAATTCCCAGGAGTCGCGTCCGGTGTTGATCCAAATGTAGGGGGCATTGTCGCCGCCGACGCAGCCGAATCCGAGCTTCGTCATGGCGGAACGGATCAGCGCCGCGTTCGCGAGGTAGAAGTCGGTCATGGCCCGAACCTGCTCCTGGCCGGCCGGCGTGAAGATCGCCGCGGCGGCCTTCTGGACGGGGTAGGAGACGCCGTTGAACTTGGTCGTGTGGCGCCGGTTCCAGAGCGCGTGGACGGAATGCGGACGGCCCGCGGTGTCGAAGGCCTGCAGCGACTTCGGGACAACGGTGTAGGCGCAGCGCGTGCCGGTGAATCCGGCGGTCTTGGAGAAGCTCCGGAATTCGATCGCGACCTCCCGGGCTCCCGGGATCTCGTAGATCGAGTGCGGGATCTGCGGGTCGCGGATGTAGGCCTCGTAGGCGGAGTCGAAGAGGATGATGGCTTGGTTGCGCCGTGCGTAGGCGACCCACGCCTCCAACTGCGCCCGGGTGGCGACCGCGCCGGTGGGGTTGTTCGGGAAGCAGAGGTAGATGAGGTCCGCGCCGACGTCCGGGATCGAAGGCACGTAGCCGTTCGCGGGCGTGCTCTCGAGGTATGTGACGCCCTCGTAGCGGCCGTTGACGTTGGCACCGGTGCGTCCGGCCATGACGTTGGTGTCGACGTAGACCGGGTACACCGGATCGGGGATGGCGAGGCGCAGCCCCTCCGTCGCGAAGATCTCCTGGATGTTGCCGCAGTCGCACTTGGAGCCGTCGGAGACGAAGATCTCGTCGGCTTCGATCGCGCAGCCGCGCGCCGAGTAGTCGTGCTGGGCGATCGCCTCGCGCAGGAACGCGTAGCCCTGCTCCGGACCGTAGCCCTTGAAGGAGGAGCGGACCGCCATCTCGTCCGTGGCCCGGTGCAGCGCCTCGATGCACACCGCGGGCAGCGGCTCGGTCACGTCGCCGATGCCGAGGCGAATGACCGGCTTGTCCGGGTTGGCCTGGGTGTAGGCGGAGACGCGCTTGGCGATGTCGCTGAAGAGGTAGGAGGCCTTCAGCTTGGTGTAGTTCTCGTTGATGCGGATCATCGGGATGGAAAGGGTGCGGGCGAAGGGATGCGGAGAAAGGGCGTGGGCGCGAAACGCAGCACTTAGCCCGGCCGCGGTCGAGGATTCAAGGTTTCGTTGTCGCCTGTCGCCGCCGACCGAGGGTCGGGCAAGGGCCCGGGCACGGTCCGCCCGCGGAGCGGAGCGCGGCCGGGGCGCGGTGCGGGGCCAAGTCAACTCGAGCGCGACCCGAAATGGACCGCAGAGTCATCCTGCGACGGGGTCCGGACCCGGTACTGAACCGGTCCCAGGGCGTGGTGTCGGGCCCGTCAGGGGGTGGAGCGAGCGGCTTACAGCACCCAGACGCCGATGATGCCGAGGACGATGAGTAGGGCGAGCCAACTGAGGATGCGGCGTTCCTGTCGCGTGACGTGGAAGAGCATGGAAGGTGGAGCGGGCGGGAGGGCGGTGAGGACCGAGTGCGCGGGACCGACCCAGACGGTCGTTGAGCGAGGAGGCCGGTGACCGACGAATCCGGCCGAAGCGAGCGCCGCGTTCCGCGCGAGCGCGGGATGCCGCTGAACGAGGAGACCGCTGACCGACGAGGGTGCGGTGGGCTGACGGTGCGCGAGGTCCGGGTCGACGCGGGCGACGGGGGAGAGGAGCGAAGGTGACGTGGGAGTCCGTGCGGACCACGCGGCGGCGGGTTGGTTCGGCGAGGTTTGGGCGGTGGCGGCGGAGCGTTCGCCCCGGGACTTTGCGCTTGAACTCCTCGCCGCTGCGGACGGGGTGACAAGCGTTTCGATCGACCTGATCGGGGCGCGGGGTGGCCAACGGCGGCAACTCCCCTCGGTCTCGGGCGTGAGGTCACGGGGCGGGGGGATCCGCCGGTGGAAAATCCGGCGGAATGTCCACTGGCCGAAGCGCCGCGCGTGGCTAGCGTGTTCTTTTCGCCAGCCCGCGGGCCCGTTCCCCTTTTTTGCCTCCCACCTCATGAAAACGATCCTTGGTTTCCTCCTCGCGGCCGGCCTGGCCGCTGCTGTTGGTTTCGCCGCCCCGCGTTCGGGGCAACCGGCGCCGGACTTCACGCTCGTCGACTTGGACGGCAAGACGCACACGCTTTCCGCGTTGCGCGGCAAGACCGTGGTGCTCGAGTGGGTCAATCCCGAGTGCCCGTTCGTGGTGAAGCATTACGAGAAGAGCGGCAATATGCCCCGGCTCCAACGTGAGGCGACGGACGCAGGGGTGGTCTGGATCTCGGTCAACTCCGCCCGCCCGGGCGCGCAGGGCGACTACGGGCCCGCGGAGGCCAAGGCCTGGAAGGCCAAGACCGCCGCCGCTCCGGCGGGCTACGCCCGCGATCAGGACGGGAAAGTGGGCAAGCTGTACGGAGCCCGAGCCACCCCGCACCTCGCGGTCATCGATCCGCAAGGGGTGCTCGTGTATCAGGGCGCGATTGACAGCATCCGGTCCTCGCGCGCCGACGACATTGGCTCCGCCGAAAACTACGTGCGGAGCGCGCTCGCGGCGATCCGCGACGGCAAGGGCCCGGCCACGACGTCGACCAACGCCTACGGCTGCAGCATCAAGTACTGAGCCGGTTGCGTCGGGCTCGACGATTGAGCCCGTCTGTTTGGGCCGAGGCGCGTCCTTAAACCTTCACCTCGAAAAGCTCGGGGTGAAGCGCGCCTTCTGCCACCTTGTTCACCGTGCCGGTCATGCGGATCGCGTAGTCCGGTGCGATCAGGATCCCGATCTGCCCGCCGGGCATGTGGACGGTCGCATCGGCATCGACGAGACCGAGGCGGTGGGCGACGGCGGCGGCGGCGCTGGAACTGCTGCCCGAGGCGAGGGTATAGCCGGCACCGCGCTCCCAGATTTCGATGCGGATGTTCCGGCGGTCGATGACCTGGAGGAATTGGACGTTCGTCTTTCTCGGGAACTGCGGGTGCACCTCGATGTCCGGCCCGTAGCGCCGGGCGAGCGCCTCGGACACCTCGGGCAAACGGATCACGCAGTGGGGATTCCCGATGGTCGCGGCGCAGATCACGAAGTCCCGATCCTGGATCCGCAGCGGCTCATTGAGCACCTCGCGATCAGGGCCGGTCACCGGGATCTTCGAACTGGTGAAGCTGACTCGGCCCATGTCGACGGTGATGAGCTTGCCTCCCTCCTTGATTTCGGAACGCACGGCCCCACCGGGCGTCTCGACCGTGAACGTCGCGCCGCGCACGAGCTTCTGGTCCCACAGGTAGCGCGAGAAGATGCGCAGGCCGTTGCCGGACTTCTCGGCCTCCGAGCCGTCCGGGTTGAAGATGCGCAGCCCCACGTCGCAGGCGGTGGAAGGCAGCGGCCCCCAAAGGATGCCATCGGAGCCCGCGCCGAAGTTGCGGTGGCAGATGACCCGGATCTGTGCCTCGGATGGAGCGGTCCAATCCGGGTAGTCGGCCGGATCGAGGACGAGGTAGTCGTTGCCGAGGGCGTGGTACTTCGCGAAGCGCATGGGGTGTTGATTCAGTCCCGCGGGCGATCTGGAATAAAGCGGAAAACCGCCGGACGGGCCTCCGGGAGAGTCTTGGCAACGGTGATTTGCATCAACGGCGGCGGAGCTGTGCGGAGGAAGACGGGGTGCCGCCGAGGGTGCCGCGGTGGCGGGCTCGCGGGGGCTGGGGTGGCGTGAGGAGGCCCGAGGGGAGGCGGACGCCGGGTGGCGGTGGGGGAGCCGCAGATGCAGAATCGGATGGATTTCGCCTAGCTGAAAACGCGACTCATGCATAAGGTGGCGGTGATGAAGTCTTTCTTTGCCTCCCTCCTCGGTTCGTTGGTCGGAATGTTCCTCTTCGCGTTTCTCGCGGTCCTGCTGTTCTTCGGCGTGATCGGGGCGCTTGCGGCGCTGGGGGAAAAGCCGGTGACGGTGCCGAAGAGCGCTTACCTCGTCTTCGATCTGTCGGCGGATATTCATGATGGGCGTCACGCGCCCGATCCCTTCGCGGTGCTGGAATCGATCGACGATCCGGAGCGTTCCAAGTCGCTGCAGCTGCGTTCGCTGACTCGCGCGCTGGGAGCGGCGGCAAAGGACGACCGGATCAAGGGCTTGCTGATCACGGGATCGATCGATGCCTCGGACTATGCTTCAAGCTTGGCGGCTCTGACGGAGGTGCGCCGGGCTTTGGTGGCCTTCAAGGAGTCCAAGAAGCCGGTCTACGCGCACCTCGTCCAAGCTGGGACGCGAGACCTCTTTCTGGCCTCGGTGGCGGACGAGATTGCGATGGACCCCTACGGCGGCCTGAACCTCCCGGGCCTGGCTTCGGAGGGCATGTACTTTGCCGGCGCGATGGAGAAGGTCGGCATCGGCGCTCAGGCCGTGCGGGTCGGTCGGTACAAGTCGGCGATTGAGCCCTTTACGGCGCGCAAGATGAGCCCGGAAAGCCGGGAGCAAACGCAGGCCCTGCTGGACTCGGCGTGGACCACGTTGCGCGGGGAGATCGCCTCGTCGCGCGGCCTCTCGCCCGAGGCGCTGCAGGCCGTCGTCGATAGTGATGGCTTCCTCGATGCGGAGGCGGCGCTGAAGGCGGGCCTCGTCACCCGGGTGGCGTACGCCGACGAAGTCACCGAAGAGCTGAAGAAGCGGACTGACAGCAAGCCCGAGGCGGACAACTTCCAGCGCGTGGCGATGACCGCCTATGCGAAGCGAGCGCATCCGCCGGCACCGAAGCCGGCTGCGGGCGCGGCGGCGGGCACGATTGCGGTCGTGTATGCGGAAGGGGTGATCGTCGATGGCGAAGGACGGACGGATGAAGTGGGCGGCAAGCGCTTCGTCCGCGAACTGCGCCGCCTTCGCCTCGATCCGAAGGTGTCCGCGATCGTGTTGCGCGTGAACAGTCCGGGCGGATCCGCCTCCGCCTCCGAGCACATCCTGCGGGAACTGCGCCTCGCCCGCGAGTCGAAGCCAGTGGTCGTGTCCATGGGGGGTTATGCGGCCTCCGGCGGCTACTGGATTTCGAGCTTCGCCGACCACATCTTTGCCGAGCCGATGACGATCACCGGATCGATCGGGGTGTTCGGCCTGCTGTTCAACGTGGGCGAACTGTCGGAGAAAGTAGGGGTGTCGTTCGACGTCGTGAAGACGGGACGCTATGCGGATCTGATGACCCCCTCCCGTCCGAAGACGGCGGCGGAACTCGCCTTGGTGCAGCGCGATGTTGATTGGATCTACGGCGAATTCCTCGCGCGGGTGGCGGAGGGACGGAAGCTGGAGGTCGCGCGGGTGAAGGAACTGGCCGAGGGGCGCGTGTGGATCGGGGCGGCCGCCCTGGAGCGCGGCCTCGTGGATGAGATGGGCGGCTTGGATGACGCGATTCGGTACGCGGCAAAGAAGGCCGGCATTGAGGAAAACTACACCGTGCGTGAGCGGCCGGCGGCCAAGCCCTTCGCGGAGACCCTCGCCGAGGCGCTGCAGGGCATCGAAAGCCGTGTCTTGGAGCGCGGACCCTTCAGCCGAATGCTCGCCCGCCTCGAGTCGGAATTCGCGCAACTGGGCCAGTTCAATGATCCGAAGGGTGCCTATGCGCGGCTACCGGAGGCGTATATCCTTCGCTGATTCCCGCCATGTCGCAGCACACCCTTTCCGCCGACGTCTCGGCGACCCAGATCCCGGTTGGCACGGTTGTCACGCTTCCCGCCGGCAGTGCGGTCTTCATCACCCAGTCCCTTGGCGGCAACGTCACGGTGCGCACGGATCAGGGCCTCTTCCGGATCGCCGCCGAGGACGCCGTGGCGATCGCCGGTTATACGGCGGATTCGCCGGTTGCGGCTGGGACCCCGGGAACGGCCGCGGATGCGACCGATGGGTTCAGCGAGGAGCGCGTTTGGGAGGCGCTGCGCAGTTGTTTCGATCCGGAGATCCCGGTGAACATCGTGGACCTCGGACTCGTCTATGACCTCGCGGTGGAACCCGGCCCCGCGGGTGACCACCTCGTCGAGGTGAAGATGACGCTCACCGCGCAGGGCTGCGGAATGGGACCCGTGATCGCGGAGGACGCGCGCAAGAAGATCGCCGCCCTGCCATCCGTCGCGGAGGCGCGTGTCCACATCGTCTGGGATCCGGTCTGGAATCCGCGGATGATCTCGCCGGCCGGCCGCAAGGCCCTTGGCATCGAGTAACTCGCGAACCCGTTGCAGGGCTTGGCGAGCCGACCTCACCGCGTCGATCGACGCGCGGCTTTGCCCGCGGTCAGGCCGTGATGGTCTCCAGCGAACAGCCGTCGGCGGCGGCCTCGGGCGTCTCGCAATTGGGCCGGGCGATCACCCCCGGGTAAGGCTCATCGGCGAACCGGATGTCCGGTCGGGTCAGCAGGTGCTCATCGCACACGGCGAAGAGCTCCGTCTCGCCCTGGACGCGCCGCATCGCGTGGAGGAAGGCGCCCTCAGGGTCGACGCCCTGACCCACGAAGTTGAGGTACTTCTTCATCTTGTTGACGTGCGCCCGCTCGGGGAACGCGGCGTCGGCGGTCGCGCGGTACAGGAGCTGGATGTACCCATGGACATCGGCGAGGGTGACCGGCGTGACGGGTTGGCCGGCGAACGCCTCGCGGCATTGCCGGAAGATCCACGGGTTGCGGATCGCGTGGCGGCCGATCATCACGCCGGCGGCGCCGGTGTCGCGGAGGATGCGCACCGCGGCGGCGGCGGAGGTCACGTTGCCGTTGGCCAGGACCGGACAGCGGACCGCCGCCACCGCGCGGGCGATCTCGTGGTAGCGCACCTCGCTGCGGTACATCTCGCGCACCGTGCGGCCGTGCACCGTGAGCAGGTCGACCCGGTGGTGGTTGACCGATTCGAGGATGCGGTCGAAGTGGCGCGTATCCTCGAATCCGATGCGCATCTTGACCGTGAACCGCCCCGGGCAGGCGGCGCGGAGGGCGCCGAGAATCTCGTGGATGCGGTCGGGATCGCGGAGCAGGCCGCCGCCGACATTCTTCTTGTAGACCTTGGGGGCGGGGCAGCCGAGATTGAGGTCGATCCCGGCAACCGGGTGACGGAGCAGGTCGCGGACCGTGCGCTCGAGGTGGAGGATGTCCTCGCCGATCAACTGCGCGAACACCGGACGGCCGGTGGCGTTCTCGTCGATCGACCGCAGGATGTGACGCTCGGGGCGCGACTGCGAATGGACGCGGAAGAACTCGGTGAAGAAGTAATCGGGCGCGCCGAACCACGCGATCACGCCCATGAACGCGAGATCGGTCACGTCCTGCATGGGCGCCAGCGCCGTGCAGGGCTGCCCGGGCATCAAGGGGGCGGGCAGCGGCGTCGGGACGTGTGCAGGAGCGCTCATGCGCGGCGGGGCACGCGACTCACTTGGAGTCGTCGTCCTCCGAGCCCTCGCCCTCGCCCTCGTCGCCCGGCTCGTCGATCTCGGGACCTTCGTCGTCCTCGTTTTCCTCCTCCGCCTCCAACTGCGCGCGCCGCTTGAGCACCCGCTCCAGGACCTCCGACGCGTCCTCGACGGCATCGAAGACCTTCCTGGCGACGAGGATGGGCCGCTTGCCTTGCAGGGCGAGGACCATGGAGTCGCTGGGACGGGCGTCGAGTTCGATGATCTTGCGGCCGAGTTCGTTCTCCATGCGCAGGAGCAGGCGGGCAAAGAAGGTGCCCTCATTGACATCGTTGATCACGACATGGTCGAGGGAAGCCCCGAGGCCGAGCAGGATGCTGCCGATCAGCTCATGGGTGAGCGGGCGCTCGCGGCGCACGCCTTTGAGCGACAACTGGAGCACGCCGCCGATGGCGTGATCCACGTAGATCACGAAGACCTTGGCGTCGTTGCCGAGGAACACGGCGCAGCCGCTGCTCGTGGGCTCGACGCCCTTGATGGAGACGGGGACGACTTCGTTGGCCATGAGGGAAGGGTGCGCGGAAACGCGTCGGGTGCAAGCGGGGGCCCGCGCGGGCTCAGTCCGCTTCGCCGTCGCCCGTGTAGCCGAAGAGGGCGATGCCGTCGGCGCGTGCCTGCCCGAGGACGGCGGGCTTGTCGAGGATGATGACCTTGCCCGCCTCGAGGGCGGCGGCGCGGATGCCGGCGTCCCGGAGGCTCTCGATGGTGCGGAGGCCAAAGACCGGGACATCGAAGCGGTAGTCCTGGGCGGGCTTCACTGTCTTGACGAAGAGCGCGTGATCCGAGCGGAATTCCCCGGCGCGGCGGATCATCGCGTCGGTGCCCTCGAAGGCCTCGACGGCGAGGACGGTGCCGCGGCGCACCACGCAGCCCTGACCGATGTCGAGCCGGGCGCATTCGCGGGCGATGCGGATGCCGTGGCGCAAATGGTCCTCCTCGATCGGGAACCGCCCGCCCGTCATGCACCCGGGCGTGGCGAGATGGTCGTCGATGAAGCTCCGGGCATCCAGCAAGTGAATGCCGAGAGCCTCGATCTCGCGTGCGATCGCGCCGAAGATGGTCTCGGCGTTGCGCTCCTTCAGCGAGAAGAGGAGCCGCGCCGCCTTTAGGTCGGGGTGGAGTCCGCGGAAGAGCCGTCGCGGCGTGATCTGCCCGGCCATGAGCGCGTAGCCGGCTTCGAACTCCTCCAAAGTGCGGAGCATGCGGCCGAGCTGCCCGACCCGCAGTTCCCGCCGTTCGGCGTCGGTGAACGTGGCGACGAGCTCTGGTGCGGTTTCCTCCGCGAATGAGATCAGCCGCACGGTGCCGCCCGCCCGCCGGATCTGCTCGGCGACCAGCGCCGGGTAGCGCCCCTGCCCGGCGATGAGGCCCACCGGGCGGCGGGGATCGAAATCAGCGGGAAGGAAGGCGGAGGCCGGCATTGGCGAAGGCGGCGAACGGAGCGCGCTAGGTGACCACCAGGTTGAGGATCTTGCCGGGGACGAAGATGACGCGCGACACGGTCTTGCCGTCGAGGAACGCGGCGACCTTGGGCTGCTCGCGCGCGAGGGCGACCACGGCGTCCTGGTTGGCGCCGACCGCCGCGCGGACCTCGCCCCGGTGCTTGCCGTTCACCTGGACAACGATGCGCTGCTCATGACTCACACACTTGGAGGCGTCGAACGCCGGCCACGCCGCCGCGCCGACGGACCCGGTCCCGCCGAGGCGGGCCCAGAGTTCCTCGCCGAGGTGGGGCGCGAACGGGGCGAGCAGCTGAACGAAGGCCCGCACCGTTGCGGGCCGCAGCGCGGGGGCCTCCTGGAGGGCGTTGAGGCAGACCATCATCTGCGAGATCGCGGTGTTGAAGCGCAGCGCCTCGATGTCGTCGCCGACCTTCTTGATCGTTTCGTGGAGAAGCTTTTCCAGTTCCGGCGATTCGACCGCCGCCTCGTTCAGGCGGGCGGAAGGTTCGCCCTCGGGGCCGATGGCGAGACGCCACGCCTTGTGGAGGAAGCGGTGCACGCCCTCGATGCCGCGGGGATTCCACGGCTTCATCGCCTCCAGCGGGCCGAGGAACATCAGGTACAGGCGCAGGGAATCCGTGCCGTGGCTGGCGATGATGGTGTCGGGATTGACCACGTTGCCGCGGCTCTTGGACATCTTCTCGCCGTCCTCGCCGAGAATGATGCCTTGGTGGAAGAGCTTGCGGAAGGGCTCGTGCTGCGGCACCGCGCCGATGTCGAAGAGGACCTTGTGCCAGAAGCGCGCGTAAAGGAGGTGCAGCACCGCGTGCTCGGCGCCGCCGACGTAGAGGTCCGGGACATCCCAGTAGCGCTGCGCCTCGGGTGAGGCGAACGCCTGCTCGTTGCGGGGATCGAGGAAGCGCAGGTAGTACCAGCACGAGCCGGCCCACTGGGGCATCGTGTTGGTCTCGCGCCGGGCGCGGATCCAGTCCGCGCCGTCCGGACGCGCGGCGCTTGCCGGCCGGGATTCGCCGGTGCGCAGGTTGCACCACACTTCCAGCCAGTCCGTGACGTTCGCCAGCGGACTCTCACCCGTGCCGCTCGGGAGGTAGCTCTGGACCTCGGGCAGGGTCAGCGGCAGCGCCGTCTCCGGGAGGGGCAATGCGTACCACGTCGTGCCGTCAGCGTTGTCCCGATACGTCACCGGCTGCTCGGGCAGGACCGTGCCGGCCGCGGCGGCGGCGCGGTAGTCGGCCTCGGAAACCCAGAGAATGGGAAACGGTTCGCCCCAGTAGCGCTGGCGGGAGAAGAGCCAGTCGCGGAGCTTGTAGTTCACTGTCGCGCGTCCGCGGCCCTGAGCCTGCAGGTCGGCGGTGATGCGGCGCTTGGCGTCCTCCCACGGCAGGCCCGTGTAGGCACCCGAGCCGGCGAGCTTGCCGGAGCCGGTGTAGGGCAGGGCGCCCTCGGCGTCCGCGCCGCCATCGGGCTCGATCACCGGAACGATCGGCAGCCGGTAGCGGATCGCGAACTCGAAGTCGCGCTCGTCGTGCGCCGGCACGGCCATGATCGCGCCGGTGCCGTAGCCCATGAGGACGTAGTCCGCGACCCAGATGGGGATGCGGTTCCCGTTGATCGGATTGATCGCGTAGGAACCGGTGAAACCCCCCGACTTGTCCTTCGCCAGATCGGTGCGCTCGAGGTCGCTCTTGGCGGCGGCGCGGCGGCGGTACGCCTCGACGGCCGCGGTCCGGGCCGGGTGAGTGAGGGCGGGGACCAGCGGGTGTTCCGGCGCAACCACCATGTAGGTGGCGCCGAAGAGGGTGTCGGGCCGGGTGGTGAAGACCTTCAGGTCGCCCAGGGCGGCGTTCTCAAGGGCGAAGAGCAATTCAGCGCCCTCGCTGCGGCCGATCCACGCCTCCTGCATCCGCTTGGTGGAGTCGGGCCAGTCGACGTCCTTCAGGTCGGCCAGCAGGCGCTCGGCGTAGGCGGTGATGCGGAGGACCCACTGGCGCAGGCTCCGGCGTTCGACGGGGAAGCCACCGACCTCCGACTTGCCGTCGACGATTTCCTCGTTGGCGAGGACGGTGCGCAGTTCCGGGCACCACCAGACGGGGCGTTCGTCAACGTAGGCGAGGCCGCGGCGGAAGAGTTGCAGGAAGATCCACTGCGTCCAGCGGACGTAACGCGGATCGGTGGTGTCGATCTCTCGCTCCCAGTCATAGCTGAACCCGAGCGCCTTGATCTGCCGGCGGAAGTTCGTGATGTTGTTCTGGGTGTTGCTCGCTGGATGCGTACCGGTCTTCACCGCATGCTGTTCGGCGGGCAGGCCAAAGGCATCCCAGCCGATCGGGTGGAGGACCGAGAAGCCCTTTGCGCGCTTGTAGCGGGCAATGATGTCGGTGGCGGTGTAGCCCTCCGGATGACCGATGTGCAGGCCCGACCCCGACGGGTAGGGGAACATGTCGAGGACGTAGTACTTTGGCTTCGCCGGGTCCTCGCTGGCGCGGAACGTGCGGTTCTGCTCCCAGAAGCCCTGCCAGTGCGGCTCGATCTGGAGAAAGTCGTAGTCCTTGCAATGCGTTGCCATTTGGAAATTCCCCCCGAGGTTGGGTCTTTCGGGGTGCACGTCAACGGGAGAGCGGTCGCCGTCAAACCCGGCTCTTGCGGATCGGGCCGAAGTCGCCAGCGTCGGGGTCGCTTTCCATGTTCACGGGACTCGTCGAGGAATCCGGCCGGGTGGTCGAGCTTTACGCCTACTGCGGGCAGCACGTGCTGCGCGTCGCCGCCCGGCGCGTGCTCGAGGGCCTCGCGATCGGCGACTCGCTTGCGGTGAATGGGTGCTGCCTGACGGTGGCGGCGCGCGAGGGTGACGTGCTGCAGTTCGACCTGCTGGCGGAAACCCGGCGCGTGACGAGCCTCGCGGCGTTGGTGCCGGGAAGTGAGGTCAACCTCGAGCGCAGCCTCGCCTACGGCGGACGCATGGGCGGCCATTTCGTCACGGGCCACGTCGATGCGGTCGGCACGATCGAGGCGTTCGAGCCCCGCGGCACCGATCATTACCTGCGCGTCCGGCTGCCGGCCGGGTCCGGTCGTTACCTCATCTCCAAGGGGAGCATTGCGCTCGATGGCGTCTCCCTGACGGTGGCCGAGGTGGGCGTCGACACGGTGGTGGTCTGGCTGATTCCGCACACCCTCGCCGTCACGAACCTGCATACCCGGCGGGTCGGCGACGTCGTCAACGTCGAGTTCGACGTGCTCGGCAAGTACGTTGAACGAATGCTCGAGGCGAGGCTGGGCGCGCCCGGCGGAGCGCCGTGATGGATCGGGCATGAAGACGGCGGGGCAACCCTTTGCAGCGAGGCGGGGCGCGGCGCGGTGGACGCCCGGCGGGGCCTGACTCCCATGGATGCGATCCTCGAAGCGCTAGCGTCGGAACTGCGCCGCTTGAAGACGGCCGGGGTCAAGACCGTGCCGATCTCGCCGGAGGCGCTGGCGGCGTTGCGGCGCTTGGCCGAGCAGGCACCGCGGCCCGCGCGCGGCGCGGGCTCCGCTGCCGGGCCCGCAGTTGGAGGGCCGCCGACCACGGCGGCGACTCCGAGCGCGGAAACGGCAGTCGGGGCGGCGAGGCCATCGGTCGCGACGAGCGTGGGCGCGAGCGCGGGCGTAGGCGCGGTGGAGACGCGTGGGCCCGGTTTTCCCTCTGGCCGAGTTTCTCCGTCTTCGCTGGCCCCGTCGACCGATACCGTCCGCGCGGGTGGAGCGTCGGGAGCGGAGACGCGAATCGGTTTGGTGTCCGCTGATCCGGCACCGACGTCTGCGCCGACGTTTCCGACGCCGCAGCCCGTGAACCTGCCGGCGGGCACCAAACTGGAGCGGATGGCGGCGCTCCGCGAGCGCGTATTCGCGGATCCCGTCTGTCGCGAGCGGTTGCGCCCCGGCAAGAAACTGGTGGTGGGCACCGGCAGCCTCGACGCGAAACTGTTCTTCTGCGGCGAGGCGCCCGGGGCCGAGGAGGAGCTCCAGGGCGAGCCGTTCGTCGGACCGGCGGGTCAGTTGCTGACGCGGATGATCCAAGGGATGGGCGTGCGCCGGGAGGACGTCTACATCGGCAACATCATGAACTGGCGCCCTGATCTTCCGACCGAGGAAGGTCGGGAGCAGATCGGGAATCGGCCGCCGACCCCTGCGGAACTCGTTTACTGCCTGCCGTTCCTGCGGGCGCAGATCGAAATCGTGTCCCCAGATGTGATCATCGCGCTCGGCTCGACGGCGGCGCAGGGTCTGCTCGGGGCCGGATCCTTCAAGGCCTTGGGTGAGGTTCGCGGCCGATGGCACGCGTTTGCGGGTCGGCCGGTGATGGTGACCTACCATCCCAGCTACATCCTGCGCAACGGCTCGAACCGGTCGAAGCGGGCGATCTGGGAGGACCTTCTGCTCGTGATGGAGCGGGCGGGCCTCGCGATTTCCGAGCGCCAGCGCGGCTACTTTCTGGATCGCTCCTAGGGTGGAGCGAGGCGGCCCGGGAGAGCGAGACGGTGCCCGCTCAGATGAGCTCCAGCAGCGCGGCGCGGGTCCGGGCGAATTCGGCTTCCAGTTCGGCCGCAGCCTGCGCCATGCCGGCGAGCCCGGTCTTGCGGGCGCTGTGCTCGAAACGCTCTGCGGTCCGCCGAAGCCGCTCCGCGCCCAAGTTGCTCGAGCTGCCCTTGATCGTGTGCGTCGCCCGGATGAAAGTGGCGGTGTCTCCGGCGGCGAACGCGGCGCGCGCCTCCTCGATCCGCTTCGGGGTGTCCTCCGAGTAGGTTTGGATGATCTCGATGAGGAACGAGTCGTCGCCCGGGCTCAACTCCCGCAGGTTCGCGATCGCGTCTGGGTCGATGACGGGAAATTCGGAGCTCATGCGGAAAATCTGAGGTGGAAGGTGGCGAGCGTCTAGGGTAACGGCCCGATGCTGGGCCTCCTTGAGAAGGGGTTACGGTTTTCGAGCCCTTGCGTCGGAGTATGAGCGACGTTCATAGAAAAGCGTTAAGCGCAACCGGGGCTGACCGGACCGACGTATCAAGGTATCCGAATACGTTGATATTGGCTTGCCGCCGGTGCTGGGCACGGTTTGCTCGGGGGCTTATGGCAAACTCCTTCGTCTTTTCCTCGGAATCCGTGGGTGAGGGGCATCCCGACAAGGTCGCGGATCTGATTTCGGACAGCGTGCTCGACGCCTGTCTGACGCTTGACCCCCGCAGTCGGGTGGCGTGCGAGACGTTGGTGAAGTCGAACGCCGTCGTACTGGCGGGCGAGATCACGATCCCGGCGATTGGCACCAAGCCGATCGATCAGGCGATCAACATCGGTTCGGTCGTGCGTCAGGCCATCCGCGACATTGGCTACGTGAACGACGACGACGTGTTCCACGCCGACCGGGTGTTCATCCACAATCTGCTCACGACGCAGTCGCCGGACATCGCGCAGGGCGTCGATGCCAAGGCGGCCGACGGCAAGAAGACGGAAGAGCAGGGCGCGGGCGACCAGGGCCTGATGTTCGGCTACGCCTGCGACGAGACGCCGGAGCTGATGCCGACGCCGATCATGTTTGCGCACCGGCTGGGCCGCGAGCTGACCCGCATCCGCAAGAGCGGCCGCGTGAAGTGGCTCCGCCCCGACGCCAAGTCGCAGGTCTCGGTCCGCTACGAGAACGGCAAGCCCGTCGAGGTCGTGAACGTGGTGATTTCCACGCAGCACACCGAAGAGGTGAAGCATTCCGCGATCGAGTCCTTCCTGATCAAGCAGGTCATCAAGAAGGTCATCCCGGCCGATCTTCTCAACAAGCGCACCGAATTCCTGATCAACCCGACCGGGCGTTTCGTGGTGGGCGGACCGCAGGGCGACTCCGGTCTCACGGGCCGCAAGATCATCGTCGATACCTACGGCGGCTGGGGCCGCCACGGTGGCGGCGCCTTCTCGGGGAAGGACCCGTCCAAGGTCGACCGTTCGGCCGCCTACATGGCGCGCTGGGTCGCCAAGACGATCGTCGCCTCGGGCCTCGCGCGCATCGCCGAGCTGCAGGTCGCCTACGCGATCGGCCATCCGAAACCGGTGAGCGTGTTCGTTGACACCTTCGACACCGGCAAGGTCGCCGACGAGGTGATCGCGAAGGCGGTGCAGGAGGTCTTCAGCTTCAAGCCGGCCGACATCATCCGGCAGCTCGATCTGCTGCGCCCGATCTACCGCGAGACCACCAATTACGGGCACTTCGGCAAGGATGGCTTAAGCTGGGAGCAGACGTCCCGGGCCGCCGCTTTGCGCGCCGCCGTGAAGCGCCTGGAGGGCTGATCCGTCCTCCCCCCTCCGCGCGGGCGCCCCGGTGCCAGGCGCGTTCCGTCCCTGCGTCCCGTCCTCGGTTTTCACCCTCTCCTCTCTTTTCATGTCCGCCCAAGCTGCCGCCTCGTTCTCTGATTTCAAGGTCCGTGACCTCTCCCTCGCTGAGTGGGGTCGCAAGGAAATCGCCGTCGCCGAGCACGAGATGCCCGGCCTGACCGCGCTGCGCCGCAAGTTCGGCGCGGCCAAGCCGCTGCGCGGCGTCCGGATCACCGGCTCGCTGCACATGACCATCCAGACCGCGGTGCTCATCGAGACGCTCACCGAGCTCGGAGCCTCCGTGCGGTGGGCCTCGTGCAACATCTTCTCCACGCAGGATCACGCCGCCGCCGCCGTCGCGCAGGCCGGCGTCCCGGTCTTCGCCTGGAAGGGGGAGACGCTCGAGGAATACTGGGACCTCACGTGGCACGCCGTCAGTCACCCCGGCGGCAAGGGACCGGAGCTCGTCGTCGACGACGGCGGCGACGTAACACTGCTCCTGCACAAGGGTTACGAGCTGGAGAACGGCTCGACGTGGGTCGACTCCGCCTCGGGCTCCCACGAGGAGCAGGTGATCAAGAATCTGCTCAAGCGTATCCACCGCGAGGATGCGACGGTGTTCACGCGGATGGTCAAGGACTGGAAGGGTGTCTCCGAGGAGACCACCACGGGCGTCCATCGCCTCTATCAGCTGCACGAGGCGGGCAAGCTCCTCGTCCCGGCCATCAACGTCAACGACTCGGTCACGAAGTCGAAGTTCGACAACCTCTACGGCTGCCGCGAGTCGCTGGCCGACGGCCTCAAGCGCGCGACCGACGTAATGATCGCGGGCAAGGTGGCGTGCGTGTGCGGCTACGGCGATGTCGGCAAGGGCTCGGCCCATTCACTCCGGGGCTTCGGCGCGCGCGTGATCGTCACGGAGATCGATCCGATCAACGCGCTGCAGGCCGCGATGGAGGGTTTCGAGGTGAACACGATCGAGAGTACGCTCGGCACCGCCGACATCTACGTCACCACGACCGGCAATCGTGACATCATCACGCTGGAGCACATGCGGCAGATGAAGGATCAGGCGATCGTGTGTAACATCGGCCACTTCGACAACGAGATCCAGGTCGACCGCCTCTACAAGGCGACGGGCGTGACCCGGATTAACATCAAGCCGCAGTACGACCAGTTCGTCTTCCCGAGCGGTCGCAGCATGTACCTCCTCGCCGAGGGACGCCTCGTGAACCTGGGCTGTGCGACCGGCCATCCTTCGTTCGTGATGTCGAATTCCTTCACGAATCAGACGCTCGCCCAGCTTGACCTCTGGAAGAACCGCGCCAGCTACGCGGTCGGCGTGTACCGCCTCCCGAAGCACCTCGACGAAGAGGTCGCGCGCCTCCACCTCGAGAAGATCGGGGCGAAGCTCACGGTCCTGAGCAAGGATCAGGCCGCCTACCTCGGCGTGCCGGTGGAGGGGCCGTACAAGCCCGAGCACTACCGCTACTGACCCGCCGCCCGCCGCTGCGCGGTGACTGCGCTCGAGCGGGTGAGGGCGCATCGGTTCTGGCGCGTCGCCCCGCTCTGCACCGGTCCACGCTGTGGCGTGGGCGAGGAAGCAGAGCTGGGTCACGGTAGGAGTCTCCCGAGGCCCCGCGGACCCACGGTGCGGATGCGCCTGCGGCTGACGTTCGGCAGCGTAACCACTCCAGCCGAGGTGCTTGCGCGAGTGTTGAGTGTGTAGGTCAACAAACCCAATAAACTTGCCGTGCGTCCGTGCGGCGCTACCGTCTGACCTCTGGTCATGAGCACCGATGCCTCCGCTCCCACGCCGCTTGCGGCGAATGAAGTGATCAAGTCCGCCTCGCGGCACCTGCGTGGAACGATCGCGGAGGATCTGCGGGATGCGACGACGGGGGCGATCGCGGATGACAACGCGCAACTGACCAAGTTTCACGGCCTGTACCTCCAGGATGACCGTGACCACCGGAACGCGTTGAAGAAGGCGGGCAAGGAGAAGGCGTTCTCCTTCATGCTCCGCGTGCGTCTGCCGGGCGGGCGGTGCACGGCGGCGCAATGGCGGGTGCTCGACGCGCTGGCGGACCGCGTGGCGAACCAGTCGCTGCGGCTCACCACGCGGCAGACCTTCCAGTTTCACAGCGTGCTGAAGGGAAACCTCAAGCCGTTGATTCAGGAGCTTGACCGGGTGTTGCTCGACTCGATCGCGGCGTGCGGCGACGTGAACCGCAACGTGATGGCTCCGCCGAACCCGGAGCGCAGTGTGATCCTCCAGCAGGTTTACGAGCACGCGCGGGGGTGGAGCGGGTTCGCGCTTCCGAAGACGCGGGCGTACCATGAGATCTGGCTCGACGAGGAACGTGTGGCCGGGGGTGAGCCGGAGGTCGAGCCGATGTACGGCGCGACGTACCTGCCGCGCAAGTTCAAGACGGCATTCGCCGTGCCGCCCTCGAATGACGTCGACGTCTTCTCGCAGGATCTCGGCTTCATCGCGGTCGTCGAGGCGGACCGACTGGTCGGCTACAACGTGACCGTGGGTGGCGGACTCGGGATGAGTCACGGCAACGAGGAGACGTTCCCGCGGATTGCCGACGTCCTTGGCTTCATCGAACCCCAGGACGTGAACCGGGTGGGGGAGGCGGTGCTCACGACGCAGCGCGATCACGGCGATCGCACCAACCGCAAGCACGCCCGCCTCAAGTACACGATCGAGGATCGCGGCCTCGCGTGGTTCAAGGCCGAGGTGGAGCGGCGGGCCGGCGTCCGGTTTGGCTCCGCCCGTGGCTTCACTTTCACGACCATCGAGGATCCCCACGGCTGGCACCGCTGCGCGGATGGCACGTGGTTCCACGGCCTCCACATTCTCAGTGGACGCATCCGCGACCTCCCCGGCTGGTCGATGAAGACGGCGCTCCGTGAGATCGCGGAGATCCATGCGGGAGATTTTCGCCTGACGCCCTCGCAGAACCTGACGATTTCCGGGGTCAGCGACGCGCAGAAGCCGGTGATCGAGGCGATTCTCGCGCGGCACGGGCTGACGAACGAGAATGATCGCTCCGGCCTGCGGTTGAATGCGCTGTCCTGCGTGGCCCTGCCGACCTGCGGCCTGGCCTTGGCGGAGAGCGAGCGTGCGTTGCCGGAGTTTCTCGAAAAGTTTGACGCTGTGTTTGCGGCGGTCGGTTTGAGCCGGGACGCGATCAGCCTCCGCATCACCGGCTGCCCGAACGGCTGCGCGCGACCCTACCTGGCCGAGATCGGCTTTGTCGGGCGGGCTCCGGGGAAGTACGCGCTTTACCTCGGTGCCAGCTACGAAGGCACGCGCCTGAACCGACTCTTCGCGCCGAGTGTCACGCTCGACGACGCTGTCAGGATGCTCACGCCGGTGATCGAGCGGTACGCGCGCGAGCGCGGGGCGGGTGAGCGCTTCGGTGACTGGTGCGATCGCGTGATCCTGCCGGCGAACGCGACCTACCATTCCGTGGGCGGCGCGGCGTGACCCGAGCCACCGGCCGGCGCTGACGGCGCAAGAAGGCGGTTGCGGATTGAGGACACGCGCCGGCCGCTGCACCGCCGGAAAGGCGTCCGCGTTGGCCCGGCGGCGCGAGGTCGCATCTCCCGCGCGGACCACGGATGAGCCCATGGCGTGGACAAAGGGTGGGCGCGCCCTTGCGGCGTGCTTTCGCCGCGAGAAATGCCCTTGCGCTTTTGGACCGGCCCTTCTTTCTGTGGGGGCTTGCTCCGGAGAGATGGCTGAGTGGTCGAAAGCGGCGCTTTGCTAAAGCGTTGTAGGTGTAAAAGCCTACCGGGGGTTCGAATCCCCCTCTCTCCGCCAAGTTTGCAATAAGAGCATCGGGATTGTGGAAGTGAGGCTTGGTCGAGTTTCCTCCCACCAAACTGTTGATTAAAACTAGGAATAGCTTCGGCCTATTTCAGGGATTCGATCCCTTCGGACCATGCGTTGCGCATGCGGTCTGCTGTGTCTTTTGCCTGCGGGTCGAGATCGGGCAAAATTTCCAATTCCCGGGCAACCTGGGCGACTCCGTCCGAGACCTCGGCCACGATGGTCTTCGCTGCGGCTTCCGTGAGCTGGCACCGCTGCCGGCCGAATCGCATCAGCCGTTTGGCGTCCGGCCAACGCTTGGTGCCATCCAGCGTCAGCGCCAGACTGTCGTTGGGCAGATAGACGGAGGTCGTGACGATGTCGAAAGCGGGCGCCAGTGATACCGTGCCGGTCGAGTCGTCGTAGACCACGCCGAAGTTTTTGCGGTGCGCATCACCGTTGCGCACCACGACAGAAAGGACGAACGAGCGGAAGAAGCGGGCCAGTTCCGCGGCCGTGCCCTCCGGCCCGCGCAGGCTGCTGGCCAGCGTGGCGGCCAATTGCTCGTAACTGCCCTCATATTTCTCCCGCGACAACCGGCCGTCGAGCGCGCAGCCGTCCTCGAAGGCGTGGTAGGTGCCGTCAGCCTTGAGGTCGAAGCGCTCCACAATCAACAGATGGCCGCCGGTCGCGATCTCGACGGGCGGCACCGACAGTCCCGCACCCTTCGCTGCCTTCAGGCAGAAGTATTCGTTGGCTGCCAGCCCCGGATACTTCCCCGCGTCGAAGGATTTGACGATGTGGGTGGTGCCGTGAGCCATCACCCGCTCACCCACCGGCACCGGGCTGAACTTGCTGGTCCCCAGACTGCCGTCGTCGCGGATCAGCAGCTTGGGTTGGACACCCGCGACGCCGGAATACTGGGCGTAGCGCTGGAGCAGATCCGCAAACAGTCCATCGGTCCCACGGCTCGCGAGGAGTTCCCGCAGATTCTGCGCCGGCACCTGGTCGAGTTCTTCGGGCGACGGTCCGAGCCGCAACCGCCCGATCAGGGAGCGGCCTACAACTTCCAGCAGGGCGAGGTCATCGAAAACCGGCAGCGCCTTTGCGAACATGTTGTTGAGCGCTTCCCGGAGGGCTCCTTCCGGCACGCTCATGTCAAACACCGGATGCAACACGGAGGCGCGCTCGGCGTGATACGGGGCGAGGTTGACCGGCATCAGCAACGACACCGCCAACCCTTCGGGCACCCCGTCGTCGTAGACGAAACGGTTCGCCGTGTCCTCGCGGGTGAGTGCGCCAACGGCGCGCCGGTTGACAAAGACGTTAGCCACCGAGTTTGCCCGGGTTCAGGTTGGCGAGAAGGGTGTCGGTCTCGCGGAAGGCCGCCCGCCGCTCTTCGCGATTGCGGGCGTAGGCCTCGTGCAGCGTCAGCGGTCGACGTGGCCGGATCGCGATTTCCAAACCCAGACGGTCCCCGATCTGAGCCAGCTTTCGGATGCCGAGATCCCCGATGACTCCGTTCTCCACCTGCGAGATGGTTGCACGGCTCATCCCCAAGCGCCTAGCCAGCTCGGCCTGAGTCAGGCCTGCTTGGTTTCGTGCGTCTCGAATCATTGTGCCTGTTTGCGCGAAGTCCATGTATTATATGCGATGCATTTTTAGGCGATAGACTGATTCTTCAAGTAAAATGTATCGCATATGATACGCTACGCTGCTTCGCATCCACCTCCGACCACGGCATGGGACTCGACCTGACGCTCGACGCCCGAACGCGTGAGGCCGTGCAGCGGGCGCTGCCGTCGTTGATCAACGAACCCGTGGCGGGTTTGCAGGGTCGGCGGCTGGAGGCGGAGGACTTTGACCGGCCGGTAGTAGGCGATCCGGTGCGGGACGTGCTCATGTGGATGAACGATCCCGCGGGATGCGCGCAACGCTGGTCGGGGGCTCGCTGGTCCACGTTTCGCGATGTCTGCCGGCGCGAGTTCATCCTCGATCTGGCGGAGGCCGGCGCGGTCTTGCTCTCCGGCGGCTACGGCTGGGACGACGTGTGGCGGCGCCAGATCAAGGACTGGGGCGATACGGACTCCTGCGGTGACGGCTCGGGGCTGTGAGTCCCGCCCGCAGTTGTGTAGGCGCAGAGGAGTCCCGCGAGCGAGCCCTCCGCACCCGGGGACCGGAGATCGACTGGTGCGGTGACGGAACCACTCAAACGACCTTGGCCCCGGATTCGGCCGGTGCAGCGTCCAGTCGTCCGAGCCCCCCGTTCCCAAGCCGCGTGCGCGAACGGCTCCCAGTTCCGTCGCGACTCCGAGCCATGAACTCGCCCGCCACTCTTCCGCGCCTGTGCTCCGCGCTGCTCCCGGCACCCGTCGCCGGTTTCCGGCTGAGCGCAATCACGCGGGGTGAAGTGGTCGGTGGCGCTACATCCGGTATGCGGAAGGCGAGAGGAACGGCATGACCATCAGGGCGAACCCCGCGTGTGGACGATTCTCGCCGGAAGGATCGACCATCCTCGGGTGCTCGAGGCCCATCGTGCCTGGCGGCCGGCGTTCGCGACGCCAGCGACGCCCGAGCATCCGGTTCCCGCGCGAGGTGCACCCGCGCCATGACAGAACTTTGGAATCCCAACCCTGACACCGCATGAGCTCCACCCCACGTCTTTCCCGGCGCCGTTTCCTTTCGTCTGCTGGCGCCGCTGGCGCGGCCGTCGTGCTCTCCCCGGCTGCATCTTTCGCGCAGTCGACGACAGTGACCCGGGCCAGGAGTACCGGCCGGGAGTTGCGGGCGGACGTGCTGGTGGTCGCCGCCAGTCTCGGCGGCGTCGCCGCGGCGCTCGCCGCCGCGCGGATGGGGCGCACCGTCCTGCTCACGGAGGAGACGGACTGGATCGGCGGTCAAGCGACGACGCAGGGCATCCCGCTTGACGAACATCCTTGGCTCGAACGCTACGGACGCACGCAGAGTTACGCGGACTTCCGGGAAGGGGTACGCGCCTACTACCGCCGCACCTACCCGCTGACCGCCGCCGCCCGCAAGGATCTCTATCTCAATCCAGGCGCCGGCTGGGTCAGCAAGCTCTGTTTCGAGCCGCGCGCCGGCCTCGCGGTGCTTTACGAGATGCTCGCCCCACACCTTTCCGCTGGACGCGTGACCCTTCTCACCCGTCACCGGCCCGAAGCGGTGGCAATGGAAGGCGACCACGTCCGCGCCGTGACTGTGCTCGACGAGCGCGCCGGCGTGCAGCGCACGCTGACCGCGCCCTACATCATCGACGCCACCGAACTGGGCGAACTGCTTGAGCTGGGCGGGGTCGAGTCCGTCATCGGCGCCGAGTCGCGCGCGCAGACGGGCGAGCCGCTGGCCGCGGACGGGGCCGCCGAACCGCACGAGCAGATGGTGTTCACCCATGTCTTCGCGCTCGACCATCATCCCGGCGAGGAGCACGTCATCGAGAAGCCGCGCGATTACGACTTCTGGCTGAAGGCGAAAAGCCACCGCGGCGACTTCCCCAAGTTCACGCTGCCGGACCTTTTCGGCGCGAAACGGGATCACACCGGCCGCGCGGTGAAACCGGGCGCTTACACCGCCAGTACCTGGAATTTTCGGCGATTGCTCTGCCGCGAGAACTTCGCTCCCGGGGCGTTCCCCAGCGACGTGACCGTCGCGATCTGGCACGCCAACGAATACCACCTCGGCGTCCTGTGTGGTGTCACGCCTGAGGAGCGACGGAAGCATCTCGAGGCCGCGCGCCAGCTCAGCCTCAGTACAATCTACTGGCTGCAGACCGCCGCGCCGAACCCGGCCACCGGCGGGCAGGGGTATCCGGGGCTCCGTCCACGGGGTGACGTCTTTGGCACCGCCGACGGGCTCGCCCAGCATCCCTACATTCGCGAGTCCCGGCGCATCCGTGCCGAGTTCACCGTGCTGGAGCAGCACTTCCGCACCGACACGCCCGGCAACCAACACGGCCCGGTGAAGTACCCCGATAGCGTTGGTCTGAGCGGCTACCGCGTCGACATTCACAAACCCACCGCGCCGGGCAAGCCGCCCATCACGGAGGTGGTGCATGGCCTGCACTGGCTGCAGCAGATCCCGCTCGGCGCGCTGCTTCCCGTGCGCGTCGAGAACCTCCTGCCGGCCTGCAAGAATCTCGGTGTCACCCACGTCACCAACGGCGCGTTCCGGGTGCATCCCACCGAGTGGAACATCGGCGAGGCGGCCGGAGCGCTGGCGGCCTTCAGCCTGGCGCGCGGGCTCAGGCCGCGCCAGGTGCGGAACACACCGGCGCACCTGACCGACTTCCAGCGCGAACTGCAGCGGGCGGGGGTTGAGCTCGACTGGCCGCGAATGGCGACCTCGCGGTCCTACGCCAGCCACCACAATCTCGAGTTGAAGGACACCGATACGTTCTACTTCGGCGAGGCCTGGAGGTTGTGAGACTTGAGCGCGAATGTCTGATCGACCACGAACCTGGGGAACGTGTCACGCTCTCTGTTCGCGAAGGAAGTCGCGGGAGCGTGGGTGTCCACTGAATCACGCCGCGGTCAATCCCCGGACTGCGGAGCAGGTGAATGATGGAAACTCTCCCGCGAGAGACGCCGCTGGGGGGGCATAGAGCATGGGGGGATCCCCGATGATGTCGCTCGCCGGCAGGGGGCCGAAGCCGCTGCGGCGGTCGAGCGATGGCACCACCGGGTTCGCGTCTGTAGTCGTGCGTTACCCCTTGCCGACATGCCCGGGGACGTTCCGGGTGGATGGAGCGCCCAGCCAGCGGCTGGCGGCGACGGCCGGCGGTCCTCAGAATTCCACTTCCGTGACCCAGATGGGGCACGCTCCGCGTGACTGGCCGTGATAGTAGTACATCTGCCAGCGACCTTCGGCGATGTGCAGCAACCACGGATACCCGAGGTCGGTGTTAGGGTCGCCCTCGATCCGGGGAAACTCCAGAATCACCCGCTCGCGTTTCCAGTCGAGCCTGCGGGCGTCGCCGCGCCACAGCCAGATGCGCCCCGGGGTGTTGCCGGGCACGGCGCGCTCGGTGGTGAGCACGATGAGTTCACCTGGTCGTTGCGGGTTCTCGACCGCGAAGGGCGCGGCGAGTCGGGCCCTGGAGCGATCCTCCGCGTCGAGGTTGGAGAGCGTGGTCCGCCACGTCGCGCCGTTGTCGTCGGAGACGCCGACTGACTGCCGGCCGCGGGCGGACTGCGAGTCCCCGCGAAAGAAGCCGATCAGGCGGCCAGCGCTGCGGACCACGACTGGCTCGACAATGTGCTGGTCTGCGATGCGCCTCGCGGTGCTCCACGAGAGTCCCTCGTCGCCTGACGTGGCCATCCAGATGCCCTGCGAGTGCGGTTGCGACCCGTTGCGGTAGTGGCCGAAGACGGCGAGTTCGCTGGAAGACAGCCGCACGAAGTTACCGAAAACCGAGCCGGTTTTGTCCGGTCCGAGGGAAGACGTGTCGGTGCGCGTCCAGGTGACGCCGTCGTCGGTCGAGCGCCAGCCGTAGATGTTGTTGGGACCATCGCGATGGAAGGCCATGGCGAGGAGCAGCAACGCGCCGTCGGGAGCGACCCCGAGGGCGAGGTTGCCGCAGTCGAGGTAACGTGGGTCTGCGTCGGGGAAGCGAGTGAGCACCTGGAGCGCAGAGAAGGTGCGGCCGCCGTCGTTGGAGCGGGCAACGGCGGGGCCGGAGCCTCCGGTGTTGTGGCCCTGGCCGGCGCAGAGGGCGAGGATGATGGTGCCGTGGGCGGTGCTAACGACCTTGGGCCAAGCGAGGTGCGCCAGAGACGGATCGGAGGGCGCGGGCACGGCGATGCGGACCGGATGGCCGGCGGGATTGCGGGCGGCCCATGC